>Ga0209172_10000028_pt1 | contig 405139 bp, 384 predicted proteins | sample LarsenN4metaG_FD_184113 | JGI IMG/M metagenome (GOLD analysis project Ga0209172, IMG submission 184113) | Hot spring sediment bacterial and archeal communities from British Columbia, Canada, to study Microbial Dark Matter (Phase II) - Larsen... ... | reverse complement strand
TTCCGCATCCATGCCTGAATACTTCTTCTTCCAGTTATAAAACGTTGCCCGGTTGATATTCATCTCCCGGCAAATCTCCTGAACATCCTTACCGGCTTCATACGCCTTCAGGGCTCCGGTAATCTGTGTCTCGGTAAATCTTGACTTTTTCATATTACTACAGTATTTAAATGTAAACAATTCAGTCTACTTTTAATCTGTACGATTTTTGGGGGGACTTACAAACAACAATTTATAAACTTAGTTCAGGCAAATAAATGAATGATAAGTTTAAACCGGCAGATTAGAATTCAGTTTCACCATACTTTCTAGTAAATAGTGCCTAAAAGATCATAACTTGATAGAAGAAATTTTTGACGCAAAAGACAAAAGAACTCAGACATTACAAAATGCCAGACAGAACAATTATGCATGCTGAAATTCAAATTAACGATTCGGTAATAATGCATGGCTCGTCTTAAAAGTTTCTGCCAGTTCTTTTGGTAATGCACGTTTACGTTCCTAATGTGGATGAAACTTTTGATAAGCTGTCAAATAGTTGAGCAACCCAAACAACAAGAAGAAGACCCGGACAGGAAAGCTACTTTTAAGGACATTGCTGGCAAGATGAGGTCGGCTGAACACACCCTAGTAAATAATTGAGTATGGATAACCATTTTCGTATTTGCCTTTGGCGAAATTTTGGCGCTGCAATTCAGATGCTAAACAATTTTGTTGTTATGTGTCCTGATGAGTTATGGAGAAATGATAAAAAATTTTTTTATATGACCTATCATACAGTTATATTCTTAGATTACTATTTAACAATACCCGTAAGAGATTTTAAACCTGGATTGCCCTATTCAATAGTTGATTCAGACAAATTACCAGAAGGAGCAGTAGATGATGTAATTCCAGATCATTTTTACACAAAGCGGGATTTTATATCTTACTTGTCAGGTATAGAGCAAAAATGCAAAAGCCTAATCGTCTATTCACCGATAGAAAAATTTGAACAAATCTGGATTGACAAAGAGGAAATTGATTTACACGGTTTGTGTCCGGATATTTTAACCAATTACACTGTGTTAGAAATTATATTCTACAATTTACGCCATGTTCAACATCATTTAGGTCAGTTAAATTTTATGCTTAGACAGAAAGCGAACAAAGCCGTGGATTGGATTTCGCTTATAGACAAAGAATGATAGAAAGGTAAACTATATAGAAACAACAATCTGTTACAGGCGTTTGGCTCAATGGTGGGTGACGTGATTAATTGAACAACCTACCCCGCATCAATCACGCCGGGGCTGGATAGTATGTGAACAGTTTAGCGCTCCGAAACCCGCCGGCCGGTAGCGCCAATGACAGGATAACGCCCCCAAAAGAAATAACCCGGTTTTTCTCAATTACTTATCTTGAGATGCAAATCACCGGTTTTGGAAAACAAAATAATTTATATCATGGGGGTTTCCGGGGCAGGCAAAACTACCATCGGAAAATTATTGTCGGAAAAAACAGGTCTTCCTTTTTTTGATGGCGACGATTTTCACCCTGCAGCCAATAAAGAAAAAATGAAAGCGGGGATTGCCCTGAATGATGAAGACAGGAAAGACTGGCTGGCAGCTATTAATAAAATTGCAAGGGAAGAATCGGTAAAGAAAGGTGCCGTTATTGCCTGTTCGGCGTTAAAGGAGAGGTACAGAAAGATCCTGTCAGAAGGAATTGCCGGCGGCATTCACTGGATTTTTCTTGACGGGGGCTATGATGTAATCGAAAGAAGAATGAAGGCAAGAGCCGGTCATTACATGCCGGCCAGCTTGCTGCAGTCGCAATTCGATACTCTGGAGCCGCCGGCAGAGGCGATTGCAATTAACATTGAGCAATCGCCGGATGAAATAGTTACTTCCATTTTAAAAAAAATGGAGCCGCCATCGCAGATTGGGCTGGCGGGCCTGGGTGTGATGGGCAAAAGTATTGCCCGCAATCTTTCATCCAAAGGGTTCAGTCTTTCTCTTTACAACCGGTTCGAACCGGGGAAAGAAGAAGAGGTTGCAAAAAAGTTTATTGCAGGTTATCAACTACCGGCTGCCAGAAGTTTTGAAGATATCGCTGCTTTTGCCGATTCGCTGCAAACGCCGCGTAAAATAATACTGATGGTAAGTGCCGGCAAAGCAGTTGATGAAACGATTGCCCGGCTGCTGCCCTGTTTGTCGCCGGGCGATATTATTATTGACGGAGGCAATTCGCATTACAAAGACACGGACAGAAGAATACAGGAGTTGCGGGAGAAAAAAATTCATTTTTTGGGAGCGGGCATTTCTGGTGGTGAAGAAGGGGCATTACTGGGCCCGTCTGTTATGCCGGGGGGAGATGAAAGTGCATACAATGAGGTAAAGCCTTTTTTAGAAGCCATGGCCGCGAAAGATAAAAACGGGAAAAGCTGTTGTTCTTACATCGGCAGCGGAGGCTCGGGGCATTTTGTAAAAATGGTACACAATGGTATAGAGTATGCCGAAATGCAGTTGCTGGCCGAAGTGTACCACATCTTCCGGGTTGGGTTAAAAAAAGATGCCGGCGAAATTGCCGATATTTTTGAAACCTGGAAAAACGAGGATGTGAACAGCTATCTTTTAGAAATAACAATTGATATTCTAAGAAAGCAGGAAGAAGGCGGGTGGCTGATTGATAAGATACTGGATGTGGCCGGGGGTAAAGGCACAGGTATATGGGCTGCTCAGGTAGCGGCAGAGCTGGCTGTGCCTGCTACTCTGATGACGGAGGCCTTGTTCGCCCGGAACCTGTCTGCTTATAAAGAAGAAAGGATGAAGGCGGCAAAGCTGTTTTCAGAGGAAAAAGCGGAGATGAACGTTTCGACAGGTGAAGTAATGAATGCCTACCGGCTGGCAAGAATAATAAATCATCAACAGGGATTTGAATTATTGAAAGCCGCTTCGGATGCATACTGGTGGAAGTTGAACCGGTCAGAAATAGCACGGATATGGACAGCGGGCTGCATCATCCGGTCGGAGCTGATGGAATTGCTGACACTCATTCTTTCTCAGGAGAAAAATATTTTACTGCACGAAGGATTAACGGAAACTATAATTGATGACAGGGATTACCTCGAATCAATAGTATGCGAAGCAATTGCAGCTAAAATACCCGTTCCGGTATTTTCATCGGCGCTCCATTACCTTAACGGATTTTTATCGGAGCATTTGCCTGCAAACCTGCTGCAGGCACAGCGGGATTATTTTGGTGCGCATACTTACCGGCGTACAGATGATGCATTGGGCCGACCGCATCATACAGAATGGAAGAATAAACAAGCCGGTTATTGAAGTATGGCCGTTGCTTCTATTTCGATAAGGTATTCCGGGGCAATAAGCCTGCTCACCTCTACCATTGTGGTGCAGGGTCTGATGTCTTTGAAAAACTCGCCATGCGCTTTTCCATATTCTTCCCAGCGGGAAATATCTGTGACAAACATGCGGGTGCGTACCACATCGCTAAGGGAAGCGCCTGCCTTTTGCAATACTTTCTCCATTTTTTGAATGATAAATTTTGTCTGGGCATAAGCATCTCCTTTTGCAACCGGCATGCCCTTTTCGTCTACAGCCACTGTGCCGGTAACTTCGATGATGTTTCCCATTTTTACAGCTCTGCTGTATCCTACAATGTCTTCCCATTTGGCTCCGGAAGAATAATTGGTGCGGCTCATGTATTTCTTATTTCTATATTTTGATTCAGGAGGGGGCTTTCGCCATGCATACGCAAAAAAACCTGTGCTACGGTGATCACATCTTTCTGGCAGTATTGCACAATCCGCTGCATGGCTTTTTGTTTTTCGGCAGGCGAGGTTGCAGACCAATATACCTCTCCCACTTTGCTGCCGTCAATATCATCTTTGGGCGTGGGAATACCCAAGGTATGTGCCAGCAGGTTGAGCGAAGTATAACTTTTATAATCACCGAATTTCCAAAGCTCAAGTGTGTCAAGATGATTTACTTCCCAGGGCTTTTTTCCGGAAATCTGTAACAGGGCGGGAATGGGAAGATTGTGCACAATGAACCTGCGGCAGAGATAGGGATAGTCAAACTCTTTTCCGTTATGGGCACACAGAAATTTATTTTCTCCGGCCGTCCATTTAATCAGCATTTCGGCAAAGCGGGAAAGCAATGTTTTTTCATCGTCATCGTAAAATGATTTCAGCACCAGTTTTTTGTCTTTACCGGCACCGTGGATGACGCCGCAGCCAATGCAGATAACTTTTCCAAACTCTGCATAAATGCCTGCACGGCTGTAGATGGATTCGCTGGTTTCTTCCTCTTTATTGCGGATGAGGTATGCCGCCTTAAGGTCCCACAGTTCTTTCCATTCGGCGGGCAGCAAATGGTATGTGGCGAATTGCGGAGCGGTTTCAATATCGAGAAATAGAATATTGTGGAGCGGATATAAGCTCATCGGCTGAAATTATATAAACCAGAAATAAGAAGCAGGTGTTTTTATCTTGTTGCTTATACTTATAATTTCGGTTTTTACAGGGCACCGGTTATTACAGGTATTTTTCTCCTTTATTCCGTTTTACTTCTGCCACGTATTCTTTTATTTCCTGTTCTTTGTCTTTGCGGCAGATAAGTAAAGCATCGGCGGTATCTACAACGATGAAGTCATCCAGCCCCTGCAGCACTACCAGTTTGTTGTCGGGGGCATTTACCACGCAGCGGGAGGCATCAATGATCATTACGTTTTCGCCGGCTACGGCGTTTTCAAGATAATCTTTTGGCATATTTTCCCAGGCGCTGTTCCATGTACCCAGATCGCTCCATGAAAAGGAAGCGGGAATAACGTACACATTGGAAGCTTTTTCCATAATGCCAAAATCAATGGAAATATTGGTGCATTGCGGGTATATTGCCTCAATGGCGGCTGCCTCTTCGCCGGTATTGAATTTATGCTTTTCGGCGGCAAAGAGTTCATACATTTCCGGCAGGTGCTTTTCAAAAGCAAAGAGTACATTTTTCAGCTTCCAGATGAAAATGCCGGCATTCCACAGAAAATCGCCGCTGGCCATAAAGGTTTTTGCCAGTTCGAGATTGGGCTTTTCGGTAAACGTTTTTACTTTAAAAATACCCGGCGCCGCTTCCAGGGTATCGTGCTGAATATATCCGTATCCTGTGTTGGGATAAGTGGGTTTGATGCCGATGGTAACCAGGGCATTGAAGTGAGCAGCAAAATCCAGCGCCTTGTTAGCTGTTTTAATAAATTCGGCTGTTTGAATAATGTGATTATCAGAAGGAGCCACAATTAACCGGGCTTCCGGATCTTTTTGAAAAATTTTGAAAGAAATATAGGCAATGCAGGGCGCCGTATTTTTTCGGGAGGGTTCGCCAAGAACATTTTCTGGCGGAATTGCCTTCAACTGTTCCCTGACCAGCGGAATGTATTCGCGGGCAGTAATAACAAAAATATTTTCGGGCGGAACCATTTTTTCGTACCGGTGAAAGGTTTGCTGGATAAGCGTTTTCCCTGTTTTTAATATATCGAGAAACTGCTTTGGATAATTGGTACGACTCATAGGCCAAAAGCGGCTTCCGATACCGCCGGCCATTATTGCAACGTAAGTATTATTTCCGGTCATTATGATTTATCTGGCATGGATTGCAAAAAAAGGACGGGTAAAATTATGGCTTTTACATTAAGGCGACATCTGTTTTATCAAATGAGTGAATGGGACGGAAACCCCTGCTACTGTGGACTATATTCCGTAACTTCGCAAGCCTTTTCAAAAAAACTGTTTATAAATAGAAACCCAATACGGCAGCTGCTTAGAGAAAATTTAGTATCTTATCAAATTATCCCTTTTTATGGGTGTATGAAAAATAGAGTTAATGGCAACAACGTCGGGAAAAAAACCTGCTGCTAAAAGAAACGCCGCCGGCAGCAAGGGGTCGAATGGAGTAAAGGAAAAAGCGGTTAAGAAAAAGTTTGATCTGCACGCCGTTCTTCATGAACATTTCGGGTTTACAAAATTTAAAGGGAACCAGGAGCAGATCATCGAATCGCTTCTGGCGGGGCATGATACTTTTGTGATCAAACCCACGGGCGGAGGAAAAAGCCTTTGTTACCAGCTGCCCGCACTGGTCAGCGAGGGGGTGGCCATTATCATATCCCCGCTCATTGCTTTAATGAAAAATCAGGTTGACCTTGTAAGAGGCTATAGCAGCAGCGATGATGTAGCCCACTTTCTGAATTCCACATTGACGAAAAAAGAAATTAAAGAGGTTCATGATGATCTGCTCACGGGAAAAACCAAAATGCTTTATGTGGCTCCGGAAACGCTGACCAAGCAGGAGAACCTCGAGTTTTTCAGCGATCTTAAAATTTCTTTTTTTGCGGTGGACGAAGCGCACTGTATTTCTGAATGGGGCCACGATTTCCGTCCGGAGTATCGCCGGCTGAGGGAAATGATGATACAAATAAACCCTGACCTTCCGGTAATTGCCCTTACCGCCACCGCTACGCCCAAAGTACAAAGTGATATTATCAAAAATCTTGACTTAAGAAATCCCAAAATATTTGTTTCTTCGTTTAACCGGCCCAACCTGTATTATGAAATTCAGCCCAAAATCAAAAAGGATCTGACGCTGAAGCATATGGCCAAATTCATTGTGCAAAACAAAGGCAAAAGCGGGATCATTTATACCACCAACAGAAAAACAACGGAAGAACTGGCAGACATGCTGGTGGCTAATGGCATTAGCGCAGTGGCATATCATGCCGGCCTCGACAGTAAATTAAGAAGCAGCCGCCAGGATAAGTTTCTGAATGAGGAAGTACAGGTAATTGTGGCTACAATCGCGTTCGGGATGGGAATCGATAAGCCCGACATCCGCTTTGTTATTCATTATAATATTCCCAAGTCGATTGAAAATTATTACCAGGAAACCGGAAGAGCCGGACGGGATGGGCTGGAAGGGAAATGCATTCTTTACTACTCACATAAGGATGTTTCAAAACTGGAACATCTGATGCGGGATAAACCGCTGAGCGAACGTGAGGTGGGGGCTCAATTGATTAACGAAACGGTGGCTTTTGCCGAAAGCGGTGTGTGCCGCAGAAAAGTATTGCTCACCTATTTTGGAGAAGAATATGAAAAGGAGAATTGCGGGAATTGTGATAATTGCAGGCACCCCAAAGAGAGGATAGAATCAAAAGATGAGGCGGTTAAAGTACTAAAAGCGATCAAAGCGCTGGACGAGCGGTTTGCTACCGAGTACATGGTAAACATTATGACGGGTAAACTGACTCCGCAGATAAAAATGTTTCGTCATGATTCAATAGATGTATTTGGGTCGGGAAATGACAAGCCGGACCATTTCTGGAATTCGCTTATCCGGCAGTTGTTGCTGGAGGGGTTGTTAAAAAAAGATATTGAAGAATACGGGGTACTGAAGTTTACTAAGAAGGGCCTGGAGTTTCTTAAAAAACCGAAATCGTTCAGAATTGTACTCAATAACCTCTACGAAGATGCCAATGCCGATGATGAGGAAGGGGAAACAGAGCCGGCAGCAGTGGCGGATGACAAGCTGTATGAAATGCTGAAAGATCTTCGTCAGAAGGAGGCAAAGAAAAAGGGTCTTCCTCCCTTTGTGATATTTCTTGAGTCTTCGCTTCAGGATATGTCTGTACTTTATCCGGTAACTATCAGCGATCTTGAAAAGTGCCAGGGAGTAAGCAAGGGGAAAGCGCTGCGGTATGGTAAACCTTTTGTGGAACTTATTGCAAAATATGTGGAAGAAAACAACATCGAGCGGCCCGACGATTTTGTGATGAAAAGCGTGGTGAATAAGAGCGGAAATAAAGTTTTTATCATTCAGAATGTAGATAAAAAAATTCCGCTGGAAACGATTGCAAAGAATAAAAGCATGACGCTGGATGAACTGCTTGAAGAAATGGAAACCATTGCAGCAAGCGGCACCCGGCTTAATCTCGACTATGCAATCAATGATATGCTGGATGAGTACGAGCAGGAAGAAATAATTGAGTACTTCAAAAGATGTGAAACATCATCTTTACGGACTGCCCAGGAAGAGCTTTCAGATCATAATTTTACCTGGGAACAACTAAAAATTATGCGCATCAAATTTTTAAGCGAATATGGTATGTAATGGTTACAGAATCTTCTAAGGAGGTTGCTGTTTCAAAATTGAAAAGAACAATCCAAGTTAATAAACCCGGGAATAATTTTTCCCTAAAGGATAGCAGGGGCAGGTTTTCAGATATTCAAACGTATAAAAGAGTACACGGAGAGGCGATATCCGAAGAAAAAACAAAGCGGGAGGAAAGGGGAAATATCCGCATAAATGAAGGCAAATCAAAAAACGATTTCTGCGTTAGCCGGAAACGCTTATTTTTGCAGCCCCGAAATAGAGGAATGGTGCGGTAGCTCAGTTGGTAGAGCAAAGGACTGAAAATCCTTGTGTCGGCGGTTCGATTCCGCCCCACACCACAAGAGAACCCTGGTTTGAACCAGGGTTTTTCATTAAATGGGTCTTCTGTGAAAGAGTTTTCTCAGTTGTTATCTTCCCATATACACCATTAAGATCTGGACATCGCTTGGATTTACGCCGCTGATACGGCTGGCCTGGCCAAGTGTAGCAGGTCTGATCTTTTTAAACTTTTGTGTTGCTTCTGTAGAAAGGGCCGATATTTTATCATAGTCAAAGTTATCGGGTATGGCCAGATTTTCAAGTTGACTCATTCGTTGTACCAGTTCTTTTTCCTTTTCGATGTAAACTTCGTACTTGATTTGAATAGCGGCTTGCTCTACTACGTCTTTTTCATAAGAGGACAAAGAATCTTTGAGAAGGGGTACGGCCTCAATGAGTTGACGCAGTTCAATATCCGGTCGCAAAAGAATTTTTTTGATTTTTTGCTTTTCAAAAATCGGGGCGGAAGAGATCGAGGAAAGAAACGGATTAATCTCATCCGGCTGAACAGATATTTTTTCCAAAAGCATTTTTATTTTTTCCACTTCATTTTTTTTGGCCGTCACTTTTTTCAGACGGCTTTCGGATGCCAAACCAATTTTGTGGCTCATTTCAGTAAGGCGCAGGTCGGCATTGTCTTGTCTTAACAAGGTTCTAAATTCGGCACGACTTGTGAACATGCGGTACGGCTCTTCAGTGCCTTTGTTAATAAGGTCATCGATCAAAACGCCTATATAGGCTTCGTTTCTTTTCAGTACCAGTGGTTCTCTGTCATTAATTTTTTGATGTGCATTAATGCCGGCAATTAAGCCCTGGCAGGCAGCTTCTTCATAGCCGGTAGTTCCATTAATCTGACCCGCAAAAAACAGATTGTTTATATGCTTTGTTTCGAGCGAATTTCTTAATTGGGTAGGCGGAAAATAATCATATTCAATAGCATATCCCGGACGAAAAATTTTGGCCGCTTCAAATCCGGGTATACTACGAAGCGCTTCGTATTGTATTTCTTCCGGCAGTGAAGTTGAAAATCCGTTGAGATAAATTTCGATTGTATTCCAGCCTTCGGGTTCTACAAATAACTGATGTCTTTCTCTTTCTGAAAACCGGTTGATCTTGTCTTCTATACTTGGGCAGTATCTGGGTCCAATACCCTCTATCCTTCCGGCAAACATCGGACTTTTGTCAAATCCCTTTTTTAAAATCTTATGAACTGTAGTGTTTGTATAAGTAATCCAACAACTCTTTTGATTTGGTGGTTTAAGGGTTTCAGTAAATGAAAAGCCGGTTATTTCTTCATCTCCCTTTTGTTCTTCCATTTTTGAATAGTCCAGTGTTCTGCCATCAATTCTGGGTGGAGTTCCTGTTTTTAATCTATTCGATTCAAAACCAAACGTTTTTAGCTGTTCTGTAAGGCCGGATGCAGCCTTTTCTCCTATTCTTCCGCCACCGAAACTCTTTTCGCCGATATGAATGATTCCGTTCAAAAAAGTTCCGTTAGTAAGTACTACAGCTTTAGAGGCTATCTCATTACCCAGATTGGTTACTACCCCTTTACACACACCATTCTTTACCAAAATGCCTTTCACCATATCTTGGTAAAAGTCAATATTTTGTATGCTTTCCAATATTTCTCTCCATTTTTGGGAAAAAAGCAGCCTGTCATTTTGCGATCTTGGACTCCACATAGCAGGGCCCTTGGATCGGTTGAGCATGCGAAACTGAATCATAGAAAGGTCCGAAACTATGCCTGAGTAGCCTCCAATAGCATCAACCTCTCGTAATATTTGCCCTTTTGCAATACCGCCCATGGCGGGATTGCAACTCATCTGGGCAATGGTTTGCATATTCATCGTAATTAAAAGAACCCGCGATCCCATATTTGCCGCAGCAGCAGCAGCCTCACAGCCGGCATGACCGGCACCTACTACTATTACATCGTATTCTGGAAACATAAGAGCCAAAGTTAGTTCGTTTACTGGCTCATTTACTCATATTCTTAATCAGGGCTATTTCATTCTGAACATCTTCGATGCTTTTGCCAAGGTTGAGGAGTTCAAATTCGAAAGCGGAGTAATTTTCAACCAAGTCAAGGTATTGGCGGTTTTCAGTAATGAAGTTTATTTGATTTCTTGTTTCAGGGAACTCTTGCATTTCTATACGCTCAATTTTATCCAGCATCATTTTACAGATAGCATATTGAGTTTGTTCATATAGTACTTTAAAGTAGTTTCGGGCAGACAATAGATCAACTAAATTTCCCCGACTCTTACCTGGTTGTAGTAACTCAACACGGAGATTAATGAAATTCCAACAAAGTTTTAAATCATTCTCATTTGAAAAATCAAAATAGGCAACCGGAATAACATGACCGAACTGCCATAGCTTGCCAAAGTTATCCCACCCAATATTGTTATCGAATTGATATTCAAACCATTTTCTTATTTTTTCTATATCCAGGCCAAAGTATGGTGCATATGAAACGCTTCGGTTTCTTTCAAGTACATATCTTCGTAAGGCAATTTGCCACTTTCTTTTCTCTCGGAATTTGAAAATATCGGATATCATTTTTTGTTCGCCATCTCTCTTTGAGTTTTTCATATAGCAAAATTATGAGTTTCACAAGAAACTGTTTCATCAAGAAACAGTTCTTCATGAAACACTCATAAAGTATTGTTTAAGATATTGGTCTTCCGCTTTTCTCATTTCAGCCAACTCTTCAGGAAGTTTGTCCTTATAGCCACACAAATGAAGAGCGCCATGAAAAATAACACGATGTAATTCTGAGGTTATAGTTGTCCTAATTTTTCGGGCATTTTCTTTTACCCGGCTCACGCTAATATACACTTCGCCTGAAATAGAATTTCCATTCTCCGAAAGGTCAAAAGTTATTATATCCGTATAGTAATTGTGTCCAAGGTAAAGTTGGTTTAATCGCAAAAGTTCGTTGTCCGAACAAAAAATATAGTTTACTGACTTAAGGTTTTTTTGTTCTTTTACAAAAATCGTTTCAATAAATCTCTTCAAAATAGTTCTGTTTTTCAGTGATATCCGATTATCTTCAAAAAAGAAGTAAACTTTTGATTTTGAATTCATAATTTCAAAATTCGTAAATCGCATGGGATGCGCAATAGTAGTTTTGTGTTTTTATTAATATAGAATGAAACTTTCACAGCTAAAACCAGGACAGGAGGCGGTAATAAAACGCTTTGAGAAAAGTGATATCTATTTAAAACTCATGGAAATGGGTTGTGTGCCCGGTGAAAAAATTTGTGTAGAGCAAATTGCTCCTTTGGGAGACCCGATTTCTGTGAAGGTAACAGGCTATACACTGAGTCTTAGGCGTACCGAGGCTGAGAGCATAATAGTTGATATAATTCATTGATTATCAATTAAATGAAAATAGGTTTATATTTTGGTTCTTTTAATCCTATTCATATAGGGCATTTGAATGTTGCAAATTTTATTTTGAATGAAACGGATATAAAAAAAATCTGGTTTATTGTTTCTCCGCAAAACCCCTTAAAGGCAAACAATACACTGCTGAATGAGTTTGCCCGCCTTCATTTGGTACAAACCGCTATAGAGGGAGATCCGCGTATGAAGGGCAGTGATATTGAATTTTATTTACCCAAGCCATCTTATACCGTTGACACACTGTCTTATTTGAAAGAAAAATACCCCGAACATGATTTTGTCATTATAATGGGAGGCGACAGCTTTCAGAACATTGAAAAGTGGAAAAACTACAAAGTCATTCTGGAGAACCACAAGATTTATGTATACCCCAGGCCAGGAATAGAAACAGACACTAAAGGTCGGCCGAATGTTATCAAGGTCAATGCCCCGATTCTGGAAATTTCTGCTACACACATACGTAATTTAATCGCGAAAAATAAGTCCATACGCTATATGGTTCCGGAAAAAGTAAGGGAGGAAATAGAGGCGGGTGGTTATTACAAAACGAGTACTAAAAGAGATAACCCAGCAGCAAACAGGTAACAACAATCAGCGGAGGGGCTATCCGCGTGAACTGTAGCAGCAAGAAGGTTCCGGAGATTACTATTGCATTAAAAAGACTGTTCAGTTTTACATCAAGCAGTGTAATATCTTTCATCAGATAAAAAGTAGCGGCAATCATTATGCCTACCACTACCGCATTGATACCCTCAAGAGAGCGGTATACGGCTGCATATTTTTTCATATTGTTCCAGACGGGGAAAAAAAATAAAACTAATAATGCACTGGGCAAAAAAATAGCAATCGTGCCAATCAGGCATCCGATAACCTGCATGGCTACACGTTCTTTAGGTGTTTTCCCAATATCTTTTAGCGCCATTCCTCCGGCAAAGGATGCAATCGCAAAAACAGGTCCAGGCATTGCTCTCACAATGCCCATGCCATTATACATGTCTTCCTTTTCAATCCTTACCACATTGATATTTTTTTCGTTTACCGCTTCGGGCCGCACACTGAACTGTTCATACATCATAGGCATTAACACTTGACCACCGCCAAATACAAGGCTTCCCAGCCGGTAGGTATTTTCAAAGAGATTAATGGGAGCCCGGTTGGGCCAGTCGTTTTTCCGGGCAATTTCACTCAAAATACCGGCGCCGATAAAGATGATTCCAAACAACCAGAAATTCCACCATTTGATCTTCTTGGGTTTTTGCTCTACCTGCGGGATTCTTTTTCTGCTCAGGTTGGTGGTAATACCACCGGCTACAATCAGGGCAGGAAAAATCCAGGGTTGTTTAAAAAAAAGATAGGTAAGTGTGGCGGCGGCGATCATAATGATCCAGGTAATTGTATTTTTTATGGAAATATGAAAGGCCATAACAGCCGCATAAACCAAAAAACCCACTGCCATTGGCGGGATAAACTTGAAAATATCTGTATGCAGTGCCTTTTTATCAATGTAATGAAGTAAAAAAGAAAAAGCCCCCATCAATATACTGGCAGGCAATATCCAGATGATAAGTGTTATTACAGCCAGCGGAACACCCCCCCTTTTATAACCGATCAGTGTAAGCGTTTGAGTTGAGGACGCACCGGGGAGCAGTTGGCAAAACGCAGTATATTCCATCAGCTCTTCCCGGCTAACATAGGGTTTTCGGTCGGCAAAAGTTCTCAGCATCATTGCCAGATGTGCCTGCGGGCCGCCGAAAGCAGTAATGCTGTGCAGAAATACAGCACGCAAAAACGGTATATGACGAAGCATCATCTGCTGATAAATATAAAAAATTTATGTATCTCCGGAGGTGATATAAATTAACAGCGATACCAATTCCTTAAATTCATATATTCATTCAAAATATGAATTAATACTAAAAACAGAGTATGAAAAAAAACCTCATCTGCGCAATAATAATCTTTTCATTGGCTTCCATCTCCTCCAGGGGACAAAAAAACAAACCCTCTTTTTCAGAGACAATTAATCTGCAGGCCGACCACATCGAAGCCAAATGCATAGGCTGGCGCCGCGATATCCACCAAAACCCCGAATTGGGCAACCGGGAATTCAGGACGGCAAAACTGATCGCCGATCATTTGCGTTCTTTGGGTATTGAAGTGAAAGAAGGCGTTGGCAAAACAGGTGTGGTCGGAATTTTGAAAGGAGCCAAACCCGGCCCCTGCATCGGGCTACGGGCAGATATGGATGCACTACCGGTGGTAGAAAGGGTGGATTTACCATTTGCTTCAAAAATAAAATCGACTTACAACGGGCAGGAGGTAGGAGTGATGCATGCATGCGGTCATGATACGCATGTGGCTATACTGATGAGTGTGGCGGAAATATTAGCTGGTATGAAAAATGATTTGAAAGGCACCGTGAAGTTTATTTTTCAGCCAGCCGAAGAAGGACCGCCCGAAGGAGAAGAAGGCGGCGCCCCGCTGATGATTAAAGAAGGCGTACTAGAAAATCCAAAAGTGGATGTAATGTTTGGGTTGCATATCGGTTCACAGACCGAAGTGGGAAAAATAACTTATCGCAGCGGCGGTACTATGGCAGCGTCGGACTGGTTTACAATAAAAGTAAAAGGAAAACAAACCCATGGCTCACAACCCTGGGGAGGCATAGATCCCGTTGTAGTATCTGCACAAATAGTGAACGGATTGCAAACCATTGTAAGCAGGCAAACAAATTTAACCCAAAACCCGGCTGTGATTTCCGTAAGTACATTTCATGGAGGCGTACGTTCCAATATTATCCCCGAAGAAGTGATCATGACGGGCACCATCCGCACCCTCGATACCGGCATGCAACGTATTATTCATGAAAAAATAAAACTTACAGCTTCCAAAATAGCTGAAGCTTCGGGGGCCAGGGCCGAAACGGTAATTGAAAGCAAAACACTGGTTACTTATAACGATCCCCATCTTACCAAACAAATGCTGCCCAGCCTTGTAAAAGCAGCAGGAGAAAATAACGTAGTGGAGGTTCCGCCGGTAACAGGCGCAGAAGATTTTTCTTATTTTGCTGAAAAGGTCCCCTCGCTTTTCTTTTTTATAGGGGGAAAACAAAAAGGGGTGGATCCGGAAAAAGTATTTCCACATCACACACCCGATTTCTGGATTGATGAAAGCGGAATGAAAACCGGCATCAAGGCTTTTTTACATCTGGTGTTTGATTATATGAATACACAAAGTGCAACTCCTGCTCCGCTACAAACCAGGAAACCGTTTTAACCGGCTATGCAGAAATGGATTTTATTGTTTATTGTTTTTGGCTGGATGAATAATTCAGCAGCCCAGCCAACCGATAAAAAATTGCATAAAAAAATCCGCGAAGCCATCAGCGGGTTCAATGGCGATATTGGCATTTATATAAAAAATCTGCGAACAGGTAAAACGGTTTCCATTAATGCCGATACCGTATTCCCTACAGCCAGTATTGTAAAAGTACCTATCATGGTGGCTGTTGTGTATAAGCTCTATACGGGCGAATTGCATTACGATTCTTTATTTACCTACAAAGATTCTTTGCTGTACGAAGGAGAAGACATTCTTGGCTCGTTTAAAAACGATGAAAAGATTGCCCTGAAGAAAATCCTGATGCTGATGCTCACCACCAGCGACAATACGGCCAGCCTCTGGCTGCAGAGTATTGCCGGAACGGGAACAAGAATAAACCAGCTGATGGATAGCCTTGGGTTTACCCATACACGGGTAAACTCCAGAACTCCGGGACGAGAGGCGTATCGTGCAAAATACCAGTGGGGACAAACTACCCCGTATGAAATGGGAACGCTGTTTGAAAAAATCTACCGCCGCCAAATTTTTTCAAGTGCCATGTGCGACCGGATGATGCGCCTGCTGGGCCGCAACTTTTGGGACGAAGATGAAGCCATTTCACAGATTCCCCCCTACGTTGAAGTGTTTAGTAAAAACGGCTGCGTAAATGCCGTACGCAGCGAAGCGATGATTGTAAATGCCCCGCGCAACCCGTATGTGTTTTGCATTTTTACCAAAAATAATAAAGACCAGCGCTGGACGCATGATAATGAAGCGTGGGCCCTGGCGAGGAAATTATCCAGACTGCTCTGGGAATATTTTGAGCCGAAAAGATAAAAGCAAAATAAGAATCATTTCATGAGCTGATAAACCAGAAGGCTCATCGCATACGCCAGCCCCGTCATATAGATTAGTTGAATGACGGGCCACTTCCAGCTGCGGGTTTCGCGACGTACAATGGCAAGGGTGCTCATGCACTGCATGGCAAATACATAAAAAATCATCAGCGATAAACCGGAAGCTAGTGTGTATACCGGAGTGCCGTCGGCTTTGGCAGCGGCTTTCATTTTATCGCGGAGCCGCAGGCTGTTGTCGTCCTGCTCGCCTACACTGTACAAAGTAGCCATGGTTCCTACAAACACTTCTCTGGCGGCAAATGAAGTAATGAGGGCAATGCCAATTTTCCAGTCGTAGCCGAGCGGCTCAATGGCGGGTTCAATTGTTTTTCCCAATAGACCGGCATAGGAGTTTTCAAGCCGGGCAGCATGAAAGTCTTTGTCCAGTTGTTCTGTATTGGCGCCGGGCTGTTGTTTCATCTGTTCGTATTGTTCTGCTACCTCTTTCATCCTGTTTCCGGGGCCAAAAGAGCTGAGTGCCCATAGGATAAGACTGATGATCATAATGACTTTCCCGGCATCAAATACAAAAATTTTTGCTTTGCTTATCATGGTTTGCAGCACATTGCCCCAGCGGGGTGAACGATAAGTAGGCAGCTCAAGGATAAAGAAACTTTTCTCCTTTATTTTTATAAACCATCTTGCTACATACGAAACCAACAGCGCCATCAGCAGCCCCAGCAGGTAAAGCCCCATCATCACCAGGCCCTGTACGCCGAGAAAACCAAATAAATACGTATTGGGGATGACAAGACCGATTAAAATTACAAATACCGGCAGACGCGCCGAGCAGCTCATCAACGGAGTGATAAGAATCGTAAGCAACCGCTCTTTCCTGTTTTCAATACTTCTGGCGCTCATAATGGCAGGTACTGCACAGGCAAAGCCGCTGATCATCGGCATCACACTTTTCCCATTCAGCCCCACTCCGCGCATCAGCCTGTCGGAAAGAAAACTAATACGGGCCATATAGCCCGTGTCTTCCAGCAACGTTATAAGGCCAAAGAGAATCATGATCTGCGGAACAAAAACAAATATGCCGCTTAGTCCCGCAACTACCCCATTGATAAGAAGGTCGCTCCACCAGGTAGCGGGCATGTATGCGGAAAGAAACGAACTAAGGTTGGCAAAACCCAGTTCGATCCAGTCCATTGGATGCTGTGCCAGCCAAAATACACTTTGAAAAAGTAAAAATAAAACCAAAAGCAGGATGAGATAACCCCACCGGCGATGCAGCAGAATATTATCCAGCTTGTCGGTCATCAGGGTTTGCTGCAGCGGGTCGGGTTCTACCACAGTCTGTTGCATAATGGTTTTAATGCGGGCATAGCGCTCCATTATTTCATCGGCCTGGGCCTTTGTTTTGTTAAAAGGAATGGAATGAATTGCTTCGCGAACCGTATTCTTTATTTGCTGGTCAATATTAAGTTCGTTGTGCGTAATGGCCAGATGCAGGGCCTTATAATCGCTGATGTTGGTCAGTTTTTGTTTGATGGCCTCTACGGTACCTCCGCCCCAGAAGGCTCCGGGTACAAAGTCGCGGGCGGGGGCCTTGTATAATTTTTCCGCCGTTTCGGCCAACACTTTTTTTAACTCCGAAATTCCTTTTTGTTTACGCGGATTGATGGGTACTACCGGCACGCCCAGTTCTCTTTCCAGCCCTGCCACATCCACTTGTATCCCCTTTTTTTTGGCAAGGTCCATCATGGTAAGGGCAATCACTACCGGTATCTTCAGGTCAATAATCTGAGAGGCAAACAGCAGGTTTCGCTTCAGGTTTGCCGCATCCACAATCACCACCAGTATATCCGGGTGCTCCTCATGTTTTTCATTTAGAAGCACTTCATAAGTTACCCATTCATCGGTGCGTTTTGGATAAAGGCTGTATGAGCCGGGCAAATCAAGAAATTCCGCATACCGGTTTTCGGCAATGCGGGCCTCGCCAACCCTCATTTCCACCGTTACGCCCGGAAAATTGCCCACTTTCTGGTTAAGCCCGGTAAGGCAATTAAAAAGCGAACTCTTACCGCTGTTTGGATTGCCAACTAGCCCGATATGTATATTATTACCGCCCAATTTTTACCAAGGTCTGCAAAAATACTCTGCGCCATTTGATACAACTTACGATTTAAGTAAGTTTTGGCTTGTATTGATTTTGTAAAAATTTGGTTTCGCAGAAAGGTAAAAGGTTTGTATTAATACCTTTGCCGGAAATTCAGAAAACCTTCCCCGAAATGAATACCTGCCGATTGTATCGTTCTGCTACTCTATTTCTGTTTTTCATTTTGACAGCCGGGCTGCTTTTTGCGCAGAAACTGAAAAAAAGTGAAAAAGCGACGGTTAATAACCTCAGGTCCCACATCAGTTATCTGGCCGATGATAAACTGGAAGGCAGAAGAACAGGAAGCGCCGGAGAAAAACTGGCGATGGAATACATCAGTAAGCAGTTTGAGCAGATAGGGCTTGAACCCAAAGGAACAAAAGGATATTACCAGGCATTTGAAGTTTACGATGGTAAACAGGTTAATCCCTCCACTCATCTGATCATTAATAATAACGACCTGAAGATGGGGAAGGAATTTTTTCCTCTGGCATTTTCCGGCAATCAAAGCATTGAGGCATTTCCGGCTATTTCGCTTCGCGAAGAAAAAATGCCCTGGTTTATTAATCTCAGCGATGCACTGGAAGAAAACAGTAATAATCCTCATTTTGACATAGCAGGGTATGTATTGGATAAAAGCCGGGATGCTGCTGCAAAAGGTGCCACAGCCCTGATATTTTACAACACATCATCGGCTGATGACGGTTTAAAGTTTGACCCCAAAGACAGAAACGAACCGGTTTCTATTCCAGTGCTGTATGTAGAAAAAAACACTGCAAAAAAAATTTTTGCTGACGAAACCGCTTCTGTTGACCTGAAGCTGAAAGTGGATATCGGAAAAAAATATCGTACCGGCCACAATGTAATTGGCTTTATCAATAACGGAGCGGCCATCACGGCCGTGCTTGGGGCTCATTTTGATCATCTGGGCTTTGGCGAAGACGGCAATTCGATGCTGCGCACCGGTGAAAAATTAATTCATAACGGGGCCGATGATAACGCCAGTGGAACAGCAGCCCTGATTGAACTGGCCCGGATGCTGAAAGGCAGTAAGCAAAAGAACAGCAACTATCTTTTTATTGCCTTTTCCGGCGAAGAACTGGGACTGAACGGATCAAAATATTTTACCGAAAACCCTACGATAGATCTTTCATCGGTAAACTATATGATCAATATGGACATGATAGGTCGTTTGAACGAAAGCACAAATACGCTTACCATCGGCGGTATTGGCACCTCTCCTGCCTGGGGAAAAATGATAACTCCGGATAAGAAATCATCGCTGGTAATAAAAACCGACAGCAGCGGCACCGGGCCCAGCGATCATACCTCGTTTTACCGGAAAGACATTCCAGTGCTTTTTTTCTTCACCGGTTTGCATACCGACTATCACCGGCCCACCGATGATGCAGATAAGATTAATTATACAGGCGAATTAAGAATTATTCAATTGATAAATTCAATAGTAGCGGCGGCCGATAAACCACAGCAAAAACTTGCATTTACAAAAACCAGAGAAACGCAAACCACTACATCAGCACGGTTTAGTGTCACTTTAGGTGTAATGCCTGATTATACTTTTTCCGGAACAGGCTTGAGGCTCGATGGGGTAAGCGATGGCCGGCCGGCGCAAAAAGCAGGAATGAAAGCAGGAGACGTAATTGTAGCCATAGGCGATATCAGTATTTCATCTGTGGAAAGCTATATGCAGGCACTGGGAAAATTTAAAAAAGGAGATAAAGTGAAGGTGAAATACAAAAGAGGCGAAGAAACGAAAGAAGCAGAAGTGGAATTCTGATTTTTATGGCAAAGGGCCAATAAACCCAAATGAAACTTGCACTTGACAATAAGGATTTGGCCGACGATTTTTTTGAAGGCTGCCGCCTGCTGGGTATTATGTCGGAGTTAAAAGATTACCGCTTCTGCAGAGAAGTGAATATGGCTATTGGAGCCGATTTCCGGGTTAATAACGAAATAGAAATACAGCTTACGAGAAAAAAAAGAAATTATTTTTTTTCTGTGTATGAGTATTGCGAACCCGTCAGTTCGCTGGAGCATTATATATACAATAACCAGTTTGACGGCGAATACCTGCTTCCTGAATTCAGGCATCTGGATTTTTTATGGCTCATGAAAGGAGATTTGATAACCGATGAGGCAGTACAGCAGAAAGCAGAAAGCATCCGGGCAATCAATGGTGTGCGGTTGGTAGTGGAACTGACAAATGAAAAGATCAGGAATAAAGAACACCTGATATTTTGAATACTGCCCCCGCACGGGGGTGAAATTGAAAATTTATCATGGCATGCCATAAACGAACGCATATCAGCCAAAGATGATTGTTTAACGCATTCTATGTGGCTGTAATTTTAACCGCCAAAGGCGGTGATATAAAGGATAAACACATGAAACTAAATTTTGATTCAGAAAAAAAGTTCTTTTCCGAAATATCACCTTCGCATGTTTCTCGTCCGGGTGCCGGAGGCTGGGAAGAAAAAGATAATGCGCTATACAGGAAGTTTCAGTTCACGGATTTCAGCCAGGCATTCGGCTTTATGACCAGGGTGGCAATGGAAGCAGAGAAAATGGATCATCATCCCAACTGGAGTAATGTATGGAATACAGTAGAAATCTGGCTCAATACACACAGCGCCGGAAATACCGTAACGGACAAAGACCGGGAACTGGCCCGGCGGATTGATAAGCTGCTGTAGTTTATCTTTACCTAACAATGCTCGCTTCCGTTACACTAATGATAAGGCCGGCCGCATTCGGCTATAATGGGGAAACGGCTGCCAATAATTTTTTTCAGCCCCGAATACAGCCTGGCGACAGTGAAAAAGTTCAACAATCGGCGCTGCAGGAGTTTGATAACATGACCCGGATGCTGAAGTCGAATGGCCTTGATGTTTTGATCATTGATGATACTCCCTTGCCGAGAAAGCCTTCGGCTGTTTTTCCCAATAACTGGCTGGCTACCTCTCCGGAAGGAAAGTTGTTTATCTTTCCGATGCATGCTCCCAACAGAAGAACAGAAAAAAGAGACGATATTATACAAAGATTGTTGCAACAATTTATTGTTGCAGATTTTCAGGACTGGAGCGAGTTTGAAACCGAAGGCTACTTTCTTGAAGGAACCGGCAGTATGGTGATAGACCACGAAAATAAAATCATTTATGCCTGCCTGTCGCCCCGAACCTCGCTGCCGGTATTGCAAAAATTTGCTGAACGAAACGGTTACCAGGCAATCACTTTTTTAGCAAAAGATAAAAACGGCAAATATATTTATCACACCAATGTGCTGATGTGTATCGGTGAAGGGTTTGCCGTTTTATGCGCCGAAGCGATTGATGAAGAATGGGAGCGCATTGCGGTGACGCAGTTGCTTGAATCGACCGGGCACGAAATTATCCGTATCTCTTTCGACCAGTTGCATTTCTTTGCGGGCAATATGCTGCAGCTAAAAAACAGAAGCGGAAGCAAACTTCTTGTCATGAGCGGTGCCGCTTATAACGCCTTATCGGAAGAACAAAAACAAATACTTTCTGTATACACGGAACTGCTGCCTGTTGATATTCCCGTTATTGAAAAAACGGAAGGAGGAAGTGTTCGCTGTATGATGGCTGAAATTTTTTTAGCAAGGCGACCGGAACCGATATAATAAATCCCTTATTTCTTTTAAAACCACAATAGGTTTCTGTTGTTGAGGCCTGATGGTATACCGCATTTTACGATCTTAATTTTTTTTCCGGCGCAATACAATCGCGGCATTTTTGTCCAGATCGGCTTTGAAGCGGATTAAGTGACGGTCCATGCCGTCATATATGATGAGCAGACCGGTATTGGGAGCATAGGCCCCCAGGTTTTCGGCATACAATACGAGTGTAAGCGAATCGGACTGTTCGGGTGAAATATGAATGGTTTTTTTAAAGGCTTCTGATTTTAGCCCCTGTTGTGCAATGATTACTTTTCCATTCAGCAGAACACTGACGGTGTCGCCATCCACTTCGCCATTATCGTAGAGGGCCAGCACAAGACTGTCGGAGCGGAAATAAATGGTTTCTGTTTTATCATTGGCTCGTGCATACAGCCTGGCCGCCGGCGGAGTAACGACGGGTGCAGGATTATTTTTCACAATAGCATCATCCTGTTTTTTCTTTTCCGAAGCCGGGTTTTCTGTTTTTACTTCTTTCTTTTTTTCAGGCGCCGTCTTTGCCACGGTTGTTTCGGGTTTGCGGAACGGAGCAGGTGGTGAAGTTGTGTTTTTTTCTGGCTTTGTTGTTGCCGGTTTATCGGCAATTGTATTTTCAATATTCAGATCGCCAAGATGCTCCAGTAATCTTGATTTGTTCCGGTCTTTCTCTTCTTTGAGAAGGATACGGCCGGAAAGGGAATAGTATTTTTTTGTCTGGTTGGTTTTCCATGTACCATCAATATACCAGATGCTGTCTCTGGGGTTCATGCGAAAGGTAATGGTCTGCTTCACACCTTTATCTCTTTTCTCAAAAAAATTGTTGCTTACTATTTCATCGTCTTCCACTTCGCACAGCCCATTGGTAATGGTGCCCTTTACCCTTTTTACGATATAATACAGTTTTTCTTCAATGATAAAAGTGGAATAAGAGTATCCATATACCTTGCCGCGGTATTCGGTCAGTGCCATTTCAAAACTCTGGTCGTTTCGGGTTTCGGCGCTGTCGTTGGAAAGATTTCCGACCCATACACCGGATAAAGATTTTTGCGCAGTAAGAAGTAATGGGAAAATGAAAAGCAAAATACTCAGACTAAGGGTTTTCATGATACTGATGTTGTTCATTCGGTTTTCCGGTATTCAAAGGGTTGGCAGATTTTTCGGGAATTCTGTCTAATAATAACGAAATTGGATTCTCTCTGTTGTGCAATCTCTTCCCGTCATGTATCGTACTATTTCGGCAGGATTCGAAAATTCTCGGTCGTATTTTCTTACCGGGGTATTTGATTGCGCTTGCTGTTTGCAGGCTTCGGCTATGTAGATAGCCATTCTGGGGGTTGCGAGTTTGTATCCCGTTAAATGAGCAACCCTGTTCTTTTGACAATTTTCCGGCTTTTTTAAAAAGAAATGTGTGTGAAACAGGCGGAAGAACACCGCGTGGGTTTTGAGAGATGAACGGTGTTGTTTTCCTTTGACCAGTTGAATTACCCGTTCATACTTGCCAGAAACTCATAGTTGTCTTTGGTCCCTTTCATGCGTTTCAGCAATTCATTCATGGCTTCTTCGGGGTTCATATCTGCCAAAAAATTCCGGAGCAGGTACATGCGGCCGAGCACGTCTTTTTCCAGCAGCAGATCATCACGCCGGGTGGAAGATGCCACCAGATCGATAGCCGGGTAGATACGTTTGTTTGCAAGCCGGCGATCGAGTTGCAACTCCATATTGCCGGTTCCTTTGAATTCTTCAAAAATCACTTCATCCATTTTGCTTCCTGTATCAATTAATGCGGTTGCCAGGATTGTTAAAGAACCGCCGTTTTCGATTTTTCGGGCTGCGCCAAAAAACTGTTTTGGCTTTTGCATCGCATTAGCCTCCACACCGCCTGATAATACTTTGCCGCTGGCAGGTGCCACGGTATTGTGTGCACGGGCCAGGCGGGTGATTGAGTCGAGCAGTATCACCACATCATGGCCGCACTCAACGAGGCGTTTGGCCTTTTGCAAAGCAATGGTTGAAACTTTTACATGCTTCTCGGCCGGTTCATCAAATGTAGAGGCAATGACTTCGGCCTTCACACTACGCTCCATGTCTGTTACTTCTTCGGGCCGCTCGTCCACCAATACTACCATCAGGTAACATTCAGGATGGTTTTCGGCAATGGCATTGGCAACTGCCTTTAGCAACATGGTTTTACCCGTTTTTGGCTGGGCCACAATCAATCCGCGCTGACCCTTGCCGATGGGAGTAAAAAGGTCTATGATTCGGGTAGAATAATTGGTCGGTGAATCAAAGAGGTTTAATTTTTCATAGGGAAACAGGGGCGTCAGGTAATCGAAGGGCACACGGTCGCGAACTTCTTCGGGTTTTTTACCGTTGATGGTGTCTACTTTAAGTAGGGCAAAGTATTTTTCACCTTCTTTCGGAGGGCGAACGGCTCCTAAAACGGTATCGCCTGTTTTTAATCCAAACAGTTTTATCTGCGAAGGAGAAACATAAATATCATCAGGCGAGGATAAGTAGTTATAATCCGAAGACCGCAGAAACCCATAGCCATCCGGCATCATCTCCAGCACACCTTCCGACATGATCACGCCATCGAATTCAATATTGAAAGTGGATTCACGCCGCTGCGGATATACTTTGGGAACGGCCGCCTCTTCCGTAGTTGGTTCTGCTTCGGTTTTTATTTCTTCCATTATTTCTTCCGGTGCAGTACCCTCTGCTTCTGCTTCGGTATGCAGTAGTTCGTCCATTCCATCTTCGGGCACTTCGGTTTCTGATTTTTTTCGTGACTTTTTGTGTGCGGGCTTTTCTTCTTTTCGGGAAACTGATTTTTTAGGCATTTTCATTTCGGTTTGGGGTTCTTCCACTTCCGCTTCCTCGGTTGTTAAGGATGTGCTTGTTTTTATGATTCGCTTGCGTTTAGGGCGGTCATCGGTGCCGGCCGTTTTGGCGCCGGTAACAGCCTGGCTGTCCAGAATTTTATAGATAAGTTCTTGCTTATCCATTTTTTTCGTGTTAGGGATTTTCAACTGCTCGGCTATATCCAGCAGTTCGGGAACGAGCATGTCGTTCAGTTGTAAGATGTCGTACATAAAAGAATCTTGAAGGTTAACAGCGGCACCAATTCACCTGTCTTAAAGCCTGAAAATGTTTTGAGTTTTTTATGTTGAAACGGAATCTGCGGGACTGATGAGCGTATTAAAGAAGACTTTACTTATCAGCTTTTCCGGCACAATATTAGTGCAATTTTGATAAAATGCAAATTTTCATCTCTTAAAATACAATACCACGCTGATTTTAAGACTGTAAATCTTTCTGCGTAATTCGGTTTTTTACCGGGTTGGTTCCGATGCCAGGCTGATGTATAGTGCTTTTGTCTTTTGAATTGTGCTTACTATGTTCAGGTTGTTTTTTATATGTTCACGGGCATTGGCCCCCAGTTTTTTTCTAAGATCTCTGTTCGTGTAAAGGGTTATGATGGCTTTTGCCAGAGCTTGCGGATTTTTCGCTGGCACCATCAGCCCGGTCAGATTGTTTATTACCAGCACTTCATTTCCCGGAATATCGGTAACAACAGGTGGAATGCCAAGGGCCATGGCTTCCACTACTGCTTTATTAATACCTTCTCCTCTCACCGATGGCATTACAAATATGTCTGAGGCGGCTACCAGCGGCAAGGGGTCTTTCACATAGCCGATGCAATGAATGTTTTTTTTATAAGGGGATTTATCAATTAACTGTAGTATACCCGGCTTGTCAAAATCTTTACCCGCAAAAAGAAAGTGAATGGGCTCACCTTGCGGAAGAAATGGTGTGGCTTTCAGCAAATAAGGAATGCCTTTCATCCGGCGTACATTAGCTGTACAAATTAGTACAAATGCATTTGCCGGTATGCCGAATTGCTCGAATGAAGATATGGGCTTTACATCCTGGTACCATTCGGGATCATGACCTTTGTGTATGGTTATCCCTTTATGTTTTACAAAAATGCTATTTCTGCGGATATCGTCTTCAATAGCTTTGGTAACGCAAATAATTTTATCTGTCCGCGGGTGCAGGTATTTAAAGTACATAGCGGGGTCGTACCAGTGAATGTGTCCTTTATAGCCACGGTATAGCACCACTTTTACCGGAAGATTGCGGGCAGCAATAATGCCGTTCAAAAAAGCTTTGGAGTTAAACAACTGAAGTATGTGATAACCGCCTTGTTTTAATTCCTTCCGGATAAACCGGATCGAGGGCCGGTGAAATTTTTTTTCGGGATGAAATTCTATAATGCGTATTCCTGCCGACTTGAATTTTTCTCCGTAAGCAGTACCGGGGTAGGTCATCACGGTAATGTCAAATCCTTCTTTCTGCAATCCCACAAAGATTTCCGCTTCGGGGCGCACCGATACCATTTCCCGATAATCGCTGATGACAAGAACTTTAATTTTCATGAATTCTGATTTCTATCATTCGATGCGCAAACCGGTTGTATTTTGAATCTTACCTTTGCTGCTCAAAATTCGGGAAATGTTTAATAAAAGAGTGAAAATTAAGGAACTGCTTGCATGGGAACCCCGCAGCCAGCAGGTAACCGTAATGGGATGGGTGCGTACTTTTCGTCAGAATCAGTTTATTGCTTTGAATGATGGCTCAACCAATAATAACCTTCAGGTAGTAGCTGAATTGGGAAAATTTGATGAAAGTTTATTGAAGCGGATTACCACATCGGCAGCGCTCAGGGTAACCGGAGAGATGGTTCCGTCAGCGGGAAAAGGACAAAAACTGGAAGTAAAAGCTGCGACAATTGAAATACTTGGCGACAGCGATCCGGAAAAATATCCGCTTCAGCCCAAAAAACACAGCCTTGAATTTTTAAGAGAAATTGCCCACCTGCGCTTCCGCACCAATACTTTCGGATCGGTATTCCGCATTCGTCATGCACTGGCATTTGCCATTCATAAATTTTTTAATGATAAAGGTTTTTTATACCTGCACACTCCTATCATTACGGCCAGCGATGCGGAAGGCGCCGGGGAAATGTTTCGGGTTACAACATTGCCCTTTGACAAAACGCCCCGAAATGATGACGGTTCCGTTAATTTCAAAGAAGATTTTTTTGGTCGAAGTACTAACCTTACTGTAAGCGGCCAGCTGGAAGGAGAGCTGGGCGCCACTGCCTTCGGAGAGATTTATACATTTGGCCCTACGTTTCGTGCAGAAAACTCTAATACACCAAGACACCTTGCCGAATTCTGGATGATTGAACCGGAAATGGCTTTTTACGATCTGGAAGACAACATGAACCTTGCCGAAGCGTTCATAAAATACATCATCCAATATACCATGGAGAATAACCGGGACGACCTGGAGTTTCTGGCACAGCGGCTGGCAGATGAAGAAAAACAATTACCGCAGGATAAACGCAGCGAAATGGGACTGATCGAAAAGCTGGAATTTATTTTGAACAATAAATTTGAGCGGCTTACCTATTCCGATGCTATAGATATTTTAAGAGAAAGTAATTTCAACAAGAAAAAGAAATTTCAATTTCCCGTAACCGGATGGGGGATGGATCTGCAAAGCGAGCATGAACGCTACCTTGTGGAGAAGCATTTTAAAAAGCCGGTGATACTGTACAATTACCCCAAGGAGATCAAGGCGTTTTACATGCGCCAGAACGAGGATGGCAGAACGGTGGCCGCCATGGATATACTCGCTCCCGGAATTGGTGAAATTGTTGGCGGTTCTCAGCGCGAAGAACGATTGGAAAAATTAGAACTACGCATGAAGGAAATGAATATTCCCGTTGATGAAATGTGGTGGTACCTTGATACACGGAGGTTCGGCACAGTTCCCCATTCAGGTTTCGGGCTGGGCTTTGAACGAATGGTTCAGTTTGTGACCGGCATGAGTAATATCCGTGATGTCATCGCTTTTCCAAGAACTCCCGGAAATGCGGAATTTTAAAAAGGCTTTTGCCCGGACAAGATTTGAAAGGGATGCCTATTCGTGTACACACATTACCGGGATATGCGACTGTATCACCAGCTGCTTTGTACTGCTGGGTTTGAAAATTCCATCGAGCAGCTTATGCTTTTTAGGAATGGTGATGATAAGATCGAGATTATTGGTTTCGGCAAACTCCTTAATACCGTCTTCAATATCGGCATGATTGATGAAATGATATTCCGGGTTCATATCTTCAAGCAGCGTGTGCAGCAGTAATGATTGTTCGGGTGTTTCGGGTTTGAAATGCCTGTTTTCATAGTCTACATTCAGCACATGCAGTTCTGCATTGAACTCCTTTACTACTTTTTTAATGTAATCGGCCGGGGTCGTTTCCACCACTTGCTGAAAATCGCAGGCAAACCCGATCTTTTTAATCCCTTTGCCATATTCTTTACCCGGGGGCACTATAATTATTGGCCATGTCAGATGGCGGATGGCTGTAAGTGTGGTGCTGCCAAAAAGCATGCGCTCCATTCCGCTGGCGCCTTTGGTGCCCATTACTACTGCAAATGGCTGCAGGTGATTGCAAAGCTCTTCAAGTTCATCCGTCACATTGCCCAGCCGCGCTTCGGTATATATTTTCAGTTTTCCGGAAGTAATATGTTCCAGCCCCTTTTTTACTTCTTCCAGTTTTGCTTCACTGCTTTTTCGCAGTTCCTCAGCCGATACCATTACCACCGGCACTTCGGTCATAGAAACGGGGATTTGATAAACATGAAAAAGTGTAAGGCTGGCACCGGTAGCCAGCGCCATATCAGCCGCGTAATTCATAGCATTGGTAGCTACGGGTGAAAAGTCGGTGGGAACTACGATGGTTTTCATGACCCTGAATTTAGAAAGCTAAAGTTACCGATACTTTTCTGATACAGGGATGATCCTTCTCATTGCAATGATTGATCTGTGTTATGGAATAAATAAAACGGCGCGTCTTATAAAAAAAGTTTTATGAGCGAACTTCACCTGCCGCAGGCTGCCGGAAGAAAGGCTGGTTTTTCGTGGCAAAAAAATCATTTTCTCCATATTGATATGACTCCTATGGTTGATCTTGGCTTTTTGCTCATTGCCTTTTTTATTTATACGGCCCGGCTCTCGGAGCCGGTGGTTACCACTCTGCGGATGCCTGATGATACATCTATTACTACTGAGCCCAATAATCTTTCCGAAAGCCTGGCCTTAACCCTGTTACTTGATGCAAACGACAGGATATTTTATTATCATGGGAAAATGAATGATGCGATAGCTAAAAAATTGATACAGAAAACTTCATTTTCGTTAACCGGCGGCATAGGCAGCATTATCCGTGAAAAACAAGAGGCAATTGACAAATCAAAAAAATTTCCGGAAGGAAGAAAGGGCTTAATGCTATTGATAAAACCTACCGGTGCCGCTTCGTATAAAAACCTGGTAGATGCGTTGGACGAAGCGCTGATAAACGATGTAAAAAAGTATGCGATTGTAGAGCCGGCAAAAGAAGAAATTCTTTTTATTACAAATGCAGGGAACGCTCAGGGATTCAACTCCAGCAGATAGAAATGAGAATAATCTACCTGCCCGGCATTTACTGCAGACCGGGCAGAAAGAAATTTTTCAAACAAGGGAATATCCGGAGTGTAAAGCATCAGCACAAGGAAAGTTTTTCTTTTTACAGGCGGTAACGTATCATTCAGGCGGATGGCATCTGCCAGCCCTTTGTGCCCGAGATAGGTGGCCATATACGGATAGAAGTTGTCTTTATAAGAAGCGGCAAAAATATCGGCTCCGGGATTTTCCCTTTCGATATTACCAATCAGCGAGGTGAAAAAATTGTAATCCTGCTCCCGGTATACTGCCGATTTGTATTTTCTGAAAGCCATTGCCACTTTTGTGTTAAAATACAGGTTATGTGTTATTTCAACAGTTAGTACTGCTGCGGCAATGAATGCGGATACCCGCATCAGTACATTTTTCAATCGGCGGTACCGGAATAAGACCGCTGTAAAACAAAGTTGTATAAAAACGAAAACGAAAGCAAAATACCTCGGCTCGTAAATATAATTCCAGCCTCCTGCAAAACCAATCTGCATTTTGTAAGTGGCGGACAAATACCCGAGCGAAAGAAATATAAATGCGGAGCAAAAAAACCCCAGGAACAGAAACCAGTCAAAACCATTAGCAGGTATAAATTTCTTTGACTTAAAATAGGTGATAATTCCGTAGCAAATAAGAACAATCGAAATTACATTTACCCATTCCAATACGCGGAGCAGGGGGCCGGTGCCTACACCAGCATGCTTTATCAGCTGGCTGCTCAGAAAAGCGATGTTAATAAAAGAAGCAGGAATAGCGGGATACCAGTGAACCACGTTTTCGGGATACACCCCTCTTTCGGTAGCCAGTATATAGCCTGATGAACCTGCCGTTTTTTGCATAATAAAATAGAACAACGCCAACAGCACAGAAACTGTAATCAATAAAATAGCGCCTGTTCTTAAAATTCTTTTTTGTTTCAGAAAAAAACCGGCGGCAATAATTAAAACGGGCAACCCTGCCGACACGGCAGGATATGCATAACGAAACAGGTTGGGAAGAAAAAGAAAAAACCCCGTTGCAAAAACCCATGCGATTCCCGGTTTCTCATTTAGAATTGTTTTTATTAAGAAAGAAAAACCAATTAACAGAAAGAGCAGCGATATGGAATCGGTAGGCAGCGATTCATGAATAAATGTGTATTCAAAACATCCGGTAATAATGGTTGCCATGTTTATGGCGGCCCTTGTAAACCCGATTTGTTTACAGATTTTTCTTACAATAAATATCAAAGCGATGCAAACAATTACATCAAGTGCAGTAGTAGCATTGTATATGTTATAATTAAAGAGCTTCAACAGGGGTGCAAGAAAGAGCGGATAACCCGGCGGCCAGTACGGAGTGCTGTCATACACAACAGCCTCCGGGTTTGCAACAAAATATTGGGGAATGACAAATCCTTTTCCCTCCAGCAGGCTTTTGCTTTGCATCACCAGTACCATCTTATCCCGGCCGGCATAGGAAACAAAAAAAACATTAATGATTCTTGATGCGATCGCAACAGCGATGCACACCAGCGTGGCGGCTTTTGTTTCCAGGATGGAGTTAATCCGGCTCATAGCACCCTGTTTTTTTTCAGGAAAGCGCCGACTCTTGCCGCCACATTTTGCCTGACATTGTTGTAATACAAATTAATATCGGCTATATGATAGTTACGAATGAAGTAAAAAAAGCCGCCGGGAAATTTTGGTTTGCTGATCCAAAGCACACCATTACTGATTTGCGCATCTGTGGTATGATGATATGTTTTTTTAAAATTTTTAAGCACACTCCCTTTATTCAGGCTTCGCGGTGCGTATTGATTATCGGTGGTCCAGGTAAGCGGGTTGGTAACAAGCGAGTTCCCGTTTTCCGGCAACAGGTACGATGGCAAATAACCTTTGCGGAAAGTGCGCCAGCCGCAAATGCATCCTGTTTGTAATGAATCGCTGCAGATTTTTAATGTGCTGAAATAATCTTTTGGTATGTGCCACCCGATGAGGTAGGCGGCTACGAGTTGGTTTTGCAATTCTTTTCCGTCAAAAAATTCTTTCAGCAGCCGCTCTCCCAGTTTGCTTCCCTGGCTATGTGCAGCAATGATAATGGGGCGGCCTTTATTATCATGCTTCATGTAATACAGAAAAGCTGTTTTCAGATCTTCATAGGCCGTATTAAAAGCCCGCCCGACAACTGAATCATCTCTGAAGAAAGCAGAAATATGGGCCTGCCGGTACCTTGGCGCAAACACTCTTGCATTTTGGTTAAATGCAGACGCCTGGTAAAGAATGGTTGAATAATCGGTTTTTGCGTTGATGGATGCATCATCAATGCGGGCATTCAGAAGGTCTTCTTTTTTTCGACGGCGGGTATAGGTGGTAGGATGCAGAAAGAAAACATCGGCAACTGAATCTTTCGGCTCCTGAAGCAATGGTTCGGGAGTACTGTCAGAAGGATCCATCTTCCGGGGGTGAGCAGCCCAGTAGTCCGTATTGCTGTAGTCGGGCTGGCCGCTTATACTGCTGAACCGGTACCGGTCTTTAAAAGCAAGGTATTTATTTGAACACGAAACAAGGCAGGTTAGCAAAATAATCCCCGCCGGCAATAGCAGCATACAGAATTTATTTGTTTGTAAAAATCGCAAAAATGTATGCCCTTTCTTAATTTTACCGTCCTTTTTTAAAACTGCAATTATAAACTTGCCATATGAATATTCCTGTTGTTGATCTTGCCGAATTTCTCAGCGGCGATCCTGCAAAGAAAAAAAAGTTTGTAAACGAACTGGGGCAGGCGTATGAAGAAGTGGGATTTGTGGCTGTAAAAAATCATGGTATTCCCGACGATCTGATCGCTTCAATGTACAAAGAGGTGCAGGCGTTTTTTGCGCTGCCTGCCGAAGTAAAAAAGAAATATGAGATACCAGAACTGGCCGGACAAAGAGGCTATACTTCCTTCGGCCGAGAGCATGCCAAAGGAAGCGATGCGCCGGATCTGAAAGAGTTTTATCAGCATGGCCAGATGGTTGAGGACGGAGATCCGGTTAAAAATGAATATCCCGAAAATGTAAACGTAACGGAAGTAAAAAATTTTACGCCAATATTTAATCAGGCTTACCGGGCATTTGAAAAATCGGGTAAAGCGCTGCTTCAGGCCATTGCTCTTTATCTCGGTCTTGATGAACATTATTTTGATAAGCATATTCACAACGGCAACTCTATTCTGCGGGCCATTCATTACCCGCCAATTGTAAACGAGCCCAAATCGTCCATCCGGGCCGAGCAGCACGAAGACATCAATCTTATTACCCTGCTGGTAGGCGCCTCTGCCGACGGGTTGCAGATTCTTACCAAACAAAATGAATGGATAGGGGTTACATCATTACCGGAGCAAATAGTAGTGAATGTAGGCGACATGCTTCAACGGCTTACCAACAATAAACTTCGTTCAACAACACACCGGGTGGTGAATCCCCCCAGAGAATTATGGAACACTTCACGGTATTCAATTCCATTTTTTCTGCATCCGCGCAGCGAAATGAGCCTTGCATGCCTCGAAAGTTGTATTGATAGCCAGCATCCTAAAGCATACGAAGATGCTACCGCAGGAGAATATCTTGATGAAAGATTAAGGGAAATAGGATTGAAGAAATAAAATGAAATGATTTGACCTTAAACAGAAGCGCCGGCCAGGGCGCTTTTTTATTGCCGTTTGTAATCTAAATGAAGCCGTTCATCAATTTCAAATCATGGTTTGATTTACCCCGAATGGTTTATTAAATAATTGCATACCAAATTTTTATGTAATTTTTTCTTTTTTTTATTATTTATTACTTTAAAAAACTTGGTACTTTGCGTTACATAGTACCAAATATCGCCTTATTTTTGTTCTGTAATTCAAAAAAAATTGAAAAAAATAGTTCGCCATATAAATGCCTTTTTTTTGATTGGCCTGCTTTTAGCGGCCGGCATTTCTTTAAATGCTCAATCAAAACAGGTCCTGCAGTCAGCCAATGAATTGTACGGCATCATCAGTCGGCTGGACAGCCTGTTATTCGATGCCTTTAATAAAAGAGATACCGCTGTTTTCAACAGTTATTTTAGTAAAGACCTTGAGTTTTATCACGACAAAGGGGGACTTACGGGGTATGCACATACAATTGGCTTTTTGCAATCGCTTATTGATAATAAAAGCGATCTGAAAAGAACATTACAGAAAGATAAACTGGAAGTATACCCTGTGCCCGGCTATGGTGCTGTGGAAACAGGAGAACATCGTTTTTGCCACACTGAAAATGGCCGGCAGGATTGCGGCTCATTTAAGTTTTTACATGTTTGGAAATATGAAAACGGAAAATGGAAAATAACAAGAGCTATAAGTTATGATCACTGAATTTTCAGGATCTGGTCAAATAAATTTTAATAAAGGAGAAACGCTATGAACATTGAGAATACACAGAGCCAGATGAGGAAAGGCATATTGGAGTTTTGCATTCTTTCCATTATTCGACGGGGCGAGGCCTACCCCAGCGATATCGTGGAAGAAATGAAAGCGGCCAATCTGAATATTCTGGAAGGAACCCTGTATCCGCTCCTGACCCGGCTGAAAAATGCAGATATGCTTACCTACCGGTGGGTAGAAAGCAATTCGGGCCCGCCAAGAAAATATTTTTCGCTTACCGAAAAGGGAGAAAAATTTTATAAAGAACTGGAGCTGACATGGCAGGAGTTATCTCACGGAGTAAATACATTAACCAGCAAAACCAACACTTAAACTTCAACCAAAAAATTTATCAGAAATGAAAAAGATCATCAATATAAACCTGAGCGGACGGGTGATTCCCATTGAGGATACGGCCTACGAGAAGCTGCAAAATTATATTGAAAGCCTTCGCCGGTATTTTGCCAACGAAGAGGGAAGAGACGAAATCATCAATGATATCGAAAGCCGTGTGGCCGAGTTGATGAATGAAAAAATACGCAAAGGAGCCAATGCCATTACAGATGCCGATATGGAGGAAATCATTTCCTCCATGGGAAGAACGGAAGACTTTGAAGCGGCCGATCTGAGAGATGAAGCCGGCGGCTCACAAAAAAACAGCGGAAGCGCCGGTTCTTACACAGAACCAAAAATGAGAACGAGGCTTTACCGCGATGCAAACGATAAAGTGATAGGGGGCGTGTGTGCCGGATTGGCCAATTATCTGAATGTGGATCCGGCAATCATTCGTCTTTTGTTTGCAATTATTACGTTCGGCGGATTTGGGTTTGGAGTACTGGCTTATATACTCATGTGGATTATTTTACCCGAAGAGCGGCTGGAAACTTACAGTGGCAGAAGGTTGTACCGAAATCCCGATGATAAAATAATTGCCGGGGTGGCAGGTGGAATTGCAGCGTATTTTAATAAGGATAGCAAAATTATCCGGTTGATTTTTGTTGCTCCTTTACTACTCAACATTCTCATCGGCATTCTCAGCATTCCGTTTTTCAGCCTGGGCGCCGTGTTGCCCACAGTGGCCTTTGGGTCGCTTACAGGTACTTTTGTTTTGGTATACATCATTATGTGGATTGTATTGCCCGAAGCAAATACCGAATACCAGAAAATGGAAATGCGGGGTGAAAAAGTAGACGTAAACAGGATACGGCAAAATGTGCAGGACAGGGCAAAAGAATTTGGCGCCGAAGTGAAAACGGCCGCACAGCATTTCGGACAGAAAGTAAGCGCTTACTCAAAAGAAAGAGGCCGAACATTTGCCAAAGAAGTGAACGAAGCCGCGAAAAAAAGTTGCTCGGGCTTTGGGCATGCCATTGGCGTATTGTTTAAAGTATTTTTCTTCTTTATAGCGGGCAGTATCGCCTTTGGGTTATTTGTGGCATTAGTTGCATTATTCTTTGGCGGCGTAGCCTGGTGGCCTATCAATAAATTTTTATGGACAAGTGAATGGCAAAAACTCTTTGCCTGGGGAACTGTTCTTTTTTTTCTGGCCGTTCCGTTAATTGCTTTTATAACCTGGCTGGTACGAAGGATTATGAGAGTACGATCAGGCCGGGGGTATTTGGGGTGGACGTTTGGGGCCCTGTGGTTTCTTGGCTGGGTAAGTGTAGTGCTGCTGGCTGCAAGCCTTACCCGGGATTTCAGAAGTTATGAAGAAGACAGAAACGACATAACGATCAACCAGCCGGCCGGCAAGCTTACGGTTGGCGTTACCCGGCCCGGGCTTATGTACAGTGGCGGATTTAACTGGCTTAGCGATGAGCCCGATGGATGGGATATATCTGACGACACACTGCGGTTATCGTGGGTCAATATTGATGTAACAAAAAGTGCAGATTCCAGTTACCATGTAATTGTCTGGAAGAACAGCTGGGGAAAGAACGACGCTGTGGCAAGAAACCGGGCCGAAAGTATTGTTTACGAAGTATCCTATGCAAATAACTATCTTGATCTGGGCAGCGGATATGCCATTGATAAAGAACACAAATTTCGCGGACAGCATATTGTGGTAGAAATACAAGTGCCGGTGGGTAAAAAAATCAGATTCGACCAGACCATTAACGAAAAACTAAATAATGTTGAGATTGAGATCAACGACAGGCATGACTGGCGCAAAAACAGGTACAGGAGAGGAATTCATATCAGGGACTATGATTTTAGATGGAATACGGAAGTTGATTATGTAATGGGAGAAGACGGAATTCTTTATAACCCCGATAAACCGGCCGGCCGAAACACCGAAAATTACCGCTACGAAAAGAAAAACGATGAAATAAGAAAAAAAGAGTTACAGGAAGAATTAAGGCAGATCGAAGAACGTCAAAAAAAAGACAGCCTCAGTAAACAAAGTCAGTCGCAAAAAGAAAGTATGGATGATATACAGGACGAAACAACGGAATCGGGTTTCGGCTCTCTTGTTTTTTCGATGGTAAAATTTATTTATTAAACGCGGTTGAAGTTGGAACCATCGGCTTATGCGGATGGCAACCCGGAAGCTTCCCGGTAATACGGGAGGCTTTTTGTTTTGCATCGCAATTGCTTTGCCTTTACTTTTGCCTGACTTTAATAAATAGCTACATGAAAAATACCCCGTTTACTCATAAGCATATAGCACTGGGCGCAAAAATGGCTGAATTTGCCGGATACAATATGCCCATTTTATATTCCGGCATCAACGATGAGCATACTGCTGTACGAAGAAATGCAGGTGTATTTGATGTAAGCCATATGGGTGAATTTATTCTTAAAGGCCCCGAAGCGCTGAATCTGATACAGCGGGTAACTTCAAATGACGCCTCTAAACTTACAGCGGGCAAAGCCCAGTACAGTTGCTTAACCAACGAAAACGGCGGTATTGTAGACGACCTTCTTGTTTATTGCATTGAAGAAAATAACGTATACATGCTGGTGGTAAATGCATCCAATATTGAAAAAGACTGGAACTGGATTAGCAGCCATAACCACAGCGGGGCGGAGATGCATAATATTTCCGACAAAACCTGTCTGCTTGCTGTGCAGGGGCCAAACGCAACAAAGATATTACAGCCGCTAACGGAAATGGATATCATGAACCTCAGGTATTACACCTTTGTGAAAGGGAAATTTGCCGGAGTAGATAATGTGCTTATCAGCGCCACAGGATATACCGGAGCCGGCGGGGTCGAAATATACTTCGAAGATAAAGGCAATAGTGCTGCAACAATCTGGGATGCTGTTTTTGAAGCCGGCCGGCCACAGGGTTTAAAACCGGTTGGTCTTGGCGCAAGAGATACCCTTCGGCTCGAGATGGGCTATTGCTTATATGGAAACGATATTGATGATACCACCTCTCCGCTCGAAGCAGGCCTGGGATGGATCACCAAGTTTTCAAAAATTTTTACGGCAAAAGAAATACTGGAAAAGCAAAAGGCAGAGGGGGTCAAAAGAAAGCTGGTGGGCTTTGAAATGATCGACAAAGGAATACCCCGGCATGGCTATGAATTAAAAAATGCAGCTGGTAATAAAATCGGTTATGTTACATCCGGCACCCAGTCACCTTCGTTGCAGAAAGCCATAGGCCTCGGTTACGTAGCTGTTGAAAATGCAGCAATAGATACCGAACTATTTGTAGCGGTAAGAGATAAATTACTGAAAGCAAAAGTGGTGAAGCTGCCTTTTGGGTAGAAAAATTAAGCGGAAAAACAGGCCTGTTTCTTGCTTTATGTTTCCGGCTTTTAAACTTTTACCCATACATGCGTAAAATACATCTTACTACATTTATCGCGGCGCCGGTGCAGCGGGTCTTCGATCTCAGCAGGAGCATTGACCTTCACAAAGAATCTATGAAAGAGTATCACGAACAGGCCGTATCGGGCATAAGATTCGGCCTCATTGAAGAAGATGAAATGGTAACCTGGAAAGCCAGGCACCTGGGAAAAACCCGGATGATGCGGGTAAAAGTGACGGAGATGAAAAAACCCCACATGTTCATTGACGAGCAAAATGAAGGAGATTTTAAAATGATGAAGCACGAGCATTATTTCAAACCCTGCGAAAACGGTACTATCATGATTGATCTTTTCCAGTATGATGTTCCTTACGGCTGGGCCGGAAAAATTTTTGACCGTTTCTGGCTTTCCCGCTATATCAGCCGGCTGCTGTACCAGCGCATCAACACAATCAAGGAATTTGCCGAAAGCGACAGGTGGAAAAGATTACTGGAGAAGTAACAGAGTACCGGAACCGAAAGCAGATTACCTCTTTCGCTATTTGGGAGATTTTCCTGGTTCATTCATTTTTTTTATAGTATTGGTATTAAAGCCTGCCATCATGTTCCCCGGATTTGCATATAACTCCAATTCGGAAGAATCTTCATTTATCGTTCTTATCATCTCCCGCATCGCCTCCATATAGATTCTTGCATCAGAACAATTTTCGAATTCTTCAGCGAAACAGGCCCGATGAAAACTGAAAAGTTCCCAAAACGTTTTTTCTTTTTTGGATAGCCACGGAAAGGCATCAAGGTGGCTGCAGATGATCTGATAGTGAGAAGTATCGTAGGGGCCAGTAATTAATTCTTTTTTGGCTGCCTCAATAGTTATTTGGGCCGCCTTCACCGCTATTTTATAAGGTTCCAAATCCTGGTTGCCGTCATTTAGGGAGTTGGTGTTCAGGCTCTCTTCAAGCGTCTCATATATAGAATCTGCAATTTCACGATTGGCCGATAACCACTCAAGTTCAGAAGATGAAAATATTCCTTCGTGCATGCAATTCGATTTTTATGGATACGCCTCATTGGGTTGAGTAAAAACAATACCTGTCCAACCGGCGGATTTAATATTATTCATTAACCGCTGCGATACGAAAAATCCAAGGTCATTAGGGATTAATTTTTTTTATCAGTAATCTTTCCATTTTCAAATCTTAGCTTCCCTTTAAGAATACCATTTTCCCAAGAATAACTAAAAATAAAATCTTTATGAACTGAGAAACCGGGAGTTTCCAACATTTCTGCATTATCTGGTACGTTCTTTTCATTTATTTCGGCAGACTCTTTAATAAAAATCATGGCAAAAGAATTAAATTTTTCCAGATCAGAAGGTTTGTTTTTTCTCACATAACGGTCTATTACCTGTACCTTCATTTCAGGAGTATAACCCTTTATCAAAAAGTATTCTGTTCGGTTTAATATAAAATTGCTCACCAGGCCGGAGGAGTCTTTTTTATTTAGCAATAATACGTCGCCTACCAGTATAGTATCTGTATTGTTTAATTTTGTTAATGGGATGATTATTTCTTTTTGTGATTGAATGCAGTTAAATGCAAAAAGAAAAATAGATAAAAAATATATATATTTAAGCTTAGTACTCATATCTGATTTGTATTTTTTCATCTCAGAAGTTAAAGGGATCCTGATATTCTCATTCTTACTGTGGAAACGGTTTCAAAGGGGCGATAATCCCTCATGTGCTGTAATATCCACCATGATGGGAAACCCTGATGCCATTCCTGATACTCTAACGCATCATTTTTGTCAAGCCCAAAGTGATCATGAATTTTAACAGTAACATCTGCGTACCAAGTTCCGTCTGACGAAAGTTCATAATTTTCTAAATTTATATCTGTGTATTCGGTGTCATTTATAAGAATTTGTAAACCATGAAATTTATTATAAAACCCATTGAAAATAGGCCTTACATCACCCATATTAATTGAAGATACATTATCAATGTTTCCGCCGGTCTGTATTAGTTGATCCCTTAATTGATTTCCAAAATTTTTTAGATAATTTCTAAATGCACTGCTATTCTTTACTTTTTCATTTAAAACAGAGTTTTCATAGCTACCCCCGGTTCGATTTCTAAAACGGTCAATCATTAAATCTCCAACAGTTTCAAGATCACTGTCGAAAACTGTACAGGAATTAAACAAGTAATTCATTATTGTGAATAACTCGTCATCAGACTTTGACAACAGATGCGGATAAATCCCAGAAGCGTCACCGTTTGTTCCATATTGCATATCTTCAACATTGCCTCGACTTGGGGAGTAGCCAATGAGTCGCTGGGGATTAATGGGAACATCAGCAGGAACATCTGAAAGCTCTATCCCGTTATTAATAATCGGATCATCGGGAACATCTAATGCGAATTCTATATAACTAAATGGGTTATTGGTTACCCAAACCGGATTTTCCCACCATAACCATGGAAAACCATTATTAATACCTGGATACGATTCAGCAGTATAAAGTACCCCGTTAATAAATCTGTAATCTCCACTTTCGCACCACCATTCAGATTGAGGGCATTGAAATCCATCTGGGAATGTATTTCCGCCAGATGATCCGCCACCACCTGATCCTCCTGATCCACCTGAGCTATAGCCATTTGAACTTGTAAAACCGAGATCTAACAAGCTGCCATATACCCCGACAACTATACAATGAATAACAGGCACAATTTGGCTACGTTGTTGTGGGCCGGTACTGCTGGAAACCGAATAACAAACTTCTATTAAAGATAATCCCGCATTAGCAGTACGGGCATTAACCGGTATTCCATTTATTTTGATTTCGACTTCGCTGAAAACTTTGTTGTAAATCCCTGTAATAAGAGTGCTGTCATCATTGTTTATATTTTTTTCAAAGTAACCAAATATACCGAGCAACCCTTCTCGTAGCTCTGTAATTGTGTCGTTAGCAGCATAAAGAGTTGAAAGATTATCTTTTTTATAATAGCGATATGTAAAATCATTTCCGTTTCTGGCACAGGCAAGATAAGAACTTACAGAACTATCGTTTGCCCGGAATGGGATAAGAAAAATCTGCAGGCTATCGGCTGTGGCGCTTCGTCCGCTTACTGCATTCGGAGTATTTCGAACAGGCACATTGGCTATGGATTTATCCCAGGCCGGCAAACCATATTTAGCTGTAAGCCGGTTGACAAAATGATATTTATCCTCCTGTTTTTTTATGTTGGCAATTACGTCTCGCAACTCATCACTAGCATCTTCAGGAATATGAAAGAATTTTTGAACTAATTCATTCTCTGGCTTCAAATCAACATCCTTTAGCTTCCGGCAGGAAGGGGAAAGGGCAAATACAAACGAAACTACAATCAGGCTTGACAAGAAGATGGGCGATAATGGCTTAAAATGTCTCATAATAAGGATGTTAAGGTAATTAAATAATTGATGGTTTATTCAATCTTTCAAATCCCCGGCAAACAAAAAAAAAGATCGATATTTCAATACCACTTTCGTTGTATTTTTTTAAACAATTACATTTGCTCATTTATATTTATGCTGCATAAGCCCACCCTCCACACCTGTCTTTCTCCCGCCCTTCTGCATTTATATGATGTAAACAACAGCATTGTGGTGATCATTGATGTGCTGAGGGCTACATCCACTATTGCCACCGCATTGTATAACGGGGCCCGATCGGTAATACCCGTGGATAGCATTAGCCGCTGTATTGAACTGGGGAAACAAATTGACGGAATTGCCGCCGGCGAAAGAGATGGAAAAATAGCCGAAGGGCTTCAGCATGGCAATTCTCCCTTTGAATATCCAAGAGAATTTATTGAAGGAAAAACACTGGTGCTGACTACCACCAATGGCACACGGCTTCTTCATATGGCTCTGGAAAAAGGAGCCCGGCAGATCATCACCGGCTCATTTCCCAATCTGACCTCTGTATGCAATTATTTATCTGCCCAAAAAAAGAATGTGATTCTCGGATGCGCTGCCTGGAAAAACAAAGTGAATATGGAAGACACCCTGTTTGCGGGTGCAGTAATTGAAAAAGTCAGGAATGATTTTTCCATTAACTGTGATTCATCGCACATGGCCGGGGCCATGTATACCCGGGGAAAAAAAGACCTGTTTGGATTTATGAAAAAACAGAACGCTTCCCATTATCACCGCCTGATGGGTTTTGGGCTGGAAAAAGATATCCGGTATTGCCTCCGGGCCGATTCGGCCAATGTGCTGCCGCAATATGAAGACGGGAAGCTGATTGTGAAGTAAAACCGGTAAAGATACTTCATTTCTCTCTCACTTTTTACCGTAAAAAGGAATAAATATTTTATTGATTTTGTCAATGGAAATGCGAAAGGTATTCCTTTATTTTTGCAGATTGCCCTTTTTATAAATCAGCAATAAGCAACAGGCGGGGCAATCACCGGAAAAGTTGTCTGTTGCCCGTTGCCCAATGATAATATGGCGCTACCTCCCCTGTTGAAATACATTTATACACATGGTACGGATGAAGTGATCCGTCGCGGAAAAAAAATACACACCACCGGATTTGTTGAAATGACAGATTATGATGATTTATTCGGATCGGCCACCTTCCGTGTAAAAGATGATACCTACGCTACTTACTACAAAGTATATATTCAGAAGATCAACGATCCACAGCATATTTCGCTTCGCTGTGCCTGCCCCTATAACCTGGGCGATGTGTGCAGGCACGAAGCCGCGGCGATTTTTGCGCTTCAGGAAATGCTCGACAAAAGCCTGCTGAAGACAGGCGATTCAAAGTTCGACCAGCGGCATACCGTGGCCAAAATGAAGTTCATTGACCTCAAGACAATCCGTCTGCTGTGTTCCAAAGAAACAATGGATGAGGCCGAAAGGTATCTTCGCAGCCACAAAGCGAAAATCACCTTTGCCAAAGATGAAACCGTGAAGGCCAATGTGAATATTGACGGATCGGATTATACGGTAATCATCCGCAAAAATGAGGAAAGAAATTTTGATACCCGTTGCAATTATGTGGACGAAGATCATCCGCTTTGCCTCCCCAAGGTTATTGTGTTTATTCAGTTATTGAATACTTACGGGGCACATTATTTCGACAGTATCCGCAACTGGGATAAGGAAAAAAACAAGTTGCTCGAGGCCTACGGCTATTCGCTTGCGGATGACCTGGAGGGCAAATTCGAATTTTCCTATAAAGACGGTAAACCTTTTTTGCGGGTGCTGGATCCATCTATTAAAAGAGTTACCGCTCCGTCGAATGCTCCCCGTCAGATCCCGGTTATTAAAGAAAGAGCCGAACCCGTTGTCGAAAAAAGGGAACCGGCAGAAGAAATAGCGGTAACACAGCGGGTGGGAGTGGTTTTTAACTTTAACAAAAAAAGCTACCCTTATTTTAGCATCGATGCGGTGGTGGGAGAAGCCGAAGAAAATGCGCCGGTATTTACCGATAAGGTTGAAAAAATTGATCTTACCCGATATGTAGAAACAGAAAAATTTTCAGAAGAAGATAAGCAGCTGATTGCCGCGCTGCGAAAACTGCAGGAAAATGAAATCAACAGGTACATCAGCCGGAACTCTCCTTTTGCCGGCATCTGGGAAAATATCATTCATTCTGATGAGGATGAAATAACGGATGACACTAAATCGCTGGCCCGAGAATACCTTCATCCCAAGCTGAAAAAAATTTTTCAGGAGTTGGGAAATAATAAGCCGGTATATATTTTACCCCGGGGAAAATCGTTTAAAACCGCTTCGCTGGAGCCGGTAAAAATATCCGGATCGGGCATTGTGCCGGCATTTGAAATCAGCAAAAACGGCAAATACATTGTTGACTGCACCGTAAAAGCCGGTAACATGTTTTACCATTTGCGCGACAATGAAACGCAAACCCCGTTTTTCTTTTTATATAATTATCAGCTCTACCTGTGGAATACTACAGATACTATTGAAACCGTGGAAAAATTTTTGCCGCAGGGCGATATGCAGGTAAATGAAAACAACTGGGAAAAAACGCTTCACAGTTTTATCCTTCCGCTGGCCAAAGCGTTTCGTGTAGATTTTAACTCCAGCTTAGTGACCGAAGTGAAGGAGGGCGAACCGGAAATAAAACTTTTTCTGATTGAAAAAGGAGATTTCCTGATTTTTCAGCCTTCGTTTTCTTACCGCGGGTATGAAGTAAGGGCCAAAGACCGCGATGAAGTGGTAGTGCCTGCCGGAGAAAGGGTCATGATCGTTCGGCGCAACAGGACAGCCGAACAAAATTTTATCAATAGCCTGCAAAGCCTGCACAGCAATTTTGTGCATCAGCCCGAAAGCCAGTCGCTGGCTCTGAAAGGATCCGATGTTTTAAAAAACAACTGGTTCTTTCTTTTTGTGGATGCGATGAAGGAAAAGAAGATTGACGTGTATGGGTTTGATGCGCTAAAGAACTTTAAGTTCAATACCTCCCGCCCGTCGACAAAAATATTCATCAGCAGCCATACCGACTGGTTTGATGCTAAAGTGGATATTGTTTTCGGCGATCAGAAGGTAAGCGTGGCAGAAGTAAAAAGAGCGTTGGCCAATAAGCAGCAGTTTGTACAGCTGAGCGACGGCACTCTCGGAATTCTGCCGGAAGAATGGCTGAAAAAATATTCGCTCCTTTTCCGCGTGGGTGAGGGAAAAGCCGATAAGCTGAAACTATCGCGGTTTCATATGAGTGTGATCGATGAACTGTACGAAACACGTGATGAAAATGAACTTGTGCTGCAGCTGGAAGAAAAATATGAAAGAATAAAAGAAGCGCATACCATTAAAGAAATAGACCCCCCCGGAGAACTGAAGCAAATTTTAAGACCGTATCAGGTGGCGGGTTATCAGTGGCTCAATTACCTGAGCGAAGTGGGCTGGGGAGGCATACTGGCCGATGATATGGGGTTGGGGAAAACGGTACAGGCGCTTTCCTTCATGCAGTATTATAAAAATAAGCAGGGCAGCATGCTGGCTTTGGTGGTTTGCCCTACTACACTCATTTATAACTGGGAAAATGAGATCAGAAAATTTACCCCCGGCCTCAAGTACCATATTCATCATGGCGGCGCCCGGTCAAGAGAAAAAGAAGAACTGCTGAAGCATGATGTAATTATCACCACCTACGGCACGCTGCGCAGCGATATAAAAATGCTGGTAACTCTTCAGTTTGATTATCTGCTGCTGGATGAATCGCAGGCCATCAAGAATCCATCCAGTAAAGTAACGAGGGCGGCATCATTGCTAAGATCAAAGAACCGGCTGTGCATGAGCGGTACTCCTTTGCAGAATAACACATTTGACATTTTTGCGCAAATGAACTTTCTGAATCCCGGCATGCTGGGTACAATGGAATTTTTTCGTCAGGAGTTTGCCATTCCCATCGATAAATTTGGTGAGCCTGATCAGAAAGAGCATCTCAAAAAAATACTTTACCCCTTTATCTTGCGCAGAACAAAAGAGCAGGTGGCCAAAGATCTGCCCGAAAAGCAGGAAATGATCCTTTTTTGCGAAATGGAAGATGAGCAAAGAAGAATCTATGATGCCTACCGAAATGATTACCGCGACCAGATCCTGGGGTCTATTGATAAGCAGGGAATACAAAAATCGCAACTTACAATATTGCAGGGGCTGATGAAGCTGCGCCAGATCTGCGATTCGCCGGCGATACTAAACGAAGAAGAAAAATTCGAAAATCATTCCATCAAGCTCGATGAACTGGCCCGTGAAATCACCGAGAATATCAGCAACCACAAAGCGCTGGTGTTTTCGCAGTTTCTGGGCATGCTGGCGCTGATAAAAGAAAAGCTGAAAGAGCTGGATGTGAAATTTGAGTATTTCGACGGCAGCACGTCGGCGCCCGACAGGGAAAAGGCCATACAAAGTTTTCAGAACGATGAAAGCGTTCGTGTGTTTCTGATTTCGCTGAAAGCAGGCGGAGTGGGGCTCAACCTCACGGCCGCTGATTATGTATATATCGTCGATCCCTGGTGGAACCCCGCTGTGGAGCAGCAGGCGATTGACCGTACGCACCGCATCGGGCAAACGAAAAATATTTTTGCCTACCGCATGATCTGCAAAGACACTATTGAAGATAAAATAATCCAGTTGCAGGAAAAGAAGCGTACACTGGCCAAAGAACTTATCTCTGACGATGCTACGTTTGTGAAGAGCCTGACAAGAGAGGATGTAGAATACCTGTTCAGTTAATTTTCAATTACTATATGCGAACCGTTCTTTTGCTGATCGTCTCAAATGTTTTCATGACTTTTGCATGGTATTATCATCTTAAAGAAAAGGGATGGCCGTTGTGGAAGGCCATCTTGCTCAGCTGGGGTATTGCGTTGTTTGAATACATGCTGATGGTGCCGGCCAACCGGATAGGATACAACATCTCGGGGTTTTCTGCCTTTCAGTTAAAGATCATACAGGAAGTGATAACCCTCGTGGTGTTTGCCGTATTCGCAATGCTGGTGCTTAAAGAGGAGTTTCGGCTGAACTATATTATCAGCTTCTTTTTTATACTCTGCGCTGTTTATTTTGCCTTTAAACGCAACTAAAAAGCCACCCTGATATACAGGATGGCTTTTATTATTCAGCAGGGTTAGTAAGTAAACATTTATTTTCTGCGCCGGAAGTTCTGGGCTGTTTGCGGTTGCCCCGAAATCAGTACCCCAAATACAGAAAGAAGAGTCCGGAAAATATTGAAAGAAGCTTTATAGTTTTTTGCATAAATGCGGGCCTCTTCGTGGCCATGATTAATGATTTCTCTTTTCATAAAAGACAGATTATAATGTGGATAACGTAAATGGTTTCGAAAAATTATATATGAAGATAAAAAATATTAATCGCTGGTGCAACAACAAGCAGTTAAATTTCAATGGCATAAATTCATGCAAAATCAATTTCATGCGTATACGTCTGCCTTTACCTTAAAGACGTTTTGTGTTTTTCGTCCCCTTCATTTATTGGCTGCTTATCCCATGAGGTAATGCTTATCTTTTAAAAGCCGAAATGCAAGTCTTCCCAAATTAACCTTCATTAACATTAAATCAACTCCTTTTAACCGAACCGGAACCCATTGCAGAATATTTTCGCAGGGTAATTAAAACCTGCATTGGCTATGAAGAAAATAGTGCTGGCTTTTCTTTCCGTTTCATTCAGCCTGATAGTATCTGCTCAGAAGGATGGCTCGGTGAGGGGAGTGGTTTATGATACTATTTCAAAGATGCCGGTACCCGGTGCCACAGTTACCGTAATGAAACGAAGCGATTCTTCGCTGGTAACTTTTACCATGACCGGAAGCGATGGCCGGTTTTCACTGGCGGGTTTGGAGAAAGAGAATTACCGTTTACTGGTTACACATGTGGGGTATCACAACGGGAACAAATATTTTGCTGTGACGGACTCAGTGAAAAATATTGATCTTGGAAATGTAGTGCTCAATGATAAAACAAAAGTACTGGAAGAGGTAGTGATTATGGCCGAGGCGCCGCCCGTAACCATTATTGGCGATACCATTCAGTACAATGCAGGCTCGTTTAAAACCAAACCGAATGCGGTGGTTGAAGACCTGCTGAAAAAACTGCCGGGCATACAGGTGGAAAAAGATGGCACGGTAAAAGCACAGGGCGAGGAGGTGAAAAAAGTACTGGTGGACGGAAAAGAGTTTTTCGGCAATGACCCCAAGATCGCCACCAAAAACCTGCCGGCCGATGCCGTTGATAAAGTACAGGTGTATGATAAAAAAAGCGAAGCAGCCGAGCTGACCGGTTTTGACGATGGCGATTATGAAAAAACCATCAACCTTAAATTAAAAGAAGATAAAAAGAAAGGCCTATTCGGGAAGGCGATGGCAGGGGGCGGCACCAATGAACGCTTTGAAGGAAGATTTAATATAAATTCTTTTAAAGGGGCCAGGCAGCTTTCGGTAATCGGTATGGGAAATAATACCAATGCGGAAGGGTTCTCCTTTATGGATATACTTGGTTTCATGGGAGGATTGAATTCGGTTTCCGGCAGCGGCGGCAATATCAATATCAACATCAGTTCCGGCGATCTCAGTGCCAGTCTTCTTGGCCTGGGCAACGAAAACAGCATCAATAAAACATGGGCAGGCGGAGTAAACTATAATAACATCGTGGGCACAAAAACAAAATTCAACGGCAATTATTTTTATAACCGTTTCAACCCGGTAACGGAATCAAAAATAGCACGGCAGTATGTGCTGCCCGACTCTACGTATTTCTACAACCAGAATTCCCGCAGCAATGTGCTCAACAGCAGCCAGCGGCTGAATTTTGTAGTGGATTATTTTATTGATTCGATGCATTCGCTGAAGATAACACCCGGCCTCAGCCTTCAGAATTCATCGAGCAGATCCATCAGCAGCTATGAAACCCTGTCGGAACAACTGCTGCGCAGCAACAGCGGTTACAGCGATTACTATTCAACCGGCAAGGGATACAATTTTACCAATGATATTATTTTCCGGAAACGTTTTGATAAAAGAGGCAGAACCTTTTCGCTCAGCCTGAATACCCGCCTGGGGGATAATGACGGAGAAAACGAACAGGAGTCGGTAAATCAGTTTTATAAATCAGGTGCTCTTTTCAGAACCGACAGCATCTTGCAACGCAGCAATACCAACAGCGAAACCAAAAGCTATACGGCAAGGGCGGTATATACCGAACCATTGTTTAAAAAATCGCTGCTGGAGCTGAGTGTTTCCAATTCCGCCACTAATTCCGTTTCTGATAAAGAAACTTTTGACTTCAACCGAAGCACCGGCAAATACGATCAGCTCAACCCGATGCTAACCAATAATTATGAAAATGAGTACAGCACCAACCTGGCAGGTATAAGGATGCGCAAGCAGGGAAGGCGATACAGTTATGCCTTTGGCGTTAGCTGGCAGAATGCAAACCTGAAAGGCACTATTATAGCGCTGAACGAAGACTCGGTGATCAGCCAGTCGTTTTACAACTGGCTGCCCAACGGGCAGTTTCGGTACCAGTTTTCAAGATTTAAGAATTTGTCTGTTCAGTACCGCTCTTTCACCACGCAGCCAACGGCTTCTCAGTTACAGCCCGTTCCTGATGTGAGCAATCCATTAAACATCAGGGTTGGTAATCCCGATCTGAAACAGGAGTTTTCTCACACGCTGCAGCTCAGCTATACAGGAGTGAACCCTTTCCGGAATAAAAACTTTTTTGCTTTTCTCAGCTTTACCAGCCGCAGCAACAGCATCGTAAATTATGATGAGGTAGATACACTGGGCCGAAAAACCACAACTTATGTGAACGTGGATGGCGTGTACAACCTGAACAGCGATTTCAGCGCCGGCTTGCCTCTGAAGTTTATAAAAGCAATGCTGCAACTGAATACAGGCATTCGTTTCAGCAAAAACAGGCAATTCATCAATCAGGCGCAGAATGATATAAAGAATATAACCGTAGATCCGCAGCTGCGGTTAAATAAGAATGTGAATGATAAGTTTGATTTCACTCTTCTTGCCGGCATTACTTTCAGCCGGGCCAACTATTCGCTGCAGCCGGCATTGAACAACGAGTATTATACACAGGACTATGGTGCGGAAGCAGACTGGGAACTGCCCAAGCATTTTTACTTTTCCACCGATTTTCGCTACACAATCAATTCGCAGCGGGCGGAAGGCTTTAATGTAAAAGTGCCAATGTGGAATGCTTCATTCAGCAAACAGTTTTTAAAATTCAATCGCGGCGAAATCAAACTCAGTGTGTACGATTTGCTGAATCAGAACCAGGGTATCCGGCGCAATACCAACGCCAATTATATCGAAGATATCAGTAACCGGGTGCTGCGCCGCTTCTTTCTGCTCAGTTTTACTTATAGCCTGAATAAGATGGGCGCCGGTGAAGGCCCGGGACGCGGCGCTGAAATAAGGATGATACGGCGATAATCAATACAATTTGAATGTTGCTTGCCACGTATGGTTTTCAGTCGGCGTTTTTAAGTCAAAATACAAACTACCCGCTATCCGTATTGAGTAAGGTATTTACCCGGTCCATCTTCATATTGGTTTTGCTTTGATTCTCATCGGCCGGGAAAACCGGAAAAGAAATCAGGAACTGGTACCAGGCGGACAGCGTAAAAAAAGAAGCTTAGATTAAAGCGGGTATTCATTTTGTTTTGCCCTGCTTTTATTTTCTGAAGCAGTATTTCTATGCAAAGAATTAATCTTTTTTTGGATACAGATGGAGAAGAGAGAAAAGGCATCGGCCGAACAGTCTGGTAATAGGCAAAAGAAAACGGATTGATGAATTTGCTGAAGAGAACACGCCGGCAGGATTACAATTTAAAAACCCGACTTTCGCAGGAGCTAAATAAGAAGAAGCGTTTACAAAAACGATGAGGACGCTGATGCATGTTGCGAAAAGATTGCTGTAAAAATGAAACAAATCTGTAAAACCGGCAACCTCTTTTGTATGTCTGACTGCGAAAATTTTTTTTAAAAAACGAATTTGTTTATGAGAACTGGTTAAATCGCCTATATCAATTTCCCATTCGTATTCTCATATTGCCTCCGCCCCTCTCCTGCATTTCTTTAAAAAGCTTTTCTCTTTCCTTCCTGAATTCTTCGGCGGTTACTTTCTTTCCGCTTTTGGGTTCTTTAATTTCTTTTACATCTGCTTTAGCCGAGATTTCCACTGCCCTGATGGTGCTTCTTCCGTCATTTTCATTTATTTCAAGAATAGCCCCGGGCAACTGGCCCTGGTATGTGAGCGGGCCGGCAAACACGGGAATCTCTGGCGCAAACCAGGCAACAATGCTCAGCGTGTCAGTAACTTCTTCTCTCGATATTTTACCGTTGTCGTTGTTCATTCGTACAGAAGGCTGTATGCGCCGGGCAGTAGCCTTGCGGCATTTGTATCCTAATATCTCTTTTGTTTCATCGCTCAGCTTCCAGTCCAGCCGAATGATGCTGTCGTTTACAATGTATTTTTTTCCGCCCAGCTCTCTTTCTTCCACTCTTTTCATTTCCTGCAAATTGCTGAAAGTAACATCATTCTGACCCGATACTACCATCCGTATTTCGGCTCCGCCGCTGTTCCATGCCATATCATCCCCTTCATTTACTTCGGGTACAGAACGCCAGAGTGTTTGATTATTGGCAAACAACAGTTCAAACCTGTCTTTTCGTTCGCGGGGTATCATATTAGCAAAAGCCGGGTTATCGCCGGCAAAGCTGATCTGCAGCTGCATGGTGCGTTCATACACGATCTTTCCTTCTTTTAACTGGCCAAAGCTGAGTGCCGGAATAGCGAAAACAACTGCACAAAATAAAACACGAGTCATGGTTTTTGTATTTTGAATCAAAGCTACAGGCAAAGCGGCAAGGGTGGGGTTAAAGCACCTTGCAATAAGGTTAATTTAGGTTAACAACTGATGAATACAGCCAAAAGCCTGGCTACATTTGCCTGGTGAAAAAGAGATCATGGCTTCCGGTTTTGATGATGGGTACAATACTTATCATCGTTGCTTTCCAGGCCTACTGGCTGAAAAACAATTATGACAGAGAAAAAAGAACGCTGCAGCAAAAAACCAATATTGCATTTCGGGAAACCGTGATGCAGCTGCAGTCGGAAAATTTAAAACTGAGCGACGTATTTAATGACAGCTTAAATCATTTCAATATCGGGATTTCCTCCAAAATTCCGTTGCCGGTAAAGGCGCCCCTGAAACCGCCGGAAAGTGTGATCACGATGGTAAATGCCATCGGCGACAAAATAAAAGATTCATTAAAGAAGTCGCAAAAGATCAATTCACGGGTATTTATTTCTTCAGCAACCAGAGATTATTTTGAAACAAGGGATAGTGCAAGAGGAATTAAACTCTTTAATGGCAGCCGGACGGAGGACTGGATCATTCACTTTTTGTATAGCGTTGATTCGCTTCAGGATTCCTTAAAGCTGAGTGTGCTGGATTCTGCATTTACGGAAAAACTGAAATCAGAAAAACTGGAGGTACCGTTTTTTATTTCAAAAACACATCCGGATTCTGTTGACCAGGAAGTATGGAAGCCACATCCGCAATCAGACCGCCGGACCTCAGAATTTATCAAGGGGGCTCCGGTTATCAATAAGATCACGGTCGGGCTTCTTCGCCCGGTAACCTATGAACTGACACTCGGCAACACTTTTCCCTATCTGGTAAAGAGAATTGCTTCGCCCATCCTGTTTTCACTATTTCTGGTGGGGGCCACAATTCTTTCCTTTGTGGTGCTGTACCGAAACCTGCTGAAGCAGCGAAGGCTCACCGAGCTGAAAAATGATTTTATCAGCAATATTACACATGAGCTGAAAACTCCTATTGCAACTGTGGGAGTAGCGATTGAAGCGCTGCAGAATTTTAATGCCCTGAATAATCCCGAACGCACAAAAGAGTATCTTGATATTTCGAAAAACGAACTGCATCGCCTCTCTATGCTGGTGGATAAAGTGCTCAAACTTTCTATGTTCGAAAACCATGAGCTGGAATTGCGAAAAGAAGATTTTGATCTTAAAGAGGTGGTAAATGAAGTAGCAGCCAGTTTCCGGCTGCAGATGGAAAAAAGAAACGCCGTTTGCCATATTTATACATCCGGAGATAATTTTTTCATCACTGCCGACCGGATGCATCTTACCAGCGTGTTGTATAATCTTATTGATAACGCTTTGAAATATTCCGGAGAAGCTCCGGTGATAAATGTGGAACTGGAAAATAAACCCGGGCACATCATTTTGCGGGTAAAAGACAATGGTACAGGCATACCTCCGGAGTACAAATCAAAAGTATTCGAAAAATTTTTCCGGGTTCCTTCAGGAAATATGCATAATGTAAAAGGATATGGACTGGGCCTGAGTTATGTGGCGCATGTAATTGCCAGACACCAGGGTACCGTGTCTGTGGAAAGCGAACCGGGAAAAGGAAGTACATTTATTATTCACTTGCCTGTAGCCTCCGGTTACTGAGGGTGGAAAACGGTACAGTATGAACGAAGCAAAAATATTATACATAGAGGATGAGCTTTTTCTTGGCAAGATTGTAAAAGAAAGCCTGGAGAGCCGCGGTTTTGAGGTGCTGATGGAAAGTGATGGCGGAAAGGCCGTTGATCTCTTCAAAAAATCGACGCCGGATATTTGCCTGCTCGATGTGATGCTGCCAAACAAAGACGGTTTTGCAATTGCCGACGAAATTCGTATGCTGAATGAGGAGGTTCCTATCATTTTTCTTACCGCCAAAACGCAGACGGAAGATGTGGTAAAAGGATTTTCGCTCGGCGGAAACGATTATATACGCAAACCCTTCAGCATGGAAGAACTCATCGTCCGCATTCAAAACGCCTTAAGGAGCAAATCAGATTCTCCCAGAAAACTGACAACAGAAAATGTATCTATCGGCAAATATACCTTTCAGGTCAACCGTCAGATATTAAACAACGGAAAGGAAGATAAAAAACTCTCTTACCGCGAATCGGCTTTGCTGACCCTCCTTTATGAAAACCGCGACCGTATCATTGACCGAAAAGATATACTCAATCTTTTGTGGGGAAATGATTCCTTTTTTAACTCCCGTAACCTTGATGTGTACATAACCAAACTCCGCAGTTATTTGAAAGAAGATCCCTCGCTGGAGATCATTACTATCAAAGGTATCGGTTATCGGTTTGTTACAGGTTAATAACTCTCACTCTGATGAAAAAACCAAAGCCGGGTTGTTGTTTCTCAGAAAGATAAAATGGCCGGATTCTTTTTTGCTGGCAGTATGTTTTGAAAGGAAAAAGAAATAACAAAAAAAAACGCAACTGCCTGAAAGTTTTTTCGTCATAAGCAACACCCGGAACCGGTTATTTCAAATTTAAGCAAATATTATTTGCCCCACGAACCAGGAGTAATGTAGATACGCCTGATTGTACTATTTGTTTGAGGATTAATTTTACCATTATTTTATTTCCAAATTGTAGCATTTGCGTATTAACTCCAAGCTTCCCGGTGTAGGTACCAGCATCTTTACGGTGATGAGTGGGCTGGCCCATGAATACAATGCCATTAACCTCGGGCAGGGGTTCCCTGATTATTCAATGAGCGAAGATCTGATGAATCTTGTAAATGACGTAATGCACAAAGGGTTTAACCAGTATGTACCTATGCAGGGGTATATGCCGCTGCGCGAAGCTATTGCAGAAAAAGCCGCTTTTTTATACGGAGCCTCAATCAACCCGGACTCGCAAATCACAATTACACCCGGCGGCACTTATGCTATTTACACTGCCCTCACGGCCGTATTACAACCGGGAGATGAAGTACTTGTTTTTGAACCCGCGTACGACAGCTACATACCAAATATCGAGATCAACGGAGCGGTGCCTGTACTCATCCATCTTAAGTTTCCGGATTACAGGATCGACTGGGAAGAAGTAAAAAACAGAATCACACCAAAAACGAGGATGATTATGCTCAACAGCCCGCATAATCCTACCGGCTCCGTACTCACCGAAGAGGATATGACGCAGCTGAGAAAACTCATTGACGGTACAAATATTTTTATCTGCAGCGATGAAGTGTATGAACATTTAATATTCGATCACATTCCGCACCAGTCTGTTCTCCGGTATCCGGATTTACTGGAAAGAAGTTTTGTGTGCTTCTCTTTTGGTAAAACCTACAATTGCACGGGGTGGAAACTGGGCTACTGCATTTCATCGCCCGGGCTGATGAGCGAATTCAGAAAAGTGCATCAGTTCAACTGTTTTTGCTGCCATACCCCCTCGCAGGTGGCACTGGCAGGATACATAAAGAATAAAGATGCTTATTTGTCATTAAGCGGGTTTATGCAGCAGAAGCGGGATTATTTTATACAGTTGATGCAAAATACGAGGTTTACCATGCTAAGCAGCAAAGGAAGTTATTTTATCTGTGCCCGGTATAACCGCATCAGCGATGAGGGAGATCTTGATTTTGCCAAAAGAATCACCCGGGAACATGGGGTAGCCGTTATCCCGCTCTCTTCATTTTATAAATCGGGCAGAGATGATAAAGTAATCCGGTTTTGCTTTTCCAAGAAAAGGGAAACGCTGGAATCCGCAGCGGAAAGGCTTTCCAAAATCTGACAGGTAAAAATCGTCCCCAACCGGAAACAGGGTTTTATGCTCAGCGATAATAGATACAAGGGAATACTCTTCATGCTGCTGGCTGCTTTGGGGTTTTCCATCATGGGGGGCGCCGCCAAATCGCTGAAGGATAGTTTCAATGCAGGGCAACTGGTCTTTTTCAGAAATCTCGTTGGTCTGCTGGTGCTGATTGCCAGTTTTGCAGCAAATCCGCCGGTAAACAAAGGAGGGAAGTTTCATTTACTTATTTTTCGCGGCCTGATGGGAACGGCTGCATTGTACACTTTGCTGTATTGTATCCTGCATATTCCGCTGGGCACAGCCATGAGTTATAATCTTACCTCGGCTGTTTTCATTGCGTTATTTTCTTTTATTTTCTTTCGCGAATACAATGGTAAAAAAGTGCTGCTCGCGGTATTACTGGGCTTTACGGGAATGTTGCTGATCTATAAACCCGTCATGCACTTTCCCTGGTTTTACCATGTGGCCGGGCTGATATCCGGAATTACATCGGCACTGGCTTACATTACTGTTGGCAGGCTGAATCCTTATTACGATACAAGAGTGATTGTGTCGGCCTTTATAATAACAGGGTTATTGGTTCCTTCCCTGTTTATGATAATCGGCCAATTTGCCGGCGTGCCTCATGATGATGTTTTTTTCATCAGATGGAAATGGCCGCACGGAGCCGAATGGCTTACTGTTCTCTTACTTGGATTGGCAGCCCTCTTCGGGCAATATTTTGTAACCAAAGCCTATGGTGCTGATAAGGCCGGTATCGTATCGGCTGTGAGCTATGCCAATATTCTTTTTTCCGTATTCATCGGGATGATGCTGGGTGATCCGTTTCCGGACCCCGTATCCTGGACCGGCATTTTCTGTATCATCGGCAGCGGGATCATTATTTCGCTGGTAAAAAGAAAATCAGTTGCCGACTGATGTAAAGAAAAAGGCTATTATCGTTCAGGAGCATTGTAAGTAACGATATCGATACCGATGCCATTGGGATCAACGATGGCGAAATGCCGGTCGCCCCAGGGTTCGTCTCTTATATCAACTTCTATCTTCACTCCGGATTTTTTAATTCTTTCATACTCGCTGTCTGCATCCGGCACTTCGATGGTCAGATACATTCCCTTTCCTTCAAATAATGGCTGAAATATCGGCTGCTGCGAAGGATGACCTGCCTCAAGAAATGAAATACTTGCCTGTTCATTGGGCAAATGCATCAGCAGGTAAAAATCATTTTCAAAAGTGACTCCAAAGTTCAATACACGCTGGTAAAAGTCTTTGGTCTCTTTTAGCCGGGTCGTAGTTATTCCTGCGTTCATTTTCATGGTTTATTTTTTTAAAACTGGAAAAATCATTTTTTTCTTTTCCTGAACCGGTAATCAAAAAAAAGCCCGCTGCAATGACAAGAAGAATGAGCTTAATCATGACTTTCACTGGTTGTTTATGCAAAGTAGGAGCGAAGAAGTGACAACCTTGTGTCAGCAGCAAAAAAGAATCCGGCGGTTTATTTTCATTTATAATGTCCCGCCAGCTCATTTGTCAGCGACTGCATGATTTTTTGAAGCGGTTCGGGGCTTTCAATGGTGACGGCATCGGTAAACATAAGCAGCCATCGGCCAAAATATTCAAAAGAGGAAGTGAGAAAGTGCATGCGTACTTTATCGCCGAGGTCTTCCTGCTTTACAAATCCGTATTGATACCTGGCATCGGACAAATGCCGGGTCACTTCTTTATCCATCAGGATCACGGCTTCCTGAACGTATGTGGAAATATCGGAAAAGCTGCTGATGTAGTCTTTCAATGATTCGTAAGACCGGCTGGTAAATGTTTCTTCTTTCAGCTGCGCCTGCAGCATCCGGTTTACCCTGAAATCGCGGTATTCATTTCGGAGCCGGCACCAGCCGATCAGATGCCAGTTTTGACCATAATGCCAAAGCCCTACCGGCTCTATATCCCGTTCGGTTATGCTGTCATAATTCGACCGGTACCGAAGATGTACTACCTGCTTGCCGGCCACTGCTTTCTGCAAAAGGGAAAGATGGCGGCTGGCCGGTTCGTGAACAGGAATTCCGGAGACGCTCACCTCCACATTGGGAAGGAGCTGTTCGATAAACTCCCTGTCTGCCGATCGCAATACAGCCTGTATTTTGTACAGGGCATCGTCGAAATTTTTTTGTACCGACAGGTCCGTCATTTTCTGCACCAGCTTGGCACCAAAAAGCAAGGCGGCGGCTTCTTCCTGCGTAAACATCACGGGTGGCAAGCGGTAGCCCTCCATGATGCTGTATCCGGTTCCCGCCTCTCCTATCACAGGTACGCCGCTTTCATTCAGGGCTCTGATATCCCGATACACCGTTCGAAGACTGATGTTAAAACGGTCGGCAATGTGCTGTGCTGTCACCCTTTTTTTGCTTTGCAGATGGGTAAGAATGGCATGAAGCCGGTCAATGCGGTTCACAGAAAAACTTTTCAGGCGAAATTAACGGTTCGAAACCGGATCGGGGATTTTGAACAATCTGCTCAAAAAAGGATGAACAGCGGGTTTTAAAAAAAAGATTTGCAGGTTTTATTTCTTTAATCGTATATTTGCGATATAAAATTAAAAAGATGGCCATACACAAAAGAGAAGCGTTTACTTTAAAAGAACAGGAACTGGCCGCTTTTGCCAAGGCGCTCAGCCACCCGGCCCGTATTGCCATTCTCAGCCAGCTGGCCAAAAAAAATGAGTGCATCTGCGGCGAACTGGTAGACGTATTACCGCTGGCGCAAAGCACCGTGAGTCAGCACCTGAAAGAATTAAAGAATGCAGGGCTGATTGACGGAACAATTGACGGCCCCCGCAGTTGTTATTGTATTAACTGGAAAGCGTTTGAAAAATTTTATCATGATTTCAGTTCATTGTTTGAAAAACTGAAAGTAGCACATGAAAAGGCCTGTTGCTAACCATTTTTTTAAAATAAAGAAAGTATAGCCATGAAAAACGAAACAGAAATCAAAGAGCTGGTAAAAGAAAAATACAGTCAGATTGCCTTACAGTCAAAAGTGCAAAACGCTTCATCGTGCTGCGGGGCCACCTCCGGAGGTGGCAATGATGTTTACAGCATTATGGCCGATGATTATTCAAAGCTGGAGGGGTATCTTCCCGATGCAGATATGGGGCTTGGCTGCGGGCTGCCAACCGAATTTGCAAAGATCAAAGAAGGAAATACGGTAATTGATCTGGGCAGCGGCGCCGGCAATGACGCCTTTGTGGCGCGAAAAATTGTGGGTGAAAAAGGAAAAGTGATCGGGATTGATTTTACCGAAGCCATGATAACAAAAGCCAGAGAAAATGCGGAGAAGCTGGGGTACAGCAATGTGGAATTTCGCCTGGGTGATATAGAAAGTATGCCGGTGGCCTCCAATAAAGCGGATGTAATTGTCAGTAATTGTGTGCTAAACCTGGTGCCCAACAAACACAAGGTGTTCAGTGAAATTTACCGTGTGCTGAAACCCGGGGGGCATTTTTCAATCTCTGATATTGTTCTTGAAGGGCCGCTTCCGGATAAATGGAAAGAAGTGGCTGAACTGTATGCCGGCTGTGTTTCAGGAGCTATTCAGAAAAAAGAATACCTCTCTATTATTGAAAAAGCCGGTTTCTCAAATACTACATTGCAAAAAGACAAAACAATTTCTATTCCGGACGATATACTTAACGCTTATCTGACTCCGGATGAAATTACTGAATATAAGAAAGGGCATGTACGGATTGCCAGCATTACCGTATATGCAGAGAAACCGGCAAAAGACGACAGGAATTGCTGCGAGCCCGGCAGCGGATGTTGTTAATAAATGTTGTTCTTATTTTTTAACCTCCCCGACTCTCCCATGGGTTTGGGAAAAACAGTGAAGCCATGAATACAAACATGAAAGATCCCGGAAACGGGGGTTGTTGCGGCGGCCTTGACAACTGGGGCTGTTGCTAAAGAAAAACAGGGCCCTGACCAATGGGCCCGTTTTTAAAATGGTCTAATCATGTTTCAAACTATTTATTATGAAATACAATTCAGATACACTGTGGCGGGAACACCACGACGCGGTTTACGCATTTATACGCCGGCGGGTGAATAATGAAAACGATGCAAAAGATATTTTGCAAAATGTGGCGATTAAAGCATGGAAATACTTTGAGAGCAATACTACGGAAATAAAAAACCTGAGGGCCTGGTTTTATCAGGTATCAAAAAATGCCATATCCGATTTTTTCCGCCGCCGGAAAACATTTGCGCCGCAAACGGAAAACCTGGATATAGCCGACGAAACTCCTGAGGATGCTTACAGCAGCGCCACCCGCTTTCTTGAACCGCTGATGAGCCTGCTTCCTCCAGAATATTCGGCGCCGCTGAAGATGAGTGAAATTGACGGAATAAAGCAGGAGCTGATTGCCAGAAAACTGAATATGACACACGGCGCTGTGCGAACAAAAATTTCGAGAGCCAGAGGAATGCTGAAAAAAAAGATAGAAGAGTGTGCCGTAACCGAAAAGGATGCAGCAGGCCAGCTGATGTCGTTTCGGATACGAACAGATTGCGGAACTCTGCACCGGCAGCACAAAGGGTGCAACACTCATAAATCAAACCACAACTGACCATATGCCTGCAAAAATGATTATACGAAAAGCCGGCGAACTCGATTTTCCAGCCATAAAGAGCCTGCTGGCAACCATGAAACTACCATCGGAAGACCTGCAAAAAGAATTGCCCGGTTTTTTTATTGCAGAAGCAAACGGAAAAACGGCGGGATGCATCGGGCTGGAGAACTATGGCGATGCCGCATTGCTGCGTTCCATGGCAGTGTATCCGGAATATCGAAACCAGGGAATCGCCTCCCGGCTGACAGAAACTTTGCTGCAACAGGCAGCCGCCGAAGGTGTAAAAGAAATATACCTGCTTACCGAAACCGCGGAAAACTATTTTTTAAAAAAAGGATTCAGAACAATCAGCAGATCGTCGGTTCCGGACACGGTAAAAAAATCTTCAGAATTCAGTCACCTTTGCCCTTCCTCAGCCACCGTTATGAGAAAAGAAATTTCTCTAAAGAAAAAAATACTGTTTGTATGCATTGAAAACAGCAACCGCAGCCAGATGAGCCAGGCTTTCGCCAAAATACTTGGTGGCGATAAAGTGGAAGCTTACAGTGCCGGTAGCCGGCCTTCGGGTAAAGTGAACCCCAGAGCCATTGAGGCTATGAAACAACTGGGCTACGACCTCAGTACACACGACAGTAAATCGCTAAAGGATGTGGAACGCTTTGCGCCCTTCGACGCGGTAGTTACCATGGGGTGCGGCGATGCCTGCCCCTGGATGCCGGCCCGAAAATTCATTGACTGGCAGATACCCGATCCCAAACACATGGAGCCGGACGAATTCAATAAAGTACGAAACCTGATTTGTGATAAGGTAAAAGAATTGCTGCGGGAACTGGAAGTAATCTGATTTCTTCACGGGGTACGGAACGGCATCAGAACGGATTAAAAACGGGCTTTTTTGAATAACCTGCTGCCATGCCAGAGGTAAAACAGAGCTCAGGTTGTTTTTTCAGCTTAGTCGAAATTTTTTTTAACGCAGGTATGACTGAAAAAAAGATCGCGGGGTTGCATCGTATAGCCCTACTTATTCAGAGCTATTGTTTATATTCCATGCAGCAGCCCGGGTTTGCCGTTGTACTGGTATTTTCATTATAATGTCCGGTCGGTTGTCAATGAAAAGTTTAAGCTGAAGATAATAACTAAGGCTTACTAATATTTTTCATCCCAAAATGAGCTGAGGAAACAAAAACAATCAGAGTGTGTTGATCATCGTGCATAGCAAACCTTCTGCCGTATGTTTGCACCTCTTTATGAAAACCTAAATTGAACGATTATACCCGCTGAGGTAAGGTATATCAAAGGAGCATTGATGCAAGACAGGCTCTTTTACAAGATTTGTTATTACACTTCAACTTTATGTGTCTTGCATATAAACAGGATGTAGAGATGTTAAGAACGGAAATGATTGGCCTAAATTCACTCAGTACAAAAACACAGCGCTATAAGTTTTTATGACAGATAGCAACCTGAGTGTAAGTTGATATTACTTCTGCTCTCAGACCTTGATTATAACATTTCCCTTTTTCCGTCCGGTGTCAACATATTTATGAGCTTCCACCATTTCATCCAATGAAAATGTTTTATCAATGACAGCCTTGTAGCTTCCTTTTTCAAATAACTCTTTCAGCAATTTTAGTTGCTTCACTGATTCGTAGGCGTAGCCCCGGCTCACCGATATGAATATTCCGTTTCCATTTAAAAGTTTTTTGCAAACTTTTCTGTTGCTTTTGCCCACCGCATCAAATACAATATCAAACCTGTCGGTAAGTCCGGAATAGTCTTGGCTGTCATACAAGATTATCTTATCTACACCCAGGCTTTTTACAAGCTCAACACCCTGCGAACTGCATACAGCGGTTATATCGGCATCGTAGTGTTTGGCCAGTTGGATGGCTGCTGTTCCCACTGAACCGGTGGCGCCAATGATTAAAATTTTGGGGAAGGGCCTTTCTGCAATTTTTGCCTTATTCAAAAAATAAATGGCGGTTTGTCCTCCAAATATGATTGCTGCAGCTTCTTCAAAGCTGGCATTTACCGGCATTTCCAGTACATTACTGTTATGATTTACGGTTATATACTCAGTATAAGTGCCAAACTGAAAACCGGTCATGCCAAATACCTTATCACCTTGTTTAAACCGGGAAACATTCTTTCCAACACTTTCCACAATACCGGAAAAAACAGTACCTAAAACTGGTTTTCTGGGTTTGGAAATGCCCAATACCAGCCGCATGATTAGTTTCATAAATCCTTTTACATCCAAACTTCTTACCCGGACATCACCCGAATTAACAGCCGTAGCCATTATTTTAACAAGCAACTGATTGTTGTTGGGCACAGGCTTAGGAATTTCCTGAATTTGTAAAACTTCCGGCGGGCCATATTTTGTACAGATAACTGCTTTCATACAATCACCAGGAAGTTAAAAATTGAATCCAAAGTGCAACCCCGGTTCTCCAAAAACAAATTTGGACCATTTATCATCTAACTGTTTAAATCCGTCAGGCAGTTTTGTGTGCCAGGCACGGTGGGTAATGGCAACAGATGGTTGAATAAAAAAACGGTCTTTAAAAAGTTTGATGTGGTAACCCGTACGGTAGGTATTGAAAAGCTGAAAACCATTATCAAATTTATTGCCATTCTCGTTCACAAATTTTTGCAAGGAAGGCATTACATTCAGTTCGGCATACAAACCTTTCCAAAAAAAACGCTGATAAGCTACTGATAAGCCAAATTCACGAACATAACCCGGAAACTTTTCTTTCTCTTTTCCATATGACTTGTTGAAAAACGGGTGTATCCCATTGGGCCAGGCGTATTTCCAGGTTTTGGGTTCTATGGTAATTACATCTTTGCCTGTAATCCGAAAGCCTATATTCAACTGAACAAAGTCAGGCGAATTAGTAGTAGCCAGGTTGCCTAATAGAAAAAAGGTGCTGCCAACGAACCACCGCTTGTAATTGCTGTCATTTCTGGCATATTGAGCATTTGTATGTAAGCTGCCTGCCAGCATTAAGGCAAGTCCAACCCATAAAATTTTCTTTTGCATATCTGAATTTGTTTTTTGTTAAACGATACTGCAAAAGTGGATTGGCGGGATGTAATAATCCGTTCACTTAGGTTAAGAAAGAAGTGTTAGTTCTTCTTTTCGAGAATTCGGGCTCTCAGCCTGCTTAATGACTGAGGTTTGATACCTAAAAAGCTGGCCAACTGGTGCTGAGGAACCCGTTGTATCAGATCAGGCCGGTTTTGAAGGAGTTTCAGGTATCGTTGTTCGGGGGAAGATGTCTTAAACTCGTCAAAGTCGATGCGCTGTTTCGCTAACAATTCTTCCGACAACTTTCTGCACAGTAGTTCAAATTTTGGAAACTTACTGTTTACTGCTGCTTCCATAGCCGTATTTGAAACAGTAAGAATACAATCTTCAACACAGCTTATGAAATAGTCAGATGGAGTGTTACTGATAACGCAATGGGGTGTTAAGGCATCCATTTCTGTGTAAAATGCTGTTGTTCTTTCTTCTCCGTCTATTATATAATAAACCCGGATACAGCCCTTTAAAACAAAATAGCTGTCTTGTGTTTTTTGTCCTTCTTTGAGTAAAACCGTTCCTTTCTTTACTGAACGAAACAGATCCAATGAAAGCAATACATTCTTCTCATCATCTGTAAGCGGAACGTATTTTGCCAAAAAGTCAAACAGTGTATTCTGCATTGCTGCAGTAATATTTGTTTTCATTTATTTTCAATCTTGATTTCTTTAAACCGTTTGCTTTTTACCGTTTTGCAGAAACTTGTTGACTAAACTATAAAAAGTCTGCGGGTCATCAAAGAAAACAAAATGTTTTGTATCAGGGATAATATGGATAGATTTTGATTGTAAATCTTCAAACTGCTTATGGAGGTTGGATTCAACGACAGTAGAATTGGGAAAAGAAGCAGCAATGACTAAAACCCGGGCTTTTATTTTAGACAGAACGGGTCTTGCGTCTGTTCTGAGCAGATCTGTATAACCATACACATACGTTTTGCGGTCTGCCTCCAGCATCCATTTTATCAGCGAATCCTTTTTATCGGTTCTGTTGGTCATGCCGCCTGCCATCATGGTTACCGTTTTTCGGAAATCATTTTCCCCAAGGGTCAATTGTGTTTTATTGTAACCGGAGTTATAACTGAGCTGAGAGGGCTTTACTCCGGGCATTACAATTTCCCTGATGCAGGGTATTCCATCTACCGTTACCACTTTATGAATTTTAGCCGGAAAAGCAGCCGCTGCTTCCAATGCCAGGGTGCCGCCCATGCTATGCCCGATCAGTATTATTTTTTTTGATTTGAGTTGCCTTATATAATCAAATAAAGCCAACCGGATAGAGTCGTACCAGGGAAAACCGATGGGTGGCAGCGCATTGAAGCCTGCATAGTCCACTACGTGAAACTCATATTTTCCTTTTATTTGAAGAATGACCGAATCCCACACACGACCCGGACTGGCAAAACCGGGTAACATGATTACTGGTGTTCCTTTACCGCTTCGGGTAATTTGAATAGGTTTCTGTGTATTACCAATAGTGGTGCATGTTGTAAGAAATAAAAAAAGCAAAAGGACTCTCATCCTGTTTTATTTTTTTTGTAGTTGATTAGTATAAAAAGTCCAAGACAGGTTTCAATGATACTCATGGTTAAAGCAATCACAATGATGGATGCCCTGCTTTTGAAAAGAATGTAAGAAGCCGTAACTATAGCAAATCCCAGCAACCAATAAATGTTATTGCCATACAGGGTACTGAATGTGAGGTATCTGCCGCCGATAATCAGCATTATTCCCAGGAAGAACCATTCTGCATGTTGTGAAGCATACCCATAGGCAAGCGGGATACAAAAAATCATAAACAGCGTTCCTTCCATTGCCAGCCGGGCCAGCGGGTTGCCGGCGGGTTGTTTGTCTTTTATGCCCATAAGCTTGCCTAAAAGAATACTTACGGGGTGAATGAGTGCTCCGCCAATCAGCAATACCCACATCGTTTGCTTCGGCGGGTACAGGGTTGATGCTATGGCACACAACAGCCATACAGCACCCGATACCAGCACGCCGGTTGCTCCGCCGGCATAATATTTACGCATTTGCGCCTGTGCTTCTTTGATGCCTGAATAGTTATGCATGTTGCCATTATTATTTGTAATAGTACTGTGTCCGTTTTTTGCAAACCCTTGTGCAGTGTATATGGATTTATTAAACTGTTTTCATAAAATCGAAATAATGTTTCAGCACATTCTCAGGATCTTCCAGCTGGGGCCAGTGGCCGATGTCATCATGCAGCAGCCGCACATCCCCGTTTGGAATCAACTCTACGTATCGTTTGGCCATGTGCAGTCCTGAGTTAGGATCGGCCGGCCCGTTGATAAAGCACATCGGAATTTTTGTTTGCTGCATGGCAGCAATCCAGCGATTTTGATAGTTGTCTTTTTCAAAAACCAAGCGGCCGATTTTCCAGGCCAGAGATTTACCCTTTTTATAGTTGAGTATATACCAGAAGTCGTTTAATAATTCACGGGAAGGTTGTGTGTTTCTTCCAAATACACTGCAGGTAGCCTTTTCAATGCTTTTTTGAGAAATCAGCCTGCTTAATAGTTTTCCAATGAAGGTCGGTGATTTTGACAGCAACACCTGTATCAGTCGTGGCCGATACACATCGGTAAACAAACCACCATTGAGAAAAGCAATGGTTTTAATTTTTATGGATGTATCGCCTTCTTCGAACAGGACCAGCATTTCCTGCACCACACTGTTGCCCAGGTCATGTGCCAGGATGTGCACTTCATCAATTCCCAAATGATGCAGTAAGCTTTTGTACATCTTTACATGGCTGGCAAAACTGTAGGGGTAGTTCTTTGGTTTATCAGAAAACCCCATGCCGGGCATATCCGGTACTATCACCCGGTAATGTAATTGAAGCGCCGGAAGAATTTCTTTAAAGTCAAAACCATTGTAAGGATAGCCATGAACCAGCAGCAAACATTCTCCCTGGCCTTCATCCCTGTAAAAAATGTTACAACCCTCATAGCTGAAGTAACTGCCTTTCTTAAACCAGTTGTTTAATTCCGGGCTTATCAGGCCGGAGGCGGGTGGTTTTGTTTCCATATTCATCTTACAGGTTCAAAATTTAATAAAGTGGCCCGGAGTTATACTTAAGCAGTTTTGACAAAAACACCGGCATCGAAAATCCTTTATCAATTTTATTCTTGCTTTTTTTTGTTGCTTTTTTTTAATGAGTTACCTGCTTCTCTCAGCCTGATGAACCCGATAACCCAGTATTCCTGTATTTATATCAATCCCTGTGTGCAATACAACCAGGATCCAGATGTTTTCGGTATAATAATAGACAACGGAAAAAAGCAGGCCAAGCAGTAATGAACTCACCATATTTTTTACTCCGCTTCCGATGTGGGTAATTGCAAAAATTACATTCGATAACAGCATGGCAATGATTACATGAACCTTTTCACCCAGGTACCCGTAGAGGAAAACCCGGAAAAGTATTTCTTCACATATACCGGCGCTTACCGACACAGCAGCAAACCAGGATAATTCTGTTTTGGTTTTTGGCAAATAATGGTATATGTCTTTTAATTTTTCCTTTATTGCATCACAGGCGTCTGAAGTAACCTTCATGGTTTTATACTGCAGCAGCAGAAAAGAGACGGACAAAAAAAATAAAGCAATACTGAGCAGGCTAATATTCGGCGCCAACATTAATTCCGGCGGGTTAGACAAAAAGTAATTAAGAAGAATAAGCAATGCCAGCGCCCATAAAATGGTTATCGTTATTTTATAATCTGTAATGCGGTAACCGGCATCTCGGATAATTCTTTCGTTTGTCTTCTTATAAGTTATAATTATATAAGCCGGATAAATCAACCCAATAATATATACTATAGCCAGTGTCAGACTCATTTTATCAGGATTTGCTTCTGAAGCGCATATTTGTGATGATATTCCAAAACAATCTTACAGCATACTTTACAGGAGCAGTGGCTACCAAATTATTGGTTTTAGATTTTCACATCCGCTTGTATTGATTTGTTTTAGCCGAAAGCAATCCAGGCAGCTCAGGTTTTTCAATCGTTTCAAGTGGCGAATATTGATAGCTTGCAACGGGTTTTTAGATGCATCAATAAACTCGATTTTAGGCAGTTGCTTAAAATCAGCTTCTGTAAGTTCATTACCTGCAATACTTACAGAAACCAGGTTAACAGCGCCTGAAATATCAAAGCGGCGCAACCGGCAATGGGAGGCTTCCAATGTTTTTAATGCGGACAGGTTCTTTAAATCCAATGCCGGACAGCGGGTTTTGGAAACATATAATTGTTCCAGCCATTTAAAAGCGGTAAAATCACCCGGCACCAGCAGATCGGGATTGTTGTGCAGGTAAATATGTTTCAATGAAGTTAAGCCGGTAATGGTAACTGATTCAAGACGGTTATCATTGGCATAAAGATAAACGAGTTGTTGAAGCCCTCTCAAATCAAGTTGTACCAGTTCATTTTGATAACAGCCCAGTTCTTCCAGGTTTTTAAATTCCCTGATGCCTTCCAGCGACTGAATGCGCTGGTTCTTTACATATAATTTCTTTACCTGCAGGGCTTCTGCTGCCTGTATCTCACCATCGCCGTTTTTATCAATACCCTGTGTAAGCAGTTCCCGTCTGAATGCTGCATCCGGTATATTTACAACCTGTGCCTGCAGCCAATAGCTGCTTATGATAACAGAAAAAAGAAAAAGGCTTTTCATAGGTTATTCAATTTCTGATTTCAGCCGTTACGGTTTCCCCTTCTTTAGAAACAGTAACAAAGCCGGAGAGGTATTTTGCTTTTTGTTTGTAATAGGTGTATTCGCTGAAGATCAGCGGGCCGGCTATTATTCCGCCTTCCCAGGTAAAATAGTCCTGCCCTTCGAACAGGGCGCCCCGCTTTTCTTTGGACTGAATTACGAAACATTCCAGGTAATAGTTGCCTGGTTTCAGGTTGCTGAACTCAAATTCTCCGAGGTTGTTTATCCTTGTAATGATGCGATAGGATAAGGCAACCGGAGAAAGGGCAGCTCTTTTTCTTCCTTTTATGCCCAGGCGTTTTTCCAGCTCCAGGTATTCTTTTAAATGCGGGGTTACCGGAAATAATGAAACCTCTGCATTGTATCCCATGGGTTTGTTATTCAATAAAGCCCTGCCTTTAATGTATGCAGTGCCTTTATCGTCCAATAACGAGGCGGCTGATACAGTATCGAATGAGGTTTGCGGATAGATAAACTCATATTTTTTCTGCGCTATAACCGAAGCGGTTATACAGAGCAGGATTATTAAATTCAAAAGAAGTCTCATAGTACTGGTGAGCCGGTTTTGCTGTGTTGTTTAATAAAAACAACCGCCCGGATTAATTACTTTGTACAGGCGGTAAAATTGTATTCTGTCTGTCCGCAACTGCTGTTTTATTTAAAATAAAAGTTCCTCGTTATTCTTCTGCATGGCTTGTGCTTTAATCTGAAACGAAAGCCGGGGTTTGCTTATCGCTGATTTAACAGTACACTGCCATTTTCAATAAAGTTGTGTTTCATTTATCAGAAAACAGCCTTGTAAGTAAGAGTCAGGTTCGCATTTTGTTTTCCACCAGTAAAGTTTACAGGACTGATACCTCCTTGTCCATCAAAGCCGGAGGCATATAACTTTCCGTTTTCAACCACAACAATTGTGTAGTTTCCCGGCGCCAGCTCAGTTTGGAAAAAGCCATTACTGTCTGTGTTCAGTTCTTTAACCAGCGGAGTGCTGAAGCTGTCGTAGAAGCTTTGACCGTTTTGCGGAGAAGCCTGATGAAAAGTAGTGTATTGATAAATGCGTACAGTTCTTTTTACAGGGCAGGTTTTGCAAGTTGAAGAAGCCGGAGGCACTACGGGCATGCAGTTTCCTTCCATAAAGGCAACTGTTCCCCAGATGCCGCTTGTTATTGTGACCTTTGAAGCGTTTTCTGCGTACACTTTCTGTATATCGCAATGTACGGCTGGGCTTTTTTCTACTTTCTGACAGCTTAAAAATAATAGCGTCAGGATGCTCAGGGGGTATGCAATTTTTTTCATTTCTGTTTTTTTTATTGACAAACGTTTTGAATCAATCGTTGCTTTAAGGTGGCGCACAACAGTATCCTTTCTTATGGATTAATCATGCTTTGGCGCCGGCAGTTCAAAATAATCTCCCTTCGTTTTATCCAGCGATTGTATAATCAGTTTGAAATTTTCATCGGTGGGTTGCAGGTTCACATATTTATCCACGATGGTGCGGTACCTGTAAATGATAATTGTATTTTCTGCTTCAGGGTTTATCTTATTCAAATTGGCTTCGCTTTCCGTATCCGAGAAAGAAGGAACAAATGTTAAAGCCGTTTTTACGATCCCCAGTTCTTTGCCAAGCGTTTCCAGTTCTTTTTGCCTTGCTTCTTTGCTGTAGTTATCATTATTGCCATAAACAAAATAGGCTTTCAGGTATTTTTCCCTTGAAGTGCTTTCTTTTTCCAGAAAGCTGAGCCAGCTTTTGATTTTTGTCCAGTCCGGATTATTGCCCGCAAAAAACACAATACCATGATAGCGGCCGTATTTACAAACCGGGCAGGTTCGGGTGCCTTTGTCGGGGCCATAAGCATGAAAAGGCATAAAGGAAGGCTGGTCTTCGCCAATGTTCAATCCTGATGAAACGGAATTCGTTTTCTTCACAGGATAGTTGGGAATATTCAATCCAAGAATGATATCATGCTCTGCAATTTCAGTATTGCCGTCCAGCACTACTCTCAAAATTTCGGTGCCCCCTCTGTCGGCTTTGCCGTACTTTTTTTTGTGCTTCAAATACAAGGGATCATCATCAAAATACAAATCAATAAAATATTCGTTGGGCAGTTCCGGCTCTTTTACGGCTAAATGGATATGCTGGGGTATTACATCATTGGGGTAAGCGCCGGGTCTTGAAGTTTTAATGGTGTACTTTCCGGTGCTGTCTGTTTTTATCCAGCCCCGCAGGTGCCCATGTTCTTTTGCCTTATCCGGTGTTTGGCTGTCGGCGGCATACAAGCCCGCATCGTTTGTATGCCAGTAATACAGCACCACATTGGGTGCAGGTGTTTTTCCGTCTGTTTGAAAAACCCGGCCTGTTATTACCAGGGGGTGTTTGCCCTCCTGCCATGCCTTGGTTGAGTCAATAGGGGATATCTTCTCCGGCATACCCACATACATCAGTTCACAACCTTCGCAACCGCCGCCAATAATGTTATTAGTATTAGCCGGGGATTTCGTTGTTGTTTGCCCGTTGCAGGCCATTATACCTGTAATAAAAAATATGGCCGGATAAACACCTTGTTTCATGTGTATATTTTAGTTGTTGAAATTTTGTCACATGTTATTCGCCATAAAATTTTCATCGCCGGTTGGTAATAAAATGAATATTTTATGATGGCTCATTTCATACTGCTTTTTTTATCCCTTCTTCAAAACAATCCATTTTGTAATCTGCATACAAAGTGCTGTGAGAAGTTGTGAGTAAAATTCTGGTTCACTTTCTCACTTCCTGCCTTTTTTTGATAAAATGCATACAGCGCATGACAAAATGAAAAAAGCATCCACTTGCAGTGGTGCTAACCTGTAATACGAAAATAATGTTAGCGCCGGCACATCAAATTAACTTAAGTTAATTTTTGCTGCTTTTCCGTATGCGGCTCAGATGTTTCAGTGTTTTGGCGGGGCAGAAAACAATCTGCTCAACTTTTCCAGACTGAGGGGTGTATATCAGCTGCTGAAGCGGGTTACCGTTTCATTGCGTAAATACTTTCAAAATGGTTCCGTTAATGTCTGTCACCCTTATGTTGCCCGCCTGGTCGCTGGATAGAATTTTGTCGCCTTTATTATTCCATTCCACGCCCCATAAATTATTGTCATCAAATTTTGTTTTGCTGATTACTTCCCCTTTGTCGCTGAGCACCAAAAGTACATCCGCTGCAGCGGCCAAATATTTCCCGTCTTTCCTCCACTTTACATTTCTGTATTCAAACCTGCTTTCCCTGATATGCTTCAGCAGGATTCCCTCCTTGTTCCAGTATTTCAGGTAAGACGGTTCACCGCCTTCGTTTTCATGTCCGTAATCGCCTGTCACAAAAAAATTACCCGAAGGGTGCCAGGCACAACACAAAATTCCTTTGTTTTTTGAGCCATCGTCATAGGTTGCAATCAGGGTATCCCGGTCAATATCTATTAAAAAAATATCTTCTTCAACACCCAATAACAGATTTTTAGCAGGATGCCAGTCAATGTCAAACAATGAACCCGGATTGCGGAACGATAAAGTTTTTATGAATTGACCGCCTTTTGTAAAAATGCTTATTCTTCCTCTGTTACCAACGAAGGCTACTTCTTCTCCGGCAGGGCTCCAGCTTACACCACGGCCGAGCATTGTATCGGGCAAGTTGCTGATGATTTGGTTTCTGGCAACATCATACAATTGTACAATCGAAGGTTTTTCTTCGTGTGAAAAAGCGGCTATCGCCAGAAGTGGATATTTGGGATTCCATTCAACCCGGGAAACAGTTGCTGATGTGAATGTCCATTCCTTAATTTTTTTCCAGTCTGAAGTCTGGTAAATGCACAGTTGGCCATTGCTGTTACCAATTGCAACAAACTTGTCGTCGAAACTCCAGCTGGCCGTCCAGGCAACAGAAGCTTTTTTTTGTTTATTTGTCTTTGCGGTTGAAGAATCGCTATTATTTCCAGCCAATAAAAGGCTTAAAAAGGCAATCTTGATAAATATAATCGTATAACTTAACATTCCGGTTTTAAAATGAATAATCAAAAAACAGTTTTGCTGATGGTGACGGGAACTGATTTCTTTATGCCCCGGCTACCCGATGCCGGTAAAGATAGAAAGTTGATATGTAATAGCTACTACTTGATCTGAGAGTTAAGGTTTTTTTATTTTTAGTTTTATAGGTTTTCGATTAAAACATTAAGCTGCTGTACTGATTTTGTTCAGCAGTTTTTGTTTTGTTAAGAAAACAGATTCATTAAAAGTCTGCATGGGCGTTTTGCCGTAGCAGTATCGGCCACTGTGAGGCCGTTCGTTGTTGTAATCGTTCATCCAATTATCCAGATCCTGTTGAATCCGCTCCAGGGTTTCAAAGATTTTTCTACGGAACACAACAGCGTAAAACTCATCTTGCATCGTACGGTGAAGCCGTTCGCAAATGCCATTGCTTTGTGGATGACGGACCTGGGTTTTGCTATGCTCAATACCCTCAATCTGCAGGTAAAGTTCATAGGCATGGTTTTCAGGCTTGCCTTTGAACTCCGTTCCCCGGTCTGTAAGTATTCTTAGCAGCGGTATTTGCAGTTGCTCAAAGAATGGGGCCACCCTGTGATTGAGCAGATTGGCAGAGGTGATGGCATGCTTGTTGTCGTAAAGTTTGGCAAAAGCTACTCGGTTCTTTAAAATTGGCTTGCGCCGGCTTACTTCCATCAGTGCTTCTTCACCTCCGGTTTCGTAGAGTTCTTTAATACGGTAAAAACTGTCACGGCTCGTGCCCATCAGCTTACAGGCCCTGGTGACATTGTTCAGCTATTCGGCTAATTTGAGTAAGCCTATGCGGGATTTGATTAACTTAGTTTCAGAGTTCATAATCTGACTTTTTGGGGTTAACAATTTTGTTTAGTCACTTTAAAGTTAATCCCAACTGTCAGATTAAGTCTTAACTACTTCAATTGAATTGAAACCAACCCAGATTCCAAAACTTCTCCCTGCAAGTAGTTCAACCAGAATAATGTTTAAGAAGCGAATGATTGTTGTAGCCATATAAATTATTGGTCTATAGTTCCATTGTTTCAACGACAGTCAATGTTTTTATTTGAACTCCAAAAATCAAATTGCCTTCGATTTTCGGAAAGATGTTCATCAACGCTTCCTTTGCGGATTGAGCTTGTTCAAGATTGTCAAAGTCAAGGTCTATGATTACAAACTTGTCGTCCTCCGTAGGGCGATATATCCGATATTGCTTAACGGACGATTGCTTTCTGTTTATCGGGTCGCTGTCAAACGCCTTTTTCCAGCTGTCATAGCTTGCAATTTTGTGTTCAATTCTTAGAGTTATCATGTTTTGATTTTGTTAGTGTTGTCAATAATTGCTTATTTCTTGCAGGCATTTTGGTGCATGCACTGTCGCCCCAAAATGGCATCTAACTTCCCCCTTTACGAAGAGCTATTGATGGTATTATCAGCTGTGGCGGGCTATAAGTAGTTGTCCGGAGATACCGGCATTGTAAAACTTCGCCCGTTTATCAGCTTCTTAAAATTTTTTCCATGGCTCTTCCCTTTGCCAATTCATCCACCAGTTTGTCTAAATACCGCACTTGTCTGGTTAACGGATTATCAATTTCCTCTATCCGGTAGCCGCAAATGACCCCGGTGATCAGGTGCGCATTCGGGTTCAGTTTGGCTTTTTTAAAGAATGTTTCAAATGTGGCTTTTTCTTCGATCAGCTCTTTTAGTTTTTTGTCATCGTAGCCGGTCAGCCATTTTATTACCTGGTGCAGTTCGGCTTTTGTTCTTCCCTTGCTTTCTACTTTTGTAATGTAATGAGGGTATACCGATGCAAAAGTCATTTTGGCAATTCGTTCATTGTGTTCGGGTGTTGTTTTCATCTCGTTTCAGTTTTATCAGTTTTCCTTTTCTTTTCACAATGTTTTTATAATCCCACTGAATGTGTTCAGATTTTTTCAGCCATCGTTTCAGATCTTTCCCTTTTATGTCAGAAACGGAAGTATAAAAAATGGATGCATCTTTAAATTTTTCACCCCGTACATTTAAAAGCGGTTCTTCAAAGCCGGCGCCGCTCCAAAACATGAGCCGGATGCCTTTTTTCTGTTTGCTGTAACCCACTATCGGGTTACCGTTCAGAAACCATACCGGGTGGCCATGCCAGATTTTGTTATCGGCCGATTGCAACGCAATGTTTATTTCTTCTGCCAGCAAATCGCAGATCGCTTTATCCCCCTTGCCCATCCTGCTGTTATAAGCCCGTATTTCTTTTGCCATATTCACCGGTTGCTTTTTCAGCGTTGGTTTGCCTTCATTTTGTTTTTTCATGCTCCTGTCCCGCTCCTTCACCATAGCTTTTACGGCTTTTTCAATCAAAGAAAACGGAAAGGGTTTGCCGAAATCAAACCGGTAGGTTGCCTTGGATACATTGTATTTTTTTAACTCCTTCGGAACGCTTTCGCTGTACCAGGGTGTAATAAACAGGCTGATGTGCTGTTTAAAAGCTGCAAAGTAAATAAGCCGCCCTTTATAACCCTTGCCGCCGTATTCGTAAAACGGCATTCCGTAGCTGATACGCTCCGCTGCATTCGGCGCCGCTTTTCGGATGGTTGCCCGGAGTTTTTTCAGGATTTCCTGTACGCTGACCGGAAAGCCGGAAATGTAATGGTCTACATCTTTGGGTTTAAGGTGGCTTGTGTTCATTTCAATCCATATGAATTTAATATATAGAAACCTTAGATCTCCTTTTTTCTCACCAGCAGGTACCAGCCATGCTCCAGCGGCAGGTAGCCGTGATCGAAACAGAAATAGTAAATATCGCCTTTCTGGTTGGCATAGGTATGGGTAAAGTATTTAAACTGAAATCCCATTTGCAACAGTTTATCGCGGCTGGCCTTGCTCATTTTTTCGTGGGCGGGCAGAAGTTCTTCCAGTATGCGCCGGTTGCGCCGCAGGTTGTTTATTATTTTGCGTATATAGTTATTGTCATCGGCCTTCAGCCGGTTGTTATAAGCATTGCGGCAGTAATCATCGCAAAATTTTTTATCCGACCGGCCTTTAAGCGTCTTGCCGCAGGTAAGACAGGTTTTTACAGACACATTCATTTCTTTTTGAAGGGTTTGTATTGAAATTTACGCCTATTTTTCTAAGTACAAGCGTTTACAAACGGATATATCCGTACTTAAACCCTTAAAAAACGACTTTGAGGTTTTTGTAACTACAACTTTGTTTTGTTAACGGATGGCGCCTCCGTTGGCTGAGATAAAAAAAATTGAATAACAGAAAAATTGAAAGTTATGTATGCTCTCAAAAACAAAGTTCAACTAATCGGAAACCTCGGCAACGATCCCGAAGTGCTGAGTACCGAAAATGGAAAAAAGCTGGCCCGTTTTTCAATCGCTACCCATGAAAGCTACCGGAACAACCTGGGCGAAAAAGTGACCGAAACCCAATGGCACCGTGTGGTGGCCTGGGGTAAAACAGCGGAACTTGCCGAAAAGTTTCTGAACAAAGGCGCCGGAGTGGCTTTGGAAGGGAAACTGATCAACCGCAACTACACCGATAAAGAAGGCAATAAGAAATATGTAACCGAGGTGCAGGCAAAAGAAATTTTGCTGCTGAATGCGAAGACTATTGCATAGCCATCAACCTATCCTTTTACAAACGGGGATCACCAGCAAAAAAGCCATCCCGGGCGCCGGGGTGGCTTTGCTATTTAAAAAATTAAATCATGCAGTGTTCACATTCCCCGCTTTGGCTCCAGTAGCTGGAAAAACTGATCGAGCTGCGGCAGAATAACAATACGGGTACGCCGGTTAGCAGCTTTGCCTTCTGCTGTATTGTTATCGGCAAGCGGCTTGTACTCGCCTCTTCCGGCGGCAGCCATCTTGCCGGGGTCAAGGCCGTGTTCATTTTGCAGAATACGCACTACGGCAGTTGCCCTTTTCACACTCAGATCCCAGTTATCTAGCAGCACTCCGCTGCGGTACGGTACATTATCGGTGTGCCCTTCCACCATAAACTCGATATCCGGCTGATTTTTTAATACGGTGGCTACTTTACCCAATACCTCTTTAGCCTCTTTGGTTACATCGTACTTGCCGGTTTTGAAAAGCAGCTTGTCGGAAATATCAATGTACACCACTCCTTTGTCCACTTTGATATTGATATCCTCATCGGCCATATTGCCAATAGCGCCTTTCAGGTTCATTACCAGGGCCAGGTTCAGCGAATCTTTTTTGGCAATTGACTGCTGCAGCGTTTGGATATAGGCGTCTTTTACGCCCAGGTTCTCCATCGATTTTTTTATACTGGCTGCCTGCTGTGCCGAAATGACGGAAAGATCTTCCAGTTGTTTTAGCGCCTGGGTATTATTTTCTTTCAGAAAAGCGATCTGCTTGTTCAGCCCGTCGATCTGGGCGATCATAACGGCATTGCTGTTGGTCAGTTCGGCCTTTTCATCCTGGCATTGTTTTAAACTGCCCTGCAATTCGGTGTAGGTGATGTTCAGTTTATCGTAGCGGGCCTGCGCCTCCAGCAGTTTCTTTTTACTGACGCAGGAGGTGAAAACAAGAACCAGTGCTGCCAGCCCCAGCCGGGTAAATAATTTCATGATGTTATTATTTCGTATTAAAAAATTTTTTCAGCAACTGTTGCAAATCTACCAAACACGATGGAAATAAAAGGCCTGTCGGTTATTTCCTTATTTATTTAAGATTTAAATGGCTTTATTAAAGGTTAAAAGCTTCTTTATTTGAACTCGCCGGCCGGCGCATGGTCTCCATATTTGTTTCTTTCCTCTGCCAGTCTTCTTTTCATTGCCCAAAGTATAGCTGCGTGTTTTGACGAGCCGGCAAGGTTATTTTGCTCCGCCGGATCTTTTTCGAGATCGTACAGCTCCCACTCATTTACTGTATAAAAATAAATCAGTTTATATCTCTTTTCACGAATGCCCAGATGCGGAAGCACATAATGATCGATGGGATACTCATAGTAATGATAATACAAATTCTTTCGGTTTGTTTCTTTTTGTTTTCCGGTAAGCAGCGGCAGCAGGTTTATTCCCTGCATCCATGCAGGAATTTTTTCACCGGCCATGGCCAAAACAGTGGGTGCAAAATCAATATTCTGTACAAGTGCGTTGTTTACGGAGCCGGCATTTATTTTTGTTTTCCATTTTACTATTAAAGGCGTTTGCATGCTTACATCGTACATAAACCGTTTGTCGAACCAGCCGTTTTCGCCAAGGTAAAATCCCTGATCGCTGGTATAGATTACAATGGTATTTTCAGAAAGGCCGGATGCGTCGAGATAATTTAAAATCTGTCCTATGCTTTCGTCTACTGAAGCTACGCAGGCCATATAATCCTGCAGATACCACTGGTATTTCAGCCGCAGCAGTTCTTTACCGGATGGTTTTATTTGCCGCAGCAGCTTTCCTCTTTCATCAAAAATTTCTTTCATCCGGGCTCTTTTTTCTTCCGGAATGCTGTTAATAATAAAATGATAGCCTCTTTCTTCCTGCTCAGTGGGTTTTAAATGGGGAATGTCTTTAATAAAAGCCGGATCGATTTTAAGATCGGTACACAGCGTCATATCATTCAGTATCGACATTCGCTGGTGGCGGAAAGCGCTGCCTTTGCCGGTGCTGTCGGCAAAAAGCGTTGGCGGTTCCGGAAATTTTATTTTGGAAAATTTTTCCAGCTGGTCCAGATCGGGCAAAAAATTGCGGTGCGGCGCTTTGTGATGAAACATCAGGAAAAAAGGTTTCGAAGGGTTTCTTTTTTCTCTGAGCCACTGCAGGGCTTCATCCGTAATCACATTTGTACTGTATCCTTTATACAAAATCGTATCGTTGTTTGTATGAATCAGCCGCGGCGAAAAATAGGCGCCCTGGCCCGGATATACTTTAAAATAATCAAAGCCGGCGGGCAGTGAGTGCAGGTGCCATTTACCGATAATCGCGGTTTCGTATCCTGCTTGGCGCAGCAGTTTAGGAAGGGTAACCTTCGATGAATCAAAACGGGTGCGGTTGTCTTTTACCCCGTTCATATGCGAATGCTGACCGGTAAGCACCGTGGCTCTTACGGGAGAACAGATGGAGTTGCCGACAAAACAATTTTTAAACAACATGCCTTCTTTTGCCAGCCGGTCGATATGGGGCGTGGAAATAAAATTTTTGTTATAGGCACTGATGGCATCGGCATCGTGATCATCGCTCATGATGTAAATGATATTGGGGCGTTGCTGTGCAAATGTTGCAACCGGAAGCAGAATGAGCAGGAACAATTGCCTGAGCATGTAATTTGTTTTAAGCAGATGAAATAAATTTACAACTATGCGCACAATCCGCCTGATCATTAAAGGAAAAGTACAGGGAGTGTATTACCGGGCTTCGGCAAAAGAGGCAGCCATTGAGCTGGGCATAACGGGCTGGGTAAAAAATCTTCCCGATGGCGATGTGGAAATAATGGCCACGGCACCTGAAATGGCATTACTACAGTACATCCGCTGGTGCAGCCAGGGGCCGCCACGGGCTGTGGTAGATGAAGTGATAACAGTTGAAACCGACTTCCAGCCTTTCGATGGTTTCAGGATAATCAGGTAACTTTCAAAAAAAGTCGATGAATAAATACTTTCTTCTTGTTTGCTCAGCCATTATTTCTTTGGGTACATTTTCCCAAAATCTCAAATCCGGCGGCGTACTGAAACCCGAACAGGCCATAATGGACATCCGGCATTATACTATTGCGCTGGATGTGGACCCGGAACAAAAAACCATCAATGGCTATACAGAGATTGATCTTATACTTTCGAAATCAACCGGTGTTTTATTGTTCGATCTCTGGCATGGGCTTGCCGTCAGCAAGCTGTGGGTAAATGGCAAACCGGAAAATTTTGTACATACCAGTGATGATCTTGTAAAAATTACATTAGCCGCACCGTTGCCGGAAGGAAAGGTAAAAGTAAAGATTGACTATGGCGGCAGGCCGGCAGTAGCCGAAAGAGCTCCATGGGTGGGCGGCTTTCAGTGGGAAAAAGACAGCAAAGGCAATCCGTGGATTTCCATCAGCTGTCAGGGCGAAGGAGCGAAAATTTATTTTCCCTGTAAAGATCATCCCGGCGACGAGCCCAACGAAGGAGCCGATATGATCATTACGGTTCCCAAAGGATTGGTGGTGGCGGCACCGGGTCTTTTGCAAAAAACAACTACAAGAAAAAATAAATCCACCTGGCACTGGAAAACAAATTATACCATCAGCAATTATTGCATTCTTTTCAATGCTGCAAAGTATAAAGTGGTAAAACGGGTATATACCACTGTTGAAGGAAATAAGGTGCCGATGGAATATTATGTACTGGAAGAAAATGTGGATAAAGCGGATAAGCTGCTTGACCTGTACGAACAGTCAGCCAAAATTCTGGAAAAATATTTTGGAGAATACCCCTGGGTGAAAGAAAGAATCGGCCTGTCTGAAACACCCCATCTGGGAATGGAACATCAGACAAACATTGCTTATGGAAATAAGTACCGCTATCAAAAAGTGGGTGACAAAGACTTTGACTGGCTGCTGCACCATGAGTTTGGTCACGAGTGGTGGGCCAATAAGGTAACCAACAAAGACTGGGCACACATGTGGATACAGGAAGGCATTTGTGTTTTTGGCGATGCAATGGCCACAAGAGAACTGGCCGGCGAAGAAGCTTACCGGCACCGGATGAAGATGACCGCCTTTAATACGCAGAACCGGTATCCGGTGGTTCGTGGCGAGGAGGTAGATTCCGACAGCGCTTATCACAGCGACATTTACGGAAAAGGAGCGTTCTTCATGCACACACTTCGTTATGTAATCGGGGACTCTGTATTTTTTCCTACGCTGAAAAAACTGGCTACCGATCCGCAATACACCTACGATAATTTTGTAACCACCGATGATGTGGAGCAGCTTTTCAGCAAAGCCAGCGGCAAAAATCTGAAACCCCTCTTTGACTTTTACCTGCGCACCACCAATAAACTCGAAATACTGATTAAGCAAACCGGCGAAAAGACGTATGATATCAGTCTGCAGAATTTTGATATGCCCCTTCCGGTCGAAATCAAAACCAGCAGCGGGATTCAAAAAACAGAGATAGGCAGAAAACCGCTGAGGGTTACCAGCGATTCGGTACCTGTGGCAGATGAAAAAGTGTTTTATCTCAAAAGAGTGATACTCGAATAAATGGTTTTCTAAAGATTAACAAGCTGCAAAAAAATCAGCCGTTATTTTTGCTGCATACATGGCTGCCGCAAGGAAAAGAAAAAAGTCAGGAGTGCTGCTGCTCATCCTGTTTACCGTCATCGCGTTTGTATCCGTTTGGGGCATTAGCTGGTGGAAGAACAGAAAAGCCAGTTTTATTCATTATCCCGCTTTCGGCATTCCGATTCCCCGCGATTATAGTATCCACGGCATTGATGTTTCAAGATATCAGGAGCATATTGCCTGGGAAGAAGTGCAGGCCATGCAGGTAAATGATATCCGGATTGGGTTTGCTTTTATAAAAGCTACGGAGGGCATAGGTAATGTTGATAAATATTTTCGCCGCAACTGGAGGAAAAGCAAAGACGCAGGGATTACGCGGGGAGCCTACCACTTTTTTATTGCTGCCAAAGACGGACGCATGCAGGCGGAACATTTTATTAAAACGGTGGACCTCGATGCCGGAGACCTGCCGCCGGTACTCGATGTAGAACAGGCTTACGGCGTATCGGCTGCAAGAATCAGGGAAGAAGTAAAAAAATGGCTGAATACAGTTGAAGAATACTACGGGCAAAAACCGCTGATCTATACCAATATTGATTTTTATGAGAGATACCTGGGATCTGAATTTGACAGCTATCCTCTCTGGATCGCCCATTATTTTGAGCCCAACCAGCCACGCATCAGCCGCGACTGGATCTTCTGGCAGCACAGCGAACAGGGCCGGGTAAACGGCATTGCCGCTAAGGTAGATTTTAATGTGTTTAATGGCGATTCGGCTTCATTTCGAAAACTACTGAGGCGCTGATTCGTTTCATTTCCCCGCCAAATTCAATTACCTTGTCTGCCATATCCGCTGTTTATGTCAAACTGGATGGATCCGGAAGTAAAAAAGTATTTCAAAAAGATTATTAACTCTCTTTCTGTTGGTCTGTTGTGGCTGCTGTTCAATGTTACCGCAGGTATTTATTTCAAGCTGGGGTTTATCGAAAAAAAGGTTTCGGCAGGAAATATTATGTTCTATACTTTTTTACCGGCCAGCCTTTTACTGATGCTTTTCTATTTTTATAAGTTATGGAAGAAAAATGATACCTAATTTTTGGTATCAAGAATTATCGGGGCACTTCCGCCGCCCATGATGATAATCTTTGAATTTTGCGATTTTGCCAGCTCCAGGTAGGCTTTGATCTGTTCATACTGAAGCTGTTTATCTGTAAGCCCCTGGTTGATGATGCGCTGATAATCGGCAATACCCTGAGCTTCTACTCTTTTTCTTTCGGCTTCCTGAGTTTCTTTCTGCAAAACGAATTGCATTTTCTGCGCCTCCTGTTCTGCATTTATTTTTTGTTCAATGGCGCTGCGCACCGATTGCGGCAACGTGATATTTCGCACCAGCAATTGCTCCAGCAGCAACCCCCTTTCTTTAAAATCCGTTTCTATGCTTTTAAATATTCTGTCCTGAAATTCATCTCTTTTGGTAGAGTATAATTCAACAGCCTGATAATATACCGCGTTGTCTCTGATCTTGGTTCTGGCAATAGGCCGAACGATTTTATCGACATAGTCGGTGCCGGTTTCCTGCACCAGCTTTGGCGCTTCGGAAGGGATAAGCCGGTACAGTACGGTAAGGTCAATAACCACTTCCAGCCCGTCGGAAGTAAGCACATGAATCGGATCGTCGGCTGCACTTGCTCTTTCATCCTGAATGCCGCTCATGGTGTAGTTCTGGGTTTTTACGTCAAGATCTACGATGGCAAGTAAAGGATTGATGAAATGGAGCCCGCTGCTGAGCACATCCGGCTGCACCTTACCAAAAAGTTTTTTTACGCCTACCTGCCCGGCTTCAATCTGCACAACGGAAGCTGCTATAAGGCCAATCAGCATCAGTATAATACCGGCAAGTTTTACCGGGCGGCCCAGCCGCTGTATCGAACTGGGATTGCGGGCAATTACAATACCGATAATCATTACGATTAATCCAAGAATAATCAGCGCCATAAAAAATGATTTTATATAAAAAACAATTAACTGCTGTGGTCGGATACGATGAGCCACCGGCCACCGATTTTTTTAAAAAGTAAAGTAAAATGACCGCTCACATCTCCGATAGTTCTTTTTAAATGCCACTTGCCCACTACGTAAAAATTTCTGGAGGATAGTTTTTCTGTTTTGATAATAGTAAAGCTGAGTTCGCCCATGGCGGTTTTATCCGGATACCCTTTTTTATAATTATCGAGTGTGTGCTGCCAGCCATAGGTGATGCCGGATTTGCCGATAAACATTAATGAATCATTTTTCCAGTATGGCTGCATAAATGTTTCCAGGTCGCCTTTGTTCCACGCCATCATTTGATCGTTCATTATTTTTCGGATAGACCGTTCGTCTTTTGACTGTGCACCAACTGTTATTGAGAGGCACATCAAAATAAGCAGAAAGAAATTTCTCATCCGGTTCTGAATTTGAATGAAGATAGAAAAATTAGGGGAGAATCAGTGATTGCAGTCAGAAGCATGGCAGTGATTGGCCAATCTGCAATAGCGCCAGTTAAAATAATGCGCCGATACGATCAGCAGAACCGCGGGTACAAGCAACCAGTATTCATAATGAAAAAAGAATTGCCTGGAAATCAGAAGGACGATACCGGCTATAAAAATGTACAAGGGGAAAAAGCGATGATGATGCCTGCGGATCCCATGCCATAATGAATATACTCCGATGGCGATCGCCAGCAGAATCATACCGGCCTCAAAAAAGACATTGTGAATAATATTGACGCCGAACAATGGCAGGGCGGAAAGAAACAAAGGCAAAATAGCACAGTGAATGGCGCAGGCTACCGCAGCTGTAATACCAAGAGCGTCCCAGTTTATTTTCAATTTCATGACAAAAAGCAAAATTATAACATTGCAACAAAGTTGCAAAAACATTTTTTGTATTTTTGCGTTTATTTGATCCCTATTTAGTCTTCGGGTTATGAGCAGGAAAACAGTTTTTTATATTGCTTTTTTCGGTACACTGGTATTGGCTTTCTTTTTTATCATCAGCCAGGTGATACCGGGCTTTACCGAATCAAGACTGCCACCCATTGGTACCGTTAATTCTTTTTCATTCACCAACCAGGACGGTAAACAGGTAACGGAAAAAGATGTGGCCGGAAAAGTATTTGTAACGGAGTATTTTTTTACCACCTGCAGGGGTATTTGCCCGCAAATGAACACGAATATGAAGAAAGTGTATGAGGAGTATAAAAACACCGATGGTTTTTTGATACTCTCACATACCTGCGATCCTGCCAATGATTCGGCTGCCCGCCTGAAAAGATATGCCGACTCCCTAGGTGTAGATACAAAGAAGTGGGTATTTCTTACGGGCACAAAGGACAGTCTTTACAACATGGCCAGGTATAGTTACAAAATTGATGATCCCAATGATCATCCGCAGCAAGGAGTACCCGATTTTTTACACTCACAATTTTTTGCATTGGTAGACAAGAAAGGACATGTCCGCAAAATATACGACGGATTGAAACCCGGAGAAGTAAACCGGCTGATCCGAGATATTAATAAACTGCTGCACGAAAAGTCCTGATCATTTGCTAAAAATTTTTTATGAGTACTAAAGCGGAAGATATACTGCGGCACAACAAGCTAAGCATTACCGACAGCCGAAAAAAAATACTCAGCCTTTTTCTTACGCATGCCGGAGCGCTGGCTCATGCGGATATTGAAAAAAGGGCGGGTGAAAAATTTGACCGGGTAACCGTTTACAGAACACTTAATGCCTTTGTGGAAAAAGGGATACTGCATACTATTCCTACTTCGGAAAACGGGGTACGGTATGCTTTGTGTACCGAGAACTGCTATGAAGGTCATCATCACGACGATCATGTGCATTTTATATGCCGGCTTTGCGGTCAAACTACCTGTATCAATGATGCGGTGATTCCGGAAGTAAAATTGCCCCGGGGATACTCCACCAATCAGGTGGAGGTGTTGGTACACGGGGTATGCAAAGACTGCAGAAGTTAAACAATAAGCCCCCGTGTGAAAACACGGGGACTCAGGTTAAAGCTCTGATTAGTAGCTATCTTGATTTCTTTTTTTAAGATTGATAAACAAATATAAGATCGGCAGAAGCGGTTGCCTATACCACATTAGTGGTATTTTTTAGTTCTTATATAATAATTGCAGTTCCTGATGAACAAAAGCCATCAGATCTTGGATGTATGCCGGGGAAAGATTGAGTTCAATGCCCGCTGTTTTATATAATTCGGGTAGGGTTTTTGTGCCGCCAAGATCCAGGGCTTGCATATAATTATCCAATGTCCGGTTTTTGTCTTGTCTGAATTGCTTCCACAGGCCGATGGCTCCCAGTTGGGCGATACCGTATTCTATATAATAAAACGGAACCTCAAAAAGATGCAGCTGCTTTTGCCAGAAGTATTTACGGTATTCCTCCAATCCTGAAATATCAATTACCGGCGAGGTAAATTCATTAAAAATCTCTTGCCATTTTTCTGCCCGCTGATCTGATGTGTGTGCGGGATTTTCGTAAACCCAATGCTGAAATTTATCAATTGTGGCAATCCATGGAAAAATCGTGATCACTCTTTCCAGCTGATGCTCTTTAGCTCTTCGTTGTTCATCTTGGGTATCAAAAAACACATCCCAGTAGTCCATACTGAAAAGCTCCATAGCCATGCTGGCCACTTCGGCAATTTCCATAGGATACTCCTTAAAGGCGTTCAGTTCCAAATCGTGAGCAAGAAAAGAATGTACGGCATGGCCGCCTTCGTGAACTATCGTTATTACATCATCCATCTGCCCGGCGGCATTCATAAAAATGAAAGGAGCGCCGGTTTCCGCCAGCGGACAGTTGTATCCTCCCGGGGCTTTCCCTCTTCTGCTTTCAAGATCAAGATGCCCCATCTGCTTCATCTTTACAAGACAATCGGAAAAAAACGGATTCAATTTTTTAAAACAGGCAATGGACTTTTCCAGCAGTTCATCTCCGGTTGTAAACGGAGTTAAGGATTTTTCGCCGGCGGGATGTGCTTCCAGATCCCATGGCTTCAGCACATCAATATCCAGTTTCTTTTTCTTGTGCTTGTAAATTTCATTTATCAGCGGCATTACATGCTGCTTTACCGCTTCGTGAAACAGAAAACAATCTTGGGGCGTATAATCAAACCGGCCCAGTTCCACAAAGCGGTAATCCCGATAATTGGCGAAGCCGGCATTTACAGCTACTTTGTGGCGTTTTTCCACAAGGTTGGTGTACAGATCATTTATTGTTTCCTTATCCTGTAAACGTCTTTCGCTGATCTTACGGTACACTTCTTTGCGCCTATTCCGGTCGGGGTCTTCAAGAAACTTGGCGGCCTGCTGCAGTGTGTACTCCCTGCCGTTTATTTCTACTACCATTTTACCCGAAATCACTCCAAACTGCTGCTGCATCACATTGATATCTGCCTGGAGAGGGATGTTTTCTTCCCGGAAAAGTTCAATATTTTTTTTAACGGTGCGCAGGTAAGTAAAGTATTTTTTCTGGTCAAGCTGCCGGGTAAAAGGGCACTCTATCAGCTTGCGGTTTAGTTTATCGGCATAGGGTTGAATCTTCGGCTGAATTTCCAGCATGAAAAAAGTGAATGCTTCTTCCAGGGCTTTGTTCTCTGTATCACACGTCATTTTTATCTGCCGCCAGCAGGCATCTTCGCTGATGGCTGCTTCCAGCTCGCCAGCATCTTTCATCCATTGTTCCAGGCCGGACACAGAGCGGATTTCCCGATCGAGCAGTTCTTTAAAAAAAGGTTCCAGTGTCTCCCATTTTGTTACCTTAAAATCCACGGGTAAAAAATGCCGTGCCGTTCTTTGGATTTCGGCGGTGTATTTCATTCTTTATAATTTCTCAGAATTATGAACAGAGGATTTTATTTCTTTTTCGCTGATTTTTTTGAAGCCGTTTTTTCTTTATCCTTTGAGGTTGCTTTTGCAGGCTTTTTATCTGCTTTTTTTTCTTCTTTTTCAGCGGGTTCTTTTTTCTTTGTTTCCTTTTTTGGCTTTTCTTCTTCTGATGAAGGAGGTGCCGGTTCAGCTTCGGGCTCTTCTTCCGGAATTGTTAACTTGATTTCTATATTATGCGTTTTTAGTATTTCAAACCATTTTATCATCTTCTTCAGATCGCTGGAATACACTCTTTCAAAATCCATGTCCGGATACACTTTCTTAAAATAATTTTTTACAGCAGCGTCGTCTTTTGTATCGGGCAGGCTTTGGCCTGCTTTTTCCATTGCGCCAAATATTTCAACCAGATTTACATTTTCTTTTATTGTATATACTTCAATGCTTTCCAGATGAGAGAAATTATGAAGGCGTGCAGAAATGAATTTCGTCTTTCCATCTTCCAGCGACTTTACAATGGCCCCGTCGTTCCGGCTGTTGATCAGTTCAAACAACCCGGGCAGCCCCGTTACCGCCACAATCTTACTGTATTCCATATGATTATCCTTTTTTTGAGCCTGCAAGATAAACTACATATCTGAATTGGCTGCGAACCTTTACTATAATTACTTGTTGCCGAAAGTTTTCGTAAGCGAAAGCATCTAAGCTTATGTAAAATGAAATTTATGACCCGCCGCAGCATCTTCTTGATTGTTTTTGTTTTTATCAGCGCATCTGTTTTTGCCCAGTCAGCATCGCTGAAGGGTACGGTAAAGGATGCGGAAAACAAAAAGCCTTTGGCGGGGGCCACAGTAAAACTCATCGCTGTGCGGGATTCAACTATCACATACAATGTACTTACAGATGCGCAGGGCAGGTTTGAATTTTCAAAAATCGATTCAATAAAATATAGGCTCGAAATAAGTTTTTCCGGATTTGAGGTTTTAAAACAAGAGGTGACATGGAAAAATAGTTCGATTGATATGGGCGACTTACTGGTTGCAAAAGAGGCAAAGCTTTTGGGCGATGTTACTGTTGTTTCAAAACCGGCTCCGGTAAAAGTAAAGGGTGATACGGCAGAATACAGCGCCGGCCAGTTCAAGGTAAATCCAGATGCAAATTCTGAAGATCTGGTGAAGAAAATGCCCGGAGTCACCGTTGAAAACGGGGTAGTAAAGGCCGGGGGCGAGCAGGTACAGAGAGTAACAGTTGACGGAAGGGATTTTTTTGGAGATGACGCTGCTGCCACCTTGCGCAATCTGCCGGCAGAAATTGTGGATAAGATACAGGTGTTCGACCGCCTGAGCGATCAGGTCCAGCTTACCGGCATTGATGATGGCAATACTTCAAAATCCATCAACATAGTTACGAAAACGAATATGCGGAATGGCCAGTTTGGAAGAGTATTTGCCGGCTATGGTACCAACAATCATTATCTGGCCGGGGGCAATATGAGTTTTTTCAAAAGCAATATGCGGCTTTCTGTAGTAGGGCTGACGAATGATGTGAATCAGCAAAACTTTACAGAAATGGATTTGCTTGGGGTTACCAGCAGTTCAATGCGGGGTGGATTCAGAGGGGGAGGTGGCGGTTTTGGCGGCGGCGGTCGTGGCGGCGGTGGTGGTGGTAATAACTTTGGTGGTGGTGGCGGCTTTCTGGTGGGGCAGCAACCGGGGGTGAGCAAAACAAATTCATTTGGATTAAACTATAATGATATTTGGGGTAAGAAGGTGGAGGTAAACGGCAGTTATTTTTACAACAGCCGCAATCTTTCCAACCTTGAAATTCTTTCGAGAGAAACTTTCCTGAATGGCGACTCCAGCCAGTTTCTTGATCAGAATACGGTATCGGCCAATACCAACTATAATCACAGGGCCAATATGCGGATCACTTACAATATCGACTCGAACAACAGCATCATGATTACGCCTTCGTTAAGCTTTCAGCGGTACAGTTCGTCCAGCGATATTTCCGGAATGAATTTTTTTTCTGCTAATGACCCCATCAGCGTTATCGAAAACAGAACAAACTCTGAAAGAGATGCATTGAATTTTAATAATAACATCCTGTACAGGCACTCTTTTGCCAAACGGGGCAGAACGCTATCGGTGAATCTTTCTACCCGGATAAACAACAACAAAGGCGAAACCTATACCGATGCTTTCACTACTTATTTCAAAGGAAACATTAACCTGAATGACTCTGTGCAGCAACTGAATGAACAGGATACAAAAGGACTAACCCTTTCGGCCAATATTAATTATTCAGAACCCATTGGTAAAAAAGGCATCATTCAGCTTAGCTATAACCCCTCATACACATCAAATAAATCGAACCAGGAAACTTATATGTACGATGGTAATTCGGGAAAATACAGCGAGTTCGACACCAGCCTCTCCAATGTATTTGAGAATACGTATGTAACGCAGCGCGGAGGTATCAGTTACCGCTTAGGCGATCAGACAATGAATATTTCAGCGGGGGTCGATTATCAGTCGGCCGAACTTAACAGTGACCAGGTATTTCCCTATATCACAACCGTAAGCAGAACATTCAGCAATATCTTGCCCAATGCCATGATCCGTTACAATTTTTCCAGGCAAAGTAATATCAGAATTTTTTACCGCGCCTCTACCAATCCTCCTTCCGTTAATCAGCTGCAGGAGGTGATCAATAATACCAATCCGCTGATGATTTCGACGGGGAATCCCCAATTAAAACAACAGTACGGACACCGGCTTGGTGCCCGGTACCAGTTTACCAATACCCAAAAAGGCCAGAGTTTTTTTGCAAATATTTTCGGATCGGCTACAAACGATTATGTAACTACGGCAACCTATATCGCCCAGTCTGACTCGGTGCTCACACCTTCAGTTACGCTTTACCGGGGTTCTCAGCTTTCAAAACCGGTAAATGTTGACGGCCAATGGAACCTGAACACATTTGTCACTTTTGGAACCCCCCTGAAGTTTATAAAAACTACTATGAATGTAAATGCGGGTGTCGTATATAATCGTACTCCGGGGTTGATTAACGGGGTGTCCAATATTTCCAATTCCTATACCTATAACGGAGGAATCGTACTGGCAAGCAACGTGAGCCAGTATGTTGATTTTACTCTTTCTTACAACGCGGCTTTTAATAATGTAAAAAATACAGTAAGGCCGGAACTGAACAACCAATTTGTTTCCCAGTCGGCAGGCGTTCGTTTAAACCTGCTTTCGAAAAAAGGATGGCTGTTGAATAATGATTTGAGCAATCAGAATTATTCGGGTCTTACAGATGGATTTAATCAAAACTATTGGTTGTGGAATATGGCTGTAGCCAAAAAATTTATGAAAAACCAGAAAGCGGAATTACGCCTGTCTGTATTTGATCTGCTGAACCAGAACCAGAGCATTACCCGTACCACTACCGAATCGTATATAGAAGACGTGAATACAAAAGTGCTGAAGCAGTATTTTATGCTCACCTTTACACTGAATCTGAAAAATTTCGGCAAAGCGCCTGCCCGCGCCAGTAATTTTGAAACAGGAAACAGACCTCCGGATGATTTCATGAGAAGATTCTGATAAAATGTTTATTTTGAAGACAGGATGAGTTAACCTTTACGATTTGGTACCGGAACACGTTTTAATCGAACAACTGAAGCAGGGCGATGAGGCGGCCTTTAAACAAATAGTAGAACAATGGCAGGACATGGTTTATAATACGGTGCTGGGCATTGTGCAAAATGAAACCGAGGCAGAAGATGTGACTCAGGATGTTTTTATAAGGGTGTATGAATCTGTTAGTTCTTTTAAAGGGGAATCAAAGTTCTCCACCTGGTTATACCGCGTGGCAGTTACGAAGGCGCTGGAGTTTCTGAGAAGCAAAAAAAGAAAAAAAAGATTTGCATTTTTAAAATCATTATCCGGAGCCACTGAGGATGACTCTGTTCAGCCGGCCGACTTTCACCACCCAGGAGTAAGCCTGGATAACAAAGAAAGAGCCGCCGAATTATTTAAAGCCATCGGAAAACTACCCGAAAATCAGAAAGCTGCATTTGTGTTACATAAGCTGGAGGGATTGAGTTATAAAGAGATAAGCGATACCCTGCATTTATCGGTACCCGCAGTAGAATCGCTGATGAACCGGGCAAAAAACAACCTGAAAAAATACCTGGAAAACTATTATCGAAATATCCGGTAGACAGAAGGTTTTGAAAGATTTAATCATCTTATAATATGTACCATGATTGAAAGAAATAAAATAGAAGCCGAAGTAGAAAAAACCCTGAAAAGCCTTGATAATATTTCCAGGGCACAGGCCAATCCATTTCTTTTTACCCGCATACGGCAGAAGATGATGAAGGAAGAAGCAATATGGGGCAAAGTAGCAGGCTATATCAGCCGTCCGGCCTTTGCCGTTGTCACGATCTGTTTTGTAGTATTGATCAATGCCTGGATTTTATTTAATGAGAATAACGAAGATGTAATGGATGGCCCGGCGCAGCAGCAACAAGCCCTTTCCGAAGTTTCGGAGCAATACAATCTCGCCATCAGCTCTGCTTTTTATGATTATGAAAATCCGTAACGGCAATTACCGATGACAGCCTATATCAGAAATAATAAAGTCCTGGTTCTTATTGTAGCCGCCTTGCTTTTATCCAACCTGGCGCTGCTCTATTTATTATTAACACGAAAAGACAAGCGACACGATAAGCCAGACCAGCCCCGCAGCCCCCGGGAATATATGATACAGACCTTACGGGATTCGGTAGGCTTTACCAATGAACAGATAGCAAAATACGAAGAGCTGGCAGATAAGCATAAAGAAGAAATGAAACCCTTATTTGAACACATTCAGGCAACGAAAGACAGTTTTTTCCGGCTGCTGCAGCAGCCGGATGCTCCGGATTCAGTAGTAACTGCCTATCTGGAAAAGATAGGACAGGCCCAAAAAAATATAGATGAAAAATCATACCGTTATTTCAGATCGCTGCAGCAGTTGTGTACCGAAGAACAAAAGCCCCGTTTCGATACCCTTATTCAAAGGGTTACAAAATGGATGATTTCGCCGCGAAGAGGCAACGAAAGGGACAAAAACAAAAAATGAAACGATAAACTAAATATAAATATGAAAAAGCTAATCCTTATTACTTCATTTATCTCAGGCGGCTTATCCCTGATGGCGCAGGGCGGTGGCTTTCAGCAAAGAACCCCGGAAGAGCGAACCAAAATGGCAATGGAAAAAATGGCTGTACTGAATCTTGATAAAGATAAGACAGCAAAGGTGGATACAATTTTTCTTAACTACTACAAAGCGCAGGCAAAAGTAAGAGAGGAAATGATGAGCGGCGGAGGTCAGCCCGATTTTCAGGCCATGCGGGAAAAGATGCAGCCCCTGACCGAAGAAAGAGATAAAAAGCTGAAAGAGGTTTTGACCGAAGCCGAGTTCAAAAAATTCAAAGATGAAATTGAACCCACCCTTCGCCCCAGGGGCCCGGGTGGTGGTGGAAATAACTAATGGTTAATTGATAATGGTTATGATTACAACCCCGATTTCCATCGGGGTTTATTATTTTTATTCAGGAAACAAGGTTTTATCAATATTGGGAATAATGCGCAGGGCATTCTTGTAATACACCTTTTTCAGAATATTATCCGGCAGCCCCATGCCGTACATAGCCCAGAAGGCATGATATTTTTTATGATAAGGAAAATACTCATCCTCTGTTTCCAGTACGCGAAAGTAAGTGGCATATTCTTCCGGCACCCAGCTGTCTTTGCCAAACAAAATTCTGTCCTGGTATTTTTCAAAGAACTTTTTTGCCATTTTTGGCTGACGGCCCAGCTCGGCAATCACCGCGCCGAATTCGACATACATATTCGGCATTTCATCCATCAGCCGGCTTAGTTTTCCCAGATCATTGGGGTACCACCCAAAATGTGCATTGATGAAAATCGTGTTGGGATGTTTTTTAAACAGGCGATGCTGTTCGTCTATCAGTTGTTGCCACGGCGCCGGATCCGTATCGCTTCGCTTTCGGCGGTCATGCGTAGCCAGCTCGAGCCAGCGTTCATTTTTTTCATCCATCGGATCCCAGAAAGGTTTGGGGTCGGCCGTATGAATAAGAACGGGAATCTTTAACTCGCCTGCTTTCTTCCAGATGGGATCGAGCCGGGGATCATCTACCGGTATGCGGTTGCCGCTGATGTCCTTTGCCGAAAATCCCAGACTTTTATAAATCTTTAATCCATTGGCTCCGTTCTTTACATCTTCTTCCAGTTGCTTTGCCGCTTTTTCGCCCCATCCGGGTTCTCCCACTTTTCCAAAATCCACATTGGCAAAAACGATAAAGCGCTTTGGATAATGATCTTTGATATTTTTTACCGATTGCTGAATCCGGTTGCCGCTTTGTCCGCTCAGGTTCACCATCACAGCCATATTCAGTTTATCCATTTCTTTTACAAGGCTGCTTAAATCCATTGAAGGCATATTGAACTGGTGATTGTGCACATCTATGAAAGGAAATTTTGCCTTCGTTACTTTATGCTCCGGCACTACCAGCGTGGAGGTGGGGTTGTATTTTTCAAAATCCATTTTATTTCCGGCCTGTCCGCAGGCGATGATCACAAAAGTGACGGCGACAAGGCAACTTAGCAGTTTGCGCATGAGGATAATATATTTTGAAGTTCAATCTAATTACAAAAATCCGGTTTGTAAAACCGGTCATCTGTTTTGATAAAAATAACACAAAGGGGGTATTGTTTTGGGGCCGTTCAGGGCTTACCTTTCTGTATTCATTTTATAAAAATACCCGCATATGCGTATAGCCAGTTTTAATACGGAAAACCTGTTTTCCAGGGCCAAAGTGTTGAACTTTCAGAACAGTGATGTGGGAAACGATTTGCTTGCCAGAATTGGTGAGCTGAAAGAGCTGCTGAAAGCGCAGACGTACACTAATAAAACACAGATATTTAACAGGTACATGGCGCTGAAGGAGTATATCGAAATTACGGAAGACCGGGGCAAGCTTTTTAAAAAATCCGGATCGGCTATAGTGGGTATAAAAGCGAACGGGGCCGGCGATTGGGATGGTACTATCCAGTTCAAAAGAGAAAAGTTTACAGAAACAACAAGACTCAATACGGCAAAAACAATAAAAGAGGTAAAAGCGGATATTTTTTGTATTGTGGAAGTGGAAAACAGAGAAGTGCTTTCGTTTTTTAATTCAGAACTGCTGGGTACGGGTAAGTTTAAATTTAATATGTGCATTGATGGCAATGACCAGCGCGGCATTGATGTGGGTTTACTTTCCCGGTTTCCGATAAAGAATATACGAACCCACATTTTTGATAAAAAAGCGGCAAATGCCAAACCGATTTTTCCCCGCGATTGCCTGGAGGTGGAACTGGAAATAAGCGGCGGCCGTCCGCTGCATATTATTTGCAATCACCTTACCAGTAAATTATCGGACAAAGCGGGAGATAAGCGAAAGCTGCAGTGCGAAGAAATAAAAAAGATCATTCATGCCCATTACAATCTTAAAACGGATCTGGTGGTGGTGGCCGGCGATCTTAACGATACTCCCGACTCAACAGCGCTGGGGCCGCTGCTGAATATGCAAAACCTGTTTGATGTACTGCAGTTGCAGTTTGGAAACAATATGAATAACCGCTGGTCCTATCATTATCGCGGCAGTTTCGATCAGATTGATTATGTACTGGTGAGCAAACCGTTGAAAGATGTTTTTCAGCGGGCTGGAGTGGAGCGCCGCGGAATGTTTGATCTTGCCACGCTTACTGCCGGCGCTGAAACATCGTTTTCTACGGTTACCGCGCCTTCTAATGCAGCTTCGGATCATGGCGCTGTGTGGGCCGACTTTAATTTGTAATAAAACCGGGCTTTCTGTTTTTCACTTCATCAAAACGGGTGTCGTAATCCTCCCGGATCGTTCCCATCACCCGGTCCCAGAAGAGAAAGTAAAGGCCGTAATTGCCTTTGAAATACTGGTGGTGCATGTTGTGATTTACCGATGTGTTGATCCATTTGCCCAGCCAGTGCCGGCTGAACCCTTTCGGATATAGTTCATAACCCGTATGGCCGTACACGTTGTAAATAATGGAAAGAAGAAAGAACAGCGGCAGGTGCAGGCTGTGTATGGGTATGGTGAAAAGAAAGAGCGGAAAGATACCCGCTTCAACAAGGGCTTCGAGCGGATGAAAAGCATACGCCGCCCATGGCGAGGGATTGGTGCTCTTGTGATGAACCAGATGAAATATCCTGAAAATCTTTGGATGATGCATGAACCGGTGCATCCAGTAAAAATAGGTGTCGTGAATAATGAACATCAGCGGAAAGGCAGCGATAAAGTAAAACCATCCGTATTCTTCGATCCGGGTGTAATGCGTGGTGAAGGGTTCGATAGCCGGATTTTTAATAAGCAATAAGGGAGAAATGGCAAATATCAGCATCGTAGTTACAGAAAAGGCGATCTCCCTGAAATAATCTTTTTTACCAGGAAGCTTTGGCTGAATTTTTTTGTACCTGATATGCCGGTACAGCAATACATACCCCGCAAGAAAAGCAATGCCCGCTATGATGAAATACCGGGAGCTTATATTTTCCAGAATCGATAAATAATCGGTCCATTTCATCTGTTTATCATTTTTATTTTTTTAGCCGGATGAACGCTGCGTCAATATTTTTACATGAGTGGCTCATGCATCACTTCAGCTTTTCAAGCGTGGCCGGCAGTGTTTCATTACTGCAGAAAATGGCCTTTGGAAATTTTGCTTTCAGCGGCTCCGTTTTTTCGGGTTTGCCGCCGGAAAAAACAATTGGTATATGCTGGCGCTTTTTCGCTTCCCACATCCACTCAGCATATGCTTTTCCATGTGAAGGCAGCCTGTCGAGGCAAATGACCAGCACATCCGGAAGATTTTCTTTCAGGCTGGCCGTGCTCTCGGTGCTGAAATGATAATCTACCTTGTAGCCTGCTTTTTTCAGGGGTTTAATTTTTTCCTTCAGTTCTTCTTCATTGAAATGAATAAAAAAAATCTTTTTCATAAAAAAGGGGCTCAGGTAGTGAAAACGGCAGTGTAAATTTAAATAATAAAACAAAGATATGTGGACCTGCCCCCGGTGCGGCGCTCAGTTTTTCAATAAAAATGTCCGGCACGCCTGCGGCAATTATTCGGTAGAAAAAATTCTTGAAGGCAAATCAGAAAAATCAAAAGTATTGTTTTGGAATGTGGTAAATGAGTTCAGGAAATTCGGACCGCTTTCGCTTCATCCCGTCAAAACCCGGGTAGCGCTGATGATACAGGTGCGGTTTGCCAGTATCAATCGGGTGTCAAAAGATGCTGTTTACGGACATTTATGGCTGAAGCGAAAACCCGACAGTAAAAAGTTTTACCGGGTAGATGTACTGTCGCGAAATAATTTTATCTGTCACTTCAAAATAGCGGAAGAAAGTTTTATCGATTTGGAGTTTTGCAAATACATGAAGCAGGCATATGAAAATGGTAAGCGGCAGCCCGATTGAAACTGGGATTGAGATCCGGGAGGTTTTCTGCATTCCTGTCCGGCCCCGGGTTAGTGCGCATCGAGCCAGTTCATTCCCTCTCCGCACTCGGCAATAATGGGTACTTTATTGGGCAGCGGCAAGGCCGTTTGCATACATTCAATAATAAGCGGCTTCAGTTCTTTTACTTCTTCTTTAAGGGCGTCAAAAACAAGTTCATCGTGTACCTGCAGTATCATTTTGCTTTTGAACCCTTCTTTTTGCAAGGCGGCATGTGTTTTTATCATGGCCAGCTTTATCATATCGGCCGCGGTACCCTGTATAGGAGAATTGATGGCATTGCGTTCGGCAAACCCTCTTACAGTGAAATTGGATGAATTAATATCCCGCAGCCAGCGTTTTCTTCCCATCAGGGTTTGCACATAACCATGCTCGCGGGCAAAGTTGATGGTATCGTCCATATATTTCTGTATGCCCGGAAATTGTTTTTTATAATTGTCAATAATCTCTTTTGCTTCCGTTCTTGATATACCGAGATTATCGGCGAGGCCGAAGGCCCCCTGCCCGTAAATGATTCCGAAGTTCACACTTTTAGCTTTGTAGCGCATTTCTTTGGTTACGTCCTTTTCATCCACATTGTAAACTTTGGCGGCAGTGGCGGTATGTATGTCTTTCCCGCTTCGGAAGGAGTCGCACATATTTTTGTCGCCGCTGATAGCAGCCACAATTCTTAATTCAATTTGTGAATAGTCGGCAGAAAGCAGAACGTGTTTTTTATCTCTTGGAATAAATGCTTTTCGTATTTCTTTTCCCCGGTCTGTTCTTACCGGAATGTTCTGCAGGTTGGGGTTATTGCTTGCCAGCCGGCCGGTAACGGCTACGGCCTGTCCGTAAGTGGTATGCACCCGTCCGGTTTTTTTATTAATCAGCAGCGGCAGGGCATCCACGTAAGTGGATTTCAGTTTCGTCATTTCACGAAAGGCAAGAATATCGGCAACGATGGGATTCTGGTGGGCCAGCTTCAGCAGCACATCCTCGCCGGTGGCGTACTGGCCGGTTTTGGTTTTTTTGGCTTTGGGATCGAGTTGCAGTTTTTCGAACAAAACTTCGCCCAGTTGTTTTGGCGAAGCCAGATTAAAACGTACCCCGGCCTGTTTATACACACTTTCTTCGGCTTTCTTTGCTTCCTTTTCCAGTTCCTTTGAATATTCTTTCAGAAATTCTTCATCAATTTTTACACCTTCAAATTCCATATCTGCCAAAACTTTGACCAGCGGGTTTTCAACTTCGTAAAATATTTTTTCAACAGCTTTTTCTTTAAGCTGAGGCTGAAGAATATGTTTTAATTGTAAAGTAATATCGGCATCTTCGGCGGCATAATCCTTTATTTTTTCAATTTCCACATCCCGCATATTGCCCTGGTTTTTTCCTTTTTTACCAATCAGTTCTTCGATATGTACCGGTTCGTAGCCAAGATATTTGGCGCTGAGCTGATCCATACCCCTTTTGCCATCGGGTTCTATTACATAATGCGCCAGCATGGTATCAAAAAGGGATCCTTTCAGTTCTACATCGTACCACTTCATCACCAGCATATCGTATTTGATATTCTGGCCAATCCAGGTTTTGTTTTTATCATTGAAAAGCGGTTCGAAACAGGCCAGTATGGCTTTTGTTTTTTTCTGATCGGCGGGGCAGGGTATATAATAAGCTTCGTGTGGTTTTACGGAAAAACTCATACCTACCAGTTCGGCATCGTTGGCGTCGATTCCGGTGGTTTCGGTGTCGAAGCAAATCTCTTCATGCTTCTTTAATTCAGCAACCAGTTTTTTCAGCGCAGCATCTCCCTCCACGGTTTCATATTTATGCGGAGTGTTGTGTATATTTTTATTTACAGTGATAGCGGCGGCATCTTCTCCGGTTTCTTCTTTTGTGCCGGCATCGGCAACGGGCTCTGTAGTATCAATGATGTTTCCAAAAAGATCAGTTTGCACGCCCTGCGGCTGTTCTTTTTTGATAAAATTGTTATTGGCAACAGTTATGGAAAAATCTTCACCCAGTATTCGTTTTCCCAGTGTTTTAAATTCCAGCTCGGCAAATACTTCTTTCAGCGATTCTTTATTCATTTCCTTTATCCTGAAATTTTCTTCGTGAAAATCAACCGGCGCATCGGTAATGATGGTGGCCAGTTTCTTGCTGAGCAGCGCAAGTTCTTTTCCGGCAGCTACTTTTTCGCCCAGCTTGCCTTTGATGTTTGAAGCATTTTTCAAAACATTTTCCAGCGTTTCATATTCTGCCAGCAGTTTGGCTGCCGTTTTTTCTCCGATACCGGGAATGCCCGGAATATTATCCACCGAATCACCCATTAATCCCAAAACGTCAATAACCTGATCAACGCTTTTAATATTCCATTTTTCACAAACTTCTTTTGGCCCCATGATTTCAACCTCGCCACCCTGGTAACCGGGTTTGTAAATTTTTATTTTGTCGGTAACCAGCTGGCCGTAATCTTTATCGGGGGTTACCATATACACTTCGTATCCGGCCTTTGCTGCTTTTTTACTGAGAGTGCCGATAACGTCATCGGCTTCGTAGCCGTCTACTTCTATTATGGGAATGTTGAACCCTTCAATGATTTTTTTTATATCCGGTATTGATTCCAGCAAATCTTCCGGGGCTTCCTGGCGGTTGGCTTTGTATGCTTCAAAGTCTGTGTGTCGTTCGGTAGGGGCAGCTGTATCAAAACACACGGCCATGTGAGTAGGTTTCTGATTATTGATCAGATCCAGCAGGGTATTGGTGAAACCAAACTGCGCATTTGTGTTTTTTCCTTTTGAGGTTACCCGCGGGTTGCGGATCAGAGCGTAATAAGCCCTGAAGATGAGTGCAAAAGCATCAAGCAGGAATAATTTTTTCTCGGCCATCCTGCTAAGGTAAGCCGGCCGGAGCGTCTCCCAAAACCAGGATTTTCTTTTGTGGCCGAAAATACCAATACCCGGGGCACTTGCATTCTTTGATAATCGCAGAATTCAGTATCCCGGGTTGGGTTATCGTGATCGGCTTTGCTTCAGATAATCGGAAGTGAGAATGTGGTATTACTTATTTTCTGCAGTCTTGTTATTTTCTTCCTTTGTTACTTCAGGGGTTGCTTTGTCTGTAAGATATTGTTCAGGATTCTGAACAAGTACAGTGCCGGTATATGCCGGTGCTGCATTTCCTGCATTCACAACATCGTTTGCATTGTCTTTGTGAATAAAATTCAGATACAGGGCAAAGAAAAGCAGGTTGAAAGCAAAAAAATTAACCACTTTACGGATTCTTTTTTTCATAATTACTGGATTTTGGTATTACATGAAAACGTTTTTCTTTAAAGAAGATTGCCTGCCGGCAGCTTCTTAGTAATCATTTTCAAAAAAAGAAGAAATAATACGAGAAGGAGTTTCGTAAATATACGGGGGCGTAATTCATTTCTTCATTTCATCCAGTTTTTTCTGAAGAAGAAACATCTCATCTCTCAGGCGGGCTGCTTCCATAAAATCCAGATCGCGGGATGCCTTTTCCATTTTCTTTTTCAGCTTAGCTATGGCTTTTTCCAATTGGGGGATGGTATTATATTGCTCCTGCTCTTCCGCCGCTACGGTTACGAGTTCTTCATCCGGAGCCAGTGCATAGGGATTGGCCGGGTCGTAGCCTTTGATGTCGAGTACCGATGTTTGAGCAAACACCTGTTGTTTGGTTTTTGTTACTGTTTTCGGAGTTATGCCGTGCTGAATGTTGTACGCAATTTGCTTCTCCCGCCGGCGGTTGGTTTCATCAATAGTCTTTTGCATGCTTTCGGTTATGGTATCGGCATAAAAGATTACAAGGCCGTCTGCATTTCTCGCCGCTCTTCCGGCAGTTTGGGTCAATGATTTTTCGTTTCGCAAAAAGCCCTCTTTATCGGCATCGAGAATAGCTACCAGCGATACTTCCGGCAGATCGAGCCCTTCGCGCAGCAAATTGACGCCAACCAGTACATCAATTTCTCCCAAACGGAGCTGGCGCAGGATTTCGACCCTTTCCAATGTATCTACTTCGCTGTGGATGTATTTAGACTTTATATTGATGCGATGAAGATATTTATCCATTTCCTCGGCCATTCGTTTGGTAAGTGTGGTAACCAGCACCCGATGGCCTTTTTTTGTTCTTTTGTCAATTTCATCGAGCAGGTCATCAATCTGATTGACGCTCGGTCTTATTTCGATTGGCGGGTCAAGCAAACCTGTTGGGCGTACTACTTGCTCTACCACCACTCCTCCGGTTTTTTGCAGCTCAAAATCATCCGGCGTAGCAGAAACATAGATTACCTGGTTGAGTAATGATTCAAACTCGTGAAAGTTCAAAGGCCTGTTATCCAGAGCAGAGGGCAAACGGAAACCATAATCTACCAAAATAAGTTTCCGGCTTCTGTCGCCGCCGTACATACCGCTTACCTGTGGAATGGTCTGATGGCTTTCATCAATGACGCATAAAAAATCTTTCGGAAAATAATCGAGCAGGCAAAATGGCCTCGTACCCGGATTTCTGCGGTCAAAGAAGCGGGAATAATTTTCAATCCCGTTGCAATAGCCCAGTTCTCTTATCAATTCAAGATCATACTCTACCCGCTCTTTCACCCGTTGCGCCTCAATGAATTTTCCGATGCTTTTAAAATACGCTGCCTGTGCATTCATTTCGTCCTGTATCTCATAAATCACCTGCTGAAGCATATCTTTGGGCGCCACGTACAGATTGGCCGGAAAAATGGCAGCGTTTTCCATGGGCGCAATTCTTTTACCGGTTAGTATATTAAAGCTTTCGATTTCTTCAATTTCATCTCCAAAAAAAGTAACCCGGTAACCATAATCAACATACGGAAGATTGATGTCAACGGTATCTCCCTTTACCCGAAAAGTGCCACGGTTAAATTCAGCAGTGGTTCTGGAATAAAGTGAGTTGACAAGGGCATGCAAAAAAGCCTGTCTTGAAATGGTCTGTCCTTTATTTATTCTGATAATACCGTTTTCATAGTCGGCGGGGTTTCCCATGCCGTAAATACAACTAACGGATGCCACCACGATAATATCCCTCCGGCCACTGAGCAAACTGGTAGTGGCTCTTAAACGCAGTTTATCCAGTTCATCATTAATATTCAGATCTTTTTCAATATAGGTATCGCTTACGGGTAAATAAGCTTCGGGCTGGTAATAGTCATAATAACTAACAAAATATTCAACTGCATTATCAGGAAAGAACTGACGAAACTCGCCATACAGCTGGGCTACGAGGGTTTTATTGTGTGTTAGTACCAGAGTTGGACGTTGTACATTCTGAATAACGTTTGCAATTGTAAATGTTTTTCCGCTTCCGGTAACGCCCAGCAGCACCTGGTATTTTTCATTATTTAATATTCCTTCTGTCAGCTGTTGTATGGCTTGTGGCTGATCGCCGGCGGGAGGAAATGGACTATTGAGCCTGAATTGCATCGTTCTTTATAATATAAAGAATGTGCAAATTAGTAAATGTAAAGCCAATCCTGCCGGTGTAAAAAAGGCGTTTAAATTCGCCGGCTGGTGTATGAAGAATAATCCGGCAAAATAGATTCATACTCTTCGTGCATGAGCGGAGAGGTGAGTATGAAATCGGCCGTGGCTCTGTCACAGGCAACGGGAATGTTCCAGGTTACAGCTACCCGAAGCAGCGCTTTAATGTCGGGGTCATGGGGTTGTGCTTCCATCGGATCCCAGAAAAAAATAAGTACATCCAGTTTCCCTTCGGCAATGGAAGCGCCAATTTGCTGGTCTCCGCCCAACGGGCCGCTCAAAAATGTGCTTACCGACTGGTCCAGGGCTTTTTCTAACAAACTTCCGGTAGTTCCGGTAGCATACAAGCGGTGTTTTGCCAAAACCGATTTATTAAACAATGCCCACTCAATAAGTTCACTCTTCTTGTTGTCATGCGCCACCAGAGCGATTCTTTTTTTTGAATGCATTTTTCGTTTACCGTTCATAGAATATGAAATTACTTATAAAATGCGAACGCCCTGCCAGATACGGCAAGGCGTTCGTATAAAGGGAAAAAATATTTAAAAAGTAGCGGAAACGCTGATCTTTGGTTCTTTGCTCACTTTTCCCTGTGTGATCGGTCCGGCCGAAATATTATAATCATCAAGATTGATGCTGAAGTCTGTCTTTGCATCAATCTTTCCGCTGGCAACTACTATGGTGGCTGCAGCAGCTATTTTTTTTGTTACACCATGCAAAGTCAGATCTCCTTCAACTTTTGCGTTGTAGGTTCCGTCTTTTGAAAAATTAACTGCAGAAAGATTGGTGATTTTCCCATTAAAAGTGGCGGTAGGAAATTGGTCGGAATCCATCCAGGTTTTGTTATTGAAGTGCTCTTGCATTCGCGGATTGGAAAAAGAAAAGTTCTTTATTGTGGCTTCGAACTGAACAGTACCGGTTTTAGTATCAAGGGCGGCAACCACGGTTTTGTTTTCCGCTTTAGGTAAATTGTCGATACTGGTGGTGGCGTCAAAGCTGATAATGGCCGAGGTTGTGGTCTTTTTCTGTGCAAACAAGATTACCGATGCTGCCATGAATGCTGCTGCTAATAAAGTTTTTTTCATTGTGTTTTTGTTTTATTGATGGAAAAATAGTTAGTGTTTATTTAAAGCGCTTCTTTTAAAACTGATAAAATGACTTCCCAGAATCTGGCTGTACACTCCTCCGCTACAGGAGCCCTTTATTGAAACTGAGTCACCCGCATGTAGACTTCTGGCCTCATCAAGATGCTGATCCTGAAAAGCAAAGATGATATATGAACCCGTGGTAGTATCGGTTATTTTAATATTGATTGTAGTATCGGCTGCTTCGGTGGCGGAAACGACACCGTTTACAGTAATGATTTTTTCCGTGTACTTTTCATTTGCGAGTTTGCTATCCTCCTCAAACTCTCTGATGAATTCTATGGCATTTACTGTATAATCGGCCTTCTTTAAAGCTGTATCACTAAATCTTTCTGTATGAATATACCAGTAAACACCAATTGCCCCCAAAATCAATATGGCTGCCAGGATCAATAACCTTTTACGGAGGTTTTTTTTCATTTACATTGAGTTTATCCGGAAGCAAAATACAAAAATATAATGTTTAAACATTGAATTTATGCTTCTTTTGTGAAATTTTTGTGAAGAGAAACCATACAACTGCTTATAAGATGATTTTTGGAAACAAACTGTTCTCAGAGAATAAAAAAAACCACCCATTTGTGATGGGTGGTTTATACGAATGACAATTTGTAAGCCTATTGTCCCTGGAGTTCTTTTATTTTTTCCCGGATCTTCAGTTCAATTTCATTTGACAATTCCGGGTTATCGAGCAGTAATTGTTTTACTGCATCTCTTCCCTGCCCCAGCTTATCGTTGTTATAACTGAACCAGCTTCCGCTTTTCTGAACTATGCCCAATTCCACACCCATATCAATGATTTCGCCCGTTTTGGAAATGCCTTCGCCAAATATGATATCAAACTCGGCTGAGCGAAATGGCGGAGCCACTTTGTTTTTAACCACTTTTACTTTTACCCTGTTTCCTATGGCTTCTTCTCCGTCTTTAATCTGCGACAGCCGGCGAATATCGAGGCGCACAGAGGCGTAAAATTTCAGGGCATTTCCCCCGGTGGTTGTTTCGGGATTTCCAAACATTACCCCGATTTTTTCACGAAGCTGGTTAATAAAAATGCAAATAGTATTTGTTTTTGCTATGGTTGCCGTCAATTTTCTAAGCGCCTGGCTCATTAAGCGGGCCTGCAGACCCATTTTGCTGTCGCCCATCTCTCCTTCAAGCTCTCCTTTCGGTACTAGGGCAGCCACGGAATCAATTACTACAACATCCAATGCACCAGATAAAATAAGCCGGTCGGCTATTTCGAGAGCTTGTTCGCCATAATCCGGTTGTGATATCAAAAGGTTATCTACATCTACCCCCAGCTTTTTGGCATAAGAACTGTCAAAAGCATGTTCTGCATCGATGATGGCGCACATCCCACCTTTTTTTTGTGCTTCTGCAATAACATGAGTCGCGATTGTTGTTTTGCCAGATGATTCAGGACCGTAAATCTCCACTACGCGGCCTCGGGGTAAGCCGCCGATACCCAATGCAATATCCAGCCCTATTGACCCGGTACTGATAACTGCCTGCTCTACTACAGCTTTTTCATTCATCATCATGACGCTGCCTTTACCAAAATCTTTCTCGATCTTGTCTATGGTCAGCTTAAGCGCTTTTAATTTTTCATTGTTTGTTGACATATCTTTTTCTTTTTCGGTGGTTGAGTTGCTTTTTGCCATCATTCAAAATTAGAGGTTACAAAATCCTTTCAAAATAAGAATCCGGAACAAAGCTAATAGTTTTAGCAATTCAAAAATGATTTATTTGCTTACCGGTTAGTGGTATTTTCAGATAAACGGAACGAGGGCGGGCCTCCGGGCGGGGGAATGGCTGTTAGGGTAGTTTTAAGTAAATTACAGGGGTTAGAAGTTTTATGAGAAAGGGAGTGTTATATATTATTTTTTTCTTCCTGACGGGTTCGCTGTTTGCTCAAAAAGTGATTAGCCTTAAAATTGACGGATCCATTAATCCTGTAACTGCGGATTATATTCACAGGGGCATTGAAAAGGCAAAAAATGAAAAAGCAGAATGTCTTGTTATTCATCTTAATACGCCGGGAGGGTTATTAAAATCTACCCGTGTTATTGTGAGTGACATTCTGGAGTCGCCCGTTCCGGTGGTGGTTTATGTTTCGCCCAATGGTGCACATGCAGGATCGGCAGGAGTATTTATTACAATGGCGGGCCATATTGCTGCCATGGCTCCCGGAACCAATATTGGAGCGGCGCACCCGGTAGCCATGCAATCGGCAATGGACTCAACAATGAATGAAAAAGCCACCAATGATGCTGCTGCATTTATACGCACTATTGCCGAAAACAGAAAGAGGAATACAGAATGGGCAGAAGAAGCCGTTCGCAGGAGTGTTTCCATTACGGCGCGGGAAGCCCTGGAAAAAAATGTAATTGACCTTGTTTCTCTCGATATGGAGCATTTACTGGAACAACTTCAGGGCAAAACGGTGAATCTGCCTTCCGGAACAAAAACGCTGAATGTGAAAGAGGCCCGGGTAGAAACAGAAAATATGAACTGGATCGAAAACCTGCTGAATATACTTGTCGATCCCAATATTGCATACATTCTTATGATGCTGGGGTTTTATGGTTTGTTGTTTGAGCTCTATAGCCCTGGCGCCATTTTTCCCGGTGTGCTGGGAGGTATTTCAATTATTCTGGCTTTTTATTCGATGCATACCCTTCCGGTAAATTATGCGGGTCTTGCATTGATTATATTCGCCATCATTCTTTTTATTCTGGAAATAAAAATTGCCAGCCACGGATTGCTGGCCATTGGAGGAACCGTTGCGCTTTTGCTGGGATCGCTTATGCTGATCCGCAATGAGTCACCCTTAGAATTTGCCCGCATTTCAAGAGCCGTAATTATTCCCGCTGTTGTTACCACGGCAGCGTTTTTCTTTTTTGTGATCGGAATGGGGCTAAAAGCCCAGCAAGCAAAAATAAAAACAGGCGCCGAAGCCATCGTAGGCGCTGTTGGAACTGCCATGGAAAGCTTTGAACAAAACGGTACTGTAATGGTGATGGGTGAAATATGGCAGGCCGAATCTGTTTCCGGAAAGATTGAGAAAGGGCAGAAGCTGAAAGTAACAGGAAGAAAAAATCTGAAATTATTTGTTGAACCAATAGATGCTTTAACTTAAAAATCACCGATCATGCAAGAATTTCCTATTTGGATAATCGTTGTAATTTTTTTAGCCCTTACTATTATTACCAGCGCCATTAAAATTCTGAGGGAATACGAAAGAGGTGTCGTGTTCCGGCTGGGCCGACTGATTTCCGTAAAGGGCCCCGGTCTTATTTTTCTTATACCACTAATTGACAAGATGGTGAAAGTGAGTTTGCGTACCGTTGTGCTGGACGTGCCTCCGCAGGATGTCATCACTCAGGATAATGTATCCATCAAAGTAAATGCCGTGGTTTACTTCCGCGTCATTGAACCGGAAAAAGCGATCGTTCAGGTGGAGAATTTTCTTGCCGCCACTTCTCAAATATCACAAACTACACTGCGAAGCGTGTTGGGCCAGTCGGAACTCGATGATCTGTTATCGCAACGGGACAAAATCAATCAGCATTTGCAGCAAATCATTGATGCGCAAACCGAACCCTGGGGGGTTAAAGTGTCAAATGTGGAAGTGAAACAAATTGACCTGCCCCAGGAAATGCAGCGGGCCATGGCCAAGCAGGCCGAGGCCGAAAGGGAGAGAAGGTCAAAAGTGATTGCCGCCGAGGGCGAATTCCAGGCTTCGCAACGCCTGGCCGATGCTGCCAAAATTCTGGCCGATCAGCCAAGCGCCCTGACGCTACGCTACCTGCAAACACTCAGGGAAATTGCTACTGAAAACAATTCCACAACCATTTTCCCTGTGCCGATTGACTTGTTAAAGCCCTTTCTTAACCCGGATGGTTTGAAAAAAACAGGGATGTAGTTTTTTACAGATAATAAGGCAGGATGAAGATTATGGGGTTTGTGTTATTTCTTTTGCCCATGCTGCCTTGCCGTTTTTGAAATATACAATTTGCAGCAGCCGGGCATCCGATGAAAAAAGTTTCCACTCCCGGCTTTTCACTCCGTGATGATAAGTGCCTTTCCAGAAGGTCTTTTTGTCGTCGGACCAGTGTACCCAAATATCTTCACGTAAACCGGTTTTATAAATACCGGAATCCTTTACAGACCCATCGTTGAAGTAATTGATAAAAAGCCCGTCCAGCATGCCCTTTTCAAACGAAGGATGGTAATTGCCTCCTTCCGGATTTGGATCTGATTTTTTATCCCCTTTTTGTTGCTTGTAAAAGCAAACGCCGGCATTGCAAAAAGAAACAGCATGTACTAACATAGCCTCCGCTTTATCTCTTTCTTTATGATACAGTCTTGTTAATGGATAAGCCGGACGCTTTGCATTATAACGGACGATTTCACTCCGGAATCTTTTCCATTTATCGGCCGAATAGGTACGGTAAAACCACGGACTTCCATCAGGGCGCCACACCTGCCATACTCCATCGGGTATACCTTTGTGAAGTCTTCCGGAGTCCAGAGTATTTCCGTTTTCATATTTTGATACCCATACCCCGTTGTGAGGGGTATTATACATGGGGTTTGCGGCCGGGCAATTTAAACCGATACCGCTTTCGTGCCTTTGTTGAGGAATAAATGCAAAAGCAAGCAAAAAGAATACTGCGTATGCAGGGTCTTTTTTCATGGGCAATCGATACTGCAAAATTAATGATAAACTAACGATTGTTGGCAATATTTTATTCCTTCGGGTTTTTTGTATTCCTGCAGAATGTCAAGGATGAATGTCAATTCATCAAACAAAGCCGATCCGGCCCCTCAGATGTTTTTCTTTTGTATTGAAAGCGGAAAACCGGACGCATAAGTTCGGGTGATTGGGCAAAAGCATAATCCGGTTTCAAACAGTATACTCATAACATTTTAGTCATCTCTAAAACAAATTGTATGAAAACAGAAAACAAACAGCGTTGGTTAACGGCAACCCTGCTGGCAGCAGCATGTATTGCCTTTTTTTCTTTTTCATCTCCGGCGGGTGGAGATGTAGTGGAAATTTACCTGAACGATGAACTGATGGTACGACAGTATTTGCATGCAGACAGAGATATAAAAACAGTTTCGCTGCAGAAAGCAAAGGCTGGCGACCAGTTGAAGGTTTATTACAGTCATTGCGGAGCCAATGGGAAAAACAGAAGCATTTTCCTCAAGAATGAACAGGGCAAAGAACTGAAAAAGTGGCAATACGCCGATGTTTCGGGCTCGGCCCGCTCGATGATGAACTGCAGCGTAAGAGATATTTTTGAAGTACAGAAAAGCAGCAGCGGCAAACTGAAACTTTACTATGCTTCAAAAGAAATACCGGGTGGCAAACTGCTGGCAGGCATTGCAGCCGGTAATGCAAACAGCGCAAACCCCTAAAGAATTGTAATCAGTTTCCGGGCCTCACCTTTATTCAACATACAGGGAGGTCCGGATTTTTATTTTCCATTGCAGGCGCCAGAGCCCGGTAGTGAAAGGAAAATTCTTTTAGGCCTGCGCAGAGAATTTTTAAAGAGATTCGTGCGGTAAAAAAATCAGCTGGCCAGTAAAACAGCCGGTATAGATTCGCAATAAAATTTTTTATATCAGCTGCTGAATCGTTTTTATACTCATCCAGCCCAGTGCAATTACCACAATCCATCCGGCCAGCTGCAACCATAAGGGATGTTTGTATTGATTCATCAAAGAAGATCGGGTGGCGGCCACCAGCATCAATGCCAATGCTACCGGTAGTATTACTCCGTTAAGCGCCCCGGCAAATACCAGCCGTTTTACAGGGTCGCCTGTAATTATAAATACAACAGCAGAGGTAATAATAAAGCCGGAAATGAAAAGTTTTTCATTCTTTGCCACCAGCGGATGCAGGGTTTTCCAGAAAGAAACCGAAGTAAACGATGCCCCGATTACGGAAGTGATGGCGGCACACCAGATAACCACGCCAAAGAATTTATAACCCAGCGTTCCCGATGCATGCAGAAATACGGATGAAGCAGGATTGCCGGCATCAAGTTTTGCACCGCCGTATACCACACCTAAAGCAGCCAGGAACAATACAAAACGCATAACAGCCGTAATGATAATACCGCTTACCGAACTACGGGTTACATTCATCAACGAACTTTTGCCCTTTATTCCTGCATCAAGCAGGCGATGTGCGCCTGCAAAGGAGATATATCCGCCTACTGTTCCGCCTACCAGAGTTACAATTTTCATTACATCGGTTTTTTCAGGCCAGATCGTTCTGTATAAAGCTTCGGCCACAGGCGGATGAGACCGGAAGGCTATATATACGGTCAGCCCGATCATAATTAAACCAAGCCATTTGGCAAACTGGTCAATTAGCTTTCCGGCATCTTTATACCAAAAAATGCCAAGGGCAATTACACAACTGATTGTTGCGCCATACTTTGGATCTATTCCGGCAAGCACATGAAACCCCAATCCGGTACCGGCCATATTCCCGATATTGAAAATTAATCCGCCAAAAGCAATCAGGCTGGCAAGCAAAAACCCCATGCCGGGAATAATTTTATTGGCAAGATCCTGAGCCCGAAGTTCGCTTACCGTAATAATGCGCCAAATGTTAAGCTGAGCACCTATGTCGAGCAAAATGGAAATAAGAATAACAAAACCAAAGCTGGTGAGTAATTGTTCGGTGAATAAAGACGTCTGTGTAAGAAAACCCGGTCCGATGGCCGAAGTGGCCATCAGGAAAGCGGCGCCCAGAATAGCAGAGTGCTTTGCCCTTATGCCTGCAGGAGACTTATCGGATTTTTTGAATTTCAATATTATTTTTTTTTAGTTCAGTATACAATTCGGCTGCAAATTCCGCTGCATGTTCACCATCGCCATGAATACAAACCGTTTCAGCGCAAATGGGAATTTTTTTTCCCGAAACCGTTGTTACTGTTTTTTCTTTGATCATCTGAAGCACCTGACGCGCCATTTGTTCTTTACTTTCAATAAGTGCCCCGGGTAATTTTCTTGAGGTAAGGGTGCCGTCATCCTGATAGGTCCGGTCGGCAAATACTTCGCTGGCGGTTTTTAATCCTGCTTTTCTTGCTTCGCGGATGGAAACACTTTCGCTAAGCCCGAACAAAATCAAAGCGGGGTTATAATCATAAACAGCTTTTGCAATTGCGGCCGCAACAGCCTCCTGGCGGGCTGACATGTTGTACAATGCGCCGTGCGGTTTTACGTGATGAAGGCTTGCTCCTGATGATTTTGCAATAGCGGCCAGTATATTAATTTGCCGGGTAACGAGTTGATAAATTTCGCTGTTGCTTAAATTCATTTCCGAGCGGCCAAAATTTTCTTTGTCATTGAATGACGGATGGGCGCCAATGGCAACACCATAGCGCAGGGCCAGTTCAACAGTCTGTTTCATTGTTTGTTCGTTGCCGGCATGAAACCCGCAGGCAATATTTGCAGAGCTGATGAAGGGCATGATGGCGGAGTCGTTTTTCATACCCTCGCCCATATCGCAATTGAGATCCACTGTAAGCATTACAAGCGGGAAGATAATCTGAATTTAGACGCTTTTTCAAGTTGCAGCAAAAATTCATGCTGCTTCAGTAATAGTTCTTCGGCAGTTTTTATATCGGTTTTTACAAAGCGGATTTTGTCGCCGGGTCTTTTTTGAGCCAGCCTGGAATGATGCGCAGTTATTACATGTGCAATGGCCGGGTATCCGCCGGTAGTCTGGTGGTCGGCCATCAGTATAATTAACCTGCCGTCGGGCAGCAGTTGAATGGTTCCGCAGGTTACAGCCGATGAAACGATTTCTTCATGGGTACTACGGTATAAAGGATGGCCTGAAAGCCGGTATCCCATTTTGTCGGCATCGGCCGTAATGGTAAACGGTTCTTCCAAAAAAATTTTTTTGGAATCCGGCATCAGGCTCTCCCACTCTTTTCCTTCCACAACAAATAGTTTTTCGTCTTCCGGCGCAAAAAGATCCGGTATATTAAATGGCATATTGATGTCGCCGTTTTTCGGCGGAGAAGTAAAAGGATGAAACGATAACACATCTCCTTTTTTCAATGCCCTGCCGCAAAAGCCCCCTGCTGTGGCTTTTATGTTTGTAGATGCGCTGCCCAGCCATTGAACAACGTCAAGCCCCCCATGCAGGGCCAAGTAACAACAATTACCGCTCACTGGTTTTCTGAAGCGAAGCACATCTCCCTTTCTGATAAAGAATGGGTAATTGATTTTTGTTTTATTTCCGTTTATTTCAGGTTCAAAATTGGCTCCGGCAACCGCAGCCAGTGTATCTTGTTCAAATAAGATTTCGGCAGCGGGGAAGAAAAGTTCCAATGCCGCAACGCCGGGTTTGTTTCCTGCCAGTATATTGGCTTTTCGAAATGAAAAAACATCCATCGCTCCGCCGGGGTTGATGCCGAGATGCTGGTAGCCATACCTGCCGCCATCCTGTACGGTATCCAGTAATCCTGCTTTCAGAATGGTCATTCCGGGAGATGATTTGCCGGTTGATAAGGAAGGTGCACCATCGCGGCCCGCGGCTTCATTTTGTATGGTTAAATATTCCTGTCGGTTTATTGGATAAAAATTCACCATGTCGCCCGGCTGCAACAATGTGAGGTGCGCTGATGATTCGTTATCATTTCCGGATGTATACACGGGTGCATCGAAAAGTTTTAATGGAGTTCTTCCAATGATCTGCCATCCGCCGGGAGAGGATAATGGATAAATACCGGTTTGTTTGCCGGCGATGCCCACGCTGCCCGCATCAATTTTTTTCCGGGGTTGTTGATGCCGTGAAACCGCGATTTTTTCATCCACCTCTCCCATATAGGCGAATCCCGGCAAAAAACCGAGCATGAATACATGGTATGTTTTGGAATAATGAATCCTGACTATTTCATCAGGCGAGATGTTTTTTTTCCCGGCAATGGTTTTCAGATCAATCCCGAATTCATCATCATAGCAAACGGGTATCTGTATCAGCCGGGGCTCCGTTGATTCACCGGCCAGTTTATTATTAATGATTTTTTCCATCTGCACTTTTATCTGCTCGTAGGCGGTTAACCGCTGGTTTTTCTTCCGAAGAAAAAAAACATCATAATGTACATACAGAGAACTGTAGGCCGGGGCTGCTTCAACTACTGCTTCGGGAGGGTTTTTGCGGATGTAGTGAAAAAGCGCTACTATTTTTTTGTGAACCGAAATATCGATGATATTTCCGTAATCAATAACCAGCGCCGAGTCGCCCACTGGAAAAATCCGGTATCCGGCTGAAGAGAGTGGCATACGATGATCAAATTAAACATTATTCTTTACCGAACGCTAACTTTACAGCCCGATGCCGCGGATCAACCGAAACGATAGCATGAATCTTTTATCGAAGCTCACCTTTCGCCGGTTTTGGAATGCTTCCAAAGTACTGGGGAGCTATTATGTCAGCCGGTGGACGAAGAGGCCGGTTCAATGGGGTATGCCAGTTTCCATTTCATTTGAACCGACAACTTCCTGTAACCTTCGCTGCCCCGAATGCCCCAGCGGATTAAGAGCATTTACCCGCCCTGTAGGCATGCTTCAAAAAGATTTTTTTACCGAAACCATCGATCAGTTGGCAAAAGATCTGCTCTATCTTATTTTTTATTTTCAGGGAGAGCCTTACCTGAACCCGGATTTTCTGGATATGGTAAAATATGCTTCTTCAAAAAAAATTTATACCGCTACCTCCACCAATGCCCACTACCTCAGTGAGGCGAATGCAAAGCGAACTGTTGAAAGCGGCCTCGACCGCCTGATTATTTCCATTGATGGTACCACGCAGGAAGTGTACCAGCAGTACCGCATCGGCGGAAAACTGGAAAAGGTAATCGAGGGTACAAAAAACATTGTAAAATGGAAAAAAGAATTAAAAAGCAAAACACCTTTTATTGTATTTCAGTTTCTGGTGGTAAAACCCAATCAGCACCAAATTGAAGATGTACAACGGCTGGCTAAGGAAACAGGAGTAGATGATGTGTGGTTCAAAACAGCCCAGGTTTACGATTTTGCCGATGATCCCAACCAGCTCATTCCATCTATTGATAAATACAGCCGTTACCGCAAAACAGAAAACGGGTATGAATTCAAAGGTAAACTGGCCAACCACTGCTGGCGGCTGTGGCACGATCCGGTAATTACCTGGGACGGCCTGGTAGCGCCTTGCTGTTTTGATAAGGATGCCATACATCGCCTAGGCGATTTAAAACAGAAATCATTTAAAGAGATCTGGCACAATGGCGAGTATAAAAAATTCCGCACCGCTCTTCTTAAGGGGCGTAAAAATATTGATATCTGCAGTAACTGCAGCGAAGGAACAAAAGTATGGGGATAAGGGTTACCAGTTCTGAATGGAGCGGTACACGTTTTTGTAAAACGACAGGAACCCATCCGCGAAATTTCTGAAAGATTCAAGGATAAGCTTCATAATGTCACTTTTTGGTTACTAAAGTTCTGAAGACTTTATTATTTCACAACCGGAAAAGAGTATTTTTTTATCAAGACTTGTGGAAAGATTCGGGTGTTAAATAAGTATTAAGCAGCAGAAAAATTTTTATGCGGATTATACCCCGGGTTGGAATAAAACACCCGTCGCATAAAAAAGCAGGTGCACATTTATAAAAACAGACAGCCCGGAAGCGTTTACTGGCAAGTTTCGGGCAGGGTTATTAACTTCGCCGGTAATTTTCTTCATTAACAGTATCATGGGAATTGAAAAAGATATACACCAGTTAAAGTTTCGCAATGAGTATCAGAAGGCCATGATCAATATGGTGTATACTTATAACTGGATGCGACAAAAAACGGCGGGTATAATGGACGCTGAGGGAATCACTTCACAACAGTTTAATATTCTCCGTATTCTCAGAGGCAGCTACCCCTCACCCCTTTCCACATTGCAGATACGCGACCGTATGCTGGACAAAATGAGCGATACCAGCCGCATCGTAGACAGGCTGATCGCAAAAGAGCTGGTAAAAAAAGTAACCTGCAAAGCCGACAAACGGCTGGTAGATATAACCATTACAGAAAAGGGCATGAAACTGCTGGAGCGCCTTGACCAGCGCCAGGATGAGATGGATGGAATTCTTAAAAACCTCACAAAAAAAGAAGCGGCTACATTAAGCAACCTGCTGGATAAGATACGGGCGAAAGAATAATAGTATCTTTACAACTTATCGGTTACCATGAAGACGCACATGTATAAGTTACCTGCATCCCTTTTCTTTCTTTTCTTTTCATTTACTTGTTTTTCTCAGGCAAAGCCGGAATTCCGCGGCGTATGGATAGCTTCGGTGGATAATATTGACTGGCCGCTGAAGGGCGATTATAATCCTGCCAGCCAGCGGGCTGAATTCATCCGCCAGCTGGATATGCACAAAAAAAACGGCATGAATGCAGTGATAGTGCAGGTACGACCCGCTGCCGATGCTTTTTATCCTTCGCCTTACGAGCCGTGGAGCCAGTGGCTTACAGGCACACAGGGCAAACCTCCGGCGCCATATTATGATCCGCTTCAGTTTATGATTGATGAAGCGCATAAAAGAAATATGGAATTTCATGCATGGCTGAACCCCTACCGGGCCGATTTTAAGATTGGTTATTCTTCTATTGCGCCCAACCATATTACCCGGCTTCATCCGGAATGGTTCCTCACTTATGGAGATAAAAAATATTTTGACCCCGCCAATAAAAAAGCACAGGACTTTGTAGTGAAAGTGGTAAAAGATATTGTGAAGCGGTACAATGTGGATGCCATTCACATGGACGATTATTTTTACCCCTACCGAATTCCCGGAAAAGAATTCCCGGACGAGGCCTCGTATCAAAAATCAGGTTCAAAACTTTCAAAAGATGACTGGCGAAGAAGCAACGTAGATTCCATTATTCAAAAATTAAGTGTGGCCATTCGCCAAACAAAGCCAGGATGCAAGTTCGGAATTTCGCCTTTCAGTGTTTGGCGAAATAAGGATAAAGACCCGCGGGGAAGCGACAGCAAGGCCGGGCAAACAAACTACGACGATCTTTATGCCGATATCCTATTGTGGCTGGAAAAAGGCTGGATCGACTATGTAGCTCCTCAGTTGTATTTTGAGATCGGTCACGATAAGGTGGCCTTTGAAAAAATGCTGGATTGGTGGAGTAAAAACTCTTTTGGCAAACATTTGTATATCGGAATCGGAATTTACAGAGCCGGCAGCAGTGCCGCCTGGAAAAATCCGGATGAGCTTCCCAATCAGATCAGGCTGATGCGCAAGTACGACAATGTGCATGGCAGTATTTTTTTCAGCAGCAAATCGTTTAACAACAATCCCAATGGCTGGAGCGACAGCTTAAGGAATAATTACTTTAAAAACCCGGCACTCATTCCTGAAATGAGCTGGCTCAGGGCAGCAGAAGCAAAGCCGGTGGGTAATTGATATTACTCTTTCCCTTCCAGGCGATTTACGTATTGCAAAGAACCAAGCCGGAACCGGAACGGAACAGATGTGATCTTTTCCAACTGTAATTCTTTTTTACAAAAAAACCCCAAATCTGCCGCGTAAAAATTTTCTTTAAGTAAACCCGGTAAGTGTAATCGACTGGTGTTATTAATAAGAAGAGTAAATGGATCTTCGGATTTTACGGGAGTGTGCCTGTTCACATCAAAATAGTTGTTGGCTGCAAACAGCGGATGATAACGTGCCGGTAAAACGCTTTTTAAATAGCCGGTATAAGGTAAGCGATTCAATTTTTCTTCAGGTATAGTTATAAAACTTTGCCCCGGGGATAATTCCGGAAACATTAACAGAAACACAACAAGAATAAAACGAAATCGTTGCTGCACGATTCTGGGTTTTGTCTGTAAATTTACGGCCTGATTTTTGATATGCGGCGGGATTTCTTTAATCCTGCGTAAACAAAGGGAAGTTAAGGCTTATGGCACTCAGTCAGAGTTTACAGCAGAAACTTTTACAAAAACTTTCACCCCAGCAGATTCAGCTCATGAAACTGCTGCAGGTTCCTACCGCCAACCTTGAACAAAGAATTAAAGAGGAGATGGAGGAAAATCCTGCCCTTGAACTGGAAGTAGAAACGCATGACGAAAACGGAGACGAGCTTAAAGATGAGTTTGCAGAGGCGGCAGAGGATGAGTTTGATGAAATGGATGGCAGCGAGGATGAGTATGATAATATTGATATCAGCGAGTACGTGCAGGAGGGCGATGATGACATTGCCGATTACCGGCTGCGCGATGACAATTATAAAGAGGAGGATGAAAAAAAAACCATCCCCGCCCGGATGGAAACCAGTTTTTATGATCACCTCCTTAGCCAGTTGGGTATGCTGAAGCTGGAACCCCGCGAACAAAAAATTGCCGAACACATTGTGGGCAGCATAGATGAAGACGGCTATCTGCGCCGCGAAACAAACGCTATTGTAGACGACCTCGCCTTCCGGCAAAATATTATAACGAATGCCAAAGAGGTGGAAGAAATTATTTCCCGCATTCAGCAGTTTGATCCTCCGGGGGTAGGTGCCCGGGATTTGCAGGAGTGTCTTTTGTTGCAACTGTACCGGCAAAAGGCAGAAGGGAAGAAAGTAGATGCCGCCATTGAAGCTATTTCAAAGTATTTTGACGAGTTTACCAAAAAACATTATGAACGGATACAACGCGGACTCAACCTCAATGATAATGAGTTAAAGGAAGTGATGCAGCAAATCATAAAATTGAATCCGAAGCCAGGAGGAAATATCGGCGAAATCAATAAAGCGGAAAATTATGTGGTGCCCGATTTCTTTATAGTCAATAACAACGGCAAGCTGGAACTAACGCTGAACTCGCGTAATGCTCCGGATTTGCGCATCAGCGAGGGGTACAGGGATATGCTGAAAGCATACGACCGGGGAAACAAAAAAGACAAACGCCAGAAGGAGGCCGTATTGTTTATTAAACAAAAAATAGATGCGGCCAAATGGTTCATTGATGCCATAAAACAAAGACAACATACTCTGCTGAGTACAATGACGGCCATTATGGAGCATCAGCAAGAGTTTTTTCTGACCGGCGATGAAACAACCCTGAAGCCGATGATACTAAAAGATATTGCGGAAAAAACCGGGCTGGATATTTCTACTGTAAGCCGCGTAGCCAACAGTAAGTTTGTACAAACGGAATTTGGCACTTACCGGCTCAAGTTTTTTTTCAGCGAATCGCTGAGTACCGACAGCGGCGAAGAAGTTTCGACCCGCGAAGTAAAAAAAATACTCAGTGATTTTATTGAGAATGAGAATAAGAAAAAACCGTACAGCGATGAAAAATTAACGGAGCTTCTTCAGGAAAAAGGCTATAATATTGCCCGCAGAACAGTGGCAAAATACCGGGAGCAACTGAACATCCCGGTGGCCAGATTACGAAAAGGATTATAATATGAGTGCCCGATGGGTAGTTAATGATCAAAGCGGTCTTCAGAAACTGAATGAGCGGCAGCCACAGGCATACCCTGGCGCTATCCGGCTTGCAGCCCATTTTTTTTCATTCATTTTTCATCCTTTGTTCATCCCGGTGTATGTAATTGTGTTTATATCCTATCTTCAGCCCTATGCATTTTCAGGAATCATCACGAATACCATTTTTTTTGTAATCGCCCGGTCCGTACTTATTTATACTTTTTTTCCGGCGGTAACGGTTTTGTTGCTGAAAGGACTGGGTTTTATCAATAGTATTTTTCTAAGAAGCCAGAAAGAACGTATCGTACCGTTTATGGCCTGTATCATCTGGTATTTCTGGGCATGGCATGTAAACCGAAACCTTTCCGATACCCTGCCGGCGCTGGTTTCTTTTAGCCTGGCGGTTTTTTTAACTGCCTGCTTCGGTCTTTTGGCCAATATCTACATGAAGGTGAGCATGCATGCCCTTGCCGCAGGTGTAATGAGCTGTTTTGTTTTGTTTTTTTCCTTCTCCGAAAGCATTAATCTTTCGTTATACCTTTCTGTTTGCTTGCTTATTGCGGGCATCGTTTGTACTTCACGTCTTCTTGTTTCGGATCATACGCCTAAAGAGATTTACGCTGGCTTTTTGTTGGGTGTGCTTGCACAAGGGATCGCCCTGCTGGTTGCGCCCTGAAAAACAAAAGCCCAATCATAGGGTACGATTGAGCTGTTTGTTTTCATCCATCCTATGTTCTTCGTCCAAGCTTAGCCGTTTAATATTTTTGAAGCGGCCAGGTATTTCTCGTTGGGATGATAAATAAAAAGACAGGTTCCGTTTTTAATAGCGCCGATCAGTTTTTCAGTTTCTTCTTTTGGTATTGCCGGACAACCATAGCTGCGTCCAAGAAAAGGGTTGTTTTGCAGAAATTCATCACTGGCATACGCAGCGCCGTGCAATACAATATTTCTTGAAAAAGCGTTATCATTTATTCCTTTTTCTACACCCGATAGCCTCAGGGCAAGGCCATGCTCGCCATAATAACTGTTTTTTGTAATGTAAAAACCGAGGCTGCTTTGATGAGATCGTGGTTTATTTGAAAACTTCTTTGCGTATTCGCCACCTGAGTTTTTGCCATGCGCCACATAGGTGGTCATCAAAATTTCGTAGCGGTTGAGGTCTATCACATACAGCCTTTTTTTTGCAGAAGACTGACTGAAATCGCAAATAGTAATAATTCCCGGATTGTTCAGCCACCCTTTGCCGGCAAGGTAATGGTAGCCCTTGTAGGCATATTCAAATGCGTGAAGAGATAAACCATAATCTTCCAGTTGCAGACTGTCGTAAATGCGGATTGCTTCCGGCCTCAGCCTGCTTTCGGACGTATTAAGAGAAGAAACATGAAGAAACGCTGTATTCTGCAAGTGGCTGCCGGCGGGCATACCTGGCAGCGAAACAAGGAGTATTGTAATGCATAAAACAGAAATAAGAGAAAAGGAATTTCTCATCATTACAATGGTTTTTCAGGGTACAGAAAAGTTTACAAAGGTGAAAATATCATCGCTCCGCAAAAGATGCAAATGAGGAGGATAAAATTTTTTATTGCCCGAAATAGTACTCATTTTTAAAATGTTGCGTATGAAAAATTACGGACGGATGAATCCGTAATTTTTCAGTTATGACGATGTATGATATCCCTTTGCTTAACAATAAACTCATTTGAATAAATTTTTAGAAGCAGGATAAACATGGAAATGAGCAGCGGCCCGAATATCAATCCAATAAACCCGAAGAGCTTCAGGCCAATAATTACGCCAAATACGGTAATCAGCGGGTGAATGTTTCCAATTTTTTTCTGCAGGGTGAACCGGAATACATTGTCAACGGTGCCAATGACTCCAAATCCATAAATAAGCATAAACATACCCTGCCAGGTTTGGTTATTGGCAAAAAAAATGATCGCTATGGGCACATAGGCCAATGCAGCACCCACCACCGGAAGCATGGCCGTAATGCAGGTAACCACAAACCAGAACCAGGGTTCTTTTACCCCGATGATAAAATAACCGATAAGTCCGGTAATACCCTGCACCAAAGCGATTACAGGAATGCCGATGGCATTGGACACAACCATATTATTAACCTCCTTGCTGATGCGGTCTACATTATCATCCCTTAAGGGTATATACTCATACAGGGCCGTTTCCATTCTTCGTCCGTTTACCAGCATAAAGTAGAGGATGAAGTACATGAAAAAAATTGTGGTAAGTGTGCTGAATGTGGCGTTCAGTATCTGCGGCACCGCATTCGCTACCACCTTTTCCAGTTCGCGGATATTTTCAGTGTTGATCAGATTGATGTTGAATTTTTGTTCCAGATTGGTTAGAACTTTTTGCAGGGCAGCCGCCAGTTCCGAAGAATGCTGTACGGCGTAGGTAACTTTTGACGACAGCATATTTACCAGCAGCCCGATAGGTAATAAGACCACGATCATGGAAAAAAAAATGAGCAGAAACGCAGCCGGGGCTTTTTTCCACTTTCTTTTTTCGGTTAGTGCAAACATCCAGCGATGAAGCAAAATATATAAGGTAAGCGCCCCGAGCAGGGCCGGTAAAAAATTATAAAGCTCGAGAAAGAGCAGCAGCCCGAGGGAAACGATCAGAATGATAAAGAAGAACTGTCTTATCCGGTTTTGGTCTATAGTATTGCTGGTCATGCAGAAGATTGTGGATTAAAGATAAAAAAAGAAAGGCCGGCTTTCGCCGGCCTTTGCTCCCCCTGTTGGACTTGAACCAACGACCCTCTGATTAACAGTCAGATGCTCTAACCAGCTGAGCTAAGGAGGAAAATGGTTTTATCTGCAACAAGCATGCAAAAATTCCACATGCGACCCCCATGGAATTTTGCTGTTGTCAATTCCCTTTTGGGGCGGCAAAAATAAGCAATTTACTCATCCCGGGAAATGAAATTCTCATTTAAAAAGCCCGAAAATTCCCCCGGCTTCTTCCATAGCCACATACACGCCATCGTTCCTGAGTTCTGCCGGCCAGTGTTTCAGATAATATCCTTCGCCGCTTGTGTTGTGGCCGGTATCGATATTATACTTGTACCTGTGCAGGGGGCAAACGACATTTCCCAGCGCATCAATGTACCCGTCAGCTAGTATGCCTCCGGCATGGGGGCACTTATAGGCAAAAGCAAAAACAGCGTTATTGAATTTTCCAATGCAGATCTTTTTTCCTTTCCATTCAATTACTGCAATACCATTGTCTGCAAAATTCAGTTCATTGATATGATCGGCTATTTTATGCCAGGTATATTTTTTATCAGGCATCAGTATAGGAACTCGGTTTTATAAGGATAGCGTACCCTGTACAGTTCTTTTACCTTCATCAGTATTTTTTTACGAAGCTGATCAATATTTCTTCGTTCCACAGCAGAAATAAAAATGGCGTTTCCCCCGGTTTCCCTCTCCCATTTTTCGGTCAGGTCTTCGAGTATTTCTTTTTTGGTAGTTTCTTCCAGCCATTCATCAAACGTATTTTTTTCGTAGAGGTCCATTTTATTGAAAATAATAAGTATCGGTTTGTCAAAAGCGCCGATCTCCTGCAGTGTTTTATTCACCACCCCGATCTGGTCTTCGTAGCCGGGATGTGATAGGTCAACCACATGCAGCAGAATGTCGGCTTCCCGTACTTCATCAAGGGTGCTTTTAAAACTTTCTACCAGGTGGTGGGGCAGTTTTCGGATAAAGCCTACTGTATCGCTTAATAAAAAAGGAGTTGTTTCAAAAACCACCTTTCGGGTGGTGGTATCAAGGGTGGCAAACAATTTATTTTCTGCAAACACGTCGCTTTTGCTAAGCAGGTTCATCAGGGTCGATTTTCCTACATTGGTATAGCCCACCAGGGCCACGCGTATAAATTCACCTCTTTCTTTTCGCTGTGTGAAGGCCTGCTTGTCGATTTCGCTTAACTTTTTTCTCAATAAAGAAATTTTATTTCTCACGATCCGGCGGTCGGTTTCTATTTCCGTTTCTCCGGGGCCGCGGGTACCAATGCCGCCACCCAGCCGCTCCAGGTGCTTCCACATACCCCGTAGCCGCGGCAGGATATACTGATATTGCGCCAGTTCCACCTGTGCTTTGGCTTGTGCAGTTTTTGCCCGCCGGGCGAATATGTCGAGTATGAGATCGCTTCGGTCGATTGTTTTTACATCAATTTCTTTTTCGATGTTGTTGATCTGCGCACCGCTCAGTTCATCGTCAAAGATGACGATCCGGATCTGTTTTCTTTTGCAGAATTCTTTTATTTCTTCCAGTTTTCCTTTGCCCACAAAGGTGCGGCTGTCGGGGTGGGCCAGTTTTTGGGTAAACCGTTTAACAGCAATAGCGCCGGCAGTTTCGGCAAGAAAGGCAAGTTCATCGAGGTATTCGTTTACCTGATGCTCGGTTTGATCTTTATGTATCAAGCCTACCAAAACGGCTTTTTCTTCAGAATGAATTATTTTTTTCTTGTCCAGCATGTGCTTAATCTCATCGGGGCGCAAAGGTAAAAAATACCAGCCGGCCTTTGGGAAGGCTAAAATAAAAAAAGGCCTTTCGCAAAGCCCTTTTCCCGGGTGTTTTTGTAAATGGTTTATAATCCGCTTATGGTAAGACCGATCGAATAAGGTTTTACATCGGGTCCCAGTCCTTCTTTTATTAAAGCGCCCAGCTGATAATTTCCAAACAAGCTAAAATTACCTTTGCCCAAACGCAGCGTGGCCACCAGCCGGTTTTTATTGAAGTAGGTTCTGCTTTTAATTTTCTCGGTGTAGTTGTTCAATGAGTTTCCGTTTTTGTCTTCCCAGTTTTTTCCTTTGGTGTGAATATCAACCAAAGCGCCGACCTTTAAACCGATGGCAGCTTTAAAACTTTTTTTACTGTTGAGCGGGTCAGAAGTAAAACGAAGTTCAACCGGCGCTTCGAGGAAGGCAGATACCAGTTTGTATTTTTTAAAATGATTGGTATCGGACAAATCCTGGAAACGGAGTGTGGCGGTTTCGCCGTCAATGCCTACCTGGGTTTTTTCAAAGAAAATATTATCTGTGCCAATTCCGGGGCCCAGGGCAATGCTGAAGCGGGGATCAGTTTTGAAAGGAAAATCAAAAAGGAAGTATACGTTTACACTTTTGGAAAATCCCTTTATGTTGATGCTGTCAGGAACGTTTGCCCACCCCGCATAACCCAACTGAATAAGAAAATGATCGTTGGCGCGGCCCGACAGGTTCACTTTGCTCCAGTCTCTTTTTGTTTTTTTGGGAGGATCGGGGCTTTCCTGCGCAGTTGCTTTGCACAGCAGAAAAATCGGGAAGAGGGCCAGCAGTATTTTTTTCATAGCAAAAATTAAAAGAAACAAATGTATTTTTTCACGGGTTAATAAAAGGTTAAACAACCGGATTATAAAAATGCCCACAGCATCGGCTATGGGCTTTCCGTTTTGATAATTGTATTACAAATATGCAAAAGAATTTTTTTGTGGACCCTGTTGGGATCGAACCAACGACCCCCTGATTATGAGTCAGGTGCTCTAACCGGCTGAGCTAAGGGTCCTGGGTATTTACCCGAGGCGGCAAAAATAGAAAAAATAGACAATTGATCTTCATTTGCCGCATTCTAAGTATTTTTACAATACTGCTTGCTTATGCCTGAAAATGCGGATATAAAAAAATTGCTTGCCGATATTTCTCTGCAAAACGATCAAACTGCGTACAAGCAGTTATTTATTTTATTGCATAGCCGCCTTTTACAATTTGCCAGTTCCATACTAAGGTCGGAAGAAGATGCCAAAGAAGTGGTTTCTGATGTATTCATTCGCCTTTGGGAAAAAAGAAGCCAGTACAGCGCCATTGACTCTCCTTTATTGTATTTATATACCTGTGTAAAAAATCAGTCGTTACAACGGATAGCCCGCCAAAAAAGACAACAGGCCATTTCTCCCGAAACATGGCAGGTTCAGCTCAGCAGCATATATTTTGATCCCGAAAAACTGTTTCTTACCGAAGAAATGATTCGCCAGATCCGGCAGGCCATCAATGATCTTCCGCCGCGTTGCCGCCTTATTTTCAAACTGGTGAAAGAAGATGGATTAAAGTATAAAGAGGTGGCCGAATTACTGCAGCTTTCTGTAAAAACAATAGAAGCCCAAATGGCTATCGCTTTCCGCCGTATTGGCCGCTGTATGCATATGGATATCGATATGCTGGAAAGAAAAGAAACGGTCAAAAAATAATTTTTCTGTCTTTTTAGGGGTTTCTCATTTTTCAGGCTCTCTTATAATATAAGGGGGTGGTGTGCCCGCTCGGTAAAAACAACAAATGCAGCAGGAAAAATTCTGGATATTACTTTCAAAAAAATATGCAAAAGAGGCTACCAGTCAGGAGCTGTCAGAGCTGGAAGCCCTTATACGGCAGCACCCCGAATGGCAGTATGCCATACAAAATCTCGAAGTACTTTGGGAGCAGAAACCCCTTTTCGATCTTAACAAAGAAGAAGATGCTTATTTGTCGCATATCAATAAGCTAAGAGATAACGGGATCCCTTTTGAGTTTGGCGATACGCATTTTTCAGACCTTCGCTATTCTTCCGGAGGCAAAAACACAAGACATTTCAGGTGGCTGGCAGTTTCAGGCATTGCCGCTCTGTTTATATTCTTTTTTCTTTTGATTTTTAACACCGGTAAAAAAGCCAAAACGGATGCCGGAGCCGCGCTTGCAAAGAATATTAATGAGATTTCGACCAAACATGGCTCCAAAACCACCATTCAATTACCCGACGGTTCAAGAGTTTGGCTTAATGCCGGAAGTAAACTTACCTATAACAAGGAGTTTGGAAACAAAATCCGCGAAGTGGCACTGAGCGGCGAAGGCTACTTTGAAGTGATAAAGATGGAGGATAAGCCATTTATCATACGGACAAAAGCAGTAGATATAAAAGTGCTGGGCACTACCTTCAATGTAAAAGCTTATCCGGAAGATAAAACAACGGAAACCAGCCTTATTACCGGAAAAATCGAAGTTTCGGTAAAAAGCCGCCCCAGCGATAAAATCACGCTGAAGCCGAATGAAAAACTGGTGGTAGAAAATGAAACACCCGGGCCGGCTGAAATAAAGCCCCGCAATACCAGTCAGCCGGTAATAGCGATTAGCACGGTAAGATACAACCCGGACGAGGGCCTGGCCGAAGAAACGCTTTGGCGGATGAACAAACTTGTAATCCGGTCAGAAACTTTCAAGGATATGGCCCTTAAAATGGAGAGATGGTTCGATGTAAGTATCGAAATAAAAGACAAGTACCTGGAGCAAAAAGAGTTCAATGTAATATTTGAAGATGAAACCATTGAAACAGCGCTGGAAGCATTGTCTCTGAATACTCCATTTAAGTATGAAAGAAAGGGAAAAAAGATAATTATTTACCGGTAAAGAAGTGCCGCTCATGAAATTAAATACGTCATAAAACAAAATGGGGATTCCGTTGCAGCGGAACCCCCGAAGATTAAAATTTGACAAGCAGCTGAGTACAGCTGAAATTATTAATCCTTCAAGCGTAAAATATGAAAAAAACCCCAAACGGGTCTGTTTTTCATACAGGCCTGCTTCCAAAAAAGATCGGAAGAGTTATGAAATTGACGATTGCTTTATTGCTTATGGCTTGTTTGCAGGTATCGGCCGATGGTTTTTCGCAGGAAACAATCACACTGCGGATGAATAGTGCGGATATCAAAAAAGTGCTGTTTGCAATTGAAAAGAAAACAGATTACCGGTTTCTTTTCAGTGAAGATATGGTAAAAGGAAAGCCGAAAGTAACCATCGATGTGATAAATGCCCCTCTGAGCGAAGTGATGGATAAGGTGCTTGAGAACACCGGCATCGGCTATCAGGTGCTTAATGCCCGGCTCGTTGTACTTAAAGAGGGTAACAGTATTTCGGCCGAACCCCTTCAGGAAATAACCGTTTCCGGAAAAGTAAGTTCTTCAGCCGGTGAACCGCTCTCGGGCGTATCCGTGTCGGTAAAGGGGTCAAGGCTGGGAACCACAACCGATGCCAACGGAAATTATTCCATCACCGTGCCGGATGATGCGGTACTGGTTTTCAGTTATGTTGGTTATGAGGATCAGGAGGTGACTGTGGGGGGAAGAAACACCATTAATATAACTCTTGTTCTCTCTGTAAGAGTTCAGGATGCCGTGGTTGTTATCGGGTATGGCACAGCAAATAAAAGAGACCTGACGGGTTCGATTACAAAAATTGCAGGCAAAGAAGTAAGCGATAAACCCAATACGAACCCGGTAGCATCCCTGCAGGGAAAGGTAGCTGGAATGTCGGTAGTCAATTCGGGCCAGCCGGGACAAGAACCGGATATTCGCATAAGAGGCACGATCAGCCGGTATCAGACAAAGCCTTTGTACGTTGTAGACGGAATTTTCAACGATAATATAAATTATATCAATCCGGCCGATATCGAATCCATAGAAGTATTAAAAGATCCTTCTTCGCTTGCCATTTTCGGAGTTCGGGGTGCCAACGGGGTCATTATTGTAACTACAAAAAAAGCAAAGGGTGGCCAACTGGCGGTGAATGTAACTTCTTCTCTGGGCTTTAAAAAAATCGTTGACAAGCCGGAGCTTACCGATGCCGCCGGGTTTAAAACACTGTATGATGAGCAAAGGGCCAATCAGGGCCTTGCTCCCTATCCATACTATAATTTATTTCAGGGAAACTCTGACTGGATTGACCTTATTCAAAACGATAATGCCCTGGTCACCAATAATAACGTGAGCATTACCAGTGGTACGGACAAGAATAAATTTTACATGGGCCTGGGCTACATTCAGGAAGAAGGACTGATACGGCATGAACGTCTGGAAAAAATGCTGCTAAGCATAAATGATGAGTTGAACGTTTCGAAAGCTATTAAAATAGGATTCAACTTTAACGGGTACCGGGCCATGCTTCCTCAGCTGCGCAGCTTTTCGGGAGCGCTGATTGCTACTCCCATTGTAGAACCATTCAACACTACTTATGGAGTATACAATAAGCTGCCGGAGGAAATCGGAGGTCCCCAGATCGGAAATCCCCTGATGAGTGTGGAGGCTACCAAAAACACCTCTATTCAGAGGGAATACCGGGCGGTAGGAAGCCTGTTTGCAGAAATTAAATTTTTAAAAGATTTTGTTTTCCGGGCCAATTTTCTTGGCGATCTTGGATTTAACAGCGGCCGAAATTATACACCCCTCATCAATGTATATGCTGCAGAAATAGATGCCGTGGCTCCGCAAGGCGGATTTACCCGCACCAGTGTAAATCAGTATGAAAACACATTCTCTAAGTTTCAGCAGGATTATTTGCTGACCTACAAAAAGAAATTTAACGATCATGGGCTCACGCTGCTGGGTGGTTTTACCACCTATTATGACGGGTACTCCGCCATCAATGGAAGTGTGCTTCAATATACAGGCCGCGATCCGATTCCTAACGATAAAAGATGGTGGTACCTGAATGTATTCCCCTATGGCGATCCCAGTACACGTACTTCAAATTCCGATCAATGGGAAAGAACAACGGTTTCTTATCTTGTTCGGGGCTTGTATAATTATCAGGGCAAATATCTTTTGAATGCTTCTTTCCGCCGGGATGGATCCTCTGAAATATCACCCTCCAACCGGTACGAAAACTTTTGGGCTGTAGGCGCTGCCTGGGAAATGTCGAAGGAAGATTTTATGCTGAACCAGGAAATATTTGATTACGTAAAAATTAAAGCGTCATACGGCAAGTTGGGCAATCAGTACACGGGTATACATTATCCTTATTATCCCAATTATGAACCGGGGCAGACAGCCGTTTTTGGCGAAAACATTCTGCCGGCTTACGTGCTGGCATACCGCAATGACCCGAAACTGAAATGGGAAACGGTTACTTCTGTGGAAGGCGGATTTGAAGTAAATGTTTTAAAAAACCGTCTCCGTATTGAAGCCAACTACTTTCATAAGCTGACAAATGATCTGCTCACCTTTGTTGAATCGGGCAGCGAAAGATTCTATATCAATTCCGGACAGATAGAAAATAAAGGTATAGAAGCTTCCGCAGCCTGGTCGGACAGAACCCAGGGCGGCATTGAATACAGTATTGGCGGAAATATTACAACGCTGAATAATAAAGTAAAGAAAGTATATACCGACGGATTTCAGATTATAAGCGGACCTTCAAGAGTTTTTGCAGGCGAACCGATTGGTTATTTCTTTGGTTATGAAGTAGAGGGTGTTTATCAGTCTTATGCAGACAAGTTAGGTTCGCCGGTAGCTTCGGCTCTTGGAAACTACGGCCCCGGCGATCTCAAGTTCAGAGATATAAACGGCGATGGTCAGATTGATGTAAATGATCGTACTAAAATAGGAAACCCCACTCCTGATTTTATTTATGGGTTATCAGGCAGCGCCAGTTATAAAGGATTCGATGTGAGTATTGACTGCCAGGGCGTTTACGGAAATGAAATATGGCGCAGCTGGGGCAACGGAAATTCCTTTGCACAGTTTAACTACAGAGCAGCCCGGCTGGGAAGATGGAATGGCCCCGGAACGTCAAACTGGGAGCCCCAGGTGAATGATCTGGCCAGTATCAACCGCGAAAACTCCACTTATATGATAGAGGATGGCAGCTATTTCAGGATAAGAAATGTGCAGATAGGCTATACATTTAACACCTCGCTGCTTTCCCGGGTGCATATTAAATCGCTGCGTGTATTTGTAAATGGCCAAAACCTGAAAACATGGAAAGAAACATCAGGTTTCACACCCGAAGCCGGCGGCAGCGCCATCAGCTTCGGCATTGATAACGGCGGGTATCCTATTCCGGCCATTACCACATTCGGCATCAACGTTAATTTTTAAAATAAAAAAATTACTGAAATATGAAAACATTGAAAAACATTTCCAGACTGGTGCTGTTGATGCTTTTGCTGTTTCCTTTTATTTCGGGATGCAAAAAATTTCTCGACAGGAAGCCGTTGGGTACAGCCACGGAAGGAGATCTGAGTCAGGGCGGCGTGGAAGGAAAAGTTTTTGGCCTTTACGGCGGCTTGCGCAACTGGGGAATGACCGACTTTCCCATGCTTTGGTTCAAAAGCATTCGCAGCGAAGATGCAGCGAAAGGCAGCACACCCGGCGACCTTGCTGATGGCGGGCAAATAATGGATAATTTCCAGTATAGTAAAGATCACTGGCTGATGAATGCTTACTGGGATGATCACTATAGTTTCATTTATCAATGTAATGATGTGATTCACGAAATTGATTCACTGAACCTGACCGACCCCGGCAGCCTGATCAATAAAGCCGAAGCAAGATTTTTAAGAGCCTATACCTATTTCGACCTGGTAAGAGATTACGGCGAAGTGCCAATCATTGATTTCAAGATATACAATGTAAATGATGCGAATAAGCCCAAGTCCACCGTTCCGCAGGTGTATGCTTTCATAGAAGCCGATCTCAATTTTGCAGCTCAGTATCTTCCCCTTAGCTGGCCCTCAGCATTTACCGGAAGGATTACAAAAGGAGCAGTAAATACTTTGCTGGCAAAAGTGTTATTATATCAGCAGAAATGGGCTGCAGCTTTAGGCAAATGCGAAGAAGTAATTAATTCCGGCCAATATGCCTTACTGCCATCTTATGTAGAGTTTTTTAAGGAAAGCGGAGAAAATTCAACTGAATCGATACTGGAAGTGCAGATGTATGAAAACGCAAATGGAAGCGTTTATTTCGGCAACTCACACAATCAGGTGCAGGGTGTAAGAGGTTCGGGCGACTGGGATCTGGGCTGGGGATTCAATGTTCCTACCGCTACGTTAGAGGGCGCCTATGAGCCAGGCGATCCAAGAAAGGCTGCAACAATTTTATACTCGGGCCAGCCCGATGGAATATACGGTCGCGTCGTGCCAACGGCTCCTCCGCTGGCACAGCCCTACTGGAATAAAAAAGTATATACCGATCCCATCCGCCAGCAGCAAACCGGCGACCGTTTCAGCTGGTGGCTGAATATCCGGCTGCTTCGTTATGCCGATGTTTTATTGATGGCAGCAGAAGCGGCCAATGAATTGGGCGGCGCAGCCAATACGACCAAAGCTTTGGCATACCTTGAGCAGGTGCGGGCCCGGGCAAGGGGTGGTAACGCGGGAGTGCTGCCGCCGGTAACAACCACTAATCAGTCGCAACTGAGAACAGCTATTCATAACGAAAGAAGATTTGAATTCGCTATGGAATATGAACGATTTTACGATCTGGTTCGATGGGGCGAAGCACTTACCGTACTGGGGCCGCTGGGGTATCAGCACCGGAACAGATATTACCCCATACCACAACCGGCTATTGACAGATCGGGAGGCGTACTGGTTCAAAATCCCGATTACCCGTAATCACAGTAAGATTGAATCATTATATCTGTTATCAATAAAAAATTTTTTATGACATCAAAGTATAATCAAACCGGAAAACTGGTGTTAACCTTGTTGGTGGTAATGCTGCTTGCCGCTTGCCAAAAGATGCAGCGGCCGGAGCTGGGAGATTTTCCCGAAGACCCTGCAAACCCGGGAGGCGTACTGGATTTTTACGTAGCCTTTGATGGAACAAGCGCTGATCCGCTCAAAAATGCGGTTGACAGTATCAAAGCAAATTTTCCATCTTCGAACCCGTTAAATTTTGAAGCCGGTATCAGCGGGCTATCCATGAAGGGAGAAAGCCAGAAATTCATCAAGTATGCAAAGCCCAACGACTGGGCAGCCAAATCGCAAAGCTTCTCTATTTCTTTCTGGTATAAAAGAGATGGGCAAACAAAAAACAATGCAGGCACCAATGGTCCTGAGTATCCCATAAGTTTCAAATCAAGTAATGGTCACTGGTCCGGGGCAAATATGTTTCTTCTTTTTGAAGGAAATAACACAGCCTGCGCCATTAAGCTGATGGTTGTAGATAAAAACATGAGCGATACCTGGCTGACATGGGAGGGAGGCAATTCCATTGCCGGTTTATTAAACAACAGCTGGCATCATGTGGTATTGGTTTATAATGCGGCAACCAGCGGACTAACTTTATATATAGATGGAGTAGCCAATGCAAACGTAAGAACCTGGGGTACACATGGCCCTATCAACATTGATAATTCGGCCATTTCAGAAGTAAGACTGGGGTGCGGGCCCGGTACAAATTACGGTACCGATGATTGGCTGTCTTCTTCTTGGAAAGGCAACCTGGATCAGTTCAGAATGTATAGTAAAGCATTATCATCGGCAGAAGTAACCGAATTATATAATAGCAAGCAGTAAATCGTAGTTTCAGGCAAGCAGTCAGCAGGAAAGGGAGGGTTCATAATGCCCTCCCTTTAAATTCAACAGGTAGTTGTAAATAAAAGAAAGGGTTCCAAAAGTTTCCAACTTCAGTATTAAATGTTGTCTCTCTGCGGGTATATTATTTCACTTATAAAAAAGGCAACACTGTTTCCGTGCGGCACTATTCTCATTCTGCTCGCAGGCTGCAGGGAGCGCAGCACACTCTTTGAAATTGTTTCTTCCTCCCATTCCCGTATTGATTTTGCAAATACGCTTCCGGAAAAAGAACAACTGAATATCCTGTATCATATTAATTATTATAATGGGGGCGGAGTAGCAACCGGCGATATAAATAATGACGGTCTTACCGATATTTATTTTACTGCTAATACGAAAGGAAGTAATAAACTGTATCTCAACAAAGGCAATTTTGTATTTGAAGATATCACAGCAAAGGCAGGCGTGGCCGGCACAGCCGACTGGTGCAGCGGTGTTACAATGGCCGATGTAAACGCAGATGGGTATCTGGATATTTATGTGTCGGCTGTTTCGGGAAAATTAGGATTGCGCGGGCACAATGAGCTTTTCATCAATAATGGAAATAACACATTTACCGAAAAATCCGAACCATTTGGACTCAACATCGTCTCTTACGCTCAGCAGGCGGCCTTCTTCGATTATGATCATGACGGCGATCTGGATTGTTTTATCCTGAATCAGTCAGAGCATCCGTTTTCCTATATAGTCGATACATCCTACCGGAGAAAGTATGATGCCAGTTCGGGAGACAGAATGTTGCGCAATGATATTAATACGGCAGGCCGGTTTACCGATGTAAGTAAAGAGGCCGGTATCTGGCAAAGCAAGCTCGGCTTCGGGCTGGGCCTGGGTGTGTCAGATATAAATAATGACGGCTGGGAAGATATTTATATCAGCAATGATTTTCATGAAAATGATTATTACTACGTAAATAACGGAAACGGAACCTTTACAGATGAAGGCGCCGCTCACTTCAGGCATTATTCCCGGTTTAGCATGGGAAATGACATTGCCGATTATAATAACGACGGACACCTGGATGTAATTACCGTTGATATGCTGCCGCCCGATGAAAAAACTTTAAAAACATACGGCAGTGATGAGCAATTTGATATTTACAGGCAAAAAATAACTTCGAACGGATTTCAACCCCAGTTTTCAAAAAACTGCCTGCAGGAAAACAACGGCAATGGCATCAGCTTTAGCGAAAAGGGATTGATCAGCGGAATTTCAGCTACTGACTGGAGCTGGTCGCCGCTCTTTGCTGATTTTGATAATGACGGTATTAAAGATCTGATGATCACCAGCGGCATTCCAAAGAGGCCTGTCGATCTGGACTATGTACGGTTTATATCTGACCTTGCTGTTAAAAGACAAATGAACGCATCTGTGAGCATGGATAAAATGGCGCTTGAAAAAATTCCCGATGGCGCTTCACACACCTTCAGTTTTCAGGGAAATGAAAATGGCATTTTTGCCGATAAAAGCAAAGAGTGGGGAACAGCAAAACTGAAAGGATACTTTACCGGAGCTGCTTACGCCGATCTGGACAATGATGGCGATCTGGACATAGTGATCAATGCCATTAATTCCAAAGCCGTCGTTTATAAAAATAATACCGCTTCTAAAAATTATATCAGCATCCGCTTCAGCGGCGATGGCCTGAATAAAAATGGAATTGGTGCAAAAGCATACTTGTTTTCCGGCGGAAAATTACAGTTTCAGCAACTGATGCCAACCCGCGGATTTCAATCCTCTTCGGATCATCGCCTGAATTTTGGATTGGGCAATCAGACTTTTGCAGACAGCCTGTTGATTATCTGGCCCGATCAGAAATTTCAGGTATTGTATAATGTTCAGGCCAATCAGCAACTGCAGGTAAATAAAAATGCCGCATCCGGCGTGTTCAGTTATCAAAACTTTTTCCCCTCGCCGCATGAAGCAGTACAGGATATTTCAAAACAAATTCAGATAAACTGGAAGCACATTGAAAACAGTTTTACCGATTTTAATGTACAATACCTGATACCCCACAAGCAAAGCACCCGCGGGCCCAGAATCGCCATTGCAGATGTAAACAAGGATAGCCTTGACGACATGTATGTATGCGGGGCTGCGGGTCAGCCGGGCAGCCTGATGATACAAACCAGGGATGGGAGATTTATTTCAACGGATACATCGGTTTTTAATAAAGATGCCGGCTGCGAGGATGTGGATGCGGTATTCTTTGATGCCAATAATGATAATCATCCTGACTTATTTGTCGTATCCGGAGGCAACGAAAAAAAGGACGGAGACCCGGCGCTGGCAGATCGTCTTTATATAAATGACGGAACCGGGCATTTTTTTCGGTCGGTTAATTCATTGCCTTCCGGGTTCTATAATAAAACCTGCGTGTCGGTTGCGGATATTGACAGGGATAATGATGCGGATCTGTTTGTAGGAGGGTTTGCGGGAAGCCGCACATATGGAATTTCTCAGCCTTCTTATCTGATGTTAAACGACGGCAAGGGAAACTTTACTTTAGCCGATACATCGGTTATTTCTCTGGCCGGGGCAGGAATGGTTACCTCCTCATTATTTGTTGATATTAACAACGATCACTGGGATGATTTAGTTATTGCCGGAGAATGGATGGGAATAAAAATCTTTATCAATAATAAGGGCTCATTTACACTTACGGAACTGCCGCAGTCCACCGGCTTATGGCAGACCCTTCAAACCACAGACGTAAACGGAGATGGCTATACCGATATACTTGCCGGTAACTGGGGGCATAATTCAAAACTGTGGGCCGGAAAAAACGGACCGTGCAAATTGTATGTAAAAGATTTTGACAAAAACGGATCGGTGGAGCAGATCATGTGTTATACTATAAACGGTAATGAGTATCCCTTTCTTGCCAAGGATGAACTGGAGCGGCCCCTCCCCACTCTTAAAAAGGGATATCTTACCTACAGCGAAGTAGCAGGCAAAACCGTGCAGTATATTTTCTATAATTTATTTGAGGATTATACAGAACTAAAGGCAGAAGTGCTGAGTTCCTCTTGTTTTGTCAATGATGGCAAAGGCGGGTTTACAAGATATGCTTTGCCCGATGCATTACAGCTTGCTCCGGTATTTTCATTTACTCCTTTGTATGCTGGTTCATCCCGCCTTGTTTTGGCAGCGGGTAATTTTTATGGCGTTATTCCGTACGAAGGAAGATACGATGCACTGCTTCCTACTCTGATTTCATTTGAAGAGAATGGGCGCATTAATGTAGTTTCAAAATTACCGTATGTAAGCGGGGAGATAAGGGATATAAAATGGCTGCGTCATGCTTCTGGCAAAAAAATCATGGTGATGGCCCGCAATGACGACAGACTATTATTTTTTGAACAGAAATGAGAGATTGATGCGATTAATTTGTTGCCTTTTTGCCGGCATGCTTTTGTTTTCATGCGAAAAAAGCGGAACCAATTCCCCTCCTCCGCAGCCGGTAAACATTTCTATTAAGAATATTTATATCAACACGGCTTTTTTTAACAGCACCATTTATGGAGTAAATACTTCTCCCACTATCAGAGTCGAGTTTTCCGGCCCGGTAAATAAAACTTCTGCAGCAGCAGCGGTGTCCCTGTCTGATGCAGGAAGTATAAATGCACCTGTGCAGCTTAGTTTTCCTTACGATTCTGTAATGCATGTAAATCCCTCTCCTTCCTTAAATTATTTGACACGGTATAATTTTAAAATAGCCACTACCCTTCAATCGGCCTCCGGCGGAGGGCTGATAGCAGGATTTGACAGAGACTTTATAACTCAAATTGATTATTCGCGAAAATTCCCCCTTGTGTCAGACGATTCATTGCTGACACTGGTACAGAAACAAACCTTCAAATACTTCTGGGATTTTGGCCATCCTGTAAGCGGCATGGCAAGGGAAAGAAACAGTTCGGGCGAAACGGTTACATCCGGCGGAAGCGGTTTTGGCATCATGACGATACCGGTAGCAATAGAACGCGGATTTATTTCAAGAACCGAGGGGCTGGCACGCATGCAGAAGATTATCGGTTATTTAAAAAATACCGCAATCAAATTTCATGGCGCTTTTTCACATTGGATGAATGGCACCACAGGAGCGGTAATTCCCTTCGGTACTAATGACGATGGTGCCGATATAGTCGAAACTTCTTACCTCATCATGGGATTGCTTACCGCCCGGCAGTATTTCAACAGCGCTGACGCCGCAGAAGTTTTGCTGCGTAATGATATAAATGCAATCTGGCAGGCAGTGGAGTGGGACTGGTTTCGGCGTAATAACAGAAATGTTTTGTACTGGAACTGGAGCCCTAATCATGGCTGGGCCGTTAATGTTCCTGTTCAGGGGTGGAATGAATGTCTTATCACGTATATACTGGCAGCATCATCGCCAACGCATCCGGTTCCGAAACCGGTATACGACAGCGGATATGCAAGAAACGGGGCTATGGTCAATAACAATGTATACTATGGCTACCAGTTGCCGCTGGGACCGGCATTGGGCGGGCCGCTGTTTTTTGAGCACTATACATTTATGGGTGTGAACCCCAATGGACTTACAGATGCCTATGCTAACTACGCTACACAAACAAAGAATCACACACTTATCAATTACGAGTATTGCAGAAACAATCCCAAATCGTGGTATGGATACAGCGATAGCTGCTGGGGACTTACAGCCAGCGATATCCCAAACAGCTATACGGCCAGTTCTCCCACCAATGATGTGGGCGTCATTGCGCCTACAGCCGCCATATCTTCTTTGCCTTATACGCCAACGGAATCACTTAAGGCATTAAAATTTTTTTATTATGTATTGGGAGATAAGCTGTGGGGCGAGTATGGTTTTAAAGATGCATTTAGTCTTCAGCAACTCTGGTTTGCCAGTTCTTACTTAGCGATTGATCAGGGGCCCATCATTGTAATGATCGAGAATTACAGAACCGGCTTGTTATGGAATTTATTTACCAGTTGTCCGGAGGTAAAAAACGGTATGCGGGCACTGGGGTTTTCGGCTCCCTATTTGTAAAAACCTGAATTATGATCAGATCAGCAGCATTACTAATAACTTTTTTGTTTGGCTTTCTGGCATGCAAGAGTCCGTCAAAAGTTACACCAGCAAATACGCTTGATGCAAAAGATGTTGAAATGTTTGATGATGTGCAGCGCAAAACGTTCAATTATTTTTGGGATGGAGCAGAACCGAACAGCGGCCTGGCAAGAGAACGTTATCATGTGGATGAAATTTATCCGGAGAACGATAAAATGATTGTTACCAGCGGCGGCGGCGGCTTTGGCGTAATGGCAATTCTGGTGGGGATAGAAAGAAAATTTATTACGAGAGAACAGGCTGTGGAAAGGCTGGAGCGCATTGTGAAGTTTCTGGAAACAGCCGATACATTTCATGGCGCCTGGCCTCACTGGTGGAATGGTGAAACGGGTAAGGTAAAACCTTTCAGCAAAAAAGATGACGGCGGCGACCTTGTGGAAACTTCCTTCATGCTGCAGGGATTGCTTTGCGTACGGCAATACTTTAAAAACGGCAATGAAAGAGAAAAAGCATTGGCTGCACGAATTGATAATTTGTGGAAAGCGGTGGAGTTTGACTGGTATCGAAACGGACAGAACGTGTTGTACTGGCACTGGAGCCCGAACTATAAATGGGAAATGAATTTTCCGGTAACCGGATACAATGAATGTTTGATCATGTATATTCTTGCCGCTTCATCACCAACACATGGAGTGCCCGCCGAAGTGTATCATGAAGGATGGGCAAGAAACGGAAAGATTAAAGATACCATAACGGCTTACGGGCACACCCTTACATTGTCTCATAACGGGGCGCCAAAATACGGAGGGCCATTGTTCTGGTCGCATTACTCTTTTTTAGGTCTCGACCCAAGAGGTCTGAAAGATCGTTATGCCGATTACGGGCAGCACAACACAAATCATACTCTGATAAACTACGAATGGTGTGTTGAAAATCCCAAAAACTACAAAGGATATAGCGCCGATAGCTGGGGGCTTACGGCAAGCTATTCGGTGGCGTTTTACGCAGCACATGCACCGGGCGACGAAGACCGGGGCGTCATTTCGCCTACCGCCGCCTTATCCTCCATGCCCTATACTCCCGAACAGTCCCTAAGAGCAATGCGGCATTGGTATAGAAATTTAAAAGACAGTATTTACGGGCCGTTTGGTTTTTACGATGCGTTTAGCGAACATCATAACTGGTATCCCAAAAAATATCTGGCAATAGACCAGGGCCCCATTGTAGTGATGATGGAGAATTATCGCTCGGGGCTTTTATGGAAATTGTTTATGAGTTGTCCGGAAGTGCAGCAGGGGTTAAAAAAACTTGGATTTGAAACTCCATATCTGAAATAATTTTTTATGACAATAAAGCACTGGGTTTGTTTTTCGCAACTTATGTTCATCGCCCTTTTTGGAAATACGCAGTTGTCTCTAACCAAAGGGAAATATGGCGATGGCCCCGACAGCATAGCGCCGGTGGGGGTAATGAAAAATTTATCCGACGAACAACTGCTTGAAGTGGTGCAGAAACAAACATTCCGTTTTTTCTGGCATGGGGCACATCCTGTAAGTGGTTTGGCATTGGAAAGAAGCAATACCGTGTTGGCCGAACATTACTGGGATTATATCAACGAAGCATGGGATGAGCCCAACTTCAGCAAAACTCCTTTTGGCCCCGATGCAGGAGCAATAGGCGGTACCGGATTCGGAATCATGAGCACCATTGTAGCGGTAGAAAGAAAATGGATTGGGAGAGATACGGCAGTACGAAGATTAATTAAGATTGCTGATTTTCTAATTAACGCTGATTGTTTTCACGGCATCTATCCCCATTTTATGAACGGAAGAACGGGCAAAACAATCAAGTTCGACCGTCTTGATGACGCGGCAGACATCGTAGAAACATCTTACCTGCTGATGGGCTTTCTTTGTGCAAGAGAATATTTTAACCGCGATACGCCACGAGAAAAATATTTACGCAAACGCATCAACCAAATGTGGGGAGCGGCCAACTGGAACTGGCATACCAACGGGGAAAATAAATTGTACTGGCACTGGAGCCCCTATAATGATTTTGATATGAACTTTCCGGTGTGGGGCTGGAATGAATGTTTAATCACTTATATCATGGCAGCCTCCTCGCCCCATCCGGCAAAAGCCATTTCCAGAGAGGTGTATAATGGTTCATGGGTGGGTAGCAGTGGCTTTCGAAACGGAAAAGAATATTACGGCATAAAACTGCCCTTGGGCAACTACGATAAAGGCGGACCGCTGTTTTTTGTTCAATATACTTTCCAGGGAATTGATCCCCGTGGCCTGAAAGATTCTTTGGGCATCGATTATTTCGAACAGGGAAAAAATCACACGCTTATAAACCGGGCCTATTGCATCGAGAATCCGAAAAACTATAAAGGCTACAGTGATAAATGCTGGGGCCTGACGGCCGGCGACAGTTATAAAGGATACGTGGCGCATTGTCCCGAAGTGGATTTTGGTGTAATACAACCTACCGCTGCCATTTCATCCATGCCGTTTACTCCGCAGGAAAGCATGCAGGCGCTTCGTTATTTCTATGAAGAACTTGGAAACAAAATATGGAGCAAATATGGTTTTGTAGACGGATTCAGTATTCATCATAACTGGTATGCGAAATCGCATCTGGCTATTGATCAGGGGCCCATCATTGTAATGATTGAAAACTATCGTACGGGCTTGTTGTGGAAATTGTTTATGAAAATTCCGGATATACAAAATGGGTTAAAAAAACTCGGGTTTACATCCCCGCATTTTGAATAAAACCGAATCATTATGGCCAATACTATTTCAAGAAAAAAATTTCTGGAATACACCGCTTCGGCAGGAGCAGCAGCTTTGCTCTCATCGCTTCAGGGGTTTGTATCAGGAAAAGCTCAGAAAAAATTAAGAGTGGCTGTAATTGGCTGTGGCAGCGTAAGCAACAGGTATATTCCGCATCTGCAGCAATCTTCTTTGGCAGAAATCGTCAGCCTGTGTGACATTAAATATGAAAGAGCGGTTGCGCAAAACAAACAGTACAATGTAAATGCACAAACCTATCCGAATATTGACGCTATGCTGCAGGGAGTACCCTTTGATATGCTGGTTACGCTTACGGATATGCAGGTGCATGGAGCGTTAAACAAAAAAGCCTTGCTCGCCGGCAAGCATGTATGGAGCGAGAAGCCAATGGCCAACACTTATGCCGAGGGAAAAGCGCTTTATGATCTGGCAAAAAGCAAAAACCTCAGAATATGGGGAGCACCCGCTGTTGTCAACAGTCCCCAGTTTGCTTTTATGAACAAGTGTATACAGGAAGGTAAACTGGGAAGGCTGGCCAGTGCACACGGGCAGTACGGGCATACAGGCCCGGGCTGGAGCGCTTTCTTCTATGAAAAGAACGGAGGCAGTATGCCCGATCTTGGTGTATACAACATGGCCACACTTACGGGGCTGCTGGGGCCTGCAAAAAGTGTGATGGCTATGCTGAGTATAGTAAAGCCGGAAAGAACAGTTGATGATAAGGGAAAAATTAAAGTAGAGGCCGAAGATAATGCCCATGTATTGCTGGAGCATGACAAGGGGGTAATTTCTCATGTCATGTGCGGTTTCAATTATTTCGATCCGCATGGCCATGAGGCAGGACAGCAGCAATTACACTCTATTCAGATTTTTGGCGACGGGGGTAATCTGCGCTTAATCGGGTACGATTGGGAAACCAACGGGGTGGTACTCGATAATTCCTGGACGGAGCCTCCCCAACTGATGGCGACCGATAAAGGAACTTATGTTTGGCAGGAAGGCGCCACCGTTACCGCAGAAGCGCTGATGAAAGGAATTGAACCCAGAATAAATGTGGAGCATGCACTGCATGTACTGGAAATTATTGAGGCGGCAAGAAAATCTTCTGCTACCGGTATGAAAATAAAATTAAAGAGTACATTTCCCTGGCCGTTAATGTAATTTCAGCAAACCAATTGCACAAAGAATTAGAAAATAAAAGTATTGTAGTTATCGGCGGTACTACCGGTATGGGTTTATCGGCAGTAAAAGCATTTGTGGCAAACGGGGCCCGGGTGGTGGCAGTGGGTAAAGATGAAGAATCGGTGGCCGAGTTAAAATCCTGTTCTGATGCAAACCTGAAATTGATTTGTGCCGATGCTACCCATCCGAATACAGCGGCTGAGGCCATAAACCTTTGCTGTCAAAAATTTGGAAACTTTGATGGTCTGTATCATGTGGCCGGAGGCAGCGGCCGCCAAATGGGAGACGGCCCTTTGCACGAGTTAACCCTGGAGGGATGGAATAAAACCCTGGAACTGAATCTGACCTCGGTAATGCTTTCGAACCAGGCAGCGGTTAAAAAGTTTCTGGAACTAAAAAAGGGCGGAACCATTTTAAATATGGGATCGGTGCTTGGCTTTTCGCCCTCGCCAAAATATTTTTCAACTCATGCGTACACTGCAGCCAAGTCGGCCATCATCGGATTCAGCAAATCGGCAGCGGCTTTTTACGCAAAAGAAAATATCAGAATAAATGTAATAGCGCCTGCGCTTGTACATACACCTATGGCGCAGCGGGCAGTTAGTGATAAAAGCATTCTGTCTTACATAAAAACAAAACAACCTCTCGATGAAGGGCGTGTGGGCAAACCGGAAGATCTGGACGGACTGGCTGTATTTTTTATGAGTGATCAGTCCGGGTTTATAACCGGTCAGGTAGTGGCTGTGGATGGGGGGTGGAGTATTAGTGAAGGACAATATTAAAGCATGAATCTGTCAATCGGCATCGATCTGGGCGGAACCCGGATAAAGGGAGTGGTAATAGATGAACGGGGAATTGTACTGCATCAATTGTATACGAATACTAATGACGGCGATGGTGCCGTATGGAAAACGGCGGTTGCTGAAACGGTATCTCAACTACGCAAAAAAACGATTTCAGGCAATTGTAGTGTGGGTATTTCAGCTCCCGGTTTGCCCGATGAAACCAATACCTCAATTGCATATATGCCGGGCCGGATGAAAGGACTGGAAGGGTTTGACTGGAGCACTGCTTTAAAACAGAAAACATGTGTGCTGAATGATGGCGTAGCAGCATTGATAGCCGAAGCCCGGTTTGGAGCAGCCCGCAACGCAAAACATGTAGTAATGCTTACACTAGGAACAGGTGTAGGCGGCGCAGTATTGATTGACGGAAAGCCGTATCAGGGCGCTTTTAATAAAGCGGGTCATATAGGGCATATGGTAATTGACTACGAAGGCGATTGTGATGTGACCGGAATGCCCGGCAGCCTGGAAGACTGCATTGGCAACTGTACGATTGAAAAACGCAGTAAAGGAAAATTTTCAACCACTTATGCTTTGCTTGCGGCATACAGAAGCGGAAACACTTTTGCAAAGCAGGTATGGTTAAAGTCGGTGAAACAACTGGCTATCGGGCTGGCCAGCATTACCAATATTTTATCGCCCCAGGTAATTGTTTTGGGCGGAGGTATTACCGAAGCCGGCAACGATTTATTTGAACCGCTCGGCACCTTTATGGAATTATACGAGTGGCGGGCCGGCGGCAATAAAGTTAAAATTGTAAAAGCTGAACACGGCGATCTCGCTGGCGCCATTGGCGCTGCCAGCTTTGCAATGGATAAATGAAAAATATGAATTTAACACAAACCTATTTGCAGAAGTGTGCTGAAATCATTGAGAAAATCAGATTGCAGGAAGCTATGATACGGAGAGCAGCACAATGGTTTGCCGATACTATTTTGGCCAACCGTATGGTGCATGTATTCGGTTCAGGGCACAGCCGAATTATGGCAGAAGAAATGTGGCCCCGGTACGGATCATTTCCGGGGTTTAATCCCATTGTTGAGTTATCATTAACCTATCATAACAACGTGGTAGGCCCAAACGGACAACGACAGGCCATGTATCTGGAAAATGTCTCCGGCCTGGCAGAAAGAATCCTCCGGAATTTCGGTTTGCAGAAAGAAGATTCGGCCTTTATCATTTCTTCCAGCGGGTGCAGCATTGTGCCGGTTGAAATGGCCGAGTTGTTTCAGCAAAAAAAAATTAAAGTGGTAGCTCTGGTAACGAAAGAACACTCCGAAAAAAGTGAGAGTAAAAGAGCCGACGGTAAAAAGCTTTCCGACTTTGCGGATTTAATTCTGGACAGTGGTGCCCCGGCAGGCGATTCAATGATCTGTGTAGAGGGATTGGATACTCCTGTTTCTCCCGGTTCAACGGTAGGCGGAGTCATCATTGTAAATACCATCAAAGCCGAAGTGGCAAAAATACTGACGGTGGCCGGGCATCCTCCAAAGGTGCTGACAGCCCCTTCGGTTGCAGGTTCTCAAAAAGCGAAAGAACTGTTTGAAGCAGCCTATGACGAACATGCACATCGCCTGGCTGCCTTATATAAAAATGCAGGTAAATAAAAGAATATGAATAAAACCCCCATAAGAACAACAGTGGTCGGCAGTTACCCGTTTCCGGGATGGCTGGAATTTGCTTCGCGGCATCTTGATCAATTCGGACCGGCTGATGTTGAGGAAATGATTGAAGATGCAGTAACGGCGGCAATACACGACCAGGTGTCTGCCGGACTGGATGTGATTACAGATGGAGAGCAAACAAGGCTGGATTTTAATTTATCCTTTTACGGATTTATTAAAGGAATTGGCAAAAATGAAACGGAAACAAGAAAATTTGGCCCCGCCGCGCATGATCAGCGCGGCAAGCATAATATCATTGGCGAACTGCAGGCGCCCGACGGTTTAGGCGCTGTAAAAGAATTTCTCCGGTTGAAAAAACTGGCTCCGCCGGGCCCGGTGCTTAAAGCAAGCATACCAGGCCCCTATACGTTGAGCGGAAGACTTTTACCTAATAACAAATACGCTGATCGCTATGAGATTACTGAAGCATTGCTGCCAATTGTACGTAGCGAACTGGAAGCGCTGGTAAATGCCGGCTGCACGGAAATAACCGTTGACGAACCTTCCATGAGCTGTTATGCTTATCGGGAAGATACAAAACGCTTTGTCGATATTTTCAACAGAACCGTAAAGCCGGTTGTAGGGAAGTGTAACCTCAGCACCCATTTATGTTTTGGCAATTTCAAAGGAAGACCGGTTGGATTCAGGAGTATCAAACCCATGCTTCCCGATTTTCTTGATATGACCGTTGATGAAATTCACATTGAAATGGCCAACCGGGAGTTTGCAGAAGTTGAGTTGCTGAAACCATTTGCCGAAAAAATGAATGTGGCCGCAGGTATTATTGATGTGAAAAATTATTATATCGAAACAGTGGACGACGTGGTGGAACGAATCAAAAAATGCCTGAAGTATGTGCCCCCCGAAAAATTATCTGTTGCCCCGGACTGCGGCCTTAGCCAGACGGCAAGATGGGCTTCCCGGCAAAAACTAATTAATATGGTTAAGGGTGCAAAAAAAGTAAGAGAAAGTTTATAGCAGCAGGCAAATGGAGCTGAAAATTTTAAAAGATTACAACGAATTGTCGCAGGCAGCCGCCGGGCTGATAGCAAACCATATCAGTAACAAGCCGGATGCCACGGTTTGCTTCGCTACCGGCGACACACCCAGACTTTGTTATACGATTCTGACAGAAAAAATTAAAAATGAGCGGATCGATATCCGTCAGTGCTTTTTTATTGGCCTTGATGAGTGGGTGGGCATAGCGCCTGAAAATGCCGGAAGCTGCAGCCACTTTTTACATCATTACCTCTTAGATCCCCTTGGCATGCCTGCATCGCAGTGGCATCTGTTCAATGCTTTTCCCGAAAATGAAATGGAAGAATGTAAAAAGATGGATGCAGTTATTGCACAAAGAGGAGGTATCGATTTGCTGGTGGCAGGCATAGGTTTGAATGGACATATCGGTTTTAATGAACCGGGCACAGATATCAATACCGGAAGTCATATAAAAGAGCTTGACGAGATCACGAAGCAGACTGGTCAAAAATATTTTCATGCTGCCGCCCCCCTTCAAAAAGGAATAACAGTAGGTCTGAAACAGATTATGGAGGCGGAAGTATTGCTGATGCTTGCCAGCGGACAAAAAAAAGCAACCGTTATAAAAAAAACACTGCAGAACGAAATCGGTACTGATTTTCCGGCCACGCTTATACGACAGCATAAAAGAGGAATACTGATCATTGACAGCGAGGCGGCATATGAACCGGAACCTGCATCACGAGGACTATGCAATTGATAAGGGCACACAAAAAAAACATCGAACTGGTAGCAGAATTTGACAGCCTGATACATGATGAAAAGCATTTTCATCTGTGGTGGCTGGGGCAAAGCGGATTCTTGCTGCAATGGAAGGGAAAAAGAGTTTTAATCGATCCATATCTTTCGGACTCTCTTACGAAGAAATATGCCGGCACCGAAAAGCCACACGAACGCATGAGCGAAAGAGTGATTGATCCGGAGCTTTTAAAAAGTATTTTGATAGTTACATCCAGCCACAATCATACCGATCATCTGGATGCCGAAACACTGGTGCCGGTATTCAGGAATAATCCGGGTATTGCGTTTGTTATTCCTGAAGCCAACAGAGATTTTGCGGTAAATCGTGTGCAATGCAATAGGAATTTTCCGGTTGGCCTGAATGACAAACGGCAGGTTAAGATTAATGAATTCATTCTTCACGGCATCCCCGCAAAGCATAATGAGATGGAAAGAGATGAAAAGGGAAATTGCAGGTATATGGGATATGTACTGGAATTTGGAAACTATAAGATTTATCACAGCGGCGATACACTTTGGTTTGACGGCATGGTGGAATTGCTGAAGCCCTTTTCTGTAGATGTAGCAATACTGCCCATTAATGGAAACCTGCCGGAAAGAAAGGTGGCCGGTAACTTAAATTGTAAAGAGGCCGCACAGCTTGGCAAAGCTATCAATGCAAAGTGTGTGATACCTTGCCATTACGATATGTTCAGATTTAATACGGCTGATGTGAACGATTTCATTAATGAGGCAGTAAGAATAGGCCAGCCATACAAGGTATTAAAGGGAGGAGAAGGTTTTCATTTTTACTAAATACAACCGAATGAACAGATTTTTTTCAACCGCATCACTATGGCCGGCAGCAGGTTTGGCTGTCGTCAGGATGATTACCGGGTTTTTTCTCATTTATCATGGCTGGGAAATTTTTAATGACAGCAAGATGAATGAATACCAGACCTGGAATGCGTTTAAAAATAGTGCCAATGTAGAATTGCTTGTGTATGGCGGCAAAGCAGCCGAACTGGTTGGCGGCCTGCTGCTTTTCTGCGGACTGTTTACCAGAATGGCTTGTCTTCTCATTGCCGGCACCATGAGCTACATTGCCTTTTTTGTCGGCAACGGTAAAATCTGGTACGAAGACCAACACCCCTTCCTGTTTGTTCTGTTGGCGTTCGTTTTCTTTTTTATGGGACCGGGAGCTTTCTCGGCAGATGCTTTGATTTTTAAAAAAAGATAAAAATAGTTTTATGGTATTCGTTTCCATACACTCGTCATCGTTGCCTGTACGGCACAGAAAGGAGTTCCCTTTTGTACCGGTATTATTTAGAAAACAAAGAGTAGTTGACCGGGTGCTGATCTTTATTTTTCTGCTTTTTTACATTTCTTCATCAGCACAACAGAAAACATATTGTAACCCCATCAATATCGATTACGGATACGCTCCTATTCCCTCCTTTAGTGAGTGGGGGCGGCACAGGGCTACCGCCGATCCGGTGATCGTTAATTATAAGGGAACGTATTTTCTTTTTTCTACAAACCAGTGGGGCTATTGGTGGAGCGATGATCTGGGAAAGTGGAATTTTATTTCCAGAAAATTTTTGCGCCCCTGGAATGCCGGTGTGTATGATGAATTGTGTGCTCCCGCAGTTGGTATCATTGGTGATACCATGATTGTATTCGGCTCTACTTATACAAGAAACTTTACCATCTGGATGAGCATTAACCCCAAAGCAAATGAGTGGAAACCGCTGGTTGATTCATTTGACATTGGCGGCTGGGATCCTTCTTTTTTTACAGACGACGACGGCCGCCTGTATATGTATAACGGAAGCAGCAATAAATTTCCTATGTATGGTGTAGAGCTAAACAGGAAAACCATGCAGCCGATAGGTACAAGAAAAGAAATGTATCTGCTTGAGCCCTGGCGATTCGGCTGGCAACGATTTGGCGAGCACATGGATAACACATTTCTTGACCCCTTCATCGAAGGCTCACACATGACGAAACACAATGGCAGATACTATTTGCAATATGGGGCTCCGGGTACCGAATTCAGCGGTTATGCCGACGGGGTCATTGTCGGCAATCATCCTTTGGGGCCGTTCACTCCCCAGTCCGATCCGGTAAGTTACAAACTGGGCGGTTTTGTACGCGGCGCTGGGCATGGCGCCACCTTCCAGGATAATTATGGCAATTACTGGCATGTAGCAACTACGGTTATCTCTGTTAAGAATACGTTTGAAAGAAGATTGGGCCTTTGGCCTGCGGGGTTTGATAAAGACGGGGTGATGTGGTGCAATACCGCATTTGGCGATTATCCGCATTACCTGCCCGGTAACCAACTGAACGAATCCCGGAAAATAGATTTGGCATATCCGGCAAACAGCAATCCTCCCATCAATTATTTTACAGGCTGGATGCTGTTGAATTTTAATAAACCGGTTCAGGTATCGTCTACTCTTGGCGGATATGTTCCCAACCATGCTGTGGATGAACTGGCAAAAACATACTGGAGTGCCGCCACCGGTAATAAGGGGGAGTGGATACAAACAGACCTGGGAAATATTTCTGCCGTTCATGCCATTCAAATTAATTATGCCGATCAGGATGTACGTTTTCCTAAAGAAATGGATACTGTTTTTCTGGGAAAAACCATCGGCTTATACCATCAGTATAAGCTTTATTACTCTGCAGACGGAAAAAAATGGAATGTACTGGTGGATAAAAGCAATAATACAACCGATGTTCCGCATGAATATGTAGAACTGGAAAAGCCGGTACAGGCACGGTATATTAAACTGGAAAACATTCATATGCCGGTGGGCAAATTTGCCATCAGCGGGCTCCGGGTTTTTGGAAACGGCAATGGAGAAAAACCTGATGCTGTGGAAAGTTTCATTGTGCTTCGCACTGAAAAAGACAAACGCAGCGCCTTTATAAAGTGGAAACCCGTAGATAATGCATTTGCCTATAATATTTACTATGGCACGGACCCTGAAAAATTATACAACTGTATTATGGTGCATGCCAACAATGAATACTGGATGAAAAGCATGGATGCGCTTAAAACGTATTATTTTACCATAGAAGCCATAAATGAAAACGGCGTTTCACCAAAGTATAAAATTACAGAAGCCCAATAAACCGAAAGCAGATCCGCTAAAAAAAATTATTATGAAAGTTGTTCTTTTATCTTTAATGATTTCATTTGTTTTATTCGGTTGTGCCGACAATAAAGCAATCAAAACCAGAATAGCCTTTGGCTCGTGTGGCCATGAAAATGAACCACAGCCGGTCCTCAGCCTGGCAGCCGATTACCAACCCGATCTTTTTATTTTTTTGGGAGACAATATTTATGGCGACACCGACAATATGGATACCCTTCGTTTCAAATACAACCTTCTTGGTGCAAAACCGGAATACCAGAAATTAGCCGCTACAAGCCGGATACTGGCTACCTGGGACGATCATGACTATGGCCGGAACGACGCCGGCAAATATTATCCTTTCAAAAAAGAGTCAAAAGAAATTTTTCTTGAATTTTTCAAAGAACCCCAAACCAGCGACCGCCGTAAACACGAAGGTATCTATCACGCAGAGTATATCCGGTACGGCACCAAACTACTACAGGTACTGCTGCTGGATGTAAGAACCTTCAGGAGCGATCTGCTTCTGTATGATACTTCAGCCACTCTTCCCAGAGAAAGCTACTTTTATTCATTAGATTATAAACCTCATACATCGCCGGATAGTGTTTTGCTCGGTCAGGCTCAATGGGAATGGCTGGAGGCAGAATTGCGCAAACCTGCCGACCTGCGGCTGATTGCCAGCGGCTCACAATTTGGTATAGAGTTCAACGGATACGAAGCCTGGGCCAATTTTCCGCATGAGCAAAAAAGAATGCTCGATCTGATAAAAAAGACAAAGGCCGATGGAGTTATTTTTCTGACCGGAGATGTGCATTACGCAGAAATATCGAGGCTGGAAGAGCCCGGCCTGTACCCGATATATGATGTGACTGCAAGCGGTATTACTTCTACCTGGGATTTTCCCACACTCAACAAAAACAGGATTGAAGGACCCGTTATGGACAATCACTTTGGGCTGTTGACAATTGAATGGAAAGATGATCCGGTAATTAAAATGGAAATAATTGATAAGTATAATAATAGCCGGGCAGAATACGAGATTAAGAAAAGCGATATCCGTTTTAAACAAAAATGATTCCTTTCAACAATAAACCAGTATAAAATGCAAAAAATGTTTTGGAGCCTCCCGCTGATAATTGTTCTGGGGCTTAATTCACATCTCAACGCTCAGCAGAGCGGAGCAGTAAAAATGAAAAGCTTCATAGATAGCCTGATGACTAAAATGACACTGGAAGAAAAAATCGGGCAGTTGAATCTGCTCACTCCCGGCTGGGGCATACCCACCGGATCCGTAGTCAGCAGCGATGTAGAGAAAAAAATCAAAGAAGGAAAAGTAGGAGGCCTTTTTGGTGTGATTGGCGTGGAAAAAATAAAACAGGCGCAGCAACTGGCCATCGAGCAATCGAGGTTAAAAATTCCTCTTCTGTTTGGCTCTGATGTGATTCATGGATACAAAACAACAGTTCCCATACCGCTGGGCTTATCTGCCAGCTGGGATATGAAACTGATTGAGCGCAGCGCAAGAGAGGCAGCCATTGAAGCAAGCGCCGATGGATTGTGCTGGACCTTTTCGCCGATGGTGGACATTGCCCGCGACCCGCGCTGGGGACGAATTGCCGAAGGTGCCGGCGAAGACCCTTATCTTGGCTCGCAGGTAGCAAAGGCAATGGTGGAGGGTTATCAGGGCAACGACCTTTCTGCCCACAACACCCTGATGGCTTGCGTAAAACATTTTGCACTTTACGGTGCTTCCGAAGCCGGCCGCGACTACAACACCACTGACATGAGCCGCGTAAGAATGTACAACGAATACCTGCCGCCCTACAAAGCAGCAGTGGATGCCGGCGCAGGCAGCGTGATGAGTTCGTTCAACGAAATCGACGGCATACCCGCCACCGGAAATAAATGGCTGCTCACTGATGTGCTGCGCAGGCAGTGGGGTTTTGATGGCTTTATTGTTTCCGATTATACATCAGTAAATGAAATGATAAATCACGGCATGGGTAATTTGCAAACCGTGTCGGCACTTGCATTGAATGCAGGCCTTGATATGGATATGGTGGGAGAGGGATTTTTAACCACTTTAAAAAAATCGCTGGAAGAAGGTAAGGTTACCCACGTGCAGATTGACGCGGCCTGCCGCAGAATTCTGGAGGCGAAATACAAGCTGGGTTTGTTTGACGATCCCTATCGCTATATTGATGAATCAAGAGCAAAAAAAGAAGTGCTGACGGCGGAAAGAAGAAAAACGGCACGGGAGATTGCGGCGCGTACTTTTGTTTTATTAAAGAATACCAATCAGGTATTGCCCTTAAAAAAATCAGGCACAATCGCATTAATCGGCCCGCTGGCAAATGACAAAAACAATATGCTGGGTACATGGGCTGTCAGCGGCGATCCGCAGATGTCCATACCGGTACTGGAGGGAATGAAAACCGCAGGCGGGTCATCCGTGAATATTCTTTATGCAAAAGGCGCCAACATTTCCGATGATACGCTTTTTGCAAAAAAAGTAAATGTATTCGGAACAAGAATTGATATTGACAAACGCAGTGCTGATGCCATGTTAAAAGAAGCATTGGCTGTGGCCCGGAAGTCGGATGTAATTGTAGCGGTGGTAGGAGAAGCTTCGGAAATGAGTGGCGAAGCGGCAAGCAGAACGGATATCACCATTCCTGAAAGTCAGAAAAAATTGATCCGGGCTCTGGCAAAAACAGGCAAACCGCTGGTGCTGGTGGTAATGACCGGCCGCCCGCTGGCATTGACGGAGGAAAACGAACTGGCAAATTCGATAATCGTTACCTGGCACGCCGGTATTGAGGCGGGTAATGCAATCGCCGATGTGCTGTTTGGCAATTACAATCCGTCAGGCAAACTCACCGCTACTTTTCCAAGAAACATCGGGCAGGTGCCTATTTATTACAATTATAAAAATACAGGTCGCCCATCGGCACCCAACTCGCCCAAGTTTCAATCCAATTATCTTGATGCGCCCAACTCGCCGCTGTTTCCTTTTGGTTATGGATTAAGTTACACTACGTTTTCATACAGCGCTATTTCTGTAAGCAAAACGAATCCCGTCGGAAATGAAATCATTACAGCTTCGGTAACGGTTACCAATACCGGTAAGTACGAAGGGGAAGAAGTGGTGCAGCTTTACATAAGAGATGTGGTAGGAAGCATTACCCGGCCAATGAAGGAATTAAAGGGGTTTCAAAAGATACACCTGAAAGCCGGCGAATCGAAAACGGTTTCATTCAGCATTTCGCCGGAAGATCTGAAATTTTATAACTACAACCTTGAGTTCGACTGGGAGTCCGGTGAGTTTGAAATTATGATCGGCAGTAATTCGGATGACGTGAAGAAAGCAAGTGTAAACTGGGTCAAATAAAGCACACTGTTTTTGCAGATGATAGTAGAAGGGTGAAAATATTAAATAGGAATTGCGTATGCGGCTCCTGATATTTCATTATTAGCGGGCACATACGGGGCGCAGCAGTTCTGTGAAATGCCCTGAAACATTACAAGCGGGATAAGCAGTTTTAAAAATCCAAATAGTAAAAAAACCGAAGGGGGGCAAAACAAATAAAACGGCAAAGGAAAAGGCGTTTGAATGGATGATGCAAAAGAAACAAAAACGCTGCTGAACATCAGCGGCCAGGGAACCATCCGGCAAATATGGCTCGTCATTGATCAAAACCTGATAAGGCTGTGCCGCCTGCGGTTAAAGATGTTTTGGGCCGAATCTTTTCCCAATGCCATGCCGAACACAAAGCCGCGAAACGGAATAGGAAGTGATTTTGCAGCAGAGCCAGGATATTGTCAATAATGAGGTGTATAACATGCACTCAGCCCGTCGCGCCTTTTAATGACAGGTAATTCAGAATGCAAGTTTTTTAATTGCGTTATTTTATTTCTTCGAAGTCGATATAATCTCCTGCCTGAGCGTTTTGTCCCCGGCTGGTTTTGCCGGCCGGTGCGCTATTGGTTTCCGCCGCTTGTTTTTCCTTCATAAATTCATTCATTTTATCCCGCATCTGGCCTGCATTCTTTTTTACCTCTTGCGTTGCTCTGTATACAGGAATAATAAAATCAAAAATCAGCCGGAAAACGAAATACACAACGAGAGCCAGAAGTACTATTCGCCAAAACATAAAATAAAGGTAATCAAAATATACAGGGGCGTCCCTATTAAAGATTATCCGGAAACAATTTGGAGGATAAACGGTAATTCCGTTAACTTTGCACCGGCAAATGACAGAAAGAAGGGAACGACGACCGTTCCCTTCTTCTTTTCCCGGAAATGAATACAGCATCGGCCATACCTGTTTTGGAAAAAATGACAGAAGATATTTTGGCGGCGGATACGGATCTGTTTCTTGTTGAAGTCAGAATCAAACCCGTCAACAATATAAAGGTCTTTGTGGATGCAGATCAGGGTGTGAGTATTGACAAGCTTAGCCGGATAAACAGAGTTTTGTACAAAGAAATTGAAACAACTGGAATGTTTCCCAACGGCGATTTCTCACTCGAAGTGTCTTCGCCCGGCCTGGATGAACCGCTGAAGCTGCACCGGCAATATGTAAAAAATATAGGCCGGCCGGTCGAGGTCATACTTGCCGATGGTATAAAAAAAGAAGGCCGGCTGAAAAGTGTGGATGAAAACGGAATTGTAGTGCAAGAAGAGAAGGGGAAAGGAAAAAAGACGGAAATATCGGAACATCGGTTTTTATTTACAGATATTAAAACAACAAAGGTTCAGATCAGATTTTAAAAAGAGGGATCTGATTTTTTACAATGTAAATTTCACTTTATGGCGAGTATTAATTTAATAGAGGCTTTTCAGGAGTTTAAAGATGCTGAAAACATCGACCGGCCCACCATGATGAAAGTGGTGGAAGATGTATTTAAAACGCTTCTCCGGAAAAAATACGGCAGCGACGAAAATTTCGACGTCATTGTGAATGCAGAACAAGGCGATCTGGAAATTATGCGGCGCCGCCTGATTGTGGAAGACGGCCAGGTGGAAGACCCGCTGGCACAAATAGCCTACAAAGATGCGGTAAAGATAGAGCCGGACTTTGAGGTGGGCGAAGAACTGTACGAAGAGATTGACCTCTATGATTTCGGACGCCGGGCCATTCTTGCTGCAAAACAAACGCTGGCCAGCCGCATCAGCGATCTGAAAAAAAATGCCCTTGCCAAAAAATATGGCGACCGGGTAGGCGAAATCATCAGCGCCGAAGTGTACCAGGTATGGAAAAAAGAAATCCTGCTGCTGGATGAAGAAGGCAATGAACTGATTCTTCCCAAAAGCGAACAGATACCTCAGGATTATTTCAAAAAAGGGGAAACGATCCGCGCCGTGGTGAAGAAAGTAGATATGAAGAACAATACGCCGGTTATTATCCTTTCCCGCACATCACCTGAATTTCTGGCCAAACTACTGGAAATTGAAGTGCCGGAAATTTTTGACGGCCTCATCGTCATCCGCAAAATAGTACGTGATCCCGGAGAAAGAGCCAAAGTGGCCGTAGAATCGTATGATGACAGGATCGACCCGGTAGGCGCCTGTGTAGGTATGAAGGGAAGCCGCATTCATGGTATTGTAAGAGAGCTGAAGAATGAAAATATTGATGTGATCAACTGGACCAATAATATTCAATTGCTGATCCAGCGGTCGTTAACACCTGCCAAAATCACCAGCATGGAGCTGGATAATGAAAACAAACACGCCAATGTTTATCTGAAGCCCGATCAGGTTTCGCTGGCTATCGGCCGCCGGGGAGTTAATATCAAACTGGCCTGTGAACTGACAGGGTATGAAATTGATGTATATCGGGATAATGAAGGCGAAACCGAGGAGTTTGATATCGATCTGGATGAGTTTGCCGATGAAATAGAAACCTGGGTGATCGACGAACTGAAGCGGGTTGGATGCGATACCGCCCGCAGCGTACTGGATCTGACAGTGGAAGAACTGGAAAGAAGAACCGATCTGGAAAAAGAAACGATTGAAGAAGTGAGAAAAGTATTGCAGGAAGAATTTGAAAAAGAATAATACCCCAGCCACCGGCTGGCCGGAAGTTTTGAAGAAACAGAACAAGGACGAAACTGAATATATTTAAAAATCCCCCGGGGGATTTAGGATAAAAACTATATGGCAGAAACAACAACACCACGATTAATGGCCGCCGCCAAAGAATTCAACATCGGTAAAGATACCCTGGTGGATTTTTTGGTGGGGAAAGGATTTAACAAAAACGACCTTAAGCCTACTTCAAAGCTCACGGAAGAAATGTACCGTTCGCTGCAGCAGGAGTTTCAGAGCGATAAGGTGGCAAAACTGAAAAGCGATCTGATCGATTTGCCCAAAGGCGGCGTTGTGGATGTGAAAAAGAAAAAAGAGGAAGAAGAAATACTGTTTCGAAAAGAAGAAAAAAAGCCCGTTAAAGAAACGCCTAAAACAGAAGAGAAAAAAGAAGAAGTTCTTCCCGAACCCGAAAAAGTAAAAATTGAAGCGGCGCCGCTTGAAAAGCCAAAGGTGGTTGATAAGATCGATCTGGATGCCATTGACTCATCCACAAGGCCTAAAAAAACAGCCAAGAAAAAAACAAAAGAAGAAGAAGAACCTGCGGCCGAAAAACCTGTTGCCAAAAAGAAAACCAAAAAGAGCCCTGAAGAAGAAACCCTATCTGAAAAGGAAACTGCCGAAGGAAAAGCCGGCACTGTAACGGAAGAACCCCAGATTATAAGCATTAAGGCGCAAAAGATAGAAGGCCCCAAGGTATTGGGCAAAATAGATCTTCCGGTGGACAGCGACACCCGTCCGAAAAAAGAAGAGAAACGGAAGCGCAAACGCATTCCTATTGAAAAGAAAGAAGAACGTGTAAGAGATGAAGATGTGCAGAAAGACAAAGAAAAGAAAGGAGGACCGGGCAGAGATGACTGGCGCGACCGGAGAGGCGGCACAGGCATAAGAAGAGACAGGAGAAGAGAAGTTAAAGAAATTGACGAAAAGGAAATTCAGGAAAAAATACGCGAAACACAGGCCAAACTGGCCGGCAGCGGCGGAAGAGGAAAAAGCCAGCGTGCCAGGATCCGGCGCGAAAAGCGACATGAAGCAGCCGAAGCCATGGGCGATGTACAGCAGGACAATAAACTGCAGGTAACCGAATTCATCAGCGTAAGCGAACTGGCCAACCTCATGGATGTAAGTTTTGCCGATGTAATCAGCAAGTGTATGAGCCTCGGTATTATGGTGTCTATTAACCAGCGCCTCGATGCAGAGGTTATAGAACTTGTGGCTGGCGAATTTGGGTTCGATGTGGAGTTTATTGATATGGAAAAACAACTGGAAATGGAAGAGGCGGAAGATGAAGGCGGTGATGATGAAAATCTGAAGCCCCGGTCTCCGATTGTTACCATTATGGGGCACGTTGACCACGGTAAAACCTCGCTGCTTGATTATATACGAAATGCCAATGTGGTTGCCGGCGAAGCCGGTGGCATCACCCAGCATATCGGCGCCTACCAGGTAAGCCTGCCCAACGGAAAGGAAATTACATTTCTGGATACACCGGGCCACGAAGCTTTTACGGCGATGCGTGCCCGCGGAGCCAAAGTAACGGATATCGCCGTCATTGTTATTGCTGCCGATGATGCCGTGATGCCGCAAACCAAAGAAGCCATCAGCCATGCGCAGGCAGCAGGTGTACCCATGATTTTTGCAATCAACAAAATTGATAAAGAAGGCGCTAATTCACAGAAAATTTATGAGCAGCTTTCCAATATGAACCTGCTGGTAGAAGAATGGGGCGGCAAATACCAGAGCCAGGAAATTTCTGCAAAGAAAGGTCTGAATATCGATCTGCTGCTGGAGAAAATATTACTCGAAGCAGAACTTCTTGATCTGAAGGCAAACCCGGAAAAAAAAGCTACCGGAACCATCATCGAAGCTACGCTGGATAAAGGACGCGGGTATGTGGCCACAGTGCTCGTACTGAACGGTACATTAAAACACGGCGACCTTGTAGTTTCGGGCCAGTATTATGGAAGAGTGAAAGCCATGTTCAATGAAAGGAACAAAAAGCTGGATGAGGCAGGTCCCTCCTCGCCGGTACTTATTTTAGGTTTGAATGGTGCTCCGCAGGCCGGGGAAAAGTTTAAGGTATATGAAGATGAAGCCGAAGCCAAAGAAATTGCCAATAAACGGGCCCAGATATTACGAGAGCAGGGCATTCGCACCAAAAAACACATTACGCTCGACGAGATCGGCCGGAGGCTGGCATTGGGTAATTTCAAAGAACTGAATGTTATCATCAAAGGCGATGTGGACGGATCGGTAGAAGCGCTGAGCGATAGTTTGCAAAAACTGAGCACCGAAGAAATTGTAGTAAGGGTTATTCATAAAGCGGTTGGTCAGATTACGGAAAGCGATGTTACACTGGCTACGGCATCCGATGCCATTATTATCGGGTTCAATGTACGCCCCTCGCTGCAGGCACAAAAGCTGGCCGAGCAGGAAGCCATCGAAATAAAATTGTATTCCATTATTTATAATGCTATTGAAGAGATCAAGAGCGCCATGGAAGGAATGCTGGAGCCTACGGTGCAGGAAAAGATCATTGCAAATGTGGAGATAAGAGAGGTTTTCAAATTCGACAAAGCAATTGTGGCCGGCTGCTATGTAAGAGACGGAAAGATACGCAGAGATGCCAAGATCCGCCTGATCCGCGATGGTATTGTTATATACCCGGTAGGCGAAGGCGCTACTGCCGAACTTGGATCATTAAAGCGGTTTAAAGATGACGCAAAAGAAGTGTCGGCCGGTATGGAGTGCGGGCTGACTATAAAAAATTATCAGGATATCAAAGTAGGAGATGTGATAGAGGCATACGAGCAGGAAGAAGTAAAACGTACGCTTTAAGGCGAAGCCGGTCTAATTCTTTGTTAAATAAAACCGTTTCCGGTTCATCCGTAAAAAGGGATCAATTACATTTGATTTAGTTATGAAGAAATCTGCGTTGCTATTTTTTTCACTCCTGGTTGCTGTATTTGTTTTTTCTCAGCAGTACAAAGTGGTGGCAGATAAAATTGTAGGTGTTGTGGGCGACAGGATCATTCTGTACTCCGATATTATCAATGCTATTGAAGATGCCAAGCGGCAGGGCAGCACACTTCCGCCCAACCCCGAGTGCATCATTATGGAACAGGCGCTGGTTTCCAAAGTGCTGATGCTGCAGGCAGAAAAAGATTCCATAACGGTATCCGAAGAAGAAATAGAGGCAGAACTGGATCAGCGGGTACGGTATTTTATCAATGCCTATGGCTCGCAGCAGGTGCTGGAAGAAATTGCCGGTAAAACCATTTATCAGATCAAGGATGAGGGCCGCGAATCGGTGAAGGAAAAAAAACTGGCTGAGGCCATGCAGCGAAAGATTGTGGAAAATGTACGCATCACTCCCAATGAAGTAAAAGCTTATTTTGACCGGATACCTAAAGACAGTCTTCCCTTCTTTGAATCCGAAGTGGAAATCTGTCAGATTGTAATGTACCCGAAAGCCAACCGCGATCTGGAAAAATATATTATCGACGAGCTGAATAATTATAAAAGACAGGCAGAGCTGAAAATAGCTACATTTGAACAACTGGCCCAGCGGTACACCGAAGACCCGGGAAGTAAGGATCGGGGCGGACAATATCAGGTAAACCGGAATGAAAAAACCTGGGACCCCGCATTTTTATCAATGGCTTTTCGTCTGAAACCCGGGGAGATTTCAATGCCATTTAAATCCAAATTCGGCTATCACATCATGCAGCTGGTAGAGCGCAACGGGGATGAAGCGCTTGTGCGTCATATTCTTCGTATTCCGCCTGTAACAGACGATGAGATAAATGAAACCCGTTCGAAGCTCGATACCATTCGCTCAAAAATAATTGCCGGTACACTTGGTTTTTCTGAAGCTGCGCTTAAGTACACTGAAGATGAAGTGGCAAAATTCTCAGGTCCCTGCTTTTTGGGCAGAGACGGTTCCGTACATCTGACCATCGACCAGCTGGACCGGTCCATTGTAGCTATGCTGGATAAGCTGAAACCTGGAGAGTACTCACAACCGGTACTGTTCGAAGATGGCACAAAGAAGGGGCTGCGTATTGTCTATTATAAATCCCGCACAGAACCCCATATTCTTAATCTCAAGGATGATTATAACAAAATAGCGCAGGCTGCGCTGGAAGAAAAAAAGCAAAAGGCGCTGGAAGACTGGCTGATGAAAAAAATCCCCACCTATTATATTATGATTGCCGGTGAAGTTCAAACCTGCGACCAGATAAAGAAATGGGCCGCCGCATCGGAGAAAAAAGCGTTCTGAAGCATGAAGTAAGAGTATGAGTTTTTTGGCCGGTAAAGGCCATTATTTCTCTATCAATGTGCCCGTGGCCCGAAATTATTTATCTGAGAAAGCAAAATAAAGTTAGCGGTTTCATTCATTCTTCTTTTCCGCTCTTTTCTCCTACAAACCAGTGTTCTTTGTTTTTAAATAATACATTAAAAGTGGTGAGTGAGCCGTAGCAGCGGGTGATGTACTGCTGGATATTTACTTTTTCTTCATCGCTCAGTTTTTTATTGCTGTTAATATTTTGCTCCAGTACCCGCAGCCGGTCACGCAGCATAACGATTTTATGAAAGAAATCGGCAATCGGAATTTCTTTGGGTTTAAGTGATTTATCGGCTGGCTGCAGCAGCAGGGAGCCGCCGGTCCATTTATCCCCGAGCGGTACGTTTTCCGTAACGCCGCCCCAGAGTCGCAGAATTTTCAGCAATGATTTTTCTGCTTCGCTGTGTGTTTCTATTTCTTCAGTTGCATTTTCGGGAATAATTTCTTCCAGATTGTTATCATTTTTGTCAATTTCCTTTATACCGGAATTGATAAATGAAATAATGTAGGTGGCGTACCGCACACCAACAATTACGCCGGGCCCGTATTGCGTGTGTTGTAGTCGTGTTCCAATTCCCAGTGTTGTCTGATCCATGTTAGGCTCCTTTCTTCCTTTGTGTTTTGTTCGGTAGGTTATAAATAACAGAGCTATTCAAACTTAGTAAAACTTTATTGTGTTATTCTGCTTCGGAATAAATTAACGCCCCTCACTCAATCAATGCCTGGTAAACCACCGGTTTTATTTTTTGTCCCAGGTTCCAGTGCTGGGTGGGCCACACATTACGCATAAGAACCACAACCATTTTATTTTTCGGGTCAACCCAGAAATGCGAAGCAAACATGCCCGACCAGTCAAAACTGCCTTCAGCCAGGGGATATGAAAGTTCGCTTTTTTCCGTATAGACGCCGAAACCCAGGCCGAAACGATAATCCAAATTGGAATTATTCCACATCTTCAGTTCACCCAGCTGGTTGCGGGTCATCATTTCAATAGTATGTGGCGAAAGAAGCCGTACGCCATTGTATTCTCCTCCGTTTAGCAGCATCTGGCAAAACAGGGCATAATCATAAGCGGTAGAACTAAGCCCTGCGCCACCGGAAAAATAGGTGCCGCCTGTTGTTTTGGGAAAGTCGCGGTGAAAAGTTCCGTTCTGGTTGATGATTGAATCCTGCAACCGAAGCGTTCCTTTGTTATCCTGCCGGTAAAGTTTTACCAGGCGGTTTTGTTTTTCTTTTGGCAAATAAAAAAAGGTATCGTTCATTCCAAGCGGAGTGAATATCCGGGTTTGTAGAAATTTATCGAGCGGCATACCGCTTACCACTTCTATCAGATAACCCAGCACATCGGTATTCAGCCCGTACAGATATGCCTCGCCGGGATGATGGAATAAAGGAAGCTTTGCCAGCCGTGGTATTATTTGTTTTAATGTAGAAAAGGGAGTGCCAATTCCCCCGTTGATACCATTTTTATAATATATGGCATTGGCTTCGGCCGATCCTATCTGTGCATACCCAATGCCCGAAGTGTGTGTAAGCAGGTGCCGGATGGTGATTTCCGTTTTTGCCGGCACGGTTGTAAAGGTTGTGTCTTCTGCGTTGAATTTTTCCAGCACAACGGGGTTTTTAAATTCGGGGATGAATTTGGAAACCGGGTCGTCGAGCAAAAACTTACCCTCTTCGTACAGCATCATCACCGCTGTGCTGATGATGGGTTTGGTCATGGAGGCGATCCGAAAGATATGATCGTTCTTCATCGGAATTTTGTTTTCCAGATCGGCAAAACCGATGCTTTTATGATACACCAGTTGTCCGTTTCGCGCCACCAGCATCACGGCGCCGTTCATTTGTCCGTCATTTACATATTGCTGCAGAAAATGATCGATCCTTTTCAGCCGCTCCGGCGAAAAACCCGTAGTAGTGGCCGTTCCGGGCAGCAGTAATTTTGACTTTCGTACAGCAAAACCGGACTGTGTAATTCCGGTTAATGGTAAAAGCAAAAAGCAAATGATGCGAAAAAGGGTATGCATAAAATGATATTAAGCAATAAAGCTAAGATAAAAGTAAAATTATCAGATGCCCTGTATTCTTAGTTCACCCTTTTTTAAGCGGATCAGAAAGTCTTCGGCGGCTTTTTTTATTGCCAGCCGGTAATCATATTCGGGGGTTATGAGCAGGTATTCATAGGCGGGCCGGTACTGCTGCATAAATACAGTAAGCGTGTCGCCCGAAAATCCGGTAATTTCCCGCACCAGCCGCTGATTGAACCGGAAGTCGATGTATTTTTCTTTTTCTTCTTCCAGCAACCGCTGTTGAAAGGAAAGCATGTTTCTGTTTTTGCGAAACTGGAACATGCGGATAATCTGCTCCAGATCGAACCCCACACCACTGCCGGTTACGGAGGGAGTGAGTTTTGGTTTTTGATAATCGAACACTTTTGCGTAGTCAAGCCGGTTTTGCAGCGAATCGAATCGATAATTCCGCGGTCTCAGTTTTACTTCTTTCATTACCGGCACCGTTACATGCAGGGCGATGTCGAACTGCATTTCATTATAAATAGAGGCCACACTGTACTTTATAGTGGGCTTGCCCAGGTAAGAAAACCAGATGGAATCTTTTTCATAAACTACGATTTCGTATTGCCCCGCACTGTTGGTACTGGTGCCCCGGCCCGATGTGGACAATACCGAAACCGCCTCCATCGGGTAAGTGCGGGTGCTGTCGTACACCGTTCCTTTCAGTTTGAACTGCGCCATCACGCTGCTGCTGCCAATAATAAATGCGGCAATGAATAAAAAGCGGAGTGTATGTGGTTGGGTAAAAGCCAATTTCTTTTCAATATCCGGCAAGTAACAAAAGAAAATGCAAACGGTAATTTAAAGTGTCGACAACATGGTAACCACACCCGGAAAATGCCGGTGCTCCAGCGCCTGCACTTTTTTGGCCAGCGTTTCCGGAGTATCGTTTTCGGACACCATGCATTTTGCCTGCAGGATGATTTGGCCGTGATCGTACAATTCATCCACATAATGAATGGTGATACCGCTTTCTTTTTCTTTGGCTGCTATCACTGCTTCATGCACATAATGCCCGTACATGCCTTTGCCCCCGTATTTAGGAAGAAGCGCCGGATGTATGTTAATGATCTTTTTCGGAAAAACCTTTATCAATACGGCAGGAATTTTCCATAAAAACCCGGCCAGCACGATAAGATCGATGCCCGCAGCTTTCAGTTCATCTGCATAGCCGTTGCCGCGAAAAAATTTTTCTTTTTCAATCAGCAGGGTTGGAATATTGTTTTCTTCAGCAATTTTTAATACACCTGCACCGGGCTTGTTGCAAACGATCAGAGCAACTTTATAAGGCTGATCCTTCTCTCCGGCACCGGCGGCCGGCAGGGAGCCTTCAATTATCTTTTCCGCATTTGTTCCCGTACCCGATGCAAACAGGGCGATCTGCTTCATCAAAAAAAATTTTCTGGCAGGCAAAGTTGTAACTTTTCAACATGGAAAAAATATTTGTTTTCATTTTACTGCTCATCTCTCTGAATACGGCCGGACAGCAAGCCTGCCAGGAGAATAAACCCTATCCGGTACCGGTTCTGTCGGAAGAATCAAAGAAGGAGCTCGAAAATAAACTGGCCGAAGCAAAAGAAAACTATGCAAAAGACAGCAGTGATGCGGATAACATCATCTGGCTGGGCAGGCGAACGGCCTACCTGGGCAATTACCGCGAAGCGATCGGAATTTTTACGCAGGGCATAAAACTTCACCCCCGCGATGCAAGAATGTACCGCCACCGCGGGCATCGCTATATCACTCTCCGGTGTTTTGATCAGGCGATCGCCGATTTTAAAAAAGCAGCATCGCTGATAAAAGGAAAGCCCGATGAACCGGAACCCGATGGCTTGCCCAATGCAAAAAACATTCCTACAAGTACGCTGCAGTCAAACATATGGTATCACCTCGGGCTTGCTTATTTTATAAAAGGAATGTACAGAAAAGCGTTGATGGCGTATAGAGAATGTCTGAAAGTATCAAAGAATCCCGATATGTATGTGGCCACGGCCAACTGGCTGCATTTAACGCTGCGCCGCCTAAATAAGAGTAAAGAAGCGGATGCGCTTTTAAATACGGTTTCCGCCGACATGAATCTGATTGAGAATACCGATTACCACAAAATACTTATGCTGTATAAAACGGAAACTGATTTTGCCGATCCGCTTTCCTTTCTTGAAAAAGAAAAAGCAGGTTTAGGACTTGCCTCCTTTGGTTTTGGAATGGGTTGTTATCTTTTGTTTAAAGGAGATAAAGAAAATGCCCGAAAAATTTTTGAAAAAATTGTTGGCTCCAATCAATGGGCTTCTTTTGGCTATATTGCCGCAGAGGCCGCATTGCTGCAAATGAAAGACCAATAAACGTTATCTGGCTTCAGCCCTCTTTACAATGCCCATCTTTATTCCGATTTTTTTTATATAAGAAATGAAAAAGCGGAATTGCCCGAAAGGAATGCTGACCACTACTACAGCCACCGGCCATATGATTGTAACAAGTAATATATATATAATAGCCCAAAGCCAGTCGGCATTAATGGCAAGCAGGTTCATAATTTTTTTTCCCGCAAAACCCGTAAGGCTGCCTCCTATGGCAAAGGTGCAAAGGATGAAAAACAGGCTCCATCCGCTTACTTTCCACTTCGTTTTTAGTTTTTCAAACATCATTCTTTTTTCAGCGGCCACAAAAGTCGGGTAAAAAATCAAGCTTTACACAACAGAAAGCAATACGGTTTCAATACTGACTTTTTAATGACATTACAATTTCAATGCATCAAAAATCGGGACATCAATCCGCTGAAATGCAGGCGGGTAGCGGATCAAAAAAAATTTAAACGCGTTGTCGATTTGTTAAATTCCTATCTTATTTTTGCAGCGGTCGGAAGAAATTTATCCACATTTTCAGTTCAATAGCTGCTATGATCTGTTCTAAGTCAAAAGCCCAGAAGTACTTACTGCTTACTCTCGCTCTTGTGGTTGTTTTGGTTGTAAAAGTTGATGCGCAGGATCTTAATGCCGGCAAACAATTGTTCAACGGAAGATGTGCCAGTTGCCACAATATATTTAAACCCACTACCGGCCCGGCCTTGGGCGGTTTTCAGGAAAAAGAATATTACGCCGGAGATAAACAAAAGATTTATGAATGGATACGCAATGCCAGTGTTTTGTCCGGAACCAATCCCTATTTCCAGGAGTTGAAGGCACAGTTTGGCGGTGCCGTAATGACCTCTTTTCCTTCGCTCACCGATCAGGAAATTGATAATATTGTTGCTTACATTGATGATACTTATAAAAAAGGACAATCCGGTCCAAAAGAGTCGCCAGATTCTAAAAAACCGGATCCGGAAACATCTAACCGGAACGCCATCATCTTTGGTGTCATTTCGCTTATTATGGCGATTATCGCCTTCATACTGATGCAGGTGAACAGCAACCTGAAAAAACTGAGCGATGATAAAGAAGGAGTTCTCCGGCCCGAGCCCGTACCTTTCTGGAGAAATAAAGTGTATATCACCATTGTGGTGATGCTGCTCTTTGTAGCAGGCGGATATTATCTGGCCAAAGGAGCCATCGGCCTTGGCCGCCAGAAGAATTACCAGCCGGTACAGCCGATATTTTACTCGCACAAAGTGCATGCAGGTATCAACCAGATTAACTGCCTGTATTGCCACGGCAATGCCATGGAAAGCAAGCATGCGGCCATTCCATCCACCAATGTGTGTATGAATTGCCATAAAAATATTACGGAATACACACAAGGGCCCCAGTTGTATGATGAGAATGGTAACGAGATCAACGGAACGCTTGAGATTCAGAAATTATACAGCTATGCCGGGTTTGATCCGAAAAACCCCAACGCATGGGATCCTGCCAAGGCAAAACCCATCCCTTGGGTAAGAATACATAACCTGCCCGATCATGTTTATTTCAATCACTCCCAGCATGTAAAAGCCGGCAATGTGCAATGCCAGACCTGCCACGGCGAAATAACGGCGATGGATATTGTATATCAGTTTTCCGAACTAAGTATGGGCTGGTGCGTAAACTGCCACCGCGAAACAAAAGTGAATTTTAATTATACCGACAGCACAGGAAATAAGTTTTACAGCATCTATGAAAAATTTCATCAGGATATTGTTTCCGGAAAAATGGACAGTGTAACGGTGAAAGATATCGGCGGGCTGGAGTGTCAGAAATGTCACTATTAACATCCGGTATCCCCTTGTGAGGAGCAGAGGCCGGAAATTACTTTGGTAGGTTTTAAAAAAATTGAATAACAGAATACACAAAACATTTTTTAACAATCTCCGAATAGCTGAGAACCGATTTAGTGCAGCAGTTTTATAAGCGCCTTTAGGGTTGTAATTCGGAATAAAAAGCCCCCTGGGGATTTGGGTATTATGAAAAAATACTGGCAAAGTTTTGGCGAACTGGCTAACAGCGAAGAGTACGAAAAGAAGATACAGGATGAATTCAGCGAAGAGCTTCCTTTTGAAGACAGGAGCGGAAAGGGGTGGCTGGATGCAAATGCCCCCCGCCGGGATTTTCTGAAATATCTTGGTTTCAGCACGGCTGCCGCCACCCTTGCTGCCAGTTGCAAGATGCCGGTAAAAAAGGCCGTTCCGTTTGGCAACAAGCCCGAAAATATTATTCCCGGTGTGGCAAAGTATTACGCCACTACTTATGTACAGGATGGAGATGTAATTCCTGTACTTGCAAAAGTTCGTGACGGCCGCCCGATAAAGATCGAAGGAAATAAAGAATGCTCTTTTACCGGCGGCGGAACATCTGCCCGCTCACAGGCTTCGGTACTTGATTTGTACAATACCAATCGCCTTCGTCATCCTAAAGAAAGGGTCGGACAGGGTGAAGAAGTGAAATATGAAGAAATTCCCACTTTCGAACAACTCGACAAGAAAATAAGCGAAACCCTGGCTGCGCTGGATGCCACCCAGCAAATTGTGTTGCTGACCAGCACGGTAGTTTCTCCATCTACAAAGGAAATTATAGCAAAATTTCCCCGGCTGAAGCATGTGCAGTACGATGCAGATTCCTTCAGCGGGATGCTGCTGGCCAACGAAGCCACTTTTGGTAAAAGAGCCATCCCTTCTTACCGGTTCGATAAAGCAAAAGTGATTGTCAGTATCGGCGCCGATTTTCTGGCTACCTGGTTGAGTCCGGTAGAGTTTGCCAGAGATTATTCCAAAGGCCGCAAGATTGATGAGAAGCAGCCGGAAATGAGCAAACATTATCAGTTTGAAAGTTATCTGAGCACTACCGGAGCCAGTGCCGACGAAAGATTTACACATCGCCCCTCAGAAACAGGAGCAGTGGTACTTGCATTGTATGCTGCCCTGGGCGGGGCTGCAGCGGCGCCGGCGCTGAATGAAAAATTAAAAAATGCCGTGGCCAAAGTAGCCGCAGAACTGAATGCTCACAAAGGCAATGCGCTGGTTGTTTGCGGCAGTAATGATGTCAATATTCAGGTGCTGGTAAATGCTATCAATGACCTTATCTCTTCCAACGGGAACACGATTGACTGGAGCAGCACTTTGAATTACCGTCAGGGTATTGACAGCGGCCTTTATGAACTGATTTCGCAGATGAAGGCTGGACAGGTAGGAGCTCTTTTTATTTACGGCGCCAATCCTGTGTATGAATTTCCCGATGCAACGGGATTCAAAGAAGGATTGAATAGGGTAAAACTGAGTGTTTCGTTCAATGGTATGCTGGATGAGACCAGTTCACTCTGCAATTACATAATCCCTTCTCATCATTACCTTGAAAGTTGGGGCGATGCTGAACCCAGAACGGGATACATCAGTTTTGTACAACCCGCTATTCATCCGCTTTTCAAAACCCGTGCTTACCAAACCTCGTTGCTGAAATGGAGCGGTGATACCCGGGATTATGAAACGTATTTCAAAGAGTACTGGACTGCAAAGCTGGGCGCCGGATTTGATGCGGCTTTGCAAAAAGGCGTTATTGAGCCTCCGACGGTGGCTGTACCTGCTCCTGCTTTCAATACCGGTGCGGTAGCAGGCGCTGCCGCTGCAATTGCTGCAGCAAAAAAAGCGGGCAATATTGAACTGGTACTGTATCAGAAAGTGTCTATCGGCACAGGAAAACAGGCTACCAACCCCTGGCTGCAGGAACTGCCCGATCCTATTTCAAAAGCCACCTGGGATAATTATGTAATGATGAGCATTCCCATGGCAAAAGAAATTTTGGGCATTGATTTGTTAAATGGTTCCGAGAGATCGATTAATAACTACGAGTATTTTCCCCAAAAGCCGGTAGTGAAAGTAAAAGCGGGAAATGTCGAAAGAGAACTTCCGGTACTTATCTTTCCCGGAATGGATCCGCATACCATTGCCGTTGCTGTGGGATACGGAAGAGACAAAAAGCTGGGCAAAACAGTGGAAGGCGCTGGTCAGGATGTATACCCCTTTGCTTCTTACAATGGCGTAACCGTTGATTACTTCAATCCGGATGTAACGGTTACCGATGCAAAAAGAAAATACAAAGTGGCGCAGATGCAGCTGCATACTTCTTACGAAGGCAGAACCGAAGCAGTAAAGGAAACCACGCTGGCCACTTTCAAAAAGTATCCTAATAAGTTTAAAGAATTTCGTGAGCACCTGGCCAAAGATTATGCTCCCCGGACGGGCGATTTCCGGAGAGAAGGGACTATTTATCCCGATCATCCGCAGCCGGGCCTGAAGTGGGGAATGAGTATTGACATGAATAGTTGCGTGGCCTGTGGTGCCTGCGTGGTGGCCTGCCACGCCGAAAATAATGTACCGGTAGTGGGCAAAAGCGAAGTAGCCCGTTACCACGATATGCACTGGCTGCGCATCGACCGCTACTTTGTAAGCGATGAAAAAAATGCAGATGATCTGAAAGCCGTGGTGTTTCAGCCGATGCTTTGCCAGCATTGCGATAATGCACCCTGCGAAAACGTATGCCCGGTGGCGGCTACTAATCATAGCGCCGAAGGCATTAATCAGATGGCTTATAACCGCTGTATCGGAACCCGCTATTGTGCCAATAACTGTCCTTACAAGGTTCGTCGCTTTAACTGGGCCGATTATACCGGGGCCGACAGCTTCCCCAACAATCAGGATCAGAAGCTGATCGGAAAATTTGATCCCGTGGTGTTCCAGATGAATGACGATCTTACCCGCATGGTATTGAACCCAGATGTAACGGTACGCAGCCGCGGGGTGATTGAAAAATGCTCATTCTGCATTCAACGCACCCAGGAGGCAAAACTGACCGCCAAGAAGGAAAACAGGGTATTACAGGATGGTGATGTGAAAACGGCTTGTATGCAGGCTTGTCCCACCAATGCGATTGTATTTGGAAACGTAAAAGATAAATCCAGTGCAATTGCAAAGACAAGGGCTGAAAATGAAGGAAGGGAATTTTATGTGATTGAGCAACTGCATACGCTGCCTAATGTAAACTACCTGGCCAAGATCCGTAATACGGATGAGGTGATAGAGGATCATGAAACGCATCATGCAGCAGAAGCAGAAAAAACAGAGGCGGCACATTGAAGTAAGGATGCATCTTGACCGAAAAGGACCGGGATTGCTCAACAGCGATACGAACGATGAAGTGAGTGACACAACGAAAGCAGAATAGTAGCAGAAAGTTGACTAAATAAATAAAAGCTAACAGCAAAAAGCTATTAGCGAAAAGCGAAAAGAAATATGGCATTACTCAGATTTGAGTCCCAGGTAAGGGCACCATTGGTAGAAGGAGATAAAGATTATCACCAGGTGACGGAAGATATTTGCCGGCCGGTGGAGGCAAATCCCACACGGCTTTGGTGGATCGGATTTCTGATCTCGGTGGCGGTTCTTTGCTTCGGGGTGGTTTCAGTAACCATGGAGGTGATTTACGGTATCGGCCAATGGAACCTGAACAAAACAATCGGCTGGGGATATGATATTACCAACTTTGTTTGGTGGATCGGTATCGGTCATGCGGGTACGCTGATTTCGGCTATTCTTTTGTTGTTCCGTCAGGGATGGAGAACCGGGGTGAACCGTGCTGCCGAGGCGATGACCATTTTTGCCGTGATGTGTGCGGGCCAGTTTCCGATCTTTCACATGGGCCGGGTGTGGGATGCTTTCTTTACACTGCCTTATCCCAATACGCGGGGTCCGCTGTGGCCCAACTTCAACTCACCGTTGATGTGGGACGTGTTTGCCATCTCCACTTACTTCACTGTTTCTTTATTATTCTGGTATTCGGGTCTGATTCCCGATTTGGCCACACTGCGTGACCGCGCCAGAAAAAAATGGAGAAAGTTTATGTATGGCACGCTGGCCTTCGGATGGACGGGTAGCACCAAACACTGGCAACGGCATGAGGCGCTTTCATTAGTGCTTGCCGGTTTAAGTACGCCGCTGGTATTATCCGTGCATACCATCGTATCTTTCGACTTCGCCACTTCGGTGGTTCCGGGATGGCACACTACTATCTTTCCCCCCTACTTTGTGGCCGGCGCTATCTTTTCAGGTTTTGCCATGGTGCAAACCCTGCTGGTGATTTCAAGAAAAGTATTAAAACTGGAAGAGTACATCACCATCGAACATGTAGACGTGATGAATAAAATTATTGTGCTGACCGGTTCTATTGTAGGTATTGCTTATCTCACAGAATTGTTTATCGCATGGTATGGAGCCAACGAGTATGAATGGTTTGCGTTTGGAGAAAACCGTCTGAACCTGAACAGCCCTTACGGGTGGAGCTACTGGATCATGATGGGATGCAATGTATTGTCGCCGCAAATATTCTGGATACGGAAAATGCGGCGCAGCCTTACCGTTACTTTTTTCATGTCTATTTTGATCAATATCGGAATGTGGTTCGAAAGGTTTGTAATCATTGTTACTTCCGTGTACCGCGATTATTTGCCTTCGGCATGGAGCGTTTATTACCGGCCCACCATCTGGGAAGTAGGATTTTATATGGGCACCTTTGGCCTGTTTTTTACTTGTTATTTCCTTTTTGCCAAATTCTTTCCGGTAGTGGCCCTGGCTGAGATCAAACATATACTGAAAAAGAACGGTGAAGTGTATAAAAAGAAAATGGATAAACTGGAAGCGCAGTCGCCTGAAGAGTTTGCTGCTGAACACAGTCACGATCACGGAGCATAGGCATCTCTGATGCGGAAAGGAAAAAGACGGGATTTTATAAACGGATAAACAGCTTTTTGAAACAAACCGATAAAAAATATTTAATAACACACTCTGGTTTTGTTCTTGCGAGGTGGAAATAAAGTTGCAAATAACCGGAGATTAAAAAGCCCCTTCGGGGGTTTGGGGTATGGCAGTACAAAAATTCATAGTAGGCAGTTTCGATGATGAAGCCGTGCTGTTTCCTGCGGTAAAAAAAGTAAGAAAAGCCGGGTATAAGATATACGATGTCTTTACCCCCTTCCCTATACACGGGCTGGATAAAGCAATGGGGCTTCGTGATACCAGCCTGCATACCGCCGGCTTTATTTATGGTATTACAGGAACGGCAACCGCTTTGATCTTTATTACCTGGGCGCTTACCCACGACTGGCCGTTGAACTTTGGCGGCAAGCCGTACTTTTCGTTGCCGGCATGGATACCTATTACTTTTGAGCTCACGGTACTGTTTTCGTCGGTAGGCATGGTGCTTACTTTCTGTTATCTGTGCCAACTGGCTCCGTTTGTGAAAAAAGATCATTTCAATCTTCGCTCAACCGATGATCTTTTTGTAATGGCGCTGGAGTGTACCGAAAAAACAAACGAAGCAGAAGTCATTGCTTTTTTGCAAAGCGCCGGCGCCAAGGATGTAAAAGTAGATTACAAGGAAACCCGCTGGTGGCTGGGCCGCTACGACAAAGACAAAAAACCATTTGAAAAAGAAAAATGGCCGGAAACAGTAGGATGATCGCCGGTCAGATTAAAAAAATAGTTTGATGAAAAAAGTTTTGATTTTAACAACCCTGATGATCAGCTGTTTTGTGATGATCAGTTGCAACGGTAAACGAAGCAGTCCCGGCCGCACCTACATGCCCGATATGCAGTACAGCCGGGCTTATGAAACCTATGCTGAGCTGGATACTGCAAAATTCACTACCAATAAAGCCGACCGGGGCACAGACAAAATCTTTTACAACGGTCTGCCAGTGGAAGGAACCGTAGCCTTGGGCGAAATGCCGACATATCCCTACAAAAACGATTCGGCAGGATATGTGCTTTCGGCAAACGTAACCAACCCGCTTCCGCCGCTGAATAGTGCTGATATGAAAGAAGCAGAAAGACTTTATTTAATAAACTGCGGCATCTGTCATGGCGCCAAACTGGACGGGAATGGCCCGCTGTGGAATGATGGTAACGGCCCCTATTCTTCCGCACCCAAAAACCTGCTGGCCGATGACATGAAGGCGCTCACGGAAGGAACGATGTTTCACTCTGTCACCTACGGAAAAAATATGATGGGAAGCTATGCATCACAACTCAGCACCAAACAGCGCTGGATGGTGATTCATTATATTAAATCGAAACAAGGCCTCGGAACTGCCTCGGCAGATACGGCCGGCACGAAATAAAATTTTAACCGAAGAATCCAAAAAAGTAACTGATGTCAATCCGGGAACAATTTGTAATACCGAAGCGATACAATACGTGGTCGATTGCATTGATGGCAGCAGGTGTGATTTCCATTGTGCTTTTATACATTACTCACGGGGCCAGTAAAGATGAGCATGAAAGTGCCCGCTTCTGGGCCAGCCTGTTGCAAAACAGCGTATATTTTCTGCTGGTAGTAAATGCGGCAATGTTTTTTATATGCGCCACTACCCTGGCCTGGGGCGGATGGCAAATGAGCTTCAGAAGAGTAAGTGAGGCAATTTCGGCCTGCGTACCGGTCATCGGAATTATCTGTGCGGCTATACTGTTAGCGATCGTTTATGGAGATAACCACAGCATTTACCACTGGGCAGACACACATCATGTAGCAGAAGATCCGGTTCTGAGTCATAAAAAAGGATTTTTAAATAAAGGCTTTTTTACTTTCTGGACCATTCTCACAATTGCATTATGGTGGGTATTGGGCTGGAAGATGCGCCAGCTTTCACGTAAGAGTGATGAAAGAAAAATGACGGTAGAAGAAGGGAAAAAATACATTTGGACCGGAACCGTGTGGGCAGCCCTTTATCTGGTAGTGTTTGCATTGACGGTAATGTCAACCATTCCCTGGCTTTGGCTCATGAGTATTGATGCACACTGGTACAGTACCATGTACAGCTGGTACACTTTTGCCAGCACATTTGTTTCGGGTATGGCGCTGATTGCCCTGTTTGTTATTTATTTGAAAAACCAGGGCTATCTTGAATACACCAATCAGGAGCATTTGCACGATTTGGGGAAATTTATGTTTGCTTTTTCTGTTTTCTGGACCTATCTCTGGTTTAGTCAGTACATGCTGATTTGGTACAGCAACCAGCCGGAAGAAACGAAATATTTTATTGAACGCATTGGTACTGCGGAAAAGGCAGGCCCATACAAGGGAATCTTTTTCCTGAACCTGATCATCAATTTTATTGCACCGCTGCTCATACTGATGAAAAGAGACTCAAAACGGAACTATACCACGATGACCTTTATGGCCGTGCTTATCCTTTTTGGCCACTGGCTCGATTTCTTCCAGATGGTGCATCCGGCTGTATCAAAGGATCATATGCCGATGATGCTCTACGACCTGGGAATCGGATTGGGATTTGTAGGGCTTATCATGTTCGTAACCGCAAGGGCGTTGACCAAAGCGCCGCTGGTTGCGAAAAATCACCCTTTTTTCAAAGAGAGTGTTATACATCACACATAGAAGTAAACCGAATGAACGAAATTTGTAAATAACGAATACAAGCATTATGTCAGCTTTTTTTATAGTAGTCATATTGGTGTTGGGGTTTTTGATCACTTTCCAGATTGCCAAGGCCAGTGAGTATGTGGCAGTACTGCGGGGAGAAGAAAAGACCCGTAAGCAGAATAACAAGGTAAATGCTTTTATGTTGCTTGCATTTCTGATCGTGGGGCTGATCGGAGTTTATTATTGTAATGAAAAGCTAAAAGGAAAAATTCTGGGTGCCCCTGCCTCCGACCACGGAGAAAAGATCGACACCATGCTGTACATAACACTGGCCATCACTTTTGTTGTTTTTGTTATCACCCAGGTACTGCTGTTTTGGTTTGCTTACCGTTACCAGGAGTCGGATGAAAGGAAAGCGTATTACTATCCTCATAATAACAAGCTGGAAGTAATCTGGACGGTTATACCGGCTATTGCTCTTACGGTGCTGGTAGGCTTTGGGTTGTATTACTGGTTCGGTATTACGGGCGAAGCGCCGAAGAATGCCATGCAGGTAGAAGTGGTGGGCAGCCAGTTCAAATGGGAGTACCGCTATCCGGGAAAAGATAAAGTATTCGGTAAAAAATATTTTAAACAGATTAATGATGCGAAATTGAATCCGCTGGGGCAGTTGTGGGATGATCCTGCCAACCATGATGACATAGTAATACAAGGAGAGGATCTTCATCTGGTGGTAAACAAACCCGTTAAAATGATCATCAACGCCAAGGATGTGATACATGATGTGGGGCTGGTTCATTTCAGGATGAAGATGGATGCGGTACCCGGAACGCCTACTACCATGTGGTTTACCCCTACCAAAACTACTCAGCAGATGAAGGAGGAAACGGGCAATCCCGATTTTGTATACGAAATATCCTGCGATCAGATGTGCGGCAAAGGCCACTTCAGCATGAGAGGAACGATTATTGTGGAAACACAGGAAGAATTTGACCGGTGGATGGCTACAAAAAAGCCACAATATTACGCCGCTAATCCCCATATGGATCCGGATAAAAAAACAAAAACAGACACTACCGCGGCAAAACCGGTAATAGCATCGGTGATGCCGGGAAAAATAAACTAATAAAAGATAACTAAAAGTTCATCGAAAAGATTATGAGTAACGAAGTACACATGCACGGCCAGGCGGAAGTGATAACCACTCACCCTGTGCATCATGATGAACATCATGCGCATCATAAAGAAACCTTTATCACGAAATATGTTTTCAGCCAGGATCATAAAACGATTGGTAAACAGTTTCTGATTACAGGTATCGTATGGGCGATTATCGGCGGATTGTTTTCTGTATTATTCCGTCTGCAACTGGGGTACCCCGAAGCCACTTTTCCTATACTGGAAACATTTTTTGGAAAAAATGCGGAGGGGGGTGTTATTAAACCGGAGTTTTATTATTCACTCGTTACTATGCACGGAACGGTGCTGGTGTTTTTTGTGTTGACAGCCGGCCTCAGCGGCACTTTTGCCAACCTGCTTATTCCTTTGCAGGTGGGTGCAAGAGATATGGCTTCCCCGTTCCTGAATATGCTTTCGTACTGGTTCTTTTTTATAGCCAGTATCGTAATGCTGTCTTCATTGTTTGTGCAAACAGGGCCAGCCAGCGGAGGATGGACCATGTATCCTCCCCTCAGCGCATTGCCGCAGGCGGGCGACGGATCCAAAATCGGCGCCGATCTCTGGCTTATCAGTATGGCGCTGTTTATTGTTTCTTCTTTGCTGGGCGGGTTAAATTATATCGCTACCATTCTGAACATGCGTACCAAGGGAATGAGTATGACCAGAATGCCGCTGACCATGTGGGCCATTTTCTTTACGGCCGTGCTGGGTGTATTGTCCTTCCCGGTGCTGTTATCCGGAGCCATTCTGTTATTATTTGACCGAAACCTGGGCACCAGTTTTTACCTCAGCGATATTGTGATCAATGGCGAAGTGCTGGCCAATGAGGGAGGAAGCGCTATTCTTTACCAGCATTTATTCTGGTTCCTTGGTCACCCGGAAGTATATATTATCTTATTGCCAGCGATGGGAATGGTATCAGAGATTTTAAGTGTAAATTCAAGAAAACCCATTTTTGGTTATATGGCGATGGTGGGCTCATTGTTCGCCATTTGTATTCTGGCCTTTCTGGTATGGGCACATCACATGTTTGTAACGGGATTGAACCCCTTCCTCGGCGCTTTCTTTGTATTACTTACATTGTTGATTGCTGTGCCATCGGCAATAAAGGTGTTTAACTGGCTCACTACTTTGTGGCGGGGAAACATTCGCCTCACTCCGGCTACATTGTTTGCCATCGGGTTTGTGAGCTTATTCATATCGGGCGGACTGACCGGTATTTTCCTCGGCAACTCGACAATTGACATTCACCTGCACGATACAAAATTTGTAGTGGCACACTTCCATATCGTAATGGGAGTGGCTTCTTTCTTCGGAATGTTTGCAGGTGTTTATCACTGGTTTCCGAAAATGTTTGGCCGCTATCTTAACACAACGCTGGGGTATCTTCATTTTTGGGTGACGATGATTGGGGCTTACCTTATTTTCTGGCCCATGCACTACGAAGGGCTGGCCGGTGTTCCCCGTCGCTATCTTGATCTCAGGGGATGGGTATCCTTTAATCAGTTTGACAGCCTGAATAAAATGATTACCATCGTTTCCATGATTGTATTTGCTATGCAGCTGATGTTTGTGTTCAATTTCTTTTACTCCATTTTCAAAGGAAGAAAAGTAAGAACGCTGAATCCCTGGGGTGCCAATACACTGGAGTGGACCACGCCGATCAATCCCGGCCACGGCAACTGGCCAGGCGAAATACCGGAAGTACACCGCTGGGCGTATGATTATGGAAAAGACGGAAGAGAATTCATTCCTCAGACTGAACCTGTAGGAGAGCATGAAAGCAAGGAGCATTAAACGCTCTTTCTCTAAAGGGAAGCAAGGAGATGAAAGAAATGAACAGTGAAGCAATACATAGTTCTTTAAATATTGGCAGTAAAGTCAGAGATTACCTGAAGCTCATCAAGGTTTCATTGAGCATCATGGTCGTATTTTCCTGCATCATCAGTTTTTTGATGGCCCCGGATGTAGTCGGTTTCGACTGGACATCAATCCTGTTGCTCTTTGCCGGGGGTATGCTGGTAACCGGCAGCGCCAACGCCATCAACCAGATAGTGGAAAAGGATACCGATGCTATAATGCAACGAACCGCTATGCGGCCGGTAGCTGCCGGCAGAATGAGTGAGAATGAAGCTTGGAGTTTTGCTGTCATAACGGGAGCAGCAGGTGTTTTTTTGCTGGGTTATTATTTTAACTGGCTTTCGGCGGGGCTGAGTGCATTGAGTTTGTTCTTATATGCATTCATTTATACACCGCTGAAGAAGGTTAGCGCTATTTCCGTAATTATTGGTGCGGTACCCGGAGCGATGCCCTGCCTCATCGGTTGGGCCGCAGGGCAGAATCATCTCGGGGCAGGCGGCTGGTCTCTTTTTGCCATACAGTTTCTCTGGCAGTTCCCTCATTTTTGGGCTATTGCCTGGATAGCACATAAAGATTATGCCAGTGCGGGTTTCAGATTACTGCCGGGAGAAAAAGATCCGACAAAGTACACGGCTTTGCAGGCAATTATTTATTCTGTTCTGTTGGTACCTGCCGGGTTTCTTCCTTATATAACGGGTATAAGCGGGGCAGTAAGTGTATGGGTTGTACTGGCAGCAAACCTTTTTATGGTGGCGCAATGTGTAAAGTTGTACAGGCAAATGAAAACAGGAGCGGCAAGAAGCGTAATGTTCAGCAGTTATATTTATTTACCTGTCGTTTTGCTGGCATTACTGGCCGATAAAGTATAAACTAAAAGTGAGATGGATATCGTGGCAACACAAGAAAGAAAGCGCATTCATCCCCATAAGTTCACTTTGTGGGTGGCTATTGGCAGCATCATTATGATGTTTGCCGGGCTAACAAGCGCCTATATTGTAAAAAGTGGTCAGGCAGGCTGGATAGAAATTACACTGCCCAATACCTTCTGGTATTCTACCATTGCGATTGTATTGAGCAGTGTGACGATACAGATGGCCTTGCGCTGTTTCCGGCAGAGGGAAATGCAGCAGTACCGCCGGCTGATAGCGGCTACCACGGTGCTGGGCATCGCCTTTGTTGTATTGCAGTGGATTGGTTTTCGCCAGTTGTGGAACAGCGGAATTACGTTCCGCGGGGTAGCCGGGGCCAATCAGTTTTTATATGTTATTGCCGGGCTGCATGCCGTGCATGTAATCGGCGGAGTAATAGCGCTGCTGGTCCTTTTTTTAAAGGCTTTTTTCGGAAAAACAAAAAATTACAGCAGCGTGCCGGTAGAAGTGATGAGTACCTACTGGCATTTTGTAGATATATTATGGATTTATCTGCTGGTATTTTTTACCTGGATAGGATAATTAATAAATCAAATACTAACTAGAAGATATGGCCTCAACAGCAACGGTGCATCAAACAAAATGGTGGAGTGGCGGCAAAAGCCCTTTTAATCTGGAATACGGCAAGCTGATGATGTGGTATTTCCTGATGAGTGATGCTTTTACTTTTGGCGCCTTTCTGATCTCGTACGGAACTATCCGCTTCTCGCAAAATTTTTGGCCCGATCCAAACGTAGTGTTTAATGCTTTTCCGGGAGCCGGACATGCCAACCTTCCGCTGGCGTTTGTTAGTGTGATGACCTTTATTCTTATCATGAGCTCCGTCACTATGGTGCTGGCTGTGCATGCAGGCCATCATGGCGATAAGAAAGGAGTAACCAAATGGATGCTCTGGACCATTGCCGGCGGTATTGCATTTTTGCTGTGCCAGGCATGGGAGTGGCATCACCTGATCACCGGCCAGCATGCAGTGCTGGCAGATGGGAAAATAGAATTGATTGGCCAGTCCATGCGGGGTAATCCGTGGGGTAAACTGGTAGACCCGGCTATAGCACAACAGGCATTGGCAGCCAGTTCGCATGAAACACTGGTTCATCTGGCACATGAATACCCCGCTGCCAACGCAGCAACTCTTTCATTGGCCGAACTGAAAAAAGTACCCCATGATCAGTTGCCGGCCCTGATCGATGTGGCACATGCTCATATTCGCGAAAAAGGACCGGTGGCCTTCGGGGGATATTTTTTTGGCATCACCGGATTTCACGGATTTCACGTATTCTCCGGGGTAATAATCAATATCATCATGCTGATGATGAATATAAAAGGAGTGTTTGAACGAAGAGGCCATTACCTGATGATTGAAAAGGCCGGATTATACTGGCACTTTGTAGATCTGGTTTGGGTATTTGTATTTCTTTGCTTCTATCTCATTTAATTAAAAAAGAACAAGACATTTGAGTATGGCACATCAACAACAGGGATCATCGGAAGTTACATTTCATCACGAACCATCGGGTGATACCAAACGAATCTGGAAAACATTCTGGATTCTGCTCATTATTACTGTCGTTGAGCTCGGGCTCGGTTTATTGCTTTATGCCACCGATTTTTCCAGTGCAATGAATCTTGCAATAAAAGGGATAATTACCATCCTTTCGCTGGCCAAGGCTTTTTATATTGTTTCTATCTTTATGCACCTCGGCGATGAAATCAGAAATATGATCATGACCATTGTGGTGCCCCTGCTGCTTTTCATCTGGTTTATTGCAGCTTTTCTGATTGACGGCAACTCGTACAAAAATCTGAGAAATAAGTATGACTCGCATTTTAAGGAGAGAACCGCAGTGGAAAAGAAAACGGATCACTGAACGGAAGCTGAAAATGAAACTTATTCAAAACCACTGCCTTTCGTAGTGGTTTTATTTTAAATAAAAGAATTGTGAGCCGCACAGCCCGCTATGCATTGGTACTGGCACTGATTGTCCCTCTGCTTTGTTATTTCGTTGTAAAGCTATTCAGCGAAAGGGCTGCGCACATGCCGCCACGGTATTATCCCGATGCGGTGATTGCCGATACGGTAAAAGGAAAGTTGCGTACGGATACGCAATGGCACCGTATCCCCGACTTTACATTTACTAATCAGCTGGGGAAGCAAGTTTCACTCAGCCAGTTGACCTATACAAAGGATAAGGATACGCTGAACAAAATTGTAGTGATTGATTTCTTTTTTACGCATTGCCCGACTATCTGCCCCACACTGACCAGCAATATGAAGAAGTTGCAGCAGTCTATTACGAATGCGCAGCGGGTAGGCAGCACACAACCCGACTTTATTCATTTTATTTCGTTTAGCGTCGATCCCGACCGGGATTCGGTTTCACAATTAAAAAAATGGGCCGATCGTTTTCAGGTAAATCCAGAAATGTGGTGGCTGCTCACCGGCGACAAGAAAAAGATCTACGATCTTTCTATTAATGAAATGAAACTTGCAGCGGTGGATGGCGAAGGAATTGATACGGCCTTTATACATACCGATAAGTTTGTTCTCATTGATCGCGACCGCATCATTCGCGGATATTATAGCGGTCTCGACAGTGCCGATCTGGGCCGCCTGTCGGAAGATATCGTATTGCTTAGTCTAGAAAAAGATAAAAACCGAAGAAGTTTTCTTGAAGGTAAGCTGGAGCTGATCGCGGTTGTTTTTTTACTGGCTCTGGTGGGGTTAGGAGTGTTTTTATACTTTCTTCGCAGAAAATAAAAAAATATGTTATCGCCTGTTTTGCAAAAGAACGATAAAAAAGCCCGCTGGTTAATTCTGGCTTTTTCAGCCATCGTATTTGTCATCGTGGTGGCGCTGGGCAGGGTGCAGTTAAACGCCGATCCCGGCTTCGATGTACACATTTTTGCATTGGCCAATGCAATTATCAATAGCTGTGTGGCGCTGTTATTGGTGGCGGCGCTCATTGCTGTAAAGAAAAAAAAATACCTGTTGCATAAAAAAATGATGCTGACAGCCATGGTTCTCTCTATTCTTTTTCTGTTGAGCTATATTTGTCATCATCTGCTGGCGGGGGATACAAAGTTTGGCGGTGCAGGTGCTGCAAAAACCATTTATTATATCATTCTCGGCACGCATATACCCCTGGCAGGTCTTATTCTCCCCTTTATTCTTTTTACTGCCTACCGGGCTTTGATTGCTGAATGGCCGCAGCATAAAAAACTGGCCCGCATTACCTGGCCCGTGTGGTTTTATGTGGCTGTCAGCGGGGTTATTGTGTACTGGATGATCAGTCCCTATTACGTATAAGCCCGAAAAAAATTGAGGCATCTTTTGTATAAAGTGGTATAAGCTTATATCCCGGGTATCCGATTACAGATTGGCTGTAGCTTATTATTTTAAAACAATTCTTCTGCCGGGTCCCAAAATATTTTTTTGAAATCAACTATCTGGTTGTTTTTGACTTTTATTCCTTCTTTTTTTAAAAGTTCTTCCATGCGGGTGGGTGTTTCAAAATGATATTTTCCGCTGAGCATGCCGATGCGGTTTACTACCCGGTGTGCCGGTACTTTTGGCCGCACCTGTCCGCATCCGTTCATGGCCCATCCCACCATTCTTGCAGATAATTTTGTTCCCAGGCAGCTGGCGATAGCGCCATACGAAGTAACCCGCCCTCTGGGTATTTGCCGCGCCACTTCGTACACCAGCTCAAAAAAACTCTCCTCTTTTTTTCCGGAAGGTTTTACTGATTTCAGTTTCTGGGTTAATTTTTTCTTTGGAGGCATGCTACTTATTTTTTTCGTTCTTTTTCTGATTCAAAAGATATGAGCGTCTTGGTTCCGGCACATTTTCATATTGATAAGGACAATGCAGGCAACCCATACCACAACAAAAGCCTTTTTCAAGGTGATATTGCTCGGTTAGCACCACATATCCCGCTTCATTAATGTAATAATGAATCCCCTCTTTATACTCCGGTGGTTTCATATTCTTTTAGCAGTTCCTGCAGTTTTTTATCTTCTTCTTTTGCCGGCAACGCTGCGGGCAAAGAAAATTTTATATAATGCACCCGGCTGCTTTCGGCTATATCCAGCATTTCATAATGTGTTTTTATCTTCAGTTCTTCAGGTAAATTGGCAATTGCATAAGCGTCTTCATAATTGGTGTGCAGGATGCAATGAAATTTTTCTATTACCAGCAGTGTAAAGCGATACAATGCGGGGCTGTCTGTTTTTAAATGTATACAGCTGCCCGGCTTCATGATTTTTTGGTATACCCGCAAAAATCGGGGATGGGTAAGTCTTTTTTTTGCTTTTGATGTCCGGAGTTGGGGGTCCGGAAAAGTGATCCAGATTTCTTCTATTTCATTTTTTTCAAAATATTCATCCAGCCGCTCAATCTGGGTTCTTAAGAAGGCGGCATTCGAAAGGTTTTCCTGCAGGCATTTTTTCGCTCCTGCCCATATTCTGTTTCCTTTCAGGTCAACCCCGATGAAATTTCTGTGCGGGTGCATGCGGGCCAGGGTTACCGTATATTCTCCTTTTCCGCAGGCCAGTTCAAGGCAGATGGGATTATTGTTTTTAAAAAAATGACTCCACCTTCCTTTTACACCCAAAGGGTATTGCAGCACATTGGGAAAGGTATTGAGCTCGGCAAAGCGTTGCAATTTTTTTTGACCCATAGCCGGCAAAGTTAGCAGATAGAGAAAGCAATTTTGTATTTGATTTTAAAGGAAACTCAGAGGTAAAAAGAGAAAAGCAGCATGAGAATACTTAAGTCTTTTGAAGAAGAAAATAAAAAAGTCCCGACCAGAAAAGAATCGGGACGCCAGCCACATCACATGAGAAAAATACAAGCTGTAGGGGGAGGAGTCGAACCTCCACGGGGCAGTTAGCCAAAAAGCAAAGAATTAGTGGTCAACCCTGGTCGGCCTTACCTGAGTAACGTCGGCTCTACTTTTCGTTTATCCTGTTTTCCCCACCCCCGAGACAAGAGGGCATGTCTGCCGAAAATTTCATCACCCCACAGTATAGTCGTATATTTTAAGAACTTGACATAACAAAAATAAATGCAACACCGGTTTCAATCCAAATTTTTCAAATATTATTTTTAAATTATAGATATTTTTTAATAAAATGATTAATATTGTTGAAAATTTATAAAAGTATAATTTATTATGGCGGCCAAATTAAATCTTGACAAACTGGATCTTCAGATCATCAGCCATATGATTGAAGATGCTACCATCTCTTACGCCGATCTGGGGAAAAAACTATTTGTTTCAGGCGGAACCATTCATGTTCGCATCAAAAAGCTGCAGGAACAGGGTATAGTAAAAGGTTTAAAGCTGAATGTGGATACAAAGCAACTAGGGTACGATGTAATTGCATTTATCGGCATTTTTCTCGAAAAAAGTTCGCTGTACGATACAGTGGCGAAAGAGTTGCATAAAATTCCGGAAATAGTGCGCCTTAACTATACTACCGGCAACTACAGCATGTTTGCCGAGATTGTATGTAAAGATATCGGGCAGCTTCGCCAGGTGCTTCATGATCAGCTGCAAAAAGTAAAGGGAATTGAACGAACGGAAACACTTATTTCCCTCGAAGAAAGTTTTAACCGTAATGTTCAGGTGCTGGCAGGGTAGGTCATCATTTTATTAGCCGGTAAGGCAAATAAACGTTATCTTAGATGCTTTAGAAATACGAAGTATGAGAAATGTTCAGGTAATTATATTGACGCTGATGGTACTGGTCATTGCGCCTGCCGGAAAATGTAAGAAAGGATCAACCCCTCCCCCTCCTGAAGCTAACCTGCAGGTAAATCTCGACCCGCCGGTGAATTCTACACAGGCGCCAGCTGTGGGCCCCAACTTTCCTTTGACAGTTACTATCACATCAACCCTGCCTCCGCAGGGTGTAACTATTGAAGTAAGCGCCAAAGTAGATGGGGCAACGGGTTCCCCGTTTTTCAGTATCAATCAGAGCTCAACCAGTTCGATAAACAATTTTTCCATCACAAATACGCCGCAAACAGTTACCTGCGTTACCACAGTAACTGTAACTTCAAAAACAAATTCAGGCAATAAGTGGACGGGGACCTACCGTTATTCGAGAAAATAGACAGCTATCCATAAAGCGGGGGATATTTTATCGTACCCTTCTTCCTTTCCATTCATACTTACCCCATTGGCCGAGAAACCCTGCTATCAGCGTATAGAGAATATGCAAAGGCTGTAAAAGAATAAAATAGTTCAACAGCCGCTCTTTCCGGAAAAAGCGGGAGACGGGCTTAATAAATAAATACTCGGTGAACGATTTAATAATTAATAATGCGATCATTACCAACCAATAGCGCTGATCCCAAAGACCGGCAAAGAGCAGAACCGGGAACAATAAATTGAACAGATACACAAGTACAAGTGTCAAAATGATTTTGCTGTTATTATAATAAAGGGCTTTGCTTGCCCAGCGGATACGCTGGTTCAAAAACTCATTCCTTGTTTTTGAAGGCTGAGTTGTTACAATTGCTTCGGTTGATTTCAAATAAAGAACCCGGTCCGGATAGTGATCGATCATTTTCTGTATCAGCAGCATGTCGTCGCCGGAAGCGATCTCATCAATACCTGCAAACCCGTTCACCTCCCCGAAAACTTTTTTTTCATAGGCCAGATTGGCACCATTGCCCATACCATGAATTTCTTTGTACAGCGAAACGCCGGTAATTCCCTGTAGCGTCATAAAATCCAGCGACTGAAAAATCTGGAAAAGAGAACCATTGTCAGAATAAGCTACCGGGCCTGCAATCATTACGGCGTTGGTTTGCTCTTTGAAAGCTGCAACTGCCCAAAGCCAGTTTTGCCCCGGTACGCAATCAGCATCGGTGGTTACAATCAGGTTGTGCTTTGAAGCTTCAATTCCTGCTTCGATTGCTTTTTTCTTGTGTGCATGGGTGTTTATTTTTAAACGCAGAAGCTTTACAGCATGAAACTGTGAAACTAGTTCAGCGGTTTTGTCGGTGGAGTCATCGTCCACTACAATGATTTCATACAAATGGGGCGGATATGTTTGATTCATCAATGCGTACAGCAGTCTTTCAATGTTTTCTTCTTCATTTCTTGCCGGGATAATTACAGAAATTCCTGTGGTGGCTTCTTTTTTTTCAGGATCAAACTCCGCTATACGTATCCATGCCTGCCGGTAAAACAACAGCAGTGCGGCGTAGGTGATGCATAATATGAAAGCCGGCACAAGCAAGATCATAATAGCGGCAAAACTAACCAATTGAACTGCTTCTTAATGCTGCAACAATATCAGCAGCATGTTTTTCGTGCAGTACTTGGTGGCCCGATTCGATGACAGAAAGAGTGCAATACTTTTCAATACCGGTTCTGAACTTTTTTCCTCTTGTCGGCAGAATAATGCGGTCGTGCTTACCATATACCAAATGAAAAAAGGTGCCATGCAGCCGGATAAGTGTTTTTATTTTCTGTAAATCAGGTTTCAGGCGTCGTAGTGTCGTCCATCGCAGGTATAATAACTCACGAACTTTCTGATCGCCGATATAATAATTGACAAATTTGAAAATGCTGGCATTTACAAACCCAAAATGATTCAGCAGTTTCAAAAAACCGAAAAACCAGGAGGGGCGTTTCATGGTAAACTTAAAAAAACGGTTGCCAATCCCTGTTTGAGTAGCCAGCCAGTACCAGAAATTTATTTTTAAACCGTCCGGAGCCAGCAAAACCACTTTTTGCACCTGTTCCGGAATGGATTGATAGAGGCTCAGTGCCAGCCGGCCACCAAGGCTGAAGCCAAGCAACGTGATCTTTTCTTTACCGGGGGTATTTTCCGAAAAATGGGTTTTTAATATAATAGCCACTATATTTTTTAAATCTTCCCAATGAAAATCAAGCCCCTCTTCCCATCTGGTTTTGCCATGAAAGGGAAGATCAATAGCAATAAAAGTAAATTCACTGCCGCCGTATTTACCTAAAAAAGAGCAGGAAGAAGCATCTTCTCCATAACCCGGAAAACAAATCACCAACTTTTGGCCGTTTCCCGCAGTCAGAAACGAAATCTTTGAGTTTTTGTATGAAACGGACTGCTGTTGCAACAGGTCAAAAGTAAAGATCAGCACTTTTTTATCAATAAAAGCTTTGAAAGCCGCTTGCAGTTTTTCTTCAGAAAATATTTATGGCTTCGCGGAAAATGACTAATTTTGATTGGTTGCACAAACAACTATATGCCAAACAACCAATTTAAGAAAGGCGAACTGTATAGTTTTATTACCGGTAAGGCATCTACGGCTATTGCCCGCCGGCTGCAAAAAAAATTTAATGCAGCGGGTTTAAGTCTCACCATTGAGCAATGGAGTGTGCTGTATCATTTATGGAAACAGGAAGGCATCAGCCAGCAGGAACTGTGCAATGCTACGTTCAGAGATAAACCCAGCATTACAAGATTGGTAGATAATCTGGAAAAACAAAACCTGGTAAAAAGAGTAGCTTCTTCGCACGACAGGAGAATTAACATGATTTACCTGACCAAACAGGCGCAGAAACTGCAGGAACAAACAATGGTACTGGCAGAAGAAACATTGAATGAAGCGCTGGAAAAAGTATCTGCAGACAAGATTGAAGTTTGTAAGGAGGTATTGCAAATAGTGTACGACAATCTGAAATAATTTTTTTTAAATAAGTAATAAACCGTTGAGTTATGAGCACAGATACAAAACAATCCGCTGCCATCAAAGGTGGTGAATGGCTGATAAAAGAGTCTTCTCCATTTGAAACTTTCATACCGGAAAATTATACCGAAGAGCAGCGCATGATCCGCGATATGTGCAATCAATTTCTGGATAAAGAGGTAATGCCAAATCTGGACAGAATCGATAACCTTGAACAGGGATTGATGAAATCGCTGGTTCAAAAAGCCGGAGAGCAGGGCCTGCTTTCCGTTTCTTTTCCCGAAGAGTATGGCGGGCTGGGTAAAGATTTTGTCACTTCCACCATTGTGAATGAATACCTGGGGGCCGGGCATTCTTTTTCTGTAGCCATTGCAGCGCATACAGGTATTGGCACATTGCCGATTCTGTATTTTGGTACCGAAGCTCAAAAAAAGAAATACCTGCCCAAACTGATCAGCGGTGAGTGGACGGGGGCTTATGGCCTGACGGAACCCAACAGTGGCAGCGATGCATTGGGGGCAAAAACATCGGCCCGGCTAAGTGATGATGGAAAGTATTATATCCTCAATGGGCAAAAATGCTGGATCACCAATGGCGGCTTTGCCGATGTATACACCGTTTTTGCCAAAGTGGACGGAGATAAATTTACCGGCTTTATTGTAGACAGGGGAACTGAAGGATTTACTCAGGGCCCCGAGGAACATAAAATGGGAATTAAAGGATCTTCTACGGTTCAGCTTTATTTCCAGGATTGTAAGGTACCGGTGGAAAATGTGCTGGGCGAAATTGGCAAAGGGCATAAAATTGCGTTTAATATCCTCAATATCGGAAGGCTGAAGTTATGCGCAGCTGCAATCGGCGGCTCCAAAAGGGCTTTGACTGAATCGGTACAATACGCTAAAACCAGAGAACAGTTCAAGCAACCCATTGCCAATTTTGGAGCTATAAAGCATAAACTGGCAGAAATGGCAATAAAAATTTTTGCTGGCGAAAGCGCCTTGTACCGCACAGCCCGCTGGATCGATCAAAAGGAATCAGAACTGCTGTCTGCCGGCGTTGCCGTTAATGCAGCGCTATTAGGTGGCGCCGAAGAATATGCCATTGAATGCGCCATGCTGAAAGTATATGGCAGCGAAGTGCTGGATTATGTGGTAGACGAGGGTGTACAAATACATGGCGGAAACGGTTTCAGCGCCGAATACAATATTTCCCGCGCCTACAGAGATAGCAGGATCAACCGTATTTACGAAGGCACCAATGAGATCAACCGCTTACTTACGCTTGATATGACGCTGAAAAGAGCCATGCAGGGCCGGCTGGATCTGATGGGGCCTGCCATGGCGGTACAAAAGGAGTTGATGAGTATCCCCGATTTCGGAACGGGCGAAGAAGCTCCTTTTTCAAAAGAAAAAAAGCTGGTGGCTGGGTTTAAGAAAGCGATACTGATGACTGCCGGAGCGGCGGTGCAAAAGCTGATGATGAAGATAGAAAATGAACAAGAGGTGCTGATGAATATTGCTGATATGGCCATTGAAACATTCAATGCCGAAAGCGTATTGCTGCGTGTAATGAAACTGGTAGACCAGCAGGGAGAGCAACCATGCCGTCATTACCTCGATATCATGCAAACCTACCTGTATGATGCAGCCGATAAAATAAATAAGTCGGGAAAAGATGCCATCAATGCCTTTGCAGAAGGGGATGAACAGCGCATGATCTTGATGGGCTTAAAAAGATTTACCAAAGCAGAACCTGTAAATGTTAAAGAAGCACGGCGCAGAATAGCCGATAGAATGATCAGCGAAGGCAGGTACTGTTACTGATTTCAGTTAAACCGCCAGGAGTCGGCAATATCTTTTTTGGGGGTCACCGGTTCATTGTCTCCAAAAAACTCCATCAGCTCCCTGCGGGTAACCTGAAGTTCTTTTAGTTTTTGTATTCTTTTGTGTTCTATTATAAGACCAACCGACAAGGCAGTGCTGTAGATAATGGAGGCAATGAAATAGAGCAGAAAAATTTCATTAACCTGCGGCATGGCCAAAATATAATGCACTACATAAATGAATGCAAAACATCCATACGCAAAGAGAATAGCTGCCGCCATCACTGCTTTACCTACCGCTTTTTGATATGCAATGGCAATTTTCACCCGGTGAATAAAGAAAGAGATGGCAAACATAAATACAAGAGCCAGCCCCGGACCCATGATGATTGTGATGGCTTTTACAGAAATACCATACAGCGAAATAATAACCCCCTCAAACAAAACATAGGCGGCAGTAAGAATCATCATTACCTTCTTTTGTTTTGGCGACTTTCCGAATAAAAGAAGGAAGGTCATCATCAGAGGTACATCCAGCAGGTTGTTTACCAGGCCCCATCCTCTCTCAATATCTCGCGGAACCGGAACAATATCCTGTGTCATCAGGTTATATATAGAAGATAGAAGGCAATAAATAAATAAAATCAGGTAGTACCTGTACTGAATCAACCGCTTGGCAAGAATAATTACAACAGGAGAAAAAAGTGCAATTGTTGATAACAGGCCTATGACGTTGAATACGGACACAACTAAGGGTTTTTAACAGGATAAGGTTAAATAATTACACAAATTTAACGGGTTGAAAATCTTGAAAGTGTGAAAATCGTAACCTTCTTTTTAAAATAAAGTAAAACCGCCCGCAGTCTGCGTATTTCTACGAAGACCCTTTAATTGGTATTTTTGACGGTACTCTTTTTTCCGGCATTTACAGCACAGTGCCGGAATATTAAAAATCAAACAATTTTATATGGGAAGTATAGTCGCTCAGTTTAATGAATACAGAAATAAAATGAATGAGGTTATTCTGAGTAAAAATAATCTGGTGATGAAACGGCTCTGGAATCTTGATACCAATACCTATGAAGACGGGGCCCTTGACAAAAAAACCAAAGAAATGCTGGGCCTGGTAGCCAGTATGGTACTTCGGTGCGACGATTGCATCAGGTATCATTTGGGCAAATGCCATGAGCTTGGGCTCAATACCGAACAGGTATACGAGATCTTTGCGGTTGCCAATATGGTTGGAGGCACCATTGTAATACCACACACCCGCAGGGCAGCGGAATACTGGGAAGAGTTACAAAGCACAAATTAAAAAGTTATCTTTCCGGATTAATTCAGAAATTTGTATTCAGCTTTGAACTAATTCTTTGATACATGGCTATTGAAACTTCGAACCCTGCACAATTAACGGCCAAAGATTTTGCTACGGATCAGGAAGTACGCTGGTGCCCGGGTTGTGGTGATTATTCCATATTGGCGCAAGTGCAAAAAGTAATGCCTTCACTCGGTATTCCCAGAGAAAACATCGTTATCATTTCCGGAATTGGCTGCTCATCCCGCTTTCCGTATTACATGAATACTTACGGCATGCATTCCATTCATGGCCGTGCTACGGCAGTGGCCAGCGGATTAAAAGCTTCCCGGCCTGAGTTAAGTGTGTGGATCGTAACGGGTGACGGCGACGGACTAAGCATCGGCGGAAATCATACCATTCATCTGCTGAGAAGAAACTTCGACGTAAATATCCTGTTATTCAACAACCAGATTTATGGGCTTACAAAAGGCCAGTATTCGCCCACATCGGAAGAAAATAAAATAACAAAGTCAACTCCTTTCGGTAGCATAGACCATCCGTTCAACCCCCTGGCTCTGGCATTGGGCGCCGATGCCACATTTGTGGCAAGAAGTATGGACAGAGACCCCAGGCACTTGCAGGCGATGTTGCTCAGGGCACACCAGCACAAAGGGGCATCGTTTCTTGAAATCTATCAAAACTGCAACATTTTTAACGACGGAGCTTTTGAGTTGTTTACTGAAAAAGCAACAAAAGCAAACGAAACATTGTTTCTCGAACATGGAAAACCATTAATATTTGGGGCAAATAATGACAAAGGAATAAAGCTGGATGGATTCACGCCGGTTATAGCCGATCTCAACAAGGGTGTTTCGGCAGATGAACTCTGGATACACGATGAGCATGACATTTACAAAGCGCAGATTCTTGTGCGGATTTTTGATGATCCTCGTATGACCAATCACCTGCCAAGGCCGTTTGGTGTCTTTTACCAGACCAGCAGAACCTGCTATGAAGATGTAATGATGAAGCAGATAAACGATGCCATAAGCAAAAAACCGGCTGATCTCGACAAGTTACTGAGGGGGAATGAGGTTTGGACAATTGCCTGATGTCGGCGTGATTGTTAATTAACAGCCAGCTGCTTTGCTGCTCTGTCATGGGTTTTTCTTTTCTTGATTTCGTACCACCATCCCGGCACGGTTTTCTTCATCAGGGTATCAATATTTCGCATTCCAAAAAGATTCCAGGCGCCTTTTAATTTTCCGCCAAGGCTGTTGTTCAGGGCTCTCAGGCTCATGGCAAAACCGCTTTCGAGATATTCCATATGATGCCAGTATCCGCCCGGCATAAAAAGAGTATCGCCATGTTCCAGCACAGCCTCAAATCCGGAAGCTTTTTTTACAGCCGGAAATTTTGAAAAATCAAGCTTGCTTTTTTCGGGGTCGTAATAATGGGTGAAGTCGGCAAGGCACAATACTTCGTAAGGCTTTCGGTAAAGTTTCCATTGTTCTGTGTAGGGAAAAAGCAGCACCCGTTTTTTGCCGGCAAACTGTGTGTGAAAAATATGCGAAAGATCAATATCAAAATGCATATGGGTAACAGATCCTTCTCCGCCTACAAAAAGCATGGGATATTTTTTTACAAATCCGTTCATGTATTCATCCGGCCACGAAAAGTCATGTATCAGCTGCGGGGCGTGTTGAAAAATATTGAAAAGGAAGATGCGCAAACCTACAGGGCCCGCTTTTACCATTTCCAGGTAATCGCCAAATTTCATATAGCCATCGGCTTTGTTGATGGCAGTATATGCATCGCTTTTTGTATTGTTATAGACCCCTACCTGTTTTTCGCCAACAATACTTTTAAAATATTCCCAGTTCCATTTAGAGTAAGCAGGCCAGGAATGAGACAAATTTTTAAGAACAACGGGTACCTGCGGCAGGTAATATTTTTCATGAAACAATTCGGGTGAGATATGCGTATGTACATCCAGCGGCCTTAGCTGCATGAAAAAGTTTTTGCAAATATAATCAGCAGAACGATTTGATAAAGTGGGCTATCCGACAAAGAAAAGCGCCGCCTGCAGGGCGGCACTTTCACCTTCAACCATCTGATTCTTGCTTTGTATGGGGTTATTGCGGAGATTTAGTGCTTAAATCAGCCTTCTGCGTGCATTGTGTTTTTTTATAAAGAGTTCCCGGCGCATTTTCTGATTTTGCATCATCAGCCTTCTTTTTTCCTGCGGGGTCATATACCCGTCTCGCAGGGCTCTGTGTTTCGCCATTTTATGACGCAAATGCGATTTTCTGAGATCAAACACTTCGGCCCGGGTCAGCTGTCCTTTGCGTATTCCTTGCATAATCCTGTGTTTTCTTAACCGCTCGGCGCTGTTCTGGGCAGAGGCCGCGGCTGATAAAAGTGCAAGCAATACACTCAGCATTAATATTTTTTTCATGGCTTTACTTTTTATACGGTTTCAGACGTTGATTTACACACCGGGTTTAACCTATCCGGCAAAATTTTAACAATCGAAAAGAGAGGCAGCGGAAGGTAATAAACGAAAGCTTTTGCGGTGATATTTGCAGATGCCAAATGTTTCGATGGCACGGCGGTGTTCCGGGGTACCATATCCTTTATTGCTGGCCCAGTTGTATGCCGGAAACCTGTTATGCAATTCCAGCATATATTCATCGCGGTATGTTTTGGCCAGTATACTGGCGGCGGCAATGGAAGCGTACGTTGCATCTCCTTTTATAAAACAGCGGTACGGAATTTTTTTGTACTTGTAAAAGCGATTGCCATCTACCAGCAGCAGATCCGGGTCGGATTTGAGCAGCGCAATAGCCATATGCATGGCTCTGATGGACGCCTTCAAAATATTAGTACGGTCAATTTCCTCGCTTGTTACCGAGGCCACTGCGTAATCATCCGCTTTTTCTTCAATTACCCTTCGCAGTTCATTTCTTTGATCAGCAGTAAGCTGTTTTGAATCATTGAGCAGGGGGTGAAAAAAGTTTTTGGGAAGGATAACAGCAGCGGCAAATACCGGTCCTGCAAAAGACCCTCTACCTGCTTCATCACAGCCGGCTTCGGTCAGTGTTTCATCATAAAAGGGCTTGAGCATCGGAGCACAAGTTTAAAAAATATTGTTGAACAAAAATCCGCTTCATACTTTTCAATGCGGTTAATTTTGCAGCCGGCATGATGTGGCATTCAGTAAATCGTTCTTCAAAACCCGTGGCCATCTGGTTGCTTGCGGGTGTAGGTATGATCGTGGTTCAGGTTTTGCTGGGCGGCATTACCCGCCTTACCGGATCGGGGTTATCTATTACCGAATGGGACATTATTACCGGCACGCTGCCACCGCTGAATGAACTGCAGTGGCAGAAAGCATTTGAAAAATACCGGAACACCCCCCAGTTCACTTATCTCAATTTTGATTTTTCACTTGCCGATTTCAAGTTTATTTATTTCTGGGAGTGGATTCATCGTTTGTGGGCCAGGCTGATCGGCGTGGTATTCTTTATCCCCTTTGTCATTTTCCTGGTGCAAAAAAGGTTCAGGCCATCTATGGTGAAGCCCATGATCATTTTGTTTTTACTGGGGGCCCTGCAGGGGGCCGTTGGCTGGATTATGGTAGCCAGCGGGCTGGAGGGAGACGCCATTTATGTAGCTCCCGTACGGTTAGCCCTGCATTTGCTGCTGGCGCTGGTATTGCTTTGCTATACTTTTTGGTTTGCGTTAAAGCTGCTGATACCGGTTGAAAAAACCTGTGTCAATAAAGGGCTAAACACGCTGCTGTGGTTTACGGTTATCATTTTGGGCATTCAGTTATTTTACGGAGCATTAATGGCAGGGTATAAGGCAGCCAGCGCAGCTCCCGGCTGGCCAGATATCAACGGCCAATTGATACCGGAAAATATGTTTGAACGGAGCGGCAGCATTTTTGAAAACAAAATCACAATACATTTTATACACCGCATCTTTGCTTACATTCTTTTCTTGGTCGTTTTATGGATTTCTTTCAGGCTTAAACAATTGAAAACTCCGGCACTGATTAAAAAAACGTGGTGGGTACCCGCGCTGTTGGTTACTGTTCAGGTTTTTCTGGGAATAGTAACAGTACTAAGCAGCCGGTATATAGTTCCTAATCAGTGGGGTATTTTCGAATGGATGGCGCAACTGCATCAGTTATTTGCTATGTTTCTTTTGTTGTCGCTTATATGGTTTTTGTACGGGGTGCGCAAAGTATAATAATTCATTTAAGACCGCCTTGCAGTTGACTTAGCAGTCATTAAGTATTAATTTTAATTCCACACATACGGTAGTTATGAAAGAATGGCTCAGGGGTTTTTATTTTTCATTTCCGGTGCAGCTGCTGTTTCTTCATTTCCGAAAGTACCAGGTGCTGCTCATTTTCTGGTTCATCCTGTTTGGTACAATCAACGGTACATTCATGCACGGCTTTGGCGCCGATTCATTATATCTTTCACCGGAATATCTCGGAAGCGTCAACGCGATTGGCTCGGGTATTGTCGGCATGTCGGTTGGTATGTTTATCATGAGCTGGAACATTACCACATTTATTCTTTTCAGCAAGAACTTTAAATTTCTGGCTGCCACTACCAATCCTTTTCTGAAGTATTGTTTGAACAACAGCGTCATACCCCTGGCCTTTCTCTTTTTTTATTTTTTTAAGGCCTATCATTTTGACAGGCACAAGGAACTGATGGGCGATAAAGAAATTCTGCTTTTAACCGGTGGTTTTCTGGCCGGTTTTGTATTGATGCTCATAGTTTCGTTTATTTATTTTTTCAGGGCCGATAAAAATATACTCAGAAGACTGCTGCCTATTATCAGCAACCCGAACGAGTACATTGCGTACCGGGGGGCGGGGTCAGAGGAGAAAAATAACGGCAGTCTGATGCGGGTGGACTGGTATCTCAATACTCCCTTAAGCATTCACAAAACAAGAGATGTATCGCATTATACCCAGTTGTTTATTGATACGGTATTTAAACGGCATCACTTTGCAGCTGTGCTGTCGGTGTTTTTCGCTTTTCTTTTTCTCATCATGATCGGATTTTTTCTGGAAACAAAATTTTTTCAAATACCTGCAGCCGCCAGCATCACCATTTTTTTTGCCATACTGATAGGCGTGTCGGGCGCCTTTGCCTATTTTATGCAAAGCTGGAGCATACCTTATCTTATCGCCCTCATCCTTGCGCTGAATATTTTTTATAAACTGGACTGGATCGATCCGCGCAATAAAGCCTATGGCGTAAACTATATCAATAAGGAAGAAAGGCCGCATTACAACCGCGAAGCGCTTCGCCTGATGTGCAGCCCGGAAAATATAAAGGCCGACAGCCTTCAGATGATCAGCATACTGGAAAACTGGAAAAAAAACCAACCCGAAGAAAAGCCTCTCTTTACCGTGCTGGCAGCCAGCGGCGGCGGCAACCGCAGCGCTACTTTTACCATGAGAACCCTGCAGCAACTGGACAGCGTATCCCGTGGCGAGGCCATGAAAAGAATTTTTCTGATTACCGGCTCTTCCGGCGGAATGATTGGCGCCGCTTACTTCAGAGAATTGTATTACCGCCGGCTTACGGATGCAACTTTTAATCTGCAGGATCAAAAATATGTCGACGATATTGCCGGAGACCTGCTGAACCCCCTGTTTTCTTCTTTTGTGGCTAGAGATCTTATTTCGCCGGCTCATAAATTTAAAGTAGACGAAAACGAATACGTGAAAGACCGGGCTTATGCATTTGAAAGCAAACTGAGCGAAAATACCCGTGGATTTTTAAACAAGCATCTGGAAGATTATAAAAAGCCCGAACAAAATGCAGAGATTCCTTTGATCTTTTTCAATTCGGTGATAACGCAGGATGGGCGAAAGCTGGTTACCAGCCCCCATACATTACGCTTTATGATGAAGCCGGTGCAGGCAGATACAAGTATTTTTTATTCCAACCCCGATGTGGTTGATTTCAGTTCTTTTTTTCAGAAACAAAGCCCGGGGCGGCTGCGTGTTCTTACCGCGCTGCGGATGAATGCAACATTTCCCATTGTATTGCCCAGCGTGTGGCTTCCGTCCAAACCGGTGATTGATGTGATGGATGCAGGATTGAGGGACAATTACGGATTAGAAACTGTTTTACGATTTCTTGATTTTTTCGAAGATTGGGTGAAGCAAAATACCCGGGGCGTTTTGATTATACAGCTTCGTGACCGGCCCCCCGGCGGGTGGGAGCAACCCTATCAGTCAAACGACATCAGCGATCATATTACCAAACCATTTCTGCTGCTGCAGCATAACTGGAATAAGATGATGGAATATTCGCAAAACGATCTTCTCAGCTATTATTCTGACAACCGGGGTCATCCTGTATATAAAGTAAACTTTCTGTATGCCTCCGCCAATCCTGAAAGCAAGGCTGCTCTGAATTTTCATCTTACACAAAGAGAGAAAAATGATATTGTAAATTCCGTTAACTCCGACTTTAACCGGCAAAGTTTTCGGCGTGTACTTGACCTGTTTAACAATTTGCCCGAGGAAAAAGTAATCAACCCGGATGAATAAGCCGGAAACAACGGGGCTGTATTTTAAATGAGATCTTTTCGGGGCATTCTGCCGGATCGCCGTCAATATGCAAAGGAGCGGCGGAAGGGTTTTGAATAATTAATTCTTTGGTTTGAAAGTAGATGACCGGCAACCGCAGGGAATTTTCAATGTTCCGGAGTTGTCCGGCCAGTACTTGCTTCAGCACAGTCAGCAGCATCAGCGGTTTGGCAGTTTTTTTTACAACAACTACGTCCAGCAGGCCGTCCGAAAGAACGGCTTTTGGCGCAATGGTAAAATTGTTTCCAAACTGGTTGCTGTTGGCAATGCTTATAAAAAAGGCTTCGGTTGAAAATTCAATATTGTTACTATTAACAATGAAAGGCCATGGGCGGGCAGTAAAAAAGTTTTTTCCTACCAGTGTTGCATACGTAGATAATCCTCTTTTTGGCCGGTCGGCAAATTCGTGGGCAATTTTTGCATCGAAACCAAGGCCGCAAAGCATGCAGGCGAACCGGTTGTTTACATAAAAGCCATCGATGTATTTGGGCTTGCCGTTAAAAATAATGTCCAGCGCTTTTTCTGTTTTTCGCGGTATACCGGCCGTTAAAGCCAGTCCGTTTCCTGAACCACATGGGATGACGCCAAAATTGAGATCAAATTGCATGAGGCTGCCGGCTACCTGGCTCACAGTGCCGTCGCCTCCGGCAATCACAATATCCGTTATTTTTTCTTCGCGGATCAGTGAGTGCAGAAAAGAATAATCGCCGCTGGCTACCGAAGGAAATACATGAAAGGGAATTCCTTCATGGCTTGTTTTTTCCTCAATTGTCTGCCGGATCGCTTTTTTGGCTCTTGTGCCGGAAATAGGATTTATGATGTAAATAATTTTTCGCTTCATAGATACTTACTCTTTCCCGATTGTACACAAATGTACCCTGCGAACGCGGATACCTGCAGCCAGACCGGGATCGGGCGGCAACGACCAGGTATAAATTTTTATTTGGCGGTGGGTTTTAAAATAACGGTTTAAATCAGCGGTTGTAATTTTCAGCATCCGCACCCCTTCTTTTCGCATCAGTTCCGTATCGTTATTGCCGGCCAGGCTGAAAATGCGGATCCAGTCTTTCTGCATCCCGGATTCATGAAAGGCGACTACCAGTTCGGTTTTGCTTCTCAGGTCATTGCCGGTTAGTACGATTCTGTTTTTTTCCTCATCCGGCAATTCGGCATTAAGCAATTGTTTTTTTCCAAGATAAACCTGCCAGCTATTTTGTGCCGTCATACTTAACGTAATAACGATTGCAAAAAAGGAAAATGCAAGTTTCATTTTCTTAAATTTCCGTTTAACTGCATTTTGCAGCCGTCGCTTCACCATCTCAGCAGGGCGCTGGCCCAGGTAAATCCGCTGCCAAAGGCAGCAAGGCAAACCAAATCGCCATCTTTTATTTTACCTTCCTGCCACGCTTCGCATAAGGCGATGGGAACAGAAGCGGCTGTGGTGTTTCCGTATTTCTGAATATTGTTGTACACCTGATCATCGTGCAGCCCCAGTTTCTTTTGAACAAACTGACTGATGCGGAGATTGGCCTGATGGGGAATCAGCAGCCTGAGGTCGGAGGGCTGAAGGTCGTTTTTATTCAGCGCCTCCATAATTACTTCAGGAAATTTTTCTACTGCAATTTTAAAAACAGTTGGTCCGTCCATGTTTGGAAATATCTGGGCTTTATCAATCATGGCATGGCTGAAAAACATTTGCCCTATTTCTGCATCATCAAAATCAGCGAGTTTCTGTTCGCCTGTCCAGTAATTGGCATGTGTTCCAGGGTTGTACATGGCCAGTATTTCGGCATTGCTGCCATCGCTGTGCAGGTGAGTGGAAAGAATACCCTGATTTTCTTTTTCGGTTGGCTGCAGCACTACGGCACCGGCGCCATCGCCAAATATGACGGATACATTTCTGCCTCTTGTGCTAAAATCAAGGCCAAACGAATGTTTTTCAGCTCCCACTACCAATATGTTTTTATACATCCCGGTTTTTATGAACTGGTCGGCAACACTCAGGGCGTAAACAAAACCTGAACATTGGTTTCGTACATCCAGAGCGCCGATTTCTTTCATTTGCATGGCTCGCTGCAGCAGTACACCGCATCCCGGAAAATAATAATCGGGTGAAAGTGTGGCGAAAACGATAAAGTCAATGTCCTGTGCAGTGATGCCCGCCCTTTGAATGGCAATTTTTGCTGCCTCAATGCCCATTGTGGCCGTTGTTTCTTTGGTGCGGTGAGCAAATCTTCTTTCTTTGATACCGGTACGCTCCTGTATCCATTCATCGCTGGTATCCATGTATTTTGCCAGATCATGATTGGTATATACATTCTCCGGAACGTACATGCCGATACCGGCTATTGCAGATCGGAACATGGTAATCTTTATTTAGAACCAAGAAAGATAACGAATGTTGGCGAAACAGCAGGGAAGCATTAACCGGGCAAAGGCTTTGTATTTGCTGTTTTAACAGTAACTTAGTTACGAAAAAGTCATATGCCGTTTCGCCAGTCTTTTTGCAGTATAACTCTTGTTTTATTATCACTTTCTTTTTTCTCTATCGGCAAAACAAAAAATGATAATAAGGCCGGCCATGCCAAAATTTATATTTACCGTGTGGGACAGTTTTCATCGGCGGCCAATAACTACACCATTTTTATTGATGGGGAGCAGTTCTGCAAACTCAGTAACAATAAATACATACTGGCCGAAGTTCCGGCCGGCGTACACAAGGTGTCGGCACAGCTGGGTTTTTCGGTTTTCAAAAAAGAAGCAGAAGTGGAGATAGATGCTAAAGAAGACACCTCGTATTATATTTCCTGTTATGTAAAAACAGGCCTTACCAAAACCAATTTCAAAATGCTGGAAGTAGCCGAAACCACCGCCCGGCTGCAAATGAAAGATTTGGGAAGGGATAACTGCCGCGATTAAGAAACTCTTTTTACCGCACGACGTTTGCAAATTTTAATTTCAGCACTTCCAGTCCAAATTTTTCGCATTCATTCTGCACCGTTTCCAAATCTTTTGATTTGATATAGGAGCCGATTACGTGGTCGCCGGCTTCGGGTACCGCAACTGCCCTTTTTAAGCTGTCCGGTGTTGCCAGTTGCACAAACATTCTTTTCATGGCGGTTACTTTTACCACTTCATCCTGCTGTGCTTCATTTTTGTAGTAATACAGCATCAGTACCGGCTGCGTAATTTTCTTAAATGTGCTTTCCTTCATTGTTGTTTCCAGCAGCTCTTCGAGCTGTACAACGGCTTCCATGCGGTAAGGGCTGTTCCAGTATTGTTTGTATAGCGCCGAAGTATCTTTGGGAACGTTGTATTTGCCCTTTATCAGTTTTGCAATCTGTAACCCCCATTGATTATTCAGCAGCCAGGCATTCGGGTCGTTGATGGCAATATTGGGCGAAAGAAGAATCAGGCTGTGTATTTCCGGAAACTCCGCCGCTAACTTCAGCGCCAGGGTGCCGCCGGTAGAGGTGGACATAAGAATTACTTTTTGCCCCAGCTGTTTTCCGATTGCATAAGCTTCTTTGGCCGAGTTCCACAAATTATCTGCTGTCATATTCACCAGTTGTTCAGCAGTATCAATACCATGCTCTGCTAATCTTGACAAATAGAGATTGCATCCGAATTTTTGAGCAAAGTTTATATGCACCGGATCGCCTTCTTCCTGCGATGCTGAAAAGCCATGAAGATATACAACGGCATATTCTGTCTTTTGCTTTAATGAATCATTAAACCAGATGATTCGGGCCTCATTGTCGGGCCGCAGCCTGTGCCGCGATTCATTTCCGGAAATGTAATTTTCCAGATTGGCAGGATCTCCGGGTACTAAGGGAAGATCGGTTGCCAGTTTGGGAGCAGAGGGGCGGGGCCCCAGAAAATAGACAATAATGAGCAAGAGTATAAAAATTCCCAGGTACTTGAGCCATCTCATAGAATATGCTTTCTATAAAGCTACATTAAATCTTTCTTTTGCTTGCCCTGCCCGCTGAATTCCGTTACCTTTGCGCCTTCAATTTTTGAGGAGTATGGATATACGGAATATTGCCATCATTGCCCACGTTGACCACGGAAAAACCACGCTGGTAGATAAAATATTGCATGCTACCAAAGTGTTTCGTGAAAACCAGGAAACGGGCGAACTGATTATGGACAGCAACGACCTGGAAAGAGAAAGAGGGATCACTATCTTTTCAAAGAATGCAGCGGTTGAATATAAGGGAGTCAAGATTAATGTAATTGACACACCCGGTCACGCCGATTTTGGCGGAGAGGTAGAGCGGGTATTAAAAATGGCCGATGGCGTATTGCTGCTGGTTGATGCCTTTGAAGGCCCTATGCCGCAAACGAGATTTGTGTTGCAAAAAGCCTTACAACTTAATCTTCATCCCATCGTTGTCATTAATAAAGTAGATAAGCCCAATTGCCGGCCCGATGAAGTACACGATGCCATTTTTGAACTTTTCTTTAATCTGGATGCCACGGAAGAGCAGTTGAACTTTCCCACATTTTACGGATCGGGGAAAAACGGATGGTTTAATGATTCGCTTACGCCGATTGATAATATCGAACCTCTGCTGGACGGCATTCTGAAATTTGTTCCGCCCCCAGCCGTACCGGAAGGTAATCTGCAACTGCAGATCACTTCACTGGACTATTCTTCTTTTCTGGGAAGAATTGCCATAGGTAAGGTAAACCGCGGAAGCATTAAAGAAAACCAGCCGGTTACCCTTGTTCAGGCAGACGGAACTATAAAAAAATCCAGAGTAAAAGAATTGTATGTGTTTGAAGGAATGGGAAAGAAAAAAGTTACGGAGGTAGTAGCCGGCGATCTTTGTGCTGTAGTGGGAATTGAAGATTTTAATATAGGTGATACCATTGCCGACGTGGAAAACCCCGAAGCGCTTCCGGTTATCAGCGTGGACGAACCCACCATGAGCATGCTTTTCTCCATTAATAATTCACCTTTTTTTGGAAAGGATGGAAAGTTTGTTACTTCCCGGCATCTGCGTGACAGATTAATGAAGGAAACAGAAAAAAACCTGGCATTAAGAGTAGAAGATACAGACAGTGGTGATAGTTTTCTGGTGTATGGTCGCGGTATATTGCATTTAGGTATTTTAATTGAAACCATGCGCCGCGAAGGATATGAATTAACGGTAGGTCAGCCCCGTGTGCTTATTAAAGAAATAAATGTAAAAAAATGTGAACCTTACGAAACGCTTGTGGTAGATGTGCCACAGGAATATGCCAGCAAAACGATAGATCTGGTAACACGAAGAAAGGGAGAACTGCTGGTAATGGAAACCAAAGGTGAAATGCAGCATCTTGAATTTGACATTCCTTCGCGGGGTTTGATAGGCTTGCGTACCCAGATGCTTACCAATACAGCCGGCGAAGCGGTGATGAATCACCGCTTCAGTGACTTTAAACCCTGGAAAGGCCCGATTCCGGGAAGAAACAACGGAGTGTTGATAGCCAAAGAAGCAGGCACTACCACAGCCTATTCACTTGACAAACTGCAGGACAGGGGTTTCTTTTTTGTAGATCCGGGCGAAGAGGTATATGCCGGCATGATTATAGGAGAAAATAATAAACCCGGCGACCTGGTGGTAAATCCGAATGAGGGAAAAAAACTCACCAATATGCGGGCATCCGGCTCCGATGCCGCCACCAATATTGCCCCCAAACGCCTGATGACACTGGAAGAATGTATGGAATACATTCAGGCCGACGAATGCATTGAGGTAACGCCCAATTTTATCCGAATGCGCAAAGTGATTCTGAACGAAGAAGAAAGAAAAAAGCAGGCCAAGAAAATGGGTGCAGAAACTTTTTAAGGCTTAAACATTTTAATTACACAGTCTTTGCAGTTTGTACCTTTGCTGGTGAGATGGGAAAGAAAATTCTTTTAATACTGATTTTTTTTCTGTTTGTGTCAGGTACGGAAATCAACAGTCAGTGCTCCATATGCACCCGCACAGCCCAACAACTGGGAGAGAAGCCCGCTAAGGGACTTAATGCAGGAATTCTCTATCTGGCTGCTACTCCGTTTATTATTGTTGGATACTTATACTACCGGTGGAGAAAAAACAATCGCTGATTCAGCGAATGATTAGCTTAAAAACCTCATTCCGGATTTTTACAAAGTACACTCCGCTGCTAACGCCATTCAGATATAAAACATAATGGCCGGCCGGTGCTGCTGTATTCTTTTTCAAAATCGTTTTGCCGGTGATATCGTGCAGCAAAATCACCTCGCCGGAAGAAATTTTTCCGCTGATAACAACAACACCAGTGGCGGGGTTAGGAAAAACAGTAAATTGATTGGAGGAGGGGATATTTATTTTTTTAAGACCGGAGTATACTGCCGAATGATCATTCAATAGCATTTTTATCCGGTAGTAAACTATACCGGGATAGGCGTGATCATCCGTACATGAATAATTTGTTTTGTTTTCCTGTGCCGGAATTTCTTTTATTTTTTCCCATTGGGTTAATGAGAAAGATTTTTCTGCTATAAATGATTTTATACCTGCCCTAGTGCTCTCCCATACTAACTCCACTTTTTTATTTTTCAGCCTTGCATCAAAAGAAACAAATGTGGTGGCCAGTGCAAAGGGACAGTCATCCGAAGGGTCGACCGAAGAGGCAAAAGAATAGGATGGAATGGCCGAACCTGCTGAGCCATCGGCCGGAAGTATAGGGGCTCCGCAGCCGTTGTTATCAATATTTATTCCGGCTGCTCCGCCGTTTGTATAATAAGTAATAGCGGGGATAGCGTTTTTGAAATAGAGAACGCCGCCTGCACCACCGCCGCCTGCGCCATAACACCTTCCTGCAATAAGATCATTATCTGCATCGCCTCCTTTGCCGCCGTTGGCTTCAACCGTTAGCGAACCGGAATAACTATTTACACTCAGGATAATCGTTCCGCCAGCACCCCCACCTCCTGCTGCGTCAGAATTAGAATTACCTCCGGCCTGCCCGTTTGCCGAAATCTTATAGCCATTACCCACCACACTGTCGGCAATAATAATAATGATACCGCCGCCATTGCCTCCGCCGCGGGCCGCTGTATTATTGTTTGAATGACCAGCACCGCCACCACCACCCATGAATAGTTTTTTTCCGCCATGGCTACTCAGCGCCTTTCCTGCAAGGCCGCGATAATTACCTGTACAACCCGTTGTGCTGAAATTACCGCCGCCCATTCCTCCATTGGAAAGGTTAGCCCCGCCACCACCGCCGTTATTGTGGTTGTTGCCGCCGCCGCCGCCATTGGCAGGGGCCCCGCGTCCGCCGCTGTTTGCAGAAGCAATATCACACACCCCCTCGCCTTTAAAAGCACCGTTTTGCGGAGTAGTGGTATTGCCGTCGTATACATAACCGTTGGCCGGAAAAAAATTACTGCAGGTGCCATTGCTTAATACATAGGCGCCGCCGGCATATCCGGATGCATCGGCATAAACGGGAGCATTTAGTATCAGCTCTCTTTCGGCATATAGTGCAATGACTCCGCCTTTTCCGGTACTGTTGTTCCAGGGAGCGGCCTTTATTGTATCGGTTACATTGGCTGCATAATATTCGCCGAATTTTACCAGTTGTACTTTCCCGCCTACGGTGTACGTGTTCATCAGATTATGGTAAAAGAAAACGCTATCACCGCCTACGGTACAGATGGTTGCCACTTCATAATTGCCAGCGTCATTGAGGCTGGTAGTATCGCCAAATGAACTGTTATTGGCCGTGTTTACTGAAGCACCTTTCATTTGTATAACCAGCACCTTGTCTCCATTGGCCAGACCTGCGGTATTATCTATCCTTACGCAGGCCTGCGAATAAATAATCTGCGTAACGGTATGATACGTGTTAACCACTCCGCTGATATGGGTGGTTTGTGCAAGCGCTTTAAAAGGAAAGAGTACACACAAAACCAGAAACAACCGAATAGCAGAAAAATGTACTTTTAAGTAATGGCCGGATGCAGGACATACTGCCATCCCTTAAAATTATAAATCAGAATCATCATTTCTAAGTGTTTTTGCTTATTTTTTTGATTCCTAAAAACGAATTGTTTATGAAACTTCTTTTCTTGTTTTTTACCTCACCAAAATAAACGCCCAGACTTTATGGCATGAGGAAGTATATCTTAAAATACCCATTCGGTTTCTTTATCCTGCTGGCTGCGGCTTTACGTTTTTTTTCCTTTTTCCCCAGCGTTATTGACCACGATGAGAGCACTTATTTGCAGATCGGCAAGGAATTACTTGACGGTAAGAAGTATTTTATTGATGTGATTGATGTAAAGCCGCCTGGTATTTTTTATGTAACGGCAGTCATACAGGCCGTATTTGGCGATTCTATTTTTTTATTCAGGCTGCTTTGTTCTGTACTTATCGCATTTACATCTTTTTTATTGTTCAGGCTGAAGTTTAAGCTCTCCGGTTCATCAGAGGAGGCAGTTGCCGCAGGAGTTTTGTATATCCTGATGTTATCTGTGTATACGTATTATGGAATTTCTGCGAATACAGAGTTGTTTACCAACTTATTGGCCGTATCTGCACTTTTGCTTTTCGTAAGCGGATTGAAAGGAAGTTATTTTTTTGCCGGCCTGTTATTGGGTATTGGCTTTATTATCAAACATTCTGTTGTGTTCGACTATCTGGCATTTGGTTCTTTTTTTCTTTTTTCCTCCATAACCAGCAAAAAAATTACAGGGTCGTATTTACTGCAGCTGCTTTCTTCGTTTGCCGCATTTATTTTGCCCTTTTTACTGGTTGTTTTCTATTATTACTCGCTGGGCCGGCTGAACACCTATTTGTTTTATACTTTTCGGGTACCGGCTGCATATCCGGTTGAAAGAGAAACAGGCGATACTCTTTTGTTTGTCCTGGATTTTCTGCTACGGTTTTTTCCTTTTAGTTTCTTTTTTTTCATTGTCTTATTTAAGGGCAAGGTTTTTTTTAATGGGTATAACTTCAAAGCACTTATGATTACCTGGTGCTGTTTTGTGCTGTTTGCCGTGCTTTATTCAGGACAGTCTTTTGGACATTATTTTATACAGATTTATCCACCGTTTGTCCTGCTGGCATCCGGTTTTTTTAATCGCGACTTCCATCCTTATCCGTTTATCAGCAAAATAAAAAAAACTCCGGTAATAACCGGACTACTCATACTTATATGTGGCACGATTATCTTTTTTCAGAAAAAGGATTATTACGACAAGCCCGATATGCCCCTGCAAATTTCTCGGTTTCTGAAAAAAGAAATGATGGCAGAGGACCTGATTTATGTGCACGGTTATCATCAAATTGTTTACTACCTGGTTGACAAACCTTCACTGAACAAATACGTACACCGCTCAATCCTTTTTAATAACAAGCTTATAGATGCAATGGATATTGATACAGATGAAGTGGCCGGCGAAATAATAAAAGCCAATCCCCGGTTTATTGTTGAATGTGAAGAGGCGTATTTTGGAAAACTGGAGCAATATAAAGATGATCATTACCAGCTTGTAAAAACATTTACCAACAATAAACCGGTAAAAATTTACAAGAGACGAGATTAGTTTTTTAGTTAACAGATTATTTCTTTTTCAAAGTGTTGTGTGTGCCGTCGCAGTAGGGCGGTGTTTTTGTCTGTTTGCATTGGCAAAACCATACCTCTTCTTCCTTTTCAAACTTAACTTTTATGCTGCGGTACGGCATTCCTTCAATTTTTTTATGCGATCCGTCACAAAAAGGCTGTTTTTCACTTAACCCGCAGCTACACCAGGAATAGATTTTTCCCGGCTCTGTTTTTATCATTTGAGGATGCGGCACAGCCACTCTGGGAAAGTTTTCGTTGGGGACCAGCTCCATACTACAGGTAATTTTTTATGAATGAATACAATTGAAAGGCATTTTTGTTTACGAGGTCTTTTATTTTTTCTTTCAGTACTTCTTTATCAATATCACGCATTCTTTTTTTCTGAATGAGATAAAAGGCTTTCTCGGCCAGCAGCCAGTATTTTTTTTCTTTTGCATGATAATGTTTGAGGAGGTGTTGAATTTTTTTATATAGTTCTTCAATCCCTTCATTTTGGGCAGCCGAGGTTTTGACGACCGGCACTTCATCGTAATGGGTGCGAAAAGCTGGGGCCAGCATCAGCCGCAGGTTTTTTACAAACCCGTCGGCATCGGGTCTGTCGGCCTTGTTTACAACAAACAAATCGGCTATTTCCATCAGCCCGGCTTTCATGGTTTGTACTTCGTCGCCCGCCTCGGGAACCAGTACCACGATAGAAATATCAGCCAGCCCGGCAATCTCAACTTCACTTTGACCCACTCCTACCGTTTCAATAATGATATAATCAAATAATGATGCTTTCAGCAGATCAGTGATCTCAATAATCTTTGGATGCAGCCCGCCCAGCGATCCCCGTGTGGCCAGCGAACGGATAAAGATATCAGGGTCATTATACCAGTTGCTCATACGTATCCGGTCGCCCAGCAGGGCGCCAAGATTAAATGGCGATGAGGGGTCAACACATAATACAGCTACTTTTTTGCCTGCGGATTTGAAGCAGCCAATCAGCAAATCAGCCAACGTACTTTTTCCCGCTCCCGGCGGGCCGGTAATACCGATGACCGGGGCTTTTCCCGGAGGCAATGACTGCATGAAACCCTCATAACCGGTATGTTCGTTTTCGATGAGTGTAATGGCTCTTGCAACAGCTTTTGTATCTCCGTATTTAATATTTTCAGCAATCTGTTGCCACATAGTTAAATCAAAAATAGCTTTTTGAGTTCATGAAAAATCCTGTGTTATATTTTTATAGTTGAAAAGGGTGAGGGTTTTTGCACAAGAATTGCACAAGGCTATTCGTTTTATGAGCACCATGCAGGTGGCTGGTGGGGTCAGTGTAAAGAATTAACTTTAAAGCATGACGAATTTCATCCCCATATTTCCGCTCGGTATTGTGGTGTACCCCGGTGAAAAAGTGAACCTCCATATTTTTGAACCGCGGTATAAGCAGCTCATTAATGAATGCTATCATGAGAATAAACCCTTTGGCATACCGGCAGTGATCGAAAACCGGCTGCAGGATTATGGCACGCTGGTGCAGGTAACGGAAATGTCGCAGGTATACGATAACGGCGAAATGGATATAAAAACAAAAGGGTTTAAGGTATTCCGTATACTGGAAGTGATAAAATCCGTACCCGATAAATTATACAGCGGCGCTATTGTGAACTATCCTGCCAATGGAGAACAGGGGAGTATTGAACTGATGCGAAAGGTAATGAGCAGTATTCGCGAACTGCACCGCCTGCTCAATGTTTCCAAAGATTTTAAAAAACCCGATGAAGAACTGAAGGTGTATGATGTGGCGCATCACATTGGCCTTACCCTGCAGGAAGAGTACGAACTGCTGGGTCTGATGGATGAAAAACAGCGGCAGGAATACCTGAAGCGGCACCTGGCCAAAGTAATACCCATGGTGGCCGAGATGGAACAGCTAAAAGAAAAAATAAAACAAAACGGACATTTTAAAAATCTTTCCGGGTTTCAGTTCGATATTTGAGGCTTTAATAAGCATTCATGCTCACCACCCTTTGCTTTGATTTCGGGAACACAAGATTAAAAGCCGGCGTTTTTGAAAATGCCATGCTGAAAGAAGTATTAATTGTGGAAGATGACGGAACGGCTTTTATGGAATCGCTGCTGAAAAAATTCAACCCGGAAAAAACCATTCTTTCTTCCGTTATCAATCACAATCCCGCGCTGGAAGAATTATTATCACAGAAAACACGGTTTCACCGGCTAAATCATCTTTCCAGGCTTCCGTTTACCACACCGGTAGGAAAACCTGAAACCATCGGCGCCGACCGGCTGGCGCTGGCCGCTGCGGCTGTACATCTTTTTCCCCGGCAGCACAACCTCATTATTGGATTGGGCACTTGCATTACGTATAACTTTATAAACAAGCATCATGAATTTATGGGTGGTGCCATTTCTCCCGGCCTGGAAATGCGACTGAAAGCAATGAACCATTACACCGCCAAACTTCCGCTGCTAAAACCCGACTGGAATGTACCATTGATCGGTCACGACACAAGAACAAACATACTTACCGGCGCGGTAATGGGCATGGCCATGGAGATCAACGGATTTATCGAAGCTTATCAACTGAAATTCAGCAACTTTAACGTGCTTTTAACCGGGGGCGATATTGGCTATTTGGCCTCCCATTTGAAAAGTAAGATATTTGCGGATTCCGATTTACTATTTAAAGGACTGTATGCTATCAGTGAAGTCAACAACCCTTAATAACACCAAAACTTTTCTTGCTTTCCGTTTATTATTTGGCGTTTTGTTTTTGAATTTATTTTTTACCTCTTCCGCACAGGAAAATTCGCCCTATTCCCGTTACGGAATCGGCGATCTGACACCCAATACCAATATTCTTAACAGGGGAATGGGCGGTATTTCAGCGGCCTATTCAGACTGGCTTTCTGTCAACTTTACCAACCCCGCATCGTATTCTTTGTTTAAAACATTTATTGAACAAAAAACAAAAAAACCTATTTCAGGCAGAGTTATTCTGGATGCGGGGATCAATTTTGACAACAGAACGTTGCGGGAAGCAAATAACCCGCAAAAGTTTACATCGCCCAACGCTTTTTTTTCTTACCTGCAATTGGGTATTCCTGTAAAACCCAACTGGGGAATTAGTTTAGGCTTAAGGCCTGTTTCCAAAATCAGTTATCGTATTTTCAGGGGCGAACGGCTGTTTGACCCTGTTACGCAATTGCCAATCGACAGCGCAGTTACTGAATTTACCGGGGAGGGAGGTGCTTTTCTTGCTTCTGCAGGTACGGGTATTGCCATTGGCAATTTCAGTGCGGGGATCAACTTTGGATATCTTTTCGGAAAAAAAGATTACAGCAGCCGCAGATCTCTGATCAATGACAGTGTGCAGTTGCAGTATATCCGCGGTCATTATCGCACCCGCACCTCGCTGGGTGATATTTTCTGGAGTGGCGGCATTCAATATAAGATTGATCTTAACAAAGAGAAAAAAACTTCTTTAAAGCTGGGCGCCTTTGGCAACCTGGAGCAAAATATCAATGCAAAGCAGGATATTGTACGCGAAACATTTGTGCGCAGCGGCGATAACGGCGATACGAAACTGGACAGTGTGTTCGAACAAAATAATGTGAAAGGCACAATGGTTTATCCTTCCGGATTGGGTATCGGATTTATTCTGGAAAAGGAGCAGCCCGAACAGGGTAATGAGGGCGGCTGGCAGGCAGGGGTGGACTTTATTACGAATAACTGGAACAGCTATCGCTTCTTCGGCGCCGGAGACGCTGTACAAAACAGTTGGGAACTTCGTGCAGGCGCACAGATAAAACCATCTGTTTCCTCACGCAATTACTGGAGCTATGTTTCTTACCGCGGCGGCGTATTTGTAGGGCAGGATTATATAAATGTAAGCGGGAAGCTGCCGGTATTCGGGGTTTCATTCGGAGCAGGATTACCGGTATTGAATCTGAAAGATGCCGGCCGAAGGTTCAGAACCCAATACACCATTGTAAACATTTCTTTTGAGTATATCAGCCGGGGAAACAATAACAATCTGCTGAAAGAAAGTCTGTTTCGTTTTTCTGCCGGTTTTTCCCTGAGCGATCTTTGGTTTAGCAAGAGAAAGTATGAATGATGATGAACAGGTTTTTATCCCGGATAAAATTTTTTTCAGCAGCCTTTACAGCGGGCTGCTTTTTTGTTTTGTCGTGCGAAAACAAGCAAAAAGATATTGATGATGCAGTAAAAAGACTGATGCTGCAGGAGGAGGCAAAAAACATTGAGAGCTATCTGAGCCTGGGCGGAAAGATGAAAGCAAAACTGACTTCGCCGCTGATGCTGCGCTTTCAGGCCGATACGGTTTATTCAGAGTTTCCCCGGTCGCTTCACGTTGAATTTTATAACGACAGCACTTCTGTGGAAACGGAATTAGGAGCCCTGTATGGCAAATATTATGAAGTTCTCAATAAAGTGTACCTGAGAGACAGTGTGATAGTATTTAATATCAAAGGCGACACCTTGCGCTGTCCCGAAATGTGGTGGGACCAGAATCTGCAGAAGTTTTACAATGATACTACCTGGCAACTGGATTCGAAAAGCGGCACTCATCTGAAAGGGCATTCGGGTTTTGAAGCCAGCCAGGATCTTCGTTCCATTATCTTCAAGGAGCCCAAAGGAGTATTTCCGGTGGCTGATTCAGTCATTTCGAAATAAATGAAAATCCCGGCACTTTCGAAAAAGCACCGGGATTCAAATTTTTAGGAATCAGCAAACATTAACCAGTTGGTGTTTTCAGGTTATGGATTTCCTAAAGGTTTTTCACCAGGATAAAGAACTAACGGGACTTTGATGATAAGAAAAAAGTTGATTGATACGGATTTTAGTTATGGTTTTACGGATATTGGATAAGAACTTAATGGACGTTTGGACATTGGATATTGGATGGTATCTCGGATCAACCAACTTATGAGTCAAAAGTAGTTTTCACATTCCTTTTACAACAGAGCAATATTGCTGCTTTTTATTACTGATGATTTTACCGGCAGGCTCGTATTATTACGCCGTAAATCATCTTTAAACTTACGCCTGATTGCTTATCTTCACCTTACTATTTAATTCATTATGACGTTTCAAAATAAAACAGCCTTCATAACCGGCGCCAGCCGGGGTATCGGCAAGTCAATAGCATTGCGCCTGGCAAAAGAAGGAGCCCGTATTGTAGTGGCCGCAAAATCGGTGGAAGAGAATGCCAAACTGGGAGGAACTATTTTTTCGGCAGCGGCCGAAATAGAAAAAGCCGGAGGAAAAGCGCTGGCTGTTCAATGTGATATCCGGTTTGAAGATCAGATACAGCATGCGGTAGATAAAGCAATGGAAGAGTTCGGGGGTATTGATATACTTGTAAATAATGCCAGCGCCATCAACCTGTCGCCAACAGAGCAAACAGAGCCCAAACGGTTTGACCTGATGCACGACATCAATGTAAGGGGTACTTTTTTTGTGACAAAAGCCTGTATTCCTCATTTAAAAAAATCAGCCAATCCACATATTCTCACATTATCGCCGCCGGTAAATCTGAATCCAAAGTGGCTGGCAGGCCATATTGCCTATACTATTACCAAATATAATATGAGCATGATGGCAATGGGATGGGCAGCCGAACTGAAAAAATATAACATCGCTTCAAACGCCCTGTGGCCCAAAACAACGATCGATACTGCTGCCGTGCGAAATCTGCTGGGCGGAGAAGCCCTGGCCCGGATGAGCCGTACGCCGGATATACTTGCCGATGCGGCTTATTTTATCCTGAGGCAGTCTTCTGCCGCATGCACCGGTAATTGTTTTATTGATGAAGAGGTGCTGGCAAAAGAGGGCGTTGTTGATCTGGAAAAATACAGTGTGGTTCCGGGGGCGAAATTGTATAGAGATCTTTTTGTAGATCAGTAAAGATCCGGAAAGGGCCTGTAGCCATAGCTTAATCGTTAAAAAGATAATTGGTCATATTACCGTGCATGACAGGTTTCATATCCATCGAAAACACAAATACCAGCAAGATAAACCCGGATATTTCATTTGCCCGGAATGTATGGACGAATAAAACCCGTCAGGGCATCGGTATTAAAAAAAATGTACGTAAGCGAAAAAGGGCAAGATAAAGCCAGAATACATTCTGCTGCTTGCGAAGAAATCAAAGCTTTCATGATGATCCTGGTTTTGCCAATTGACACCTAAACCGGCACAAAGAATCTTTCTTTAGAATTTAATATAAGTTGCTGCCTTGATAAGCTGCGATGAAAGCCGTGTGACTGCTCAAGCGTCATCTTTTTTCTCCGGCCGCATCATAGGAAAAAGGAGTACATCCTGAATTGAAGGCTGGTTGAGCAGCAGCATACAGATACGGTCAATGCCAAATCCGATACCGGAAGTGGGCGGCATGCCGTATTCCAGCGCCCGAAGAAAATCATAATCAATAAACATGGCTTCATCATCGCCGCGTTCCATCAGCTTGGCCTGTTCTTCAAAACGGTCCCGCTGATCAATAGGATCATTCAACTCGGAATATGCATTGGCGATTTCCTTACCGTTTATCATCAGTTCAAATCGCTCGACAAACCCCGGTTTACTGCGGTGTTTTTTTGTAAGGGGGCTCATCTCTTTCGGATAGTCAATGATAAAAGTAGGCTGCACAAAGTGTTTCTCACACTTTTCGCTGAACAGCTCGTCTATCATTTTGCCTTTGCCCATTGTTTTATCGGTATGAATATGGAGTTGCTTACATACACTGTGCAGGTGCTCTTCACTCATGTTGGTAATATCAAAGCCGGTATACTCTTTTATGGCATCCGTCATGGTGATGCGGCGGTAAGGAGCCTTGAAATCAATTTCTCTGCCTTCCACAACTACTTTTGTGGTGCCATTTACAGCCAGAGCCACCTTTTCCAGCATTTGTTCGGTTATCTCCATCATCCACAAATAATCTTTGTATGCCACATAAAACTCCAGCACGGTAAACTCGGGATTATGCGTTCTGTCCATCCCCTCGTTCCGAAAATTGCGGCTGAATTCATACACCCAGTCGAACCCGCCAACAATCAGTCTTTTTAAATACAATTCGTTGGCAATGCGCAGGTACATGGGTATATCCAGTGCATTGTGATGGGTGATGAACGGTCTTGCAGCGGCGCCGCCGGGGATGCTCTGCAGTACCGGAGTATCCACTTCAATGGCGCCGCGTTCATTCAGAAAATCACGTATGGCATTGACGAGTTTGGTTCTTTTAATGAAAACATCTTTTACTGCCGGGTTAATGATCAGATCGGCATAGCGCTGGCGGTATTTGAATTCCGGGTCAGTAACCGCATCGAAGGTGTGTCCTTCCGCTTCTTTTACTATTGGCAACGGTTTCAGCGCTTTGGTAAGGATCGTAAGTTCCTGAACATGAACGGAGGTTTCTCCCGTTTTGGTCTTAAATACAAATCCCTTTACGCCAATGATGTCGCCGATATCGATGCATTTTTTCCAAACTATATCGTAAAGGGTTTTATCCTCGCCGGGGCAAATATCATCCCGCCTGATGTATAGCTGGATGCGGCCCGAGGAATCCTGGATTACCGCAAAATTGGCTTTGCCCATATCTCGTACACTCATGATGCGCCCTGCTATGCATATATCCTTAAACTCTTCTTTTTTTTCTTCACTGAAATTTTCTTTTATCCGCGCAGCGCTGCTGTTTACGGGATACGAGGCTGCCGGGTAAGGATCAATGCCCAACCCCAAAAGATCGCCGAGTTTTTCTCTGCGTATCTGCTCCTGCTCTGAAAGATGTACTGTTTGCATATTGTTACAAGAGCGCAAAATTACAGGAAGCATATGGGGAAAACAAAAGCACGGCTTCCCGAAACCGGATCTGCGGAGGCATTTATACGTTTTTATGGTGCCGTCTTTCGGCAATAATTTAACATTGTGAATACTGTCCTGCCCGGCATATTTTTTATCTTGTACCTAAATATGCTACTCTTATGAAACAACTTCTTGCATTTTTTTTAATCGGATTTATCTTTTCCTCAGCCAGCAGTCAGTCCATTCTGGATAAAGCTAAAAAAGCGATTGGAAAGAACAACGGGAATACCGTAACGGAAACCGAAGCCGGCAATGGTATAAAAGAAGCGTTGAATAAAGGAATAAGCACAGCGGTAAGTTTCCTGAATAAAAAAGATGGATTTCTGGGTAATCAACTGTACAAGGTATTGCTTCCTGAAGAAGCGCTGAAAATAGAGAAGACGCTTCGCAGCGTGGGGCTGGGAAAACTGGCGGATGATGCCATCGTATCCATAAACCGCGGAGCCGAAGATGCAGTGGGATACGCTACACCCATTTTTGTTGATGCCATTAAGCAAATGACCATTACAGATGCATTGAAGTTAATCAGTGGCGAAAAAAATGCCGCTACTGAATATTTCCGTTCTAAAACCAGCGCCAAACTGAAAGAAGCCTTTTTACCAATAATCAAATCATCGCTTGAAAAAGTGAATGCCACTAAATATTACGATGACATGGTAAACAAATACAACAGCCTTCCTACCACATTCAAAAAACTTAATCCGGATCTTGCCGGTCATGTAACCGACAGAGCCATATATGCTTTATTCGACAGGATTGCAGTGGAAGAGGCAAACATCCGGGATAATCCGGCAGCACGAACAACCGATCTGCTGAAGAAAGTGTTTGGGAAAAAATAACTGTAAAAATGATGATAGAGGCCGCAAGCCGCCAAGGTACCGGCTTTTTTAGTTTGTTGCCAGCAGTACCTGCCATGCTTCTCTCACTTTTCCTTCATCCAGCAATTTTTTTGCATAATAATGCAATTCCTTTTCCATCTCATCAGGGTTTACGCTGTAATACTGGATAATGTTTTTCAGGTGCGTGTCGTCAAACGAAGGTTCGACTGCCGGCATTTCACTTACATTGGCCAGTTGGCCCAGATGGTTACCGGTAAGAATTTTGCTGTTGCGTATGCTTTCGGGTAATGCATCAATGCCGATTCCCAGTTCGGTATTAGGTTTGGGAATAGTAAAGAGGTTGGTTTCATCTACTTTACAGTACCAGTCGCCACCCAGCCGGGCCACGTGATTGATTTTCCGCTGGTCCATCTTTTTATTTTCATCCAGCAAGGAGTCGTCAATGTGCAGCCTCAGCACTTCGCAGATAACAAGATTACCGGCGCCGCCTTCTGTACCCAGTGGTTTTACCTCAAGCACTTTACATTCCATTTTTATCCTGCTTTCTTTTACCATGGGCGGTTTTACCAGTGTGGCAGGCTCAGGTGTAAACCCTGCCTTGATAAATTCATTCACTTCTTTCGGATATTCGCAACTGGAAAGCGAAGCCTGATACACCATATCATAAGTTACAATGTTGACCACTACTTCAGGCACTTCCATTACATTTTCAAGTGTGTGCTTGGTCGTATTGTCTCGCACCCTGCGGGCCGGCGAAAAAATAACAACGGGCGGATTGGAAGAAAATAAGTTGAAAAAACTGAATGGGCTGAGATTTATATTACCGGCCTTATCAATAGTGGAAGCAAAACAAATCGGCCGCGGCGCCACCACATGCTGCAGATAATACTGCCGCTCAACGGGATTCAAATCTTTTAAGTCGAAATTCATATTAACGTTTAATAACCCGGTGCTTTTTTATTTGTCTGCTAACAGCAGACTGCTGCTGCGGCAGCTGGCTGCTCACTTTTTTCTTGACAAAATACTCCAATCGCTCTGCTCCGCCACAATGGTATTGATCAATCTTCCCAGACCGTCAATTTCCATTTCTACCACATCGCCGGCTTTCAGCCACTGCTCTGCATAGTTTGCGTCGTTGAGTTTACCAGTGCCGTTCAGTTCAAGAAAACATCCTGTGCCTACGGTGCCGCTGCCAATCACATCGCCAGGAAATAGATCTGCTCCGTACGATGCCCTTTCAATAATTTCCGCAAAGGTCCAGTCCATATCAGCCAGGTTGCCTTCACTTACCTGATTGCCATTTACCCAACATTTCATTTTCAGGTTCCAGCTTTTGCCCACATGATTTTCTTTGCAGGGAACAACCTGTGCTTCCAGTTCATCCGGCGTTACCAGCCAGGGGCCAATGGCCGTTGAAAAATCTTTTCCTTTTGCCGGGCCCAGATTAAGCAGCATTTCTTCCATCTGCAGCCTTCTGGCGCTTATGTCGTTCATAATCATCAGCCCGCCAATGTATGCATCAGCTTCTTCGGCTTTAATATTTCTTCCGTGTTTGCATATCACGATGGCAGCCTCCAGTTCAAAATCCAGTTTTTCAAAATGATCGGGCATACACCGCACCTCTCCGGGTCCCTGTATGCTGTGGTGATTCGTAAAATAAAAAACCGGGTATTGATCAAACTCGGGAATCATGGCTGCTTTCCGATTTCTTCTTGCCGCTTCTACATGCTGGCGAAAAGCATACCCGTCTCGGCACGAAGCGGGATAAGGCACCGGAGCCAGCAGCGTTACTTCATTCAGTGGTATTCCTTTATTGCTGGTTCTGCTTCCTTCGCGCAGCATCAGTTCACCCGCCTGCGCCACCGGAAAAGATTCTTCCCAGTAATTCAGAAACAAACCCATGCTGTTTGGCAGATCGGGGTGCAGCACTTCAATATCATACACAAGATCATTAATCAGCACGCCCAGCCTGTCATGCGCATCCTGTAAAAACGAAACTAATTTCATCGAAAACAATTTAGTGTCGCAATTTAAATATTTATGTTATCCGCTTTCGGTTTTCTATCGGGCTTTCGTTGCGTCGCACACTTCGGCGTTCAGTAATTCTGTTCAACAAATTGCAAATGTATGGCTGCTCATACAGCAGAATACAGAAAATGGTTTGTGCCAAAAATCTGCTTCTTAAAGGCTTTTAATGAAGGTAATCCGCCTGCTGTTATTTGTTCATTCATTCATCGGAGTAAAATAAAGAACAGCAGTGATCAGCATTCCCTTTATTTGATGCGGCTTTGGGGAGCAGTAATTAATTAAGCAATTCTTCCGCATTCTGTAATCAAACAGATAAAGAATTTTTCAATCAGGGACGGTCAAAAACCCGGATGCCAACCGCTAAACCGGATGATTTAAATCAGGCAGGCGAAATTTTCTTATTCTTTATCTTTGCAAGGCAGAAACTTCCGGAAATGAAGTTCGAAAAGATTCACAATAAAGGGCAGGCACGGCTGTTCAAAAATGATTTCCTCGAAGCATTGACTAAGGCGCATCCGCTGGTCATATGGGGCATGTATGTTCCTATTTTAACCTTTCTGGTATACACGGCAGCTACCAAGTATAATTACAGCACGGGCACTATTTTGCTGGTATTCTTCGGGGGTATGTTTTTCTGGACTTTTTTTGAATATATAGCTCACCGGTTTATTTTTCACTGGGTACCCAAAACCCCCACTGCTACCAAGATTGTTTACACCCTTCATGGCAACCATCATCATTACCCGCGAGACAGACAGCGCCTGTTTATGCCGCCGCTGCCGAGCATTATCATTTCTTCCACGCTGTTTGGATTAATGTACCTGATTGCAGGCAGCTACGCATTCATGTTTTTTCCCGGGTTTCTTTTGGGATACCTTATGTACGGCACCATGCATTATGCCATTCACGCATGGAATCCGCCTTTTAAATGGATGAAACCCCTTTGGAGAAATCATCATCTGCATCATTATAAAAATGAGCATCATGGTTTTGGGGTCAGCTCCACCATATGGGACCATGTATTCGGTACCATGTTCGATCTGAAAAATGAAAAAGAAGACAAGGAGAAAGTAAAGGAACTGATGTTCGAAAAAAAATGACAGGGGCATACTTTCGCCTTTTATGATTTCTTACCCTTTCACAACCCTTCTGGATGATTAAGAAAAAGAAATCTCAGATTTTATCGGCGGTATTTATTTTGTTAACAGCGCCATTTCTTTCCTGCAGTGAAAAGAAAACAACCCCGGGTTTTTTAACTGCAAAAGAGGTAGTATTGCTGAACCAGCTCATCTATAAGGAAAATATTCCGGAAGCCTTTGCGAAATACGCTTCCGGGTTCGAAACGGTTTTTTTACCCGAAGCGGTAAATGGTAACTTGGCCATTATTGCAAAATCAAAAAACTCAGGCCGGTACGCTGTCGTCATCCGCGGGTCGGTGCTGGAGTTCAATGAAGAAGGGTTTCAAAATTTCATTCTTCATGATTTTAATGTTTTTACCATCAAGCCCTGGAATTATGCCGATACGGTTGATGGTGCATTTATCAGCAACGGGTCATTTGCAGGTTTTCAGAACCTTTTACAACTTAAAGACAAACAAACGGGGTATGGATTAAAAGAATTTATCGAAAAAAAAATTCCAGAAAACGCAACCATCATAGTTACAGGGCACAGCCTCGGTGGCAATCTGGCTTATCCTCTGGCCGGGTATTTAAAGAAAGAACTGCGTACCGGCAATAAAGAAAATATTCAGCTTATTACATTTGGCGCCCCGGCTGCTGGTAATGCGGCCTTTGTTCAGGATATGGAAAAAAAATTTCCTGCGGCAGAGCGATATGTTACAGATAAGGATATTGCCGCTGTATTTCCGGACATTGATCAGATGAGCAACATGGCAAAAATGCTGGGAATGGAAGCTAACCTGCAACTTGGAAAATTAAGTATTAATGGTACCGGAGTAAACCTGGATGCAGGTGGTTTACTGAACCTGGCGGGCGATGTGCTGGAACGGACAGGAGTTATTAAAAGTGATAATAAATACGTACAAAGTGAAAAGCACCTGCGATTGCTGACAATAAAAGAAGATTTGCCGCCTGTTTCACAAGCTGTGGCGGACTCATTTTTTAGCCGTGCTTACCGTTTTCACCGCATAGATACATATGCCGGATTGCTGGGAGGTAAAACGACCGAATAAAATCACCACTTCTCTTCATCTGAAGTATTATTGCTTCTTCTGTATTCTTCGCGGAGTTTTATTTTCTGTAATTGCCGTTCAATAATAAGCGCTGCAATTATTTCTCCTGCATCATGGGCCGGATTTTCTTTCAGTATAGCTTTTAATTTCGTTTCGTTCACATCAATCCTGTACAAAACAGAGATTAGTTTTTGAAAATCCTCCTGAATAAGGATATTGATATGCCGGCTGAGTTTTTCTTTTAACTCTTCCAAAGAAATTTTTTCAGGCAAATCAGCCTGTAAGGACTCATTAATAACAGAAATCAGATTTGCATCAGCCTGTGCCATCTGTAACAATTAAAACTGTTCCACTATTCCAAGATTGAACAATGCAAAATCATATTTCGCGGGGTCGGTCTTATCTAATTTACGTAAGGCTTCTGTAAGTTCAATGGCAGTCAGCCAGTCCACCTGTCTTCTTTTCAGCAGGTTCAGTTTTTTGGCTACTCTGGCCACGTGTATATCAACCGGGCAAATCAATTGCGACGGAGAAATGTTTTTCCAGATGCCGAAATCCACTCCTTTATCATCTTTGCGTACCATCCAGCGCAGGTACATGTTCAGCCGCTTGCAGGCTGATCCCATTTCGGGCGAAGCAATATGTTTTTCTGTTCTCTTCAGATGATCGGTTGAGAAAAAATAGCGCCTGAAATGATTGAGCCCTTCTTGAACCGTCATTCCTTTTTTTGGAAAGAAGGCGGTTTCTAGGCTTTTATGAACGGTATAATGCCGGTTAAGAAATTCAATAAAGTAATAGAGGTCATCTTCATTAAATGTCCTGTGTCTGAACCCCTTCAGTGCATCAAGCCTTTTCGGGTGGTTGTCCGTGCAAAATGCGTAGGGCTGCATTTCTACCCGTTGCAGCAGCTCTCGGCATTTGTTGATTATAGTCTTGCGATTTCCCCATGAAAAAATGGCTGCAAAAAAACCGGCAATTTCAATGTCCTGTTTTTTAGTAAACAAATGAGGAATAGAAACAGGGTCATTTTTAATAAAAGATGGATGATTGTACTGGTTCGTTTTCCTGTCAAGAAAATCTTTTAGGCCGGAATTGATGTGCAAACGCGTAGTGCTCTTTTTTGTCCGGCTATCCAATGGCATTTTCCAAATCTTTAATCAGGTCGTCCGCATCTTCGATACCCACGCTAAGCCGGATAAGCGAATCGGACAAACCGTTTTTAATCCTTTCTTCCCGGGGGATGGAGGCATGCGTCATAGAGGCAGGGTGATTGATAAGACTTTCCACGCCGCCGAGACTTTCGGCCAACGAAAATAAACGGGTTGATGATAATACTCTCATGGCTTCCTCCACACGGTCATTTTTTAGTTCAAAACTGAGCATTCCGCCAAAGTCCCGCATTTGCTTTTTGGCTATTGCGTGTCCCGGATGATCTTCGAATCCCGGCCAATACACTTTTTTTATTTTAGAATGGTTGCGCAGCCAGTGTGCAATTGTTTTTCCGTTCTCGCAATGGGCTTTCATGCGTACATGAAGCGTTTTTATTCCGCGCAGCACCAAAAAACAATCCATGGGCCCCGGCACAGCGCCGCAGCTTTTTTGAATAAAATAAAGTTTCTCCCTCAGCTCAGAGTCATTCATCATAAGGGCGCCCTGAATTACATCGCTGTGACCGCCGAGGTATTTGGTAGCGGAGTGCATCACCATGTCGGCGCCCAGGTTAAGCGGATTTTGCAGATAGGGTGAGGCAAAAGTATTGTCAACCGCCAGCAGTATATTGCTTGACTTTGTAACCGCAGCTACAGCTGCAATGTCGGTAATATTCATCAGCGGATTAGTGGGTGTTTCCAGCCATATTAATTTTGTTTTTCCGGTAATCAGCTTTTTGATATTGTCCGTATGGGTTGTATCTGTGTACAGGAACTTTATGCCGAATTTTTCAAATACTTTGGAAAAAAGCCTGTAAGTGCCTCCGTACATATCGTTGGCACAAATCACCTCATCGCCCGGCTGCAGTAATTTAATCACGGCATCCGTTGCAGCCACACCACTGCTGAATGCCAAAGCGTAGTTTGCATTTTCAATTTCCGCAAGTGCCGTTTCCAAAGCCGTCCGGGTGGGGTTTTGGCTGCGGGCATATTCATATCCTTTGTTTTTGCCCGGGGCTTCCTGCACATAGGTACTCGTTTGATATACGGGGGTCATTATCGCTCCGGTAGAGGGATCCGGCCTGGCGCCTGCATGAACATATTTTGTTGCCAATTTCATTTTGCTGTTTAGTTATGTTGGGTTGGTTTGCAAAGATGTGAAATTCGACTCACTTAAAAAGAAATGAAGCGGATAAGTAGCGCCAGTCAAAGTTGTCGGCATCATAGGCGTTCAGGGCATTTATTTTTTTATCCAATACCTCTGGCTTCAATATCTTTTCATTTACCAGCTTTTGTTTTGCAGACAGGATGAGCTGCTGCATACTTTTGTTTTCCATCCATTTTTTTTGCGGCGGTTCAAATCCTGTTTTCCCGGCTCTCCATACGGTTTCCTGAGGCAATTTTCTTTCCATGGATTTTCTCAGCAACCATTTGCCATATCCGTTTCTGATCTTAAAATCCGACGGCAGCCTGAACAGGAACTCTACCAGTTCATGATTCAGAAATGGTAAGCGAATCTCCACTCCATTGGCCATGCTGTTTCTGTCGGCATAGCGCAAAAGTTCTTCCAACCCATGCACGCAGGTATTGTAATAGAGAACATCATTCAGTCCGGTAAAAACGGGCTTTGTGTAATAGGCTTCTCTGCTCTGGTGCTGCACAAATTCGCGGGTAAGGTCGGGATGGTTTATAGCATTCATCAGATAGCGGCGTTCAAGTATTACTGAAGCCAGCCCGGGCAACAGGGAAGCAATAATATTTCGTAACTGAAACGATTCAGCAATACCGTTTTTTTTGGCGGCATTTAGTTCTCCGCTTTTATATAGTTTTCTTTTTCTGAACAGTTCCTGCCAAAACCACTTATAGTATTTGGTATAACCGGCCAGTATTTCATCGGCGCCCTGGCCGTCCAGCAGCACTTTATATCCTTCTTGTTTTGCTGCTTCATATACTGCAAACTGGGCAAGATTACTGGCGCTGCCAAACGGCTCGTCAAGATGAGCGGCTACTTTTTCTACCAGCGAAACAAGTCTGTTTTCTTCAATAATAACCCGGGTAGCGGGCAAAGAAAATTTTTCAACAATGGTGTTTATGTGGTGTTCTTCATTTTTTTCAAAACCGGGAAAAATACAACTAAACGATTTGTATTTTTTACAGGAGATTTCCGAAATAACTGCTGCTAACGTTGAACTGTCCAAACCGCCACTGAGGCTGGTTCCAACAGGCACATCGCTCCGCAATCGCCGGAATACAGAGTTGGTGAGCAAACCGGTGAACTGCTCCGCAATTTCATTTTCAGTAAGCCCGGTTTTAAAATGGTTTTCAACGGTACTATCCCAGTATTTTGATGTGGTGATTTTGAAATCCGGCAAAATAAATTCCAGCCAGGTAGCCGCCGGAAGTTTTCGAATGTTGTCATAAAATGTTTCATCCGGCATCGATGGATTATCGGTATAACCGATAGTGAGATAATTAAAAAGCAATTTTTTGTTTACTTTTTTTTCGACCCCCGCTGCCCACAGCGCTTTTATTTCACTGGCAAAGACTAATCTTTTACCATCGAGATAATAAAAAAATGGTTTTTCGCCGAAACGATCTCTGGCTGCAAACAGTTTTTTTTCTTTATCATCCCATATGGCAAATGAAAACATCCCGTCGAACAACTGAAGGCAGTTCTTTCCAAAATGATGATAGGCGGCAATGATAACTTCCGTATCTGTTTTTGATGTAAACAGGAAACCTTTGCCCTCCAGTTCTTTTTTTAATTCAACGTAGTTATAAATTTCGCCATTATGAATAATTGAATAGCGGCCGAGATAGTGAAAAGGCTGTTTTGCCGCAGGGGTAAGATCAATAATTGAAAGACGGCGATGTCCGAAACCGGCATGCCCGTCGGGCGAAATCCAATGGCCTTCGCCATCGGGCCCGCGGTGAGCTATGCTGTCTGTCATTTGCCTGAGCTGCTGAAGCGAAACAAACGAAGCATCGCAACTGATGATACCTGCAATTCCGCACATGCTGTAAATATCCAAAAAATAAAATCACCAGCAGGTAAGCAGCAGTGTTAAATGGTCAGAACTGAAAGGGAAGCTTTGCTACAATATCATCCCAGGCCATAATAAGAGCGGCGCCTTGCGGTGTTTTTTCAAACGTCATGGTAAAATATTCAATCGGGGCATTTGTTTTTTCTACCGGAATAATGAACCGATCAACATCTTTGGAAGCATCGGGAGTGAGGCCCCAGCTAAACAAATGGGAATTCAGAATTATTGTCCAGTTGTTTTCTTCCGGTATGCAATAAATGATGTATCGCCCGGCGGCCACTTTCCGGTTTTGTATGGTTACATCGCGGAAAAGTTCGATCTCACTGGCTTCGTTGGCGCCCAGCCGCCAGGGCTGGCCATATTTCAGCAGGTTGCCAAATATCTTTCTTCCGGATTTTACAGGTCGGCTGTAAATGATTCTGGCTACCGGCAAACCCGTTGTTTTGTTCGACATTTTCAATACCGGGTATTCGGGAGGAAAATAACTCATATCCATCGGCGATTTATCTACCGGTGCATACGGGTTCGCCAGTTCGTTAATAATAATATTGGTGTCCCTTTTCGGCGGATTTTGTACCACTGGTTCGGCTTCGTTGTTGCAGGCAAGCGAAAGCACTGCTGGAATGAACCATATTCTTATGCGGAGAGATATCATAAAAATGAATTAGAGAAATACGGGTACTGATACAAAAATATCATCCCAGGCAATGATCAGATTAAATCCACCGTTGCTTTTTTCAAAAGACATAGAAAAATTTTCGACCGGCAGGGCGTTTTTCTGTGTGGGTACGTCGGTTCGCATCACGTCTTTTTTTTCATCGTATTTAAAAGCACCCCAGGTATCTGTATCTTTATTAAGGATCAGGGTCCATTTGTCTCTGTAAGGAATGGCAAATAGCGTGTATCTTCCCTGCCTGATCTTTTTTCCGCCCATGCGCACATCTTTGTAAAACTCAATTTCGGTGGCCTCGTTGGCGCCCAGCCGCCATAGTTTTCCGTACTCAATCAATTCACCAAAAATTGTTCGTCCGTTTTTTTGCGGCCGACTGTAAATGACCCGTGTCACCAGGGGCTCTGTGGCTTTGTTCTGAATTTTAAGTACAGGATAGTTTGCCGGATAATAACTCATATCCATCGGCGATTTATCGGTTTCGGGAAAGCGGACAGCGCTTTGTGCCATTGCTGCAGCGGTAATGAAAAATAATACAATCAATGTTTGAATTTTTTTCATATATAAAATATGTATTTGCAAAAATAAGTTATCCGGTATTGTCTTTCCCTTCTTATTACGAATTCTGTAGTTTAATAAATTCATTATATGCAAAAGACTTTACATCAGTGAAAAAAGTTGTATAACAATCCTGCAGCAGGGAATAATTTTCTATAAAGAGTTGGAAAGCGGTTGCGCTTTCCTTCAGGTGCAACGATCTTCTTACCACCCCGCCGAAACTCAGTTCGATACCCCGCAATGAATGATAATTATAAAGCCAGTTCTGCGCTTTCATATACGGAAACAGCCGTGCAAATTTTTCTGGAAAATATTGCCGGTGCTGATCCAGTACAGAATAAACGCCTGACGAAAATGTTTTCAGGTCTGAGTTGCCGAATTCATTTTTATCTATAGCCAGAAAATGATCGTATACCACATCGGTAAAAGCGGCGCTGTATAACCGGTATACAGGCCGGAAAACCGCTTTCGCAGCCCGTGTGGCTTCGTGGCTGTCTGTAAAAGTATCAATAGCCCTGTGCAGGCCGATACCTTTCTGTATGCCTGCCGGATATTCATATTTTTTCTTTCCTTTAACATAATCGCTAATCATATTCCCGATTAGTATTTCAGGCTCGCCGAAAGATAAATATGCATGTGCCAGGTAATTCATCTGAACAAAAATGCGATTTTTCCGCTATCCCTCTGCTGAAATTAATCGGTTGGCAAAAAAGAGTTTCGGCATTATAAAAACTTTCACATATACCCGCAGGGTGGTACCTGCAGGATGAGTGGTTGTAAACCCAGGCCAGTGGCTTGCAGCCCGGATGTTTTGTTAATCCAGGTTGATCGGGATTCACGTTCTTTAACAATGATTCCCATTAATCAATATTGGCTTGCTGCCGGCTGTAACATATTTCATCTTTGTGGCGTCAAACATTGCAAACAAACAGATTTTTAAAACCAACTAAATAAGATTAATTATGAAAAAGATGATCGTAGCGTTGATGATGATGGTTACCTTAGGCGTAACAAACGTATTTGCCGGCGGAGAAAAAGTTTCTCCTGCAGTCCTCAGCGCTTTCAACAATGATTTTACCAGTGCACAGGAGGTGAACTGGACAGTGACCGGCAGTTATTTTAAAGCGGCGTTTACATTCAACGGGCAAAGGGTATTTGCTTATTATGATGAAAAAGGCGAATTACTGGGAGTGACTCGCTACATCAGCACCGCCCAGCTTCCGCTCAGCCTGATGAAGGACATCAAAAGTCGTATAAAGAGTGATACCTGGGTGAGTGACCTTATCGAAGTGAGCAGCGGCACCGGTACCAACTATTTCATTACGCTGGAAGACGCAGAATCAAAAACAATATTGAAATCATCAAACGGCGGCAATTGGACAGTGCATGAAAAAAATAAAAAGGCATAAGCATTTCATGTGTTTTGGTGTGTGGTAAAAAAAGAATCCCCGGTCATCTGGCCGGGGTTTTCTTTTTGTTACAGCGATGAGATGATTTTTTTGTAAAACTTGATGAACACTTGTCAACGTTAATCTTTTTAACATCGGGTTCCTTCAGTCATAATTCGCTTGCTGCCCGGCAACGATGAGTTTATTTTTACTCTGTACAAATTTTTAAAACCAACTTAATTAACCAGTGTGTATGAAAAAGACAATTATGGCGCTGTCAATGTTATTGACAGTTGGGTTATCAGCAGCACTTGCCGGAGATGAGACGAAAGTCGACCCCAGAGTGTTAGACGCATTTAAAAAAGAGTTTGCTTCAGCGGAAAACGTAACCTGGAGAGCGGCTGCTGATTATTCGGTGGCTACATTCAGTTTAAACAGGCAATGGATTTCGGCGTACTTTAACGAAGAGGGCAAACTGCTTGGCACGGCCCGCAACCTCGTATTTTCTCAATTGCCCATAGCGGTAATGAAAAGTATAACCAGCCGCTATCCGCTTTCAGATATATCGGGCATTTTTGAGTACAACGAGGAGGGTGAATCAAGCTATTATATGCAGGTAAAAAAAGGAGATAAAAAGTTTCTGGTAAGGGCTTCAGCCACAGGCATTGTATCTGTGGTTAAAAAAGTAAGATAAAACCAGTTCTTTCCTGAGTATGTGGTGTGGCCCCGGCGTTTTTGCCGGGGCTTCTTCTTGCATATGTGTTTTTCAAAAAACTTTATTTTTGCCGACTTAACCGATCTTTTTGTCAACAACATTTACTGTACAAAACCAACTACATGAATAAAGGCCCCGTTTCGCAGTTTATTCAGCATCATTTCCGCCATTTTAATGCGGCAGCGCTGATGGATGCCGCCAAAGGATATGAAAAACATCTGAACGAAGGAGGTAAAATGATGGTAACACTGGCCGGCGCCATGAGCACTGCCGAACTTGGCATTTCGCTGGCCGAAATGATACGTCAGGAAAAAGTGAGTATCATCAGTTGTACCGGAGCCAATCTTGAAGAGGATGTAATGAACCTGGTGGCGCATTCGCATTATAAACGGGTGCCCAATTATCGCGACCTTACACCGCAGGATGAATGGAACCTGCTGGAAAACCATTTTAACCGTGTAACCGACACCTGTATTCCGGAAGAAGAAGCATTTCGCCGCCTGCAGAAGCATCTGGAAAAACAATGGAAAGACGCTGAAGCCAAAGGGGAACGGTATTTTCCACACGAATTCTTATTTAAAACGATCCTTAGCGGTGAACTGAAGCAGTATTACGAAATAGATCCGAAAGACAGCTGGGTGGTAGCCGCAGCAGAAAAAAATATTCCTGTTGTAGTACCTGGCTGGGAAGACAGCACTACCGGAAATATTTTTGCCAGCTATGTTATCAAAAAGGAATTAAAATCTTCAACGGTAAAGAATGGTATTGAATATATGGTATGGCTGGCCGACTGGTACAGGAACAACAGCAGCGGAAAAGGTGTAGGTTTTTTCCAGATCGGCGGAGGTATTGCCGGCGACTTTCCCATATGTGTTGTTCCCATGATGTACCAGGATCTGGAATGGCACGATGTTCCTTTCTGGAGCTATTTCTGTCAGATCAGCGATTCCACTACGTCTTTTGGTTCCTACTCCGGTGCCGTGCCGAATGAAAAAATTACCTGGGGTAAACTGGGAATCGATACGCCCAAATATATCATCGAAAGCGACGCAACGATTGTAGCGCCTTTAATTTTTGCATGGCTGTTGGGATGGTAAATCGCGTAAAGGGATTACTGTCTTGTTCAATACAACAAGCGTTTGAGTTTTGAGTATTTACCCCTCCCCGTAAACAGATTGGATATCCATTGACTTTAAAATTATCCGGAAACACAGTCTGTTTTTAAAAAGGATTTGAAAATAATCAGCCAGAATTGTAATCGGCTAATAAACGAAAAGGATTTTAATAATCATTCCCGTCCTAGTTCATGTTTTGCACGGGGCAGAGCAGGAAGGAGGCGGATATTATATTAGCATGTTTGTGATTCAATAACTGATTGATCTATTAAATGAAATCGTATTTTAAACAAAAAAACCCCGCAGTCGTATCACTGTTCCGGGGTTTTTGAATTTATAAGGAAAGGTAGGGATTAATGCCTGCGGTCCCAGCGGTCTTCACGGCGGTCACGGCGATTTTCTTTTCGGTCCCACTTGTCTTCACGACGGTCACGGATATCTTCTTTTGTGTCCCGTTTGTCTTCCCTGCGGTCTCTTACATCTTCTTTTCTATCACGAACATCTTCCAGCCGGTCTTTCAGTCCACCATCGTATTGGGCATCGCGGAGGTCTTCTCTTTTATCTTTCCGGTCTTCCCTTCTGTCGCGGATATCTTCTTTTGTGTCCCGTTTGTCTTCCCTGCGGTCTCTTACATTTTCTCTGCGGTCTCTCCGGTCCTCTCTGCGGTCAAAACGGTCTTCAATTCTGTCGGCATTTTTACGTGCTGTTTGGGCCGAAGCATAATTGGACAAGGATACAGTTAATATCAAAGCGATGCTTAAAAAGCAGGCTTTCATTACTAATCGGTCAGTTTTCATAAATACGTTGCTTTTATAGGGTTTAAGAATTAAATACGAAAGAATAGACCCGAAAGTTTGCCCGGGGTTTAAAAACCGACAACAAAAGCGCTGAAATAACTGGTTATCTGTGCCTGCTTTAGGATAAATGCAGGTCTTTTCGGATGATAAAGGCCTCTCTTGAGGTTTTCAGTGAAAAGATCAGGATGGTGAGCAATATCAGCTTCAGGATATTGAATTCAAGTATCATTTCGCTTTTGCCCAGCGCTATATCTGCTATCCATAGAGCGATCAGCAGCCCCATTGACCAAAGAATGGATTTATAAGGCTTTTTCCGGCTGTAATAAGATAAACCAAGAAAAAGCAGGGCCGATACCAGATAAATGAAAAGCTGAATAAATTCAAAAGCGGGGAAAATTAATTTAAATGCAATGCCTGCCAGTATAATGATGAAGGAGCAGGCCATCAGTGATCTTTTGGTAGCCCTGAGCCGCTTTTGAAGCTGATGGATTTCCTTTTCCCTGTAAACAACCGAATAGTCGGGCCCGGTTTTTTTACTCATGATGATAAAATAAGTTATTGATTCCCGATACAGGCCGCGAAATAAATAAAAAAAAGCGAAACTCCGTTCGCTTTTGTATGATTAACGATTGCGCTTTTAATTCAGTGGGATATCCCGTTTGATCATCTCATCGCGGTTTGCCATTTCCCATGCGGTGAAGAATACCAGCTTTGCCCGCCGGGCCAGCAACTCGTAGCTGATTTTGTCAGGCGTATCGGTGGGGCGGTGATAATCTTTATGCACTCCATTGAAGTAAAATATGATTGGCACCCCTTTTTCGGCAAAATTGTAATGATCGCTTCGGTAATAAAACCGGTTCGGGTCGTTAGGATCGTTGTATTTTCTGTCGAGTTTAAGTTTTGTATACATACCGTTTACCCTGTCTGTGATCGGGGTCAGTTCGGAGCTTAATTTATTATCACCGATTATATACACGTAATTCAATGAATCCTTATCCTTCAGGTAGTCGTTGCCGATGCGTCCAATCATATCAATATTCAGATTTGCAGATGTTTTTTCGAGGGGATAAACCGGGTGGTCAGTATAATAGGCAGAACCCCACAGGCCATGCTCTTCGCCGCTTACCGTCATAAAGAGGATGCTGCGGCGTGGTCCTTTGCCTTCGGCCTTTGCTTTGGCAAATGCCTCTGCCAGTTCAAGAATGGTTACAGTGCCGCTGCCATCATCATCAGCTCCATAAAAAATGGTGGTATCGTTTCTTTTTCCCACGTGGTCGTAGTGTGCAGTGATAACAATCCACTCTTCTTTTTTATCAGTTCCTTCTATTACCCCCAGCACATTATCTGCGGTTGTTTTTCGGGTGGTTTTGAAAAAAGAGAGGTCAACATCGGCAGTGTATTTTTGGGGAGAAAGTTTTTTTTCTTTCATCGAGGTAAGGATATTCCGGCCGTCGGCTCCCATTAATGTTTCTGCCAGGTTTTCCGAAATAGTAAACACCAGCGGATATGCTGCCGGCCGGTAATAGTTCAGATTCCATCCGCCGGCAGCCGGCATACTGTTTCTCGGAAAATTTTTTGAAACTATCAGCAGGGCGGCGGCACCGTTTTTCCGTGCGGTGTTTATTTTTCCGAATGTAGCAGAAGGTGAAGAAAATCCTCTGCCGGAAGGAGTATAGCCTTCGGGTGTTCCGTCAAGAATCAGCACCAATTTTCCGGCCACGTCTAAATTTTTATAGTTATCCAGCGTACTATCGGTAATGCCATAACCGGCGAACACAAATTCTGAAAAAGCCATTTCGGCGCTGTGGTTAACGGATGTCTGCGGCTGAAAATCTCTGTTAAGCTCAAATTCTTTTCCGTTGACTTTTAAAGAAGATGCAAGTAATGAATCGCTGTACATCGGGTAGGGCTGGCGATAGCTTCCGTTGTTTCCGGGCAATAGTCCCAGCGAACGGAAATGCGCTTCAATATAATCGGCTGCTTTTTCAAGCCCGGGGGAGGGAGTATCCCGGCCTTCCATTTCGGCGCTGGCCACAATGTACAAATGACGTTTCAGGTCGGCCGCCATTATGGTGTTGCTGATCTTCAGCAAGGTTTTATCCTTCTTTTGGGCAAAAATTAAAAAAGGGGTTAAAACAGAAACAATAACAATAAGATACTTCATTGCCAATGGATTTGTGAAGCGTAAAAATAAAGGGAAATCGAGAAGGGAAAATAAAAAAATGGATATGCGGGAATTAAATACAGGCAATTTTATCTACACGGGTCTGATGACGCCCGCCCTCAAACTCGCTGCTCATGAAAATCTGTACCATTTTTTCCGCATCGCCTTCCCTCACAAATCTTGCCGGTATGCATATAATATTTGCATTGTTGTGTTCTCTCGAAAGCTTTGCCAGTTCTTCGCCCCAGCATACGGCTGCCCGTATTCCCCTGTGTTTGTTGGCAGACATTGCAACGCCATTGGCGCTTCCGCATATTAATATGCCAAAAGAAGCCTCTCCTTTTTCTACTGCATTTGCCACCGGATGTGCAAAATCAGGATAATCTACCGACTCGGTAGAATGAGTTCCGAAATCGATAAATGCCAGTCCCTTTGCTTCCAAAAAAGAGATCAGATCTTCTTTATGTTCAAAACCTGCATGATCGCTTCCGATGGCCACAGGCTTAGTCAGATCAAACGGCGATTGCATAAACGGTGAGTTAAAATATAAATTTTAAAACAGGATCCCTGTCAAAGGTACAAAACCCGGCCGGGAAAGACGGATTAGCTCCATTCCTCTTTTTCTTCTTTTAGCCTTTCCCTTTCTACACGTGCCGACAGGCGGATGCTGATCTCATAAAGTATTAAAATGGGGATGGATACTATGCATTGGCTGATTACATCCGGCGGAGTAATGAAGGCAGCCACAATAAGAATGATTACAATAGCATGCCGCCGGTATTTTCTTAAAAACGAAGGAGTCACCACGCCGATCTTTGAAAGAAAATAGATAACCAGGGGCAATTGAAAGGTTAGCCCTGTGCCCAGCACCAGCGGAAGCATGGTGTCAAGATAGCTTGTTACGGCCCATTGATTTTCGATATTGTCATCCAGCTTGAAGCTGGCCAGAAAATTTACCGTGTAAGGAGCAATTACAAAATATCCGAATACAACGCCAAGAAAAAAAAGCAACGAAACCCAGAAAACAACGCCTCTTGTTCGTTCCTTTTCTTTTTTTGTTAATGCGGGTTTTACAAACTTCCAGAACTCCCAGAACACATAGGGAAATGCAAGCACCAGCCCTCCGATAGCTACAAAAGTAAAAAGCAGCGTTATTTGCCCGGTCATTACAATATTCTGCATATTCACCGGAATTTCTGTAATGCACATCGCATCGCCCAAGCCCAGCCGCTGCCCCAGCTTACACACCAGCCTGTATGTGATGAAATCGGGGTGTGTAGGGCCCATCAATACTTTTGAAAAAAGGAACTTATTGTTGATGCCAACGATCACTGCACCGATAGCCACTGCAATAACAGAGCGCAGCAAATGACCCCTTAACTCCTGAATATGATCAATAAAGGACATTTCGCCGGAAGGTTCTTCTTTTTTTTTCCGGCCGAAAAATGATCTTTTTCTGGTACCTGTTTCTTCCAAGGGGTAAAGTTTGGCTGCAAAAATAGCGGTTCACCCCGAAGATATTTGTCTTGATTTTAAAATAAAAAACCCTGCCGCCGCTGGAATTACGAACTGCAGGGTTTTTGTAAAAAAAATTATTTACTTAACCGTAAGGGCATTATCAATAATGAAATTCAGATTGGCCCTGTGGGCACGGGTTTGTTCGTTGGTAGAAACCGCTGTGGCAAGCAGGTTTTTTATTTTTCGGAGCCCGTTATACAATGCGGCTTTTGAGGCATTATCATAGTTGCTTGTGGGAGCAGTAACGATGGCAGCCATACCTTTTACCAGCTCTGTCTGAAGATTGAGCCTGTACAGGTTTACATTTGTTTTCAGGTCGGCGCTGAAAACGCCATTGATTACATCATTTACTACATCGGCCACGCTGTATGTATTGCCGTACAAAGAACTGTTATTAATACGGCTCAGGGTATTGGCGCTGAGTATATGGGCAAACAGACCTACCTGCACGTTTTGAATTGTATTTTGTGGTTTGTAGTCCTCTGTATTGCCAAAGAAGTTAAATCCGCGGCGCTGCATTTGCAGGTATGGAAACAGCGCGGCATCGCCATCGAAAGCATTGGGGGCAAAAATGTATTTATTGAGTAAAGCCATCGCTTTCTTCTGGTATTCGGCCGGTACCGGGGTAAAAGGTTTGTTTTTTGTATCCTGCCCTGCAAAGCTGCGATCCACCATTACTCCTCCGATAAAGCGGCTGACCGACTGTGCCATACCATTTCGCTGACCAATCAGATTGCCATACCGGCTTCTCAGTTCGGCGTATGACTTGCCGGGTTTACTGTATTTGTCTTTTAGCTTGCCCATCAGTTGGTTTACTAGCCTGAAGCGTTCTTCCGCATATGCAATCATGTCGTTACTCATATCGTTGATCATCACCCGCGGATCAATGCCGCCGCCACCCGGTGAACGCATATCATCGGCATCATTTCCGAATGTATGTTTCGGATCGGTGCTTCTGCTTAATATTTTTTTCAGGCCTTCGGCTTCTTCTGCTGCGCTGAAAGGTGTATACCCGAACTCAATGGCCCAGATGTCATATGGCCCCACTTTGGTGGTGTAATAATCACCCTGTTTGCTGCGGTCAAGCGAAACATTTACGGCCGGATAATCCATTACAGAACCCATCAGGCCGAGTTTACGTGTAATTTCTTTATTATGTACTTCGGAAGGACTCAGCATCTGGCTGGCTTTCATGTTATGATTCAGGCCCAGGGTATGCCCCATTTCGTGCAGGATCAGGTAATATAAAAACTGTTTGTGCAGTTCTTTAATTTCTTCGGGCGATGCATCTGCCGATTCCAGCACCGTAAGCCCGGAGGTAAACTGTGCCTTCAGCTCCTGGCCGATGGTGCATACTGCTTTGTGATTAAGCCCCGGCAGGTGTAGTTGCGCTTGTTCTTTATTTTGATTTAAAAGTATTGAGGCAAGGTCAGAAGTTCCGCTGCTGTATGAATTAAACAACTCATCGACCGCAGGCGAATTACTGCCGGTTTGCCATTCCACTGTAATATCGGCTCCGAGTATCTGGCCTGTTTTTGGATTGACAAAGCTGGGCCCGATGGCTCCGTATGGAGGATAGGGCGAAGAAACCCAGCGAATGACATTGTATCGTATATCTGCCGGATCCCAATCGGCGTCATCCGGCATAATTTTCATTACAATAGCATTTTTGAAACCGGCTTTTTCAAAGGCTTCGTTCCATTTTAGCCCCGCTTCTACCACCGTTTGTCTTAATTCAACGGGAGTTGTATTTTCCACCCACCACACTATCGGTTCTACAGGTTCGCTGATAGCTGCATTCGGATCTTTTTTCTTCAGGTGCCACCGGTTGATCACATCTTTGTAATCGGCCACTTTAATAGTGGTAAGATTGTCTACTTCCTGGTTAAAGAACCCCACCCGCGGATCGTCGTATCTCGGGCGGTAATCGCTCCGCGGAATTTCAAGAAAACTGTGCTGGAAACGGATACGGTTGTAGCGGGCATCGGTAATGTCTTTTCCGCCCTGATTAAAAGGAGCGGGATTATCATATGAAAGCTCCACAATTACATCGGTATTATTGGGGTAAGACCGTATAGTACTGTATCCGGATTTTGCAGTATTGAGATTGCCCAGGTTAAATGCCTGCGCAGCTTGCGGTCCGGGAGGAATCAGCGGCTTTATCGGATCCAGTTTATCACTCAGGAACAGTGCATCGGCTGCCAATAAAAAACCGGCAGAATCTTCCACATCAATTTTTGCCGAATAAAATACTGCGTCGGTTACATCCACATTGGCAGCTTTGCTTACCGCATTGTTTGGATCATACCAGAAATTGGTATTTACCTGCGAAAATTCAAGCTTATCAAAATTCTTCCTCATTTTAAACACCCACGTCACCCTGATCATATTCTGGTGCAGAAACAGATTGGTAGGCCCGCCCATTGAAAAACTCTGGTAGATATATTCTTTTCCCAGCTGGTCTTTCTTAATATACATCTGAACGCTGCCGGTGGCTGTGTCCTGATACAACGTAAAGAGACCTTCCATTTTTTTGCTGCTCTTTACTTTGTCGGCCACAGTAGGTTTGGGTGGCCCGGATGGTTTTTTAACAGTATCCGCTTTAATTACCGGCACCGGCACCGGTTCTTTTTTGTCTTTGTTTCGCTGTGCAAACAGAGATACAGACAGTAAAATACCTGTTGCTGCCAGCAACAAGGCCTTTTTTGAGGGGTTCATATTATTTCGGGGTTTTTTTAGTAAACAAGCCTGTAAGAATACGGCGATTCTGCGGTGTTTATGAAAAAAATTGATAAGCGGTCTGCCATCAATCCGATGCCCGCAGAAAAAGAGGTCATTTGAGCTTCTTCATTTTCACCATTTCAATACGGGTATCACTCACGCTGATGATGTCAAATTCATAATCGCCAATAATGATTCGTTCTTTTTGGCGGGGAATCATTTCGTGAAAGTGAATGATGAACCCTGACAGGGTTTCTGATTCATTTTCGGGAAACTCCAGCCCGTATTTTTCATTAAGGTAATCCAGTTCCATTCGCCCCGAAAAGATAAATTCATTTTCAGCGATCTGTTTTTCTACAAATTCTTCTACGTCATATTCATCGTGAATTTCGCCGAATATTTCTTCCAGCAGGTCTTCCATGGTGATGATGCCCGCCGTACCTCCGAATTCATCTACCACCCATGCAATGCTTTTTCTTTCCCGGCTGAATTTGTTGATCAGGTCGGAGGCGCCCATGCTTTCGGGTACCGCAGGTATCGGCATCAGTACCGATGCGATTGTTTGAGGATTGCGAAACATTTCCAGCTGGTGCACATACCCCAGAATGTGATCAATATTGTTTTCAAACACAATTAGCCGGGTTAGTTTTGTTTCGGCAAAAAGTTTTTTCAGGTTTTCCACAGAGGCATTCACGTCTATTCCAATAATCTCTTTTCGGGGTACCAGGCATTGCCGGATTTTTACTTTTGATAATTCCAGGGCGTTCTGAAAAAGTTCGGCATTCAGCGGGTGCCTGGAGCCGCCTTCGGCACGGGTTTGCAGAAAAAGTGTTTCAAGGTCATTACGGCTGAACGCCTCTTTTTGTTCATCTACCCTTACGTTGAACAGGTATTTCAGCACCCACCGTGCCAACCCGATAAGGGCCGCTGCTACAGGATAAAACAAGCGATAAAAGAAACTGATAACATGCACCAGCGCAGACAGCAGGCTATTGCTGCGGGCACGAAAAATAGCCCGGGGTATAAACTCGGCAAATACAATTACCAGCAGCGTCGAGATAGCGATTTCAATAAGTATGCGGGCTACGCCCGGAACACGGGCATAATCCCAGATGGGGCGCATCACATTGCTGATCTGCAGCCCGAAAAATACTAGAAAAATATTGAAACCCATCAGCGTGGTGCCCAGAAAGCGGATAGGCGAATCCATAAATTCATCCAGTATTTCGGCGCTCAGGCGGCCTTGCTTTTTTTTCAGTTCAATATCCAGCCGGTTGGCGCTGTAAAAGGCCATTTCGATGCCGGCGAAGAATCCCATCAGCAGCAGTGTCATAAAAAACCAGGTGACCGTCTTTGTATCCAGCATAAGAAACCGCTAAGATAATCAAAGAAGGAGAAGCTATCGGGGAGTTTTACGGAGTACATTCATGGCCTATCTGTTGAGAAAATCGCCGGTAATTTTTTCCGCTTCGCGGCAGGCCTTGTCCAATTGGTCGTTTACAATTATATGATCAAAGTGATGGCGGAAAGAGAGCTCGTAGCTGGCTTTGCTGATGCGGGCCTGCAGCGATTCTTCGCTTTCGGTACCCCGGTTTCTTAATCTTTTTTTCAGTTCTTCGACAGACGGAGGCTCAATAAACAAAGTGAGGGTTTCTTCGGGGTATTGCTGCTGCATGTGCAGGGCGCCTTTTACATCAATATCCAGCACCGGCGTCAGCCCTTTTTTCCACTTGTTTTCAATTTCGCTTTTTAGTGTGCCATAGTATTTGCCTTCGTATACCATTTCCCATTCGGCAAACTCATTGTTCTTTATTTTTTTTCTGAATTCGTCTACGCTGATAAAATAATAATCCACACCGTTTTTTTCATTGGCCCGCGGGGCACGGGTGGCGGCCGATACGGAAAAAGCCAATTTGTCCTTAAATGTTTTAAGTAAATGCCGGGTGATGGATGTTTTGCCGGCTCCGGAAGGAGCGGTAATGATAATAATGCTGTTTTTGGCGGAAGGCATCTGCAAAGAAAGGGAAGAAACAGGAAAACTCTTTGCTGTTTGTGCCGGCAGACGAAATTTTCACGTTACCTGTCAATCTGCATTTTTTATCCAGGCAATAATCCGCAACGGCCCGCCGCTGCCGCCTTTTATTTTCATAGGCAAAGCAATCACAAAAGCCCCTTTCTCCGGAAGGCGGCTGAGGTTGGCGACATTTTCAAAACCAGGAATATTCTGTTCATATAAAATCTGGTGTGTTTTAAAATCGGCCGACTGCCCGTAATCCACACTGGCCACATCCACACCAGTCGCTTTTATATTTCGGTTTTTCACCAGCCAAGCAGCTGCATCGGGATGAATGCCGGGAAAATGAAGTTTGCTTACTGCCTCCGCCCCCCTCTCGTCCGTTCCTAAATATTTTTTTGCATCGGGATAAAAACGGCCATAGCCGGTGCGAAAAAAAAGGATGGCATCATCAGGAATATTTCCGTTCTTTTTTTCCCATGCTTCAATGTCGGCTACGGAAATAAGGTAGTCGGGATTTTTTAATGCTTTTTCCGAAACGTCAATCACTACCGCTTGCCCCATTAGTTTTTCCAGCGGTATTTCATCGGCAGCCCATTTGCCTTTGGCAAAATGCATCGGTGCATCCAGATGCGTTCCGCCATGTTCTGCTGCGCAGAAATTGTAGGCAGAATAATAAAACCCGGCAGGGGTTACTCCCTCAAAAGCGGTATCGAGACTGAAACCACCGGCGGTGGGCCAGTAAAGTGTTTTTTCAGAAAACTCGTATGAAAGATCGATCCATTCGCCCCTGGCAAAAAAGGACAAAGCAGACAGATCAGTTGTGTTCTTTTGCCTGCAGGAAATAATAACCGGCAAAAGAAGAAAAGCAACAAATTTCATAATTCATGATTTTGGGTTTCTAAATTTAATGAATGTTGAGCCAGATTCCGGTCGCTTCTCCTGCACGAAAAAAACCCCGTCGCACAGGACGGGGATAACCAACAATAATAAACCCACCATTACTAAAAGCGTATATGATATTCCAGCCCAAATACATTGCTTCGCAGCAACCCATCCGGTATCACTTTTCGGGCACTGATGGGTGTGCCGTAGCTGAAAATAAGCTTATTGCGCTTGCCAGATAAATAGCTGAGGTACACTATTCCGTTCAGGGTTACGCCTTTTGAATCAGAATGTGTTTGCCGACTCTTGTTTTCATCGCGGTAAGTGTCATTTCCCAAATGAAAAATAGGCAGCAGCCCCGGCTCAATGGTCAGTTTATCTTTTACCAGATCAAATTCGCGGGTTACTCTTGCCAGCACATCGCTTTTCCTGCGAAGGCGGTTAGTAGGCAAATAAAATCCTGCATTGGCATCAGGAAAGGCAGAGGGGAAAAACCGGTTTTGATTTTCGCCCGAAAGAGGTTGTTGCCACACAATGCCTGCCGACAGCTTATTGTAAAGAAAATTATAGCCTAAAATAAGGTCGGTAGTGCCGAGGCTTGACTGATACACCATCGGCAGTGAGGCATTGCCTTCTTTTCCATTGGCGTCATTGAGTGGTAGTTTAAACCCGCCAAAAACGGATGAGTTAAATTTCCTGCCGGGCCTGAAGTTGTAACTGGCTGTAATGAACGCATCACCAAAGTTTGCAAAAGAGCCCAGTTCGCCGCTGGCTGCCTGATAAGTAAGTTTTCCCGACAGGGAAATTTTTTTTCCCAGCCAGTGGTTGTATTCTATAAAAGAGGATACTACATGCACACTTCTTTCGCCCTGGCCGTAGGTGAGCCCAACAGAAAGAGACTTACGGAAGTCTTTTTCTTTTTCGCCGGGGTTTTTAAATGCATGAATGGTACACACGCCGGCGTCGCTGCAGCCCTGCGCCAAACAGAGGTGGGGTAAAAAAGCCACAACAATACCTAAAGCAAACAGTGCTTTTTTCAAATTTCCGGCATTTACTGTGCGAAGCTACCTGCCCAAAGCAAACCGGTATGTCGCTAATGCGACGGAGAGGTTAAGAAAAATGTTAAAAGAAAACTCTTTTTCAATTACAGGAAACATGCTATGCCGGCTAAATTCCCGCAGATTTTGTTTGCCCGGCGAGTGGTTATTCCGCTTCTGTATGTTTTTTAAAATTATCCAGTATAGCCTGCCAGCCGAGGCGCTGCATCTCGAGTGAATGGGTATTTTCTGCTTCAAAGCTTTCTTTTATTTTGGTTGTATTGCCTGTGGGTTTAAACAACACTTCCGCTTTGCGTCCGTCGGCCATTGTGTATTTAATCATCTTATGCTCTTCCACTTCCGTGTAGAAGCCTTCAAAATCAAAGCTGAAACTGCCATCTTTGGCGGCCATGGTGAATGAGAATTTTCCATCAGCGTGCAGATCATTTTCGGCAGCGGGGCAGTGCCAGTCATCGGAGGCCTTGTTCCACTGCATGATGTGACCGGGAGTAGTCCAGCATTTCCATACTTTTTCAAGAGGCGCATTTATTTCAGTTTCTACCGTTATCACTGTTCTGGCAGTTCCTTCCGAAAGGGCTTTTACTTTTTTCAATGCTTCGGGCCATATTTTTTCAAATACTTCTTTGAACTCATCAGTAATGTCCATTTCAATTTCCAGCGTAGTGGTTCCGTTTTGCTGCTTAAGCGTATAGTTTTCCATAGCTCCTGCCCATGCTTTTACTCTTTCACTGGTAGTGTCTTCCACACCGTTTTCCACTTCACCCAGGTGTTTGAATGACATGAATTCACAGGGCCTGTTGGCCGCCACCCTGCTTACCATGCCTCTGCCATTAGGGTCCAGAAACAATACTTTGGTTCCTTCTTTCCAGTTATCGGTTTTAACATAAGATCCTTCGGCGAAAACGCTGGTCCATGCGCGGTAAGCGTCAAGATTCCAAAGCATCTCCCACACTTTTTCTTTGGGTGCATTGATGGTAATGCTGAAATTTATTTTTTGCATAAACATTTATTAAGGCCGAAGATCATTTTTTATTCCAGAAATAATAAGACAATATGCCCGGTACAATCCAGATCAGGAGAGTGAGCATCAGGGGATCGAACTGGCCAAAGGCCGCAATGGCGGAATAAATGGCACCTGCCAGGTCAAAGAACAAACCGGCATAAGCCCACTCTTTGATTTTTTTTAAACCCGGTATTAGGATGGCAATACTACCGGCAATTTTGGCCCAGCTGATAAACTGGATAAAATATATAGGATAACCAAGCCCTTTATGAAGAAATTCTATATTCTTTTCGTTAGGGCCGATGCCTCCGATAGATGTATAGATCATCAGACCGGAAAAGATTACAGTGAAAATCCAGTACAGCAGATTATAGGTTTTCGGTTTCATATTTTACTTTTTTAAAAAAAATTTTAAAGGCAACAACCATGGGCGAATTATCGGTGATTTTTGAATCGTAAAATACCGAACAGTAAAACGGAGCGGCCTCTTTTGGCCCGCCTTCAAATCAAAGTCAGGAATCTATTTTGCTTTTCATGCATTTACTTTTGTGATTGGGGAGTATTATGCTTTTTCCTGACAGTTGAACATCCATTTTACCCCGTATTTGTCTTTGCAACTGCCGAAATAGGCGCCCCAAAACATATCGGCCATCGGCATTTCTACTTCGCCACCTTCGGACAAGGCATTAAACAGACGATCGGTTTCTTTTCTGGTATCAGGCTCCAGATTGATGTATACATTATTGCCCATGTTCACTTTAAATCCCATCTGCTCCGGCGCATCGCTGCCCATCAGTAAATGCCCGCCGGTTATAGGTAATGTAACATGCAGTACCAGGTGTTTAATCTCATCAGCTATGGGCGGCATGCCTTCCTGCGGGGGCATGTCTCCAAACCGGTTGATTGGGCCTTCGAACTCTGTACCGAAAACCGACTTATAAAAATTAAATGCATCTTCTGTCTGGTTGGTGAAGTTTAAATAAGTACTTACTCTTGCCATGGTTTGATTTTTATATTCGTAATTTTTTTTTGATCAGATTTAAACTGCATTTGTTTGTGCTATTGAACTCTTTTTACATTACGTGGGCAATAAAAATAACGTGAGTAATGGCAGTATAAAAAAAATTTGCTTTTCCTGAACGGGAGCATTTCTTGAAGAGATGTAGTTTTACGTGAGGCTTTCAAAAAACGTTACCCGTCTACTCTCTTTATATCTGCCCCCAGCTTTCTCAGCCGGTCGTCAATATACTGGTAGCCACGGTCAATTTGTTCTATGTTCTGGATAATGCTTTTTCCCTCGGCGCTCAACGCTGCGATTAATAAAGCCACACCGGCCCGTATGTCGGGGCTGCTCATGGTAATGCCGCGCAGTTTTTGTTCTCTTTCCAGACCAATTACCACGGCGCGGTGCGGATCACAAAGAATGATCTGTGCGCCCATGTCAATCAGCTTGTCTACAAAGAAAAGGCGGCTTTCAAACATTTTTTGGTGTATCAGCACACTGCCTCTTGCCTGGATAGCTGTAACCAGCACAATGCTCAACAGGTCGGGTGTAAAACCGGGCCAGGGATGATCGTAAATAGTAAGTACGCCGCCATCAAGGTAGCGGTTTACCTCGTATACGTCCTGCGACGGGATATGAATATCATCGCCGGAAAAATTCATTTTGATTCCGAGCTGCTGAAACTTTTCCGGAATAATTCCAAGGTGTTCAATACCTGCATTTTTTATTGTGATGTCGCTTTGCGTCATTGCAGCCATACCGATGAATGAACCCACTTCGATCATATCGGGCAGCATGCTGTGTTCTGTACCAGACAGGTAGGTGACGCCTTCAATAGTCAGCTTGTTGCTTCCGATACCGCTGATCTTTGCACCCATGCTGTTGAGCATTTTGCATAGTTGCTGAATGTAGGGTTCGCAGGCGGCGTTGTAAATAGTGGTAATGCCTTTGGCCATTACAGCTGCCATAATGATGTTGGCCGTACCGGTTACGGAGGGTTCATCGAGCAGCAAATCTGTTCCGTGCAGCTGCGGCGCTTCCAGGTGAAAGAATCCGTCTTCGGGATGGTAGTCAAAAGAAGCGCCTGATTTTTGAAAAGCGAGAATATGCGTGTCAAGTCTTCTTCTTCCGATTTTATCGCCGCCGGGTTTTGGAATAAATGCTTTTCGGTAGCGGGCCAGCATGGGCCCGGCCAGCATTACAGACCCCCTCAGCCGGCCGCTTTTCTTTTTAAAAGTTTCGCTGTGCAGGTAATCCATATTCACATCATCGGCCTGAAAAATGCAGGTATCCCGTTGGGGCCTTTCGATTTTTACATTCATTTCGCCCAGCAATTCGATCAGCAGGTTGATGTCAAGTATATCGGGAATATTTTTAACCGTTACTTTTTCCGGCGTTAACAGTACAGCGCTGATGATCTGCAGGGCTTCGTTCTTGGCGCCCTGGGGGGTGATATCGCCTTTTAATTTTTTTCCACCGGTGACTTCGAATAAATGCATCTGAATCCTCCCCGTATTTCCTGAAGAAAGCGGATGTAGTAAATGTTGTAAGGATAAAAATATAAAAAACCCCCTTGCGGGGGTGGGCGTTTAATATCTTTTCTTTTTAAACTTATTTCCTCCTCCGCTGCCGCCACCCCGCTCGTTGCGGTCTCTGCCGCCGCGCTGCTGAAATTTTCCTCTTTGCTTTCCATAGCTGCCGCTGTTGCGGTCGCGTCCTTCCTGCTGGTGCCGGTAGGCCTTTACAAACGGAGTATTGGTAAAAGTAAGCTGTCCGTCGGTTATGCTGCTGAGTTCGCTTTGAATGGCGTCGTCGTGCACGGTTTCTTTGTGCCAGTTGTTATATGCCAGCTTCATATAATAGGCGATGGCATTGGCAAAACCCAGACGTTTATCGGGATCTTCTTCTTTCAATGCTTTTTCAATCACCAGCTGAAGATTTTTTCCCAGATGGTAATATTTGGGATGGCGGTCGGGATAGGAGAGTGGTTTGGGTTTTCCTTTCAGAGTTTCTCTTGTAGGAATAGGATAGGGAGATTTTACATCCAGTTTGAAATCGGCAATCAAAAAAAGATGATCCCACAATTTATGACGAAAATCTTCCACGTTTTTCAGATGAGGATTGAGAAACCCCATTAGCTCGATAACGGCCTGTGCATTTCGCTGGCGCCGTTCCGGGTCTTCGATATTAAGCAGGTGTTCAATCATCTTCTGAATATGCCTGCCGTACTCACGCATTACCAGGCCGTTTCTTGTAGTATTGTATTCCATGAAATTTTATTGGTAAAAAAGCAAATGTAGAGAAAGAAATCCGAAGCCGGAAGCAGGGCCTGAATGCAAGATGCATTAGATCAGCCAAAAAAAATGGCAGATACTTTTAAAATTGCCTTTCGGCGGGCTCAGGGTAAAAAAAGAAGGGGCCCCGAACCAAGGCCCCTTTTACAAGCCACCATCCTCTTCCACCTAAGAGGTCATTTGATAATGAGAAGTTGATTGACACCGGACAGTTGGCCCGTAACGTCTGACAGCCTCAGCCAATACGTTCCCGTACTGAGCCTCGTAATTTGCCGGTAAGCGGGTCCGTTTACTTGCAATTTCTCATTATATACAGTTTGTCCGTTTATATTGATGATCTGTATATTCATTGTTGTGGCATTAACATCATCAAATTTGATACCAACAATGCCATCCGACGGGTTGGGAAACACGGTAAAACTACTTTTACGGGTGCCAAGCTGAAGGCTCTTCACCTGGCTTAGCCGGTAGCTGCCATCGGCGTATTTTATCCTTATACGGAAATAATAATTGCTTTGCTGAAGTGAAGCGGGTGTGTAGCGGAAATGATACTGTCCGTCCACATCCATTGCATTCTTATCAATGCTGGCTTCGGTGTAAAAACGACGGCCGTCGGGGCTTACTTCTACCTGAAAGATGTAATTTTCGTTTTGCAATGCGGGCTTCTTCCAGCTGAGATCTGCAGTCATCTCAGTTTGCTTCACCGCTTTAAGTGAAAATAAACTGCTGGGTAAAATAAGCGGGGGGCAGTAACAGTACTCTATACGAAAAGTAATAAAACCGGTGGTTCCTACGGAAAACAGGTAGTCGCCGCTGCCGGTTACGCTGCTGTTCACATTAATGGCATAGCGGTAGGTTACGGAATCGGTGCCGTAAAACTGATCCAGCGTTGCGCTGTCGGTAATTGTACGAACCACCGTCACGGCATTCAGTACGGTGTCGGGGCCAATGCTGGTAAAGTCGGGCCCGCTGAAAGGCGTTCCGTTGGATGCTGCCAGATTGTAAGGGCCATAATTTACATTCGCATTGTTGCTCATAGGTGTGGACAATCCGGGGCCGCTTACAGTGTCTCTTCTGTTGTAGTTGATATTATAGGTAGTAGCGCTGGTTACATTATTTTCCAGAAACATATTTACCACTCCCGTCATAATCATGGTTAACCGCATACAGCTTAATGTTCCGTTTTGCGGGTCGAATTTCGGAAAGCTGAAAAACGCTTCATAGTTACCGCTTCCCGTAGATACGGTTGTGTCATAGGCTGTAGGACCTGGTTCCGGCTGTCCGCCCGGACATTGTGTATATCCCTTCTGCGCAATCAAAAGGCCAAATACTGCCGGAATGAAAACAATAAAAAACGTTTTGTAGATATATTTCATAGGGCGGAGTTTTGGTTAATAAAATAATACTTACTAACCCGGTAAAATTAGAAACGATTGTTCAGGTCATCAATTGTATTAGTGCCCGATTTCCTGTCCCGTATTTCATGTAAACCGGCAGGGAAAGCTCATGCTTTTTCATGATTGTAACTAAGGATAATCACTTAAAAAAGCGTACGGTTTTGCAAGAGTAAAAGATGAACAGTTTAAATTCGCCCGAAGAGCCGGGGCTCGTATTTTTTCCGGAAAGTCACTCAGAAATCTTACGAAGGCCGGATCATCATTTTATAAAACCCATGACAATTGCCATTGATACAAAAGATGTATGCGAACATTCTGAAAACAGTTTTTCCATCCGGTTGTTAAAAGAGTTTCTACTCCGGTCGGGCGGAAATAAGTTGCTTTTTTTGAAAGAAAGCGAATGCGAAAATTTTCATTCTCTTTTTCCCGGAATAAATTTTTTGACGACGGGCCGAAAGACAGAGAGCCGTCTTTCGCTTGCATATCGTTATAGTGTAACTATTCCGGCCTTATTGAAAAAAAATCACGTTGACGTTTTCCTGTCTTTTGGTATACGGCCTGCTTCAGCCGCTATACCCCAGTTTTTGTTTGCAGATCATGATTATCTTGTTCATAAAAAAAACAAGAATGTACCGGCGCTGAAAAAGAAATTGAGAAAAGCAACAAATTATCAAGGCAGATTATTGACCACATCCGCTTTTATCAGGGAGGAAATCGGCAGGCTGGGTGTTATTCAGACGAATACCATTTGTTTAGTAAACCCTTTTTCGCAGCTATACCCATTGCCGGGCGAGCAGGAAAAAAACGCCATCAAATCATTTCTTACAGGGGGTAAAGAGTTTTTTCTTTGCATTTCTTCTTTTCCCGAAGAAAACTTTTTGATACATATACTGAAAGCATTTTCTCTGTTCAAGCAAAGACAGCACAGCAGCTTTAAGCTTGTTTTTTTAACGGGGCGCCCGTTGAGCAAGGAAGAAGACGCCAAACTGGAAACATACCGGTATCGTGATGACGTGGTTTATATGGAAGATAATGATGAAAAAAGAAAAGCAAATCTGATAACCGCAGCCCGGGGCTGCATTCTTTCTCCGTTTACAAATGATCTTAGCTCGGTAATGACCGGTATTCTCGGCGCCGGTAATATACTGATATGCTCCTTCGATCCGGCAGAAGCTTTTAACGACTGCCTGCTGATTAGTATGCCGGAAGATCACAAAAGAATGGCCGGGCACATGGCGCTTATTTACAAAGATGAAAAATACAGGCAACAATTAATAGACAAAGGAAAAATGGCCGTCCGTGCATTTTCTGTATCCTCGTCTGCAAAAATGCTTTGGTGCTGTGTAAGCGATGCTGTAAAATGATTTGGTTACTTTTGCGATTCAATTTACAGGAATGAAAAAATCATCGATTATCATTGATGTAGAACTGGATGAAAACCGGATACCGGAAGAAATAGTATGGAGAGCCACCGATTCAACGGCTGCGGAAGCACAAAAGGCAAAAGCTATGATGCTTGCTTTTTGGGATAATGCCGGAAAGTCGGCCCTGCGTATTGACTTGTGGGCAAAAGATATGATGATAGATGAAATGGCAGATTTCTTTTACCAGACATTAATGACAATGGCTGATACATACGACCGGGCCACACAGCATAAAGAGGCTGTGGAAGATATGAAAAACTTTGCCCGCCAGTTTTATCAGAAGTTCAGGGAAAAGCAACTGAAGGAAAGCAAAGCGTAAAAGACAGAGAGGTTACAATAAGAAAACTCAAATTGGAACATTCAACAGGAAGTGCCATAAACTTAGTTTCATCAGGCGGGCATGTTTATTTGGAACGGAACAAGTTGCTTCAAAAATTTAACCGCCAAAGGTGGTAGTATAAAAGATAAATACGTGAAAATAAAAAACCATGAGTCTTGAACAGCAGATCATGGCCGGCATGAAAGAAGCCATGAAAACAAAAAATGAAGCGGCACTCCGGAGCCTTCGGGCCATAAAAGCTGCCATTTTGCTTGCAAAAACATCGGAAGGCTCCGGTGGTGAATTAAAAACGGAAGACGAAATAAAACTGCTGCAGAAACTGGTGAAGCAGCGAAAAGACGCCCTGGAAATATTCCGGCAGCAAAACCGCGACGATCTCGCAAAAAAAGAACAGGAAGAAATTGAAGTGATTGAAAAATTTCTCCCGGCCCAGCTTTCGGCGGATGAACTAAAGAAAGAACTGCTGGCCATTATTGCCGAAACAGGCGCCTCTTCTCCTGCCGACATGGGAAAAGTAATGGGTGTAGCCACTAAAAAACTGGCTGGTAAAGCCGATGGCAAAGCTATTTCAGCGGCAGTAAAAGAACTGTTGTCGGTGTAGCACAGGAACCAATGGGCAAGCTATTAATAAAACGGCGTAAGCTGCACTTAAGAGCAATCGTTATCTTATCATGTCATGATCATTGATATCGTTATCGCCATACTGGTTGTGCTGGCCGTTATTAAAGGATACCAGCGCGGGCTGATCGTTGCCGTTTTTTCTGTGCTGGGCTTTATAGTCGGGCTGGCGGCTGCTATTAAGCTCTCCGTTGTTGTGGCTGCTTATATTGGCAAGGCAATATCTGTTTCCGATCAATGGTTGCCTGTTATATCATTTGCTGTTGTATTTATAATCGTTGTGCTGCTTCTGCGCTGGATAGCCGGTATTATTCAAAAGAATGCGGAACTTGCTTTGCTGGGCTGGATCAACAGAATTGGCGGGGCATTGATCTATGCTTTTTTATACGTTTTTATATTCAGTATTATACTTTTTTATGCAGGTCAAACGGGGGTTATCAAAAAAGAAACAACGGATGCATCGGTTACGTGGCCTTATGTAGCGCCGCTGGGACCAAAGGTGATTAATGCGGTAGGCCAGTTACTGCCTGTATTTAAAGATATGTTTGTCAGCCTGCAGGAATTTTTCGCAGGAGTATCTTCTCAAATACCTGATCCCAGGTAAAATTATCAACCCCTTTCAAATCTTAGATTTTTCCTGTAAATCAACTATTTTAGCAAAAAATAATTGCCCGGATAAAAGCATGGAATACGAGATCAGACAAGAGGATAAATTCAGGTATATTGAAGAGGGCGATGGCGAACCGCTGGTGCTTTTGCACGGGTTGTTCGGTGCCTTGAGCAACTTCAAAGATCTGATCGAATTTTTCCGCCATCACAACAAGGTGGTGGTGCCCATGCTGCCTTTGTTTGATCTTGATATTTTGCATACTTCGGTGGGCGGGCTGGCAAAATTTGTACATAAGTTTCTGGAAAAAAAAGATTATCAGAATGTGCATCTGCTGGGCAATTCGTTAGGCGGGCATGTGGCGCTGGTTCATGTGCTGAAGCATCCGGAACGGATCAAATCGCTGATTCTTACCGGAAGTTCGGGTTTGTTTGAAAGCGGCATGGGCGACTCCTATCCCAAACGCGGCGACTACGAGTATATAAAAAAGAAAACCGAGCTTACTTTTTACGACCCGAAAACAGCTACAAAAGAGCTGGTGGATGAAGTGTATGCCATTACCAATAACCGCATAAAAGTTATTAAAATCATCGCCCTGGCCAAAAGCGCTATCCGAAATAATCTGGGCGAAGAACTCAATCAAATCAAACAACCGACGTTATTGGTATGGGGAAACAACGATACCATTACCCCGCCTTTTGTGGCACGGGAGTTTAACCGGTTGATCCCCAACAGCGAGCTGTATTTTATTGATAAATGCGGGCATGCCCCTATGATGGAGGTGCCGGCAGAATTCAATATGATATTACTCAAATTTTTGAAAAAACTTAGCCAACCTGCAACAGTTGCCTGAAGCAAACTGTCTGACTAAGTAAAAGCCGCTATCCATGTTAACAAGAGAGGTTATATCTCCGTCACTTCCATCCCTTCAATTACAGGACAAAATTTTCAATGCCCTGCAACTGATGAACGATTGCCATGTTTCGCACCTGGCGCTGACAGATGAAGACAAGTATATCGGGTTGGTGAGCGAAGAAGACCTGCTGCAGGCACCCGATGATACAGCCGAAATCGGCGAACTGAGAGAAACCTTTCCTTTGATACAGGTAAATGAATCAGAACATTTTTTAAAAGCGCTTCAGGTAGCCGCCGAAGTAAGACTGAGTGTGATTCCTGTGGTATCCGCTTCGGGCGAATATGTCGGTGTTATCAGTTATCGTGAACTGCTGAAAAAGGCTTCGGACTTTATGAATGTAAAAGATCCCGGCGGGCTCATTGTGCTGGAAATAGATCCCCTCAAGTATTCTTTCAGCGAAATAAGCCGTCTGGTAGAAACCAATGATGCGCAAATCAAACAACTGAATACCTATACTGATCCGCACAGCGGCCTGATGCAGGTGACACTAAAACTGAATAAAACGGAGGTATCTGACATTATTGCCACTTTTCAGCGCTACGAATATTCTGTAAAATATTTTTTTGGGGAAGAGCTGTACGAGAACGAACTGCGCAGCAATTATGAAAATCTGATGAATTATCTGAAAATATAAGAAGCCGGTTTTCCCCAATCTTGTTTTTCTGAATCATATATCCTTTAATTTAGACGCCAAAGCAGCCGGATGCGGATAGTAAAGAAATATGTGTTCACGTTTCTGCTCATAGCCATTGCAGCCGCTTCCGCATTGGCACAAGCTGCTGAAGGCGAATCGGACTACCTCACGTGGCAGACACATAAGGTCAGCGCATCTGCGGATAGCAATACGGCCAAACCTTTTATTATCAGAAAAGTCATTATTACCGGCAACAGAAAAACGAAAGAAAACATCATCCGGCGCGAATTGCCTTTTATGGAAGATGAACAATATCAGCTGCCCGTGCTGGTGGAAAAATTTGCCATAGCCAGAAGACAGCTGATGAATACCGCACTGTTTCATGACGCAGTAGTTTCGCTGAAAAGCATGGAAGGTTATGATGTGGATGTTCTTGTCCATGTAAGTGAACGATGGTATCTTTTCCCGATTCCTTATTTTAAACCGGTAGACAGAAACATAAATCAATGGCTGATAGAACAAAATGCGAGCCTTGATCGTGTTGACTATGGCATCAAACTTCTTTATAACAATGCTACGGGAAGAAACGATAAGCTGAACCTGTGGCTCATCAATGGATATAATAAACAGGCAATATTAAACTATGACCGCCTGTATATCGACAAGCGAATGAAATGGGGCTTTAACATGGGAATAAAGATGGGAAAAAATCATGAAGTAAATTATGCTACCATTGGCAATAAGCAGGTTTTTTATAAAGATCCGGATACCTATATCCGTTCTTTTCTCAATGTAAATGCAGAGCTTACTTACCGCAAGGCTATAAAAACAAGACATCATTTTGGTGTGGCTTATAATGAAGAGAAAGTAAATGATACTGTGGTGGCTCTGAATGCATCTTATTATAAAACAAATTACAACCGCATCCGCGTTCCGGAAGTTTATTACAAAATGGTTTTTTTTGATGTTGATTATATTCCTTACCCCCTGAAGGGGCATATGGCTGAATTGTCGTTCAGCAAAAAAGGATTTGGTGGAAGTATTGATGCCTGGGAAATCAGCGCCAAGGCAGGAGCCAGCTGGCCGGTTGCCAATAAAACATGGACATCAGTAAAAGCAGCTGCCGGCATAAAGTTTCCCTTTTCCCAGCCCTACATTAATCAGCGGATGCTGGGGTACAGGGATTTTTTTATGCAGGGCTACGAATATTATGTAATGGACGGCGCCGCCGCCGGTTATATAAAAGCTTCCGTTACCCGCGAAGTAGTGCATTTTAATATCCGGTCGGTTTCCTCAAAAATCAAGCAGGGAAATATTCCCTTTCGCGTTTTTGTAAAAGCGTATGTCAATGCCGGATATGCCCATCACCCCCACCCCGGCCCCAATCCGCTGAACAATAAAATGCTTTATTCAGCAGGAATGGGAATTGATATTATCACCTTTTATGATTTTATACTTAAGATCGAATGGAGCTTTAACCAGTTAGGCGAAAACGGGGTATATTTACACAGAAAGTCGTATTACTGATAATTAATGAGAGTAGCCATCTACAGCCGGGTACTGGAAGAAGACCAGCGGGCCGAAGTTCAGTCTTTTTTTGACGAGCTGGTCAAACACAAAATCCAGCCGGTTGTATTTCTCCCTTTTTTTCAGCAGATCAAAGACCGGATTCATTTACCTGAGTCGGTAGCCACATTTTATCTTTCCGAAGATCTGAATGAAGGCATTGATTTCCTGATCAGCTTGGGCGGCGATGGCACTTTACTCGACACACTGACGCTGGTGCAGGATAAAAATATTCCGGTGATGGGTATCAATTTCGGCCGCCTCGGATTTTTGGCCAGCATTGGCCGGGATGAGATGGAAACGGCCGTAAAAGCGCTGATCAAAAGCGCATATGTGGTGGACAAAAGAACCCTCATTCACCTGGACTCGGATTATCCCATGTTCGGCCACACACCGGTGGCATTGAATGAATTTGCCATTCATAAAAGAGATACGGCGCCCATGATAAAAGTGCATACTTATCTCAATGGTGAGTTTTTAAATACATACTGGTGCGATGGATTGATTGTAGCCACACCCACCGGCTCTACCGGTTACTCACTCAGTTGCAATGGGCCCATTGTGTTTCCCGACGCAGGTAGTTTTCTCATTACGCCGGTGGCTCCGCACAATCTGAACGTACGGTCTATCATTGTTCCTGATAATAATATTATCTCCTTTGAAGTAGAAAGCCGTGCAGACCAGATCATCTGTGCCATGGATTCGAGAAGAGAAATCGTAAACAAAAATGTGCAGCTGGCGGTTAAAAAAGAATCCTATATGATCAATCTGGTGCGGCTGAGCGAAAATAGTTTTCTGCAAACATTACATGATAAGCTTACCTGGGGCCTCGATAAACGCAACCGGTCCGAAGGAGAGTAGTCCGGGTGGTTCCGGTAGTTGTACTTCTCTTATTTCTGTTTTTTGTGATTTATTAAACAGTGAAATCGTATAATTACTGCAATCCGCCATTGTTTTTTTTCGTTTTATTTTTTTGAAGCATTATTTTGCAAGTATGTTTTTACGCAAATTGATGATCATTGCCGCCATTCTTGTTCCGTCATTTCATTTCGGGCAGTCGCAGGCAGTGGTGCAGGAAGGCGAATTTGGGGTGGGCATCGGCACCGGTCATTATTTCGGCGATCTGAATACAAGGGCAAGAGTAAACCGGCCCAAGATAGCTGCGGGTATTTTCTTTCGTAAAAATTTTGGCAACTATATTGCGGCGCGGGTAGCGGCCAGTTTTGCACAGGTAGGGTATTCGGATATTTACAATACCCACAACGAATACATGAACCGCCGCAATCTCAGTTTCAATTCCAATATATGGGAGTTGTCGCTGCAGGGTGATTTTAATTTCTTCCGCTTTATGCCTGGCGAACCGGAATATAGGTTTACCCCTTATGTTACAATTGGCGCCGGTGTGTTCAATTATGATCCTTATGCTTACCTGAACGGGGAAAAGTATTTTCTCCGCCCGCTGAATACCGAAGGACAGGGCGATAGTTTGTACCCCGACCGCAAGCCTTACGCTTCAATGGCTGTCAGCATTCCCTTTGGCGTGGGAATAAAATATTCCATCAATGAGCGCATCAATGTGGGTTTTGAAGTGCTGCACCGCTTTACCAATACCGACTATCTTGACGATGTAAGCAAAACCTATGTGGATCCTTCCGTTTTTCCTCCATTGCCGGACGGAAGCCCGTCACCGGCATTTCTGCTGCACGACCGTTCCTATGAACTGGGCGAGCCGATTGGTATTCCCGGAAGAGCAAGGGGGCTCAGCCGCCAGAAAGATCAGTTTGTAACCGCGATGTTTTATGTAACATTCAACCTGCAGTCGTATAAATGCCCGACAGCAAACTGAACATGCTGATCTTTATTTTCGGAGCGGGGCATCAGTGGTTTTTTTTCAATTTCTTCCTTGCCGCATTTAATGGCTTTAAGAATATTTTCAATCTTTTTGCCGTTTTTTTTCTTTTTTCAATTTTTGAGCAGGCCGGCTGGCTGATGTCATGAGCCCGGCAAATGTCCGATACTTTATGGCCGCTCTCTTATGGCTTAAGAATTCCGATGATCTGCGAATCAGGTAAATTTTATTTTTTGCGTTTTGCTATTCCTGTTTAAGTCTAACAATTGTTTCCCATTTACAATCGCTGCGGGGTTTAAAGGGAAGCTTTCAGTCTTATCTGAAAAAAAGGCCGGAACAAGACAGCCGCAATAAAGCGTAAAGCTATCCCTTCAATTTACCCTAATTTTGCCTGTTCATTACCCGATGTACCAGTTATTAAATCAGATTGACAAAAGCCGCCTGCCACGGCATATTGCCATTATCATGGATGGCAATGGCCGCTGGGCAAAAGAGCAGGGGCAGGATCGCCTCTACGGCCATTACCATGGTGTGGAAAGCGTTCGCAGCATTGTGGAAGGCTGTGCTGAATTAGGGATTGAATACCTGACACTTTATGCATTTTCTACCGAAAACTGGGACCGGCCCGAATATGAGGTAGTAGGATTGATGGAACTGCTGGTTACTACCATCCGCAATGAAGTAGAAAGCCTGCATAAAAACAATATCAAGCTGCATGTAATTGGCGACATGAGTATGCTGCCGGAGTATGCGAGAAACGAACTGAACGAAGCCCTTGATATCACCAAAGAAAATACGGGCCTCAACCTGATAATGGCATTGAGCTACAGCGGCCGCTGGGAACTGCTGAATGCGGTAAAAAATATTGCCTACGAAGTAAAAAAAGGAAAGCTACAGGTAGATGAGATTGACCAGCACACATTGCAGCAACATCTGGCGACAAGCAATTTTCCCGATCCCGAACTGATGATTCGTACCAGTGGCGAATACCGGATCAGTAATTTCCTTTTGTACCAGCTGGCTTATGCCGAATTGTATTTTACCCATGTACGCTGGCCCGACTTCAGAAAGGATAATCTGTACGAAGCCATCATAGATTATCAGGGAAGAGAACGAAGATTCGGCAAAACAGGCGAACAGGTGAGCATAGAACGGGTTAAACAATAAGTAAGAAAAGGTAAATAAACCAATCGGTGTTTCGCAAGAAAAAGAATTGCCGGCACACTTGTATACCTTGGCCAAACTGCTTGTATTGCTTATTTAACAAAGACTTCAAAAAATTACCGTTATTTTGCCCCCGCTCCGGGGCATATGCCACCCTGTAAACCAGCGGTAAGCAAATAGAATGCGGAGAATCTGACTGACTTTGAACAAACAACCATGCGACAACTCTTTCTGAAAACCTGTGTTTTGGCGCTGATCTTCTCTGCTGTGTCTGATACGGTATTTGCACAAAAGCCCGGCGATACCATTCCTGCATCGGTTGATCCTGCCCTGGCCGCATGGCCCAAGCTTACCCGTATTAAAGAGTATACAATTTCTGCCATACGCACCAGCGGTATTCGTTACCTCGATACGGCAATTGTTATTTCTATTTCGGGCCTGCAGGTAGGCGATAAATTTCTTCATCCCGGAGGAGATATTTTTTCAAAAGCGGTGCAAAATCTCTGGCGTCAGCGTCTTTTTTCCAATGTCGAGATTTATGTAACACGGGTGGTGGATGATAAGGTAGAAATAGAACTCAGCCTTACGGAAAGACCCCGGCTGGGAAATTTTGCATTTAAGGGTATCAAAAAATCCGATCAGGAAGAGCTGACATCCAAGCTGGCACTGGTACGTCAAACGATTGTAACAGAAAACACCCGCCGCAATGCCGATGAAATAATCCGGAAATTCTACTCCGAAAAAGGGTATATGAATGTGCAGGTGCAAATAGAAGAAAAACCCAGCGCAAATGTGCTGAACTCAATCGACCTCACATTCGTAGTGAACAAAGGCCAAAAAGTAAAAATCGATGAGATCAACTTTTATGGTAACACGGTAGTAACCGATCTGAAACTGAAAAAACAACTGAAAGGAACAAAAGAAAGAACAAGAATCAGTCTGTATCCCTCGGACAACAAAGGACCTTATGGAGAAAACACAAGGCCTACGTTTAAGGAGTATATGAATGATCTTGGCTTTCTATCACTAAGCAAGACAAAAAATTTTCTTGACCCTTATTTCCGGTTTAAACTTTTTACCTCGGCCAAATACGATGCAAAAAAGTATGAAGAGGATAAACAAAAAGTGCTGGATTATTATAACTCGGTGGGTTTTCGGGACGCGGTAATTGCCGCAGACACGGCTACTATTTCAAAAAACGGTACGCATCTTAACCTGCATATCAGGGTAGACGAAGGCCGCAAATATTATTTCGGAAATATTACCTGGAAAGGAAATGCAAAGTATTCTGATTCGGTACTGAATGTCATTCTGGGCATCCGGAAGGGCGATGTCTATAATATTGAAACGCTGGAACGCCGGCTGGGAAAGCAGCTGAGTCCCGAGGGCGGAGATATCAGCGGTTTGTATATGGATGACGGTTATCTTTTCTTCCGCGTAGATCCGGTGGAAACTTCTGTGTATAACGATACCATCGATTTTGAAATCAGGATTACCGAAGGCCCGCAGGCCCGAATTAAGGAAGTAAAGATATTTGGCAATGAACGTACAAAAGAGCATGTAATTCGCCGGGAGCTGCGCACCATGCCGGGCGAACTTTTCAGCCGGGCCGATCTGATCCGTTCGCAGCGGGAACTGGCCAACCTGAATTATTTTGACCAGGAAAAAATCGGCATCAACCCCATTCCCAACCCCGAAGACGGAACTGTGGATATTCATTATTCACTTGAAGAGAAATCTTCCGACCAGTTGGAACTGTCTGCCGGCTGGGGTGGCGGCATCGGGTTGACGGGTACTCTTGGTGTTACGTTCAACAACTTCTCCATCAAAAATATTTTCAATAAAAAAGCCTGGGACCCCTTGCCTACCGGCGATGGTCAGAAACTCAGTCTGCGGCTGCAATCCAACGGCAGTATTTTTCGTTCGTATAACTTTTCATTTACCGAACCCTGGCTGGGCGGAAAGAAAAGAAACTCGCTAACCCTCAGCTTTTACAGCAGTAAATTTTCAAATGCATTTGATCCGGTCACTTTCCGGATCAACCGGGACAGATCGGATTCGAATTACCTGAAAACGCTTGGAGCTTCCATTTCTCTCGGCAAACAGTTGAAATGGCCCGATGACTATTTCACCCTGGTGTATTCGCTCAATTTTACCCAGTATAAACTGAAAGACTATCCCATCTTCCAGGGGTTAAGCGATGGTACATCTACCAACATAAGTTTTAAAATTGCAATCCAACGCTCATCGGTTTTCGATCCGATATTTCCGCGCAGCGGATCAAGCATTACTGCCAGCCTGCAGCTAACACCCCCTTATTCAAAACTGGATCCCAAACTGGCGAAGGATAATCAGTACAGGCATCCTGAATATCACAAATGGAGATTTAATGCCGAATGGTACGTGCCGCTGGGCAAGCCTCTAGGCGCTGAAAAAAACAGGCAATTTGTACTGAAACTTGCTGCCAAGTATGGTTTTATGGGAAGGTATAACAGCAATCTGGAGATATCTCCTTTTGAACGCTTCCAGGTAGGAGATGCAGGGCTTACTAACAATTTCGGTCTGCTGGGTTACGACATCATTGCCCATCGCGGCTATCCGGTGTACGAAACATCCAATCCCAGTGTGAATCCAGATATATCGAATGCCAACCGGTTTTTTACCATTTTTAATAAATACCAGCTGGAGCTCCGCTACCCGCTTACAACGGCTGCCAGCAGCACGATCTATGGCCTTGCATTTTTTGAAGCCGCCAACGGATGGTACGATTTCAAAGATTATAACCCCTTCCGCCTGCGCCGCAGTGCCGGACTGGGAATGCGTTTTTTCCTGCCTATGTTCGGATTGCTCGGATTTGACTACGGGATCGGGTTCGACCGTATACGCCCCGGCCAGGGCCTGAGAAATGCTTCGAAGTTTACCTTTATGCTTGGATTTGAACCTGAATAAGCTTTTATTAACCAAACCTTACGGGAGATATCAGCGTCTTTCCGGAAATGAAGAATACATAAATCTATTTTTCTGTCATCTTTTAAAATCATTTTATGAAAAAGATAGTTTTTGTTCTTATCAGCGCCTGCCTTCTTTCCACTGTAGTATATGCTCAGGCCGGACGGTATGCAATTATCGACACCCGCTACATCCTCGATAAAATGCCCGAATACAGCGAAGCCCAGAAACAACTGGACAAAATAGCGGCCGACTGGCAAAAAGAAATTGATGATAAACAAACAGAACTGGATAAAATGTATCGCGATTTTGAAGCCGAGCAGGTAATACTGCCCGACGAACTGAAAAAAAAGCGGGAAGACCAGCTTTTTGCCAAAGAAAAAGAACTGCGGGATCTGCAACGCAAAAGATTTGGTTTTGAAGGTGATTTGTTTAAAAAAAGACAGGAACTGGTAAAACCCGTTCAGGACAAGGTGTACAACGCTGTACAAAAGCTGGCCGTACAAAGGGGTTACGATTTTATTTTGGATAAAAGTGAGGGAATAACTGTTATCTTTGCCGACCCAAAACTGGACAAAAGCGAAGATGTGCTGAGAGAACTGGGGGTCAGGAACGAACCCTGACACATGTTAAAGATTTGTCAACGGACAACGGAACACTTTTATTTTAACTCTTAAATAAACATCAATCCGAAAACGAAATGAAAAAGTTTACAGTGATTTTTTTTGTGGCATGTAGCCTGTTAATCACCACCAAAACGAATGCGCAAAACAAAACCGGTTATATCAGTGTAGATGAAATGGTATTGCTGATGCCCGAAACCGCAAAGATCGATTCGCTTCTCAAGAAATTCAGAACAGACTCCATTCAGCCCCAGTTGAACTATATTGTCAGCGAGTACCGGAGAAAAGACAGTATCTATAAAGATACATTAAAAACACCCCTCAGCATACGCAAGACGGTGGAACCTGAATTGCAAAATCTGCTGTATCAAATAGAAAACTGGAATACAATTGAGCAGCAGGCGCTTCAAAGTAAGCAGGATGAGTATCTTCAGCCCATATATAAAAAGGTAGTAGATGCCATAAAAGACGTGGCTAAGGAAAAAGGATACAGTTATGTTTACAGCCGCGAGGCCCTGCTGGTAGCTCCTCCGGGCGATGATCTTCTTCCGCTGGTAGCGGCAAAGCTGAAAGTTACGGTGCCTGCAACACGAACAGCCGGTACAGGCAATTAGTAAAGAATTAATCCGTTCAAATATCTTGAACCGTCCCGCTAAACTGGGGCGGTTTCTTTTTTACGGCTGCCAGATAATACATTTGTTGAATGAATCACAAAGGCCCTGTCGGTATTTTTGATTCCGGCTATGGCGGACTGACCGTCTTAAAGGAAATTGCACAAAAGCTCCCGCAATACGATTACATCTATTTAGGTGATAATGCCCGGGCGCCCTATGGCAACCGCTCGTTCGATACGGTTTACCGGTATACCCTGCAAGGTGTTAAGTGGTTCTTTAAACAGGGTTGCCCGCTGGTGATTCTGGCCTGTAACACGGCTTCGGCAAAGGCACTCAGAACCATACAGCAAAAAGATCTTCCTCATATTGGTCCGGATAAAAGAGTACTCGGTGTCATTCGCCCCACAGCAGAGATCATCGGCACTTACTCTGAGTCAAAAAAAATAGGAATACTGGGTACCAGCGGAACCGTGCTGTCGGGTTCATATATCATAGAGATCGGAAAGTTCTTTCCCGGCATTACTGTTTACCAGCAGGCCTGCCCCCTGTGGGCGCCCCTTGTTGAAAATAATGAGCATCTGGGCGACGGCGCCGATTATTTTGTAAAGCAATGTATTGATCAGTTACTGGAGCAGGATGCTGCTATTGATACTGTATTGCTGGCCTGCACTCATTACCCTTTGCTGATGCCAAAAATAAAAGAGTATTCTCCTGCCGATATGACCATTGTATCACAGGGCGAAATTGTGGCTGCGAGCCTTGAAAATTATCTGTATCGTCATCCGGAAATGGAAGAAAAGATCACTAAAAACGGCAGTCTTTCCTTTTATACCACCGATTCAACCGAAGATTTTGACAATCATGCCGCTATTTTTTACGGTAAACCAGTGCAGTCGCAACATGCTGATCTGGAGGCGTATTGAACCGGCAGCCAAATGCTTTAAGCTTTCCCGGGGCTGGTTATTTTCATACCGGAAAAATCTAAAATCCGGGATCTGAAATCTGAACTACATCCCCTACCTTTGCCGTCCTTTCACAATCTACGGGAAGTGGTGTTCCCGTTGAAAAAAGTAATAAACCTGTTTCTCCGCAGGAATTTGTAAAAGGAAAATTTAATAAAAATGCCAGGTAAAAAAAGAACATATCAGCCACACAGGCGCCGTCGCAAATCGGTACACGGGTTTCGTAAAAGAATGCAGACGGCCAATGGCCGTAAGGTGCTGGCCAGCCGCCGCAGGAAAGGCCGTAAGAAACTGACCGTTTCGGATGAAAAGAAACTAAAGTAAACCACCGGCTCGGACAAGGCGTTTAAAAAAATTGCTTTAAATTGATTAGCCCCGCGTTTTCGCCGGGCTATTTTGTTTATTGAAAATACGCTGTATAAAACTGTGAAATCAGTGAACAAGCAACATACACTTGGCAAAACCGAAAGACTCAAAAGCCGCAAGAAGATTGAACAATTATTCATGGAGGGGAAAAGTTTTGTCGTTCCGCCGTTCCGAATTTATCATCGCACAAGTGGTCGGGAGTCAATGAAGAATGCAGAAAATGGATTACAGTTCGGCACAGGGGTTTCAAATAAAAGCTTTAAAAAAGCAGTTGACCGCAACCGCATTAAGCGCCTGACACGGGAAGCATGGCGGCTGCAGAATAGCGAACTAAAAGACAAAATGAAACAAACAGGAAAACAACTTCATGTTTTTTTTATATATACAGGCAAAGAAATACCTGATTATAAACTTGTGTCCGAAAAAATAAAAACAGCCGTTCAAAAACTGCTAATGATTGTTGATCAAAAAGGATAAACATAAAAGTCTTTTAAAAATTCCGGGACTGATCCTGGGTCTTCCTTTTATTGCATTGATAAAATTGTATCAATGGATCATTTCCCCGTGGCTGGGGCCCCGTTGCCGCTTTACACCCACCTGCTCGCATTATGCTGCAGAGGCGCTGAAAAAGCACGGGTTGTTCAAAGGCTCGTGGCTGGCGATAAAACGAATTTCTCGATGCCATCCATGGGGCGGACATGGTTACGACCCGGTACCGTAGAATAATAACCCGGAAAAATAAAAAGGAACCGCTTATAAAATTATAAAACGGCTCCTTCTTTCGATTCGTTTGGCTTTTTATGCTACCGATGCTTTTTGCTTTACGGCTGCTTCGTACCGGTCTGCAATTTTTTTCCAGTTCACTACATTCCAGAAAGCATTCAGGTATTCGGCGCGGCGGTTCTGGTATTTGAGGTAATAGGCATGTTCCCACACGTCGCAGCCCAGTATCGGGATGCCTTTTACTTCGGCTACATCCATCAGGGGATTGTCCTGGTTGGGTGTCGAGCTTATTTCCAGCTTTCCATCTTTTACAATCAGCCATGCCCATCCGCTTCCAAAACGGGTCATGCCGGCATTGTTGAATTTTTCTTTGAACGCATCAAATGAACCAAATGCAGAATGTATAGCCTCGGCCAGGCTTCCCACCGGCATGCCGCCTGCATCTTCTTCGAGGCTTTCCCAGAAAAAGCTGTGATTCCAGTGGCCGCCTCCGTTGTTACGAACGGCGGGGGAAATTTTGCCGGCATTGGCAACCAGTTCTTCCAGCGATTTATTTTCGTGCGGTGTGCCCGCAATAGCCTTATTCAGATTGTCAACATAAGCCTGGTGATGCTTGCCGTGATGGATCTCCATTGTTTGTTTGTCGATATGCGGCTCCAGTGCATCATGTGCATACGGTAGCGCAGGTAAGGTGAATGCCATATCAGTATTTTTTGAGTTAGAAATATAGTTTTATTAAGGAAAACAAATTTACAAGATGAAAGTTGAACAGCAATTGAGATCGTTTTGCGAGAAAGGGAATAATATGCCCTCACACGGGATATTTTTTTGTAATTTCCGGCCATTGTATGATAAATTAAAACGCCGGTGATGAAAAGATTAAATCAACTCTTGTACTGCGGGATCGCCATGCTGTTCATCTCATTTATGCCATATCAGCAAAAAGATAATACGCTTTCCGAAAGAGAAAAAAAGGAAGGATGGAAGCTTCTTTTTGACGGAACGACTACAAACGGCTGGAGACATTTTAAAAATAAAGAGGCCGACTGCTGGGAAGTACTGAACGGCGAGCTGCACTGTAAGGAAACCGGTGTAACAAAAAGAGCCGATCTGATAACAACAGATCAGTTTGAGAACTTCGAACTTCTTATTGACTGGAAAATTTCTCCGAAGTATAACAGCGGAATTATGTATCTGGTAACGGAAGAAAATAACGCGACTTTTGAGTCGGGGCCCGAATACCAGCTTATAGATGATAAATGCTATCCCGGCAAGCTCAGTTCCAAACAGCTCACCGCCTCCAACTACGATATGCATGCGCCGTCGGCCGATTTTACAAAACCCCCCGGCGAATACAATCATACAAGGATAGTGGTCAATAAAGGTCATGTAGAGCACTGGCTCAATGGCGCCAGGGTGGTAGCGTATGAATTATGGAGTGCCGAGTGGAACCAATTGAAGGCTGGCAGTAAATGGAAAGATGTAAAAAACTATGGCATGTCGAAGAAAGGGCATATTGCCCTGCAGGATCATGGCGGCGGAGTATATTTCAAAAATATAAAGATCAAACTGTTGTGATTACTTCTTAAGGCGATTTAATTTTTTTCCTCTCTCGGCAAAGGTTTCTACAATGCCTCTTGTTTCCAGATCGAGACGGATGGAGATGGTGTACCAGGGAATAGATTTTTTGAAACCCGGCATTTTCTTTTTGATGATTTTTACCACATCATCGGTTAATTCTGTAAAGGTTTTTCCTTTACTGCCTTTCAGGCTTTGAATGATGGCAGCTTTAAAGGGCTCGTATATTTCGCCGTCAATGCTAAACTGGCTGCCCGTGCGGGGGTGGGTGGTGGTAATTTTCTTTGTTTTAGCGGGTTTAGCCATAACTATCTTTTTGACTTGAAAAAATCTTTCATCAGTTGCGAGCATTGCTCTTTTAAAACACCCCGCACCAGTTCGGTTTTAGGATGGAAAGGCCAGTTGGCGCCGGCTGTTTTTTTATAGCCATTCTTTTCATCATCTGCACCATACACAATTTTGCCGATTTTGCTCCAGTATAAAGCGCCGGCACACATCAGGCAGGGCTCAACCGTAACATACAACACGGCTTCGGGCAGATATTTACTTCCCAGAAAATTAAAGGCGGACGTCAATGCAATGATCTCGGCATGGGCTGTAGGGTCATTTAGTTTTTCCACCATGTTATATCCCCGGGCAATAATTTTTTCATTCATAACGACCAGCGCTCCTACAGGCACTTCTCCTTCTTCGCCGGCTTTTTTGGCTTCCTTCAGCGCCAGCATCATGAAATATTCATCAGTCATGCTTTAAAGGTAAAAAACTTAACTTGACTTCAAATTTCAATATGGATCCCCGGGTTTTTGTTCAGCTCAGCGAAATGAGATTGTTTTTTGAAAGCGGCAAAACAAGGTCTTACAGTTTCCGCATCAGTATGCTTAAGCAATTCAGGAAAGCCATCCGGCAATACGAAAAAGAAATTTTTGATGCGCTGTACACCGATCTGAAAAAAGTACCCGAAGAAAGCTGGTTTACCGAAAACGGCCTGTTGATGCAGGAGATCAATTATACGCTCAAACACCTGAAGGAATGGATGCAGCCAAAAAGAGTAAGTACAAATCTGATAAACCGGCCTTCATCCAGCTATTTACTGCCTTCCTCATTAGGGGTGGTATTCATCATTGGCCCCTGGAATTTTCCTTTGCAGCTATTATTGATCCCCGTAGTTGGCGCCATTGCGGCCGGCAATTGTGTGGTAATAAAGCCAAGCGAAAATGCCCCGGCCACTGCGGCAGTTATCGAAAAAATCATAAAAGAAACGCTTCCGGAGCCATTAGCCTGCGTGTTGCAGGGTGATGGCGCAACCGTGGTTCCGGATCTGATGAATAATTTTCGGTTTGATCATGTTTTTTATACCGGCAGTATTCCTGTTGGTAAGGCTATATATCAAATGGCAGCTAAAGATTTGGTGCCGGTAACGCTTGAGCTCGGCGGCAAAGATCCCTGTGTGGTAGAAACCGATGCAAACCTGAAAGTGGCGGCAAAAAGAATTGCTCTCGGAAAGTTTTCCAATGCAGGGCAAATGTGTGTAAGCCCTGATTATCTGCTGGTACAAGAAACAGTAAAAGAACCATTATTGAATTACCTGTTTGAATACATCAATAAATTTTTTGGCGAAAACCCTGCCGAAACCTATGGATACAATAAGATCATCAATCAAAAAAGATTTGACAGGCTTATCAGCTACCTGGGCCAGGGCCGCATTGTTTTTGGCGGACAGCATGACCGGGAAAAATTATTCATTGGTCCCACCATTTTGGATGAAGTTTCACCCGATGCGCCGGTAATGCAGGAAGAAATATTCGGGCCCATATTACCGGTTTTTACCTTTAAGGAAAAAGAAGAAGCGCTGGCAATAATAAAGAGAAATCCCAATCCGCTTTCCTTTTATGTATTTACAGAAAGTAAAAGAAAAGGGCAGGAGTGGATTAATGAAGTACAATTTGGTGCGGGTTGTATAAACAATACCGCCCTGCAGTTTACCAATCATCATTTACCATTTGGCGGAATCGGACTAAGCGGTATCGGCAGTTATCACGGCAAAAAAACATTTGATGTATTCACCCATTACAAATCGGTAATGAAAACACCCACCTGGTTTGACCCGGCGCTGAAATATCCGCCACTAAAAGGAAAACTGGGGCTGCTGAAGTTTTTTATAAGGTAGAAATGAAAAAACTAAAACGACTTTTGATTGTTCTTCCTATATTGTTTGCCGCTTTTGCTGCGTACGTAGAAGTGGTAAACCGCGATTCTGCAAATATGACTTACCGGCAAAAACTACTGAAAGCAGTGTACCCCGTCTGGATGTGGTGGGCCAGGCTGACAGGAAAAAATGCTACCCGGCTTTCCAATGAAATCAAACAACCATTCACTTCGTTTTATTCCTTGAAGGCAACACTGAATGATAACACCCAACTGGATTTTTCTGCTTTAAAAGGTAAAAAAGTTTTATTGGTAAATACGGCCAGTAATTGCGGCTACACCAGCCAGTATAACGATCTTCAAAAGCTCTATGAAGAGAATAAGGAAAGACTGGTGATACTGGCTTTTCCGGCCAACGATTTTAAAGAACAGGAAAAAGGAACCGATGAGGAAATAGCCCTGTTTTGTAAACGGAATTTCGGTGTCACTTTTCCTTTGATGAAAAAAAGCAGTGTGGTAAAGGGCAAAAACCAGCATCCCGTTTTTCAGTGGCTGACTGATTCTTCGCTAAACGGATGGAATACAAAACCCCCTGCCTGGAATTTCACCAAATATCTGGTGAATGAAAACGGAGTACTCACCCATTATTTTGGACCATCGGTTTCGCCGCTGAGCAGCGAAATAGCAGAAGCAATAAAAAAATAAACCATGTTTACAAAATCAGACATTGAAAAATATTTTACCGGCGAAAAATCAGAAAGCCTCATTTTTATAGCCCTGGGTATGGCAGGCATTATCCTGGCTATTCTCTTTTTCTTTTTCTTCAAAACCAGTCTTCATAAAGGAATGGCTGTACCGTTTGCCTGCATCGGACTTATAATGGGTATAACAGGGCTGTCGGTCTATCGGTCGAGCGACCGGCTGCGGATTGAAAACGTATATGCTTACGACATGAATCCGCTGCAACTGAAGGAAAAAGAATTACCCCGAATGAAAAAAGTGATGAAAAATTTTCAGTTGCTGCGGTGGGTGGAAATTTTTCTCCTTGCTGCCGGGCTGGGGCTATATATTTATTTTATCCGGGATTTCCGCAGCGGGTTTTGGCGGGGTTTCGGATTTGCCCTCGCGGTAATGGCTGTTGTTGCTTTAACAGCAGATTATTTTGCGGAGCGAAGAGGAAAAATCTACATCCGCGGGCTTGAGTCGTTTGTGAAGTGATTATGTCAGAATTCCTTCTTTCTTTTGCTGGTCTTTCAGAAATTGTATTCCGAAACTTAATTTCTTTGCCGAAGGGGAATGGATACTCATCGCTCTCCAGAAAGGCGTTATTTTACTGATTGGTTTTCCTTTTTCATATGCTTCATAAGCCGCTTCGGCTACTATGCGGATGAAAATACCAGTGGTAACCGGACAGGTATATTCGGCTTTGTATTCCGCTGCCAGGTCTTTGCGCATTTCCTTAATAGCTCTAAAATGCCCTTTGGGTATCTGCCGGATGTATTTGTCAATTATCAGCGGGGTGGCAATCAGCATGGTTGAACCGGCAGGTATATCTGCAAATGGCTTTTGTGTTATTTCCACTTCAGCCTCACGGTTCATGTGCAGTTTTTCGTGCCAGGTTTTTCTTTTATAGGTTGATTTGTTTGCTGTCACTTTTTTTAGTTAAGCGGTTTTAAGCTATTAAATTTAAGGATAAATGGTTGTAATAACTATGGCAAATATCACAGGTATTATTGGCGTTGCAATGATTCTTCTGGCCTATTTTCTGCATGTCTTCCGCTTTATTTCAGGCACAGGAAAACTGTTTTATGTAATGAACATCATTGGTGCGGCGCTGGCCTGTTATGCTTCCTGGCTTATACCTTACTGGCCGTTTGTGATATTAGAGGGGGTATGGTGCCTGGTTTCTGTAGCAGGATTGCTTAAAAGAAAAGGCTGAGTTGTTCAGGCCGTACATTTTTCATGATAATCTGTCAACTGAATTATCGTCTTTTTAAATTGGTATCCCTTGTAAGTTTTGGTAATCTCATCCAGTACGGCATCAATTTCTGAAAGAGTATTCAGCGTTACCAGTTTGTTTCTGTATTCTTTGATGCGCGGAAGCTCTTTTAAATAATTTGCATAGTGCCGCCGCATTTCGTTAATGCCGACTACAGGGTTTTTCCATTCCACAGAGCGATACAGGTGTTTGCGGATTACTTCCACTCTTTGTTCAACCGAAGGAGGCGGCAAATATTTGCCGGTTTTAATAAAATGCTTTATCTCGTTAAATATCCAGGGATAGCCAATGGCGGCACGGCCAATCATAATGCCATCTACACCATACCGGTTTTTATATTCCAGCGCTTTTTCTGGTGAATCAATATCGCCGTTACCAAAAACAGGAATTTTGATGCGGGGGTTATTTTTCACTTTGCCGATCAGTGTCCAGTCGGCTTCACCTTTGTACATCTGGGCTCGGGTGCGGCCATGAATGGTTAATGCCTGAATTCCCACATCCTGCAATCGTTCGGCCACTTCTTCAATATTTTTCGTGTTATCATCCCAGCCCAGTCTTGTTTTAACGGTAACCGGCAAGGAAGTCGACTTTACTACTGCCGATGTTAGCTTTACCATCAGTTCAATATCTTTCAGAACGGCGGCGCCGGCGCCCTTTGTCACCACTTTCTTAACCGGACAACCGAAGTTAATATCGACTAAATCAGGGTTTACCGCTTCGCAAATCTTTGCGCTCATGGCCATAGCTTCTTCATCGCCGCCGAAAATCTGAATGCCAAAGGGTCTTTCTTCTTCACCGAAATCCAGTTTCATTCGGCTTTTAATTGCATTTCTTATCAGCCCTTCGCTTGAAATAAATTCGCTGAACATCAAATCGGCGCCATTATCCTTGCACACGGCGCGGAAGGGCGGGTCGCTTACATCCTCCATAGGAGCCAGCAGCAACGGGAAACCGGGAAGTTGTATGTTGCCGATTCGGGTCATCTCAACTCATTAATAATTATTAGCGGCTAATTATTAATTGATAATTACATTTGAGCCTGTAAATGTACGACCAAAAAACGGGAGTAACCACTATGAGCAATTACCTGAAATACCGGCCGGCCTGGGCACAGATACTGATCTTTATCGGGATGGCATTCGGCATTTTTCTGGTATTGGGAATTGCAGGAGCAATGACTCTTTCGCGTATTACCGGAATGGACATACTTGAGGTAAGCGATTCTTCAAAATGGGATTTTTCGGATTCGAAAACCCTGGTGCTGATCAGGGGATTATTATTGGTACAATTTATTAGTCTTTTTCTGGTGCCTGTTTTTTTGTTTGCCTACTTCTCCGATCCGGCTCCATCCCGCTACCTGGGGCTCAGGTCCGGCTCGGCCCCGTCGTTTTATCTGGCCGGTATCGTTTTATTAATAGCGGCTATACCGCTTGCGGGATGGCTCGGCGTTGTGAATGAACAGATTGCATTTCCGCAAGGTGTATATCAGTGGATGAAAGAAATGGAAGATGAAACGAACCGGCAGGTGGAATTTTTATTAAAACAAAGCGGGCCAAAACAACTGATATTAAATCTTATTTTTATTGCTGCACTGGCGGGTACCGGCGAAGAACTATTTTTTCGCGGCATATTACAACGGTTGTTTATCCGATGGTTTAAAAGTCCCTGGGCAGGTATTGTCGTTACGGCTTTTATATTCTCCGCATTTCACCTTCAGTTTATAGGGTTACTGCCCCGCTTTGCGCTGGGTATTTTGCTGGGGGCCATCTACTGGTACAGCGGCAGCTTGTGGCCGGCCATACTGGCTCATTTTTTTTATGACGGGTTTATTGTTGTGCTTGCCTATTTCAATCCTGAAATAATAACCAACGATTCTGCAGCAGCATTGAAGAACGTGCCGGTATTGTTGCAGGCACTACTGAGCTTTGTGGTAATTGTACTCATCATCTGGTGGATGAAAAAAAAATCCACCGTACGGTTTGAACAGGTATATGCCGCCGACCGGCAGCCCGATAATCCTTTTTCATTTTAATACCGATGGCATTCAACAGGCATACCTTCCGCACAAGAACGCTGACGGCCGCTGTATTCGTTTTGGTGATGCTGGCAGGGCTGCTGTGGAATCACTGGAGTTTTCTCATCCTTTTTTCCATTATTCATTTTGGCTGCTGGTGGGAATACCTGAAACTGACGGAAAAAATTTACACAACCTCTGTTCATATTATTGCGAAGCTGGGTTTTATGCTGTTGGGTTATGGGCTGATGCTTTGGTTTTGCGGCCCGGCTTTTGAAATAAACGAGTATCGTTTAAAAGAAAATTTATCTTTCCCGGTTTCAGCAGCCGGATTTGTGATACTCATGTGGGCAATTTTTCAGACAAAACAACCTCTGTCAAAAGTAACCGGGGTAGCTGCACTCGGGTTAATTTATATTTCGCTGAGCTGGGGGCTGATGATGGATTTATACAGTACCTCTGTCGATATTCATCTGCATGATACCCTGTTTGTTCTTGAAGCCGGAATATTGCCCGTTATCATCGTTTTGAGTATCTGGATAAATGATACGATGGCCTACATCGTAGGCTCATTGATTGGGAAAACCCCGCTTTCTAAAATTTCTCCCAAAAAAACATGGGAGGGAACAATAGGGGGCATATTGCTGGCTATCGCAGTTATTGCCGTTTTATTTCCATTGTATTTCGGATCGTTCACCGGCTATCTGTTGTTTCTTATTTTGCCCATTGCAGGTATTTCGGCTGTTGCGGGTACTTTTGGCGATCTCTTTGAATCCAAACTTAAACGAATGGCCGGTGTAAAAGACAGCGGCACCATTATGCCCGGGCATGGCGGTTTTCTCGACCGGTTCGATTCCATGCTTTTTGCCATTCCGTTCGTATGGCTTTATAGTTATTTCTTTCTTTAAAACTATGACTAACGCTATCGTTCATAGTACATTAACGATTTACTACCTTTACCGCTCAATTTTTTGTAAATGACGATACACAAGGAGGGATATACCGTAATAGCATGGAGCACTATTCTGTTTGGGCTTGTAAACCTGCTGTCTTTTTATTATCTCAGCTTTTATTCTCCCTGGCTCAGCTGGCTTATCTTTCTGGTTACATCCGGATTACTGGTGTTTGTCATTTCTTTTTTCCGGATACCGAAAAGACAATTTACGCTGAATGAAAATGCCATACTGGCTCCGGCCGATGGAAAAGTGGTGGCAATTGAAGAAGTGAAAGCCGATGAATATTTTTCTGATACGCGGATTCAGATTTCCATTTTTATGAGCCCGTTAAATGTGCATGTAAACCGAAATCCGGTGAGTGGCGAAGTTGTGTACAGCCAATATCATCCGGGCCGGTACCTGATGGCATGGCATCCAAAATCATCGACCGAAAATGAAAGACATACCGTTGTTTACAAAACACATGGTAAAGAAGTATTGATAAAACAGATTGCGGGCTTTTTGGCCAAACGGATCATCAATTATCTGAAACCCGGCATGAAGGTGAAGCAGGCCGAAGAGATGGGTTTTATCCGTTTTGGCTCGCGGGTTGATATTTTGCTGCCCAAAGAAGCTAAAATACGGGTAAAGATCGGCGATAAACCACGGGGCGGAATAACCGTGATAGCGGAATGGTGAGAAGGCTCTTTGCAAAAGGGAAATTACATTTGCGCAAAGCCCCGGCCCCAAAGGTTTAAATTTCAAAAGATGTTTTCCAGCTCTTTCAGCGAATGGACCGTATAAGTAGGTTTGATTTCAGGCTTTTCATTCAGGTGATTGACATATACCTGGTCAATTCCGGCATTCATAGCTCCTTTAATGTCCACTTCAATATTATCGCCAATCATGATGCTTTCCTGCTGCCGGGCGCCGGATTTTATAAAGGCAAATTGAAAAATTTCTTTTTGGGGTTTCAAACTGTTGCTTCCTTCGGATGTGATTACTTCTTTGAAAAAATGGCTCAGTCCGGCGTGCTGCAGCTTGCTGTGCTGCGTTTTTTCGAAGCCATTGGTAATAAGATGCAGGCTGTACTTTTTTTCAGAAAGATATCCGAGTATTTCTTTGGCATAAGGAAAAAGAATATTTCGGGTGGGCAGCAACTCCAGAAAACGAACACCCATTTCGCGGGCCAGTGCGGAATCGGCAATTTTAAAATCCAGCAGAGACAGCCACATTCTTTTAAAGCGCAGTTCTTCCTGTTTTATAAAACCATTGCGGTAGCGTTCCCACAGTTTTTCGTTATGAGCCAGGTAATTATTGTAAAAAAGTTCAAAATCAGTTACCCCTCTTTTTTCAAGATGAAGGGAGTGATAGAGTTCTTCAAGGGTAAGCCGGGCATTTGCTTCAAAATCCCAAAGCGTGTGATCAAGGTCAAAAAAAAGATGCCGGTATTGCATGCCCGAAAGATACTAAGTAAATGCTTGCTGCTTGATCAGGATTTTTTTAAAATATCTTTATTATAGGCAATGAAGAAATAATTATAACCCTTCCGGTACTGCCCGGTAAATTCTTCCCGGCTGAAACCCGTCTGGCGTCTAAGAAAATACTCAATGACGGAAACTTCCATGCCACATTCTGTAAAAAGATCGTAAACTACAGCGGGATCGGTATCATATAAATCGCCGGCGGCAGAGCCAAACTCAAACAAGACTATTGGCTTGTTGCGCCGCAGTAACTCAACGGCTCCTTTCAGCACCAGCATTTCTGCTCCTTCCACATCAATTTTTATGAGATCGATTTTGACGTCGGGCGGTACTATATCATCCAGACGCTCTGTGGAAACAGAAAAAGTACTCACCGGATGCGGTCCGTAATCTGTTCTTTTTTTAAGTCCGCTGATGGCGGGTTTGTCAACAACAAGATTAAATTCTGCAGTTCCTTTTCTGTCGGATAATGCACAGTTATAAAGCACCACTTTTTTGCCAAATCTTTTCTGCAGTTTTTTATACAGGCCGGGAATGGGCTCGAATGCAAAATGCGTACCCCGCGGAGCCGCGGCAAGTATTTCGCGGAGAATATGACCGTGATGTGCGCCAATGTCAATGCAATTGGAAGTTTTTCCCAGGTATTTTTTAAAAATCAACAGAGTCTGGGGGTCGTACTTGTCAATAGGGCCTTTAAAAACGGAATCGGTGAAAAAGTACAGCCGGTATGCTATTTTCTTTATTGTTCTTTTGGCAAAGTCGGGCAGGTATTGCTGTAGTATTCCCATTTTTTTATAATGGCAAAAGTAGCTATTGCCGTAACATCTGAGCAAGGGAGATGAAAATTAAGATTTGACCAGTATCTTTATTCCTGTCATTAACAGGAAATATGAATGTAGTCATTACCGGGGCATCACGGGGTTTGGGAAAAGCCATGGCAGAAATTTTTGCTGCTCACGGGCATCATTTGTTTATTACTTCCCGAAACGAGGTGTTGCTGTATAATACAATGCAGGAACTGCTTACAAAATATCCGGGAGTAAGAATAAAGGCAAAAGCCCGGGATTTATCCTTGAAAGAAGAAGCAACAGAATTGGGCAGATGGATCGTTGAAAACGGGTATCCGGTGGATGTACTGGTAAATAATGCGGGCAGTTTTGTGCCCGGCAGTGTGCACAATGAGCCGGATGGCGCACTGGAAGAAATGATAAGTACCAATTTGTACAGCGCCTATCATCTTACACGTACATTATTGCCTGTGATGATGCAAAATAAGAAAGGACATATATTCAATATCTGCTCGGTGGCCTCATTGGGGGCATACAAAAACGGCGGTGCATACAGCATCAGCAAATATGCCTTACATGGATTTTCAAAAAACCTGCGTGAAGAACTGAAGGAGTACAATATCAAAGTTACTTCCGTTTTTCCCGGAGCCGCTTATACAGATTCATGGAAAGAAAGCGGGATAGCAGCCACGCGGTTTATGCAGGCCGATGATATTGCCAAAATGGTTTTTGCGGCTTCGCAGCTTTCGGATCGTGCCTGTGTGGAAGAAATTTTATTAAGACCTCAGCCCGGCGATGTGTAAGACAATGATTTTTACTCACTGTATTTATATCCTACGCCCCGCACGGAGTGAAAGTATTTGGGATTCCGGCTGTCTTCTTCAAAGTATTTCCGAAAACTGAGGATAAAATTATCAATGGTGCGGGTAGTGGGATAAACGTTGTAGCCCCATACCACCTGCAGTATTTTTTCGCGGGGTACTACTTCATTTTTATTTTCGATAAGCAGTTTCAGCAGCATATTTTCTTTTTTGCTCAGCTGTATTTTTTTTCCGCCTTTTATTATGGCTTCCTGTGCTTTAAAATCGATTGTATTATTGCCAAAAGAATACGTGGAGCCAATCGTTTCTTTATCCTGCAGTTTTTTATTCTTATCAATCAGCTTTTTTACTCTCAATAATAGTTCTTCAAGGTTAAAAGGTTTTGTAAGATAGTCATCTGCTCCCTTCTTTAAGCCCAGCACCCTGTCGGCGCTGCTGTTTTTAGCGCTTAATATAAGAATGGGAACATCTTCGTTTTTCAGACGAATGCTTTCGGTTACATTGATGCCATCCATTTCGGGAAGCATAATGTCGAGTATTACCAGATCGAAGTACTCGCTCTGTGTTGCTTTTACTGCCTGCGCCCCGTCGAATGCGGATGACACTTCGTAACCTTCCAGTTCCAGATTCAGCCTGAGGGCTTCATGCAGATTTTCCTCATCTTCTACCAGCAGGATAGATGCTTTTTGTGAATTCATTATTTATTGAAAATAACTGCAAAGTTACTGCCTGAGGGTTTATTGTCTGTCACGCGGATGTCGGCATTATGATCGGCGGCAATTTTTCGGGAAAGATAAAGACCTAACCCCGTTCCCTGTGTTTTCCGGGTCGATTCATTACCTACCCGGTAAAATTTATCAAATATTTTTTCTTTTTCACCATCGGGTATGCCTTTGCCTTCATCTGTAACGCTGAGTATAACTTGTTGTTCATTCTGATTTAGCCGGCAAATTATTTTTTTTTCTTTAGCAGAATATTTTACAGCATTTTCCAAAAGGTTGTTGATCAGAAGCTGTAAAAGAAAAGCATCGCCTTTTATTTCCGTATCCGGTTCAATTTCTTCAATGATTTTTCTTTCCGGGTATCGAATCCGGAAATCATTTATACAATCCTTCAACAGATCGGAAAGGTTCAGTTCTTCCTTGGCAGAGCCGGTACTTGCTTTTTCCAGCTGTGCTGAGGCAAGAATGTTGCTGGTAAGAAAATTCAGCCGCGAATTTTCCTGCAGCGTCATTCTGATCAGTTTTTTTTGTTTTTCCTCATCAAGACTGTATTTCAGCAGTGTTTCCAGGTTAAGTTTCGCTACGGAAACCGGTGTCTTTAATTCATGGGTGACGGCCATCATAAAGTTTTGCTGTTGCTGCTGCAGGCGAAATTGTTTTCGGATGGCCCTGTATACAAACGCAGCACCGATGATGGTAAGAACAAGGAAGGTAATGCCCTCGCCGACATATTTTGTAAGGTTTCTCTTTTTTTCAGTTTCAATTTTTTTCAGTTGTTCCTGGTAATCGCCGGGAGCTAACCCGGCTTTGAATTTTGTTTCAAGTTGCTGTTGCCTGAGCGCAGCCATACGGATATTCTGCTGTTGCAGCGATACAAACCACCATACCAGTGCGGCAATGATATAAAGAAGAAGAAACCAGTAAATGATAGTGATGCGGCGTATTCTTTTGCCGGATAATTGCATAGCTGCAGCAGATTATTGTTTTTTTTCGGCCCGAAGACCTACATTCAGCACATTTTCCAGCGGATCTTCCCGCATGATTTGTTCGATACGAAAATGATAGTTTCCGTTCTTAAGCGAAACCCTGTCGAGCAAGGGGATGCGGTGTTCATAAATATCGCCCATGCCGGTTCCCAGCCAGCCTTTCTGATCGGTAGCCAGTTGAAGTTCTATTGATTCTTTATGCAGCGTATCTCCGGGAGGTTGATAATAAAGGGCAATCCAGATATTTTTATAGTTATACTTCTCATTGTGCCGGATAATAAAATATAGCTGGTATTCGGCAGCCGTATCTTTTATGTTGAATGTAAATTCGGGTATAAAATCGGCTTTCCACCGGTGCCCGGGAATAGATACCGTTTTTTCATACAGATCAGTGGTGGTGCAGGAAACAATAAAAACCGGTGTAAGAAACAACAGGGCCGATATACGCAACAATATTTTCAATGAAATTTTTTTTACAAAAATAGGCCAACGATCGCAAAACATTTGAAGCTAAAGAACGTTTAACACCTGTTCCTTCGCTTTTTCGAGTTCATCTTTCATTAACACTACACACTTCTGGATATCCGCATCGTACGATTTGGCGCCGGTGGTATTAATTTCTCTTCCGATTTCCTGCAACACAAAAGAAAGTTTCTTGCCTTTGGCATCAACACCGTTTTCGCAAAGGATGGCTTTAAAATATTCGCAATGGTTTTTTAACCGCACCAGTTCTTCGCTGATATCTATTTTTTCAATGTAGTAAATAAGTTCCTGCTCCAGCCGGTTTTTATCATAATTGTCTTTACCCACATTTTCTTCGAGCAATTTTACAAGTCCTTCTCTTATCTTTTGCTTTCGTTGTGGCTCCAGCCGCTGTACTGTTTCGCTTTGCTTCAGGATATTGGAAATACGCAGTAACAGATCATCTTCCAGCGCTTTTCCTTCTTCGGCGCGGTGGAGATTAAGATCATCAATGGCAGCCATTATGATCTTTTCAAATTCGTCCCATTCTTCATCTGTCAGCGTATCGCCGGTTGGAGTAATTACCTCCGGAAGTTTTACAAGCGTACTCAGAATATGTGAAGGGTCGAGATTAAGTTCGGCAGAAAGCCCCGCCAGCTGCTGATAATAGGCTCTGGCCAGTTCTGTATTGATGCTTACAGGCCGTGCATTGCCGGTTTCTTTAAGACTTATGGTGCAATCGACAGTGCCGCGGTTTAGTTTTTCTGAAAGCAACCTGCGGATATCAAATTCAAACGGTTTCAAAAAGGCGGGTAATTTCAGCAGCAATTCAAACTGCTTACCGTTCAGCGATTTTATATCAACAAGAAAGGTTTTATCACCCACATTTTTTTCCGCACGGCCAAAACCTGTCATGGATCGTATCATTACAATAGATTTATAATCGGTAAAGGTATTTATCCTCTTTGTGTTTGTTATAAAGTTTTTTGTTCGTACAGGAAAGCATATGCCGGGCAAACGTTGTTAAAACAAATCTCCCCCGGAAACGGGGGAGATTAATATGTGGATGGGTTAGTAAGTACCGGGAAAAAAAATTCCCTACACAATATTAATAAGTTTTTTTTCTAATAAAAAAGAAAATCATAAAAAATTTATTCACATCCAAAAATGCTGTGTGGATAAGCACACGACATCCCGATGTAAATCTTGTTTATGCTAAGAGGCGGTTTACTTTTTTTTCAAAAGAAATGATGATCACTTCTCGTATACTTTTCCGTATTATAATGAAAACGATTTTTTGTGATTCGGAATGCAATCCGTTGCTTTTTTATGGCAGCAGACCGTGGTAATGTTTTACCGTATGTATTATTAGATACTGTCCGGCGGCACACTACCTTTGCTTCAAATTTATTTTACATGAAGTTTGAAAAACCTGTTTCCGTTAGCTGGATAGCTGCATTTATAAATGCCACGCTCCGGGGTAATAAAGAAGGACTGGCCACGGGTATAAATGAAATTCATAGAGTGGAACCGGGCGATATTGTTTTTGTGGATCACCCCAAGTATTACGACAAGTGCATCTATTCAGCGGCCGATTACATTATAATTAACAGAGAAACCGATATCCCGCCCGGAAAAGCATTGTTGATAGTGGATAATCCTTTTGAGGCTTATCAGCAACTGGTGGATCACTTCCGCCCCTTTAGCCCAGGCATGAAAATGCAAAACGATACCGCACAGGTTGGAGAAGGCAGCATTATTATGCCGAATGTATATTTGGGCAATCATGTTTCTGTGGGTAAAAATTGTATCATCTTTCCCAATGTAACTATCCTCGATCATTGTATTATCGGCAATGATGTTATTATTCAGTCCGGCACGGTAATCGGAAGCGACGCTTTTTATTATAACAAAAAGACCGACCGCGACATTCAGTATAAAAAAATGAAAAGTTGCGGCCGCGTGATCATCGAAGACTATGCGGAGATTGGCGCAGGATGCACCATCGATCGCGGCGTAAGCGGTGATACGATTATTGGTGCCGGAACGAAAATCGATAATCTTGTTCACATAGGCCATGATACGCAAGTGGGACGAAACTGTTTATTTGCCGGGCAGGTAGGTATTGCCGGGGCCTGTACGATCGAAGACGAGGTAATATTGTGGGGGCAGGTAGGCGTGAGCAAAACGCTTACAATAGGGAAAGGGGCCGTTTTACTTGCGCAGAGCGGGGTTCCGTCATCGCTGGAAGGAAATAAAATTTATTTTGGATCGCCTGTTGAAGAAGCATCGGTGAAAAAAAGAGAGCTGGTCTGGATCAAAAGAATACCGGAATTATGGAACAAGGTGATGGGGAAATGATTTAATCCGGTATGTAATCGAATGGAAGCAGGTCGCCAATGTTTTTCCAGCTCCAGTAGCCAAAATTTATCCAGTCCTTCTGATTATAATAATAACCATTCTCCCGAATGGTGATGACATCAAGCATATCGATATACGAGGTTTGCACTCCCACATCCAGCGGAAGGTTATACTGTTTCAGGTAGGCGGTTTCCGGTGTTCTTTTCGTATACGTAAGGCTGATACGGCGGGGATAATAAATGTCTATTTCTGCCGTACTGTCAACCGGGGTATAATATTTTTCATGATAGGGAAGGGCGATAAAATCAAACTTCTTATCGTCATTTTCATTGAGCAGGGCAATTACAAAACCGTCTTCGGTTAGTTTTTTATCATAATAGGCATGCATAAAGTGAAGGCGGCTTCCATAATATGCCAGTTTCCGGTTCTTATGCCACTCTCTCATTTCGGCACGTGTGCCCTGCATCTCTTCAAAAAAGCAAAAACCACGATAGCTGTATTGTTTATCAGCGTACCGGTAAACGAATGAATCCAGCTGATACCTTAGTATATAACCTAATGCAGGGTTGCTCACTACCAGGGGCTCTTCGGCGAGTATTTTCAGCCGGTCCGACCGCTTAAAATAAAAAAACTTCAGCGCCTGCGGGTTTTGCAGCGAACATTGTTTGGCAAAGGCAGTAGTACCGATGAAATGATCAATGAAGAATTGCCCATATTTTTCCCAGCCATCCAAAACTTCATTCGAACTTCGTATCACCACTTCCTCCATGCTTTTTTCGGCCTTTACCATTTGAATAAGAAGATTCGAAACCACGTCGGTTTCACTTATGCGAATTGTTTGCGACTGGTATCCGGTAAAAGTGATGACGAGGTCGTAGCCTCCGGGCCGCAGACGCAAGGAAAAACTCCCTTCCGGCGTAGTGGTGGTGCCGAGGGTAGTGTTTTGACAAAAAACCGATGCACCGGACAGCGGCTCCTGCGAAACAGAATCGACCACTTTGCCCGAAACAGTGAAGGAGGACTGACCTGTGGCAGTAAGCGTGAAGAAAAAAACAGAAGCGGATATCAGGATGATCTTCATAGAATGATTGATTGGATATTAAATATACATTTCTTATAACAATAATTGTCCGTTCTTTATTGCTTCCTCGTATTTTTTGCATGCTTTTTTAATCGATTCTTCCAGTGGAGTAAAGGAAAAACCCGGTAAAGCGGCAAGGATTTTCTTGTTTTCAAAATAAGTTTTGCTTTGGCCTATTCTTGCACTTTCTCTGGTAAGCAGGGGTTTTGAATGGTTAAAAAAGCTTTTTATTTTTTCCATTCGCCAGGCCAGGCTTCCTAATAATGGAGTAACTTCTTTTGAAGGGGGTTTTTTACCGAAGCCATTGGCAATAGTGGTAAAGAGTTGCTGAAAAGTCCAGTTGTCGCCATTGATGATATAGCGCTGTTCGGTAATGTCCGATTCCATCAGCAATACAATGGCGCGGGCAACGTCTTCCGCATCTACAAATCCGTTTATACCTTTTGTATACCAGGGAAATTGCCTGTAAATACGCCTGAAGATAGCGCAACTGCCCTGGTGCCAGTTGCCGTAGCCGATGATGGTACTGGGGTTGGCAATTACTGCATTCAGTCCTTCGCCCATTGCTCTCCATACTTCCATTTCTGCCATTCGTTTGCTTTTGGCATAATGTGTATTTAAATGGCTTTCGGTCCACTTTTTTTCTTCGTTTACCTGATCACCGCTGGTGGTTCTTCCCAATGCGGCAATGGAGCTGACATGAACAAATCGCGGAATATTGTTTTCCAGTGCCACATTTACCATGTTTGCGGTTCCGTCTCTGTTAATTTGATAAAGTTGCTTTCTGTCTCTTTTTAAAAATGAAACAACCGCTGCTGAATGAATAACGGCATCTACGCCTTTCATGGCTTCATCCAGCGAAACAATGTCCAGCAGATCTCCGTCCACCCATTCCACTTTTTCCAGAACATCGGCAGGAATAAAAAAAGGAAGTTTGGGGTTTCGCCGGAGCGCTCTTACTGCGTACCCTTTTTGGATAAGTTCTTTGATGATATACGCCCCGAGAAAACCGGTACCGCCGGTAACAAGTATTTTTGCTGACTGGTTTATTTTTCTGATTAGATGAGTGATCGCAAAGATATTCCTTATCGTTCAGTCAACTGTAGTTGTAATATCCTTTCCCCGTTTTTCGGCCCAGTTCGCCTTTCTCCATTTTCTCTTTTTGTAAAGAAGAGGGTTTTAAACGGGCAGGTGAGCCCAGCCGCTGATATACGGAAACGCTGGATGCATAGTTAATATCATTCCCGATAAAATCCATCAGGCGGAAGGGGCCCATTTTAAATCCTGTACACTCCAGTATATTGTCGATAGCTGCAAAACCGGCCTCACCTTCTTCTGCCATCCGCAATGATTCAAGATAATAAGGCCTGGCTACCCGGTTTACAATAAAGCCGGGAGAATCTTTGCAGAGTACGGGTGTCTTTCCCATTTTCATTGCAGTTTCGATAATTGCCGCCAGCGTTTCTTTGGAAGAAAATTCCGTTTTTACTACTTCTACCAGTTTCATCAGCGGCGCAGGGTTAAAGAAATGCATGCCGGCTACCCTCTCCGGGTTTTTTATATTTCTGGCAATTTCAGTGACCGAAAGGGAAGATGTATTGGTGGCAAAAATGGTTTCACTGTGATTGATCTCGGCCAGTTGGTTGAATAAAATTGTTTTTGCCTCCGTTTTTTCAACAATGGCTTCGATAATTATGTCGGCCAGACAATCGTTCAATTCATTGGTATATTTTATCAATTGCACAGTTTGTTGTTTTACCTTGGCGGTTATTTTGCCCTTATCCGCCAGTTTTTGAAAATTGAGTTCCATATCGGCCTGCGCTTTTTTAAGCACAGCTTCGCTGAGGTCATACAAAACAGTATAAAAGCCGGCAGAGGCAGCTGCCTGGGCTATCCCGCTTCCCATTGTTCCGGCCCCGCAAATACATATTGTTTTGAGCATAATTCTTAAATAAAGAATAAATTTAGTATTCGAAGATAAAGGCCTTCATGCTGAAAATTGTACTTTGTAAGAAACTCTTTCAAAAAAGGAATACCCTTCTTTTTTTGTGGCTGATTTCTTTACAGGGCACATCGCAAACTTTTGCCTGGTGGCGCGATAATGTAAGGTGGGATGGGGTAAGTCATTGGTACGAGTATCTTACTATCAGCCCTGCTTTTTTTGGCCCTAATGCGCTTCCCGTACCCGCCATTAATAATGGCAGTACCGATAGTATTCTTTCCCTTGGTATCACAGGTAATTTTCATTTCTCTCCGGGGGATAAAACACAGAATATTTCATTGTACGGAAATTATGTAACCCGTGATGGAACTGTTTCCTTCGATGCTGAGTTTATTCCCTATGAACGATTTGCTGTAACACATAAAACAAAAGAGAAACGAAATGTTTATTTTCAGGAATACGATGCGCAATCTGCTACCGGAGATGTTGTCATCAACAGCACTTTTCAGCCTTTTAAAAAAAGGTACACCGTTTTCAGGTGGCAATACGCCTGGGAATACGCATGCCATCGGGAGGTAAAACCGGAGCGGCGCGATACACCGACGCTCCCGGATACTGGATAGACGCCGGGGGTGCTGTGGCGCTGGGCAGCAGCCACTGGAAGCTTACGGGCATGGGTGGATTCTATGTTTGGCAAACCAACGAGGATGCTTTGCCCCAAAATGATGCTTTTTTGTTTGGTGCCGGCACCGAGTGGAACAAATCAGGGAACAGGATTCAATCGTACGTGGCAGGATATGTCGGCTATAAAAATAACGGCGATAAACCGGTAGTGTTCCGGTTTAATTTTGAAAAAAAGAAGAGCAGAATTATTTACTTGCTGCGATTTCAGCAGGGACTGAATGATTTTGAATATACAACCGCTGAAGGGGGAATAAAATATATTTTTTTAAGATAACACCAATTAAAACCAACTGTAATGACAACCGAAAACTCACAACCGAATCAGGAAAATAATACTGCCTATTCAACCGATAGCGGTTTTTTGAAAAGCCGGCATACTACTACAACAGTTTTTGCCCTTGCTGGTCTGATGTTCCTGTTGCCGTTTTTTGAAATCAGATGCAACGGCACGGCATTGGCCAAAGCAAGCGGAACCGATCTGGCCTTTGGCTTTGAAATGAAACAAAGCAAAACAGTGAACAACTGGAGCAACGCCTTTGATTTTAATTCAGGCGATAACCGGTTTCAAACAGAATCGAAAATGAACAGAAAAGAACCTAACAGTTTTGCGATAGCTGCACTTGCTTTTTCGGTAATCGGGTTTGCGCTTTCGTGGCTGCATTTCAGCGGAAGGCCGCTACTGATCCTTGTAATCGGGCTGCTGGGAGCGGTATCCCTGCTTGTTTTAATGATTCAGGTAAAATCCGATTTTAAAAACGAACTGACAGAGCAGCGGAATGAATATGGTGTTGGCATATCGCTTGATTTTACAGCCTGGTATTTTATCTGCCTTTTTTCTTTTATTGCCGCAGCCTTTTTCAGTTACCGGCATTATAAGTATGGTATGAAGAAGTGAAAAAAACCGTCCTGATCGATTGATGAAAAGACGAGCCGTTTTATACGGCACATTCTAAAATGCGCTGGTAAACTGCTTCAGAAACCGGATATCGTTCTCGCTGAACAAGCGCAGATCATTTACTCCATACAGTAGCATGGCGGGGCGTTCAATACCCATTCCGAATGCAAACCCCGTGTATGTATTGCTGTCTATTTTGCAATTCTCCAAAACCCGGGGATGCACCATGCCACAGCCTAAAATTTCCACCCAGCCGGTTTGCTTGCAAACACGGCAACCGCTGCCGCCACAGATAAAACAGCTTACATCCATTTCGGCGCTGGGCTCGGTAAACGGAAAGTAGGAAGGACGAAAACGGACACGTACGTCTTTGCCATACATTTCTTTTACAAAAAAGTAGAGTGTCTGTTTCAGGTCGGCAAAGGAAACGTTTTTGTCAATATATAGCCCCTCCACCTGGTGAAAAAAACAATGGGCCCTTGCACTGATGGTCTCATTGCGGTATACCCTGCCGGGGCAAATGATACGGATGGGTAGTTTGCCTTTCTCCATTTCGCGTATCTGCACATTGCTGGTATGGGTGCGCAGCAACCAATCGGGGCGTTGATGAACATAAAACGTATCCTGCATATCGCGGGCCGGATGATGTTCGGGAAGATTGAGTGCCGTAAAATTGTGCCAGTCATCTTCTATTTCGGGCCCGTCGGCAATAGAAAACCCGAGACGCTGAAAAATGGAAATAATCCGGTTTCGTACAAGACTCACAGGATGCCGGCTGCCGGGCAGCACAGGATCGCCGGGAAGAGTAAGGTCTGTATCTGTTGTAAGTTGTGCGGATAAAAACTCCCCTGCCGAATCGTGCCTTGATAACAATTTCAATGCTTCATATTTCGACTCGGCAAATTGTTTTAGTTCATTCATTACCTGCCCGAACTCTTTTTTCCGGTCGGCCGGAACATTTTTCATTTCCGCCATCAGGCTTTTTATAATACCTTTTGTTCCCAGCCATTTGATGCGAAACTCTTCTGCGTCTTTTGCGTCGCCGATATATTGTTCTATTTCCTGTTTATAACTTTTTATCTGTTGTAACAGTTGCTCCATAGCCGGCAAAGATAAAGAACCCGTACCGGGTACCCGCTGCCTTCCGGTTTTTAAAGTGGGTAAAATCTTAAAAAGCCGTTTCAGAGAATTGGGGTTTCGTCTTTAACTTGCATTTATGTCCGATTTTTTGAACATTTCCGATTTCCTTTCACCAGTAAATCCATACGAACTTTCTTATGATGAGGATTATAAGGACGGGCAGATAGGCAGATATATCGATCTCTATCACGAAGAATTTCCCGACTTGGATGAAGCCGATCTTGTTTTCGTTGGTTGCGGCGAACAGCGCGGCAGCGGTATGCACATGGCTTACAGCGCTTCACCCGATGCCATCCGCCGTCAGTTTTATGCACAGTATTTCTGGCATACCGATCTGCGCATAGCCGATATCGGAAACCTGAAAAAGGGATCGGCGCTTCCGGATACCTACGCAGCGCTGAGCACCATTGTCCGAGAGCTGATCAATGAAAAGAAAACGGTGATCGTTCTTGGCGGTTCACACGATCTTACCCTGGCTCAGTATTATGCAGCCACACATCAGAAAAAACCGATTGAAGCCACCTGTGCAGATGCATTGATTGATCTGAATCTTGATTCTGACTTCCGCTGTGATAATTTTCTGATGGAGATGCTCACGGGCGAACCCAACTATATCCGGCATTACAATCATATCGGATTCCAAAGCTATTACATCCATCCCCGGGTGCTGGAAACGATGGATAAACTCCGCTTCGACTGTTACCGCGTAGGCCACGTGAAAGAAAATATTGAAGAAATGGAACCGGTATTGAGAAATACGCAACTGTTCAGTTTTGACATTTCGGCCCTTGCCCATGCGTATGCGCCGGCCAATCAGCAATCGCCCAATGGATTTAACGGAGAAGAAGCCTGCGTGCTGATGCGGTATGCCGGCATGAGCCCCAATATTAACAACGTTGGTATTTACGGGTACGATCATGAAAAAGACGTTCATGAACTTACGGCGCGGCAAATCAGCCAGATGCTCTGGTATTTTCTTGACGGGCGCAGCCGCGGTCGCCGGGAAGCAGTGCTGGATGAAAAAGACTCTTTCTATGAGTATCATACAGCCTTTGCGGAAGTAGAAACCGTTTTTCTCCAAAGCAAGAAAACAGGACGGTGGTGGATGCAGTTGCCCGATAAAAAATTTATTGCCTGCAGCTATAAAGATTACCTGCTGGCCAGCAGCAACGAAATACCCGAACGCTGGTTAAGAGCGCAGGAAAGAGGATGAACTTCTGTCTCCTCACGGTTCGAAATAATATCCCGTCGTTATACCCCGGACAGGGAAATTCAGGATCATAACTTGTAATTTCATTACTTCGTTGGTAAATAAAATTTTTTTATTCTTTCCTTTCTAGGGAATCGGCTAACTTTCAAAATCAAAACCATGGCAGGCGGTATTAGTACGGGCATTTGTTCTTATGGTATGAGCGGAAAACTGTTTCATGCCCCTTTTATAGAAGCGCATCCCGGCTACGATTTAGCCGCAATTGTAGAAAGACATAACAGCGATTCAAGGGAACGATACCCGCAGACAAAACTGTATCGTTCGGTTGAAGAACTTATTGCCGATCCGGGTCTGCAGCTTATCGTTGTTAACACACCTACTCATACACATTACGAATATACCAAAGCTGCATTGCTGGCCGGTAAACATGTGATTGTCGAAAAACCGTTTACCGTAAAAGTAAAGGAGGCGGAAGAACTGGCCGAACTGGCAGATAAGAAGAACTTATTTCTCAGTGTGTATCAAAACCGGCGTTACGATGGCGACTACCGCGCCGTAAAAAAAGTAGTTGACGAAAAACTGCTTGGCGAACTGCGGGAAGTGGAAATGAGGTACGATCGCTATCGCCCTGCCGCCAGCGGCAAACCGCATAAGGAAGGTGAACTGCCCGGGGCGGGCATCATTTACGATCTGAGCCCCCATCTTGCCGATCAGGCCCTGCAGTTATTTGGCTGGCCCGATGCCTTGTTTGCCGATGTGTGGAGAATGCGAAACGATGTGCAGGCTAATGATTATTTCGAAATCATTTTTTTCTATCCGCAAAAGAGAGTCCGGCTAAAAGCTACCTGCCTGGCGAAAGAAACGGTGTATGCCTACATATTGCACGGAACGAAGGGAAGTTTTTTGCAGCACCGCTCCGATCGACAGGAAGAAAAACTGCTGGAGGGAGTAAAACCTTCTTTTGAAAACTGGTGCGGCGAACTATCTGCCCCCGACGGATTACTGCATACCCAGATCCATGGCCAGGAAATAAAACAACGTACAACCTCAGCTGCCGGGAACTATATGTTGTATTTCGAAGAAGTGTACAAAGCACTTACCGGTAAAGGTACCAATCCTGTTCCGGCGACAGACGGGATAAAGACCATTCGCATCATCGAAGCAGCATTGCAAAGCGCTGCGGAAAGAAGAGTCATAGTTTTATAACTGGCAATAAATAACAGGCCATGTTTATGATTCCGTATAAAAAATCGTACTTCCTGTTTCTAACGCTGTATTTTGTTTTTTCCTCCTGTAGTATTCAAAAACAGGTTCACCGGTCAGCCCGGCAGGTCATCGGCGATACCTCGCTTCTTTCGGCTCATGTGGGCATCAGTATTTATGAACCGGCGACTGACAGATACTGGTACAACTATCAGGGCGATAAATATTTTGTACCGGCCAGCAATACCAAAATACCTACCTGTTATGCAGCAATGAAATATTTAGGTGATAGTTTACGGGGGCTGGATTATATCGAAACCGATACGATGCTTTTTATACGATCTACTGCAGATCCTACATTATTGCACCGCGATTTTAAAAAAAACCCCGTATTCGACTTCCTGAAAAGACAAAATAAACCGCTGGCGTATGTGTATCCCGGCTGGCAGGTTCATGTATATGGAAAAGGGTGGTCGTGGGATGATTACAACGAATCCTATATGCCGGAACGATCGGCGCTTCCGGTTTATGGCAATGTAATTGAGTTCCGGCTGGTTAATGAAGGCGGTAAGTATGATATCAAAAGCGATATTCATTTTTTCAGATATGCTTTAAACCCCCGGGTTGATCCCATTACACCCTATGTTAAAATTACCCGGAGAAGAACCGAAAACAGATTTGATGTTTTTGGCAGCAATGCAGTGTTCACAAAAGCTCAAATTCCTTTTCGTACTTACGAAAACGAACGTGTACTGGAAGATACCCTCAAAAAATTCTGGCTGGATAATGTGTACCCGGCTTCTGACAGTAAGTTTGTGATTGTAAAGTCTCATCCTGCGGATTCTGTGCTTAAACCCATGATGCACCGCAGTGATAACTTCTTTGCGGAGCAAATTCTGCTGATGGTAAGTAATGAACTGCTGGGGGTAATGAATGATGAAAAAATAATTGATACGCTTTTAAAAACCGATTTTAACGATCTGCCGCAAAGACCGGGCTGGGCCGATGGCTCAGGCCTCAGCCGGTATAATTTATTCACTCCCCAAAGTTTTGTTTCCATTCTCACTAAAATGAAAAATGAATTTGGAATGGAAAGAATCAAAGTTGTTTTTCCTACCGGCGGCGAAGGAACATTGAGCGGGTATTATAAAAAAGACAGCGGGTTCATTTATGCAAAAACCGGAACGCTTTCAGGTGTTGTTTCATTAAGCGGATACGTGTACACAAAAAAGAACAGATTGCTTTTGTTTTCTGTACTGATAAATAATCACCGGTCTTCGGCCGTGGCAGTAAGAAGGGTGGTGGAAAAATTTATTCTGGAAATAAGAAATAAATATTAGTGCACTGACTGAAACTTTTCATCAAAAAAAAGCCGGCGAATGGTGAAACGCTTTAATCCAGCATTCCGGAAAAAATAAATATCCCCGTTCTCAGATTGTATGCGGAAAGCAGATAATTTCTTTAAAAAAAATTACGCCGGCTTAAACATTTTTTCAAGGCTTTCTTTCCTGAACTCAAGGTATATGGGTTTGCCATCGGCAGTCATGTTGGGTTGATTGCAGGCGAAAAGGTTGCTGATCAGAGTTTGCATTTCTTTTTCCGACAAAGGGGTGCCGGCTTTGATCGATTGCTGTTTTGCCAGTGAGCGGATAAGCTTTTCTCTTTTAGAGCATTTCAGATCGGGACTGAAGTGTTTGTATTGTTCCAGCAGCGAATCAATAATTCTTTTTTCATTTCCTGTGGCCACATCGGCAGGGGTGCCCTGTATAACAAAGGTGTTTTTGCCAAAAGGTTCGACTGAGTAACCCAGTTGCTGCAGATCATCCGCCAGTTCGCCAAGAAGCGCCGCATCGGCTGAAGACAGTTGCATAGTAACAGGAAACATGGTTTTCTGCATGGCTACCGGGTTTTCTTTGGCGGTTTTCTGCAGCTGTTCATAAATGATTCTTTCATGAGCCGCCTGCTGATGAATAAGAATAAAGCCATCGGGGGTTGGGGCCAGAATATATTGGTTGTGAAGCTGAACCGGCGGAAAGTGAGCAGTTGTAAATTGAGTAAGACGAATTTCTTCAATACTTTTTTCTTTATCAGCTCCGGAAGTTTCTTTTTTAAGCTCAAAAAAATTTTTCCAGGATTTTAATTCATTTTTTTCGGCGGGAGAAATCAGATGCGCCTGATGTTTTTGGGTAAATGCCTTAAAGATAGCTGAGGCAGTAGCTGCGGCCTCCTTTTCAGGAGTAAACGGCTGCTGAATGGCAGGTAATTGCTGTATCGATTCATCGAGGTCAAAATCCAGAGCAGGGGTTACGCTGAATTGGGCCAAGGAATGTTTTACTGCTGCTTGTACAAATGCATAGACGATCTTCTCGTCTTCAAATTTTATTTCCTGCTTGGTGGGATGCACATTTACATCCACCTGCTCCGGGTTCAGATCAATAAAGAGCACATACATCGGAAAGCTGTCTTTGGCAATCATCTCCTGGTAGGCGCTCATTACGGCGTGGTTCAGATAAGCACTTTTGATAAACCGGTTATTGACAAAAAAATACTGATCGCCTCTGGTTTTTTTTGCCGTGTCGGGCTTGCCCACAAAACCATAAATAGTGAGATAGTCCGTTTCTTCTTTTACGGTAACCAGTTTTGAATTGTAATTATTTCCCAACAGTTGCAATACCCGCTGCTTCAGCGTTCCTGCTTCGAGGTGAAAAATCTGCTGGTTATTGGCAGTAAATGAAAAAAAGATGCGCGGAAATGCCAATGCCACCCGGGTAAACTCATCCACAATATGCCGCATTTCGGCCGCATTGCTCTTTAAAAAATTTCTTCGGGCCGGCACGTTGAAAAAAAGATTTTTCATGGCAATGCTGGTACCGTCGGGAATGGCCACCGGCTCCTGTTTTTTTACAACACTATTTTCTATTTCGATACAGGTTCCGGTTTCATCTTCTTTTCTTTTTGTCTTTAGTTCTACCTGGGCCACGGCGGCAATCGAAGCCAGCGCTTCGCCGCGGAATCCCATGGTTTTGATATGAAACAGATCTTCTATGGTTGTTATTTTGGAAGTAGCGTGCCGCTCAAAGCACATCCGTGCATCGGTTTCACTCATTCCTTTTCCGTTGTCAATAACCTGAATCAGGGATTTGCCGGCATCGGCAATCAAAAGCTTTATTTCGGTAGCTCCGGCATCTACCGCGTTTTCCAAAAGTTCTTTTACTGCGCTGGCCGGCCGCTGTATTACTTCGCCGGCTGCTATCTGGTTGGCAATATTATCGGGTAATAATAAAATGGTATCGGGCACTGCAGCATCTCCTTCGCGTCAAAAATAAGGCATTTCAACGGTTGTCATTTTCGCAGCCAATGCTTTAGGTCAAATGGGCTAATTTTATCCAAAATATTTTTTTTAAAATGAAATGTATTGCCTTTGGGATTGCAGCCGGCATGTTTTGTATTTCTTTTTTGTCAACAGCACAGGAAAAAAAAGATCCTTACGCCGATCGTTGGGTTGACAGTGTGTTTAACAGTCTGAGCAAAGATGAAAAAATAGCACAACTGATGGTGGTTCGGGCTCATTCCGACAAGGGAGATGCCTACGCCGAACAGGTAGCAGATATCATTCGTAAATATAATGTGGGAGCGTTGTGTTTTTTTCAGGGTGGGCCGGTGCGGCAGGCAAATTATACCAATTATTATCAAACCATTGCCAAAACGCCGCTTCTTATCACCATTGATGCAGAATGGGGTTTAGGCATGCGGCTGGACAGTGTGATTAAATTTCCTTATCAGCTCACGCTGGGCGCCATCAGTAATTCGCAGGTGGTGTATCAGATGGGCCTTGCCGTAGGCGAGCAATGCAGGCGCATGGGTATTCATGTCAATTATGCTCCTGTTGTCGACATTAATAATAACCCCAATAACCCGGTGATTGGTTATCGCTCTTTCGGCGAAGATAAAAACCGGGTGGCGCAACTGGGAATTGCTTATATGAAAGGCATGCAGGATGCAGGCATTATGGCCTGTGCCAAGCACTTTCCCGGTCATGGCGATGTAGATGTGGATTCGCACTACGATCTGCCGGTAATCAACAAAACCCGTCAGCAATTAAATGAAATGGAATTAATGCCCTTTCGGGAACTATTTAATGCCGGGGTAGGAAGTGTAATGATTGCTCATTTATTTATTCCCTCGCTGGATGACACAAAAAATACCGCCTCTTCAATTTCCAAAAACAGTGTTACGGGTCTTTTAAGACAGGAAATGGGCTACGAAGGGCTCACCTTTACCGATGCGCTGGAGATGAAAGGCGTTTCCAAATATTTTCCGGGCGGAACAATTGCCGTAGAAGCATTGATAGCAGGAAACGATATGCTTTGCTTGCCCGAAAGTGTGCCCGGCGCCATTGAAGCCGTTAAAAAAGCGATAAAGAAAAAAAGACTTGATTGGGAAGATATTGATAAGCGGGTAAAAAAAGTATTGTATGCAAAATACCGGTTGGGTTTAAGTCAATGGAAACCTGTTAATACAGCCAGCCTAACACAGGATCTGAATGAAAAAACCAACGCAATCCGTTCGCTGGCAGCAAAAAATACAATCACACTTTTACGATCCGGTACGGGAGTATTGCCCCAGCTTAAAGAAAAGAAAGTGGCCTGCATCGGTATAGGCGTCAGCGAGGAAAACCTTTTTTTAAAAAGAATGCGGATAGACTGGAATGCCGATGTTTTTACTTTATCCTACAACGAGGGGGAAGATAAAGCCTCGCTTATTGCCGGTGCAGTAAGCCGTGGAAATTATGATGTGGTGATTGTGGGAATTCACAACTACAGCCTGCGGCCTGCCAATAATTACAATATTTCGGCCCCGGCTGTACAACTGGCGGAACAATTGCAGGCATTGAATACAGCTACTTTTGTTTTTGGAAATGTGCTGGCAATAAAAAATTTTTGTGCTGCCAAAACCCTGGTAGCCTGTTATCAGGACGATGATATAACGCAGGAGGCAGCCGCCGATATGCTATCCGGATACGTCAGCCCGCAGGGCCGGCTTCCTGTTTCCGTCTGCGGTTTTTCTTTCGGGCATGGAATTGTGTATTCAACGGAAAAGCCGGGGCCGCCGGTTTCAGTACGCGAAGAAAAGTTTAAAAAAATTGATTCCATTGCTGAAGACGCAATTTCGAAAAAAGCGTTTCCGGGATGCGTTGTTCTGGCTGTACAAAAAGGCGAGATTATTTATCACAAGGCTTTTGGAAATACTTCGTATCAGGATCCACGGCAGGTAACCGTAGAAAAGATCTATGATCTTGCCTCGGTAACGAAAATATCCGCTACCACGATTGCCGTAATGAAACTTTATGAACAGGGAAAAATAAGCCTGAAAAAAAATATTGGTGATTATCTTCCCTGGGTAAGGGGCACCGATAAGGCCACTCTCAATATTCGCGATATTTTGCTGCACCAGGCGGGGCTGGTTCCTTTTATTCCGTTTTATAAAGAAATTGTGGATTCGGCCACGGGAATGCCATCGCCGGTTTATTTTGCCGGAAACCCGAACGAAAACTTTACGGTAGGAGTGGCGGAAAATATTTTTCTGCGCAAAGATTATCCCGACACCATGATGCAACGCATCCTGCAAAGCCCGCTGACCAGCCGGGGAAAATATGTGTACAGCGACAATGATTTTATTTTTCTCGGAAAAATGGTGGAGCAGATCAGCGGGATGACGTTAGATCAATACGTATCGGAAAATTTTTATAAACCTATGGGGTTGACCACAACCGGTTATTTGCCTAAAAAACGTTTCCCGGCAAACAGGATTGTTCCCACAGAAAATGAGCCGCATTTTCGCCGGCAGTTATTGCATGGTTATGTTCATGATGAAGGAGCCTCCCTGTTTGGCGGCGTAGCCGGGCATGCCGGTTTGTTTTCCGATGCTTACGATCTGGGCATGCTGTACCAGATGTTGCTGAACGGAGGCGAACTCAACGGCAAACGCTACCTGAAAAAAAGCACTATTGATCTCTTTACCGCCTATGGAACCCCCACCAGCCGCCGCGGGCTGGGTTTCGACAAACCGGAAAGAGAATTAAAAAAGGGACAAGAACCCTATCCCTGCAAAAATGCCTCGCCCAAAACGTTTGGTCACACCGGTTTTACCGGCACCTGTGTGTGGGTAGATCCGGCGTACGATCTGGTCTATGTTTTTCTTTCTAACCGGGTGAACCCCACCCGGCATAACCCGCTGCTGCAGCACCTGAATGTACGGGGAAAAATTCAGGATGCGATTTATGAGGTGATAAAGGAATAACCAGGTTACAATTTCATGAGCACCCCCTTAATCTCCTCATACTGTTCCCACGGAATAAAATGCCGGGCGCCGGGCAAAATTTTTACTTCTACTGATGAAGCCTTCCTCAGCTTGCGTTTTGCATAATTTACATTTTCTACCGGCACGAAAGTGTCTTTATCACCATGAATAATCCATACGGGGCAACGGATGCTATCCCATTGTTTGTCCAGCAGCCTTAAATCTTTTTTCAGGTACCACAGTTCTTCATTGCTGGGCTTGAAGGCGCCGGGCAAAAAAAGCTTAAGCGGCGTTTTATAGAGAACCGGTCTCCACTTTTCTGGTTTTTCTTCTTCCGGATCAACCGATGCGGCCAGCAATATCAGCCCGTCAAATAAATTTTCGTTGTCCACCTGCAGTTTTATAATCATCGGGCCTCCCAGTGAGTGACCAACGGCGTACATCGGTTTGCCATTTTGCAAGGTTTTGACCACCGGGCCGATCAGTTTTGATTGTGCTTCCAGATTCTTTGCATCGCCAAACCGGCTGTAGCCAAACCCCGGCCGGTCGATAGATATCATCCGGAATTTGGCCAGCAGGTCTTTATCCATCATATAGCGTTCAAAGGCGCTCCAGCCACCCGGCGAGCCATGAACAAAAAATAAGGCGGGCAATGTGTCATTTCCTGTTTTGGCATAGTGCACGGGGAAACCATCCACCTGCATCGTTTCCGTAACAAGATCCACTCCGGCTCCGGAAAATTTTTCTTTTGCATCCGCATCGCTTATGCGAAACTTCAGGCTGCATTGTGCAAATACCAGCCATATTGTAATAAGAATAAAAAAACCGATCAGCACTCTGCGAAAAATTTTTCGTTTCATTATTCAAACGTACAAATAAAGACGACTTCTGATGCAAGCTGTATGACAGAATGGTTTTTGCCGGCTTGTTAAGAGATAAACAAAATACAGATAAATGGGAAGTGAGCGATTATTTTTTTCCCGGATGATTTGGCCGCTGCTGGTTTCGCTGTTGGTGGTTGCCTTTCTTTTGCTGTTTGGGCCGCTGCTGCTTTTGTTTTCGTTTACGGTCTGCTTTTTCCAGGGAGCGAAGGCTGATTTGTCCAACTACGTCAACAAATTCGGGTTCTGCTTCTTTGGGTTTTGATGAACTGATTTCCACTGCCTCCAGTTCATCGGGGATAATGCCCTGCTGGTTCAGTGCTTTTATTTTTTTTACACGTTCGATGCTGAGCGGATATTGTTTACTGCTGTCGGGCAGCATGTACCACATCAGGTTTTTAAAAATATCTTTTTTTATCAGGGTGGCTGTGCCTTTTGCTACCTGTAGGGTGTCGCAGTTGTCGGGGAAATGCTGTAATGCATCGAGGTATGTATCAAGCTCATAGTTGAGACAGCATTTGAGCCGGCCGCACTGGCCGCTGAGTTTGGTTTGATTGATGGAAAGATTCTGATACCGGGCTGCCGCAGTATTTACCGATTTAAATTCGGTAAGCCAGGTACTGCAGCAAAGTTCGCGGCCGCAGCTGCCAATGCCTCCCACTTTGGCGCTCTCCTGCCGGGCGCCGATCTGCCGCATTTCTACTTTTACTTTAAACTCTGCCGCATATACTTTTATCAGTTCTCTGAAATCCACCCGGCCATCGGCAATATAAAAGAAAGTGGCTTTTCGGCCATCGGCCTGAAATTCCACTTCGCTGATCTTCATGTCCAGCTTCAGTTGTTTGGCAATGGCGCGGCTGCGTATCAGCGCTTCTTTTTCTCGGCTTTTGGTATGCCGCCAGGTGTCTATATCCCTTTCGCTGGCGGGGCGTAGTATTTTTTTAATTTCTTCGCTTTCTTCCCGGATGCCTTTTTTCTTCAGTTGCAGGCGTACCAGTTCGCCGGTCAGCGATACTTCTCCCACATCAAAGCCGCTGACGCCTTCCAGGGTTACGTAATCGCCTTTTTCAAAATAATGCAGGGTATTGTTGCGGAAATAATCTTTGCGGCTGCCTTTGTTAAAACTTACCTCCACAATACGGCAATCCGCATCGGTTTCGGGCATAGGCAGATTTTGCAGCCAGTCGTATACATTCATACGGTTGCATCCGCCGGTGCTGCACCCCCCGTTGCTTTTACAGCCGTTCGGTTTTCCTGTATTGCAATTACTGCACCCCATCAACGATTCAGATTATCGCATCGGGGAATCGGGAAGATAGAATTATAGAGTCGGCTGCAGAGCTGCTATCAACACCTGTTGTGTCACTCACTTGTACTTCCGTCACGCTGTTCAGCAATTCATGCACAATCTGTCAAAGCCGGCTGATTCGATTACCGGATGCTGAAGTGTGCGACGCAACCATAGCTGAATATAGAGTTGAAGATGACTCAATAATTTTTCTCACAAATTCCCCCACACCGCTGTTTAAAAATTCATTTTCTCACCGTTTTTTTCGCCTCAAGCGTTCAAAAATACAACTTTGTCCTGAATGATATGGTATAGCTTAATGGTGAGGGCATGAAAAAGGATTTTGGCATTGGCATTCCGCTCGATGTACCAGGCAGCCTTGTCCAGCTCTTCAATGATGGACTGCTGGCCGGCTATATCGGTTATTTTATTGAGGCGAAGGGCAAAGTCCATTTCTTTTTCAGGCATATATGTGCCGGCTGATGCCTGCTGGCCCATTACCCGCAGGCGGATGGCCTGTTGCAGCAGGTGGTTAAAATAGCGGAGAAACTGTTTTTGTTTTTCCCGGCCCAGCCGGCTGATCTCTTCTACCCAGCGGGTTTGGGCTGCGGGGCCGGTTTTTAAAATAGCATTGAGCCAGTCGCGCAGCAGGGTTTGCCAGTCTTCATCGGCGTGCTGCAGTAATTGTATTGCTTCGCGGTAGCTGCCTTCGCTGATGCCGGCGATCTGACGGGCGATGCCGGGTTCGGTTTTGTTTTTTTCAATAAGGGCGGTTTCAATGTCGGCTGCTGTAAGCGCCGGTATTTTGATCAGCTGGCAGCGGGATACGATGGTGGGCAAAATCAGCGATTCGTTTTCGGCCACCAGTATAAATAAAGTATTGGGCGGCGGCTCTTCGATCAGTTTCAGCAGTTTGTTTCCTTCGTTACCGAGGTATTCCGGCATCCACATGATGAGTATCTTGTATTCACTTTCAAAACTTTTCAGGTTCAGCTTGCGGATAATATCGTTGCACTCGTGGGCGGTGATGTTGCCCTGCTTGTTTTCTGCGCCGATGAACTGCAGCCAGTCGTACACATTGCCGTAAGGATTTGTTTTGATAAAGGCTCTCCATTCGGATACAAAATCGGTACTGACGGGCGGGCTGCCGGTTTTTTTTGTAATGACGGGATAACTGAAATGAATATCCGGATGTATCAACTGTGCTGCTTTAATACAGGAGGGGCAAACGCCACAGGCATCAGTTTCAGATTCCGGATTCCGGATTTCCGATTTTGGCAAATCGTCCCCAAACAATATAGAGGTTTGTGCAGATGCAAAACCCTCCTTCGTGATCCGGCCGGTACAGGTAAGGTATTGGCTCATCGCAATAGCCAGGGAAAGTGCGCCGCTTCCTTCTTTGCTTAAAAAAAGCAAAGCATGGCTGAGCCGGTTGTGCCGCACCAGTTCAACGAGGTGCTGCTTTGTTTCCTGCTGACCGATGATTTGGTTGAATAGCATAAGGGGGCGAAGATAAGAAGCCGCTTATTTATCAAAAGGTTATTTTGCTTTAAGAAGTTCAGAAGGCTCAACTTCCAAGGCTTTTGCAAGAACGAGTAAAGGTAAATGCCGGTGTTATTTGACAGCAAAAGGTGGTTTAATCACAATGAAGAAGAAGGATACTTTTATGGCGAACTTAGAATTGGGTATAGATTTAATCAGTACATCGAAGCAAATGGATTTGCCGGTTATACAAGAAGATATTACGGATACTTCGCACAGCATCCCAATGGCAGCCTTTTTCCTCTATATATGGAAAGACATTATGTGCCGGTAGGCATCATCTTCGATTATACTTATCTGAATTTTTTTATGAAAAATTGAAATTATGAAAAAAGCAAGGGCAGTGGGATATTTATAATCAAATCGGCATTGCTGTATTAAAAGAAAAAGATGTCAGAGATTTGCAGGGGGAGGAGGTTTATAAAAAACCAGGGGTATTATGTGCCTTACTATTTTTATCCATATGTTCAATGGAATGGGAAAAAATATATGGTTTATCTTGCTGGAGTGCGGTATAATTTTTCAAACAACTTCGGGATATTTCTTGAGGGAGGTCAGGGAGCGTTTACCGATTTACAAATTGGGTTGAAAGCAAGATTTTGATATTGAAATAAAGAGGCTGTCTCAAAAGATCGAGACAGCCTCTTTATACTCGTATACCTGATGGAGACTGGTAATCGTTCATGCGATTCTCAGCCGGATCGCCTTACTGTTCAGACGAGTTTTTTATTTTTTAGCTCATTGTTATTTGTAGTAAGAACTTTATTCAACTTTTGCAATCTCAATTCAGATACTTCGTCACTTCTTCGCTCATCGGGCTTACCTTGTTATGAAACACCGCTTCCAGCTCGCCCTTTTCATTTACCAGGAATTTGGTAAAGTTCCAGATGACGGGGTCCTGAAGAAAACGTTTCCATACAAGGTCTTTGGAAGTTTCTCCATTGACTTTTTTTGCCATTTCTTTCGACTGATCCACCAGCCATTTGAATAAAGGATGAATATCATCGCCCCGCACAGAAATTTTTTCCGCCATCGGGAAGGTGACGCCGTAGTTCTTTTTACAGAACTCTTTTATCTCCGCATTGGAGCCCGGCTCCTGGCCTCCAAAGTTATTGGCCGGGAAACCGACGATCACCAGTTTGTTCTTGTATTTTTCGTATAGTTTTTCCAGTTCGGCATACTGTGGCGTGTTGCCGCATTGCGAAGCTGTATTTACAATCATTATCTTTTTGCCCTTGAAGGCTGAGAAGTCAATTTCATTTCCGTCGAGCCCCGGCACTTTGAAATCATAGATGGAAGTAGCCGATAAGCTGAAAGACAGGATGAGTGTAAGCAACAGCGATTTCATGATCTGAAATTTTAGCGAACACCAAAGTTACCGAAAAGAAGGTTTGAAAGCCTTAATTAATTCAAGGCAAAAATTGTAACCGGTTATTCTGCACTTGCGCAAAGAAGGTTTTGTGTGCAGGAAAGCTGCCTTTGGAGGGTTACTGTTTTTCAAAACATCCCAGGTCTGGCAAACCCACAGGTCTTGGATTGCCGTCGAGGTCAATTGTAACAGGAGAGCCAATGCCCGCATGAACAGCCGGCGATCCGTCTTTCAGCCTGAAACTATAAAAACGTTTTGCAATATTAACGGAATCGAACAAAGGGGGTTGGTTGTTGATAATCTGATTCATCGTAACGTGGGCAGGCGTATTTATCACTTTCCAGAGATTGTGATCAAAGTTTACATTAAATAGGGTGTTTCCGCTTTTGGCTACTACTACTTCATCCTCTACGGTTCCGTTTTCGCCCCAAAAAATACAGTTGCGGAAAACAGCATTCAAGTCGGCGGTTACAGGAATATTGTTAACCGTTATGAAATTGCTGAGAAGTAATACGGGATCTTTATGAAGGATAAAGCTGTTGGAATAAGCAGCCACAGTACAATGATCAAACCGGTAGTTGCCTCCCTGCACCAGTAAAAGGTTTTTGCCGCAATTGCTGATCAGGCAATTGGCGGCGGTAATACTTGAATTGACGGCTACAATGCCCGCATCATACGCATTGTCAATGATGCACTGGTTAAGTGTAAGTTTAGGATTGCTGTTTGTCGAAGGTTCCTGCAGGGCTAATGCCTGGTACGCATTTTTTATTACAGCAAAACTAATCACATTGTCTGTGCTGCTGTTTTGGAAAAAAATACCGGGCCATGAGGCGGGAAAATTTTTATAGGGATCATCCAGCCGGTCGCCCTGAAAATAAACCCTGTCCGCAGAATCTTTTTCGCCGTTTACCTGCAGCGTGCCATCAACAATCACCGGCGCATCTGCATGCAGATAAATTCTGCACCCTTTTTCGATGGTCAGTTTTTTTCCTGCTTCAATTTTCATCGGGCCAAGGATGACATACGGAAGATCATTCACCCATATTTCATCAGTTGAAACGATTTTGTTTCTGTAAAAATGTGCATTTCTTCCCCATGCTTCCAACTGAACAAACTCTGTATTGCCATTGAAATTGATCTGTATGCTGTCGCGGATAATAAAAGGAAGGTTGCCCACGCCGGGGTTGATGGTGACGTTTACAAAAATATAAGTACTGTCGTTGGCTTCCAGTACAAGGTCATTAATTTCCGGACCGGCGAAACCATCGGCATTGATTTTATAATTTGAGGTAGCGCCGCCCGACAGTTTTATTGATGACAGCCGCAGTTTGCGGCTGTTACTGTTAATAATCTTGAATGTTTGCGTTACCGAACCGGTTGTTGTAAAAAGAGTATCAAATTTTAAGGTATCGGCGCTTATCACCAGGCTGGCATCGGCGCTAGTGATAAAAGAATCTTTTCTGCAGGATAACAGTGCAAGGATAATGGATGTAAACAGCAATCCCGGGGTCTTCATACATTTCAAAAATACTTCAACAATCTGATAAACACTAATGGGCGGTTATGCAGAGAGTAGCGATGCTGAGCGTAACGTTTTCCCCTTTTACTAGTTCGTGACCACAGGCTTCAAGTGTGGCGCCGGTAGTAATCACATCATCTATCAGAAGGATATGCTTGTTATTAATCAGTTTGTTGTTTATCAGCTGAAATTTGCCTTCTATATTTTCCCATCTTTCAATTCTTCCCTTTTGGGTTTGCGTTTCTGTATGCTGTGTTCGGATGATAACATTTTTTAAAACGGGTATCTTCAGTATTTCCGAAATTCCTTCGCACAAAACAGCCGCCTGGTTAAATCCCCTTTTTCGTTCTTTGGCAGAGAACAGCGGCAAAGGCACCAGGCCGTCCAGGTAATTAAAACGGCTGGTCTGGCTAAGCGCCTGACCCATCAGCCTCCCCAGCTGCATTCCAAGATCTTGATTACCGCGGTATTTAAACTGATGCATCAGGTGCTGTATCAGCGATTCTTTAGTAAAGTAATACTGGGCCGATGCGGCGGCTATAGGTAATCTTCCCCAAAAAATTTTTTCCGCGGGGTTATTGGCATGCATAGCAAAATTGGTTTCCGGCAGCGAAGAGATGCAGTGCAGGCAAAGGCTGCTTTCATTGTTAAGCAAGTCGTTCCCGCATCCCGAACATATATGGGGAAACACAAGCTGCAGCAGAGCGTCTTTTATTTCTTTTACCCGCATCATTCGGGTATGAACAATTTTTTGCTGAATAAGTAATAGTAATTACCACCCTGGCTGTTTATATTACAACCGGTCAGTTCATCAGACCTGTATTTAAAACAGATGCTTGTACACTTCATCCACCCGGCCCATGGCAACAATCTCAATCCTGAATTTTTGTTTACTAAGTCCTTTCTGATTGTATTTTGAAACAATTATTTTTTCAAATCCGAGTTTTTCGGCTTCTGCAATTCTTTGTTCAATTCGGTTAACAGCCCTTATCTCTCCGCTTAGCCCTACTTCGCCGGCAAAGCAGGTGTGACGGGGTATGGCCATATCTTCGTATGAAGAAAGAAGGGCACAAAGTACAGCCAGATCAATAGAGGGGTCTTCCGCTTTAAACCCTCCGGCTATATTCAAAAAAACATCTTTTACTCCAAAATGAAAACCACCTCTTTTTTCCAATACAGCAAGCAGCAGCTGAAGACGCCTGAGGTCAAAACCGCTGACCGTTCTTTGCGGTGTGCCATATACGGATTGTGTTACCAGGGCCTGCACCTCGATTAAAAGGGGCCTTAATCCCTCAATGGTGGCTGCAATGGCAATACCGCTCAGTTCATCTTCTTTTTGAGTGATGAGAATTTCGCTTGGATTTATTACACCCTTCATACCCTCTTCCGTCATTTCATAAATACCCAATTCCGCCGTGCTGCCAAAGCGGTTCTTTAATGTACGGATAATTCGGTAAGCATAATGACGGTCGCCTTCAAACTGAAGAACCGTATCTACCATGTGCTCCAGAATTTTTGGCCCCGCTATGTATCCGTCTTTTGTTATATGGCCAATTAAAAAAACCGGTGTGCCGGTTTCTTTTGCAAAGCGCTGAAGCTCTGCCGCACATTCTCTGATCTGCGAAACACTGCCCGGTGAGGATTCGATAAAAGGGGTATGCAACGTTTGAATGGAGTCAATGATAACAAGCTGTGGGTTCAGTTTTTTTATTTCCTGAAAAATGATTTGTGTAGAGGTTTCGGTAAGCAGGTAAAAATTTTTATTCTTCTTTTGAGGAAGCTTTAGCCGGTCGGCACGCATTTTTATCTGCTGCTCGCTTTCCTCGCCGCTGATATAAAGCACAATAACATTTTCTAATAGTAATCCTGTTTGAAGAAAAAGAGTTGATTTACCGATACCCGGATCGCCGGCAATAAGAACAATACTGCCGGGAACAATGCCTCCGCCGAGTACCCTGTCGAGTTCGGCATCGGAGGTTGACATTCTTTTTTCCTGCGTTCCGGTTATTTCATTTAGTAAAACTGTTTTATTACTTCTGTTCTTTTTAGTGTAATCTTTCCAGCCGTTTGTATTTTGGGGAGTTTCTTTTTGTACAATTTCTTCAACAAACGTATTCCATTGATTACACGAAGGGCATTGTCCAGCCCATTTCACGGACTCAAATCCGCAGTTCTGACAAAAAAATGCTGTTTTTATTTTACTCATACTACCGGAAATTAAAGGTAATCGTTAGCAATGAGATAAAATCTTTCTCAAACAATTCCGTGTACTTTGATTACACAAGATTTAATCAGTAAAAGCGGATGTATTAAGAGATGTATTAAGAAAGAAAAATCAATAAAAAGAGTGCAAAAAAGAAGTGAAAAACAGCAAATGTAAAAAGGGTCAATCTTTCGACTGACCCTCTTACTTACTAACCCATTAAATTCTGGTACTAAGTTACAAATATGTGTTACATAACAAAATAATTTTTCTTCCTGTTGATAACTTTTAAAAAGGAATTTGCATAAAAAATTAAAAAAAGATAAAGCTTATTCGTTGTAAAGTAATATTTATCAGCTTGTTATTTTAGTATATTAAGTTATTGAGAAGAAAGATACTGGTCTTCAATAATAAAATTCAGGTCATAACGAAGATTTTCGTAGTGACAAATCGACGGTATTTAAAATCCATTCATGACATCCGGGGTAAAATAACATTTTGGCGGTAGTTTTGTAATTATAAATCTAAAAAGAGAAGAAAATGACACCAGAAATTATGATTGTTTCGCTCCTGTTTGTAGGCCTCAGTATGATCGTCTCATTAGTGCTAAAAAGTAAATTTACCCGGTACAGCAAAATAGCATTAATGAACCGCATGACAGGTAAAGAAATTGCCGAAAGAATGTTGCGCGACAATGGAATATTCGATGTAAAAGTCATCTCGTCACAGGGGTTCCTCAGCGACCATTATAATCCCCTGAATAAGACGGTTAACTTAAGCCCCGACGTATACAATGGGGTAAGTATTTCTGCCGCGGCCGTAGCAGCACATGAATGCGGACATGCCGTGCAGCATGCTACAGCCTATAGCTGGCTGATGATGCGCAGCCGCCTGGTTCCTGTAGTTCAGTTCACATCTACTATTGTTAATATTATTCTTTTCATAGGCGTCATTATGGCTTTATCGGGCAGCACTACTTTGTTGCTGATTGGGATTATTCTGATGGCTGTAACCGTTCTGTTCACTCTTATCACGCTGCCGGTAGAGTTTGATGCCAGCCGAAGGGCGCTTAACTGGCTGGAAAACACCAGTGTAACAAACAGCTCCGAGTTTCCAAAAGCCAAGGATGCTCTTAAATGGGCTGCTATGACCTATGTGGTAGCTGCGCTTGCAGCCGTTGTCACCTTGGTTCAGTATATATTACTATATATGAGCAGCAGAGAAAGATAATCTGCACGGGTTAATTTTATTTAAAAGGCCGCGCAGCATTATGCGCGGTTTTTTTGTCTCCAAAAAAACTACCATTTGTTAAAATTCCATATTTTAGCAAATTCTTAGACGGATTTTATTCAATTAATAACCAAATTCTGAACACATGAGAAAGCCCTTGCTACTGCTTGCAGCAGCTTTGTTTGCTGTGGTGTCGGTATTTGCCCAAACTACAATCAGGGGTAAAGTAACCGACGACAAGGGGCAACCCGTGGCCGGTGTATCTGTTGTTGAAAAAGGTACACAAAACGGAACTACTACGGACGCCTCCGGTAATTACCAGATACAGGTAAGAGCCAACGCCGTGCTTGTATTTACAAGTATTGGTTTTGTTGAAAGAGAAATATCGGTAGGAAGCAATACTACCGTGAATGCTTCGCTTGAACCCACTTCGCAGGTAGAGGCTGAAGTGGTGGTTACGGCCCTTGGTATCAAAAGAGAAAAGAAGGCACTTGGATACGCAGTGGCCACTGTAGATGCCAAAGCGCTGGAGCAACGACCCGAGGCAGATGTGGTGCGTTTGCTGAACGGTAAGGCCCCCGGCGTGGATATCGGAAATACAAGTGGTATGTCCGGCAGTGGTACAAACATCATCATCCGCGGGGTAAACACCATTACGGGTAGCTCCACTCCGCTCTTTGTGGTAGATGGTGTGCCATTTGATGCTTCTACTAATGCTCAGGCGAGTTTTGTGTATGGAAACACTACTTCCAGCCGTTTTCTTGACCTTGATCCCAACAACATTGAAAGCATCAGTGTATTGAAAGGATTAAGCGCCACTACGCTTTACGGAGAACTGGGCCGCAATGGTGTTGTTCTGATCACAACCAAAAGTGGTTCGAACAGAAAGATTAATAATAAAACTGAAGTCACCATTACACAATCGGTATTTACAAACAAAGTGGCAAACCTCCCCGATTATCAGCAAACTTATGGAGGTGGTTTTGACCAGTCACTCGGTCTGGCTTTCTTCAGCAACTGGGGCGCAAAATTTCAAGATCCCCCTGTTAAAGTGGCTCACCCATATGACAGAACAGCTTTGCATGGAGCCTTTCCGGAGTTCAACCAAACGCCTGGCGCCAATAATGATATTATTTACGAATACAAGCCCTATAACAGTGTAGAAAGATTTTTCAGAACCGGCATTATAAAAAATACATCAATTGCCTTACAAACCGGTGGACCAAATGCCAGTTTTAATGCCAATTACAGCTATACCGACGATCAGGGCTTTACTCCTGGTAATGCGCTCTATAAAAACAATTTCGGTATGGGAGGCTCCGTAAAACTGGCGAACAATATCACGTTTAGCGGAACATTTAACTACGCAGTAACGGACTTCAGAACTCCCCCTACATCAACGAGTTTCGGAAGTAACCCTTCTACTTCTTCTGTATTCGGCAATTTGATCTATACACCAATTGCAGTGAATCTGATGGGTGGGCCGGAAGATGGCAACAACTATCTTCCCTGGAACAATCCGGTAGATAATTCATCTGTTTATTATCGCAGCAACAACGATATTCAAAATCCCCGCTGGACAGTTAAAAACGGATTTGCCGGTCAAAAGATTAACCGCATTTTCGGAAATATGAGGATAGGGTATGAGATTATCAAAAACCTGAACTTCAGCTATCGTGTGGGTATAGATCAATATACCGATTACAACTTCCTTTCACAGAATAAAGGAGGAACGGTAGGTGGTAATCAGTATGTACTGGGCATTCACAGAACGGTTACCGGCAGAAACACTATCTGGGATCATACTGCTCTCATCGACTGGTCGCACAAGATCAATTCTGACTGGAGAGTAAACGTAGATGCAGGTATTAATTCACAGGAGCGGCAATATGAGCAGGATGGTCAAAAGAGTACCCAGCAGCTTGTATATGGATTGTTTGATCATGACAACTTCATTGTTCATGAAAACGTAGACGAAGGCGGCGGCGGAATTGACTTCAAGTCAAAGACGCAGTCCATCGGAGTGTTCGCACAAGGCACTATCGCATATAATGAATATGTATACCTTACTTTGGGTGGAAGAAACAGCTGGACATCCAACCTGGAAAAAGATAACCGCTCTCTGTTCTATCCCAGCGGCAGTATATCATTCATTCCTACTACTGCTATTGAATCGCTGAAAGGCAGCAAGGCAATTAATTATCTGAAAATCCGCGCCGGCTATTCAACCAGCGCTAATTTTGGATTTCCTTACAGAACACGCGATGTGCTCAATATTTCCACCAATGTGTTTGAAGACAGGGTGGGTACAGTTATCAATACAAACAGTATCTCTAACCGGCTGGCCAATCCCGATCTGAAACCTGAATTACTGAGTGAAACCGAAGTGGGGGTGGAAGGTACCTTCTGGGATGACAGGATCCGTCTGGACTTTACCTGGTACAGGCGGATATCCAAAGACCAGATTCTTGACCGCGATCTTGATCCCGCTTCCGGCTACACTGTTACCTCTATCAATGCCGGTAACGTAAGAAACCGCGGTGTTGAAATCGGATTGGGTCTTACCCCCATCCGCACTAAAAACTGGAGATGGCAGATTGACGGAAACTTTACCCTCAACAGGAGCCTTGTATATGGATTGCCCGATGACATCAAGCAAATCGTGGTCGACGGGTTCAGCAACGAGGGTCTGTTTGCCATCAATGGTCAGCCGCTGGGAGTCATTCAATCCAACTATGTTGTAAAATATGACCCCAAAACCGGCGGCCCCTCCAGCGATCCGAAAGGAGGAATACGTATGGTAAATGCCAATGGCGATTATGTAGCTTCTACCGTAATTGGTATTACCGGTAATCCCATTCCCGACTTTAAATTATCTGGTATCAGCACCCTGGACTTCAAAGGATTTTCTTTCCGCATGCAGTGGGATTGGACAGAAGGTGGCGATATGCTGGCATATACCCCCGGTACAGTGGTGGGACGCGGGTTAACTACGGACACCGAGTTTGACCGCCTGCTGCCCATTATTCTTCCCGGAGTAAAATCAGATGGTACGCCAAACGATATCCAGATCAGCGCCAGCCGTGCTTATTTTAATAACTATAGCGGATTTTTTGCTATGCAGGATCTGATTGTTTATGATGCCACTGTAATAAGGCTGCGTGAAGCTTCGCTTTCCTATGCTTTGCCGGCTTCAGTGTTGCAGAAAACACCGTTCGGCGCCATATCAATAACTGTTTCCGGACAAAACCTCTGGTACAATGCTCCCAACTTCCCCAAAGGTGTCAACTTCGATCCTGAAGTATCCAGCCTTGGCGTGAGCAATGTTCGCGGTTTGGAATACCTGGCCGGACCTACTTCTAAAAGGCTGGGCGCCAGCATCAGGGTAACCTTCTAATTGTTCAAACAAAACTGAATAAGAAATGAAAAAAATATTAATCATACTGATTTCAGCAACTCTCTTCGCGGCTTGCAGCAAAAAGCTGGATAAGTTGCTGATCAACCCCAATGGCCCTACGCCTGAATCTGCCGATGCGGATCTGTACCTGACCCAGGCGCAGCTCAGTTTTGCCGGTTTTTTTAATACAGCTTCATCTTTTGGCATGGAGCTTACCCGGCAAATTGTTTTTTACGGGCCCACTTATGTTAATGGTTATTCGCCCGAAACTTTTGACGGCATATGGTCTACCGCTTATACAGGCGTTATCAAACATTGTGATGCGCTGATACCAATAGCCGACGCACAAAAGAAATATGTGAATGTGGCTATGGCCAAAATCATGAAAGCGTATACGTACATGACGCTGGTCGATATATTCGGTGATATTCCTTATACCGATGCCAATCAGGGAACCGGTAACCTGAACCCTACACTTACTCCCGGCAGAGATGTGTATGCGGCCTGTATTACATTGCTGGATGAAGCAATCGCCGACTTGGGTAAAACCATTGGAGCTTACCCGGGCACAAGGGATTTGTTTTACGGAGCATCAAATGCCACCGGCGCCAACCGCTGGAAAACCGTGGCAAAAACCCTCAAGCTCAGAGCATATCTGAACACAAGGCTGGTAGACAATACCGTTACTGCCAAAATAAATGCCCTGCTTACCGAGAATGATCTGATCGATACCGATGCTGAAGATTTTGAATTCAAATACGGTAAAAAACAGGCCAACCCCAATAACCGCCACCCGAGGTATAACGGCAACTATACCGCTACCGGAAGCGCCGGCGATTATCTGGGAACCTATTTTATGTGGACATTGGTACAGGATAAAGGACAAGGCGACGCAAACAATGATCCGCGTACCCGGTATTATTTCTATCGCCAGCAAACCAACTATGCCAATGTAAATGAGAATACAATAAACTGCTATAATCAGCCACCCCCTGCGCATTACCCCGGCACAATGCCTTTTTGCCTGCTGATATCCGGCTACTGGGGTCGCGATCATGGCGACGACAGCGGTATTCCGCCCGATGGCCAGTACAGAACAACGGTAGGGGTATATCCGTTTGGCGGCCGGTTCGACAATAACCAGGGTGCCGCAGTAAGCCTGAATGTAGGAGGCAACGGAGCCGGCATTCAGCCCATCTGGCTTTCAGCCTTTACCGAATTTATTAAAGCCGAAGCTGCGCTTATGCTTGGAACCGCAGGTAATGCAAGAACGCTGTTAGAAAGCGGGGTGCGTAAGTCAATTGCCAAAGTGATAGCATTTCCCAACGTGATCGGTCATCCCGAAACCATTCCGGCCACCCGGGTGCCGGATGCTGCGAGGATTGACGCCTATGTGGCCAAAGTACTTGCCCGCTACGATGCCGCCACCAATAATGCCGGACGGCTGGATGTGATCAGCAAGGATTATTACATCGCCCTCTGGGGCAATGGAGTTGATGCTTACAATATGTACAGGCGTAACAACAGCCCCACTGATATGCAGCTGGCGCTGGTACCCGATCCGGGCAATTTCATGAACTCCTGCTTGTATCCTTCAGTACATGTAAACCGCAATCTGAACGGGGTGCAAAAGGCCAGTGTGGCCGTACAGGTGTTCTGGGATAATCATCCTCCCGGTTCCAGGAAATAAAAACCTTAAAAAAAAAGAAGTTATGAAAAAGATAATATTGAAATTCTTCATTACTGGAGCGGCCATCGCCACCCTTGTTACCGGCTGTAAAAAAGGCGATATTAACGGCGATATTGCCGCCGTTACCATCGGATCATATGTTACTGAAGTCGCCAGAGGGAATGCGATTATTGATTATGCTAATCTGGCAACATCAAAGGTAGACGTAACAGTTAAGGAATATGGCCAGCCCGTAGATAAAATAAAGCTCTTTGTTTCAAAAGGAGCACTTACGGCCGATAAATCGCAATGGAAGGCTATTAAAGAAGTACCATATAATGGTGACACAAAGCTGGAAGTGACTGCAAACGAAATTGCTACGGCTTTGGGAATACCCGTAACAGGACTGGAAACGGGAGCAACCTATACAATTTATAACCAAGTGATTAGTAAAGACGGTCAGGTTCATGATATTACGAATACCGGCGCTGATTTTTATGGCAATCCCAACTACAAAATGCTGATGTGGTGGCAGGCTGTTGTTGTTTGCCCCTTCAGTGCCGCGGCTTGGGGTGGTGTTGGTACAGTATTTTCTGCAAGGGTATTACAGGATGCCTGGGCCGATTACAATGTGGGAGATATAATTTCCAACATTGAGATAACTTCTCCTACACAGCTAAAGTTTAATCGTATGTGGCTCACAGATGCTGGTGATACCCGACCTGTACTGGTAGATATAAATGCCAGCACAGGTGCGGCTACAGTTACCCGGCAGATATATGGAGATTATACCGTGTATGGAATATTCGATATTTCCTGTGCATCATCCGGTACAAATAACTGGGTGTTTTCTTGTGTAAATACCATTACGCTTACATTGAATCATGCAGTGGGAACTACCAATTACGGAACATACATATTACGGTTACAAAAACTGTAATCTTTAGAAATCTAAGTCTCAACGGGGTCTCGCTTTGCGAAGACCCCGTTGAATTTTAAACGGGCCTATAGTTTTATTTCCTCTTCGTGCCGGTCGAAGAAATGATACTCGGTAAGGTGGTAGCCGGTGTTCGGCCGGATGATGAATTTCTTTTTAAACTTCCGTTTCCATTTGGCATAAATGCTCCATATCCAACCTTTGGTGAGGTAGGCATAAATAATAGGATTGACAGCCAGCAGCAGATTATTATGCTGGTGGGTAAATAAATAGTTCAGATTTTTTTCTATTTCATCTTCCAGCAGTATGGAGGATGAAATTTTTCCCGTGCCGTGGCAGCTGGGGCATAATTCCTGCGTATTGATATTTACCTCGGGTTTCATGCGCTGGCGGGTTACCTGCATCAGTCCGAATTTGGAAATGGGCAGCACAGCATGCTTTGCTCTGTCGGGTCCCATAAATTTTTCCATGGCTTCCATCAGCTTTCGCTTGTTTTCCGGAAGCTTCATATCAATAAAGTCGATGACAATAATACCGCCGATATCTCTTAGTCTTAGTTGCCGTGCAATTTCTTCCGCGGCTTCCAGGTTTGTCTCCAGCGCATTTTGTTCCTGGTTATTGCCTACGCTTTTGTAGCCGCTGTTTACATCAATTACATGCAGCGCTTCGGTGTGTTCAATAATGAGGTAAGCGCCGCTGTTGAGGTTTACCGTTTTTCCAAAAGAAGCCTTTACCTGCTTGGTGATGCCGAAGTGATCAAATATCTGTGAACCGTTCTGATAAAAAGAAACAATATCTGCTTTTTCCGGTGCAATGCGCTGAATGTACTGGCGGGTGTCGTTATAAATGTTACGGTCGTTGACCACGATGCGGTTAAAGCTTTCATTCAGCAGGTCGCGCAGAATGCTGGTTGTTTTGGTTTGTTCGCTCAGGATTTTGGCAGGCGCCGTCGCACCTTTCAGATTGGTTTGTATAGTCTTCCAGGTAGCAACCAGCGAAGAAAGGTCTTCGTGGAGTTCAGCGGTTTTCTTTCCTTCGGCAGCGGTTCTTACTATTACTCCAAAATTTTTCGGCTTGATGGCTTCCACAATTTTCTGCAACCGCTTTCTTTCTTCTGAGGAATGAATTTTTCTGGAAACGGCAACAATGTTATTGAAAGGCGTGATGACAACAAACCTTCCGGGTAATGATATTTCGCAACTCAGCCTTGGCCCTTTGGCAGCGATGGGTTCTTTTAAAATCTGAACAAGTATATTGGGCTTTCCGCCCAGCACTTCGTTGATTTTGCCGGTTTTTATTATTTCCGGTTCTATTTCAAACTTTCCGAAGTCAAGCCCAGTTTCAGATTTGTCGGCAATGCTCAGCTGGGTAAACTTTAAAAGCGACCGGGCATAAGGACTCAGGTCTGTATAATGAAGAAACGCATCCTTTTCAAACCCCACATCAATAAAAGCCGCATTCAGCCCGGGGATGAGTTTTTTTACTTTTCCGAGGTAGAGGTCGCCCACGGCAAAGCGGGCATCCGTTTTTTCATTGTGCAGCTCCACGAGTTTTCGCTCTTCCAGCAGGGCAATTTCCACTCCCTGTGGGGCTGCATTTATGATGAGTTCCTTATTCACATCACAATAACTTGATAGTTCTACAAACTTGTTTGTTAAAAGGCTGACTCCTGAAGTAACTGTACGCGGGCAAAGGGATCAGGATGTATGAAGCAAATTGATGGGAATGGGTTTACGTACAGCGCCAATCAGAGATTGAAGCAGTCCGCGTTCTGGTTCTGTAAAAAGAACGGGACTGCATAAGCAAAAGAATCTATTTGTTCTTCTTCTTATGGCGGTTCTTTCTCAGTCTTTTTTTCCGCTTGTGCGTCGCCATTTTATGGCGCTTTCTTTTTTTTCCTGACGGCATAATTTTTAATAATTAGTTTATTTTGAATAAGGTTATTTTTTCTTCAGATCATCAATCCGTTTTTGCAGTTCAGATCGCCATTCTTCTTTTTTCACCGAACGTAAGGCGATAGAGTAAGCGGCTACGGCCTTATCCGTCTGGCTGCTTTTTTCGTACTCTTCTGCAATTTTTACGATCATGAGAAGGGCCTCGGTATTATCCGGATCGGTCAAAAGAGCATTCTGAAAACGGTCAATGGCCTTTTCGTATTGTCCGGAAAGTACCGAGCCATGCCCCAGCATCATTTGTGCAAATACGTTTGTACTGTCCTTTTCCGCCACGGTTCTTATCATAAGAATACCTTCCATGGGTGTAGGTGATATTTCGCCAAATAAATAACAGGCGCCAATACCTACCCGGGCTGAATCGTTGACCGGATTGATTTTCAAAGACCTTTCAAATAATTCTTTTGCCTGCAAAGCTTCCCATTTTCTTAGCTGGGCGTTGCTTTCGCTGCGCAGTATATTTAAAAACAAATGGGCAGCAAAGTTGAGTTTTTTTTCCGAATTTTCCAATCGGGCTGCTTCAGCATTGTACCATGCATACAGGGCTGGCACCCGGGCGGTATCCTTCCAGAAATGCTCCAGCCGGTGGTAAACAGTTAATTGCTGATCTGTCACGTTGCCGCGGCTGATGGAATTTTCCAGCAGGTTAATCCGGGTCAGTTGATCGGGGGTCAGCCTTTCCTTTGCATGAACCAGGATAGAGTCGATCGTAATTATTTCAGCATTTGTGTTTGCATCCTGCTCCTTGATTCGGGCAGTATGATCGCCGTAAATAAAATATACAAACAGCGATATGGTGAGCAAGATTCCGGCGCCGGCTACTATCCATTGATTTTTTTTCAAGACGAAAAAATTTTTGCAAAAGTACCGGAACGCAGCTGAAGAAATGCAGCAAAGGAAAATAAAACAGAACGGCTGCAGAGATTATCCTGCATTCAATTCATCTTTGTCGGCGTCCGAGTTATCGGGCAGGTTTGTAAGTTTCTTAACCTCGGCCACAAATTCTTTTGCCGGTTTAAACGCGGGGATATAGTGTTCAGGAATATGAACTGCAATATTTTTTTTAATATTTCTTCCGATCTTGGCAGCCCGTTTTTTAGTAATAAAACTGCCAAACCCCCGGATATAAATATTTTCTCCTTTGGCAAGAGAATCTTTTACTTCTTTAAACATGGTTTCAAGCGTAACCAATACATCCACTTTGGGAATACCGGTTTTGTCGGAAATATGATTTACCAAATCAGCTTTTCTCATTTTTTGATGATTTAGCTATAAATTTTTTACAATATAGGACAAAATTCAGTGATAGTCAACAGGATATGAAATTTTTTTGATTGCAAAGCGATTTTGTCAATAAAATGTGCAGTTTTAGTATTGTTTTGAAGAATCAGTTTATGAGGATCAAAAGCCGAAATGGTAAGCGCTTTACAACCAGTTTGTTGAAATGGGACTGCGAACAAAATACCCGTGAAATGCCATGGAAAGGTGAAAAAGATCCATACAAAATTTGGCTTAGCGAGGTAATTCTTCAGCAAACCCGCGTGGAACAGGGGTGGAGTTATTATAAAAAATTTACTGAACGGTTTCCTGATATTATTAGCCTTGCCAGGGCCTCCGATGAGCGTATTTATAAGATGTGGGAAGGGCTGGGATATTATTCCCGGTGCAGCAACCTGATTCATACAGCCCGGCTAATTGCTTTTGAACACAAGGGTAAGTTTCCGGAAAAATATGATGATATCTTAAAACTGAAAGGGGTGGGCCCGTATACAGCAGCAGCCATTTCGTCTTTTGCATTTAATCAGCCGTACGCAGTTGTTGACGGTAATGTGTACAGGGTTTTATCCCGCTATTTTGGAATTGATAAGTCGGTGGATACAGCAGAAGGAAAAACATTTTTTTCAGACCTTGCTTTGCAATTATTAGATAAAAAGAATCCGGGCCGGTACAATCAGGCGCTTATGGATTTTGGAGCCGTGGTTTGCAAACCGGTTTCTCCAGCCTGCGTTTTATGCCCGCTGGCGGGGGGCTGTGTTGCATTTAAGAAAAAAAGCACTTCAGAGTTTCCTGTAAAATCGAAAACAACAAGAAAAAAAACCAGATGGTTGTATTATATCGTTGCGGAATATCGCGGAAAATACCTGGTACGTAAAAGAGATAAAAAAGATATATGGCGAAACCTTCATGAGTTTTTATTGGTAGAATCCAATAAAGCAATCGATAAGGCATCCGTATTCAAAATGGCCGTTCGTGGCGGGCTTATTAAACCCCAAGGGTATAAGTACATTTCGCAGTCGGCTCTATATACACAGCAGTTGTCTCATCAAAAAATAACGGGCCGGATTTTTTACATCAGCTATTATTTACCTCCGCTTATACCGGAGGGGTTTAAAATGGTGAGTGTTGAGGGGATGAAAAAACGGGCATTTCCCCGCCTGCTAAAAATTTATCTGGAAAACGTACCCGTAGGCAAAAAGAGAAGGTTGCCGCAAGAATGAAAAATTCATAATTCCCGATAAAAAATTAATTTTAAAGGGATTTTATCATCAGGGCAAGAAAATACCAAAGTATGAGAGGAGTAAACAGGGTAATGTTAATCGGAAATCTGGGTAAAGATCCGGATGTACAGACGCTGGAGGGAAATATAGCCGTAGCAAAGTTTCCGCTGGCTACTACTGAAACGTTTAAAGACCGGTCGGGCAAGCTGGTTTCGCAAACGGAGTGGCACACAGTAGTGCTTTGGAGAGGCCTGGCAGAGCTGGCCCAGAAGTATCTGCACAAAGGAAGCCTGGTATATATTGAGGGGAGGCTGCGAACGCGAAGCTGGGATGATAAAGACGGAAACCGGAAATTTGCAACAGAAGTTGTTGGCGATAATCTGATCATGCTGGATAAGCGGGCCGAAAGCGGCGGCGCGCCGGGTCATGATCCGGGCAGTGCGGATGATATGGGAACCGATACTTCCGGAGGCGGTGATTCTTCGCAGGATCTTTCGTTCTGAAATGTCTTCATCAAAGATTTATTTTTGCCAAAATAAAATAATCCGGGGCAGGCCAATCACCTGCCTTTCTGATTATTATCGATAACGAAAACCGGAACAGTTGGACAGTTTACCAGAAATTGAGGATTCTTTTGGCGATACAAACACAATTTTACTTGCTGCTGCCATGCAGGGGCAAACGCTTCTTTTCTTTTTGCTGGCGGCACTCATCCTGCTTGCATTTATTATCTCAGGGGCCGAAGTGGCGCTTTTTTCATTGAACAGCAGGGATGTTAATTTACTGAAAACAAAAGAACATCCCACAGCCAAAAAAATTACCTCCTTGCTGGAAGAGTCCAAGCAAGTGTATACATCGCTGCTCATCGCCGGAACATTTGTCAACATTTGCATCATTGTGCTTGCCAATTATCTCATCAATGCTGTATTTGAACCCACTGTCTTTCTAAAAAAAATGAATATAACAGGTTCCGGTCTTCTCTTTTATACCGACCTGCTGATCAAAGTGATTGTGATTGGCTTTATTCTTATTTTTTTTGGAAAAATTCTTCCAAAAGTGTGGGCTACGCAGAATAATATCCGGTTTGCTTACGGAGCTGTGCCTGTAATTGAGATGCTTCACCTGCTTTTGCGAAGAATCAGTCACTGGATGGTAAAACTGGCCGATAATGTAGGACGGCGATTAGGTGCCACCACATCGCAAACCAGCAGCCTGCAAAAGCTGGGCGAAGCCATCGACATTACGTCGGAAGAAGAAACCTCGGCAGGTGAAAAAAATATCCTGAAAGGCATTGTAAGATTCGGCAACATTACCGTAAAGCAGGTGATGCGGTCCCGGCTTGATGTGAGCGGGGTGGAGTATACCACCTCCTTTCATACACTTATAAAAAGGATCGAAGAACTGCACTATTCGAGATTGCCCGTATATAAAGTAAACCTCGATGAAGTGACGGGTGTTTTAAATACCAAAGATGTGCTGCCTTACCTCAATGAAAACGACCAGTTTGACTGGCATGTACTGATACGGCCGCCGTTTTTTGTTCCTGAAACAAAACTGATTGAAGATCTGCTGAAGGAATTTCAGACCCGGCGTATTCATTTTGCCGTAGTGGTAGATGAATTTGGCGGAACCAGCGGTATAGTAACGCTGGAAGATATACTCGAAGAGGTGATCGGCGATATACGGGATGAATTTGATGATGAGGAAACCGCTTTTCAAAAACTGGATGATAAGAATTATGTTTTTGAAGGCAAAACCAAGATAGATGACGTATGCATTCTAATGGGATTGGCAACCGGCACCTTCGATAAAGTGAAAGGGGATAGCGAGTCCGTTGCCGGCCTGGTGCTGGAGCTGGCGGGTGAGCTGCCAAAAGTAAACGATGTGATTCCCTGCGGCGATTTTGAACTGACCGTTCTCGAAATTGCAAAGAACCGAATTAAAAAAGTAAAGATTACCATCAAGGAGAGAGAAGCGTAAACCCCGCATATGATCAACCGAAAACGGATATTTTTAACAGCAGTACTTGCTGCCTTTATTTCCGCATGCAACAGCCCTTACACTTTCAAAAAAAGGGGATACTTCAAAATTGATTTTCCAAAGAAAGAATATACTGTATTTGATAAGCCCGGCTACCCGTACACATTTGAATACCCGGTGTACGGAAATGTAGTTAAAGACAGTACCTTTTTTGACGAAGCCGCCGAAAATCCCTGGTGGATAAATATTGATTTTCCCGGTTATATGGGCCGAATCCATGTCAGCTATAAAGAAATTGGAAAAAATAACTTTGACTCACTGATCAGCGATGCGTTTCGGATGTCATACAAACAGCATACGCACAAGGCATCTGATATCCGCGACAGTGTGATGTTGACGCAAAATGGCATAGAAGGTATTTTTTTTACCCTCCGGGGCAATACCGCGTCAGCCAATCAGTTTTTTCTTACCGATTCGGTAAGGCATTTTTTGCGGGGGGCTCTTTATTTTTCAACCACACCCAACAGTGATTCGCTGGGGATAGTAAATGATTTTTTTAAAAAAGATATGCTTCATCTCATCAATACATTCCGGTGGAAATAAGACGAACCGTTTTTCGGTTTAATAAAAACCATTTTCGGTAAATAATTTTTCAGTTATGAAAAAACTGTTTCTCTTTCTGTGGATGTTGTTTGCCAGCCTGTATTTGCCGGCACAGCAAGTGGCAGTTGCAGATAGCCTTAAACGGGAGTATGCAAAGGCAGCCAATCACGAATCGCTGGTGTATTTGTCGGGATTGCTCTCAAAAATTTATATGTCCATAGACCCGCGCCAGTCGGATGTATATGGAAACAAGGCGATAGAGCATGCAGAAGTTTCGAGAAACAGAAAGCTGATCACAGAAGCTTTTTTATACAACGGTGAACGGTATTCTTATCTCGGCGGTAAAAAAGAAAATATAGAAAAGGCGGTCGGTTACTATCAAAAAGCCTATGAAACGTCAAGGCAAAGTAAACTGGAAAAGGAAATGTCGGTTGCGCTTTTAGGACTGGCAGACGTACACCGTATGATTCCCGATGCGGATAAATCACTCGGTTTTGTTACTCAGGCTTTTTCAGTTATTTCGGGCCTGAAGAACAAGGACAGCCTGCTTGCAGAATGTTATCTTGATTTCGGTAATGCCTATCTCATTAAAAAGGAAAAACTGCTGGCCCTCCGGAATTATTTCAGCGCGATGCGCATTGCTGAAGATATAAAACCCTCTTTGCCTTTTCTGCTCCATTCCTGTTACTACAGTCTTTCTGAGTTTTATCTTAACGTGAATGATTACGACAAGGCGCTTGACTTTGCTTTTAAAGCAAAGGATGTTATACACCAAACCAATGAGGCAAATGCCAAATATGTACGTGTAAACGATGTACGATACATAGGCCAGTTGTTTGTTCTAAAAAAGAATTATAAACTGGCGCAGGAGCAGTACGAACTGGCTATCCGCATGGCCGACAGTATTAAATACGAGCCTTTAAAATTTTCTCCCTATATCAGCATTCTGAATTTATTTCTTGAATCGGATGAGCCGCAAAAAGCACTGGAGTATTTTAATACAAACCAACCATTGAAAGAATACATAACCCGGTTTGGATTTTCGAAGGTTATCGATCAGGCATATGGTTTTATTTATACTGAGCTAAAACAGTTTGATTCCGCAAAATATTATTTTGAAAAAGCCCTGCCTTTTTTTGAAAACGAAGCCAATAATTACAGTAAGATATCCTTTCTGCACCAGTTATCTATGTTTTATTACAAGTCGGGCGACTATGGAAATGCCGTAAAATGGCTTTCTAAAGCAATGAGTAAGGCAGAAGAAATTAAGAATATGGACTGGCAGCGCCGTATCAGTATTAGTTTGGATTCGGCATATCAAAAACTGGGCGACTACAGGCAGGCGCTTTTGTATGCAGGTAAAAGCATGGCACTTAAAGATTCGATGGACAAGCTGGGAAAGGAAGAGGATATATTACAATTACAGATTGCGGATGAACAGGAGCGTCAGGCCCGGCTGGATGCAGAGGCGGAAGAAAAGAAAAAACAACGACACCGGTTTCAGTTTCTGGCAATCACCATTGGCATTGCCGTTTTATTTGTAGCGCTGGTTATGATGGGTATGTTTAAAGTATCGGCCTCCACTATCCGGATTCTTGGTTTTTTTGCTTTTCTGATGCTTTTCGAGTTTCTTTTTCTTGTATTTAAAAAGCAGTTTTATGCTTTTACCCAGGGCGAGCCGTGGAAAGATCTTGTATTTATGATTGGATTGGCCGCAATACTGCTGCCACTGCATCATTGGCTCGAGCACAAAGTCATTTCTTATCTCACCAGTCACAACCGGCTGAAACTGCCGGCCGGCAAAAAGATTCTGAAAAATATTTTTGGTAAAAACGAGGATGAAACGTAGCGTCGTACTTTTGTACAAACATCTGGAAAAGTGATAGTAATAGATAATAAGCTGATTGCCGACGATGTTATTCAAAAGAAATTTGTCTGCGATCTGGCCCGCTGCAGGGGCGGTTGCTGCGAAGTGGGAGATGCCGGTGCGCCACTAACAGACGAAGAGCTGGATATAATCGGCAGCTTGTATGAAACGATCAGGTGTTACCTGCCACATGCGGCAGTAACAGAAATTGAGAAAAAGGGAAAATATGTTTACAACCAGGAGTTTGGCTGGGTAACACCTACGCTGGCCACTGATTCGGAAATATGTGTGTATGGTGTTCGCGGAAAGAACGGTGTTATCAACTGTGCATTCGAGCAGGCTTATTATGACGGAAAGACTTCATGGAAAAAACCGCTGAGTTGTCATCTTTACCCTGTTATTGCCAAAAAAGGAAAGCACGGCGATTACGAACGGGTAAATTATGAACCCAGAGAAAAGCTGTGCGACCCGGCCTGCCACCTTGGTGAGAAAGAGAAAATTCCTGTTTACCGGTTTTTGAAAGAAGCGCTGATTCGTAAATACGGAGAAGACTTTTATGCAGCACTCGATGCCATTGCCACCCGCCAGTCTGCCGAAAAATGATTTTTCAAAAAGAGGTAAAATCAGTTCTCAATAAGCATAAGAAAAGGGATTCCTGGTTTCTGGATGACTATTCGGTGAATCCTTATGAGGGTTGCGGTTTTAATTGTATTTATTGTTACACCAGAGGAAGTAAATACGGAGAGAATCTTGCCGAAAAATTAACCATAAAAACCAATGCTCCGGAAATATTGGACAGGCAACTTAGCAACAGGGCAAAGAAAAATCAGTTTGGGATAATTGCTGTGGGTTCACCTACAGATGCATATATGCAGGCCGAAGAAGTGTTTTTACAAACAAGAAAGATGCTGGAAGTAATACTGAACAACCGCTTTCCGGTTTTCATTTCCGCCAAATCAAATCTTATTCTTCGCGATCTTGATTTGCTGAAAGAAATCGATGAGCAGGCCATCCTTCCCGGAGGTTTGAAAAGGTCGCTGGGTCGGCGAGTTATTTTATCTTTCTCGTTTTCCACACCGGATGAAAAAATGGCGAAGCTTCTTGAACCGGGCGCCTCGTCACCGGCTTGTCGCCTGCAAACGCTGCGGTAAAGCGGGTTCAAAGCAGGTGTAAATGCACTACCGCTTTTACCGTTTATCAGCGATACGGATCAAGAACCAGAACAAATGGTAAAGATGACGGCTGAAAACGGGGCTGATTATATTCTGGCAGGGGGGCTTACTTTGTTTGGTCAGTCGCCGGCCGATTGCAAAACACTTTATTACCGGTTTTTGAATAATTATTATTCCGGCCTTATAAAAAAATATCTGGCCCTGTACGGCGAAAATCATTACCCGTCATGGGATTTTCAGAATCAGTTGAGGAAAAAAGCAGAGCGCCTGTGCAAAAAGTACAACATCAGAAACAGTATTTTATAATTTGTTCCATATAACGGCAGGTTTGGTAATTTGCAGTATTATAGTTTATGTCAGAAAACGTTTCTTCATTTATAGCCAAAAGCGCTGTAAAAGCAGCCGACAGAATTCATCGCCGGAAGATCAACTTCAATATCGGGCGATATGATTCGGCTGTGCCATTGGGAAAACAACAATTCGCTAACCTCAGCCTGGCGCGGGAGAAAGCGAAAAACATAAAGTGGAAGGCAATTGAAAAACTGGACAAATACCTGGAAGAGTTTGAGGCCATTCTAATGAAACGCGGAGCAAAAGTCATTTGGGCCGAAGATGCGCAGCAGGCGCAGGATGCCATACTGAAAATTTGCCAAAGTAAAAACTGTAAAACGCTGGTGAAAAGCAAAAGTATGGTAACCGAAGAAATACATCTGAATGATTTTCTGCAAAAAAATAATATCGAAAGCATAGAAACAGACCTCGGCGAATACATTCAGCAGCTTGACGGAGAGCCGCCCTATCATATTGTTACGCCTGCCATGCACAAAAGCAAGGAGGATGTGGCAAAACTCTTTTCGGAAAAACTGGGAACAGACCCAAGGGCCACTCCCGAGCAGCTTACTTTAACTGCCAGAGAAGTACTTCGTAAAAAATATTCGGATGCTGAAATCGGGATCACGGGGGCCAACTTTATTATCGCCGACATTGGCGGTATTGCTATTACAGAAAATGAAGGAAATGCCCGGCTGAGCTGCTCTTTCCCCAAAACCCATATTGTAATCACCGGTATCGAAAAAGTGATTCCCTCGGTAAATGATCTCCATCTCTTCTGGCCGCTGCTGGCAACCTACGGTACCGGACAGCGGCTTACTGTTTATAATTCGATTATTACCGGGCCGAAGCTTGCGGGCGAAACGGACGGGCCGGAAGACATGTACGTTATACTGCTCGATAACGGCCGAACCACAATACTTGCCAATGAGCGGGCAAGAGAAAGCCTCTATTGCATCCGCTGTGGTGCCTGCCTGAATGCCTGCCCCGTATATAAAAATATTGGAGGCCACTCTTACCAAACCACCTACAGCGGCCCCATCGGGTCCGTCATCACACCGCATTTAAAAGAAATGAAAGAGTGGAAGCATCTCAGCTATGCATCTTCCCTTTGCGGTAATTGTACCGAAGTATGTGCTGTAAAGATCAACCTGCATGAGTTGCTTCTTGAAAACCGAAACGAGGCGGTTGAACGCGGATACAGTTCATTTTCCGAACGGGTAGCATGGAAACTATGGAAGCAGGCCATGCTGCACCGCCGGTGGATGAATGCCGGAAGCCCCCGCATCAAACAATGGGTGACGAACCGGTTGATCAAAGGCTGGAAATCCTCAAGAGGAGAAATTGTATTTCCTGAAAAATCATTCAACCAGCTCTGGAAAGAAAAATACGGAGACAGATAAATACCTTCGCCGCGTGATTCTTTTTGCAGAAAAAATAACTCCGCGCCTCCAATACATTGCCGGTTTCATCAGCACGGAATTGTTTAACGAAAAATGGCTCATTACTGCCGACAGGGATTTTTTTTCTTCCGCTGCAAAACCAAAGATTAACTACAGCGATAAAAGAATTTCTGAACAGGAATTTTGGATATGCCCTCAGGGGCTTTTATCAGCCCGCGGGGTTCAGCCGCAAATCACAGAGTGTTTTGAAAAAAACGGCTGCAAAGCATTTTTTCCAGCCGATGGCGATTTTGCTTTTGACGTATTTGCCGCTTCTTTTTATCTCCTTAGCCGCTATGAAGAATACCTTGCCCATGAAAAAGACATGTATGGCCGCTATGCCCATGAAAATTCACTGGCCTATAAGCAAAACTTTCTTCATCTTCCGTTGGTAAATATTTGGCTCGGACATTTTAAAAAAGCACTGCATGAAAAATTTCCCTCGCTGATTTTTCGCCAGCAGAATTTCCGGTTTATTCCTACCTATGATATTGACGAACCGTATGCTTACCGCAGCAAGGGGTTTAAGCGAACGGCAGGCGGCATTGCAAAGTCGGTAATCGAAGGAGAATGGTCGCTCGTCAACGACCGGCTATCTGTGCTGGCCGGAACCAGAACCGATCCTTATGATGCTTACCATTTTATGGATGCATTGCACCGCAAGTACGATTTAAAGCCGATTTATTTTTTTCATTCCGGATTAAAAACGGGCAAATACGACAAAAATATCCCTATCTCAAAAAAGAAAATAAAACAACTGATAAGACAGCACGCCGATAAGTATGAAACAGGGATTCACCCTTCATGGAAAAGCGGAGATGAAAAAGAATTGCTTTTAAAAGAGATCCGCCTTTTTGAACTGGTTTCCGGTAAAAAAGTTACCGCCTCCAGGCAGCATTACATACGGTTTACATTGCCCGAAACATTCAGGGAACTGATCCGCGCCGGCATTACAGAAGATTATTCTATGGGTTATGGAAGTATCAACGGATTCCGCGCCTCGGTAGCTTCTTCGTTTTACTGGTATGATTTGCAGCGGGAAGAACAAACCGGGCTGCTTCTTTACCCTTTTTGCTATATGGATGCCAATTCTTTTTTTGAACAAAAATTTACAACTGCCGAAGTGCTCGGCGAAATGCGGCAGTACCGGAAAGTTATACAGTCGGCAGGCGGAACGATGATCACCATCTGGCATAATAATTTTTTGGGCAGCGCCGGCCGGTTTACCGGATGGAAAGAAGTGTATGAGCAATTTATCAAAGAAACAGTTTCCTGACTCATTTCAACTTGTAAGCCCGGTTTACAAGAAACACTCCGAAAATAGCGATGGCGCCGCCGGCCGAAATAAATACGGTGAGTTTTTCACCAAAAATCAATGAACCCAGCGTAACAGCCACTACCGGGTTTATATACGCATAAATGGAGGTAAGCCCCGTAGGCAGTCTTTGCAAAGCATATAAATAAGCCACAAAAGATATTACAGATCCGAAAATAACAAGGTAAGCAATTGCCGCCCAGGATTGCCACGGAATATGGCCCAGTGGTATCACTTCGCCGCTCACATAGGTACCGGTGGTAATGACAATTCCCGAAATGACCATTTGCAAACCCAGGCTGAAATACGGATTGTAGCTTACCGCATGCTTCTTGGTATACAAAGTGCCAAAGGCCCAGGCCAGCGTAGCAATCAGTGAAATCATTATCCCAAAGCGGAAATCGGGAATCCGAAAATCAAATAAGTGTTCATAAAAAATAACACACACTCCGCCAAAACCAAGCACCAGCCCGATAATTGCCTTTGCCGGAATCTTTTCCCTGTTGCCAAATAAACCGATCACCACCAGCCACAGCGGAAAAATGGCGCCAATGATAGATCCCAGACCGGCAGAGATAAATTTAACGCCCCAGGTAGAAAGTCCGTTGGCAAGTATAAAATTCAGAAAACTTAGTACAATAATGCTCCACCATTCTTTTCCCCGGGGCCATTGGTTTCCCTGGGCAGAAAACCACAATACGTAAATAAAACCGCCGATAAGCTGGCGTATGCCTACTAATTGCAGCGCCGGCATATGCTTTACGCCTTCTTTCGAAGCCAGCCAGGTGGTGCCCCAAAAAAAACACACAAGACCCAGCGCAAACAGCGCTTTGGTGTGGGAACCCTTCTGGTGAATTTTCAGTGGATTATATTCAGAAAGTTTTCTCCGGCCGATACCAGCTACTTCCAACGTTTTATCAAGATTAAACCGGAGCATATATGTATTTAATGTAGTCGTCTTCTGTAATTCTGCTCATCGTCCCTTGCGTCGCACACTTGTACCACTGCAATTCTGCCCGGCAACCCTGAGCTGCGGGCATGAGATTAATTGACAGATTCATAAGACCGCCGGGCGAAAAACTTCGATTAACAGTTTCCTGCTTCTGTATAAATGGCTTGAGGCGCTTCCTGCTTAAAGGAAGCCGGAAGGGGCCTAATGCTTAAAGTGCCTCATCCCCGTAATTACCATCGCCAGCTGATGCTGCACACAGTATTCGATCGAATCTTTGTCGCGAATGGAACCGCCGGGCTGGATAAATGCCGAGATGCCTGCTGCATGCCCCATCTTCACACAGTCATCAAAAGGAAAAAATGCATCGCTGGCCAGTACGGCTCCTTTCAGATCAAAATTGAATTGCCGGGCTTTTTCAATTGCCTGACGAAGAGCATCCACGCGGCTGGTTTGCCCGCATCCTTTGCCAACCAGTTGCCTGTTTTTTACCAGCGCAATGGCATTTGATTTTAAATGTTTGCATACCAGATTGGCAAACCGCAAATCTTCTTTTTCAAAAGCCGATGTTTCTCTGCCGCCGGCTTCTTCCCATTTTTCATAATTGCCTTTATCCGTTTGCTGAATCAGTACGCCATTTAATAACGACCGGTACATTTCCGGTTGCCCGCTACCGGCTGCCGGCAACATTTTCAGCAGAATCCTGTTTTTCTTTGATTTCAATATTTCCAGCGCATCCGCATCAAATGCAGGAGCAATCAGCACTTCAAAAAAAATTTCGCTGATGGCAACCGCCGTGGTTTTATCGATTGTGCTGTTGCAAACCAGCACTCCGCCAAAAGCGCTTTCCGGATCACCGGCCAGTGCCGCATCCCAGCTTTCTTTTACTGTGTTTCTTTGGGCAATGCCGCACACATTGGTATGCTTGATAATTGCAAATACAACAGGCGAAAATTCATTGATCAGGCTGATGGCTGCCTCTACATCTACCAGATTATTGTACGAAAGTTCTTTTCCGTGCAGTTGATCAAATAAATGTTTCAGGTTTCCGTAAAATACACCTGGCTGATGCGGGTTTTCTCCGTAGCGCAAAGGCACAGGGTGAGGAACGGATTCTAAAAAGTAAAGGGCATTTTCCGGATTGAAATATTTTGCAATAGCCACGTCATAATGCGCCACTGTTTCAAATGCTTTTGCGGCAAAAGATCGTCTTTGCTCCAATGAGGTTTCTCCTTTTTGTTCGCGGAGCAAATTTTCCAGCGCTGCATATTCTTTTCTGGCGGCCACTACCAGCACATCCTTAAAGTTTTTTGCAGCGCCTCGTATCATCGAGGGGCCGCCAATGTCTATCTTTTCAATGATGGCGTTCTCATCGGTAGTAGCAGCTACCGTTTCTTCAAATGGATACAGATCGACAATTACCAGATCAATTTCCGGGATATTGTATTGCTTCATTTCCTGTACATGAGTGGCATCATCTCTTTTTCCCAGAATGCCACCAAAAACGGAAGGGTGCAGTGTTTTTACTCTTCCGCCCAGTATGGAGGGGTAAGTGGTAAGATTTTCAACAGGAATTACTTTTATACCCAGTTTTTCAATAAAACTTTGTGTGCCGCCGGTAGAGTAGATTGTGATTCCAAGCTCCGACAACAAGTTTATAACAGGCTCCAGTCCTTCTTTATAAAATACCGAAACAAGCGCCGATTTGATTTTTTTGTTCATAACAGGAAAATATTAAGGCAGGCAATCGCTCAGGAGGCGCAAAACTAACTTAATTCAAAGTCATGACAAAAGCGCCGTTTTCACTTACGTCATGATAAGGAATTTTAAGACTGTCGCAGTCTTTCTTCCAGAAATACAATTTCCATGCAGCATTGGAGCCGTCAAAGACTACCTGTTTGATGTCGAGCCAATGAATAAGATCTGAAAAATAAATACGTGGATTTCCGGAAAGCACAAGTAAATCCACAGGGATCCGGGTACCCGCTTTTTCAGATTTTAATGAATGACGGAGTACTGCGATTTTTTTATTTTCAAATTGAAAAAAGTTTCCCTTTTTTATAATCAGATTTGTGTCGTTTCCGGGAAAGACCCGGTATCGTATTCGTGAGGGTTTGATGTGAAAGTTTCTTAAAAAGTCATCGAGCAGAAGACTGCTGTCTCCTGTAAAATAATATGTTCTTCCTTTTACAAAGTCAATACCGCTATGTCCGGGTATATTGTAAACGATGATCTTTTCCTGCTGTTGCGCCTTAAAAAAGGAGAAACTTCTTATAAGGGTGAAAAGCAGCAATGCGGCCAGGCCCAGTTGCAGGCCTGTTTTTCTTTTCTCCATCAGCCAGTAACCGATGCCGGCTGCTGTTGCCAGCAAAAGAACTGCCTGCGGGATGCTGATCTGAATGTTGTCAAGAATGGCAAACGGGAGATTGTCGATGCGTTCTACCCACAGGTTCATCGCATCAATCATCTGGTAAAGTATTTTTCCTAAAAAATCCGCAACCACCGGCAGCGAAGCAAAGGCACACAATAAAATTTCGCCGATGAGGATGAGTGATGAAAGCGGTACGGCAAGAAAATTGGTCAGCAAAAAGTAATTCGGAAACTGGTGAAAATGATAAATGCTGACAGGAATAGTCAGTATCTGAGCAGCAATCGTAACGGCGTTTAGCTTCCAGATAAAATCCAGAATTTTGTTTTTAATATAAAACCACCGGTAAATCGGCTGAAAAAAAAGAACAATGCTTAACACAGCGGCATACGACAATTGAAAACCTACATCCCATAACCAGAAAGGGTTATAACAAAGCAAAAGGAATGCAGAAAAAGCAAGGGTGTTGTAGATCGATACTTTTCTCGACATTGCCTGACCTGCTACAATACAGGTAAACATTACTGCAGAGCGCAGTACCGATGGCTGTGCTCCGGCCAGCAGGCCGAACAGCCAGAGCGCTGTTATAATAATAACGGGGTAAAGCCAGTTGGTACTTTTGTTTCTTTTCAGGGGCTGCAGCAGCAGGGCCAGCAGCGCATAGATAATTCCGAGATGCAAACCGGAAATGGCTATTATATGTACTACTCCGGTATTGGAGTAGGCCTGTACCAGTTTTTTGTCAAGATCATCTTTATAACCAATCAGCAGGGCTTCGGCCAGCCCCTGTTCTTTTTTGCCAGGAATGTATTTCTTCAGAATGCCGACAACTTTTTCTCTCGTGGTGTAAATAAAATCTTTTAATAATTTTTTGTCGGTTACAGGCAACACTGCAAAGTCTTTTCTGGCCAGAAATACCTGGTGCGAAATATCTTCAAAATGACAATATTGCCTGTAGTCAAATCCGCCGGGGTTTCCCGAATTTCTTACAGGCTGCAGTTTCTTTTTGAAAAGAAGCTGGCTGCCATAACCCAGTGCCGGCAGTAAACTGTCTTTTCTGAAGTAAATAATGATACGGCCATTTGTTTTAAAGGCCGCTGAATCATTTTTTAGGCCGGTAATGGATGCAACGGCTTTATATGATTTTGATTTTTCGGAAAGCGGCTCCTCCAGCCTAGCTATTACAACATCATTTTCGCTGTACATTTTTCCAAACCAGCGGGGGTGATGTTGTATATCGCTGTAACAGGCCAGTATGCAACCCGTAAAAAAAAGCAGCAGGTAAAAACACAAACCAATCAGCAGAGAAAAACGAAACCGGGTAACAAGGGAGGAGAAAGAAAAAGGAATGATTGCAAAAAATGCAATGCCGGCTCCTGCCCACAAAAAACGGACAGGTATCTGCAGATACCATTGTACAATAATGCCGGCAGCAAAAAAAATAATAAGCCGTGCAAAGGGGGCTTTCTTCCAGAACATGAAAGGGCTCCTGAACATACAGTGAATTTAATCAACAGTTTTCAGGAAAATCAGAAGATGTATTTTAAAAAGCAAACTTGCGGATGTAGACGATCTGGCCAAGGTGGTAGATATTGTGTTGTATGAGACCGTTCAGCAGAAAACGGAAATTATACTGCCGGTCATCTACTATTTCTTTCAGAAAATCGTCGGTTTTTGTCTGAAGTAGAGTGACAATACGGGTATGCGTTTCTTTTAACTCCTCCAGCCCTTTTTGCCAGGTATGTACTGCGGGGTCAATGGTTCGCCAGTCGGATATTTCAAAATCGGCCATGGCTTTTTTTTCATTTTGCAGCCGGCTGAGTGTAAACTGTGCCCAGGTAAGCATGTGGTACAGCAGTTCTATCATGGAATGTCCTTTGCCACCGGGTTTTTTATATACATCGGCTTCATTTATTTCTCCTAATATTTCGAACACCGGGCGGCCATACCAGGGCTGTCCGTACAACGTATTTTCAAGATTTCGGATGATAGATTGGGTTTCTTTGTTCATGCCCCTGTTTTCTTATGCGGGTTTGTAAAAAGATATGTAAAAGTAAATGAACTGTTTTTTAAAACTTCGAAAACCCATTTCAGCAGCGGCTGTTTTTATTTGCTCAGATACATACTTCTGTCTTTGTACAACTGTCTGAAATAGGGATCACGCAGATTTTTGATAAAGCGGATGGCTTCGCCGGTGCTTTTCATTTCGGGGCCCAGCTCTCTGCTTACATTGGGAAATTTATTGAAACTAAACACCGGTTCTTTGATAGCAAAGCCGTCGAGGTGTTTATCGTTGGGCAAATCACTTACTTTCATGTGCCCCAGCATAACTTTTGTAGCATAGTTCAGGTAAGGTATATTGTATGCTTTGGCTATGAAGGGAGTGGTTCTTGATGCCCGGGGGTTGGCTTCAATCACATACACTTTGGTGTCTTTTATGGCAAACTGGATATTGATAAGCCCTTTCACCTTTAGCTGAAGCGCAATTTTTTTTGCATAGTCTACCATGTCCTGCACTTCCAGCGGGCTCAGGTTAAAGGCGGGCAGCACAGCATTGCTATCGCCACTATGTATGCCGGCCGGCTCAATATGCTCCATAATTCCCATTACATGAAATTTTTCGCCGTCGCATATGGCATCTATTTCTGCTTCCTGACAGCGATCCAGGAAATGGTCGACAAGGATTTTATTTCCGGGAATATGTTTCAGCAGGCTGAGTACTGCTTTTTCCAGTTCCTCATCATTTAATACGATGCGCATGCGCTGGCCACCCAGTACGTAGCTGGGGCGCACCAGTACGGGATAACCTACTTTATTGGCTACCTGTATGGCTTCGTCCACTGTATAAGCGGTACCATAATCCGGGTAAGGAATACCTAACTGTTTTAGCATATCGGAAAACCGCCCGCGGTCTTCGGCGATATCCATGTTGTCAAAATCGGTGCCGATGATCTTTATTCCTTTTTCGTGAAGGCGTTTGGCCAGTTTTAATGCTGTTTGCCCTCCCAGCTGCACAATCACGCCTTCGGGTTTTTCATGTTCAATCAGTTCCCAAAGATGCTCCCAGAATACCGGCTCGAAATAAAGTTTATCGGCCATGTCAAAATCGGTAGAAACCGTTTCGGGGTTGCAATTGATCATGATGGCTTCATAGCCGCATTCTTTGAGCGCCAGCAAACCATGTACACAGCAGTAGTCAAATTCAATTCCCTGGCCGATGCGGTTGGGGCCGCTGCCCAGCACAATGATTTTCTTTTTGTCCGATACCCGGGATTCATTGGAAGGCAACGCTGTGGTATTTCCTGCCTGCTGCTCAGTCTGGGCTTGGGAGGGGTTTTCAAAAGTAGAATAGAAATACGGGGTTTTGGCTTCAAATTCGGCGCTGCAGGTGTCTACCATTTTATATACGCGGTTAATTCCGGCTGCTTTTCTTTTTTCGTACACGGCATCTTCATCGGCATGCTGCATGATCCGGCTGATCTGTTCATCGCTGAAACCGTGCATTTTTGCTTTGCGTAGCAATTCCAGCGGGAGGGTTTGAAGATCGTACTTTGCAATTTCTTTTTCAATGATGCATATCTTCTGAATTTCTTGAATAAACCAAAGGTCGATTCCCGTGGCTTTGGCTATTGAATTAGCGCTTACACCCATCATCAGCCCTACTTTGATCTTAAAGATGCGGTCCCATTTTGGAATTTTGATTTGCTCCAGCAATTCATCGGTGTTGTGCTGAATGCTCATTCCGTAATAACCCAGCCCCACGGCGTTATTTTCCAGGCTCTGACAGGCTTTCTGAATGGCTTCTGTAAAGCTTCGGCCAATACCCATTACTTCGCCTACGCTTTTCATCTGCAGGCCAAGTGTATCGTTGGCGCCTTTGAATTTATCAAAATTCCAGCGGGGAATTTTGACGATCACATAATCCAGCGCCGGTTCGAAATATGCAGAAGTGGATTTGGTAATCTGGTTTTGCAATTCATCAAGGTGGTATCCAATGGCCAGCTTGGCCGCAATTTTGGCAATGGGATAGCCGGTGGCTTTTGAAGCCAGCGCCGATGAACGGCTGACACGGGGGTTTATTTCAATAGCAATTATTTCTTCTGTTTCGGGGTTCAGGGCAAATTGTACATTACAACCACCGGCGAAATTTCCCAGGTCACGCATCATTTTGATGGCCGTGTTACGCATCAGCTGCATTGCGGTATCGCTTAGCGTCATGGCCGGTGCCACGGTTATGGAATCGCCGGTATGAATGCCCATGGGATCAAAATTCTCTACAGTACAGATGATGCAAACGTTGTCGGCAGCATCTCTTAACAATTCCAGTTCGAATTCTTTCCACCCCAGCACCGCCCTTTCTACCAGCACTTCGTGTATTGGCGAAGCCTGCAGGCCGCGGTTCAGTGCTTCGTCAAGTTCATCTTTATCATGCACAAAGCTGCCTCCCGTTCCGCCAAGCGTAAAGGATGGACGGATGACAAGCGGGAAACCAATTTCCTGGGCAAACTCTTTTCCTTCCAGGAAGGAATTAGCCGTTTTGGCCGGCGCCACCGGCACGCCCAGCCGAATCATCCACTGCCGAAACTTTTCCCTGTCTTCGGCTTTATCAATTGCCTTAATGTCTACACCTATCAGCCTTACATTATATTGTTTCCACAAACCAAGATCTTCGGCTTCTTTTGCCAGGTTCAGCGCTGTTTGTCCCCCCATAGTGGGTAACACAGCGTCAATAGTATTTTCCTGCAAAATCTGTTCGATGCTTTCTACCGTAAGAGGCAACAGGTACACCCGGTCGGCCATCATGGGGTCGGTCATGATGGTGGCAGGATTGCTGTTGATGAGAATAACTTTAATGCCTTCTTCGCGCAGACTGCGGGCTGCCTGCGAACCAGAGTAATCGAACTCGCAGGCCTGACCGATAATGATAGGGCCGGAACCAATAATGAGTACAGATTTAATGGATGGATCTTTTGGCATGTTGTGGACGTTTTTTACAGTGCGGGGTATTCGTCCGGTAAATAAAAAACCCGGGATTTACCCGGGGTGCAAAACTAAGGGAAACGAATCGCTTTGAAGGTGAAATAAAATAATTTTCCTTACGAAAACAGAAATCAGTTGTTGTGAAATGCGGCCATTTCAATATCGTCCAGCATCACTTCGTCGCCTATTACTGAAATTTTAGATGGTTCGTTTCCGGCAAAGCGGAATTTCATTTTGGACACCCACCTGTGGCGGGCTTCCTGTCCTTTCACGATCCCGATAAACCACCCGGCTGCCGGTACAAAAAATATGAAAAGGCTGTATATAAAATTTTTCATAAAACAAAGTTTGCACGTTCAGAAAGTAATTGGCTAAAATAAACCGGGCACCACAACCAACCTATACCACTTACCGGGTATTTTTTTCTTGCTTATCTAATACCAATAAGACAAGAAAAGGAAAAGATTTGTTGCACACTTATTTTAATAAAAACAAAAAAAATACCAAAAAAAGAGATGTTGACAGTTTCCTGAAAACTCAGAGGTTAATCCGTATTTAAACATCGTAGCTTCCTTTTTCCCTGAATTCGATCTCTACTTCCTCGGCGCCCATAAGAATCTTTACCCGGAATGGAAACTGCACATCCATGAGTATCCGCTCTGTCATTTTGTAATGGCTGTTATTATCCACCGACCGGGAGAAGGTTCCCTTGAGCACTTGCATATCCGTAATTCTCATTTGGGGCAATGATGAGCCGCCGGTGGTTTTTACGCCGCCAGTGGTATTGGTAATGGAAACGGAGATTTTATCGAGGTTATCGGGAGTGTATTCAATTTCGACCCCAGTAATGGCCCTTGTTTTTGTAAAAACTTCATATGGATGCTCGTACTCCCCGATGTAAATGTCTTTTTTCCAGTAACCCTGAACTACGCTGTCTTCCCCTTTTTTTGTTTTGTATGTCATCATGCCTTTACCATCCCTCAGTCCTTTGCTCCATTTGCCGGTAAATGAAGTGCCGTTGCTCCATGTATAGGTGCCCTTGCCATCCGGCAGACCAGATTTGAACTCGCCCTCATAGGTGTCTTTTCCTGTAGCCTTGCCATGGCCATGAGCTTTCCCCTTTTTGCAATCACCCTCATATACACCGGCCAGGTTTTCATTTAAAACTTCACAATTCTGTGAGTAAAGAATGAAAGGAAATAACAAAAAAAGGATTGACCACCCGGCGTTATGTGAAAAAGAACAGCAGCAGGTCATAAAAAAGTTTTACGTAAGTTATAGAAATAAGCCCTGTGCGATGCTTCAAATACATTTATTTTGCCAAACCAATGAAGAGCGGTTTTTTTTCATCCCTCCTGTATGTTTTGAGCTTTTGTATTCTGTCTTTTTCTGCCTGGTCGCAAACCCGTGCAGGCGAAGAATATGAGCGAAATTATTTCAGAAATCCGCTGGGTATCCCTATGTTGCTGAGCGCCAATTTTGGAGAACTGCGAACCGATCACTGGCACATGGGGCTTGATATACGAACCAACCGTAAGGAAAACTACCGTGTATATGCTGCGGCAGATGGCTACATAGCCTTTGCAGGGGTGCGGCCGCTTAGCTTCGGCCGGTTTTTAATTATTAATCATCCCAACGGGCTGAGTACTTTATATGCTCACCTTAAAGAGTTCTCACCTCAGCTGGAAGAATATGTGGTTCGGCAGCAAAAACAGCGGGAGTCCTGGGCGGTGGAATTGACTATTCCTGAAAAGACATTTCCTGTACGTAAGGGCGATCTAATTGCATACAGCGGAAATACGGGCGGATCGCAGGGGCCTCATTTGCATTTTGAGATCCGCAAAACGGCTACCGGCGAATGCCTCAATCCCCTTATGTTTGATTTCGGAATAAAAGACGAAGTGCCCCCCGTTTTTGCCCGGCTGGCCATGTATGACCGGGGCATCAGTATTTATGAGCAGAAGCCGGCGCTCTTTACTGTAAAAAAAACCGACAGCGGATATTTTACTGTTCCGCAACTTATCATTTCCCGTAAAAACAAAATAAGTTTTGCAATTGAAGCTTACGATAAAGTGAGTAATTCGGCAAATCCGCAGGGTATTTATTCCGCCTCATTTTTTTGGGATGAAAAACCGGTTACCGGGTTTGAATTAAAAAAAATAAAATACGGCGAAACGCTGTACATGAATGCACACATTGACTACAGCTACAAGTCGGGAGGCGGGCCTTACCTTCAGCATCTGTCAAAACTGCCGGGCGACAGGAGTTCTGTTTATTTTTCAGAAGGCGGATCCGGCATTATCGAACTGCGGGATACAAACAGGCACAGGGTTCGCATACAGATAAATGATGTGTATGGAAACGCCTCTCATCTCCATTTTATGGTGCAGTACCGGGGCAACCCAGATACACCTTCTGTTACTCCGCCGGATAATAATCGCTTTGTGCCGGGTATTGTCAACGTGTTCAGAAAAGAAGATTTTGAAGTTTATACCACAGAAAATTCTTTGTATGATACAGTGGCACTTCAGTATCAACGATTCGATAGTATGCCCGAAGGCGCAGTCACTTTTCTGCATCGCTTTCATAACCCGTCCGTTCCCGTGCATGATCCATTTACCGTACGAATAAGGCCGGCAGTATCGGTTTCGGAGAAATTTAAAACTAAAACCGTCATGATTCGTACATGGAGCGGCGAACGCTCTGTGAGAAAAGCTGTGTGGGAAGGCGAATGGCTGACTGCCCGCTTCGGCGACTTTGGCCATTACCAAGCATTTATTGACAGTATTCCGCCTTCCATAAATAATCCCGGCCCGGTGGAAAAGAATGATACCCTTGATCTGAGCCGGTCAACCCGCATCGTTTTCACCCCGTCGGATAATTTTGGCATCCGGTCTTTTCGTGCCGAACTGAATGGCAAATGGCTGATGTTTTCGAATGATAAGGCAAAATCGTTTATTTATGTTTTTGACGGGCAATGCCCCTATGGCGTTCATCATCTGAAAGTAAAGGCGGAAGACCTGGCTGGCAATATCACGGAAAAAACATGGATATTTAAAAGATATGAATACAGGCCGCCGGTGAAAAGGAAACCGGCAGCAAGAAAATCCACTTCGAAAAAGAAATAACTATCTGCAGTATGATTACACTTAAAGAAGGGGACAAAGCGCCGTTGTTTTCGGCCACGGATCAAAACGGGAAAAAAGTTTCTCTCTCTGATTATAAAGGCAAAAAGCTGGTGCTGTACTTCTATTCGGAGGCGGGTTCGCCTACCTGTACAATAGAGTCGTGCAACCTGAGAGATAATTATGCATTGCTCAGACGAAAAGGATTTGAAGTGCTGGGAGTAAGCCCCGACGATGAGAAAACGCAGAAGAAGTTTGAAATAAAATATAAACTTCCTTTTCCGCTGATAGCCGATTCTTCTCATGATGTGGTAAAAAAATATGGCGTATGGGATAAAAAAAAGTTATTCGGCCGCGAGTATATGGGCGTATTGCGTACAACATTCGTTATTGATGAAAAAGGCATCATCCGCAAAATTTTTCTGAAACCGAAGAACAAGGCACATGCGGAAGAAATCATCCGTGCCCTTGAGCAAGAATGAATAAGTTACAATTCAGCAATACTAATAAAGCTTTATCAGCAACACGCTTTCACAAACAGGAACTTGCGTACGGGAGGATATTACAGGCAAGCTATCTTTGATAAGCAACCCGCAATTTTTTTTACCCGATTGGGTGTTTAAATCATAATGCCATGCTGCTAAAAAAGATTTTTTCTGTTTTCAGCTTGCTCGCCGGTTTTGCATCGTATGCGCAGGATACTACGGAATCCGCCATTTTAAGAAACCTTGATGCCGAAGCACGATTGCAGATGAATGTAAAACAACCGGTCCTTGTTTTTCATTCGCAAAAACTGATTAATGCAAAAACGGTGGAAGTACTGAAAAAAGGCATTCTTGACTTTAACGTTACCCACAACTTTGGTGATATAGCAGGTGATAACGGCGGCATTAAAAACTTTTTCGGGCTTGATAATGCAGCCGACGTGAAAATAGGGTTTCAACTGGGGCTGACCGACCGGCTCAACATTCTTTTTGCCAGAACCCGGGGAAGCGGCGCCATCATCCGGTTTTATGAGTTGGGAATAAAAAACCAGTTTATGCAGCAGGGGCGCAATAACCAGCCACTTTCGGTTACGGGGTTTGCCAATGTGGTTGTCTGTTCGCAAACAGCAAACCCTAACCCGGGATTTGAAGGGTCGTTTGGTAATTTTTCTGACAGGATGAGTCAACTGGCTCAAATAATGATTGCCCGCAAAATGGGTAAGGTAAGTTTGCAGATCAGCCCCACGTATCTTCACACCAACTATGTTATTTCCGGCGACCAGAAAAATATTTTTTCGCTGGGCGGCGCCATCCGGTTGCCGCTAAGCCAGAGTGTATCCATAATTTCCGATTATTTTCATCCCTTTCGCTCTGCCGCCAGTAAAAATGCCGTGGAGGCGGCGCAAAACATCAAACTGTCTGATGCCTTTGGAATCGGCGTGGAGATATTGACACCGGGGCATGTGTTTCATCTTAATTTTACCAATGCTACCAATATACTTGAGAACCGCTACCTGTCCCGCACCTTTACGTCCTGGCGTGATGGTGAGTTTAGGTGGGGCTTCACCATTGTGAGAAATTTTGTGGTATTTACGGATAAAAGGAAGAGGAAATAAGCAGACCATAAAAGCCCTGTTGTTTTAATTTTAAAAGCCGGGTTCGCTCATCCGCCGCTACAACAGCCATTCCAGTTTACCAAAATCAAAACATTCTTCAACGGCATGCTGCACCACTAACTGCCCCGAACGATTAACCGATTTAATAGTCGCTTCAAAGACACGGGTATTTTCTTTCAATTTCACTTTTTCACCTTGTTTGAAAAGCAAATTATTGTAGCTTTTATGTATTTCTTCAAAGCCGCCATTTATAAGAGCTGAATACGACAGATCCAGCTCTTTGCAAAATTCTTTTGCCAGCAGAACCGGATCAAATGTCTTACCAGTAATTTGCTTTAGTGATACGGGGTTGGGCAGTGCTTTCGGAAAAGAAGTTTGATTTACATTGATGCCGATACCTGTAACGGCCCATTTCCATTCTGCAGGCATTTCGGCCTTATTTCTGAGCACATTTTCAATCAATATCCCTCCGGCTTTTTTTTGCTGCCAGTAAATATCATTCGGCCATTTTATGGAGAATGTATTTTCTGTGTATTTATTCAAAAACCGTACTGCGGCCACAGCGGCACAGGCACTGAGCGGAAACATATCGTGCAGGTAATGGTGCGATGTGTTTATCAACAAACTCAGAATGATATTTTTCCCTTTTTCCGTTTGCCATTGCTTCCCCCGCCGCCCTTTGCCCGATCTTTGTTCATGTGCAAACACAGCCATACCGTGATTTACTTTTTTGCGGGTTCCGGGCAGCTGCGATTCACGCACCATCTGCATGAGATACGTGTTGGTGCTGTCAACTGATTGCAGTTCAATGAATGGGAAACCGATAGACGGAGTTTCGAAACGGAGTGGCAATTAATCACTATTTTTGACAAAATTAACGGCTGTTTTGCTCATCCGGTACGATAAAAAAAGCAGACAGTCAGTTAAAATAAGAGTATCTCTTATACGTCAATGAAATAAACTTCAGAATTCGCACAATAAAAAAATAGTTATTGGAACAATTGGCAATACTCGCTACCCGGAAAAGAAAAAGTGCAGCACGGCTAACGAGAAATTCTAAAATCATCAAAACCATCATCAGCGCTATCCAGGAAAAAAAGGGAGAGAATATCGTTTCCCTTGATTTGAGAAAAATTCACGAGGCGGTGGCCGACTTTTTTATTATATGTGAAGCCGGCAGCCAGCCCCAGCTACGAGCCATAGCGGAGCATGTGGAAGATAAGGTAAGAAAAAGCTGCGATGAAACAGCCTATCATCAGGAAGGCTACCGCAATCTTCAATGGGTGCTGATTGATTATGTAAATGTAGTGGTGCATGTAATGCTGCCGGAGAACAGGAAGTTTTATAAACTGGAAGAAATGTGGAGCGATGCAGGCGCCGAAAAACACAATGGGTAACTCCATTTTTGTTAAATAATTCAAATTTCAAACTTTTTTCATTTTTAATCATTTAATTAGCAGTAGCAGGATTATTCAACATGTCACAGGATCAGTATAATAAGGAAAATAAACGATTTCCCCGTTTTCAGCCTAATCGTAATCAGGGAGAAAACAATGGCCCGAAGAGGGGCCCCCGGTTCAGCATTTACTGGGTATATGCCATCATCTTTGCATTAATGATCGGGTATTCGGTCTTTAATCCGTTTGCCCCGAAGCCAAAAGAAATCGGGATATCCAGATTCAAAACCATGCTGGCGAATAATGAGGTGCAGAAATACGTGGAAGTAACCAACAAGAATATTGTTCGTGTATTTTTGAAAGACTCGGTATTGGATAAATACAGCAGCGATCTGCCCAAAAGCTTCGATGGCAAGCTGAATAAAGAAGGACCTCATTTTTATTTTAATTCGAATGACAATTTCCGCGAGGAAATATCCGGCTTTATTGAAAAATTCAATCAGGATACAACCCATAAAGTCAAGATAACCGATTCTTATTTCCCCAAAAGAGAAACGGACTGGTTCAGCGGCATACTGGGGTCATTGCTTCCTATTTTATTATTTATTGCTCTCTGGATCTTTCTGATGCGTAAAATGAGCGGCGGCGCTGCCGGCGGCGGTGGTCCCGGTGGTATTTTTAATATTGGAAAATCAAAGGCTACTTTATTTGATAAAGGAACCAAAGTGAACATTACGTTTGCTGATGTAGCAGGGCTGGATGAAGCAAAAGTGGAAGTGATGGAGATTGTTGATTTTCTCAAGAATCCTAAAAAATATACTTCGCTGGGGGGCAAAATACCCAAAGGCGCATTGCTGATAGGCCCTCCGGGAACGGGCAAAACCCTGCTGGCAAAAGCGATGGCGGGAGAGGCCCAGGTGCCTTTCTTCAGCCTCAGCGGTTCTGATTTTGTGGAAATGTTTGTAGGCGTTGGCGCCAGCCGTGTCCGCGACTTGTTTAAACAAGCAAGGGAAAAAGCCCCGTGTGTAATATTTATTGACGAAATAGATGCCATCGGAAGAGCAAGGGGAAAAAATATCATGATGAGCAATGACGAAAGAGAAAGCACTCTTAATCAGTTGCTGGTGGAGATGGACGGATTCGGATCCGATACGGGCATTATCGTACTGGCCGCCACCAACCGCCCCGATGTATTGGATACCGCTTTACTAAGACCCGGCCGCTTCGACCGGCAGATCAGTATCGACAAACCGGATCTGAAAGGCCGTGAGGCCATCTTTAAAGTGCATCTGAAACCCATCAAAGTTTCAGACAAAGTAGATGTGCATAAGCTGGCCGAACAAACACCCGGATTTGCCGGCGCCGATATTGCCAACGTGTGTAATGAAGCCGCACTGATTGCTGCCCGCAAAGGAAAAGAAGCCGTAGGAATGGAAGACTTTCAGGATGCGGTAGACAGAGTAATTGGCGGCCTGGAAAAAAAGGGCAAAATCATTTCGCCCGAAGAAAAAAAGATCATCGCTTATCACGAAGCGGGCCACGCCATTTGCGGCTGGTACCTGGAGCATGCCTACCCGTTACTAAAAGTAACGATTGTACCCCGCGGTACCGCGGCATTGGGCTATGCGCAATACACACCTAAAGAACAGTATTTGTATAATACCGACCAGCTGATGGATCAGGTATGCATGACGCTTGGCGGCAGGGCCAGCGAAGAAATTTTCTTTGATAAGATTTCAACCGGCGCTCAGAACGATCTTCAGCAGATCACCCGCATCGCTTATGCGATGGTAACCGTGTACGGGATGAACGAAAAGATCGGTAATGTCAGTTTTTACGACCCTCAGCAGGAAAACGCGTTTACCAAACCGTATTCCGAAGAAACTTCAAAACTTATTGATGAAGAAGTACGCAAGCTGATCGATAAAGCCTATACAAGAACAAAAAATCTTTTGACTGAAAAGAAGGAACAGGTACAAAAGCTGGCGGAAGCATTGTTGCAGAAAGAAGTATTGTTTCAGAGTGATGTGGAGGCGCTGATAGGAAAGCGGCCTTACGAGCATAGCAAACCAATAGAAGTGGTTGCTGAAAATACAGCTGAGGCGGCAGCCGAAGCAAAACCTGCTGCGGCAATGGAAAAACCCAAAGAAGAACCGGGAACCGATATTCAGCCGGGAGCGGCGCCGGTGCCGGCATAAACGACTTTTTAATAAACTTACCGAAAGCCTTGGCCCTGCTCAGGCTTTTTTTATTTTACTTTTGAAAAACTGTTAACCGCAATTCATGAACGTTTCTCCCTCCAAAGAAAATATTTTAAAAAAGATACGGGAGGCATTGAGTCATTCTGTACCGATGCCGTATCCTTCGGCGGAAGGAAACAATGCCGTGTTTCAGCCGTTGCGGCAGGAGCCGGAGATTGAATTTGCCGAACAATTCAACAAACTTCAGGGGCGCTTTATTTTTTGCGTGAACCGGCAAGAACTGGCCTTTCAGCTGAACAGCCTTATTCTAAAACAGGACTGGAAAAAAATTTTTTGCGCAGAAAATAATTTAAGAGAAATACTCGGTGCATCGGTTTCTGAAAGGTTCACTGCCGATCTTGCCGGTTGCGACATCTCTATTACCGGCTGCGAGGCGCTGATAGCCCGTACGGGAAGTATTGTACTCAGTTCGGCCTCTGCCAGCGGAAGAACGGCCAGTGTATATGCACCTGTGCATATTTGCATTGCTTTTACCCATCAGCTGGTATATGATATAGCAGACGCCCTGAACCTGATAAAGGCAAAGTACGGCAAACAACTTCCATCCCTTGTTACATTGGCCAGCGGCCCCAGCCGTACAGCCGATATTGAAAAGACCCTTGTGGTAGGTGTGCATGGTCCTAAAGAAGTGTTTTTATTTCTTGTAGACGGATGATTGACTATTGATTTTGTACTTTTAGTTTATGAAAGAAAAAATTCCGGAAGTATACAACCTCTTTGTGTATGGCTCATTGCGCAAGGGATTTCACAACCCGGCCTACGAGTATGTAAGCAGGTACTTTGATTTTACCGGCAATGCAAAAGTAAAAGGGCTGCTTGTCGATATGGGAGAATACCCGGCAGCCGTACCTTCCGAGGGAGATCATTTCATTATTGGCGAGTTGTATTCATTAAAAAACCCGGGCGAATTTGCCTGGGCCATTGCCCAACTCGACGATTATGAAGGCGTAAGTGTGGAAGAAGGGGAACCCCAGCTGTACCGGCGCGAACTGGTGCATGTATTTTTCGACAATCACACCGTGCCTGCATGGATATACTGGTATAATGGAGATGTGAGCAATCGCCCCGTGGTGGCGTCAGGAGATATTTTACAATACCTTGCTCAAAAGAAATGATAAATATTCATTCGAGTGGAAATAGCTTCCGGCAAAAAAATATTTTTTCTCTCCGATTTCCATCTTGGCGCCCCGGATGCTGAAAGTAGCCTGCAAAGAGAGAAACGGGTGGTCAGATTTCTGGACGAAATAAAATCCGGTGCCGCGGCCATTTTTATTGTAGGAGATATGTTTGATTTCTGGTACGAGTACCGCAGTGTGGTTCCTAAAGGACATACGCGTTTATTGGGAAAGCTAGCCGAAATAACCGACACCGGCATCCCCGTTCATTTCTTTGTTGGAAATCACGACATGTGGATGAAAGATTATTTCCGGAATGAGCTGAACATACCGGTATACTTTGAGCCGAAGGAATTCAGTTTGGGCGAAAAAAAATTTCTGATCGGGCATGGCGATGGCCTCGGCCCCGGCGATCACGGTTATAAATTTCTGAAAAAACTGTTCAGAAACAAGGTTTGCCAGTGGCTGTTTGGTATACTGCCACCATTTATCGGCATGGGTTTGGCTAATTACTTCAGCCGCCGCAGCCGTGCGCAAACGGGGGGTAAAGAAGAGGTTTTTCTGGGCGAGGATAACGAGTGGCTGCTTATTTACTGCAAAGAGATGCTGAAGCAGAAACATTATGACTACTTTATTTTTGGTCACCGGCACCTGGCCATTGATTACCGGCTGACGGGTACAGACAACCCGGTACAAAGCCGGTACGTCAATTTAGGCGACTGGATACATTACGATACGTACGCTGTTTTTGACGGCGCTGAACTTAAATTAAAGTCATTTACCGGAAAGGATCAGAAAATTATTCGCAACTGAATGAAACAGCTGTTCACCCTCATGGCTGCTTTTTTTCTGCTTAAGAACACCTCTTTTGCGCAGGCCGATTCTTCGTTTCAGTATCTGAAATCGGTAAAGGGGGATATTGCTTCATTTGCCGTTGATCATCTGGATAACCTTTATTTGATTGGGTCCACGGATCAGTTAAAAAAAATAAATGCCAACGGCGACTCGGTAGCTGTTTTCAATAATGTAAGAAAGTTTGGCAAGATATCGTATATCGATGTATCGAATCCGCTGCGGGTATTACTTTACTATAAAGACTTCTCAACTATCGTAGTGCTGGACAGGCTGCTGAATGTGCGGAATACAATTGATCTGCGAAAGCAGAATATTTTTCAGGTAAGGGCAATCGGATTATCGTACGATAACATGATATGGCTGTATGATGAACTGGAAAACCGGCTCAAAAAAATAGATGAAGAAGGGAAGCTTATTTTTGAAACAAATGATTTCCGGCAATTGTTTGATGATGCTCCCGTGCCGGTACGGATATTTGATCAGGATGGATTTGTATACCTGTACGACAAATCAGGCGGCGTTTTTGTTTTTGACTATTACGGGGCGCTGAAAAATAAAATTCTTATTACCGGCTGGGATAATTTTAAAGTAACGGGAAAGTCCTTTTTTGGCAATGTCAAGGATACGCTGTTTCGTTACCGGATCGATCTTTTCCGGGTATATGATTACAAACTTCCGCCTGCCTTGTCCGGCTTCCGAAGTATGGATTTTACTTCTGCAAGATTTTATGGGCTGCGGCAAAACGAAGTAGAAATTTATTTACTGAAATAATCGGCTCAATTACTGCCGTCATTTTTGCTTTTCGGCCTGCTGATGATTTCGGCCAGTTCCATATCAAACAAACCATATTTCCCGTATTCAACCACGCGGCCCAGTTCTTTTCCTTCCTTCATTACAATAATTGTAGGAATGCCGGTAATATTAAAAGCTTCGGCAAGATGGCTCAGTGTTTTTTTGGATCTGTCCACCCCCAGCAGGGTAACACTTTCTTCTGAAAATCCGGAACTGTCCATAAGGGCATACAATTTCGGAATCACAATCTTGGAATCGGCGCACCACGTGCCGCTGAATACAATAAGTTGAATCGCGTCTCTGTTTTCACGAAGCGCCGCTACTGCTTTTGAATAGGGTATATATCCCTGCTGGTTTTCGTAAAACCAGGAAAACGCAGTGTCTTTCACCAGCAGGTCTTTGCTGATAAATCCTTTCAGCACCTTACTCCCGTTTTGTACATCGCGTGAAACTTCGTACTGGTGCTGGGCCGCGATGTACGAATGTGTCAGGATTGCAGTAAGAAATAGGAAGACAATTTTTTTCATAGAGTGTAAAAATAGGCTGGCTTTCTTTATCCGGCAGAATGAAAACTGTTAAAAAGCAGGAATTTTCAAAGGCTTGCTTTCAGTTCGAGCAGAAAGGAACGGATGTTTTCCAGTGAGCGGATCATTTCAAATTTTTCTTCGGCCCTTTTGTTGTTTTTAAGATATTCTTTGGCGCCTTCGATGGTGAACTTGCGCCGGCGAAGCAGATCATAAATGAGCAGCAGGCTTTTTACATCTTCGGGGCGAAAGAAACGGTCGCCCTTTCTGTTTTTCCTTGGTTTCAGAATGTCAAACTCCGACTCCCAGTAGCGAAGCAGCGACTGATTTACTCTGAACCAGCCGGCTACTTCGCCTATTGCGTAATATTGTTTTTGAAAAAGGACCTCATCATCCGGTACGGCAATCAGTTCTGCATCAAGAGCAGTTTCCTTTAAAGAACGGCGTCCCCGCGTTGATTTTTTTTTCACGGGTTCATCGGCGGTTTCAAAAACCTTTTCGGGTGGTTTGGGCGCCACAAGTGTTCTTTTTTCCTGCAGCAATTCTGCCACCGGTTTTTGCCTGGTTTGTTCTTCTTCAGGCACAAAATCAAACGTTATCTGTTTAAAAGGCTTTTCCATACCATGGCTGGTAAAAATACGATAATGAATTTTTTTTAATGAAATTAATTTTCCACGGGTACTTTGGAGGCGTAAAGGCGGGTTAATAAAACTATTATTAATTATTTTTTATAAATATGGCATCGTAAAGCTTATCAATATTTGAAATCAAACAGGTCCTTTATATCAACTTTCAATGTTTCTGCAATTAAGACGACGGTAGATAAACCCGTATTTATTTCACCTCTTTCAATTCTTCCTATCTGTCTTAACTCGATGCCTGATTCGTAAGCCAAACGCTCTTGTAAGAAATTGAGGCTTTTCCTTATTTTCCTAAGGTGAACACCAAAGGCTTTCAGAAACTTTTCGTTTCGCACTTGCTTCACCCAACAAGATTCAAGGAAAAGAGAAAAAAATATTAGGTCATATTTGTCCTATTTATTTTTTTGGCTATGTACGTTTACTAAAACGGGATGTTTTCAATTTCGTTGTTATAAACAAAATCATTAATCGCTAAAACCCCTTTCTATGCTGCAATCCCTGAAGGGAAAAGTCTTTCTTTTTCTTCTGTTGCTGACTGCTTCGATCGCTATTTTTATTGCGTGCCGGCGTAACCTGGATCGTTCGTTTGAGCAGAACTACGAGACCCGATTTTTTTCATTGCCGGCAAATACAAAACCTGAAGTAAAAGCTGTTTTCAGCATTATCTTCAGGCAAAACCAGCAATCTCATTTTGTAAACAGCTTCGTAAAAAGAATCGGCTATCCATATTGGGGTAAGGCATGGGTGTTTAATAATAAAGGCAGTAATACTGCCGGGCGGAGTCAGACTGATTCGGCCAATTATGTTTATATTCCCTTTGCCAGAGAAAATGACAGTTTTGTTAACTCAGCGCTTATAGTAAAACTGGCCCCGGCCGATACGGTACTCCGCATGTTATATAATAACCAGTATGCTTCTTTTGGGTTCGACAGTACAGTAACGGAAGAATGGACAGCCCGGGTTGTGTTTCATATTTTTACGTTTTTCGACAACGAGGTTTTCGGGCACAATGAGTTTATCATAAAAGATAAAAGAATTTTGAACGCATACCCCAGTCTTGATATTCAACCCAATCACCGGTATAGGGTCAGGATAACAACCGCTCCCTCCACGGGAAGAACAGCTTCTTATTATCCGCTGACCTTTACCACTTGTTATGAAGTAGGCGATGATGGAGACGAGGGGCAGCTGGTGGGTGTCGAACCCGGCGGATAGTAGTGATTGTGATGATTATACACTTGCACTTCAGAATGACACAACCTTCGCAGAGAAATTCGAGTCTTTAAATGCCAGTGCTGTTTTAAATCTCAATTATGAAAAAGGCTATGTCATTAAAAATAGGACAGCTACCGATTATATAGAAATGGAGGGCAACGCAGGCGAGCCATATATTTATTTAAGCCATCTTGGCATACAGATAGATGGTTTTATGCATAGCCACTATACTGGGCTAAACTCTATTTTTTCAGCCGATGATATATTTCTTATGGCGAAAATTTTTCTGACTGGCAAAGCCAGGGATTCGGCAAATTTGTTTTGGGGGGTTACGAGCAGCTATGGAGATCCATACTTGGTAAAGATAACCAATACGGCTAAGTTCAGAACATTTGCAAAGAAAATTGTATCAATGGAGGAAAATCCAAAGAAAAGTAAAAGATTTACAAGTATTTATAACAATTGGTTTAATTCAAAATCTGTTACAAAAAATGAAAAAGGATTTTTAGAGATGATGGATGATTTAAAAGTAGGGGATGGCATGACATTATTTAGAGCAAACAATACTGAATGTACACAATGGACGAAGCTGACGCTGAGTGCTTCTGGTAATATAATAACAACAAATTGTTTTTAACCTAAAATTGAGATATGAAAAAGCTTTTCTTTACATGCATAGTAATTCTGACTTACCTTAGTAGCAAAGCTCAAACCAAATATGATACCTGTCAGCATCTCAATAAATTTGAAGGTAATTGGAAATATGTAAATGGCTCAGATACTGTAAGAATCAATCTGCGTAAACACAGATTTCAATATTCAGTTCCAGATGGCCCGGTATATATTATGGATCGGCTTTTTGGGTGGCATGAATATAAAACAGGCGGTACAATAATCGAAAGTAATTATTCCTTCAGAAATATGCAGTTACCCCAGATGGATTTTCCGCATGGCGACAGTGTTTCTATTTTTTTCAGTTTTGCTTTAGACGCCTGTAGCGATACTACTCATATGATTATTGGCAGGGTTACCGATTATACTTATGCAGATGAGTTAAAACATGTATGGGCAACTCTGAGTAGCGATGGCAATACATTGTATTGGAAGCAGGAGCATCGGGAAGGCTTTACTCCTAGTGGAATGACACTACCAAAGCAGTTTGCATTGATACGACAATGATTTTCATAAAGTGAAATAGTAGGGTAGGGAAATACTGTTGTTTTATAAGGCAATGATAGCGCCTGAAAAAAATTGGAATAATTTCTTATCCGGGATGCTAATATTTCTTAGCGTAATACTGAATTTTCATAGGATAAGGTTTAATGATGCGGAGGTTCTTGTTGAAGAGCCCCCTTTTTTTCAACCTTGATTACTTCAATTAATCAAAACTCTGGTTCGATGCCGCTGCTTTTTTCAGCAGGCGGTCAAATTGTTCGGGGGTAAGATCGTTGTAGAAAAAATAGATGGGGTCAATCTTTTGCCCGTTTTTATGAACCTCGTAATGCAGGTGCGGGCCGGTTGATTTGCCGGTGCTGCCTACCCAGCCAATCACTTCGCCTCTCTTTACCTGCTGGCCTCTTTTCGCTCTTATTCTGAGCATATGCCCGTACAGTGTTTTATATCCAAAACTGTGATTGATGACCACATGGTTGCCGTATCCGCCATCGTGAAAGCCGGAGGTTTCAACCACGCCATCGGCCGTGGCATAAATGGGCGTACCCGAAGGCGCCGTAAAATCAATACCCGCATGCAGCTTCACCGTTTTGTATACGGGGTCAATACGGTACCCAAATCCTGAAGCCACCCTCTCCAGGTTTTTATTGCTTACCGGTTGTATTGCCGGTGTTCGTGCCAGCAATTTTTCTTTGTTCTTTACCAGTTCGGTTATTTCGGCATAAGAATTTTTTTGTGTCAGCACCCGGTTTTTTAGCTGGGTTAATGATGATACCAGCGATTTATACAGTTCATTATCTCCCATTCCTTCGATGGCCAGGGCCTGCGCCTGTTTTTCCTGCGAGCGGATGCGGGCACTGTCGGGTATGGGGCTGGCCTCAAAAATAGACCGGTACACTTCGTTATCCCTTTTTTCAAGCTCTGCCATTTGCTGCTGAATTTCCTTTACTTCTTCGCTCAGGTTTTTATAGCGGTCTTTAAGGCGCTGGTTTTCGATCTGCAATATTTTTTCATTGGGAGAGCCGATAAAGCGGAAGGCAATAAGAGAGATGAGCCCGGCAGTAACCAGCGCTGCTGCCATAAACCCAAACGCCTTCAGCAATTTTACGCGGAAGGGAGTTTCCAGTTTTTCATATCGCAGCGAATGAGGATTATAATAGTACTTGATCTTTTTCATGGTTTGGCCTGTGTTCACCGTAAGCGGGTTCATCATTGCAGCCCGAAACGATTACCTTTGCGTCCCGCAGTGGCGGGCAAACAAATATAGACGCTTTAACAGCAAAAATCAACCCAAATAGCCAGAATGACCAGCGCAGACATACGTAAAAAATTTCTTGATTTCTTTCAATCGAAGGGACATGTAATAGTGCCATCGGCCCCTATTGTGATTAAAAACGACCCTACGCTGATGTTTACCAACGCAGGAATGAATCAGTTCAAAGATTATTTTCTCGGAAACAAAGAAGCTCCGTACAAGCGGGTGACCGACACCCAAAAATGCCTGCGGGTAAGCGGCAAGCACAACGATCTGGAAGAGGTGGGGGTGGATACCTACCATCATACCATGTTTGAGATGCTGGGCAACTGGAGTTTTGGCGATTACTTCAAAAAAGAAGCAATTGAGTGGAGCTGGGAACTGCTGACCGGAGTGTATAAAATTTCCAAAGACCGGCTGTATGTAACCGTTTTTGAAGGCGATGAAAAAGAAAACCTGCCCAGAGATAACGAAGCTTTTGAAGAATGGAAAAAATGGATTGCCGAAGACCGGATTCTTCTGGGAAGCAAAAAGGATAATTTCTGGGAAATGGGCGATACCGGCCCTTGTGGTCCCTGTACCGAAATACATGTAGACTGTCGCCCCGATGACGAAAGAAAAAAAACAGACGGCGCATCATTGGTGAACGCTGGTGACCCGCGGGTGATGGAAATATGGAATAATGTGTTCATCCAGTTTAACCGCCTCAAAGACGGCAGTCTTGAACCCTTACCGCAAAAACATGTGGATACCGGTATGGGCCTGGAGCGACTGGTGAGGGTGTTGCAAAAAAAAGATTCAAATTATGATACAGATTTGTTTAGCGGTGCTATTGCGGCGATTGGGGAAATTGCGAATAAGAAATATAAAAACGGAGATGATAAAGAAAGTGTCGCATTCAGGGTAATTGCCGATCATATCCGCGCTATTGCGTTTACCATTGCCGACGGGCAGTTGCCATCCAACACCGGGGCGGGGTATGTAATAAGAAGAATTCTGCGCAGGGCGGTCAGGTATTACTATTCATACCTGGATTATAAACAACCGTTGCTGCATCAGCTGGTACCTGTAATTGCAAAGCAGTTTGAAAATGTATTTCCCGAGTTATTCAAACAACAGGATTTTGTAGCAAAAGTAGTGAAGGAGGAAGAGGAGGCCTTTTTGAGAACGCTGGAAAAGGGTATTAGCCGATTTGAGTATTATATTTTGTCTTCAGCAGAGAACCCTGATGCAGAAAAAATAATAGTTACGGAATCAGGAATTCCCGGATTGATGGATAAACACGGTAAAATGAAATTTGATTCGGAACATGCATACAAAGGAGTTAAAGACAAAGTTATTTCCGGAGAATTTGCATTTGAGTTATATGATACATATGGTTTTCCGCTTGATTTAACCCAGCTTCTGGCAAATGAAAAGGGTCTGAAAGTAAACGTTGAAGAGTTTAATCTTGCCATGCAAACGCAAAAAAGCCGCAGCCGCGCCGCCGCGGCTATTGATTCCGAAGACTGGATTGTACTGGACGAATTTGCCCGCAATGAGTTTGTAGGCTATGATTCGCTGGAGGCAAAGACAAAAGTGGTGAAATACAGAAAAGTAAAAACAAAAGGAAAAGAAATGTACCAGCTCGTGCTGGAAGTAACTCCTTTTTATGCCGAAAGCGGAGGACAGGTGGGAGACAAGGGACAGCTGATTATCGGCAATAGCAAAATCGACATTTCAGATACCAAAAAAGAAAACGATCTCATCATTCATTATGCCCATTCACTTCCTGAAAACCTGAACGGAGAAGTGCTTGCCAGGGTAAACCCGGCGATGAGAATAAATACAACGCTGCATCATACAGCCACTCACCTTGTGCATGCTGCCTTACGAAAAGTGCTGGGCACGCATGTGGCCCAAAAAGGTTCGCTGGTTAATGATGAGCATCTGCGGTTTGATTTTTCTCATTTCACAAAGCTGACGGATGATGACATAAGCGCTGTTGAAAAAATAGTGAATCAAAAAATCAGAGAAAACATCCCGGTAGTTATCCAGGAAATGCCAAAAGAAGTAGCCCTTGCTATGGGAGCCATGGCCCTGTTCGGTGAAAAATATGGCGATAAGGTACGGGTAGTCATTATTGACCTTGCCTATTCAGTAGAGCTGTGCGGAGGAACGCATGTAACCAGCACCGGCGAGTTGGGATTTTTTAAAATTACTCACGAAACGGCTGTGGCGGCAGGAGTTCGCCGCATTGAAGCCGTATGTGGCGAAGCGGCGGAAAACTACATAAGTGCCCGGTTGCAACAGCTGGAAGAAATAAAGCAGCAGTTGAAAAATCCGAAAGATATTCTGAAAGCGGTAAATAATATGATGGAAGAAAATACCGTACTGAAAAAGCAACTGGAACATGCTGAAAGCAGAATGCTGGTAGGAATCCGGAATGAACTTTTACAAAAGGATGAAATAATCAACGGCATCAGTTTTATCGGCGACATAGTAGAGGTAAACAACCCTGATGCGCTGAAAAAAATTTGCTACGACCTGAAAAATAATCTTAACAATTACGTGGTGGCGCTTTGTGCAAATATCGGGGGCAAACCTTATGTTGCCGTCGGTATTGACGATAAAACGGCAGTTGCTAAAAATCTGGATGCGGGAAAAATAATCAAAGAACACGTTGCGCCGCTGATCAAAGGCGGGGGCGGCGGCCAAAAAAACCTGGCTACGGCCGGTGGCCAGGATGCTTCGAACCTCAAAAAGGTGATTGAGAAAGTAAAGGAGCTGATGCGATGAACCCGGTATGCAATGATTTATAGATGAATTAAAAATTGTTTTCCCATTAACAAACCGGTATACATAAGAATAGAATAATCTTATTGAGGAGATTAAAGATTCCTCATTTAAATATAACAGCCCGGTCTTGATAATCGGGTGATGAAGTGATTAGTATGCAACCAGTTGAAAACGGGAAATAAAATACCCCGGCCCCGCATGAAAACGACCGGCTGGCCAGATCCGATGAAATATGCGATCCGTTTATCCCATAAAAGCGCCTTTGGGAGAAAAAGGCATTTAACATTTCCGAAACACTTCGTATTTCATAAAATGTTTTTATATTTGATCTACGAAACTTAACGTAGAAAATAAATAGATCATTATGAAAAAGTATTTGAAAAGAATCTCCGTTCCGGCACTGGCCATTTTACTGCTCAGTCCCGCTGTAATTTTTGGCCAGAACGAAAAGGAAAAGAAGGAGGAGAAAAGCAAAGACAAATCGGTAGAGCAGATCATTATTACCAAAAAGGATGAAAACACCGACAAGATAGTGGTGGAAATAGCGGGCGATAAAATCACCATCAACGGCAAAGACATCTCGGAGTATAAGGAGGGTGATGTAACAGTAAGGAAAAGTAAAATAAAGCATCCCGGCGCACTGGTATATACTCCGGGAGTAGCTCAGGGCTGGAATTATAACTGGGACGGAGACGATGCCTTTAATCTGTTCAGCGGCTCGTCGAACAGGGCAATGCTGGGAGTGGTTACTGAAAAAACAGAAGAAGGTGTAGAAGTATCTGAGGTAACCAAAGAAAGCGCAGCGGAAAAAGCCGGCCTGAAAACGGGCGACATTATTACCAAAGTGGATGATGAAGAAATTGAAGATCCGGATGATCTGACCGATGCCATCAGGGAGCACAAACCCGGTGATAAAGTAACAATTACTTATAAAAGGGATAAAAAAGAAAACAAAACAACTGCCGAGCTGGGTAAATGGGAAGGGTTGAGCGCCTTTAACTTCAATGTGGCGCCCAGAATACGCGGCAATATTTTACGTGAAATACCCAGGATTGAGAGAGTTTTGCCGGACGAATATGATTTTAATAACTGGAATTATGCTTCAGGCAGTCAGCGGCTGGGTTTGTCGGTTCAGGATACTGAAGATGGAAAAGGCGTAAAAGTGATAGAAGTAGAGGACGAAACCAATGCGGCAAAAGCCGGTATCAGAAAAGACGATGTGATAACTGAATTTGCAGGCAAAACAGTGAACAGTGCAGATGAAGTAGCAAAATTGTACCGTGAAAAGCTGAGGGATAAATCCGTTGCTGTGATTCCGGTAAAAATAATGAGAGGTGGAAAAGCACAGAATATCGAAGTGAAAATTCCGAGAAAATTAAAAACGGCTGATCTATAGGCATTAACCTTTTTCAGCAATTTCACCGATCTGCCATCCCAATTTTACGGGATGGTTTTTCTTTTTTTAAAAGGATTCGTTATTGTCTTATTTATCACAACGCCGCGCAAAGGAAATCTTTACTTTTGCCTCTTGTCATGATCAATAGCTCCGATCAATATGAAACAGTAGTGGGGCTGGAGGTGCATGCCCAGTTGCTGACAAAAAGTAAACTTTTTTGCGCCGACAGCACCCTTTCCGGCCACGAACCAAATACAAACATCAGCCCGGTAAGCCTGGCTCATCCCGGTACATTGCCCGTAATGAATAGAAAAGCCATTGAACTGGCTGTGAAGGCCGGACTGGCATGTCATTGTGAAATCGTACAGGACAATTTTTTTGCCCGTAAAAATTATTTTTACCCCGATTTGCCCAAAGGCTATCAGGTATCTCAGCACACAGCACCGGTCTGCAGAGCAGGATACATTTCAATAAACACAGGTGATGGAGAAAAAAACATCCGTCTCAATCGTATCCATCTTGAGGAAGATGCAGGCAAAAGCATTCATGATGCGGATGCGCATTATACCTGTATTGATCTCAACAGGGCGGGTGTTCCGCTTATCGAAATTGTTTCTGAACCGGATATTCGCAATGGCGATGAGGCGTATGCCTATCTTACCGAACTCCGGAAATTGCTGCGTTACCTCGAAGTTTGCGATGGTAATATGGAAGCGGGCAGCCTGCGCTGCGATGCCAATATTTCGGTACGAAAAAAAGGCGATGATAAACTCGGCGTTAAGGTAGAAGTGAAAAACCTGAATTCGATTCGTAACGTAAAAAAAGCAATTGAATACGAAAGCAGCCGGCTTGTAAGTATGCTGGAAAAGGGCGAAACAATCGTGCAGGAAACCAGAAGTTTTGATGCAAATTCCGGATCCACATTTGCTCTTCGGGATAAGGAAGAAGCAGAAGACTATCGCTATTTTCCCGAACCCGATCTTACTCCTTTTAAAATATCCGGCGAATTCATAGAAGAAATCCGGAAACGGATTCCGGCTCTTCAGAAAGAGAGAATCAAAAGGTATAAACAGGAATTCGGGCTGGCAGCGTACGATGCTGCCATGATTACTGAAGACCGGGCAATGGCAGACTATTTTGAAAATACCACGTTGCATACAAAAGAATACAAGGCTATAGCCAACTGGATGATGGGACCGGTAAAAAACTGGATGAATGAAAACAACGCTGACATTTCTTTGTTTCCCGTGCCGCCTGAAAAGCTGGCAATGCTGATCCGGCTGGTGAATGAAAATAAAATCAGCTTCTCTGCAGCGTCCGGAAAAGTACTGGACCGCCTGATAAAAAATCCGCTTAAAGAACCGATGGATATTGCACGGGAAGAAAACCTGCTACAGGAAAGTGATGTTAATATCATTACCCCTGTAGTAGACGAAGTGCTCAGCCGCTTCGGGGAAAAAGTAAAAGAATACCGCAGAGGCAAAAAGGGATTGATGGCCCTGTTTGTAGGCGAGGTAATGAAAAGAACAAACGGGAAAGCAGATCCGAAAATGGTAAATGAATTATTATCTGAAAAATTAAAATGAAATAATGCGTACAGTTTTTGTTTTGTGTATTTCCGCTTTGATGATACTTTCCTGTAACCGGAAAGAAGAAGTAGCGTTTACGGTAGAGGGCAACATCCGTAATGCAGATGCAGGTAAAGTGTATTTGATTGAGGTTTCGGTTGACAACGGTTCTCAGCGATCAGTCGATTCATCAGATATAAAAGATGGAGTTTTCAGGTTGCAGGCAAAATCAAAAGAAGAAGGATTATACTATTTACGGTTTGATAATTCACCCCGCCCTTTCGCTTCTTTTATAAATGATTCGAAGACAATTAAAATATCCGGCGATTTTCAATTTCCTTCCGATCTCCTTTTTTCAGGCTCAGCAGCCAGCACGAACATGAAAAATTTCTATACGGAGACAAATAAAAAATGGCTGGCTCTTGGTTCTTTGGGCAAAAAGATAGACAGCCTCGTGCTGGCAAAGGCTTCCGATAGCCTGGTAGCCAAAACCGATGCAGAGGCCCGTGTTATTGTTGAAGAAATAAAAGATAAAGTGAAGGAAATAGTGCTTCATGGCAAAAGCGCCGTTCTTGCTTTAATGGCCATACAGGGTAATCAAAATCTGTATGCGCCGGATGAATATTCCAATATGCTGCGGCTGGCTACAGAAACATACCCGGAGCACATGGGTTTGAAAGCGGCGAAAAATATATTTGAACAGCAACTGGCAGCGGCCCGCGAGATGAAACAGACGTGGACAGGAAAACAGGCCCCGGAAATAACCCTGCCGGATGTGAACGGAAAAACAGTGAGCCTGAGTTCATTCAAAGGCAGGTATGTACTTGTGGATTTTTGGGCCAGCTGGTGCAAGCCCTGTCGTCAGGAAAATCCAAATGTGGTGGCAGCCTATCAGAATTTTAAAGCAAAAAACTTTACGGTGCTTGGAGTTTCACTGGACGAAAATAAAAATGCCTGGCTGAAGGCGATTGAGAAAGACGGGCTTACCTGGACGCACGTCAGCGATCTGAAACAATGGCAAAGCTCAGTAGTGCCTTTGTATCGGATCAGCGGCATTCCGTTCAATGTACTGGTGGACCCGAAAGGAACTGTAATTGCCGAAAACCTGAGAGGGTCCCAGCTGCAGGCAAAACTGAACGAGGTTTTGAAATAAGAAGTTTTAGCAACTAAAAAGGCTGTCTGTTAAGACAGCCTTTTTTATTTTGGTTGCGACTTTTATATCAGCTTTGCGAAATACTTAATCCGATCTTTGCGTAATTAACAGCAGCTTTGAAATTTACATTATCAATAAGCTCAAGTACAAGCAGTACAGAACCACTGGAGGGTCCGGGGTTCAATACATTTACCGTAATGGTTCCAAAACTGGAGTTGGCAGGGATAGTACCTGTTCCTGAAAATGCGCTATAGTGTGTACCTGCTACTGCTGTAGATTCTGCCGCTACCACCCTGTAGGCAAATTCGGTATCTACATTACGTTGTGGGCCCACCAGATTTACTCTTATAGTAAATGACCCTGAACTGCGGGTAATAGCAGGCTGTGCAGTGGTTGTATTAGTACCTATGGCTGGTACCCGCGTAAGTATGGGATAAGTCAATCCGGCCGCCTTGGCATTCCAGGTGGCTGCATCAAACTCCACCTGCGAATCTTCAAAAATTACGGGATCATTTTTAATACATGCTGAAAGCAGCACCGTGAGGCAAATAGCAATTATATGAATTGATCTTTTCATGTTCAATTATTTTTTGATTAATAACCGGGGTTTTGCTGAAGATTGGGATTACCGTCAATTTCGGCTTGTGGCAATGCCGGCAATATCCGGATATCTGTAAACGCTATTACATTATTATTGAAATGTGGCGCTTTATTAATATCCCGGCCCAATCTTTTGAGATCAAAAAACCGGTTTCCTTCAAAAGCAAGTTCTATTCTGCGCTGACGAAGAATTTCTTCATATAAGGCGGCCTGGCCGGCAGCATTGTCCGCGGCCTCCTGGGCAGAGCCGGTGTAATCTGTATATCTTCTTGTTTTGATCACTTTCAGATCGGCCAGTGCCCCGGCAAGGTCAAGCACAGGCGATCCGGCAGTAGCTCTGGCTTCGGCGCGGATGAGATAGGCCTCAGCAATTCTGAAAACAGGAATATTGTCAAGATTGATAAAACCATTTTTGCCAATAAATTTCGTGCACTCTACATAAGATTTGCCTCGTCCCAATGTGCCCGGCTCGTACAGCAGGTTGCGTACATCAGTACTGCGGCTGGCTATAGCTGCATTGGTGCCGATAAAATTGGCATGTGTATTTCCGCCGGTAAGAGAAATGCCCAAGTCATTCAGCAGGCTGATAGTAGGAACCAGATCGCCAAAACCACCGGTTACCGCGGGATTACCCGGTGTAACAAGTGTGGTATAAGAAGTCTGCAGCGATTCATTCACACCGATATTTTCTCCGTTGGTGGCAAAGCGTATCTGAAATAATGTTTCGCCATGTGTTTCGGCACGCCAGTTAGAAACATAATTGGCTGTGGTTGTCATTTTGCTTCCGGCCAGTGCAATGCAGGAATCGGCCCACCGTTTGGCATCAGCATAGTTTTTTCTGTAAAGATTAACCTTGGCCAGCAAGCCCTGCACGGCTGCTTTGTTGGCAAGGCTGAATCCCAGCCCGGGATAGAGAAGCCGCGAGTTGGCCGCTTCCAGATCGGCAACTACTTTATTATACGCATCATCAATAGGTGAGCGGCTGGGCTTGTAGGCTAAAGCTTCTGCGGCTGTAGCAAAGCCGGCATCCGGTGTAATCACTACTCCTCCCCTGTCCTGTGAGGCTACTACTGCGCCGGGTATATAGGCATATACTCTTACAAGGTCGAAATAATACAAAGCTCTCAGAAATAGCAGTTGTCCTTCCCAACGGTCTCTTTCGGCCTGACTGACTTCCGGTGAAATAGTAAGCTTCGGAATAGCGGCCAGCGTAAGATTTATCTGATTGATGGCCGCATAGCTGTTGCTCCAGATAGTACCAGTGAAATGAGCGCCGAAATTATTATTGGCTTCGCCTACCAAGCGTCCCGATTTATTGGTGGCATATCCGTTGTCGGCCAATGCTTCGGGATGAGTGATCAGGTCGCGGCCGTATTGACGGGCATTTTTCAACCGGGAATAAATCGAAGTGATGGATGCATCGATGGCTTCGCGGGAAGTAAGTGCCGTACTGGCGTCTATGGATTGGCGCGGATCAATTTCCAGTTGCTTTTCACAGCCGGCGGAAATCACCCCTATCAGCCCCATCAGCATCCAGATTCTTAATTTATTTGATTTCATGTTCATTCTTTTTTTTACTTTATAAGATTAAAATCCTAATTGAACTCCTACAGTAAAATTTTTGCTTTGAGGAATGATACCAGTGGCTACACCTACGAATTCGATATCATAGCTGTACCAGTCGCTGATGGTCCATAGGTTGGTACCTTGTACATAGAACCTCGCACTGGTTAGTTTCAGCTTTGATATAAGGTTTGAGGCAAAGTCGTAAGAGAGGGTAACATTTCTTAACCGGATATAATCTGCTTTGAAAAACATTCTGTCGCCGGACTGGGCTCCCGATCCCTGTGGTTCTGCTCCGTTGCTTCTCATCCTTGGCACATCAGTCAGTTGGCCCGGTGTTGTCCAGCGGTTGTCATATATATATTGTAGTTCATTGATACGGGCCAGGTTTTCAAAAAGGAAATTCACCTGCCCGTCGGTAGCATACCTGCCATATTCATAACTAAACAGAGCATCCAGCGTAAATCCTTTATAAGAGAAAGTATTTCTCATACCACCCTGGTATGGAGAAAGGACTGTGGGCCCGATGATGACGCGGTCTCTGGCCTGCACCTGGTAAGTAAGGTTGCCCAGCGTATCATACCACATGGGCCGGCCAGTAGCAGGGTTTACACCTGCATATTTTTGGGTAAAGAGAACGCCAACCGGTTGCCCTACCTGAATACTGTTGTTTGAAGGCAGTATTTTATTTCCGCCGTATAGTTCTTTTACTTTTTGGTCATTATATGCAAATACAAAATTGAAGTTCCAGCGGAAACCATCCGGAGTTCTTGGTCTGAAGGGGTCTATGTTTATGGTGAGCTCAATACCTCTGTTTTGCGTCTTGCCGATATTGGAAGCTATGCCTGCAAAACCGGTCGTTTGCTGTAAAGGTAATGTGAGCAAAACGTCGCTGGTTTGCTTATCATACACTTCAATAGTACCGGTAATTTGATTTCTCATAAATCCGAAATCAACACCGATGTTGGCAAGTGTGGTTGATTCCCATTTAAGATCAGGGTTTTCCAGTTGTGTATAGGCGATACCGGCACTACCGTTATATACACCTCCTCCGCCATAAAGCCCCCGGCCGTCAAAGTTTCCTATCTGATCATTTCCAACGCTTCCATAACTAAACCGCAGGCGCATGGAAGAAATGGCTTTTACATTATCCATGAATGCCTCCCTGTCCATATTCCAGGCTACTTTCACTCCGGTAAACGTTCCATAGCGATTACCGCTGCCAAATCTGGAAGATCCATCGTAGCGGGCTACCAGGCCGATGATGTACCGGCTATCGTAAGTATAGTTCAGGTTGCCGAATACGGCGTTTCTTCTGAAACCGGTAAAAAACTCACCGACTGCCAGCGGGTTGGCTGCGTTATTCAAAGAAGTAAACTGATAAGTTGGAAATCCATCCCCTGATGCGGTAACTCCTTCCTGGTTCTCTCTGCGATATTCATACCCCACCAAACCATCTACCTTATGATTTTTGGAGAAGGTATGATTGAAGTTGAGGGTAGAGTATAAGTTGATATTTGTATTCCATTCACTTTCTACCTGCACCAGTCCTTTGCGGTTGAAGGCATCGGGAGTGCGGGCATCTCGTACCTGTTTTCCCTGGAGCAGTCGGAAATCCATTCCGGCAAAAGCCTTCAATACCAACCAGTCGGTAAGCCGATAATCAGCGTTCAGGTTTCCAATCATCTGATTGGTTCGCTGAAAACCGGTATTGTATTCATTTACAGCAATAATGTTCTGGTTTAACACACCCGCAAGGCTGGCGGGATTTCCCCCCGGAATACCATAAAAACTTCCGTCCGGATTATAAATGGGATTGAATGGAAGAATGCCTGAAGCAGAGAAAGCAGGGCTGCCCAGAAAAGATCCGCTTACTGCAAAAGGCAGATTCTGTTCAAAAGTGCTCAGGTTAATTGTGCTGGCAAAGTTCAGCCGGTTAGTAGCTTTGTTGCTTATATCAGCTTTAATAACCGAACGCCTGAAATCGGCCTTGGTTACAAAAGTTTCCTGTTTTGTATGAGAGGCCGAAATGCGGAAAGTGGTTCTTTCATTGCCTCCGCTGGCGCTTAATTCATAGTTTGCAATGTTCCCGGTGCGAAATGCGGCATCCTGCCAGTCGTAGGTTGCAAGGGCTGCAGCGGCAGAATCGGCCTGGGCATCGGTAAATGAATTAGCCCCCGGAACCCTGAAAGAGTTTAGCACAGCTCTTTTCACAGCAAGGTTGGTAGGAGCAAGATTGTTGCCATTACCAACAGCTTCCAGCGAAAGCTGGTAAAACTCCTGCGAATTGGTCACATCAAGCACTTTCAGCGGCCGTTGCTGACCATAATAATAGTTAGCAGTAAACTTTGTTTTTCCGGATTTCCCTTTTTTGGTAGTAATAATTACAACTCCGTTTGCAGCATTAGAGCCGTAAATGGCTGCCGATGCCGCATCTTTAATAATATCTATCGATTCTATATCATCGGGATTAAGGAAAGAGAGCGGGTTAGATTGTGTAAAGTTTGCATCATCTCTTGTATTTAGCTGTACACCATCCACAATGTACAGCGGGTCGTTACCGGCGTTAATTGAACCGGCTCCGCGGATGCGTACATTAATTGCTCCGCCGGGAATACCATTGTTCGATTGTACCAACACTCCGGCAGCTTTTCCCTGCATTGCCTTATCGGGCGAAATATTTGGCAGGTTTGAAATCTGGTCTCCGCCAATCTTGGATATGGCGCCGGCCTCATCTCTTTTTCTTCTGGCATTTCCGTATCCAACAATAAAAACCTCTTCCAGGGTTTTGTCGACTGTTTTGATTGCGGCGTTAATGACCAGTTGCGTGCCCACGGTTACTTCCACTGTTTGTTTATTGACAGCGCTGAAAACAAGTATGCTGTTATCAGAAGGCACTGTAAGTGAAAAAAAACCGTCAACATTTGTGGTTGTTCCGGTAGTGGTTCCTTTTACCTGAACCGAAGCATTGGGAACGGGGTTCCCCTGCTCGTCCGTTACCCGTCCGGTAACGGTTTTTTGCGCCCAGGCGCTTATCAAAAAACAGCACTGGACGATTGTGAGTAGCAGCAGTTTCCTCATGTGTGTTTAATTTATGGTAAATAAAAAATGCTCCTGAAAATCTTTAAATCATTGGTTTTATTCAGAAAACTGATATAGAACGGATAAGGAGTTAAGCAGCACAACTTCAGGATACTGAAATTTTCGGGCTAATTAAGATAAAAAGACAAATCATTACACTCATTTGCTGCTTACGATAGTTAGTTTATCTGTTGAATTTTCTATTTAAAAAATTAAAAATGAGATTAATATGTTAAAATTTATTTTGACGCAAAATAATAGAACTGAACAGAAACCCGGCTGCCGGCTATACCTTCCACCCCTTCGAATAAAGAAATTTTACACAATTATGACTAAACCCTTTTCTTCCTGAACCGAACCAGCGATATTAATACGGCCGGCAGCAATACCAGATTGGTAATTGTAGCAGTAATTAACGTGAGGGAGGTAAGCCACCCCAGCGACTGGGTGCCTCCAAAACTGCTGAAGCAAAATATGATGAAACCGGCTATGAGAACGATAGAAGTATAAATAATACTGATGCCGGTTCCATGTATGGTGGCAATAACCGTTTTTTTCATATCATAGTTCTGACCCGGCAGTTCCTGCTTGTAGTTGACCAAAAAACGGATGGTGATGTCTATGGCTATTCCCAGGGCTACACTGAAGATAAGAACCGTGGATGGCTTGAGGCGCACCCCGGCCCAACCCATAACACCGGCAGTAATTACCAGCGGAATGATATTGGGAATAAGCGAACATACAAGAATCCGAAGCGAACGGAATAAGTAAAGCATACAGGCGGCAATTAATACAAATGCCCATATGATACTTTCTTTCAATCCGTTAATGATAAAACTGGTGCCGGTCAAAAAGGTAACGCTGGTACCTGTAAGCCTCACCGAATAACGGCTTGTGTCAAACAATTGTGTTGCTCTTTGCTGGATGCTGTCAAGTATTTGCGGCAGGCGATAGCTTCCTACATCGGCCATATTCACGCTGATGCGGGCTTCCTGTTTTGTACTGTCCATAAAAGAATTTACCAGCCGGGTAAATGAATTTTCATTTTCACCTGTATCGCCTTTGAAAGTAAAATACTGATTCAGTGCCGGCATGATGTATTCATCAGGAACGGAATAGCTGATGCTGTCTCCCTCAAAAAAAGCCTGGCGGGCAAATTTCATTCCTTCTACAATGGATAAAGGCCGTGCCATGTCGGGCCTTGAACCGATAAACTGCGAAAGAGAATCTATATTTTTAAAAGTTTGAATGGCATTTCTTCTCAATCCGTTCTTCTGTTTTGTATCGAGAACGATCTCCAGCGGCATAATGCCTTTGAAGTTGAATTCAAAATATTTAAGATCGGCATATATCTTATCCGATTTTGGCAGATCATCCACTATAAATCCTTCGTTTCGCAAACGAAACATGCCGGCTACCGACACTACAATGACAGCGAATGAAGCGATGTAAATAAACTTTCTGTGGTTGAGCGACCAGCGCTCCAGCCGGTCCAGCCATCGGTTGAGCCTGGGATTATCGAGGTATTTTGTGTGCTTTGACTTTGGCGGCTTCAGGTAACCAAGCACGCCGGGTATCATAATCAAAGAAATAAGGAACAACAGCATTATACTTAACCCTGCTACTACGCCAAACTCTTTCAATATCTGGCTGCGTGTAAGAGCAAATACGGCAAAACCAATAGCAGCCGTGAGGTTGCAAAACAGTGTGACGACCCCCATCTTTTCAATCATCAGAACAAGCGCCTGGTGTTTGTTTCCCGTTTCATTGTACGAAGTATGGAACTTATTGAGAAAATAAATACAGTTGGGAATACCAATTACTACTACCAGCGGAGGAATCAGCGCCGTCAGTAAAGTAATTTTATAACCCAGCAGGGCCATAATGCCCAGGCTCCACACCACACCGATGATAACTACGCCCAACGACAAAAGCATGGAAGAAAAAGACCGGAAAAACAACAGCAGAATCACTGCGGAAAGCACAACCGATGCGGCAAGAAACCACCGCATTTCATCGGCTATCCTTTTGGCCAGCACGGTTCGTATGAGCGGTAAACCGCTCAGATGAACATCGACTGATGTTTCGTTCCCGAACTTTTCAGTAAGCGAACGTATACGGTCCACTACTTCTTCTCTTTTTTTTGAAGCCAGTATGTTTTTATTGATGCGCACCCCCATCAGCCAGGCATTGGTTTCGGGGTTGTACAAAAGATTACGGTAAAAGGGAAGATTATAAAAAACGGCTTTGCCGCTGTCTATTTCGGCTTGCGAAAGAAAACCCTCCCGGAATATAAGAGAGGAGATGAATTTTTCAGAATTTTCCGCTTTGTGCAAATTAATGACCGATGTTACCGAAATGACATCTTCGGTTCCGTTTATTTTTTTTAGTTCCGCAGCAAGAGCGGCATATTTATTAAATGTCTTTTCTTTGAACAGGTCAGGTGTGCTGATGCCAATAACCAGCAGGTTGCCGTCTTCACCGAATTTCTTCCGGAATTCCTGATAAGCTTTGTACCGCGGATGATCTACGGGAATGGCGTTGGCAAACTCATAGCTCAGTTCCACTTTTTTTGCCAGTCCTGTCATCAGTGCGGTAAGCGCCGTAAACGCCAAAAGTATCACCAGCCGGTATTTCAGAATAAATTGGCCTGTTTTTCTCCACATAATTTTTTCCTATGGGCGCAAAGAAACAGATAAATTGCCAGACCGGAATTATTCGATAAGATCAATACATTTGGACAGGTGAAAATTCTGAAAAAATATTTTTGGCAATTCATCATTTGTTTAATGACAGGCGCTCTATGCGAAGCGCAGGAGGGAATACCTCCGGTAGGCTTTTGGAGAGAGCATCTGCCTTACCGCACGGCGATTGATGTAGCGGCGGGGAACAATAAAATTTATTGTGCTTCGCCCTTCAGTGTGTTTTCTGTCGATCTTTCCGAGAATTCCATTCACCGGCTGAGCCGGATAAACGGGCTGAGCGAAACAGGAGTTCGTGCAATTAGTTATGACGAAGCCGGAGAAAAATTATTGATTGCTTATACCAGCAGCAATATCGATATTATTTACCGAAACGATGTTTTTAATATTCCGGATATAAAAAGAGACAATATACAGGCAGATAAAACCGTATACAACATTTACCCGTTTCATGAAAATTTTTACCTCAGCACCGGTATTGGCATCATGGTGATAGATGCAAAAAAATATGAAGTGAAAGATACCTGGCTCATTGGCCATGCCGGTAATTACAGTAAGGTAAATGGTTTTACAACGGATAGTTTATTTTATTATGCTGCTACGGAAGAAGGGCTGAAAAGAACATTGCTGAACACAGCCAATCCCGGTAATTTTGCCAACTGGCAGTTGCTGAGCGGAGCAAACGGGTTGCCTGCCGGGGCATGTACTAATGTGGTAAATGTTCGGGGAAGCATTTTTGCAATGACAAATGATTCCCTGTTCAGATTAAACGGAAGCAACTGGGTGTTTTTTTATTCTTCATCTGCCGGTACAATTGCGAATATTAATACTGCCGAAAATAAAATACTCATTTCGGTACAGGAGCCGGGCAGCAGCCGGGTGATGGTACTTGATATTAACGGTACGGTGACAGAAAATATTCAAGGCGGAATTTCTTTGCCGGCCAAAGCCCTCTCTTATCAAAATTTTTATTGGGTAGCCGACAGAAACAATTCTTTGCTCCGGTATTCGGCCGGGAATATACAAAGTTTCCGTCCCGGTTCGCCCGACTCCATTGCAACCGGGCAAATGCTGGTAGCGGAAGGAATTTTTTTTGCTTCTGCCGGAGCGGTAAATACACAATGGGTGGCGCAGCAAAACGGAAACGGCATTTATAAATTTGCCGGCGGGGAGTGGACAAATTATAACGTACGAACCATCCCTTCGCTTGACAGTCTGAAGGATTTTATTGCACTGGCTGCTGATCCTTCGGATAACAGTTTGTGGGCAGGTTCTTTTGGCGGGGGCCTGTTGCATGTTAAAAACGATAACTCTGCAGAAATCTTCAAACAGAATTCATTCTTGCTGCCCGACGCTTTTGATCTTTCCAGTTATCGTGTGGCAGGATTGTTTTTTGACGGCGAAGAAAATTTATGGATTTCCAATTATGGCGCCCCGCAGCCGTTGGCGGTAAGGAAAAAAGACGGGCAGTGGAAACGATTTTCTGTTCCTGTTTTTTTGAATGAAAATGCCGTGGCGCAAATTATTCCGGATGATCTTAACCAGAAATGGATTGTTTCTCCAAAAGGAAATGGGCTGCTGTGTTTCAATGACAATAATACCCTTGATGATTTAACGGATGACCGCTGGAAATTTTATCGTACCGGTTCGGGTTTTGGCAACCTGCCATCGAATAATGTATTATGTATCGCTAAAGATAAAAACGGATTCATCTGGGTAGGTACAGATGATGGTGTTGGGGTAATTCAATGTCCGCAATTTGTTTTTAGCACAACGGGCTGTGATGCTGTTTTGCCTGTTGTTCAGCAGGGCAATTTTGCCGGATATCTTTTTAAAGGAGAAGAAGTGAGAAGCATTGCGGTAGATGGTGCAGACCGCAAGTGGATTGCAACCAGAAACGGCATCTTTCTGATAAGCCCCGACGGGGAGAAAGTTATTTACCGTTTTACAGAAGACAACAGCCCGCTTTTCAGCAACGATGTAAGAAGTATTGCAATTGATGGTAAAACCGGCGAAGTCTATTTCGGTACATCAAAAGGCATCTGTTCATTTCGGAGTACGGCCACAGAAGGCGGTAAAACAAATAATAACGTGCTGGTTTTTCCGAACCCCGTGCCACCCGGCTATGCGGGTGTCATAGCTATCCGCGGACTGGTGGAGAATGCCATAGTAAAAATTACAGAGCTGGACGGGCGCCTGGTATATCAAACCCGGGCTTTGGGCGGACAGGCCGTTTGGAATGGGAAAGATTATAAAGGAAAAAGAATTTCTTCCGGAGTATATCTTGTATTAGTAAGTTACGATAACCGGTCTGAAAATTTTGCTACAAAAATTGTTTTTATTTCGAAATGAATAGCTGTCGGCGCACGGATAAAGGCGAAGTTTTGTTTCCCGGCCTTCCGTGTTTCTGTGGCTGATTAATTATGCCGGGTAAAATACATAAGACAAAAGGAATTGTTTTACGAATGGTAAAGTATGGTGAAACCAGTGTGATCATCACCGCCTTTACGGAACTGTTCGGGTTGCAGTCATATATTGTGAGCGGCGTAAGAACGTCATCCAAAAAAGGCGGCACAAAAGCCAGCCTTTTTCAACCGGCCGCAATACTTGATCTGGTGGTTTATCACAATGAGTTAAAGCCGCTTAACCGGGTGAGAGAATATAGATGGAGTTATTTATACCGGCATATTTTTTCCGATGTCAGGAAAAACGCCGTTGCTGTTTTTATGGTGGAACTGATGCAGAAATGCCTGAAGCAGCCGGAGGCCAACAGCGATCTGTATCATTTCTTCGAAGATGCATTTATTCATCTTGATGAAAGCGAAGGTACGGTGATGGCAAACTTTGCCTTATTCTTTTCGCTGCAGCTGACTCAGTTTTTCGGGCTAAAACCCCAAATCGCTCCGAAAACGGCTGCGGAAGTATCCGGTCTGGTATTTGATTTAAAAGAAGGAGAATTTACCCATGTAAAGCCTGATCATCCTCATTTTATTGAAGGCAAACCGGCTGAGGTTACCAATGAATTATTAAAGGTAATGCAGCCGGCTGAACTGGAAAGCATAAAGCTCAATCAGGATTTTCGGCGCCGGCTTCTATATGCTTACGAAATGTATTATGCGCTTCATATACCGGACTTTGGCCCGATGAAAACACTGCCGGTGCTGAGTGAGGTGTTGAGTTGAAGCAAGGTCTCATCAGTTCCAGTATATTCCTTTGTTAATGCTGTCGCTGATTAATTTGATTTTTTCAAACGTTTCCCTGATTTTGGTATTTTTCAGAAGACGTTTATTTTTTTCAACCCAGCTATGACCCATGCCCGAATGAATAAACTCGATGCGTTTGCTATTGTCAAAATAATTTGTAATCAAATTAAACTCATATAGCAAAGGATCGGACAGGCTGTCAATAGTGCCGTTGCCGGGTATGGTTGTTCTTAACTCATAAGATTGGTGGCAGCATTTGAGATGACTATAATAAACTTTCAGAAAGATAAGACTAAGATATTCTTCAGCCACAGGGGATGAAATTTTACGAATAGATCTAAATGCGTTTACAACGCTGTCCGGAACACCGGTAAGTTTATTCACAACGTTATTACCTCCGGAAACGGGTGTGTATCCTTCCGCATATTGAACTATAATCCGCAATAAGCTGGTGGTGTCTCCAATATTCGGAGAGTGCCCGGTACTATTTTTCGGGTTATCGTTATCTATAGCAGGAGGGGGTATTTCCAGGTTGCACGAAGAGGCTAACAGCACAATACCTATTTTAAACAGAGCTTTTTTATAAAACACATTTTTTAATATTAAACCAATTTATGGGATGCGCCAAGATCATTTTTCAATAAAACGATTCCCGGCTTTTTTCCTTTCTCAAAACTCCCCAGTTCGTCATCCCATTGCAATGCCCTGGCGCCATTGATGGTAGCCCATTGTAAAATAGTTTCCGGCGGAATGTGCGGAAAACAATTTAAAATAGAGCGCATTTCTTTAGCAATGCTCAGCTGCCAGTTGCTGCTGTAGCTGTCGGTACCCAGCACTATACGGCAATTGTGTTTTATCAGCCGTTCTATGGGCGGCACTTTGTTTTCGATGTACAGGTTGGCATTTACGCATAAACAATATACCAGTATCAATCCGTTTTTTTCAGCATATTCATTGGCCCATACCACATCTTCTTCGGGCATATAGGTGTTGTGAACAAGAAAAATGGTTTGGCCCCTGTTGAAATGCGGCAGATAGCTTCTTATGCTGCTTTTACCGGTTACGGGAAAAGGCGATTTTTCAATACCAAAAATTTTAAACAGCTTCAGATAATCACCTCCGCCGGTTTTGTATAGTTCATCTTCGGCAGGGTGTTCCTGGTTGTGGATAGAAATAGTTTGGTTATTCGTTAACCGGTTTATCAATTGAAAAGTTTTTGGCGAAATGCTGTACGGGGCATGCGGAACAAGTGAAGTACGATGGCGCCGGCCGGATGCGCTGAGGGCTGAAGCTAATTTTTTTTCAACTTGCTGGTAAAACCGAATATTCTCTTCCGCCTTTTCATCGGTAAACCCCAGCACTTCCACAAAATTGTGCCAGCGTATTTTGCTTTTACTTTTTACTTCGGCAGTATCGGCTGTATTGCCAATATCGCCAACGGCAACTATACCGTTCTCATCCATTTCCTTTTCGGCTTTTATTATTTCCTGTTGTATAATTTCCGCAGCAAAATTTCTTTTGGTTACCACAGAACATAAAAACTCAATCAGCCCGGTATGGGGCGGAATTACATTCTTCAGGTGGCTGAGCTCAAGATGGCAATGGCAATTGATTAATCCCGGAGAGAGAATGCCGCTGAAAAACTGAACATCATCGCCGGCGTCACGGGCTGAAACGATGTCCAGTACTTTTCCTTTTTCATCCGTAATCAGAACCCGGTCGTTGTCATAAAGGTGGTAACCGTCAAATAACTGATCTGCTTTGAATTTTCTGAATACCATGCCCTGTTTTCTTTTAACTTTGCAGCCCTTAATTTGCTGATGAGCATTTCCGGAAGATAAACGGAGCGTCGCAAGGGACTTTCAACCGGAGTTACCTGTGCCGGAAACATAAAAATAAAGCTTTGTAATGGTAGACAGGCTTGAGGCCATAAAGGCCCGTTTTGATCAGTTGGGAGTTGCATTAACCAATCCCGAAATTATCGGGGATAGTAAAAAGTTTGCCCAAACCAGCAAAGAGTACCGCAGCCTGGAAAAGATTGTAAACGCATATGCAACGTATAAAAAAATTCTGGATGATCTGGAATTTTACCAAGAAGCATTGAAAGGAACCGATGAAGAAATGAGAGATCTGGCCAAGTCGGAAATGCCGGAATTGGAAGAGCGGAAGGCAAAAATGGAATCGCAGATACGGCAAATGCTGATCCCTAAAGATCCGCAGGACGAAAAGGATGCAATTATTGAGATACGTGCCGGTACCGGGGGCGATGAAGCCAGCCTGTTTGCCGGCGACCTGTTGCGTATGTACATCCGCTATTGCGAGGGCCGGGGCTGGAAAACAACGATCCTGAGCGAAAATGAAGGAACCGTGGGTGGATATAAAGAAGTACAGCTTGAGGTAAAAGGTGAAGATGTGTATGGCACTTTGAAGTTTGAAAGCGGGGTACACCGCGTTCAAAGAGTGCCTGAAACAGAAGCCAGCGGCCGGGTACACACGTCGGCGGCTACTGTGGCCGTGATGCCTGAAGCCGATGAAGTAGATTTTGAACTGAAAGAAAGCGATGTAAAGATGGAAACAGCCCGAAGTGGAGGCGCCGGCGGACAAAATGTAAATAAAGTGGAAACCAAAGTAATGCTGACGCATATACCCACCGGAACGGTAGTGGTTTGCCAGACGGAAAGAACACAATTAGGTAATCGGGAAAAAGCCATGCAGATGCTTCGTACCCGGCTGTATGAAGAGCAGGTAAGAAAACAGGAAGAAGAAATTGCCCGTCACCGCAAAAGTCTGGTAAGCACAGGCGACAGAAGCGCCAAAATCAGAACATATAATTATCCTCAGGGAAGGGTAACCGATCACCGCATCAACTTTACTTCTTATAACCTGCCTGCTGTAATGAACGGAGAAATACAGGATTTTATTGATGCGCTTCAGTTTGCCGAAAATTCTGAAAAACTGGCAAGACAAAATTAATATCTGCTCCCTCTTACTTCTGGCAATAATTATTATTTTCAAAAAAAAATAAAAATTAAAAACCATGCTTGACCAACTTTTTAATCTTGTGAAAGAATATTCGCAGGAACCGGTGATTAATAACCCCGAAATACCGAATGAACAAAACAGCGAAATCGTGGCTGAAGCTACCAACACGGTGGCCAGCGGTTTGCAAAATGTAATGGCTGGCGGCGGATTGCAGAACATAATCCAGATGTTTACCGGAGGTAACGGTGGCGGTGGTCTTTCGGGGCTTCTTAAAAACCCTATGGTAGCCATGATGATCGGGCATTTTACACGTAAGCTTATAAGCAGGCATCACATGAGCCCTCAGTCGGCCGGTGCTGTGGCCAATAACCTGATTCCAAATGTGCTTCAGGGGCTGATACAACGAACCAATGACCCGTCGAACAGCCAGTTTGATCTTAATAAAATCCTGAACAGCCTTTCGGGCGGATCGGCTGATGACAGCAACGGTACCGGAGAAAACGGCTTTGACATAGGAGGTTTAGTGAGCCGATTTACCGGAGGCAATACGGATACCGATGGCGACGGCGATGTGGATTTACAGGATATGATCGGAAAACTTACCAAAAGAACTCAAAATAGCCTGCAAAAGCAAAGCGGCGGGGGCATCCTGGATATGCTCAAGGGCATGATCGGATAGTTTTGCGAAAACGCATGTAGCAAATCGCGGAAAAATTCTGACACCTGTTTAAAAATACGACAGCTAACGATTGTTCAAAGATGGGTTCCCTATAAGCCACTCAACTGGTTTAAGTTTTATTGTTTCATTGTCAGCCATGCGTCATAATTCCGGTAATCGATGCCTGAATTTTGCCGGGTGCGGTGCAACAAATGGATGCTGTTGTACGTTATATATCTGAAGCTCTTCAGTTTATGATGTCAGTATTTTTCACAGGGATTAATCCGCGGAAGAAAAGGCAGAAATGCTAAGAAACCTTTTAGAACTTCATTAACAAGATGGTTCAAAATATTGGCAGTAAATTTGCGTTATTAAAGTATTAATAAAGTTCTTCTTACATAAAGCAGTCAATTTTCTCATAAGCAGTTAGTTTTGGTTGCGACCCCTGTTTCCACAGGGGTTTATTTTTTTAAAAACTTTCTTTCAGAAAAGAGAAGCCCGGTAAGGATGCCGGCACTGTCGAACGCAATGTCAAAAATGTCCATCGACCGGTTGGATATAAAATAATGCTGAACCAGTTCCATGCCGATGCCGTATATCAGGGCAGCAGCTGCTATTAACATAAATGTTTTTTTCGGCCTTTCCCCTGTTTTTCCTGCCCTGAAAAATGAATAACACCAGATGAAAACAAGCAGGGCGAAAATACCGAGGTGAACAAGCTTGTCAAAATTGATTTGCTGCAACCATCCGATTTTGGGAATATCTTTTCCGGGAATGCAATGAAGAATGGTAACGACAATGAGCCAGGCGATGGCGGGTAAAAATTTTTTCAATAAATGCGGATTTGCTGTTGCAATAATACAATATAAAAAGAGGCCTTCAAAAGAAGGCCTCCGTTAACCAACTATAGAACCAAAACGACTATAGTGATACGCTGTGGTATCATCCTGAGATACGATGACAGTTCATTTGCGGATTTCTGAAAGGTTACAAATTACCCAGAACGTATATAGGCCCTTCGGGCTTTTTTACGGAGCTGCGCCCTTTCTTTTCAAGAGTGATAGCGAATGCCTGGGCTGCCTGTGCATTTTCCATACGGTATAGCTGCAGGGGTTTTTCAGTTATTTCAATAAAACCCATATCAATAGGCTCGCCGTTGAGCAGAGCCCATAGCTGGTATTGCTGGTCGGATGCCGGTTTGGGAAGATTATTTACCAGCAGATAAACGTCTTTGGATGTAGTGTCCCAGTAAACGGTGGCAAATGAATGCGGCGATTGCGCAGTGCCGCCCATTCCCACCATTTTTACGGCGGGATTACCCTGAAGTATTTTAAGATCCTGCTCCAGCTGTGTCAGCTTGGCGGATGATTCATTTAAGTTGGTTTTCAGATTTTTGTTTTGCTGTTGTAAAGTAAGATTCCAGTAAGCGCTGCCGGCAAGCAGAACCAGGCAGGCTGCGGCAACATATTTTGCCCAGTTTATTTTTCTTAAAGAAGCAGGTTTTGCTGAAGGCAACGGAATAACTTTTCCTTCGGATCGAACAGCCTCGGTAATCTTGTGCTTCAGCTCAGGCGGTGGAGGTACGGCATTTTTCATCGCCTGTTTTTCAAGCAGCAATTCAAATGCTTCGCGTGCAGCTTTTACTTCGGGATAGGCAGAGCAGTTTTTTTCAAACTCGGCTCTTTCTTCGGGCGAAGCAAGCCCTAGTACATAGCTTTCAATAATTCCGCTTGATATGTATTCCTGTACGTTCACTTTTATTCCAGCATATTTCTTAATTGAATTAATGCGCTTCTGATTCTGGTTTTTACCGTTCCCAGCGGAATATCCATGATTTTTGATATTTCTTCATGAGTAAACCCCTGGAAATAGGAAAGATCTATCAGAACCCTGTAATCTTCTTTCAGCCCGGCAAGTACTTTTTTCAACCCCACATCGTCTGTTTTTGCCGGTGTACTTGCTGCTATTGCTTCGGCATTTTCCGGTATTGGACGGTTTTTCATTCCGTCCCGAAAAGCTCTTGAGCGCAGTTTGTCAATAGCAGCATTTCGGGCAATATTCAGCATCCAGGTGAAAAGCCTTCCTTTGGCAGTATCATACTGGTTTATTTTTTTCCAGATATTTACAAATACTTCCTGTAATACATCATTGGCCGTTTCGGTATCTTTTACAATGGGGCTGATGATTCCGTATAGGGCGCCGCCATAATTGTCGTACAGATAGCTGAATGCTGTTTCATCCTGCTCCTGCAGCAAAGATACCAGCTCTGGTTCACTGTATTTGGTTCTGGGGTTCAATCAGTTGGTTAAAATAGATTGAAAATACTTATTCGTTCTTCCCATTTTTATTTACGGAAATATTGCTTTGCCGGATTTCAGGCTACAAGAGCCTGGTAAGCGGCGGCATCCATCAGGTTTTCTACTTCGGCAGGATTGTTTACCGTCATTTTGATCATCCAGCCTTCGCCATAGGGATCGTTGTTTACCAGTTCGGGAGCATTGGCCAGTGCCGGGTTCAGCTCTGAAATAGTTCCGCTGACCGGAAGAAAAAGATCAGAAACAGTTTTTACCGCTTCTACAGTTCCAAATACATCACCGGCCTGCAGGGTTTTGCCAATGGTTTCTACTTCGACATACACAATATCGCCCAGCTCCCGTTGTGCAAAATCGGTGATGCCGATTGTAGCTGTATTTCCATCAATACTTATCCATTCGTGGTCTTTGGTATAACGTAGATTTTCCGGAAATTTCATGTGCAGAAATTTTTGAGTTGCAAAGATTAGGAAAAGCGGGATAATAAAAGAAGTTTTGTTTATTGAAAGATTGGGCTGGTCAGAAATATTTTTTCCTTTTCACCAGTTTTGCTTTAATGATTCTTACATTTTCGAGGGGCCGGTCACGGTCGGCGCCGCGGCTGGTTTCTACGCGGGCAATTTTATCAATTACATCCATACCCTTTACTACCTCGCCATACACGGTATAGTTTTGATCAAGGTGTGGTGTACCGCCGATGGTTTTATAAACCTGTCTTTGTGCTTCCGGAATTTTTCTTCCGCCAAGCCGGAATGTTTCTATAGAATCGAGCCCCGCATCGGTAAATATTCTTCCCTGCACAATGTAAAACTGACTGCCGCTGCTGGCTTTCTGCGGATTTACATTATCGCCGGTACGGGCTGCGGCTATTACTCCTTTTTTATGAAACAGCGTAGTTCTGAACTCGGCCGGAATGGTGTATCCCGGGCCGCCATTTCCCAGCGGTATTCCCTTTTCGGCCCGCCTGCTGTTTGGGTCGCCGGCCTGTATCATAAAGTTGCTGATCACCCGGTGAAATAATATGCTGTCGTAATACCCTGTTTTCACCAGCTTCAGAAAGTTGTCCCGGTGCAGCGGGGTAGAGTCAGAGAGCCGGATCAGCATATCGCCCATCGTGGTTTGCATCAGCACATCGCGTTTCCTGTCTTTTTTCCGGACAATAGAATCTTTTTTTTGCGCAGCGGTAATTAACGAAAGAACAACGCAAAGAAGAACGCAGAGAAGTTTATTCATGGGCAAACAAAGTTTAATTCCGGAGATCAGAAATTGTGGGTTTGAAAATAAAGCAAAATATGATCTTTCAGAAAGTCTTCCTGTTCTTTGGTTCTCATTTCGGGCATGGGTTTCAGTTGGCGGAAATGCGGCCAGCCATCGTTGTCTTTCTTTTCCAGTTCATAATAGCCGCTTTGCGCCAGCAGGCTGCACACGGCTACATGCATCAGATCCTGCTTCTGTTCTTTGGTAAATTTTTTCCGGATGTGCCCGAACTCCTGAATGCCAATCAGGAATAAAATGGCTTCAAGATCAGGCTTTTTCCCAAACCGCTCCGCCAGTTTGGCTTCCAGGTTCCACCAGCGCTGCTGCAGATCATCGCTTGCAAACATAGCCTGCAAATATAGGCCGCCCGTCACTTCTTTGTTCTCCTTTATCTTTGCCGCTTCGGAAAATCGCCTCCGGCAAAAAGCAATTCAAATGTTACAGGCAGCATTCATTCGCAATAATACAGCCCGGGTAAAAGAAAGACTGGCAGCAAAACATTTTGCTGAGCTGCATCTGGTGGATACCATCATTTCACTGGATGATGAAAGAAAAAAACTACAACTCGAATTTGATAACACGCAGTCAAAAATAAATTCAGCTTCGAAAGAGATCGGCCAGTTGATGGCCAAAGGAAATAAAGCCGAAGCGGAAAGCAAAAAACAGGAAGTATCAGCATGGAAAGCATTGCTGCAGCCTATTCATGATAAATTGGCTGCTGTTGAAAAACAACTGGAAGAAGAACTGGTAAAACTTCCCAATCTGCCTTCGGAAAAAGTGCCGCCGGGAAAAACGCCGGCGGATAATGTAGTGGTACGAGAAGGCGGCAATAAGCCAAAACTCCCTGCTGCCGCTGTGCCGCACTGGGATCTTATAAAAAAGTATGACATTGTAGATTTTGAAACCGGCGCAAAAATCACCGGCAGCGGATTTCCACTTTACAAAGGAAAAGGGGCTAAACTGCAGCGGGCCCTGATACAATATTTTCTGGATTTTAATACAGCAGCAGGTTATACAGAATATCTTCCGCCCTTGCTGGTGAACGAAGCAACTGCTTTTGGTACCGGGCAATTGCCCGATAAAGAGGGGCAGATGTATTTTATTTCAGAGGATCGGTTTTACCTCATTCCCACCGCCGAAGTGCCGGTTACAAATATTTACCGCGATGCGATTTTGAAAGAAACCGACCTGCCTGTGAAGATGACGGCATATACTCCCTGTTTCAGAAGAGAAGCGGGAAGTTTCGGAAAAGACGTGAGGGGGCTCAACCGCGTTCACCAGTTTGATAAAGTGGAGATCGTTCAATTGGTACACCCCGATAAAAGTTATGATGCGCTGGAAGAAATGGTAAGCCATGTAGAAAAACTTCTGAATACACTTGAGTTGCCTTACCGTATTTTAAAGCTGTGCGGTGGCGATATGAGTTTTGCTTCGGCGCTTACATATGATTTTGAAGTGTACAGCGCCGCACAGCAGAAATGGCTTGAGGTAAGTTCTGTTTCCAACTTTGAAACCTTTCAGACGCATCGCATGAAAATCCGGTTTAAAGATGCCGGAGGTAAAACGCAACTGGTTCATTCGCTAAATGGAAGTTCGCTGGCTTTGCCACGGATAATGGCCTGTTTGCTTGAGAACAACCAGACAACAGAGGCCATAAAACTTCCGGCCGTATTGGAAAAGTATTACGGAAGCGTATTGTACACTTAAAAAGGATGTTAATTCCGGTTGAATAATTTTTTGTTAAAGGGAAGTGGCTATGTGGCCACTTTCTTTTTTTGTGTAAATATTTGCTTTGTTATTAATTATTTAATCCCAAATCAGCGTTATGAAAAAAATTATCCTTTCTTTATTTTTTGTATTCATATTGATTTCTTCATCATTCGCTCAGATTAAAAAAGGCTCTTTATTTCTGGGGGGAGATATAGGCGGGACCACTCAAAAAACAAAAACCGGAGATGTGGCTACCAACAAACAACAAAACATTACTATTTCCCCGGTGTTTGGAAAAGCGGTTAAAGAAAATCTGGTATTCGGGGTTAATGCAGGTTTTGGGATTTTTAGTAACGACAATCCTTCAACCTCGGCAGATGAGTACAGGCGGGTGCTGTATAGTGCCGGTGTATTTCTCAGAAAATATAAAAACATTGCCAAAAGCGGCTTCTATCTTTTTGTGCAGGGTGGTGCAGGCGCAAGCCACTATAAAGAAGAATTTGAAAGCAATTCAACTGTTTTTGACAAGACAAGAAGACTGGTTGTAAATATAAATGCCTATCCGGGTGTTTCATATGCTATCAATAATAAATTACATCTCGAAACCGGCTTTGCCAATCTTTTGTCGTTACACTATCTGCACGAGAAAAGGGAGAGCGGAAACCCCGTTACTGTTTATAAAACAAACGGCTTTGGGCTTTCAAGTAGTCTGAATAATGCCTCTTCTTTCTATCTTGGATTTCGGTTACTGATCAGCAAATGAGGTATTTTCTTTTCTTATTTATGGAGGCACAATGGCATTTTACTTTTTGTGCAGGTTCGTCTCCTTACGGATTAGCCGGCATTTAACAAAACCGGAAAAAATAAAATGCATGTTGCGAAGCCCTGCTACTTTTTATGACCAGCGCTTTCATCGTAGTTTTGCAGATTCATCAATCAAACCAGTTGACAACCGGTAATGGACGCTTATAACGGAGATTATTATATTGAGGGTTCCGGACCACAGCCAGCAACAGTCCTCTTGCTCAGGGATAAGATCAGCATAGGGCTGACGGATGAAAACGGGAACCCCCGAATAGTTTACTGGCAATACCAGCACATTATCAGAGAAAATTACCGGCAGGGAGATAAAATTGTAGTCAGATATGAAGGGTATCCCCGGCAGTTGCTGGAAATAGGTACGGATGAATTTCTTCAAAAGCTGGAAGCAATATTTGCCTACCGTGAAAAATCGTGGATAAGAAGGGCCTTTAGTGCCAACGTAATGGGGCTGGTAAAAATGTTCATTGTCATTATCGCCGTGTTGGTTGCCGGTTATTTCTGGCTCATACCGTTTTTGGCCGAACGTATGGCCAAAAGAGTACCGGTATCGTACGAAAAAAAACTGGGCGACGGATTGTTTGAAGCTTTGCAGAGCGGCTTTGAAATGGATGAGAAAAAAACATTGCTGATTAATGATTTCTTCAACGAGCTCAAAATACCATCTGATTATACTATCCAAATTACGGTAGTGAAAGAAAATGTGGCAAATGCCTTTGCCCTGCCGGGCGGCCATATTGTAGTATACGACAGGCTTATACGGGAGATGAATAGTTATGAAGAACTGGCGGCGCTGCTCTCTCATGAGTTTACGCATGTGCAGAATAAACATGCTACCCGTTCCATTTTCCGGAGCCTTGGTTCGGCTGTTTTTCTTTCAGTTGTGTTTGGCGATCTGGGTAGTATTTCCAACGTAGTGATCCGCCAGGCCGATAACTTGAAAAGCCTGAACTATTCCCGCAGGCTCGAAAAAGAAGCCGACCTGAACGGATTAAAAATTTTAACGGAAAGAAAAATTGACGGCAATGGCTTTGTAAAATTATTTGAGTTGCTGAAGCGGGAAGTAAATGCATCGGGCGGCGGTATGCCGGTAGAATGGATCAGCAGTCACCCCGATCTCGATAAAAGAATCAATTATATCAGCACTAATGAACTGTTCAATCAACAGGGTATTGAGATTAATGAAACCCTTGGCATATTATTTTTAAAGATGAAGAAGGGAGCTGATCAGCCCCGGGAAATAACAACAGGCTTTTAACGTTTAAAGAAGGTGTTCTTCACAACCTCTTTAAACTTTAAACAATCTATCCGGTCGTAACAAAAAATTTTTTTTCATGCCGCTGACCTTCCAGATCCAGAACCAGCACCTCATGTGGCGTGCCGGGTTCGGTCCTTCTGTAGAACAATTACCTGATTTATCCCGGACCAATCCCGTTCAACTGTTTAAAGCGCTGCAAAAAGCATCTTCTAAAAAGCCGGTATATATTGATGTGGCCGATGATTATCTGAAAGGTTTTTTTGCGGGTCTTGAAGAAATTGGCCGGCAGGAGCGCAGAAAAGAAATGACAGAGGATGAACGCAAAAAGGTACAGCAGAAACAGCGTGAAAGTATTCGCAGCCTGAATCTGAACTGGTTTAATCTTTTTGTAAATACCGATGCCCAGTTAAGAGAGAAGATGGCCTTCTTCTGGCATGGCCATTTTGCCTGCCGCAATATCAATGTTTTTTATCAGCAGGGTCTGCTTGATGTATTGCGCCGCCATGCCCTGGGCAGCTTCAGGGATATGCTGCACGAAGTATCGAAGACGGCTGCCATGCTGAATTTTCTCAACAATCAGCAAAACCGTAAAGATCATCCGAATGAAAACTTTGCCCGAGAAGTGATGGAGCTTTTCACAATGGGACGCGGCCATTATTCAGAAAATGATATCAAAGAAGCGGCCCGTGCATTTACAGGATGGGGTTCAAATATAAAAGGAGAATTTGTTTTTCGTCGTTTTCAGCATGATTTTGGTTCAAAAACGGTATTGGGCAAAACAGGAAATTTTAGCGGTGAAGAAGTGCTGGATATTTTGCTGGAGCAAAAGCAAACAGCAAGATTTCTTTCTCAAAAAATATACAGGTTTTTTGTTAATGAAAAGGTGGATGCGGACAAAGTGGAATGGTTGACAGACCGGTTTTATAAAAGCGATTACCATATTGGCCGGCTGATGGAGGACATTTTCACCAGCGACTGGTTTTATGAAGAAAAAAATATAGGCTGTAAAATTAAATCGCCTGTCGAACTCATCGCCGGCATACAGCGGATGTTGCCCATGCAGCTCGAAAACGAAGAAGCGCTGACTTTTCTGCAAAGAGCACTGGGGCAGATGTTGTTTTACCCGCCTAATGTGGCGGGCTGGCCGGGCGGCAAAGCCTGGATCGACAGCAGCAGCCTGATGCTCCGGATGCGAATACCCCTGCTTCTTAACGACACAGACGAAATGAACATAAATACAAAGGACGATGATGACCAGATGATGGGAAGAAAAAATATGGAAGATGCCAAAAAGATGCAGGGATATGGAAAGCGATCTGTTATCAAAGCGGCAATTGACTGGAATGAATATTTAAAGTTTTATGAAAAAACAAAACGAGAAGAATTGATTGAAACTATTGCCGGATATCTGCTGCAGACACCGTCTGCTGTGAATGGCGGTCTGATCCGTAAATATGCCGACACGCAGGATAGGGATCGGTTTGTGAAATCAGTAACATTACAATTGATGAGTACGCCTGAATATCAGTTGTGCTAAAATTTTAACCCGGGCAGCCATTTGGGATAAAAGCCTGCAATCAGCCAAAGTTCTTTTTAATATATTTTAATGAGCTCTTTTTGTTCGACACTTAAATAATTTACTAAATTCAAAATCTTTCCCTTTTGGGGAGTTGCGGGAGGTTTTATGCTTATAAAAAGAAGAGAATTTCTTCAGGTGGGTTCACTTGCTACCGCTTCGGTGCTGGTACCAAAATTTCTGAAAGCATTTGAAGAAAAAAACTGGGTGCCTGCTGGCAATAAAGTATTGGTGATACTGCAGCTGAGTGGCGGCAATGACGGTTTGAATACCGTCATTCCTTACCGTAATGATCTGTATTATAAAGCCCGGCCCCGGCTGGGTATTGAAAAATCCAAAGCGCTTTTGCTAACCGATGAAGCCGGTCTGCATCCGGCGCTTACCGGGTTTAAAGATTTATTTGATGATGGAAGCCTTGGTATTTTGAATAATGTAGGATACCCTAACCCCGACCGCTCTCATTTTCGCAGCATGGATATATGGCATACAGCCAGCGACAGCCGCGACTACTGGAATACAGGTTGGCTGGGCCGCTACCTCGATGCGCAATGCAAGGGCTGTGATAAACCCACCTATGCGCTGGAAGTAGACGATACACTGAGCCTTGCCTTAAAAGGCGAAGAAGCAAAAGCCATCGCAATGAAGGATCCGAAGCGCCTGTTTGGAACAGCCAACCAGCGATTCTTTAAAGAAATAATGCAGCAGCACCACGACGAACCCGGAGAGCAACCGGCAGATTATTTATATAAAACACTTTCCGAAACAATTTCTTCGGCCGATTATATTTTTGAAAAAAGCAAATTCCGACCCAGCCGGGCCGATTACCCGAAAACAGATCTGGGACAAAGCATGAAGACGATCGCTTCGCTGATTTTTTCTGATATCAATACCAAAGTGTATTACGTATCGCTGGGCAGTTTTGATACGCATATCAACCAGCAGTTTCAGCAGCAGAATCTTTTTATGCAAATGAATGATGCGGTAAAAGTTTTTGTAAAAGACCTCAAACAAAACGGCCGCTTTGACGATGTGCTGCTGATGACTTTTTCCGAATTTGGCCGCCGCGTATCGCAAAATGCAAGCGGAGGCACCGATCACGGTACGGCCAACAATATGTTTTTTATCAGCGGCGGATTAAAGCAAAAAGGAATTATCAACGAAATGCCTGATCTTTCTGACCTGCAGGAAGGCGACCTGAAATACAGGATTGACTTTAAAAGCGTGTATGCTACGGTTCTGAAAAACTGGCTTGGCGCCGATGATGCCGCCATCCTGCAGCGAAAGTATAATTACCTGAATTTTGTTTAAATAGTTCGGATCGTTTAACTAACTCCTTTCTCTTTCATAATTCTGTTGAGCCAGCGAAGAATAGCAAAGCATACAAGAGCAGCTCCCATCAGCAGTATAAAATTCAGCCAGAAAAAATTGGCTTTCTGGTCGTACCTGTCCCACATGGTGGCCAGTACACCGGAAAGTTTATTGCCGATAGAAGTGGCCAGAAACCATCCCCCCATCATGAGCGAAGTAATTCTTACCGGACTGAGTTTGGAGACGATGGAAAGCCCCATCGGGCTAAGGCAGAGTTCGCCAATTGTAATAACGCCGTAGCTGGCGATCAGCCATAGTACGCTGGCCTTCTGCGCACCGTTATTACTGGCGTACACGGCACCTGCCATTACCAATGCGGATAAGGCGGATATAAACAGGCCAAAAGCAATTTTTGTGGCTGTAGAGGGTTCTTTGTTTTTTCTTCGCAAAGCTGTAAAGAATGCAATAACAAGCGGGGTTAATAAAATTACCCATCCCGGATTGATAGACTGACTCAGATTGGTAGCCCACAGGCTTACTTCTTCATTTTCCGCCGGTCTTTTTTCTTCCGGTATGTTTTTAAAATAGGGCGGGTAATTGAATTCTTTTACCACTTTGCCGTTTTCTTTTTGCAACCGGAACTGGTTGTCATACTTCGCTACCGAATCTTTTTTGAAAGTAAGGGTTTGTGCCAGGTTTAGGGCACTGAAAATATCTTTTGCTACACCATTTACCTCGCGGTTGGTGTATCGGTCGGCCCAGGTGTTCAGCGCCGAGCCGTTTTGCTTAAATACAGCCCAGAATAAAATAACTACGGCAAAGATGGCAAGCAGGGCCGCCACAGGTCTTTTCTCTTCTTTATCTGCTTTTAAGTAAACCGAAGTAAAAAAGTAAATAACAGGCATACAGGCAAAGATGAATGCATCGGTAGATTCGGATCCGATGAGGGGATGCCCCAATAGTTGTACCGGCAATATCCAGCCCGCCACGCCTGCTACAACAGAGGGAACCAAAATAAGAAGAGAAATTTTTGCAAAAGACATGTCGCCTTCTTTTACTCCCTTTTTTATATCATAGGCTGCATAATGTCTGGTGCCGGCAACAAATACGATGACGCCGATAAACATACCAATACCGGCAGCGGCAAATGCATAAGCCCAGCCATAGGTAATGTACAAAGCGGCCCCAAAAAAATTACAGATAAAGGCCCCGACATTGATGCCCATGTAAAAGATGTTGTAACCTTCGTCTTTCTGATGAATATGCTGTGGAGTGGTGTACACATTACCCAGCAGTGTAGAAATATTTGGTTTGAAAAAACCATTACCAACAATAACACAGGTCATAGCTAAATATAAAACCGGCTTGCTGTGAATGCCCATAATGCAATAACCTACACCCATCAACAGGCCGCCGATAATGATCGATTTTCTGTACCCTAAATAACGGTCGGCAATCAGCCCGCCAAGGAAGGGAGTAAGAAACACCAGTGCAATGAAGGTGCCGTACAGATCGGCCGATTCCGTTTCTGTCATGGCAAAACCCTCTTCCACATCTTTCAGATAAAGGGTAAAGATGCCAATCATGAGGTAATAGCCAAAGCGCTCCCACATTTCGGAAAAGAAAAGAAAAGGGAGGGCTTTGGGATGTTTTTTCCACATGGCAGATCAATTTTAATAAAGAAAGACAATCAACTCCTGGTGAAGGGAAAGATTGTTATTTTAAAACACTCTCGTGGCGTAACAAGAAAATAAGCCATCTATACCGGTTTCTTTTTCGTTGTTGCTACCTTGTACAAAACAAAACCCATTAACGCAAAGAAAGCAACACCCGCCCATTTATAGCCTTCGGTTCCTAACGCGGAAATGAGATTGTGCTCGGCATTTAAACCGGATAATCTCCGGCTCACCTTATCGTTGGCCGAAAGAAATGCAACAATTACACCGGCAATAGCTCCGCCGGCCACAAGTCCGGTAGCAAAAAGATTTCCTTTGCCCAAATCTTCTTCTTCGGGTGCGACGTGAATCTGCTTCTTTTTATTTCTCCACTCAACAATTCCCCTTATAGCGCCTCCAATAAAAATAGGAAGCGTTGTGGAAATAGGAAGATAAAGACCGATAGCGAAACTCAACGCTTTAATACCGCAGAGTTCTATAACAATAGCTATGAAAACACCCACCAGTACAAACTGCCAGTCGAGATTAAAGGAAAGAATTCCCTTGATAAGGGTAGCCATTAGTGTTCCCTGGGGAGCGGAATATTTATCCGTGCCAATGGCATGTTGAATACCTTGCGCAGTCATTTCGGCTGTTGGTGTATCCAGAATTTTTATTGTGGCGCCGATCGCAACAGATGAAACAATGGCACCTACAAAAAGTGATAATTGCTGATACTTTGGGGTAGCGCCTACAATGTATCCCGTTTTCAGGTCTTGTGATGTGGCACCCGCATTGGCAGCAGCAATGCATATCATGCTTCCTACCACAAGCGCCATCGGTTCATAAATATGCCCGGTCCATTTAACCGCTATAAAAATAAGACAAGTGCCCATCAGTGTAGCTATCGTCATCCCGCTGATCGGACTGTTTGAAGAACCAATAAGACCGACAATCCGGGATGCCACGGTTACGAAAAAAGCGCCAAAAATAATGATTAGCAAACCCAATAATAATTTGCTGCCTATCGATGTGCCCGGAATAAGTGAACCCGGTAATAAAGCGATCAGTATTATTAATCCCAGGCTTCCGATGCCTACTACTTTTAATGAAAGATCCTTGTCTGTTCTCAACACGGATGCCGGTGCAGCAGCACTGTTCTTTTTTAAAGAACCGAGGCTGCCTTTAAAAGAGGCGATAATTGTAGGGATTGTTTTGATCAACGTTATAAATCCTCCTGCAGCAACGGCGCCGGCACCAATCTGACGAATATAAGCGTGGTATATTGCAACCGACCAGTCATTAAAAGTATGCGCCACGGGATCCCATCCGCCCCGGCCTCCGGGCTTCGAAATATCAGATAGATAGCCAAGCTTCACCAGTTGTGCTGCAACCAGGTCGGCGCTTACCAATGATGCAAGCAGAGGATTAAAAACAAGCCAGGCCAGTACACTTCCGGCTACAAGTACACCGGCAATTTTGGGACCGATAATGTACCCAACGCCCATATACTCCGGAGTAATTTCACCACTTACTTTTGCCGAAGGGAAAAATTTATTTGCCTGCTTCGTCATGAATGCCGGTGTTTCAGCAATTACATGAAATATTTTTTGAAGAATGGCATATAAAAAGGCAAACCCCAGCCCCAAAAAGGCGGTCTTTGCAAACTCTCCCCCTTTTTCTCCGGCTTTTAGCACCGAAGCGCAGGCGGTTCCTTCCGGATAGGGCAACACGCCATGCTCTTTTACAATTAAAGAACGACGGAGGGGGATCATCATTAATGTGCCCAATATGCCACCAAAGATTGCAAGAATCAGTATGGTAAAATAATTAAAGTAGTCAGCGCTTTTAGCCTCGCTTAGAAAAAGGAAACCGGGTAGTGTAAACACAACGCCAGCTGCAATACTTTCACCTGCCGATCCGGTAGTTTGTATAATATTGTTTTCAAGAATAGTTGTTTTCAGAAAACGTTTCCCCAACGTAATAGCGATAACAGCTATGGGAATGGAAGCCGAAACAGTAAGGCCCGCTTTCAGAGCAAGATAAACAGTAGCTGCACCGAAGATAATTCCAAACAGGGCGCCTGTAATAATGGATTTGATTGTGAATTCGGCCATTCTGGTTTCAGCCGGCACAAAAGGCTTGAAGGAAGAGTTTTCTGCCATAGCAGTTGGTTTTGTTACAGAAAGATAGCAAAAAATAAAAAGGCGGAGCCACTAACATCCTGCTAGGTTACTCCATGCATCATCTTTTGTAATTTTTTGGAAAGCAGCAATAAAATGATGCCGGCAACCCCGCCCATAAATACAAATAGCATAAAGAAGTCATATAAATTATTCATCTGGTAGCCCAGGAAGGAAGTGCTTTTACCCTCTTCAGGATACATAGAGCTTAATACCCCGGCCATTTTATTTCCACCGGCATTACCCAAAAACCATACAGCCATTAACAGCGATGCAAATTTTAAAGGAGATAATTTATTGAATAAAGAAAGACCAATGGGAGACAGACATAACTCCCCCCAGGTATGTAATAAATACAAGCCGGTAAGCCAGATCATACTTACTTTTTGCGTTTCTGCACTTTTTACGCCAAATGCGATCCATAAATAACCCAATGCCAAAAGAATCAATCCGATTCCCATTTTAGTAGGGGTAGCGGGCTGTTTTTTCCCCATCTTCAACCATATCCATGCAAATAAGGGAGCAAAAATGATTATAAAAGCAGAATTGAATGATTGAAAATAGCTGGGAGGCATATGGTAGTCACCCCAAAGATTAAGATTGGTCTGATCTTTTGCAAACACAGCCAGCGAAGCTCCGGTTTGTTCATACGCACCCCAGAAAAAAACAACAAAGAATGCAATGATTACCATTACCCAGATCCGCTGTCTTTCCTCCTTGTTCAGACTTTTATCTGATAATATCAGATAAATAATGAAAATAAAACTTGCGGCAATCAGGTAAAATAAATAATTGATTCGTGTATCAAGATAAATGACACCAATCATTAAGGCCGAAAATGCAAGGAGCCCTGTGATAATGAAGACAGGGTTCAGCCATATCCTGGGCGGAGGGGTAAGCTGTGCTTCTTTTCCTGTTGCAGGATCAATGGTAGGGTCAATTCCGGGAGTTTTACCTAAAATAATTCCCTGCGGCGAGCGAACGTATTTATCGTGAAATATTTTTTGAATGATTACACTAATAACCATACCGATGCCGGCCACAAGAAATGCCCATTTAAAATCGGCCGGATTGCCCGTATCACCTACGGTACCGCAGGCAATAGGGCCAAGCCACGCACCCAGGTTGATGCCCATATAAAAAATAGTATAGGCAGGGTCTACCCTCAAATCTCCTTTCGGATAAAGCTGACCAACCAGCGATGAAATATTAGCTTTAAAAAACCCGTTACCGGCTATCATGAACCCAAGGCCTGAAAAAAACAGGATGTTGGCCAGGTCGGGAGAAGAGTTATAAATGGATGCACAAATAAAAAGCAATAATTCACCCGTTGCCATTACCAAACCGCCAAAAATGATGGATCGCTTATTTCCCCAGTAACGGTCAGCAATATACCCCCCTACAAGGGGGGTTAAATAAAGCAGACTGATGTAACTTCCGTATAAATTTGATGCGAAGGAGTTTTTAAACAGAAGGGCCTGCGTCATAAAATAAAGCAGGATGGCCCGCATGCCGTAGTAGTTAAAGCGTTCCCACATCTCCGTTGCAAACAATACATATAACCCTTTTGGATGACCTTTGGCAGCGGATGGCTGATTCATACAGTTGGTTTTAGTTCCTAAATCTGTGATGGCAGATAAAAAAGACTTTTGACCAAAATAAACAAATTCTTCCACTCACAAAGAATTCATATTATCTTTAATCTTCTTTGCCGATATTGCAATTCAATGAATAACCAACTGCGCAATCCGTAATGAAAATTTTACTGCTAGGCTCTGGCGGCCGGGAACATGCCCTGGCCTGGAAAATCAATCAAAGCGTTTGGGCGAATCCGTTATTTATAGCGCCGGGCAACGCCGGTACTTCACAATGCGGCGTTAACGTCGATCTGGATATCAATGATTTCGAGTCGGTCGGCCGGTATTGTTATTTGGAGAATATTAAAATGGTGGTGGTGGGGCCCGAAGAGCCCCTGGTAAATGGCATTTACGATTACTTCAAATCAAAAGAAGAATTAAAAGACATTTATTTTATCGGTCCGTCAAAGGCAGGCGCCCGGTTGGAAGGAAGCAAGGCCTTTGCCAAGGATTTTATGCAACGACACAACATTCCTACGGCAGCTTACCGCGAGTTTACCGATAAAAATTATCAGGAAGGATTAGACTATCTCGAGCATCATTCTTTGCCTATTGTTTTGAAAGCCGACGGGCTGGCCGCCGGCAAGGGAGTGGCCATCTGTAACAATAAACTTGAAGCCATTGCCGAATTTGAACTGATGGTGAAGGAGCTGAAATTCGGCGAAGCCAGCCGAAAGGTGGTGGTGGAAGAGTTTTTGAAAGGAATTGAGTTAAGTGTATTTGTACTCACCGATGGGAAAAATTATGTCATTCTTCCGGAAGCTAAAGATTATAAGCGTATAGGCGTTGGCGATAAAGGTTCCAATACCGGAGGCATGGGAGCGGTAAGCCCGGTACCCTTTGCCACACCGGGATTTATGTATAAAGTGGAAGAAAGAATCATCAAACCCACCATTGCGGGCCTGTTCAAAGAGCAAATTGACTACAAAGGATTTCTGTTTTTCGGGCTTATTAATGTAAACGGCGACCCCTACGTGATTGAATACAATTGCCGCCTGGGCGATCCCGAAACAGAAGTAATATTGCCCCGTCTGGAAAACGATATGGTGGGATTATTTGTGGCTACATGCAATCAGGAACTGGACAAAATGAAGATCAGCGCTGACCCGCGTACAGCGCTTACTGTAGTGGCCGTAAGCCGCGGCTATCCCGGGCCATATGAAAAGGGATATGTTATTGAAGGCATTACGGGAAAGTTTGGGAAGCAATCAATGGTTTTTCATGCCGGAACCAAAAAAGACGGCGACCGGATTATTACCAACGGAGGCCGGGTATTTTGTGTTACTTCGTACGGAGAAAATGTAAAAGAAGCGGCCGACTCTTCTTTTGAAATCATGAAACACATCAATTTCGACGGTATGTATTACCGAAACGATATCGGATACGAATTTATTCCACCCTATATGGCTACGCCCTGAAACATACGGATGTGGTTTTATACATTTCCCGCCTTTACCTTTGATCAAAACAAACATCATGGCTGCCAGTGAGGTTCATTACAGCGATTATCTTCAATTGGATAAAATACTCAACGCCCAGCATCCCATCAGCGAAAAAAATCAATTGCCCGCCCACGACGAAATGCTTTTTATTGTTATTCACCAGGCTTATGAGCTTTGGTTTAAACAATTGCATCATGAGGTAAATTCCGTTGCTCTTATCATGGCAAAACCAGCGCTTAACGATAATTCGCCAGAGCTGCAAACCGTAGTACACCGTCTCAACCGGTGTATAACCATCCTGCGGGTGCTGGTGCATCAGATCGATATAATGGAAACGATGACCCCCATGGATTTTCTCGACTTCCGGGATATGCTGCGGCCGGCCTCGGGATTTCAAAGCTGGCAGTTCAAAGAACTGGAAGCCCGGCTGGGATTAAAATTTGAACATCGTCACGGTCAGGAATATTACACATCGGTGCTGCGTAAAGAACATGTCGAGATTATTAAAAAAGCCGAAGCAGAAAAATCGGTTTTGCAACTGGTGAACGAATGGCTGCAGCGCATGCCTTTTTTTGAGGAAAAGGAAAACTGGAAAAATTTTTCGGTTTCTTCCGACGCTGGTCCGTTACTGCCCGGCGTTCATCCATTCTGGAATGAATACCGCATGCGCTACCGGCAGAGCCTGGCCGAAGCGGAAAAAGAAAATAGCGGGCTTTTTGATACGCTGTTTCTGGATGAGGAAAAAAAAGAAAACAGAACTCTTTCGCCAAAAGCCTGCAGGGCCGCATTATTTATTATGCTGTACCGGGGCTATCCCATGCTCGAATTACCGTTTCAGTTACTGAATGACCTGATGGAGATAGATGAGCAGCTGAGTACCTGGCGCTACCGGCACATGAACATGGTACATCGCATGATTGGAACAAGGATAGGAACCGGAGGCAGCAGCGGCAAAGATTACCTGAAAGCTGCAGCCGACAAACATTATATTTTCAGAGAACTGGCACAGCTTACCAGCTTTCTTATTGAAAGAAAAAGACTGCCACCCCTGAGCCGCGAAATGGAACTGCGGCTTGGGTTTGCTTTGTAGAAAAAGCGACGCGATCTGTTTGACGCAGCTTAAAGTAAAATGAAACCGATACGCTTTATTTGTTGGGGAAGGTATACCGTATGGCAAAACCCGCCCACGAACCGGTAAAGCCCCGGTTGCTGGCAAACTCGATACTCGGTTGCCAGTCAAGCGCAAGGTTGATAGGCGCCCCTGAAAAAGTATAATCAAGCCCAATTACCCCGTCTACTCCCACAAACGATCCTCCTCCGTAGCGGTCGTTATAAAACCCAACGTGTGCACCGGGGCCGATGTACCATCTCAGCCCGGTGGCGCCGCTAATATCTCCGTGTATTTCATACAAACCAGTAATACGCATACCGCGAGACCAGAAGAAACCAATTAACTCAAGAGCGTTTTGCTCAGAAAAAAAATGTTTAAACGATATACCTCCGCCATCCCAAAACTTAACTCCCAGGGCCGAAGTATAATCCTGTGCCGAACTTTTGTTTGCCGAAAGAGAAAAAACAAGCACACATAAAACCAGAATTTTTTTCATAATTATTGATTTGAGTGGCTCAAAATTAAGTATTCAACTAAATTCAATTGCCTGCTTTATCCACTTTTGTGCCAGTTTTTTGCGGGTGGATATAAAGAATGAAAAAGAGGGAAACCAGAAACGTTACGGCAGCAGTAACAATGAAAGTAATAAAGCTTCCGAAATAATTCCATAACAAACCGGCCATAATGCTGGCAAAAAGGCTGCAAACGCTTTGGCACGAAGTGTAAAATCCAATAGCTGTAGCTGTATTATGGTCGTGAGCAATATTCGTAATCCAGGCTTTGGCGATGCCATCGGTAGCGGCTGCGTAAATACCATAAAGAAATAAGAGAATGAAGATGACCGTTGGCGGTGGCCTGAAAGCAAAGCCTGTATAAACTATTGCAAAAAGCAGAAGACCGAAAACAAAAATCTTTTTCACACCTGCCCGATCAGCCACAAAACCCATCGGATAAGCCATGGCGGCAAATATAATGTTGTAGAAAATATAGGCACTGATTGTAGTGGTGTCGCTTCCGGTTATCTCTTTTGTTTTTATAATCAGAAAAACATCGGAACTGTTGAAGAGAGCAAACAAAAGCAAACCGCCCGTGAGTTTCTTATACTCCCGGGGTGCAATTTTCCAGTATTTGAAAAATGAAAAAAAATTACCCGGCTGCATGGTGGACGCCGGTTGTTTTTTCTCCTTCAGCAAAAAAATCAGCAATACGGCAATGATGCCGGGAAAAAAAGCGAGATAAAAAACTGTGGTATATGCTGCGGGGTTGTATTGCAGATAGAGCAGGGTAGCCAGCGGGCCGAGCACCGCACCAAAGGTGTCCATACCACGATGAAAACCGAATACTTTTGCTTTGTGCTCCCTCGTCGTTTCGCTGGAAAGCATCGCATCGCGGGCAGCAGTACGCAGCCCTTTTCCCAGCCGGTCGATGGTTCTTGCCATAAAAACCCACAAGGGGTAAACAAACAGCGCCATCATGGGTTTTGAAATGGCGCTCAGAAAATACCCCCATTTTACAAATGGCAGCCGCACCCCCTTTTCGTCACTGCGTTTTCCAAAATATCCTTTGCTGACCCCCGCGGTAAATTCTGCCACGCCTTCCAGAATGCCGATAAATAAAACCGAAAAACCGATTTCTTTAAGATAAAGGGGAATAACCGGATACAGCATTTCGCCGGCGATATCGGCAAAAAAACTGACCAGTGAAAGTATCCAGACCGTCCGGGTAATAATGCGCATGATCGGTTTGGAAATTAGGTAATTTGTACGGATCGGAAACAGATCAAACGAAATGAATTTTTTTCGGAATAAATACCAACTGCTGCTTCTTTGCCGTTAATGAAAAGCAGATGGCAAAACGCTCAGGTATCAAGGTTTTCGCTTTGCTAATTCAAATTATTTCCTCCAATTTTGCACACATTAAATCCAACGTGAAAAAGCATGGGACTTTTTAACTGGTTTACTCAAGAGATAGCTATTGATCTGGGAACAGCCAATACCCTCATTATACATAATGAAGAAGTGGTAGTAAATGAGCCGAGTATTGTGGCGCTTGACCGCAACAATCCCAAAACGGTTCTGGCGGTGGGCAAAAAGGCATTGATGATGCACGAAAAAACCCATGAAAGCATACGTACCGTTCGCCCGCTGAAAGATGGCGTAATCGCCGACTTCAATGCGGCCGAATTGATGATACGGGAACTAATCAAACTTGTTTATCCCAAAAAACCACTTTTCCCTCCCAGCTGGCGAATGATGATCTGTATTCCTTCTTCAATTACCGAGGTGGAAAAAAGAGCAGTAAGAGACAGTGCCGAACAGGCCGGCGCCAAAGAGGTATATCTGATACACGAGCCGATGGCGGCTGCTTTGGGAATCGGCATCGATGTGGAGGAGCCTGTAGGAAATATGATCATAGACATCGGAGGAGGAACAACGGGCATTACAGTGATAGCGCTGGCAGGCATTGTATGCGACCAGAGTATTCGCATTGCCGGCGATGAATTTACGGCAGATATAATGGAAGCCCTTCGCCGTTATCACAGCCTGCTGATCGGAGAAAGAACTTCGGAGCAGATAAAGATTCAGATCGGCGCCGCATTAAAAGACCTCGACTCTCCGCCGGACGATATTCCCGTCAATGGCCGTGATCTTGTCACCGGCATTCCCAAGCAAATCATGGTGAGCTATCAGGAAATTGCGGAAGCGCTGGATAAAAGCATTTTCAAAATAGAAGAGGCTATTTTAAAGGCGCTGGAACAAACTCCTCCCGAACTGGCGGCTGATATTTACCGCAGAGGGCTATACCTTACCGGAGGCGGCGCACTGCTCAGAGGATTGGATAAAAGGCTGAGCCAGAAAATAAAACTCCCGGTACATGTTGCAGACGATCCTTTGAAAAGTGTGGTACGGGGCACCGGCATCGCCTTAAAAAGTTACGACCGGTTTCCTTTTGTGATGAGATAAACAAACAGGACAAGATACCGGAATCAGCAAGCAAAGGTTTTCGTTCAAGTAGTCTCTTTTTCCGATTTTCGGGTTGGTACCCTGGTTTAATATTAATGCGAAATATTTTTCTATTCCTCCGCCGTTATTTTACATTCATCAGCTTTATTGTGCTGCAATTGGTGGCATTGTCTTTTTTATTCCGCTACAACCGGTTTCACCGCGGTGTGGGTATGGGCATAGCTAATGAAATTACGGGGGGGTTCAATACTCAGTTTAATAAGATCGAAGATTATTTTCATTTAAAGCAGGAAAATGAAAATGTGCATAGGCTGAACGACTCGTTGCTTAACCTGCTGCCCATGAATTTTATTGTGCCGGATACTTTGCAAAGGCTCGTTATTGATAGTGTTACATATGATACGGTTAATAGGGTGAGGCGTTACCGGTGGATAGGCGCCCGGGTGGTGGCCAATTCCGTTCATTTTGAAAAAAATTATCTTCAGCTGAATAAAGGCACAAAACACGGCATTGGCGATAACATGGCCGTGGTCAGCTCTGACGGAAGCGCCGTTGGGGTGGTTGTTGGTGTAAGCGCCAATTTTTCGCAGGTCAGAAGCCTGCTGCATGTGCAAAGTAAAACGAGCGCCATGATGAAGCGAAGCCGTAACGCCGGCATACTGGAATGGGATGGAAAGTCGGCCGATGTACTTACGCTGAGAAGAATACCCAAAAGCGATTCTATCGTCATAGGTGATACAGTGGTCACCAGCTTTTTCGAAGAGCTTACATTTCCGGCCGGTATTATAATAGGTACGGTAGAAAAGATCGGCAATGAAAAATCAACGGGAGATTATATTCTTTCCGTAAAACCGGCAGCGCCATTTCGCCGGCTTCAGCAGGTTTTTGTTATCGAAAACCTTTTTCGTAAAGAACAATCAACGCTTGATCAGGAAACCAGAAAAAAAACGGAAACCAGCAACTGAATACATTGAGCGACCTTTTTCGAAATATTATCCGGTTCATACTTTTTATAGCTGCCCAGGTGTATATTCTTAATAATATTCCGCCTTTGCACCGGTTTATTATTCCTGTGGTATATTTTCTTTTTATTTTGTGGCTTCCGTTTTCGGTTTCCCGGTTTTGGTTGCTGGTAGCAGGTTTTATAACCGGTATTACTTACGATTATTACAGAAATACACCCGGGCTGCATGCCGCGGCCTGTGTGCTCATCGCCTATATCCGTCCATTTCTCATCAACGTGCTGACGCCTAAAGACCCCACCGAATTCAATTACAGAGAACCATCGTTAAAAGCGATGGGCTGGGCGCCCTACGCTGTTTATGTAGCTATACTTTCCCTGCTGCACAACGGCTATGTTTTGTTTCTCCAGTGGCTGGAGTTCGGATCATTCTGGACCTTTCTTATTAAGGTAATAGCCACTACGGGGATTAGTATATTGTTGATTTTTACCACAGAATTGCTGTTTCCCCGAAAACTGAAGTTCCGGACCAATGTAGCCTGAAAATCTTTCATAAATTTTTATCGCGAAGTTGATAATCGTTTTTTTCAATTGTAGTTTTGAACTTTGACTGAAGTCTTTTCTTAGTACTTTTTCCGACCGTTTATGCCTGTGTTTAACCAATCGAGGAGCCGCATTATCCGTTTTATCTTTCTGGGTGTTTTTCTGCTTATTACTGCCCAACTGATCAACCTGCAGCTGTTTTCAAAAAAATACCGTATAGAAGCGGATCGGAATGCCATTCTTAAAAAAGTGGTTTACCCTTCGCGGGGAATTATTTACGACAGAAAGAACAGACCGATTTTGAAAAACACTACCATGTTTGACTTGATGGTAACCCCTGCGGAAGTAAAGAATATTGATACTGCAGCGCTTTGCAAAATTCTGGGGATTGATACATCTGTTTTCCGAAAACGAATGGTGGATGCGATTATTAAAAATTCAAGATTCAGACCTTCCGTTTTTGAACCGTTGCTCACTCAACAACTGCATGCACGCATTGAAGAAAACATCTGGAGGTTCAGCAATGGTTTCTTTCTGCAGGAGCGGCCGGTGCGGGAATATCCTTTTGACGCCGCAGCACACATTCTTGGATACATTGCGGAGGTTAGTCCCCGCGAAATTGAACAATCGGGTAATTTTTACCGCATGGGCGATTATATCGGTAAAAACGGACTGGAAGCATATTATGAAAAAATACTGATGGGCGAACGCGGTGTGCAGTTTTTGCTGCGGGATAATTTTAACCGGGTGCAGGGGCCTTATAAAAACGGCGCTTTTGATACTGCGGCGGTTGCCGGCCGGGGACTTCGAACCTATCTGGATATCGAATTGCAGCAGCTGGCAGAAAAATTAATGGCAAATAAGGTAGGAGCTGTGGTGGCTATTGAACCCAAAACGGGTGGAATACTTGCCATGGTTTCGGCCCCCAATTTTAACCCTAATGATCTGGCCGGTCCCGCTTTCTCAAAAAAATATAGCGAGCTGGTGCTGGATGTTTCCAATCCTTTACTGAACAGGGCAATAAAAGGTCAGTACCCGCCTGGTTCCACCTTCAAACCAATCGGTGCATTGGTGGCGCTCGATGAAGGAGTGATCACACCATCGTTCGGTTATCCCTGCACGGGAAGGTATTATGCCTGTGGTCATGGCAAACCGGCCTGCACACATGCCGGCGGCGGACACGCGGCCAACCTTCGGTTGTCTATCGCCAATTCCTGCAACGCCTATTATGCACATGTGTACAGGCTTACCGTTGATAATCCTGCATATAAAAATGTAAAAGAAGGGTATCAGGCATGGAAAAACTACATGAATCTTTTTGGGTTGGGAGTAAGATTGGGTGTCGACCTCCCCAGCGAAGACAATGGCAATATTCCCGACTCATCCGTATATAACCGGGAATATCGCGGGTCGTGGAATTCATGCACCAACCTCACACTTGGAATAGGACAGGATAAGATGCTGGCCACTCCGCTACAACTGGCAAATGCCATGTGTATCATTGCCAACAAGGGCTATTATTATACCCCCCATTTTGTAAATAAAATAGATGATGAAACCGCTGATGATACCATAATGTACAAATTCAGAAGGAGGCACGATGTGATGACGCATATCCGGGATACGGTTTTTGAAACAGTAATCAGCGGTATGCAGGATGTGGTAGAAAGAGGTACTGCAAGATCGGCAGCCATTCCGGGTATCAATGTATGTGCCAAGACGGGAACCGCAGAAAACTATACGATTCTTGATGGAAAAAGGATTCAATTAAAAGATAACTCCGTGTTTGTGTGCTTTGCTCCACGCGAAAATCCAAAGATCGCCATTGCGGTTGTTGTAGAAAACTCAGGATTTGGCGGCACATGGGCCGGGCCCATTTCTTCTATATTAATGGAGAAGTATTTGAATGACACGTTGCGCCCCGAAAGGATCAAAAAAGCCGAAGAAATTGCTGCTGCCAACCTGATGCCGCCGCATCTGGGCCGGCTGCAGTTTATAACAGATTCCATACGGGCTTTTAAATGGTTTGAACTAACCAAAGACAGTGCTTATATAAGAAAATATATAACGGCAAACAATACAATGCCTTTGCGAAAAAAACGTTCTCCGGGCAAAAACACAAACCCCAAAATGTTTTTCGTAACTACAGAAAAGAAAAAACAGGATGCGAAAGGAGGGCCGGTGTAGGTGAACTATAGTAATCCTGCTATATCAAAAGGAATCGACCGCAGCCTGATCTGGATGTGGTTAGTGCTTTCCGCCATTGGCGTGCTGGCCATCTTTGCCGCTACCTATCGCGAAGGGGATCCGCTCATTCCGTCATTTATCGGATTTAAGACCGATTACAGCAAGCAGTTTTATTTTTTTATAGCATCGGCTATTGTTGCTTTGCTGATTGTACTGGTGGACAGTAAGTTTTTTACCGCAACGGCCAATATATGGTATGCTGCAGGCATCGTATTATTATTATCAGTTTTCGTGATAGGCACCAGTGTCAAAGGAACGGAATCCATTATAAGGGTTGGAGGATTTCAGTTTCAGCCGGCCGAATTTTGTAAAATAACAGTGGCGCTGGCGCTGGCAAAATACCTTTCAAGAAGCGAAACGGATTTTAGCAGTACCCGGTCGCAACTTATAGCGGCTGGCATAGCATTGTTACCGGCAGTGTTTAGTATTTTGCAAAAAGAAACCGGGCTGGCACTGGTTTATTTTTCCTTTTTTATTGTGATGTACAGAGAGGGTTTGCCTGCGTCGGTTCTCATAATTGGTTTTTCGGCAGCAACATTAGTGGTAGCTACATTATTAATTGAAAAAAATCTGCTGGCGTATATACTGACAGGTATTGCTGTTCTTGTTATTTATTTTATGCGCAGACAACTCAGAAAAAGAAGATCACCTCTTTTGGGGATTATTCTTATCTGGGCACTCTGTGTAGGTATGGTGCGGTTTGGTGTGCCCTTTATTTTTAAGTATGTTCTTCAGCCTCATCAGGTAGAGCGTATTTTCAGCACCATCGGTAAAGATATTCCGGCAGAATATAAAAAGCCCGGAATCAGCAATGCTTCGGCCGAAAGCCCGAAGGATGCCGATTATAATGTAAGACAGTCAAAGATTGCAATTGGAAGTGGCGGATTTGCCGGAAAAGGATTGCTGAAAGGAACACAAACCCGGTTTGATTTTGTACCGGAACAGCGAACAGATTTTATTTTCTGCACCATTGGAGAAGGATTTGGGTTTATCGGAAGTATTTTTTTACTCGGATTATACCTGTTGTTGCTTTTCCGGATTGTTACTGTTGCCGAAAGACAGCGCAGTGTTTTTAGCCGGTGTTATGCTTACGGGGTGGCCTCCGTTTTCTTTTTTCATATTGCCATTAACATTGCCATGACAGTAGGGCTTGCACCTGTAATCGGGATACCGTTGCCGTTTATCAGTTATGGAGGCACTTCTCTTCTTACCAATACCATTCTGCTTTTTATTCTGGTACGTCTTGATGCCGACCGGCAAATGATCCTTCGGTAAGAACTCAATGTTACAAAAAGGGCTTTTTACAAACTTTACAATCAGGGTGAGTTATTTTTGCTGAATGGGTTATACAAATAATGAAGAGAGTTCAAAGCTAAGTTCCCGGTTAAAGGATGCAGGGGCTGTTATTCCGCTTAGCGAAGGCACATTTACCATAGATAAAACCAAACTGTTTGTGCCTTTTGATGAGGATAAACATGACCTGCAGCAACGGCCTGCCGGCAGCCTGCTGGTAGAGATACAGCCTTTTGTGGTTATCACTTCGAAAGATATTTTGTTGCTGGATACAGGGCTTGGGTTTAGCAGAGGAGATAAACTGCAGATACATGAAAACCTGGAAAATGCCGGTATCCATCCTTCGGATATTACCAAAGTGCTGCTTACACATCTGCATAAAGATCACGCCGGAGGTGTAAGCAAAGAAGATAAGCTCACCAGCCGGCGAGAACTGAGTTTTCCAAACGCTACTTATTATATTCAGGAAAGAGAGCTGGATTTTGCATTTGAAAAGGGATTACCCTCTTTTATCCCGCAGGAACTGGAAGTGTTAAGAGATTCAGAGCAGGTTGTTTTGTTAAATGATGACAAGGGGAAAATTGATGAATATATTCATTATGAAATCACTGCCGCTCATTCCCCTTTTCATCAGGTATTCTGGATAAGGGATCGTAAACAGAATATCTTCTTTGGAAGCGATGATGCGCCGCAATTACAGCAAATGAAACACCGCTTTGTAGCCAAATACGATTACGATGGTAAGAAAGCAGCGGCACTCCGGCAGCATTGGTGGCAGAAAGGGCAAATGGAAGGCTGGAAATTTTTATTTTATCACGATATACAGCATGCCGTATTGGCCCCGCCTTTCGTATGAGGCCGGGAAATGACCTGATTTAATAAAGAAAAGACTTGTATCAAGTATTACATCCGAAGGTTTCGGCCACAAAAAAGGCCCGCCCTTGACAGAGCCGGCCGTTGCTAACCTATGAAAAACACCAAGTTTAAAGATATAAGAAAAATAATTTTTTATTGAATTCTTTCTATCTTTTTTGAAGCTTCATTTCTTCTTAACCGGAGATTCCTCTTTCCTGCCTCTTCCGTTACAATTTTTCTAAACTCGCCGGCAGCTTTGTCTACCTTATCGGGGTCAACCCGGTCAAGCCGTTCAGAAACAGTTTGCCTGAACTGTTCCCTGAACCGGAGTTTAACTTCAATAACTTTCTGCTGCCTTACCAGTTTGTCTCCTTTATATTCTTCGTTGGTCTTTTTAATCTCATTAAAATAACGCAGGCAAACAGGAAAGAATTTATCGGCTTCTTTTTTAGAAAGCCCCAATCTCTGCTGCATGTATTCCCTGAATCGCTCTCTTAATTTACCGGCGGCCTCCTCGTTATCCGTTTCCTGCCCAAAAGAAAAAGAGAAACTCAAAAGGGACAAAAACAATATGTAAAAAATCTTTTTCATTTCTTTTGCTTTACTCAAACATTTCTAATTCCGTTTCCTCCGGCAATTGGTCAAGAAAGGTTACAATTTCATTGTCTGAAATGTCTTTCAGCAGGTTTTGTGTATTTATCTGGTTGGTCAGGTTAGGTGTTTTTCTGGTTTCAGTAGCCACCAGCGATTCGGTGAGATCAAGAAAGTTTTCGACTTCGTCGGTGGTAATTCTTTCTTTCTTAAAATCCTTATCCAGTTTTTTTTCAATTCTGGCTTCTGCGTTTTCCGGACCGCTGCTATTTTTATTCAGAAGTTTAAGACCTGCAAAAGCCACAAATCCGATCACAACAGCCGCTGCTGCATAACGGAGCCATTTTCGGGCTGTAATCGAAATCACTTTTGCATGGCTCTTTTCTTCCTGCTCACTTCTAATTGTTTTTACCGACAGGCTTTTAAAGTAGCCTTCGGGTATACTGAAAGGAATTTCTTTTTTCAGGCCACTCAGCAAGGGCGATATTTCTCTCAGTTCTTCATCCCTTGTTTGATAATCGGCTGACTTGCGAATACCATCCATCAGCTTTTCTTCAAGTCCTTCGAAATACCCTGCCGGTACGGTGTAGGGAGATTTTTTTGCAATGCCACTCAGCAAGGGCGACACCATCTGTAATTCGTCGCTGGCGGTTTTTGCTTCTGAAGCCTTTATCTTCAACATTACCTGTTCAGCCAGGGTTTCAAAATACCCCGACGGCACAGTGTACGGATTTTCAGGCACTTGAGCCGGCAATGAGCTTTTCAGTTCATTCAATTCTTTTAATATGTTGACATTGCGGGTCATAAATAACGCTGATAGGACGAATTTAACTTCTTTAAGTTTAATGATTTTTAATGTAATCCTCTATTTTTTTTACTGCATGATGATAGCTGGCTTTCAGGGCCCCTTCGCTGGTTTCGAGTACCCGGCTCATTTCTTCGTAGGGCATTTCATCGTAATACCTTAATTGGAAAACAATTCTTTGTTTTTCAGGTAATTGCTGTATGGCCAGCTGCAGTTTCCATTCCAGCCGGTTGGCATCAAAATTCTGGTCGGCTTTTATTTTATTTTCCAGCCCCGACTCTGCTTCATCAATCGAAAGCGCTTTCTTCTTTTTTTGTTGTTCCAGAAAAGTGAGGCATTCGTTGGTGGCTACCCGGTACAGCCAGGTATAAAGCTGGCTGTCTTCCCTGAAATTTTGCAGTCCATTCCAAACCCGTATGAATACGTTTTGCAATACATCATTGGCATCTTCATGATCCACCACCATGCGGCGCAGGTGCCAGTACAGTTTTTCCTGATATCTTTTTATAATGACTGTATAGGCTTTTTCTTTGGTAAGCGGGTTGCGGAACTGCGCCAGTAACTCGGTATCTGTCAGGTTCGTCAAAGACATCGGTTGGGTCAGGTTATCAGGTTTTGAATATTGGCTTTTTACTTCTTTAAACACGGGTGTCGGATGGTTTTTGTTTTGTATCCTAAAAATAGAAAAGCAAATTCAATTATGGAAACCGATATCTGGGTTTCTTTCTATAGCGGGAAAGCTTCTTATTTGAGCTGAATAAGTCTTATTGGATAGGAAAGCCGGAAACCCAGCGAACTTCCCTTTATAAGAAACCGAGTTTTATCAATATAGCTAGAGGTTGTGTAATCAATATCAACAGTATAATGTCTTGAAAGGCCTACATGATAAAAAAGGGATATTGTAAATGAAGGTTTTTTGTGAAAAAATGAGTTGAAATTTATTTGGACGGGTAAAACAAGACCTATTTTCCTTCGATCATAGGCAGTATCTTTTAAGTAATACTCTTCACCACACCTGTTTATCCTTATTATTTGGAATCTTCCGGAATTTAAATCTTCATTTGAATTAAAATCTATTCCTAATCCGGGCTGGATGCTGGTTTTTATATAAAAAGTCTTATTTTTTTTACCCGTTGATGTTTGGAAGATTATTCCAGTTATTAGCCTTTTTTCGTTTGCTGTGCCTGCTGTGAACTCATCGCTGTAAAAGCTATTGTAATTATTGCACTTCTTTTTATGAATAACTCCCATTGAATAGCCAGCATCGCCATTTCCATAGCTTACAAAAAAACCTATCTTGTTTTCCCTGACCCATTCGAGAGAAATACCATAGCCCGCAGTAAACCATATGCTATTATTAACGAGTTTAGCAGATCGAAGTTCGTTAATGACATTTTTTGCAAAAGGCATTTGAAGCCCTATTAATGGTCTTATGGTTATCACACCTGATTGCGCACATGATATATGCGCAATCAGGTTAAAAAATAACAAAATTCTAATAGCCATCCTTAATATTATATGTTGATGTAAATAATACGGAGTTTGAAGTGGCAGTATGACCAAGTATGTCCCACCTATATGTCACATCCTATTTAGTTAAACCCTTGCTTCCTTCATATATTGCCTCTTTATGATGATTAGATCCATCTGGCCGGGCGTCAAGTATGGATGTGATGGGTGTTCTAATCTGTTCCGTTCCGCATTTGGGCTTGAATTTCCAGTTGTAATGTTCTGTCAATATTTGCCACGGATGGTATTGAAAGTGCATCCTAACTTTATGGATCAATCCGAAGTAAATACCCGCTTTTTGATATGCAACCTTAACCTTTACATAGTCGGCATAGCCTTCCTGCCATTCCGGCCAGTATTCATTCCCTTTTCTTTTTTTCTTCTTGGCACCAGGTTCGCTACATCTTTTGGCGATAGTCCCGCACCAACCCTGATATTGCTCCACGATTGGGTAATTGGCATCTTCTAAGAGTTCAAGGACCTCATCGTCTGTTGTGAAGTCAAAAATGTAAACCGAACTTCCCTGCTCAGTCATAAGGAGATTATAATAGTATGAAGCATTCCGGTCTGATAACCATTGCGTGTGCAAGGCATAGCACTTTTCGCTAAATAGGTTTACATTAAAAAGATAATTGGCAATTAAAACCAAACCATCTAAATTAATCATTCCAGATATCAGCGATTCTTCTGCAATATCTTCAATGTCGTCATCTAATGAATCAATCCCGGTGTATACAAGTCTGTTATTTGTATTGCTCCCTCCTGTTTGATTTAAATTTTGCTGAAGCACTTTGAAAAGTGGTATGTAGTCGGGCCTGTTGCTTACAAAACGAATGAATTCCTCTTTTTGTTCTTGCGAAGCTTCCTCCAGGAAACTTCGGTAAATGGCAAAAGATGAAAAATTGAGAATACCATTTTTAATTTTATAAACAGGATTTGCGTCGTCTTGTTTACCCTGTGGGGGGGGTATTGTCTTTTTTGCAACTGTTTGTGGAGATTAGCAATACTAATCACGAAAGAAATAAAGTTGATAATTTCATGGTTTTTGGTTTTTAGGTTAATAATTTTTTTGTTATCGTAGGCAAGTTAAATCTAAACCAATCGTCATCCAATACCACTTTCCGCGTATTTTTTGGGGTTTATTTCCTTTTCATAACCTTTTCTGCTGCCGCCACAATATCAGGTATATCGAGGCCGTATTTTTTCAGCAGGTCTTTGGGTGTTCCGCTTTCGCCAAAGGTGTCCCGGGTTCCTACATATTCGATAGGCACGGGTATATTTTTGGCGGCTACCTGAGCAATGGCATCGCCCAGCCCGCCAATGATATTGTGCTCTTCGGCAGTAACGGCACATTTTGTTTTGGATAAAGAGGTAATGATCGTTTTTTCATCAATCGGCTTCACCGTATGTATGTTGATCACTTCCACGCTGATCCCTTTTTCTTCAAGTATTGCACCGGCCTGAATAGCATTCCATACCATGTGGCCGCAGGCGAAAATGGAAACATCTTTTCCTTCGCTGAAGATTTGAGCTTTTCCTATTTCAAATTTTTCATCGGGCCGGGTAAATATCGGCCACGAAGGGCGGCCGAACCGTAAATAAACTGGTCCGTTATAATCGGCAACGGCAATGGTGGCGGCTTTGGTCTGATTATAATCGCAGGGAACAATTACCGTCATGCCCGGCAGCATTTTCATCAGGCCGATATCCTCCAGTATCTGGTGGGTGGCCCCGTCTTCGCCCAGCGTAAGCCCGGCATGAGAAGCACAGATCTTTACATTCTTTCCGCTGTAGGCAATGCTTTGGCGTATCTGGTCGTACACCCGGCCGGTGGAAAAGTTGGCAAAGGTGGTGGTGTAAGGAATTTTTCCGCCAATAGTAAGGCCGGCGGCTATTCCCATCATATTGGCTTCGGCGATGCCGCATTGAATGAAACGTTCGGGAAATTCTTTTATAAACTGATTCAGTTTGAGAGAGCCGGCAAGGTCGGCAGTAAGGGCAACTATATTTGGATTTTTTCTTGCTGCCTCCACAATACCATCGCCAAAACCGCTGCGGGTATCTTTGCTTCCGGCAGATTGAATATTCTTTAGCATGATCAGTAATTAGGCCGCAAAAGTAAGTGTTGATGACGGGGCAGCCAACACCAATAAGAAAAGTGGATAATTAATTAAGATCTGATTGGCTTCCGTTAAAAACTTTTTCATCGGCTTTCAGTCTTTGTTCCCATTTCCAGGCTGTGGCAATCATATCATCAAGTGTAAACCGGGGTTTCCATCCCAGCACTTCTTTTGCCCGGTCGTTGTTGGCAAATATGGCCATTACATCTCCGCTGCGACGCGGCCCGATGCGGTAATTGAGTTTTTTGCCGCTTATTCTTTCAAAGGTGTTGATCGCTTCCAGCACCGTTACTCCGGTACCGCTGCCCAGGTTAAAAACCTCGCACCTGGAATGATTTTTATTTTGCCGCAGGTATTCAATGGCCAGTGTATGGGCATGCGCCAGATCGCTTACGTGGATAAAGTCTCTGATGCAGGATCCATCTCTTGTGGGATAATCATTTCCATACACTACCATTTGTGGCAGTTTGCCGATGGCTGTTTGTGTAATGGCGGGAAAAAGATTTTGCGGTATATCCACAGGCATTTCACCGATTAACGCACTGGGGTGTGCACCTACCGGATTGAAATAGCGTAAAAGCACACAGTTAATGTCGGTGCTTTTCGCAAACTCATTTACAATCTGTTCACCCATTTGCTTTGTATAACCATAGGGGGAGGCAGCGGGTTTAGGCATCGTTTTTTCCGTTACCGGCATTTCATCCGGTTCGCCGTACACCGTACAGGAAGAAGAAAAAACAAAAAAGGGAATTTGAAATTCCTGTATACATTTCAGCAGGTTAATAAGCGAAACCAAATTGTTTTCAAAATACATCAGCGGAAACTCTACCGATTCCCCCACGGCTTTGTAGGCGGCAAAATGAATGATTCCTTCGATATCGGGGTTTTCCTGAAAAATAGCATGCGTATCATCAAAATTGCAAAGGTCGACTTTGTAATTCTTTACTTTTTGACCGGTGATTTTTTCAACGCCTTCGAGAATTATGGGATTCGAACGGGAGTTATTATCTACCGAAACCACCTGGAAACCGTTTTCTATCAGATCAACAAGTGTGTGAGAACCGATGTAGCCGCAGCCCCCGGTGACCAAGATCTTTGCCATCAAATAAATAAATTATTCTGGCGCAAAAGTGAGAAAAAATAGCAAGAAAACTAAAATAAGCGTACTAAATAATAAATACCTGCGGCCATTAGTCCGCTTACCGGAATTGTCAGTATCCATGCCCACAATAAATTAACTGTAACTCCCCAGCGAACGGCCGATAATCTTTTGGTGGCCCCCACTCCCATAATGGAACCGGTAATTGTATGAGTGGTGCTTACCGGAATTTTTAATGATTCGGTCATAAATAAAGTAACCGCGCCGGCTGTTTCTGCGGCCACGCCTTCAAAAGGCGTTACTTTGGTAATGCGGGTTCCCATTGTTTTTACGATTCGCCATCCTCCGCTCATGGTGCCTGCGGCAATGGCGGTATAGCAGGCCAGCGGTACCCATACCGGCATCTGGCCAAAATCAACAATATTGCCATTGGCGATCAGCGCTGCCGTTATTATTCCCATTACTTTTTGCGCATCGTTTCCACCGTGCCCGATGCTAAAAGCAGCGGAAGAGACTAACTGAAGCCGCTTAAACCACGAGTTGGATTTATTGGCATTGAGGCCGCTGAGATAGAGCGAAAAGACGGCCATAATGGTAAGAATAAGGGCAAGCAGTATCCATTTGAAGTTTCCGGAATAGAATATTATTTTAAATACAGCGGACTCATAATCCGATTTGATCTTTTCTGTATCCAGTTCAAGATTTCTGAATAAAATAAACGCCACAATTACAATTACTCCAGCCGAAACGAGTTTTGGCAACGGTCCCTTCCGGAAAGAAAAAATAAACCATACTGAAAAAATATAAGCCATCAGCATACCTACTAAAGGTGCCAGAAATATAAAACTGGCTGTTTTAATAACCGGATCCGAATTGATGGAGCTGAACGTTCCGGCATGTGCAATGGCTGCACCGGCAAAACCGCCTATTAGTGTATGCGAGGAGGAGGAAGGTATGCCAAACCACCAGGTAAAAAGATTCCAGATGATGGCGGCAATCAATCCGGCAAAAATCACATCAAGCGTTATAAATTCCTCTTTGACTGTTTTGGCAATTGTATTGGCTACTCCGTGATCTTTGAAAATAAAAAAAGCTACAAAGTTAAAAAGAGCAGCCCACAGCACGGCCTGAAATGGAGTAAGTACTTTGGTCGATACGACTGTAGCGATAGAATTGGCGGCGTCATGAAATCCATTAATATAATCGAAGATGAGAGCCAGCGCTATAATGACAATCAGGTAAGTGGTAACCATATTTGTACTTTTTCCGATCCGGTCCTGCAATTCATAAATACCAATCTGCTTTGCAGTAGTGTGGTTTAGGCGTATTTGATGATGATGGATTCAATTACATTGCTGGCATCTTCGCATTTATCGGTTACAATTTCCATAACCTGGTAAATTTCTCTTTTTTTAATCACCTCTTTGGCATCGGCTTCGGTGGCAAAGAGCCGCTCAATGCTCATGTCAAACACATCATCAGCCTGATTTTCGAGACTGTTGATTTTTACCAGCGACTCGGTTATTTTTCGCAGATTCTTCATGTCGCGCAGGCCCATAACGGCTGTTTGCACCAGTTTGGTTCCATGCTCGATCATATCGGCAAATTTTTGCATTCCGCTGTCGTTCGGATTTACGCGGTAAAAGTTTATTTTTTTTGCGGAAGCGTAAATGTAATCGGCAATATCATCCAGGGCTGTGGCCAGGTAATGGATATCTTCCCGGTCAAACGGGGTTATAAAGTTTCTTCCCAGTTCGGTGAATATCCGATGCGTGAGGTCATCATTGGCATGTTCCAGATCTTCTACTTCATTGATGAGGGCCGCCCGCTTGTCAAAATCCGGCTCTGAAACTATATTTTTTAATTTATCCCCCATAACTGCCACGTTTTCAGCTACCTTTTCAAAAAGTTCGTAAAAAACCCGGCTTGACGGGGAGAATATTTTTAATATGGAATTAAAGGCCATGCTCAATTATATTTTGGCAAAAATAAAGGTACGGCTTATGCCTCAGGAAAAACTTCTGTAATTAATAATAAATTAATATTCATTTAATAACATTTTTTGGCGTTTAGGTTGAACTTATGAATAAACCACCCGAGTAATTACCTCGCTTAACGATTCCTTAATATTGCGGTAACATGCCAATAATACTGTGATGGTTCTTTTGCATCGCACTTCAAGAATAAATCATGATGCAAAAAAATGTGGTTCGGCTGTCCATTCTGCTCGCCTTTGCTCTTTGCTCTGTCTCCGTTTTTTCGCAAGCCATAAAACTCAGCGGAAAGGTCATCAATGAAAAAAATGAGCCTGTTCAGGGCGCCACTGTTGTAGTGGATGGTACTTCGATAAGGGCCATGGCCGATGTGGAAGGAAATTTTTCACTCAGCCTTTTGCCCGGAACCAAATATACCATTACTGTTTCCAGTGTGAACTATAACTCCAAGCAGGTGTCTGATATAGAAGTAGGGCCCAATCTTGACAACACCATCACTATCGTACTGGAAGTAAAAGCAGTGACCGGCGAAACAGTGGTAGTACGCTCCAGCCGCCGGCAGGAGTCCACAGCGGCCCTGCTCACTTTCCAGCGCAGCAATACAGCGCTTTCCAGCGGTCTGGCGGCAGATTTTATACGCCGTACCCCCGATAAAAATACCGGCGAAGTGTTGAAGCGTGTGAGCGGCGCCAGTATTCAGGACAATCGTTTTGTGGTGGTGCGTGGCCTGAGCGACAGGTATAATGCTGCTATGATCAATAATGCTCAACTGCCCAGCAGCGAACCCGATAAAAAAGCTTTTTCTTTTGATGTATTTCCTGCCGCACTTATTGATAACATTATCATCAATAAAACAGCAACGCCTGACTTACCCGGCGAATTTGCAGGCGGCCTGGTACAGGTAAATACGAAAGACATTCCCTCAAAGGATGTGCTGGCCGTAGGATTTAGCTATGGGTATAATACCCAATCCACTTTCAAAAGTTTTTTCAGCAACAAAAGAAATAATACAGACTGGTTGGGTTTCGATGATGGTACAAGAGATTTGCCCAAAGGGTTTCCGGCCACTGCTCAGGAATACAGGGCCCTGGCTGCAAAACCGGGCGGCTTGCAGGAACAACTCGCTTTGACGCAGCTTTTCAGCGGAGAAGTTTATAAACCTGTTAGCACTACGGCGGGGCCTATACAAACGTACAGCCTCACCTATGCCAAATCATGGAAAACAAAAAGGGATGCTTCTTTTGGTGCCGTGTTTTCGGTAAACTATCGCAATTCAATGCTGAAGTACGATGTAAGAAAGGGATTGTATGAAGCGGATGCCAGTCCGATTTTTCAACTGACGGACGAACAAAACAGATATCAGACCAATGCAGGAGCTATTGCCAATTTCACCTTTGTAAAAGGCAGGCATAAAATCTCATTTAAAAACTTATTCAATCAGTTATTTGAGGATAATTATTATACAAGAACCGGCTTTAATACCAACCGGCAGAACGATTTGTTGTTTTACTCGTCTTACCTCAACCAGCGTTCATTATACAGCGGCCAGCTGGAAGGTGAACACCAACTGACAAAAAGCGGCATCAAATTAAAATGGAACGGCAATGCGGGTTACAACTGGAAGAGCCAGCCCGATCTGCGCAGTGCATTATACGCCAGAAGTATTAATACCACCGAACCATTTGAAATAGATCCGGACGATACCCGCAGATTTTACAGCAGCCTGAAGGATTACAGCATTGGGGCAGGGGGGCAGCTTATTGTTCCCATGAAATGGGGTGGAAGTGAAACCCAAACTGTAAAGGTGGGTGGATCCACGCTGGCCCGTTTCCGTGATTTCCGAAGCCGGATATTCAGATATATTCCTGCCAATAGTTTACAGTTCGATGTAAACAATGGAAGAAAACCTGTAGAAACGGCTTTTTTACCGGATAATATTTCTGTAAATGGGTTTGTGCTGGAAGAATTTACCAATAACCAGGACAAATATTTTGGTGTATCCGTATTGAATGCAGGCTTTGCCATGCTGGATAATAAGTTCAACGATTTTCGATTTATCTGGGGCGTCCGGGTGGAGAATTTTCAGCAGTTGCTTACTTCCAAAGACCAGACCGGAGACAGGCGGACAAGACTTACCGAAAAATGGGATGTGCTGCCATCGCTCAATGTAGTTTATTCTTTTAACCGGCAACACAGTTTACGCTTGTCGGGAAGCCGCACGGTGGCCCGCCCCGAGTTCAGGGAAATTGCCGAGTTTGCCTTCTTTGACTATGAACAGAATTACGGCGTACGTGGAGATACCGCTCTTCGCCGCTCGGCAATTATCAATGCCGATGCCCGTTATGAGTTTTATCCCAGAGCAGGAGAGGCAATTACACTGGGCGTATTCTACAAATCGTTTGACGAGCCCATAGAATTCCGGCTTGACCCCAGCAGTAATGCCGATAGCCGCCGCTATTTTTACCAGAACGCGGTAAGTGCAACTACAATCGGGCTCGAAGCGGAGATTCGTAAGAGTCTTGATTTTATCAGCCAGTCAATGGAGGAGTTTAGTTTCTTTGGCAACTTTACTCTTCTTTTTTCGGAAGTTACTTTCAATGATCTTGGTTCAGGCGCTGGTCAGAAAATAACGGCCGACAGACCTCTGCAGGGTCAGTCGCCCTACCTCATCAACGCCGGGTTGCAATACAATAGCAGCAACGGCAACTGGGCTGGTTCTCTGCTGTATAACCGCATCGGTCCTCGCCTGTCTTTGGTGGGTAATGATGATTTTCCCAGTGTGTACGAACGTCCGCGCAACCAGCTGGATTTTCAACTGGCTAAAAAAATAATTGGTCAGCGTGGAGAAATCAAACTGACCATCTCGGATATACTGAATAATGAATATTATTTCTATGAGAATGTAGATACGAAGGAGTCGTTTAAAAATGGTACCGATCGCTTATTCAATGCGTACAAACCCGGTACCACCTTTACAATTGGATTTACTTATGATTTTAATATTGGCTCAAAAAAATAAAAAACCTGATAAAATGTATATGAAAAAGATTCTTTTTGGCACGCTGGTTCTAAGTGTTGTTGCCATCAGTTCCTGTATTAAAGTTGATTTTAACGAAACGATCAACCAGGGCAGCGGAGGAGGAGGAACCGATCCGCAGGACCCGGTTACCAACGGAGGTATTATACAGGGTATCTATAACAGAAGTATCACACTGCCAAAGGGAAAATACACGCTTAAGGGATATGTTTACTTCACCGCCGGCAATACGCTTACCATTTCGGCGGGAAGCGTAATTGTAAGCGATGTAACTGAAAAAGGGGCCCTGATTATTGAAAGAGGAGCCCAACTGATTGCCGACGGCAGATCCAATGCCCCGATCGTATTTACAAGCGGCAAGCCGGTAGGACAGAGAGCTCCGGGCGACTGGGGTGGTATCATTCTGCTGGGAAATGCGCCTACCAACCGGCCTCTTGATCCGGCACCTACCGTAGAAGGGGGAGTGGGCCGTAAATACGGTGGTACCGATGCGACCGATGAAAGCGGCATTTTGCGCTATGTTCGTATAGAATTTGCCGGCATTGCTGCCGAACCGGGTTCTGAAATCAACGGACTTACTTTAGGGGGCGTAGGATCAGGTACTATCATTGAAAATATTCAGGTCTCTTTCGGAAATGATGATGCCTACGAGTTTTTCGGCGGCACAGTGAATGCAAAAAACCTGATTGCTTTTGCTACAGCCGATGATGACTTTGACTTTGATTTCGGATACACTGGTAAAATCCAGTTTGCAGTATCTTGCCGCAAGCCCGATTTTGTGGATGGAGGTGATGCAGGAAATGCTATTGAATGCGATAATGATGGTACAGGCACGGCCGCTACTCCAAAAACGAAGCCGCAGTTAAGTAACTTTACATTTGTTGGTCCCAACAGCGCTACTGCTGCACCCAATCATAATTATTCTAACCGCTGGAGGAGGGCTACTCAGTTTATACTTCGGAATTCAATATTGATGGGCCATCCCGATGCCGGTTTTTCTGTGGAAAGTGATGCTTCGCTCAATGATTATGTGAATAACGTTTCCGAATTCAAGAACAATCTTGTACATGCCGAAACCAATATTTACAGAAGCAGCAACGCTGCCATCCTTTCTGCAGCAGCCATGCAGGCAAAAGCAGAGGCCGAAGGATGTATTACCTACACCGACATTGCAAACATTCAACTGGAAAGCCCGTTTTATTCCACCAACCCTAACTTTTTGCCCAAAACTGGTTCGCCGGCGTTAACAGGAGCAAGCTTTGCGGGAATGAACCCGTTCTTTACTTCTACCGCTTATCGCGGCGCATTCGGCACTACTAACTGGACTGCCGGCTGGGCCGAATGGGACCCGCAGAATAAGGCATATAATTGATATTAAAAATAAAATAATTTTGTCCCGTCCCGCCCCGTGTTTGGGCGGGACACTTTTTTGAAAACAGAATGCGTATGCTGAGATCTGTACTAACTGTTTTAATTTCTTTTGCCGCTTTTGTTTTTGTTTGCTGCAGGGAAGGCAAACATACCCTGATGCCGGAGGTGAACAAAGCCGACAGCGCTGTAGTGATGTATTACAATCAGCCCGGCAACCCGCGGTTTTATAAATACACCAAGGTATATGATATGAAGCGGATACTTCCTGTGACAAAGGATGTAAACAAACGCATTATCGAATCAAGAAATGAATGCACCACCCAGGGCAAGATCTATTTTTACCGGGCTAAAGAAGAAGTATATACAGTTTATTTTTGCCGGGCCAAAGGCTGTATGACTTTTTCCTTTATTAAAACCGGAGAAAAATATTTTACCCGGATGAGTGACGCTTCAAAAAAGTTACTTGATAACCTTCAGGCAGAGGCAAAAGAACCAACACCAGTCAATTAGTGCGGGAAAACAGAACCGGTCAGTTTCTTTTTGGGGTGTACTCGTATGCGATATAATACGATTCATTGCGCAGTTCCGGAAGCATTTGCCCCACCTGAAGATCGCTTTTTTGCGGTGTAGGTTCGCATATGGAATATTTTCTTCCGTTATGCACAATGGTATTGCCCACCGGTTTATCAAACTCAACGGCAATCGTTACATGCTGCGGATACACCAGTACAATCATCGGCAGGTTATATATTTCTTTCACCAGGTAAAAAAATAAAGCTACCCGGTCTTCACAGTCGCTGCGGTCGTACAGCAAAGTTTCTTCCGGTGAAAGCCGTTTTTCCTTTCCAAAAAAAACTTCATCTTTTTCATACAAAAATGCATAACGGGTAAACCGCATCAGGTAATCAACCCCCGTTTTTGTACTCATTCCCTTCATATTTTTTTTCAGCGAAGGAATCAGGGAACTGTACGTTTCGCGGCTTAAGGGAATATTGAAGTAATAACTGTAATCTACCACGGGGTAATTGGCAAACAATGCCTGAATCTGCGGATTCAGCTTCAGCGTAAAATGATATTCGTGCTGGTAATAATTGAATACAACTTGTTTTTCCGAATAGTCTGCCGGTTTGAACTGCGGCAGCTGAGTGATTTTATAAGTAAACGCTTTTTTGGCCATCGGTTCGGGAACGATGATTTCGGTAAACTGATTTTTTTCAAAATCAATACTTCCGTAATCGTGGTAATTCAGGCAAACGTACTGTCGGCCTTCGCGTATCCGATAAGGAATATTGTAAATAATTTCATCGCTGTGCACATAGAATAAAAGCTGGTTGCCGGAATAGCTCAGGGTTGCATCGTAGCCCGATTTCATCAGTAAAAACCATTTATACAGGGTGTAGCGGTGGTAATTGTCCTTTTTAGGGCTGATCTGCTGGGCTGTTTTCCGGATAAGCTGGTAAAAAAGCCAGTCGTCCATTTTGTTTTTTTCACGGCAGGCTGTTAGCGCCTTGATCACAGGGCTATAGCTGGCCTCACTTAATGTATTGTAAAAGCGTTCAACTGACTGCGGAGAAAGAGCCTCTTCAAAGCGAACGTTAAAATCGGGGCTCAGCACAAACTCAACCGTATCGCCATAAAAATCAAAACTGATCTGACGGGGTGAAACTTGCGGAAAAAGAGCCGGTGGCCACATTCCCGAAGCAAGCACAAGGGTTAGTATGTGTTCTTTAATTTTCAAGAAAGCATTGCGTAATATTAAAGATACAAAAAGGTAACAAAAAGGTAATATTAAATTTTTGCGTTCTGTAAAAAAAACCTTAATCGGTTTTGTAAGCGGCCAGCCGGCCATTTAATGTTATCATAACATTGCTGTAAAAGCGGGTTAACATTGACGCGACATATTTGCCACAGTTCTTCTCCATCCGTCGATATAAGAATTACCCGCCCAAAGGGTACCAAATGGGTAAGTAAGTAGATTCTCATGCAGTTTCCGCCCCGCAGCAGACAGGAAAAACGCGGGGCGGTTTTTTTTTAATGCGGAAGTAGGGAAGAGAACCGGAACCCGCTGCATAATAATTACGCCGTTGTTGGTATGCGGCATAGCTCATGTGCATGGCGTACCAACAACCGGATAATGGAAACGGCACAGAGTACAACTGAAAATCTTTATTACAGTAACATCAACACAACAAGGATTGCAAAGCCATCAGGGTATCCGACTGATACCTACACCAATCCAAATGATTATGTAGCGAAAGTGAGAGGTGATGGAAATAAGATTGGCCCTGCAATGGTTTTAAAAGTGATGGCTGGTGATAAATTTAATTTAAGAGTCAGCAGCTGGTGGAATAGCGGAAGTACACCAGGCACACCGGTAAGTCCGCTGAATGATTTAATAAGTGCATTGAGTAATGGTGTTGCATCGGTGGCGGGCGGCAAGGCAACAGCAACAGAGTTGACCAGTACAGGGATAAGCAATACGGCAGCCACAGGATTTTTAAACTCCCAGACCTATAACAGCAGCAAGCCGAAAGCTTTTGTGAACTGGATTTTCCTGGATGAGCAGTTTAAATATTACGGCGGAGGGTTTGAGCAGGTAGGTGCGAGTAATACTTTTAAAACGCATGTGTTTAACAACGTAGCGGTAAATAAAAGCGGTTATTTGTATATTTACGTAAGCAATGAGACGCCCAACATTGATGTGTTCTTTGACAACCTGCAGGTGACCCATATCCGTGGGCCGATACTGGAGGAAACGCATTATTATCCGTTCGGGTTGACAATGAACGGTATTTCCTCAAAGGCTTTAGCGTTTGGCGATCCTGAGAATAAAAAGAAATGGAATGCAGGTAGCGAATTACAATCAAAAGAGTTTAGCGATGGTAGTGGGTTGGAATTGTATGCAACGCAATATAGAAGCCTTGACCCACAGATAGGACGGTTTTGGCAAATTGACCCGAAGACTGATAAGATGGAAATGTGGAGTCCTTATGCAGCGATGTATGATAATCCCATAAGATATAATGACCCGTTAGGTGATGAACCGGATGGCGATGATAAATATAAAGTGAAGAAAGGGGACAATCTTACTAATATCGCAAAAGCTAATAACACGACTGTGCAAGCAATTGTACAGGCTAATCCAAACATTAAGGATCCAAATAAAATACAAGCAGGTCAGGAAATCAACTTGCCGGGTGCACCCACCAACAACAATACCACCTCTAATAATCCCACTAACCCACAGCAGCAAGGAGGAAATAATAATCAACAACAACAAACAAGCGGCAACCAAGGTATAAAAACTCCAACGGCAGGACTTATATGTAATAGCTAGTATTTAATCTGACAGTGTAGGATTCTTTGTTTTTAGTTTTCTCGGGTATGGATTAAAAAAATCAGGCTGCTGGAACTACATTGTTCAGCAGCTTTTGTTTTGCTAAGATAACAGA